>Ga0335077_10000019_pt1 | contig 175759 bp, 156 predicted proteins | sample Lox_Sample_31_FD_207151 | JGI IMG/M metagenome (GOLD analysis project Ga0335077, IMG submission 207151) | Soil microbial communities from Loxahatchee National Wildlife Refuge, Florida, United States - Lox_Sample_3.1 | ecosystem: Environmental > Terrestrial > Soil > Wetlands | place: USA... | reverse complement strand
CGCCGCATAACACCTGACAGCCCCTCCGCCGCCCGGACAGCGCAGCCCACGACGGTAGCGTCAGCACGCCCTCACGACACACACTCCACACTCCGGCTTGACAAGTTAAGCCATGGGGTGTCTAGCCAGCGCGCGTACTCGCTCAAGTCGAACCGCAGGGGAAAGCGCGGCTTAGTAATCGCAGGCAGCGACTGAGGCCGCGCGGACTCTGGCACGAACCAAGATCGGTGGACCTGGCATAGATACTGGCTCAGAGTCGACTTGCCCTGGCCAGGGGCACCGCGGACGAGCGTGAACAGTGGGGCCGAGCGCAACACGTACTCAGCCGCACCACCAATCGTCGTTATCGGGGGCATGTCCCGTCCGGCAGGGACAACGGCTCTGATCCGGTCGGCAGTCACGTCGACGAACAGATCGACGACCTTCTCACGGTCCACCTCGGACTGGCTGAACTTGACCCGCTCGTCTTCGTCCCACTGAGCAGATGCGACCTTCCGGACCAGGTCACGCAGGCCCTTGTCCTTGGCGGTGCCAACCTGTTCAGCGACGAGGTAGCGGATGAGGTCCCAGCCGGCCAGCATCTCGGCATAGGCCCACTTGGTCTCAGTTGGCGCGTTGTCCACCCACGGATTGAGAGCCTCCCGCCAGACGCAGCTGATCTCCTCGAACCCGAATGCTTTCGCGTGTTCCTCAAGCTTCCTGTCGAGCCGGTCGTACGTGCCGGTCCCCGGCTTGCTGGTGCTGGGCACATTGGTAACCAGCATGTACCGCCTGACGCCTTCCCCGGCGAGGCGACGCAAGTTCTTCGCCTCCTTGCGGACGACGGCGTCCAGCCAGGTAACCGGGTCCTTCTCCTTACCGCTGACCGACCATTTGACCTGGTAGATGAGGACTTTACCCGGTTCGAGATCACGCAGGCCGTCCCGGCCGCCGTCGGCCTGGCGCAGTGCCATCGGAACAAAATCAGGGAACTGGGCGGTCAGCAGCGCGGCGACGAGTTGCTGGAAGTCATGATCTCCGAGGCGCTCGTACAGGTACCTGTGGCGGCTCTCGGGCAACGGCTGCGACTCCTTCGTGAGAACACCATGGTCTCCCGCCGAATAGCAGCGTGCCCGGCGACACGCTACAAGCGAAATCGGCGTCATCGACCCGAGGATTCGGCCCGGCGGCACGGGGAGGCGCTAACCTGCCCGTTACTGCTGACGGCCGGAAGTTCGGGTCGCTCATGAGGCCGCCATCGTGGCTCGCCTGGCGCGGGTGCAGGCCACATACAGCTGGCGGTGGCTCTCGACGCGCACGTCCAGTCCTGCGGCGAGTGCTTCTCGCTCGCTGGCGGCAAGGCGGACTCCGACAACCTCCCACTCGCGGCCTTTCGCCTGGTGGGTGGTGAGCCCAGGCACAGGGCGGCCAGGGTAGCGGATCCGCGTGGCGATCTCGGCAAGCCGGCCCGTGTGTGCGGGATGAGCTGCCCGCAGGGTACGTGGCGACACCGTGGCCACGACGTCCCTCAGCTTGCCGTAGGCAGCGTTCAGCGCGGCCTTACCGGGGGTTCGCAGCGCCTCGACCACCTCCTGCAGCTGTGGTTCGAGCATGCGCGGAGTATCGGGGTCGTCGATGGCCAGTGCCGTCAGCGCGTCGCGTACGTAGGTGGCATCTTCACTGAAGATATTGCGGGTGACGTGGTTGAGCAGCAGCGTTGCTGCTGCTTCCTCGCTGCCGCCCTTGAAGGCGTGGAAAGCCAGCGGGAGCACGTCGTCTCCGGCCTGCCACAGCGGCTTCCAGTGCAGGCTCAGCACGACGTCGGCGCCGAGTCCGGCGGCGCCGTGCGCTGCTGCCGGGAGGGTCACCGGTGATCCGGCGCGAAGGTCGTCGGCGAGCTGTCGCTGGCTGTCATCGCGCCAGCGGAAGGAACGGGTGAGCGGCATGGTGCGCGTCTGGGTCCGGCTCACCAGTTCGGCGACCACCTCGGGGCGAGCGCCGCGGAACACGTACAGCGCCTGCCAGGGATCGCCCACGAGGGTGACTGCCAGTCCCGCGCGGATGGCCAGCTCGATGACGGTGATGTCCAGGTCGTTCGCGTCGAACACCTCATCGACGATGAGAGCGCGCATCGTCGTGCCGATCCGCTCGGCGATCCGCTCGGCGCAACGCGAGCTGGCCAGGGCCTGCTCCAGGACGGAGCGCACGTCTTGATGGGTGCACACCCCAGTTTCCACACGCTCCCGGATGACATCGGGAGGGACCCTGGCACCGCGGTCGCGGGTGAAATAGGTGACGAACTCGATGCGGCCACCGCGGCCTATCCGCAGTTCATAGGCGGCCCGTGCCCAGAATGTGCTGCTGAATGATGTCCAGCTATCGTGCACGTCCAGGGTTGTGTGCTCGTTGGGCCAGACGATCAGGCGCTGGTCCAGCAGGTCGTGGAGCAAGTCGCACATGATGGTGTCCAGCGTGACGATGCGGTGCGGCCACGCGAGCGCCGCCGGTCCCCATATCCGCAGGACCCGGCGCCGCAGGTACCAGGTCGCCGACCGGGTGAAGCTGACGGCCACGACGGCCCGCCCGTCCGTACGGGTGCCGGGGTGGAACCGGTGGACGCCGAAGCGGTGCGCTGACACCGTCGTCTTGCCCGTTCCGGGGCCGGCCTCGATGAACACATTCCTGGCATTGGACCCGGCTGCGAGCCGTTGCTCGGCAGTGAGATCATCGACCGTCGAGTCGTTTGCGCCCGGTGGCCGGCCCAGCGCTGGCGTGCATGCGGCAGCCGGGCGGGTCACGGGCTGCTGCCGGCAGTGGCGTGGGTGGGAGACGCAGCATGCTCCTGATCAGCAGCCGGGGCCTCTGCAGCACCGGTGCCCGGCGGCGACGGCGCAGGCGCGTATAGGAAGTCCAGGATGCGCGCCACAGGCGGGGGGACGGTTACCGTGACGTGGCGGGCGCGGGCCTCCGCGATGCGCGCCGCGAGCGCGAGGGCGAACTCGCCCTTACGGCGGGCGCCGGGACCCGCCGGGACAGCCGGGTGCCCGGCGGTGGCCTTGCGCGCGCTCCGGAAAAGCTCATGCACGGCCCGCGGGGTTACGGCCTCAGGGATGTCCAGGTGGCTGTCGCCGAGCGCGGCCTCCACCAGTGTCTCGTTGCCGCCGGTCACTTCCGGCTCGAGTGTGGGGTGGCTGTGCTCGATCAGCACGACGTCCGGGTCATGCGATGCTGCCCATCCGGGCGGGGTCGGTGATTGCCCGAAGTCGAGATCGCTGTCGCGGAGCACGGCCACCCGCGAGCAGAGCTCGTGGCCGCGGGTGGCGAGCAGCCGGACCGCCCACGACCCGACCTTGGTGCCGATCGCGACGATGCTCAGGGCGTCGATGAAAGCCTGCCTGTTGGCATCGTCACCAGCCCAGGCCCAGCCGAACTCGCGCACGAGAGCCGCATCCGTGACGCCCTCGACCAGGAGCAGCCGGTCGGCGAACAGTGCAGCGGACCGGCTGGCGTCCAGGTGCAGCCGGGTCATGCGCAGCACCTCATCCCGCCCGTCGAATGGGATCTTCGCGACGGCGCGGGCGACTGGCCGGCCATCCCGGTCCCTGCGGAGAACCACCAGGTCCTCGGGGGCACAAGAGGTGATCACGTCGGTCGCATGGCTGGACAGTATGACCTGAAGCTCGGGCCGCTGCCGGACGGTCCGGCGCAGGTACCGGACCAGCGAATGCTGCAGCTGCGGGTGCAGATGGGCTTCAGGCTCTTCGATGATCACTGTCGCGTGAAACGGAGCCGACGGGAAGAAAGAATCCTCCTCGCTGTCACGCTCCGCGCGTGCCTGCCTGAGCAGCTCTTCAGCCCCGGCAAGCTCATCGTCACCACTGGTAGGCGGCCGGTCGGCAGCGCCGGCGTCATCGCGGGATCGCGCAGCAGGCGCGGGCGTGACGCCGACGGCGCCGGTGCTGTCTGGAATGGCCGCGAGGGTCACGGCGATGTGCAGCAGGTTCACGTACCCGAGGCCCGACACTTCCAGCGGCCTGGCGTTCTCGCGGCCCTCCAGTACCGCGAGCATCAGCTCCAGCACTCGCGCCAGGTAGGCGTCATCGATGACCTGGCCGCGGACATAAGGCCAGGTCCGCGTCACGCCCGCCGACAGGGCTCGTAGGTGTTCGCCGATGCGGTCTTCCAGGGCAAAGATCAGCTCGTCGCCGGCGAGCGACTCCAGCAGGGCCGACGCGCGGGCGCGCAGCCCGGACAAATTCCGGCCACGGCCGAGGCGCTGCTGCTGCGCGCGCAGCAGCTCGACGAGTATCCGTGCCTCCCGGCGGGCCAGCTCGTCGACCGGGTTGCGCCAGGCAGGCAGATAGACCAGCCGGAACGAGTCGGCGTGCTCGCTGGCGGCCAGCGTCTTTGTGCTGATCTTCCCCAAGTCACGGTGCATGGTCTTAGTCCACGCCGCCGCTACTGTTCCAGGTGTGCTACGGCCGCTCTGCCCCTGGATTTGGCGGCCAAGCGGCCCCTCATCCGCCGGGTCGCCAGAGAACGTGTACTCGACGTCGATGAAGCGCTCGCCGTCGCCGAGCGCAGCCGCCGGGATGCGGGGCAAGCGGGGGAATGTCTTGCTGTGCGCCAGGTAAGCGGCGTCCGCGACTGTCGTCTTGCCCGCCGAGTTCGCGCCGACCAGCACGGCGAAGCGGCCGGGCAGCGACATGTCTATCGCCTGGTCGGCGCTGGCGCGCAGGCCACGCACCTGGAGCCGGCTCATATACACGTGATGTCCATCCTTCGTCCTGGATGCCGCGCATCGGGCCGCCACGGTACATTCCTGCTGCGCCCGTCGATCGCCTGCAAGATCTCGATGTTGTCTCCCTCTGACCGGCTGTGTCGGCTACCTCGTTCTATGCCTCACGCTCCTCGGCATGAAGCACGTATTCGGCGGCGAGGGATGCCAGGTGCAGCGGCACCGGGAGCTTGAGCGCGTCGCTGTGGTCGGGACTGATCCGTAGCTGGTGCGTCAGCGCCGCGAATGCCTCGGGGTTGTCGTCCTTCGCGCAGGCCAGCACGGTGATCTCCAGGAGCGAGGGGTTCCACGCCTGCTGGCCTGTGTCCACCCGTGGGCGCTCGCCGGATCGCGGCACGAGCTTCGATGCGCTTACTGCGGCGTGCATGGCGGTGGCGGGCTTGGCGGTGGTGCTGCCGAACACCCGGTTGCCGGGGCCGGTGTCCGCTGGCACCCATAGCCCTTCGGCCAGGCCGGGCCTTCCGGTCGTCTCGTTCGGGGCGAACCACTGCGGCGTTTCGAACGACTCGGCGTGACGCACGCGCACGTGCCTGAGCCCTGGGCCGTACAGGGCCGCCTGGCTCATCGAGCCGGCGAAGCCGACCTGGTCCCGGATCACGGCGGAGTTGGTCAGGCTCGGCCACCAGGACCGGATGTTCTGCGCATTGGTCAGCAGCAGGGTCGGCCGGCTACGCACCATGTAGAGCACCTGGCGGATGAACCGCTCGGCAGCCGCCTGCGCGGCCTCGCGGGCCCAGGACTCCTCGATGGTGCCGTGCTGACCGATCGCCTGCAGCAGCTCGCCGTAAGGCAGCCACTGGCTTAGCCGGGGTGTGATGCCCAGCGCACCGGGGGCCTCGGGGCGCATGAGGACGGCCACGGGTAGGAAGTGGGTGTGACCGGTGGGGCCGGACTTGTTTTTGCGGACGATCCACACGGCCAGGTACTGCAGGTCGGCGGGGATCTGGCCGCCGAGGCTGTGCTGCGGCAGGCTGGCCAGCCCGGCCTGCCGCAGCCCGTCCTGCCATGCGGCCAGGGCACGGTGGGGCACGGTGTCGTCCGCGCCGTCAGTCTCGTCCTCTGGGGGGTGCAGGAACTGGCTGACCAGGCTCGCGTCCGCGAATCCCAGCCGCATAGCGATCTTCGGGTCGGCCAGGGGACCGGCGAACTTGTCGGGCCTGTCGATCTCGGCGAAGGCCAGGCTGCTGCCTGGCGGCAGCGTGGCCATGTGCCTGGCGACGGTTACCCGTCGCTCGGCGATAGCGGCATCCCGCTGGTCCCGCGTCGCGGGCGCTTCCGCGTCCAGGAGGAGGCCGGATCCGAGCGCGCCAAGGTCGTGCAGGCGCAGCTGGATGTCAAGCTCGCTGGTCCTCCAGGCCCGGATGTTCGCCTCACCGGGGATCTCCGTGCCGGCCAGGCCCAGGTCCGCGGTGGCCGCTTGCAGGATCGCGTCGCGGATGGCGCTGGTCTGGCAGAAGACATCGGCGATGAAGTTGCGGTCCGCGAGGACGTGGGCGAGCTGAGCCCGCCGCGCGCTCGCCGCGGCGCCGCCGTCACCTTGTGTGTCCGCGAGACGTCCCGCGCTCCCTGCTGTCCGGGCAGGCGCGCGGGCCGGGCGTGCGGGCAACGTGCTGCGGACGAGGTCGGGCACCGGGACGAACTCCGGTGCAAGCGCTTCGGCGACCCACTCGTGCAGCGGGGCCCGGTCGCGGGGCATCAGGCCGGCGCCGACTCCATGAGTTTTCTCCATCGCGGTGCCGTACACGACCGCTGCGGTAATGCCGCCGGGACCATCCAGCCATGCCCCGGGGTCCTTGACCAGCACCTCGGGGTCGGGGAACTCGTTTGCGAAGGTGAGCCGCCGGAGGATGTCTTCCGGCCCGCCGACGGCCCAGCCGATCTTGCCGCGCGACCACGCAAGCCCGCCCTTGCCGAAGCGGAACTCGTGGGGTGGGGGGGCACCATCGATCCATGGCGCGGCTGCCGCCAGGTACACCGACACGCGGTCGCCTGGAGGAATGCGGACCTTGCGGTGGCTCTCCCAGCGCCGTACCCCGCTGTGGATGTGGATCCGGGGCTGCGGGTCGAACGGCACGGTCTGCAGCGAGATCCTCAGGTACAGGGAGAATTGCCAGCTGCGCTTGCCGCGAGGTGGCAGGAAGGTCCGCGGCGGCCAGGACACCAGCTCGGCCGCGCCGCGCTGGTTCGGCGGCGCTTGCACGAACCTGAGCTGGACTCCCTCGAACTGGTATTGTCCCTGGGCGGCGATCCGCCGGGCGAGGAACTCCGGCAGGAGGGCGTACAGCCGCTCCGCCGGTTCGGCGGTGCCGCCCGCGGTGACGGACTGCTCCAGCAGGTCTACCGGCGTCGGGGTCCACTGCAGGTCGCTGGCCTGGAGCTGGAGCATCGTGTCGCGCAGCGGCCCTGCCGCATCCTCCCCCTTGGGAAGGTCAGCTGCCCATGCGGCCACCAGCGCGCGCAGCACCGGAGCCGAGAACGGCCGGGCGCAGTACAGGAGCGGATCGGCGTCGCCGGGTGAGGCGTCTCTGGTCAGCGCGATCAGCTCGGGGGCCAGGGCGTGCAGCAACTGGCGGAAACGCCGGACCGGGACCGACCTGACCAGGTCGGGGTTCCGGCCGTGCCGGTACAGGTCGAGCAGCCCGGTGCGCCATTCGGGCGGGAACGCCATCGCGGAGAACTCCGCGATGAACGGCTGCGCCTGCGGGCCGGGCATGAATGCGCACGGCCGGATGCGGGTGTAAGTCATTGGAGGCGCTTCCTCTCATCAGCCGGGCGGGTCATGGCATCCGGTCGAGGGCCTGGTAGAAGGGTTCGTAGAGCATGGCGACGAGGTCCCGGTCAGCAGCCGGGACGCCCGAGGCGGGGTCGAAGTAGGGACGCAGCACCTCGCGCATGCTGTGCAGCAGGCTTGTGGACGGGGTGTCGTCGCCGGTCAGGTCGGCTTCGCGTGGCGCGAACGCGGCGTCGACGAACACGACGCGCGCCGGGACTCCGCCCCGAATGAGTCGGCCGATCACCTGCCACATGACGACAAGCTGGTCCCAGGTAAAGGACACCTGCTCGTTCCTGGGCAGGCTCGACCAGGCGATCTTCCGGGTCAGCAGGTGCCGCCAGCGGCCCCGCGCCCGGCGGCGGAAGGCCATGCCGGCCTCGTCGAGGGAGCCGTCGGCGGGCACCAGGCTGGCGAGGGTGCCGTCCCTGGCGGCGCGCACTGCCCAGTCGTTGATGGCCTGCACGGCTAGGGTGATGTCGTCGGGACGGTGATGCGGCCGGGCCAGGAAGTACACCGATCCGATCGCGGCCTGCCCAACCGAGTTCAGGATGTTGTGGCCGCGCTCCATCGCCAGCAGCGGCGCGACGAGCAGGTCCGTGCCGGTATCGGCGAACCCGGCGACGTCGCCGCGGCGCAGCACCCGGCCCCTGCGGTTTGCGCCGGACCCAGCGGGCCGCCAGGTGTGGTCAAGGTCGGCGTCGTCGGCGACCAGGCGGCACACCCGGCCGGCCCATTCCGGGATCGCGTCGAGGATCCGGGCGGCAGCCTTGGCCTCGTCGTAGGAGCCGGTCAGGAGCAGGATGCGCCGCCGCGCGGGGTCGGCGATGGCGTCCAGCTCGCAGGCCAGCGGGCTGCGGTCGCCGGGAATCGCCGGCATGGCGAGCTGGGTGAGCATCTGCTCCAGCACCACCGGCCGGCTCGACGGCGGGGCGCCCGAGAGCCGCAGCGTCGTTCCGTCCGGCCCGAGCAGGAACTCCGTCCTGAACTCGCTCTTGGCGATCGCCTCCGTCTCCTCTGGCGGCGGCAGCAGCACTGCGTGCACCGGCACGTGGACGTGGTAGCGGGAGGAGGTGCCAGCCCAGCTGGTACCGGACATGAGGATTACGTGCGCACCGGGGCGCCCGTCGGCAGCGGTTAGCTCGTGCATGCGCAGCATCAGCTCCCGGCCGACGCCGGTGCAGCGGAAGAACCGCAGGACGCCGGTCCGGCCGTCGAAGCCACGTACCCGCGCCTGGCCGTCCGCGTTGCCGTCATCGGCGAGGAACTGGAAGCCCAGCACGTTCCCCATCGGCGACTCGGGGACCAGCGGCAGGTACTCCACCGGCGGGCGGCGGGACAGCAGGCTGCCGGAGGACTCCAGGTTGAGCGCTGCCTCCACTGCGGGCCACAGCATCATCGCCACGTCGAGACGGGCCTGCAGCGCCGCGAGCAGCAGCGCGAATTCGAAGCGCAAGGCGTGTTCGGTGACCTGAGCCTCGTCGGCGCCGTCCAGGCCGGACAGCCGCAGCATCCCCGCCGTGAGCCGCTCGGTCAGCTGCGGGCCGCGCATCGTGCTCAGCGCCTGGTGGCACAGGCGGACCAGGGCTTCGACTTCTGCCCTGTCAGGTGTCCTGTCACCGAGCGGGTCGTCGCGGAAGGCATCGAGGATGCCATTGACTTCGCCGCGTCGGCTGGCGCGCGGGTCGGGATCGCTGTCGCTGTCCGGGGCCGGGTACCAGTCGTGGAGCAGTTGCTGGTGCAGCGTCCACGCGCTGAAGTAGTCGGTCATGACCCACTGGCGGATCCGCGGATGCCGCACCAGCAGGCCGTACAGGCGGTTCGCCGCGGTCGTGACCGTGTCCATCGCGGCTACCCAGGTTTCAGTCGTCTGCTCGCTGAGCTGCAGCCGCCCTTCCCTGGCCAGTTCCTCGATCTTGTCCCGCTGAAGGTTGTCCAGCAGCGAATCCGGCGACCGCCCGATCAGCGTGGCGGCGGGCGCGAACATCGCGTCGAGGTGCATCTGGACCCGGTCGGCCTCGTCGACGATGATCAGGTCGCTGCGGCGGCAGGCCAGTTCCAGGTACCGGATCTGCTCGTCGTTCTGGTGACCGGGCACGGCGCTGTGCACCAGGCTGGCCGGAGTAGCCACCCAGATGTCCGCGTCGGCCTGCTCGCGGTAGCCGTGGTGGCGGGGGCACGCGGCCCACGCCGGGCAGCCCAGCCGCCGCCGTGGCTGGCCGGCCGGTTCGTCGTGCCTTTCGGCTTCGGCGGCGTCACGTGCCGGGAACAGTCCTGTGCACGGCGCTTCCTGGAACCGCAGGGGGGTTCCCGCTTCCAGGCCGCGCAGCCCGTCGATGAGGCACACGGTGCTGAGAAAGTCGAAGGACGGGTCGTCGTGCGCGAGCAGCCCGCCGGTTCCGCGGACGGCGAGCCTGCGGTGCATCCGCTCGATATGCCGGTCGCGGGTCGAGGCCCCGATGACTGGCGCTGCCCGCAGCCCGAGCTGGCGGAACGCGACCGTCAGGCGCAGTACCTCGGCGACGTCCCCGACCACGAGGGTGCTCCTCAGTCCTCGCCGGGCCGCCCACACCGCCACCACATCCCGCAGGGTGCTCTTGCCCGCGCCCACCATCCCGGCCAGGTGGAGCAGCCGGTCCACGCGCAGCGCCTCCCCGCCCGGCCGTGCGCTGCCCGATCCCGGGTAGCGCACGGTGGTACGACGGATGCTGCGCTCCCACCGCGCCTGCCCGCCGAGCCCAGCATCGGTGAGCGTGCTGTCCATCCACCGGGCCGTCTCCAGCAGCTCGTCCTGGGTGATGACCAGTGGCCTCCCGCCGCCGCTGAGCGGCGCGTCCAGGTCGTGCCCGGTCGGCCGCTGCAGGACAAGCTCTGCGGGGATGTCCACCGCAAGCCGGTGCCGCTGCCGACTGAGGAACCAGTGCCCGCCCTGCCCAGCGAGTGGCAGCGGCCTCCGCTCGAAGGCAGGCGGCTGGTCCAGCGCCGCCGCGTACACATCCCACCGGCTCGCGCCGCGGGTCACGGTTCTGCGGACCGCCGGCCGGGACGGGTCGGCGACGTCGTAGCCGCGGTCGGCTTCCGGGAGCTGCTGGTAGCGGTCAAGTTCTTGCCGCCACACGCGACGGCGGTGCAGCCGGCCCAGGTACATGCGCGCCCGCGCGAGCATGGCCTGATAGTTCTCCGGCAGGGGCCGGCCGGCTGCGGCAGCGAAGGGGTACCCGCCCAGGAGCGTCCACGCGCCGGCCGCCGGGCTCCCTGGAAGCACTCGCTCCAGCAGGAACAGCGCGAGCTCGACCTCGAACATCAGCGGCGGCGCGGTGCGCAGCTCCTCTTCGAGCTGCCGCCGCCAGCCGGCGCGGTCACGCATGGCTGGCCTCCGTGAGGATCTGCGTGGCCCGCCGGACCAGTTCCTGGTCGGTGAGCAGCGTCACGGCCCGGGCCGCCTCTGGCGGGCAGTAGCGGCTGAAGACTGTCCGGTAATCCGGCCGGTCACGGAACCGGTAACGCGGAACCACCAGGAAGGCCGCGTCGTGCGCTGGCATGGCGGGCAGCGGAGCGGCGTCCATGCCGAGCAGCGCGGGACTGGCCCTGTCCTTGACATCGACCGCCCAGGCGCGCCCGCCGGGCAGGTGCACACGCAGGTCGTAGGCGTCGTAGTCGGGCCACATCTCCACCGCCAGCCCGAGCCGGGCGAGCTTGCGCTCTAGTTCGATCTCCGCCCGGCCGGGGCCGGTGACGAAGATCCGCAGTGGCCGCGCCAGGTGCAGGACCTCCTGGTCGGCGCGGTACCGGGTACCTGGCCTGGCTGCTCCCTCGCCGCGGCACCGGTCCTGCTCGCACCACCAGTCGTCCGCCGCTGCCGGGATGAGCAGGCACCGGCACCGGGAGCAGGCGGCGAAGTGGCCATCGACTGCAGAGCCAGCCGGCGCCGGGTGGTACGTCTCGCGGACGAGGTCCAGCACGGGCACCAGCGCCGGGTCGCCGTTCAGCAGGGCGAGCTCGCCCTTGGTGAGCACCGGATGCTCGATGAGCAGCCGCCGGAAAGCGGTGTACGACTCCGGCGCGCCCGCGCCGCGGCACAGGCTCATCGCGCCGAGCATGACGTGCCGCTCGTACAGCTCTGTGCCCGTATCGGGAACCCGCAGCGCCCACTCGTAGCACAGCTGGGTGGGCGTGCGGGTATGCGGCTCCACCAGCCGGTCGCCGGTCGCCGCTTGATCCGGGGATACCGCCAGGGGCCAGTCGCGGACCGGGCGCTGGGCACACCAGGCGATCAGGTCAGGCAGGCTCCGGGGGAGCGGTTCGCCGCGCAGCAGGCAGGCCAGGGCCACCTGGTCCAGGGCGCGCTGCGCGTCGGCCGGGTAGGGAAGGCTGAACGCCCCGGGCGAAGCTACCTCGCTCAGCTGCACGACGCCGCCGGCGATCGTGCGCAGCAGGCGGAAGTCCTCGCCGTTCACGCCGCATCCCTCCCACCGGCCTGCTGCCGGGCGGTGCACCAGCGGGCAACCTCGCACTCCCCGCACCATGGGCCAGGATTCGGGTCGAGCAGCAGGTCGCCGTGCCATGCTGCTGCGAGGTCGCGCACGACGTCGCGGGCATGCGCGACCGCACTGGGATCCCGGGGGTCCACCAGGTGGATGTCAGGGCCGTCCGGGCGCAGGACCTCCACCTCGACCCGGCCGCCGTCCACGCTGCCGCCGAGCACCCCGGTGGCGAGCATTAGGGTGGCCAGTGCTGCCTGGGGGTAGGTGCCCAGCACATCGGTCTCTCGGTTCCGGGTTCTGCCGCCGGTCTTGGTCTCCCGCCACACCCAGGCGCCCCGGTCCTGGTACAGCAGGTCCGGCTTCGCCAGCACGATCACATCGGCCAGCGGATCGTGCACCGCGATCGTCCGTTCGGGCCACACCAGCCCGACGCGGGCGCCCGCAGCCAGCGGGCAGACCGGCAGGTGCCAGGCCAGCTGCCGCGCGCCGAGCCTGGCCTGCTCCTCGCTCAGTCCCCACTCCTCCCGCCAGTGCTCCACGTCCGCCCGCAGATCCTGACCGGTGCACGGCGCGAGAGGTATGCGGCTGTGCAGTTCCTCGATCCTGGCGTGCACACCCTTGCCGCGCCGGGCCGGCTGGCCGTACTCCCCGGTCCGGGGCAGGTGCAGGCGGCGCAGGTGATCCTTGGCGGGGCAGGTCGCGTAGTCCCTGCCGTTGGTGACCGACCAGGTGCGCAGCGGCTGCCCGGCACCGAGGATGCCCAGCAGGCCGGGCACACGAGGCAAGGTCTCGCACACGGTGAGCAGCTTGCAGGCCGCGCAGGACTCGCCGGGACGCTCCGTGGTGCCGGATACGGCTTCCCGCAGCCGGGGACTGCCGCGATTCCGGAACGCAGCCTGCGCGTCGGCCGACGAGCCCTCAAACAGCACGAGCGCTGACCCGTCGGCGCACCCGTACTCAACGATCCGCACCCGCGCGACCTGATCCCAGCGGGTGCGTGCCCGCCTGTACGGGTCGCCCCAGCGCGGCGGCCGCTCGGCTGTCATGCCGAACGCGGCCACGTACGCGGCGACCGCCACCTCGGCAGGATCGCGCTCTCGCGCCCCGGCGCTGCCGATGCGGGGCAGCCGGAGCTCCCGGATCGTGCCATCCAGGCTGCGGTACCTGCGCCCCCACGCCGTGATCTCATACACCGCGTGGTGACCTCTGGGCTGTGCCGGGGACCAGCGGTAGACCCACTCATGAGCGGACGGTTCCAGCGTTACGCCGTCAGCGACCCTGGCCATCTCGGGTGCCGCCGCCAGGTAACGGCTGACCGCGTCCCTCGTCCACTCGGTCAGTCCCGGATGAGCCGGCAACCGTCCCGACTCAGCCTTGGCTGCCCGCTCCAGAGCAGTCTCCATCGGGATCTTCCCGTGCTCGATCAGGTCGAGCGCCGTCATGAACGGGCCCAGCGCGAACTCTGGGCGACCGTGGCGCCGCGCACCATCTCGCCCGCGCGGCCGGACGCCGGGCAGGGCCTTTGCCGCGGCCGACGCCGGGCACGCCCGCTCATCGGCGCGGGCGGTCCGGCTGCTGACCCGGATCAGCCCCGCGTTGCGCGTCATGCCGGGCGGCGGATGCCAGGAACTCATCGGATTCCCTTCGGGGTTACCGCGGGGAGTAAGCGGCCAGGAAGGTGCCCGGCGCGTCGGCCAGCGCCCGGCGCAGAGCCGGAACGTAGCCGGAGCGGTAGCTGTCGGCCCGCCGACTCCAACGGTTGACGCCAAGTGAAGCATGGCCTGAAAGCACTGTCAATTCGATCTGGTCATGTGATAGTGTTTTCACGAGATCGCCCGGTGCCAGTGCCGGGGCCACCTGGACCCGAGGGGGGAGCGTGCCCGACGCCAGTGTCCTGACAGCTGCAGACATCGCGCGCCTCGCCGGCGTGACGCGGGCCACCGTGAGCAATTGGCGGCGCCGGCACCCTGACTTCCCGGAGCCGTCCGGCGGGACGGATGCCAGCCCGGTTTACGACCGGTCTGAAGTGGAAGCATGGCTCGACGCGCGTGGTGCGCTGCCCGAACTTCCTCCGGCTGAGCGGCTGTGGCGAGATGTCCTTGAAATGGCTGGGGGCGCCAATCTAGGTGATGCTGTGTTGTGGGTCGCTGAACTCGTGCAGGCGATTTCTGCCCCTGGGGGGCATCGTACGACGCCTGCCACGTTCGGGCCTGCCAAGACCAGGTTCACGCATGATCGTGTCGCCCGAGATCTAGCTGATCTAGTAGCGAAATATGGCTCCCAGGAAACCCTTGGGAATCTGACCGGCAAGTACCTTGAGGCAACCGGGGGGCAGGTCATTGCCACGCCCAAGCCGGTCGCCGATTTGATGGCCGAGCTGGCGGTCACGGCGGGAGCGATCGTCCTGGACCCGGCGTGCGGCACCGGCGAGCTTCTGGCATCGGCGGCAGATCGTGGCGCCGCCCGCGTCATCGGACAGGAGATAGATCAAGGTCTCGCCCGGCTCGCCGACGCCCGGCTCGCCCTCATCTCAGGGCCGGACCCGGCGCAGGTGAAGACAGGGGATTCGCTCCGCGACGACCAGCTAGCCAGTGTCCGGGCCGACGTCGTCCTCTGCAATCCTCCTTTCGGCGACCGTGACTGGGGGCATGAGGAACTCGCCTATGACCCGCGCTGGGAATACGGCACGCCGCCCAGGGCTGAATCGGAGCTGGCGTGGGCACAGCACGCGCTCGCACATCTGCGGCCCGGCGGGCAGGCGGTGATGATGATGCCCCCAGCCGTGGCATCCAGGCCGTCGGGCCGCCGCATCCGGGCCGAGATGCTGCGCCGCGGGGCTATCCGGGCGGTCGCCTCGCTCCCGCCAGGTGCCGCTCACCCCCGCAACATTGGCCTGCATCTGTGGGTGCTTCAGCGGCCTGTTAACGAGATCTCTGCGGAGCCGCGGACGCTCTTTGTTCACGTAGCCGCCAACGCTGACGAGGACGCTGACTCAAGGCGGTCGACAGCACGCTGGCAACAAGTAGCCAGTGTCATCCTGCGGGCGTGGAACTCCTTCAGAACCGGCGGCGATGCCGACGAGCCCGGTGCCTGGCGCGCGGTATCAGTCATCGACCTGCTGGATGAGAACATCGACCTGACCCCAGCCCGGCATGTCGGTGCCTGGCTTTCGGCGCGCTCACCAGCGGAGATCGCGGCAGCGGCCGACGCCGAACGCGATCGCCTGCTCGCCGTCCTGGCGGGGCTGGCCGATGGTCTGCCGGGCGGTGACTGGAAGCCGCACGATGCGGCGCCGAGGTGGCGCGTGGTCAGCATCGGGGACCTGGCCCGCAGCGGTGCGGTCAGCGTCCACCGGGCCTCGACAGCAGGACCCGCAGACGATGAGCTGGTCGATGACATCGACCCTGACGACGGCTGGCCGGTTCTTACCGTGGGAGATGTCCTCGCAGGCGGACCACCGTCAGCAGCAGCCCCAGGCGGGGTGGTCGAACCCGGATGGGTCAAGATCGGTGCCGGCGACGTGATCATCCCGGCGACGGCCGGAGGATCCCCGATAGCAAGGGTCGCAGCCGGCGAGGACGAGGAGGCCATTCTCGGCCGGGGCCTGCACCTGATCCGCGCCGATTCCGGCCGCATCGACCCATGGTTCCTCAGCGGGTTCCTCGCCAGCCCGGCCAGCATCCAGCAGGCAAGCTACGGTTCGACGATCACCAGGATCGACGTGCGGCGCCTGACCGTGCCGCTGCTGCCACCGCGCGAGCAGCGCCGCTACGGCGCGGCATTCCGGCAGTTGCACGGCTTCCGGGTCTCCAGCGAGGAGTTCGCCCGTCTGTCCGGGACGCTTACCCGGCTGCTGGGCAGGGCGCTCGCGGAGGGCGGGCTGCTGCCAGGACCGGAGAGCCACGATCCGCCGGGCAAACTAGGCGACCAGGCTCCGCGTCTGGATAGAGATGGCATATCGCGAAACGGAAAGAGACGGCCATGAATGGCGCCGAGGCGATCGCGGGCCGGTTCGAGCTCGTCAGCCCGCTCGCGCGCGGGAGCATGGGCGAGGTGCACCGCGCCCGCGACCTGCAGACCGGTGACACGGTGGCGGTGAAACTGATCTGGCGCCGCCGCACCGGCGAGGAGGTGGCGCTCACCGAGGCGGACAAGAACGCCGCCCGCTTCATGCGGGAGGTGCGGATCATGTCGCGGCTGTCCAGCCCGAACCTGCCGCGCACGATCGCGGGCGGCCTCGACGGGGACCGTCCCTACCTGGCGATGGAGTACCTGGAGGGAACCACCCTGGCGTGGCTGATCGACGAGAACGGCCGCCTTCCGGTGGCATGGGCCGCCTCGGTCGGGGCGCAGATCGCCACCGGGCTGGCCGCCGCGCACCGGGCCGGGGTGGTGCACCGGGACCTCAAGCCCGCCAACGTGATGGTCACCACGGGCGGGGTGGTGAAGGTCCTGGACTTCGGCGTGGGCCTGATCCTCGATGACGTGGACGGCGGCAGGCTGACCAGCTCTGAGGTAACGGTTGGCACCGCCCGCTACATGGCCCCCGAGCAGGCCCGCCAGCGCGCGGTCACTGGCGCCGCTGACCTATATGCGCTGGGGTGCGTGCTGTACGAGATGCTGACCGGCGCGCCCCCGTTCGACGGTGACAGCACCTACGAGCTGCTCAACCGGCATGTCGAGCAGGTGCCGGCGGCGGTGCGTACTTTGCGCAGCGAGGTCCCCGAGGATCTGGACGCGCTGGTCTCCCGGCTCCTGGAAAAGGACCCAGCCGACCGGCCTGCTGATGCTGCCGAAGTCGCCGAGCTACTTGTACCGATCGCCCTGGCGGCCGCGCCCGGCGGCCCTGCAAGGCCCGGAGACCCGACTATCCCGCTGCGCGAGCAGCGGGCAGCCGCCGGCACCACTCAGGACGAAGAGGCGCCACGCCTGCCCGCCAGGCCGGCCTTCCCAGGGCCAGCACGGGACGGCGGGTTCGACATATTCGACGTGCACCGGCGGCTGATCAGCGACTACCGCGGTTTCACCGAAGGAGCTGCGGTGATCCGCGATGACCGGATCGCCGCGTTCGTCGAGCAGGACCTGGACGCCAAGTCCCAGTGGCCCGACCCGTGGCTTTCGCTCAACCCCTCCTTCGCCGACGGCGGATCGGTGGCCGAGCTGGCCGACTCCGACGTCTTGCACCCGCAGTGCAAGCAGATCTTCCAGTCCGGCAAGTCACCTGGCTCGGCGTTCTGCGATGGCCAGCCGATCCGCTTTTATCAGCATCAGCGCGACGCTATCGACGCGGCCCGCACTGGCGCCAGCTACGTGCTGACCACCGGGACCGGGTCCGGCAAGTCACTGGCCTACATCGTGCCGATCGTGGACCGGGTGCTGCGCGTCAAGGAGGCCGACCGGCGGCCCAGGGTGCGGGCGATCATCGTGTACCCGATGAACGCGCTGGCCAACAGCCAGCTCGGCGAGCTGGAGAAGTTCCTGCGTGACGGGTTCCCGGCCGGCCAGGAGCCGGTGACGTTCGCCCGCTACACCGGCCAGGAAGACGAGCCCGAGCGCGATCGCATTCGCGCGAACCCGCCCGACATCCTGCTCACCAACTACGTGATGCTGGAGTTGATGCTCACCCGCCCCGACGACCGGCGGTCCCTGATCCGGATGGCCGAGGGCATGGAGTTCCTGGTCTTCGACGAGCTGCACACCTACCGGGGACGCCAGGGCGCGGACGTGGCAATGCTCATCCGCCGGGTCAAGGATGCCTGCGCCGCCCCGGACGTGCAGTGTGTCGGTACCTCGGCCACCATGTCTACCGAGGGCAGCGGTGAGGACCAGCGTCGCGTTGTGGCCGAGGTTGCCTCCCAGATTTTCGGCACCACGGTGAAACCGGAGCACGTGATCGGCGAAACACTCGTCCGCGCGACCGCCGAGGATCCCGGGCCGGTGACCCGGCAGCGGATCGCGGCCCCGGCCGCCCCAGCGGACTACGCAGACCTCGCGGGCGACCCTCTCGCCTCCTGGGTCGAGACAACCTTCGGGCTCGACCGCGACGGAGACGGCCGGTGGGTGCGGCGCCCGCCGGAAACGGTGCAGCAGGCCGCGCGGCTGCTCTCCGAGCAGAGCGGCGCCGATCTGGCCGAGTGCGAAAAAGCCCTGGAACGGACACTGCGGTCCGGGACGCATGCCCACCACCCGGACACCGGGCGGCCCCTGTTCGCCTTCCGGCTGCACCAGTTCCTGTCCAAGGGCGATACCGCCTACGTAACGGTGGAGGACGAGAACACCCGCCACATCACCCGCGACTACCAGGTCGAGCAGCCCGGATCGGGCGGCAAGATACTGCTGCCGCTGGCGTTCTGCCGCGAATGCGGCCAGGAGTACCTGGTGGTCTGGCGACGCCAGCAGGCAGGCGGCGTGCACTACCTGGCGCGGCGCGATGCGACCGCCGCTGGTGGTGACGACTCCGACGGCTACCTGTACATCTCTGGGCAGATGCCCTGGCCGCGGGACGAGCAGACGGTCATCGCCGACCGTCGCCTGCCCGAATCATGGCTGGAGGTCTCCGACCGCACCGGCGAGGACATCATCAGGCCCACCGCCCGCAAGTACCTGCCCCAGCCGGTAACGGTCGATGTCTACGGCCAGGAGCACCCAGCGGCCGGCGGCATCGAGGCGGCATTCATCCCCGCCCCGTTCCGGTTCTGCCTGAGCTGCGGAGTTTCCTACGAGCAGGTACGCGGCCGGGACTTCGCGAAACTGGCCACCCTCGACCAGGAAGGCCGGTCATCGGCAACCTCGCTGATCTCGGCGTCCATCGTGCGGAGCCTGATGTCGGTCCCTGGACCAGACCTGGACCGGCATGCGCGCAAGCTGCTGACGTTCGTCGACAACCGGCAGGACGCCTCGCTGCAGGCCGGCCACTTCAACGACTTCGTCCAGGTCACGATGCTGCGCGGCGCCCTGTACCAGGCAGCCCGGGAGGCGGCTGAGCGCGGCGAGGACGGCCTGTACTACGACGACATCGCCACCCGCGTGACCCGCGCACTTGGCTTGGACGTCGCCGAGTACGCTCGTGAGCCCGGCGAGGAATCCGCGATGCGGCGGCGCACCGACGCAGCCCTGCGCGACGTGGTAAACCTGCGCGTCTACCTCGACCTGGAACGCGGCTGGCGGGTCACGATGCCGAACCTGGAACAGGCCGGGCTACTGCGGATCGGGTACCTGGGCCTGGACGAGGCATCGGCGCGCGAGGACCTGTGGGAGACCGCAGCGCCCCCGCTGCGCACAGCCGCCCCGCAGGTACGCGCCGCGATCTGCACGGTGCTGCTGGACGAGATGCGCCGCTCCCTGGCCATCGACGCGGAGTGCTTCGCCGAGGACGAGCTGGACCGGATCCAGCGCCGCAGCCAGGGCTCGCTGCGCGACGAGTGGGCCGTCACCAAGGACGACGAGCCCACGGTGGCCACCGTGTTCGCTCGCCCGGGCCGGCCAGGCAGCCCGCGCGAGCACGTGAACCTGTCGGGCCGCGGCAAGTTCGGCCGCTACCTCAAGCGCGCCGGGCGCTTCCCCGGCCATCTCGGGACGATCACCTCCGACGACGCGCAGCAGATCATCGCCGACCTGCTCCGGGCCCTTGGCCGCGCCGGCCTGGCCAGCGAAGTGCAGGACCCGCGCCGCCGTCACGGGATCGGGTACCGGGTCCGGGCCACGGCGCTGGTATGGCGGCCCGGTGACGGCACCGCGGGGGTCGACGACCCGCTGTCGCGGACCTTCAGCGGCGCGGCACGCCCACGGGTCAACCCGTACTTCGTCCGCCTCTACCGGGATGTCGCCGGCACGCTGGCCGGGCTGACAGCGCGGGAGCACACCGCTCAGGTGCACCCGAAGGTCCGTGAAGAGCGGGAGGAAGACTTCCGGACCGCGGAACTCAAGCTCCTGTACTGCTCGCCGACCATGGAACTGGGCGTCGACATCGCCGGGCTCAACGCGGTGGCGATGCGCAACGTCCCGCCCACCCCGGCGAACTACGCGCAGCGCTCCGGGCGCGCGGGCCGGTCCGGGCAGCCCGCGCTAGTGACCACGTACTGCGCTACCGGCAACAGCCACGACCAGTACTACTTCCGCCGGTCCGAGAAGATGGTCGCCGGATCGGTCGCCCCGCCACGGCTGGACCTGCTGAACGAGGACCTCATCCGCGCGCACGTACACGCGATCTGGCTCGCCGAAGCCGGCCTGAAACTGGGCCGGGCGATCCCGCACAGCATCGACACGTCCGGCACCGAGCCGGAGGGCAGGCGTCGGCCCGACCCGCGCCTGCCCTTGCTGGACGGCGTCACCCGCGACGCTTCCTCCCCGGACGCGGCCCGGCGCGCGGCCGCCCGCGCCAGCGCGGTCCTGCGAGAGCTCGAGGACGGCCTGCGTGACAGGACCTCATGGTGGGATCCAGGATGGGTCGAGCAGGTGGTGCGCGCCGCCCCGGCCGCCTTCGATCACGCCTTTGACCGGTGGCGTGACCTGTACCGCGCGGCGCTGATCGACCAGTGGGAGCAGAACCGGCGCCGGCTGGACCACTCGCTGTCACAGCGGGACCGCGACGCCGCCGCGCGGCGCCGACGCGAGGCCGAGACCCAGCTCACGCTGCTGCTCAACGAGGACAGCGATGCCCGCAGCCTGACCTCCGACTTCAACCCCTACCGCTACCTGGCGTCCGAAGGCTTCCTGCCCGGCTACTCCTTCCCCCGGCTGCCGATCGCCGCCTACATCTCCGTCCGCGGCCGGTACGGCGCGGACGGTGATTACGTGCAGCGTCCCAGGTTCCTGGCGATCAGGGAGTTCGGGCCGCGTGCCCTGATCTACCACGAAGGCGCACGGTATGAGGTCAACCGGATCCAGCTCCCGGCCGACTCGGCCGGGGAGGTCGTCACCGGCCAGGCCCGGCGCTGCGCCGGGTGCGGGCACCATCACGACGTCGCTCCTGGGATCGATCTGTGCGAAATGTGTGGCGCGATGCTCGGCGAGGCCACCGGCGGGCTGCTGCACCTGCACACCGTGTTCACCCGGCCGCTAGAGCGGATCTCCTCCGACGAGGAGGAGCGCCGCCGCGCCGGGTTCCGGATCGTCACCTCCTACAGCTTCCAGCGGCACGGTGACCGGCCAGGCCGCCTGGACGCCATCGTTCAGGACGCGGCGGACGACCTAGTCGCGCGCCTGACCTACGGGGACTCGGCTACGGTGCGGCGCACCAACCTCGGCCCGCTGCGCCGGCCCGCCATCGACCCTGACGGCTTCTGGCTGGACCCGGTCACCGGGCGGTGGCTGCCCGAGGCCCAGGCTCGCCAGGGCAACGGCGACGACGGCGAACCCACAGCCCAGCGGACCCGGGTGATCCCCTACGTCCAGGACCGCCGCAATATCCTGATACTCCAGCTCGCCCAGCCTGTGGACGCCGGGACGGCCCTGTCAGTGATGTTCGCGCTCGAACGCGGCATCGAAGCGGCGTTCCAGCTTGAGGACTCCGAGCTGGACGGCGAGCTGCTGCCGCCCGACGACGCCCCCCGCGACCGGCTGCTGTTCACCGAGTCCGCCGAGGGCGGTGCCGGGGTACTGCGCCGCCTGCACGCCGAGCCGCACGCGCTGGCCCGCGCCGCGAGGGAGGCGCTGCGCATCGCGCACTTCGACCCGGACACCGGTACCGACCTTGGCGGCATAGACCCGGCGCACCCGTGCGCCAAGGGCTGCTATGACTGCCTCCTCAGCTACGGCAACCAGCTCCAGCACCCGCTGATCGACCGGCACCGCGCCGTCGGCCTGCTGATGGCCCTGGCCCAGGCGACGACGCTGCCCGCCGGGCGCGGGCAATCACGCACCGAGCAGTCGATCGCGCTGATCGCCCAGGCGGACAGCAGCCTGGAGGCCGATTTCGTGCAGTGGCTTAAGGATCACGGCTACCGGCTGCCCGACCAGGCCCAGACCCTGGTCGAGGCGGCGCGAGCCCGGCCTGACTTCGTCTACCGCCTGGCCAGCGGTAGCGTCGCGGTGTTCGTCGACGGGCCGGTGCACGATGATCAGGCGGTCGCCGAGCGCGACGACCAGGCACGTGACCGCCTGGAGGACGCGGGCTGGTATGTGCTCCGGGTCCGCTATGACGACGACTGGAACGACCTGGTAGGCGCCAACCCGACGGTGTTCGGCGCGGGCCGGTAGGAGGGGCAGGCTCGGATGGACGTCGCCTACGCGGCGGGCTCGCTGGTCACCGCCCGCGGCCGGGAGTGGGTTGTGCTGCCTGACAGCGCCCCGGACATCCTCGTCCTGAGGCCGCTCGGTGGCTCAGACGATGACATCGCCGCGGTCTTTCCGGCACTCGAGAAGGTGACCGAGGCTCGGTTCCCCGCCCCCGCCCCGGAGGATCTCGGCGACGCCCAGGCCGCCGGGCTGTTGCGCACTGCGCTCCGGGTCGGGTTCCGGGCTAGCGCCGGCCCGTTCCGGTCCCTGGCTTCCATCGCGGTCGAACCCAGGCCCTACCAGCTGGTGCCGCTGCTAATGGCCATGCGGCAGCCCGTCGTGCGAATGGCGATCTGCGACGACGTCGGCATCGGCAAGACCATCGAGTCCGGGCTCATCGCCGCCGAGCTACTGGCCCAGGGCGACGCTGCGGGCCTGGCCGTGCTGTGCTCCCCGGCGCTGGCCGAGCAATGGCAGGACGAGCTGCGCGGCAAGTTCGGCATCGACGCCGAGCTGGTCCTTGCCTCCACCGTGCCGCGCCTGGAACGGGGCCTGGCCTACGGCCAGTCGCTGTTCGACCGGCACCGGCACCTGGTCATCTCCACCGACTTCATCAAATCCCCCCGGCACCGCGACGACTTCATCGCCCACTGCCCGGACCTGGTGATCGTCGACGAGGCGCATACGTGCGTGTCCGCCGACGGCAGCGGCACGGGCGTGAGATCCGCCCAGCAGCGGTACGAGCTTTTGTCCCGGCTCGCCGCCGACCGTGGGAGACACCTGCTACTCGTCACCGCGACCCCGCATTCAGGGAAGGACGAATCGTTCCGCAGCCTGATCGGGCTGCTCGATCCGGCCCTGGCTCACGCCGATCTGAACACCGAGGCCGGCAGGCGGCACCTGGCGTCCTGCTTCATCCAGCGCCGCCGCGGCGACATCCGCTCCTACCTCAACGAGGACACCGCCTTCCCCGATGACCGGTTCTTCAGGGACGAGCCGTACAAGCTGTCACCGGGCTACCGGGAGCTGCTGGACGACGCGATCACCTACGTCGGCGACCGTCTCGCTGGCGCCACCGGCCAGCGAGACCAGCGAGTGGCCTGGTGGTCAGCGATCGCCCTGCTCCGCTCGATGGTCTCCTCACCGCGCGCCGCGGCCCAGACGCTGCTGACCCGCTCCCGGTCCGCCGCAGCCGCGACGGCCGAGGAGGCCGACGAACTCGGACGGCCCGTCACCACGGACATGGCCGACGATGAAACCCCCGACGGCATCGATGCGGCACCCGGCGCCGACACCAGCCAGGACACCGGGGCAGGAGTCCCGGCGCTGCTGCGCGACCTTGCCAGCCGCGCCGCCGCGCTAGAAGGCCCCGACCACGACCGCAAGCTGGCCCTGCTGATCACGTCACTCAAGAAACTGATCAGAGACGGTTACGACCCGATCGTGTTCTGCCGCTATATCCCGACAGCCGAGTACGTCGCCGAGCATCTGGACGGGCAGCTCGGCCGCAAGACCGTTATCGCCGCCGTGACCGGCACCCTGTCGCCGGCGCAACGCATCGAGCGGATCGACAAGCTGGCGGCAGCCGCCGCCGAAACTGGTGCCCGGCGCGTCCTGGTCGCCACCGACTGCCTGTCCGAAGGGGTCAACCTCCAGCACTACTTCAACGCGGTCGTCCACTACGACCTGGCCTGGAACCCCACCCGGCATGAGCAGCGCGAGGGCCGTGTCGACCGGTTCGGCCAGCGCTCCGCCGACGTCCGGGTCGTCACCATTTACGGCTCCGACAATGACATCGACGGCAAGGTTCTCGACGTGCTGATCCGCAAGCACCGGGAGATCCGCAAGTCCACGGGCATCTCCGTACCGGTCCCCGACGAGGCGGCGGCGGCCGTCACCGACGCGGTCGTCGAATGGCTGCTCCGGCGAGACAAGGCCACCGGCAGCCAGCAGCCCCTATTCGACCTGGACGAAGTCACGAGCCAGCAGGCGCTGAACCTGGACACCGAGTGGACCTCGATGGCCGAACGCGAGCGCCGGTCCCGCTCCCGCTACGCCCAGGGCACCATCCACCCCGACGAGGTCGCCCGCGAGGTCGCCGCCACCCGCGCCGCGCTCGGCTCCGACGACGAGATCCGCTTCTTCACCCGCACCGCCCTGCGCGCCCTCGGCGCCGACCTCACCGGCCCCGCCGCCGGCGACTTCACCGTCACCACCGCCACGCTCCCGGCCGGGCTGCGGGACGGCATCGCCGCGATCACCGGGGAACGGCCCGCCATCCCGTTCCGCACAGCACCCGGCGTGCCACGCGGCGAGGCAGCACTCACCCGCACCGACCCGATCGTCGGCGCGGTCGCCCACTTCATCCTGTCCGCCGCCCTCGACAAGGACATCGCCTCCCGGTACCGCCCTGCCCGGCGCTGCGGCGTCATCCGCACCAGCGCCGTCACCCGGCGCACCACGGTGCTGCTCGTCCGCTACCGATTCCAGCTCATCCTGCCCGGCCGTCATGGCGACCGGCCGCTCATCGCCGAGGACGCCCGCGTGCTCGGCTTCCAGGGGCCGCCCGGCGCCCCGGACTGGCTGCCCGACGACAAGGCAGCGGCGCTGCTGGCCGCCCGGCCCGACGCCAACACGGCCACCGAGTTCGCCCAGGCAGCGATCCGCCGGGTCCTCGACGGCCTGACCCAGGTGATGCCCGAACTGGCCAGGCGCGGTGCCGGGTTCGCCGAAGACCTGCGCGAAGCCCACCGCCGGGTGCGCCGCAGCGCCGACCAGGCCGTGCGCGGCATCACCGTCACCGCGCAGGGCGACGCCGACATCCTGGGTACCTACGTGTACCTGCCGGTGTCAGCCGAGACCGGAGCCAGCCAGTGATGTCCGCCGTCGCCGCCAGCCAGATCTTCACCTCCATCCGCGTCGTCGGCGGCCTGCTGCCCGCCGACATGCTGGCCCGGATCGCCGACGGCAAGGACATCTCCGGCTCCCGCCCAGCCGACTACCACGTCGTCGGCGCCCGGTCGGTCCAGGACGACGCCGAGCGGCACTGGGATTACCTCAGGGGCGCCTGGCGCGCGCTGCGCGCCGCCCTCGGCGACGACGGTCATGATCCGGCAGGGCTGGCCACCGAGAACTGGCTGCTGCCGATGTTCGAAGAGCACGGCTTCGGCCGACTGCAGCGGCTGCCCGCCGGCATCCACGCCGGCGACCAGGCGCCCGGATTCCCGGTCTCCCATCGGTGGGAGCACCTCCCGGTCCACTTCGCCGGCTGGGACGCCGACCTGGACCACCGCCCGGCAGGCGGCGGCTTGCCACCCCAGTCCATGCTCCAGGAATGCCTGAACCGGTCCCCGGCGCACCTGTGGGGGATCCTGGCCAACGGCCGGCACCTGCGCATCCTGCGCGACTCAACCTCCCTGACCGGCAGCTCCTACATCGACATCGACCTGGAGGCCATGTTCGACGGCGAGCTGTTCGCCGAGTTCGTCGTGCTGTACCGGCTGCTGCACGTCTCCCGCTACGAGATCCCTGACGGCGCCGCGCCGTCGGCCTGCCGGATGGAACGCTGGCGCATCGAGGCCATCGAAGCCGGCACCCGCGCCCTCGACCAGCTGCGCGACGGCGTCCAGAACGCCATCGCCCACCTCGGCACCGGGTTCCTCCGCCACCCCGCCAACACCCAGCTCCGCGACGCCCTCGACACCGACCTGTTCAAGCGCGCCCTGCTCCGGCTCGTGTACCGGCTGTTGTTCTGGTTCGTCGCCGAGGACCGCGACGTCCTCCTCCACCCCGACGCCCTCGAACACGCGCGGAACCAGTACGAGAAATACTTCTCGTCCAAGCGTCTGCGTGAAGTCGCGGTGCGCCGTACAGGCACCACCCATGGAGACCTCTGGCAGGCCGTCGGCCTCGTACTGCGGGGACTCGGCGACGAGAACGGCCTGCCCCAGCTTGGCCTGCCCGGCCTCGGCGGCATCTACGACGACACCGGAACCGACCAGATCCTGCACGGTCTGGAACTGTCCAACGAGCACCTGCTCGCCGCGATCAAATCGCTGGCCCGCGTCCACGACCCGTCCACAAAGAGATACCGGCCCGTCGACTACCGCAACCTCGGTGCCGAGGAACTCGGATCCATCTACGAGTCCCTTCTCGAACTGGTGCCGAAATGGAGCAAGGAAGAACGCCGGTTCCTCCTCGACGTGATGCCCGGCAACGAGCGCAAGACCACTGGCTCCTACTACACCCCGACCCCGCTCATCGACTGCCTGCTCGACACAACGCTCGATCCCGTCCTCGACGAGGCGCAAAAGCGTGCGGAAACTGAGGCGACCGCTGCTGGTGAAGACCCAGCCGCCGCGATCGCCGACGCGCTGCTGTCAGTCACTGTCTGCGATCCAGCCTGCGGCTCCGGGCACTTCCTCGTCGCTGCCGCTCGCCGTATCGCCAAGCGCCTGGCCGCCGTCCGCGAGCAAAACCCCGAACCCACCCTCGAAGCGCTGCGCACTGCAGTTCGCGACGTCGTCACCCACTGCGTCTATGGCGTAGACATCAACCCGATGGCAGTTGAACTCGCCAAGGTCTCATTGTGGCTGGAGGCACTCGACCCCGGCAAGCCGCTCGGCTTCCTCGACGCCCGCATCAAGTGTGGCAACGCGCTGATAGGCACGACACCAACCCTTGTCGCAGGCGGCATCCCTGACGACGCGTTCAAGCCCGTCGAGGGCGACGACCCGCAGTGGGCGGCGTCACTGCGCAGGGCCAACGCCAAAGACAACTCGCAGCAGGACGAGCTGTTCACCGACCAGGCCATCTTCTCCCAGTCGAATGAAAAGCTCGCTGCGCAACTCACCCGGATCGCCACCGCACCAGACGCTTCCCTGCATGACGTGCACCGCCAGGCCGCCGCCTACCGCGCGTGGGAAGAATCCCCCGAGTACCTCCACGCACGGCAGATCGCCGACGCCTGGTGCGCCGCCGTCACCTGGATCAAGACCAAGGAGGCGCCCCCCGCTATCGTCAACCGGGTCTTCCGGGCGCTGCGCGAGCAGGGTGCCTCGGCCATCCCCCCGGCCACGAGCACTGAGATTGAGCGGCTCCGCGCCGAGTTCGGGTTCTTCCACTGGCACCTGGAGTTCCCGGCTATCTTCCGCGTCCCTGACGGCGCTGACCCGGCTATCGGCCCGGCCACCGGCTGGGTCGGCGGCTTCACCTGCGTCCTGGGCAACCCGCCGTGGGACAAGGTCGATCTCAAGGAAAAGGAGTACTTCAGCGTGGTTGAGCCGTCGATCGCCGCGCTGGCCGGGCAGAAGCGGCGCGCCCGCATCGCCGCCTGGGAGCAGGAGAACCGGGACGAGGGTATTCGCTACCGTGCTGCGCGACGAAAGGTCAAGTCGACGTTCATGTTCGCCAGCAGCTCAGGCGTGTATCCGCTTTGCGCCAAAGGACTAACAGCCCCTGGCGTCAACTCGCTGCAGACTGACCACCTGTTCGCCGAACGGTTCGTGACAATCATCGCTCCCGATGGCCGCGTGGGCTGCATCATCCCGACCACCATCGCCACTAGTGCCGGCGCACAGTACCTATTTGGTGAATTCACTAGGCGCGGTGCTGTCGCTTCACTTTACGACTTCGAGAATCGCGGGAAGATCTTCGCTGCGGTTGACTCACGCCAGAAGTTCTGCTTGCTCTCCCTGACGGGCAAGGCGCTGCGCGAATCCGCCGCGATCTTGGCGTTCTTCTTGCTGGGCATAACCGATCTCGATGAACCAGGCCGGATGTTCGCACTCTCCCCAGAGGAGATCACCCTACTTAATCCGAATACCGCGACATTGCCGATCTTCCGCAGCCGTCGGGACGCGGACCTCACCACCGCGATCTACCGCCGCATCCCCGTGCTCTGGGACGAAGCAAAGCCAGACGGTAACCCGTGGGGCATCACCTTCAAGCACCTCTTCAACATGACCGACGACTCCGACCTGTTCCGCACCCGTGAAGAACTAGAGGCCGAGGGCTGGTGGCTGAATGGCAACGTCTTCGCCCGCGCTGGGAAACGCATGCTCCCGGTTTACGAGGCGAAGATGGCACACCATTTCGATCACCGCTGGAATTCATATTACGGCATCGGGAATGACGATCGCCGCCGTCTCTCTCTCCCCGAGAAACAGGACCCTTCTTCCTGCGCTCAACCTCGATACTGGATCGCCGAGGACGGGCTGATTTCCGTGCGCCGGAACGGTCGAGATATCTTTGTTCCGGCCGTGTCTGAACTCCTTGCCGACTTGAAGTGGGAACAGGGCTGGCTGTGCGGCTGGCGTGATGTCTGCCGCGCAACAGACGAGCGCACAGCGATTCCGGCCTTCCTGCCGCGGGTGGCGGTGGGAAACAAGTTTCACTTGATGTTTCCAAGCGCATCCCCGCTCCTGTCGGCGGCTCTCATCGCGGCACAGAGTTCGCTGGTCTTTGACTTCGTCAGCCGACAGAAGATCGGCAACATCGCTATGGGCCTGTTCATCTGGGAACAGCTGCCGGTCCCCACACCCGTCATGCTGGAGCCACATACGGCATTTCTCACTCCGCGGGTCCTTGAGCTGATCTACACCGCCTACGACATGGCGCCCCTCGCTCGCGACCTAGGGGACAGCGGCCCCCCGTTCACCTGGGACGAGGAGCGCCGGGCACAGATCCGTGCCGAGCTCGATGCCTTCTTCTTCCGCCTGTACGGGATCGAGCGAGACGACGTCGACTACATCATGGAGACGTTCCAGACGGATAGCGGCGGACTTAAGAACAACGACATTGCCAAGTACGGCACATACCGCACGAAGGACCTCATCCTTGACGTCTATGACCGCGTGTCCGCCGCCGACGCCACGGGCGTACTGTACGAGACGACGATCACGCCGCCTCCAGGCGACGGACCGCGTCACCCCGCCCGCAAGAGCTAGTAGACCGTCGGCGGATGGTCTAGCGCAGAGCCATGGCGGGAGGTCGTATTCGAAGCCGGACTTGCCATGGACGCAGGACGCGCCCAGGCATGAGTCCGGCAAGTCGGCCCTGATGGCATCCGGCCCGAGCAGCCTTCTGTGCTTCGCGTGGACCGTTTCCTCCATGCCTTCGGCGATCTCGATGTGGGCCTGCCCGGAGGAGCGGAGGTCGAGGATGAACTGCATTGGCCTGCGTTCATCCATCGCCTTCAGGTGGGCGCATTCACTTCTGGTTCGGGAGTGAGCAGACGGCTGTCGGGCCTACCTCAGCAAGCTGGCTGTCGATGAGGTCAATGAGGTACAGATATGCGGCTCGCACCACCTGGAGTGCTTCGAGGGTCGCGGTCTGCAGTTCGCGCATGTTGACGGTGCTGAAGGTGTCTCGGGTGGGTCCGGTTGGATCGCCGTTGGTCGCATGAACCAGCCGGTGTGTCCCTGCGTTTCGTAGCAGCCTCGCACTGGGGTACATGCCGCCATCACCGAGGTCGGTTGCGAGTTCGGCCAGGGCCAGGAGGAGGCGGAGCCCGTCTTGGACTGGCTCCAGCTGTGGACGAATCTGCCCGGTCTTGAGGTCCTTCCAGTAGTTCGAGTATTCCACGCGTGAAGGCGGAAGGCCGGTGCAGAAGTGCTCGTTGGCCGTGACGGCGATCTTGTCCAGTACGTCGAGTGCGGATCGCTGGGCAAGCAGCAGCAAGGCGGGGGCTTCGCCGTAAAGGGCGCCATCCAGCGTATCGGTGTACAGGCCGGGGTCGTCGGGATGCTGCTGCCCACCGGACTCGGCGTGCATCTTTTCCCCTCGGAATGCCAGCCGACGCGCTACGACAAACTCCGCCTTGAGCACGTTCAGCGCGCCGAAGATACCCGGCACCGGCTCGCCTGCGGACCGCACAACACCCTTGACGGACGCGGTGTCCCACTGCGCCGAATCGGACCCGAGTCCTTCGGCAGAGGCCACGAGGGCAAGCCGGTGCCGGACGATCCACTGCTGGTATGGGTCGAGATGGTCACCGGCGTGCCGGAAATGTCCGTGGCTCCCAGTCAGTTCGAGGGCATCCCAGCGGTCGGCGGCAGCGACGCCGGCGAGTTCAATGGTTCGCTCACGCAGCGACTTCGCCATCGTCACGTAGTGGTCATAGACCGCCGCCAGGTGCCCTCGCTGGTCCACCGGGCGTCCCAGGCGTCGGCGCAGCAGCTCGGCGAGGTTGCCGGCCGCGTTGCCGTTCGTCGGGTCCGCTTGCAGCGCGTCGGAATAGGCGGAGTATGCCTCAACCCAGCGGCCTGATTCATCCAGGACGTTCCCCAGGTTGCACAATGCGCGCCCGCGTATCTCTGCCGGGGCGAGCGGATCGGTTCCCACGCGGCGATACAGGCTGCGTGCTTCGCGCAGGCCGTCCAGGTGCGCGAGCCGACAGGCGGGACTGGATGATCGAACAGGCGGCTCATGGCTGTCCGCCTCTTCAATCCCGAATATCTCCGTCAGCCCGGTGGCCCGGTTGTACGCGGCCTGCGGGATGAGAACATCTGGGGTTCCATCGTCGTCGAGAAGCCGGGTAGCCCACTCCACGCCTATCTTCAGGTCGTCGGTGCTGCCCGCGTCGGAGGCGAGATTGATCATCACGGATGACAAGGTGAACATCAGTGACCGGCGCTCAAGGCTGTTCAGGTCGGCCGTTGACACCGCCCCCTCCAGTACCCGCAGCTCAGCGAGCGCTGCCGGGTACTGGGAGGATTCAGCGACCGTATTGAGGTCGGACGCCCGGCGCTGGTAGGTCTCAAACGCTCCCATGCCACCTCGTCGACATGCCTGGCACTGCGTGAGTGAGAACCTGTCCCGTCACAAGCTTCGCCCGCTTGCCATGCTCGCCCATTACCGTCCTGCCAGGGATGGAGCGAGGCAGCCGATCCCCACGGCCGATCGCGGGCATGCTCGCGGGCCTGCCGAGGGTGGATCCGTCTTGGGCGTCCTGGGTGAATGCCGGATGCGAGGCCAGTACGGCGCGAACGGCGTCTGCCGTGGCGGCTGCGCCGCTGATGGCGAGCACGGCTGACAGTTCCTCAGGGGTCATAGGCGCTGCCCGGCGGGCCAGGTGGCGGGCGCAGCGCTCTTCCAGGGAGGGTGCGCCGCGCCCCTCGACCACGGTGAGCGCGTCACGTGCCTGGTTGCGCCGGGCGTCCGCGGCGGCGGCCCGCTCGGCGAGCGGCCGGGCCGCGGCGGCCATTCGCCGGCCGGCCGCGCGCAGCTGGTCGCCGGTGATCCAGCCGCGACGGTGGCAGTACCAGGCTGCTAGGCCCGCGATTACCGCGGTCGTGATCGCGGCTTTCGGATTGCGTACCGCGGCGTTCTTGGCCGCCCCGATCATCCCGAACAGCAGCCGGGCGCCGACCTCCGCGGCGTGGGCGGCGTCTTCGAGGGCCGCGTCGTACCCGGCGGCAGCCAGGAGCCGGGCGGCCTCCTCGGTCCACCGGTCGGCGGGCAGGGCCAGGCCGAAGCGGCTGAATACGCTGTCTTTGCTGATGATGACCGCGGGCGCGAGGAACGCGGCGACGGCTGCGGTTCCCAGGTCATCGGGGTCGCCCCGGGCGGCGCGCGGCAGCCCGGGATCGCTGCGGCGGATTCCGGAGATCGCCGGGTTCAGGTAGTCACCCATCCGCAGTGGCACGACCCGGATCCGCGTCATGATCTGGCGCAGCGCCCGCTCGGCGTCCGCCAGGGGGACACCCATGTCGGCGGCGACCTTCTGCAGCGCTTCGGGCAGCTCGGCTTCCACGTCCTCGCCGATGAACACGTTCGACCGCCCGGTTCCGGCCAGGGACGCCAGGACCGACGCGGTGCCGCTGCGAGCGACGTGGCAGGCTGACGAGGCGATGGCGCAGGCATCGGTAACCGCGACCAGAGCCACCTGGGACAGCGCCACCCACGACGGGCGCGGCCCGGCCTGGGCATACGCCACCTGCGGTGGGGGCCAGCCGGGAGCGAATGCCATGTATGTAATTATCACCCGGGCTGCGGGATGGGGCGAGGAGTTAATCAGCCCTGCTCAGCGCGGTCGCTTCGAGGTAGCGCCGAGCACCTCAGTCAGCAAGCAGCGGATCATCCGCAGCCTGGCAGCGCTCGGCTGCGCGACGGGCTGGCAGGGCTCCCGGCCGCAGCGTGTTCTCAGGATGGCCCGGCCGCCTGGGCAGTGAGCTCGGCGAGGCGCTTGAGGTGGCGGTGTGCTTCGAGGAACAGCAGCCCGCATTTGTCTTCGGCGAAGTAGATCTCGATGTCGCCGTCGGCCTGCTGCCGGGGGTGGACGCCGTAGTTGCGGATGTCGCGCATGAGCCGGGCGAACGTGCTGAGCGCGTCCGCTTCCCACTTGCGGTTGCCGGGCAGGCTGGTGCGCAGGGCGTCGGTGATCGCGGCCTGGAGCTGCGCGGTGCGGTCACTGTCGGCGAGCTGGTCCACCGCGGGGACGGTGGGGCGCAGGCGCTGGGCGGCTGCGTACCAGGCGCCTTCCACGGCGGCTCCGAGCAGGCTGGCTGCGGCCAGGAACACGCCGCGCCGGTAGGACTCGATGGCCTCCCGCAGGCTGCGTTCGGTACGCGGGTCAAGACCCAGCGGGGCCAGGTCGGTGATGAAGATGTCGGCCTCGATGCCCCACAGGCCCTGTTGCCGGAGGCGGTGCGGCAGCCGGACCACGTCCGACAGCACGCCGGGCCGGTGCACTTGTATGCGTACCCCGGCCGAGTACCCGGGCACGCTGTAGGTGAGCGTGAGCGCCGCGGCTCCCGGCAGTGGCGCTGTCCCGGCAGTGATCAGCATCCCGTCGGCGGCTAGCTCGGCCAGTGCCTCGCGGGCTGTGATATCGGCGCGGATCGCGGCGGCGACGGGATGCCCGGGGGTGACCACGTCCCTGACCGAGTCACGGCCGGGCAGGTCTATCTGCGGGTGGCCCAGCGGCTCGGCACCGAGGAGGCTGGCGACGCTGGCGATCAGCGCCTCGGCGGGGTGGGGCTGGCCGTCGCCAAGCTGGCCGAGCAGGTGCTGCTTGGCCCGGACGATGTCGATACGGCCTGGCTGGGCGTGCTCGGCGATGGCCTGGGCGAGTTCGGGGAATGAGTCGGACACTCGCCATATGCTGCCCGGTTGTCAAGCACGCAGCACGCCGCCGCGCCCTGGGACCTCTTCGTGCACGACCGGGCGGGCAGGAGCCGTCGCGGGCAGGCAGCCAGCCGGGACCGGGAACCGGCGCGGACAGCACGTCGCCGGGTGGTTCGCCAGCTTGCTCCCGCTCGCGGCTCCCATCTTGTCGCTGCCGATCTGGATAGTCTCTGAATACGTCCGGTGGGAGGAGCAGTGGGTGGGCAAGGCAGCGCGGCGCCGCCGTCAGGGCACGGCCCGGCAGGGCGCCGCCGCGCCCCGCAGCCGCAGGGCTGATAGCGGCGGCCAGGGCGATGATCGGAGGGGCAGGGCACAGGCCGCTGTCACGCGCCTGGTCCGGGGGAACCCGCCGGGCAAGGCCAGCCTGGCGGGAGCCTATGCACTGGGGTTCGCGGCGCTGGGGATGGCGCAGGCCGAGGGGGACGAGCCGGAGTGGTTCGCGGAGCTGGACCCGCTGGACACGTTGTTCCTGGGCACGGTCTGGCCGCGGAGGTTCGCGGACGGGTATGAGTTCGGCAATGCGCTGACGGCGTGGCTGGGGCTGCTGCGGGACACGGTGCACTGGGCGGGGATCGAGCGTTTCGTGCGGGAGGTGCTGGCCGCCAGCGCCGAGCATGATCTGCCGGTTGATGAGGGCGAGCTGATGCTGCTGGTGGCGGGGCGGCTGGAGGCGGCGGGCCTGGACCAGCGCAAGCTGCCGCGCAGCCTGCTGCCCGGCACCGCGCTGGCCGGTGCCCGTCTGGGCCGCGGCCCGGACCCGGAGGCGCCGCTCCCGGACCCGCCGCCGGACGCCGCCGGACGCGTCGAGCGGCTGTGGACGGCCACCCAGGCCGGGGTGGCGCACGATGGCACCGCGCAGGACGCGCTGCGCGAGGGCCTGCACCTGCTTGGTGCCGCTGGCGTGGATGTGCGCCATGAGATTGCTGTGCTGCTTCCCGCGTTGTACATCACCCTGGTGGCCGGGGAGTTTGAGGAACTGTCGCAGGCGGGGGAGCGGGCGGTGGCGTGGGCGCTGGGGCTGGCCGGGGACTCTGCGCTGGTCCCGGTCACCGACGTGCTGCTGACCGCGCCGCAGCGCGGCGTGGACCCGGACACGGCTCTGGCCCATCTGCTGGCCATCCCCGCGTTCACTGAGCCGGTCGCGCCGGAGGACCGGCGCTGGCACAGCTGGCCGGGGACCGAGCTGATCAGCCTGGCGTTCGAGCTGGGCTACCCGCAGGTGCTCACCCTCGACAGCAAGGTCATCCGGGTCGACCCTGATCAGGCCGCCGCGCTGGAAGCCCAGGTCCGCCGGTTCGAGGAGAAGTTCGGCCGGCCGCCCGGACCGGATGACCCGCTGTTCTTCGACCCCGACGCTGATGAGCCGCAGCCGGTGTCGCTGACGGGCCTGGAGACCGAGACCGTCGCCATGCTGGAGGCCGCCGGGATATGCCCGGCGTGGATCTACGCCTACCAGCACACCGATGGCCTGCTGCCCCGCCCGGACGGGAGCTTCGCCAGCGCACGGGACCAGGCCGAGTGGGACGAGGTGATCAGCCGCTACATCCGGGTGCACCAGCCCGGCACCGTGGTCGACCACCAGGCCGAGACCCGCAAGCTGGCGACCATCACGACCATCATGACCTTGCAGATGGCCGCCGACGACCCAGGCTACGGCGCGGCCATGGCCGCCCAGCTCGCCGGCACGGCCGGCGGGCCGCCGGGTACGGACTCGGCCCTGCTGCGCGAGTACCTGCGCGCCTGCGCCGGCGAGCTGGGCGGCACGCTGCGCGCCGACCGCGCGGTCGCCCAGGCGGCAGCAGAACATGCCAGGGCCTGGGGTGGCGCGAGCCTGGCCAGCCGCCTTCAGCAAGCGGCGCGCGCCGGGGCGGGCGATGCCGTCGCCGACGATGTCCTGCTCGCCGCTGCGGTCGCGATGATCCAGAGCCCGGGAGCATAACCCGCGAGGGACCGGCGGCGGCCGGGATACGGGGTTACGCCAAGCGGAGCAGTGGCGGTGAACTAGCAAGTCCGCGTCAGCTTCCCCTCGGGTGGTCTGGGAAGCTGGCGCGGACCCGCTAGTGACAGGGCCTGCCGGATTGCCGCCGCAGGTGCGGCTGTCCTACTTGCCGGCCGCCTGATACTGGGCGATGACCTCGGCGGGGATCCGGCCGCGCTCTTTGACCTCAAGCCCCTGCGTCTTGGCCCAGGCGCGCACCTCGGTGTTGCTGACGCCGTTGCCTGGGGCCTTGCGCCCGGCCTGCCCTGCCCGCCGGGCGGTGCCGGTGACCCTGCGTCCCGCCTCGATGTAGCGGGCCAGGGCCGTCCGCAGTTCCTTGGCGTGCTCGGTGCTCAGGTCAATCTCGTAGTGCGTTCCGTCCAGCCCGAAAAGGACCGTGCCTTCCGCCTCGCTGCCGTCGATGTCATCGACGAAGAACGTCTGAATTTTCTGGGCCATGCCTGCCTCCGTTCTCGTTTTCTTCCGGTAACTAATAGTACGGCATATGTCATTCCCGTGCAGAATTTGATAGCCGGGCGCCTGTCGCGGAATCCATCCGGGGATTACTGGATTCCTCCCGCGCCCTGGGTGGCCTGGAGCCGGTCCCGCTGGACTTGCCGCCATTTCACCAGTGGAGGAATTATTTCATTGCACGCGGTCCCGGCTGCCCGGTTGCTATCCGGGGCGCGACGTCGGTGCGGTTAAGGAGTGTTGGCGGATGTTTCAGGTAAAGCCAGCGGCCCGGTCTGGTGTTTCCGTGCGCGGGCGGCTGGATACGCGCCGGCCCTTGCGGTCCAGGCATCGCCGGGCGCCCCGGACGGCTTAGGGAGCACCGGATGCACGACAGTAGAAGCCCGGGCTGGCACTCGGTCCCCGCGACCAGGCATAACCCGCCTGCTGGGAACTGGCTGCCAGCGGAGCCGGCAAGCTACAGCACCCTGCCCGCGACCCAGGCAGGGGTACGGATTCCTCCCTTCATGACACACCGGGGAAACGTCGCTAATGACCCGTGGCCGCTTCAGGATTTCCTCGAACTCGGCGCACTCGCCAGCGCAGTCCCGTGCGCGCGTCTTCATACCCGCCAGGTCTTGTGGGAATGGGGACTCGCAAGTCTCGGCGAGAGCAGCGAACTAGTGGTCAGCGAGCTGATAACAAACGCCGTTAAAGCCTCCCGGGCGGTAACACCCGGCTCTCCCGTGCGGCTATGGCTGATGTCCGACCTGGCGCAGATCCTGATTCTCGTGTGGGATGCCAGCCCGCAGCCCCCGGTCCGGGTAAACGCCAGCGGCGAGGCCGAGAACGGCCGCGGCCTGATCCTGGTAGAGGCCATTAGCGAACAGTGGGGCTGGTACGGCTGCGATGACCGCAACGGGAAATTCGTCTGGGCAATCGCACGGTGACGCACCGGCCAGCAGGGCGGCTCAGGCTGGGTGCGCCATGCCCTCCGGGCGGATGTTCCCGCTCGGTCAGGCTGGGGGCGAGCGGGGGCGGCGCGCGGTGTTGCTGGCGTCGTTCTGGTTCCCTGCCGGGTGCCCGTGCGGTGGTGCGCCGAGGGTGCCGGTGTCTGGCTCGTGATCGTCGTACCAGGTGTCGAGCAGGCTGAGCGCGGAGACCAGGTGCCGCGCGGGCGGGAGCAGCCGGTAGCGGGTCTCGCGCGGCACCCCGGGCATCTCCTGCCGGGCGACGTAGCCGCTTCGCTCCAGGCGCCGCAGCGTGTCGTTGAGGACTTTCCAGCCGATCCGGTGGCCGTCGCTGGCCTGGGCGTTGATGGCCTCGATCAGGTCACTGGGGCGCTCGGTCCCGGCCGCCAGGTTGGCGAGCACCGCCAGATCCCATTGCCTGCGCAGCGGCGCGAGCCGGTTCATCAGGTTCTGCCAGTTCACTGCGGCTCTCCCGCTCTAGTACTGGTCTTGGGTGATGTGGTGAATTCCGGTAGGGCACGCGCTGGCCGCCCTCACGGCCTTGTCCCGGTGGCTTCATCCGCCGCCGCAGCGGGCGGCAGGGAGCCCGTGGCCGGCGAGCCCGGAGATCCCGGCCTCCTGCCGGTCCGGCGGAGCCGGGCGGGGCTGGCCCGGGTGCGGCTGGCCGGCCCTGGGCAGGAGGGGCGGTCTCGGGGGCAGGGCGGGCTGGCCGGCTGGCAAATGATTGGCTGCCCTCTGCGGGAGTGCCCCATACTCAATAAGGACAGCACAGGAAACGGCGGATTACCGGCAGCGCAATTGCCTATTACCCGGCGGGTACGTGCTGCCACGCTGAGCGGGGAGCGGGGGGCTGAGCGGGACGGGGAAGGACCGCAATGGCCGTGGCCGGGAACGCGGAATGGAGGCGCCGCGCCGAACTCACCAGCCTGCTGCAGGCATGCCGGTCCCGGATGGCCCGTCCGGTCCCGCACGGCGCTAACAGCGGGCTGCGCCAGGAAGACGCCGCTGACCTGGCAGGGCTGAGCGTGCGACGGTATGCGTCGTTTGAGCGGGGCGAGATCATGAGCCCGCTGCCGGAGATGGTGGAATCTGTGGCAGCGGCGCTGCACATGACGGCGGCCGAGCGCAGCGTCCTGCACGTCCTGGCTACCGGCCACGACCCGCCGCTGCTTCCCGTGCCGCCTGACGGCGAGCGGGCCGAGACCAGCCCGGTGTTCCTGGAGTTGCTGGCCCGCCAGGATCCTAGCCCGGCCATCATCACCGACGAGACCGGGACGGTCATCGCGCGGAACGAGGCGATGAGCGCCTGGGTGGGCGCCTGGCTCGACCAGGAGCCGTCCGGCCAGCAGAACCTGGTGCTGTACCTGTTCAGCGCGGACTGCGAGGCGCTCATGCCGGACGTGCACGCGGTCCGCCGGGCAGCCATCGCCAGGCTGCGCTATCAGTACGCCCGCAACATCACCAGCGACAGATTCGCTTCACTGGTGGCCCGGCTGCAGGAAACCGGCCCGGAGGCGCGGGAGCTGTGGGACCGGCATGAGGTCGCGATCCCGTCGCAGGAATACCGGGTGCGCGTCCATCACCCGGTGTCCGGGGTGGTTGCGGCAGACGACGCGATCCTGCAGATCTCTGCCTGGAACTGGATGCACGTGATCGTCTTCCCCGACGGGATCCTGCCGCCCGGCCGGTGACCGCCTGCACGCGATACCCGCCGGCCGGAACCGGAACCAAGGACAAACGTGCGCGGGCGATACGGGCAGCGTTATTCCGCTGGCCTCTTGCACCGCCATTCAGGGCGGTTTATGCTCCGCGCGACGGTTCGTTCCCTCACCCAAGGTGGCGGCCGGTTGACCGGATCATTGCGCGAGCGTGACACTATCTGCCCTTCATGGTGTCAGCTGTCGCCCGCTCACGTCGCGGGCTCGTCCGCCGCAGGCGAGACGACCCACGTGCGGCTCGTTGGGGAAATCGTCCTCGGCGAGATCGATGGCATCCGGACCGCGGCCAAGCAGCCGGTCCGCGTGGAAGTCGAGGCATTCGCCGACCTGGACGGCCGCGAGTACCCGCCGACAGTCCGCCTGGCGCTGTCGTCCTCCGACGGGCCTGATCCCGACCGCGACGACCTCACCCCGGCCGAGGCGCGAGAACTGGCCGCCGCCCTGCTGGAAGCAGCCCGCATAGCCGAGTCATAGAGCCGTCCGCGCACCGGCAAGGCGGGCCGGAAGCGGGATGACGGCCGGGAGAACCCGGGCACGAACAGGCCATGGCCGCCGGGCGGCGGCCAGCCGGCACGGCCGCCCCCACGCCGGCCGGCTGGCCACGCCAGGTCGGCAAAATCCCCTCCGGCACCATCTGCGACACCAGCAGCAAAAGCCAGCCCAGGACACTCGCGTCACGCTGAAATTGCATGCCACCGGACAGCGGCCCGATGCCCCGCACAATGGCCAGTCACCGTGCCGCGTCATTCCCGCACGTCGGGCCATAGCACTTACTGGTGCCATCGATTGAACGTTGAAGTGACTACAGGGGGTAATGGTAAGAAAGAAATCACCTCCAGGAGTCCGTGATCGTCGGGGAGGTGGCGGGAACTGCCTGGTTTCGCGAAGGCGCTACGCGCGATAACACTGGCCGGCGCCCTGGCCGTGGCGGCCGGGTGCGGCGCCAGCACGGCCAGCCACCCGCCGCCCTCCCCGTCTGCATCGCCGTCGGCGGCAGACAGCACCGCCACGCCGGGTGATCCGCGGACCCAGGTCCTGGGCGCCTACACCGGCATGTGGCACGCCTACGCTGCCGCGGCCCGCACGGCCGACTACCAGCCGGGTGCCCTGTCGCAGTACGCGGCCGGGGACGCGCTGATGATCTTGACCCGGTCGCTGTATGACGACCATCAGCACGGCGTGGTGCTGCGCGGCACCCCCGCCTTTGACCCGCGGGTCACCAGCATGACCCCGGCGGCACACCCGGACAGCTCGTCGGTGACCGACTGCGCGGATGACTCGCGGTGGCGGCAGTACACGACATCGGGCAAGCCGGCCAGCGGCGCCCCGGCCGGGCGGCACCGCGTCTATGCCCAGCTGCGGCTGTTCGGCCCGGTGTGGAAGGTGACCTATCTCGTGGTGGAGAAAGCGGGGACATGCTGATGCAGGCACTTGGCCGCGTGGCCCTGGTGCTCGCCGCTGTCGTGGCCGTGACCGTCTTGTGGCAGGGCCCGGCCAGGGCGACCGGAGGCCCGGGCGGCGGGGGGCTCGGGGGCACGACATGCGGCCAGAGCTACACGCCGGGCTGCAAGATCACGGCCGGCAGCCCCGGAAGCCCCGGCGGCCCGGGCAGCCCCGGCACGGGCGGGACCGCCGGCACTCACACCGTCGGCAGCGGCCCGGGGTCAGGCTGCTCGGGCACGGTGAACGCGACGTTCGGCTGTGTCCCGGCCGGCTGCACGATCACGGTCCAGACACTGGCCTGCCCGATCGGGGCTGGCGCCCCGCCCGGCGGCGGGGGTCCCCCTGCGCCCCCGCCGCCGGGGGTGCTGGCCCGGCTCGTGGTGCGGTACCTGCGGCTTCCTGATCCGGTGATCCGCTCATCCCCGGCACCCGACGCCGTGCAGCTGACCCGATTGCCCACCTGGCTGTGGGTCGCCCCGGCCGTCTGGCAGCCCCGGTCGAAGACAGCGCACGTCCCCGGCGAGTCGGTCACTGCCACCGCGACCCCGGTGTCGGCGTCGTGGCGGATGGGCGATGGCAGGACGGTCACCTGCCATGGTCCCGGCACCGTGTACACCACGGGTGACAATCCCGCGTCGCGGTCCCCGACCTGCGGCTACACCTACACCCGCTCCAGCGCCGGGCAGCCGCACGCGGCCTACCACGTGACGGCCACCATCACCTGGGACATCACCTGGACCGGGCCGGGCGGCACCGGCGGGGCGCTGCCGCCGCTGTTCACCGCCGCCGCAGCCGCCATGCGGGTGGCGGAATCCCAGGCCGTCAACACCGCAGGGGGTGCGTGATGACAGTCCTGTCCGGGACCCGCAGGGCAGCCGCCGATGGCCGGTCCGCCCTTCCCGCGCCCCCGCGGCCACGGCGCCGCAGCTGGGCGCTGGCCGTGATCGGCGTCCTGGTGGTGACGGTGTGCGCGCTGATCTTCGCGGCCGGCTGGGTGCAGGCCGGGAACCGCAAGCCGGTCCTCGCCGTCACACGCGCCGTCGCCGCCGGCCAGCTGCTGACCGCTGCGGACCTGCAGGTCGTGCGGGTCAGCGTCAGCGGCCCGGTCAGCCTGGTCCCCGCCGCTGAGGAAGCCGGCGTGCTGGGCCGCCCGGCGGCCGGGCCGCTGCCCGCCGGTGCCCTGCTGACATCCGGGGACGTCGGCGCCGCAGGCCCGGCCGCGGGGCAGGACGAGCTAGGGGTCGCGGTCAAGGCCGGCCAGTACCCGCCGGACCTGTCGGCCGGGCAGAGCGTGGACGTGCTCGCCACCCCGGCGGCATCCTCAGCGGGCTCGTCGTCCCAGGGCAGTTCGTCCCCGGCGCTGCCGGTCGGGCAGGCCGTGGTCCTCGCTGTTGACGTGAACGCCAGCTCGGGCACCACGGTGGTGGAGCTGCGGCTGAGCCAGAACGCCCTCCCGCAGGTGGCCGCCGCGGCCGCGACCGGGCAGATCGCCCTGGCTACGATCCCGGCCGGAGGGTGAGCCGATGCCGCTGATCGCGCTGGCCTCGGTGAAAGGGTCCCCGGGCGTGACCACCACCTGCCTCGCCCTCGCCGCGGCCTGGCCCGCCCAGCGACGGCTGATCATCGAGGCAGACCCCGCAGGCGGGGACCTGGGCCCGTGGCTGGGCCTGCCGCCCGCCCCCGGCCTGACCGGCCTGGCCGCCGCCGCCCGCCACGACCACAGCAGCCATGTCGCCTGGCAGCACGCCTGCGAACTCGGCGGAGGGCTGCACCTCGTCATCGCCCCGGCAGGAGCCGAGCAGGCCAGCGCGTGCCTGGCCGCCCTGGCCCAGAACGCGGACACGATCTTCACGTCGCTGGCCGCCGGGCCAGACACCGTCATCGCCGACCTCGGCCGGCTGGACCCAGGGTCTGCGGCGCTGCCCATCGCCGCCCGGGCGGATATCACGCTGCTGATGGTCCGCCCCAGGGTCAGCGACCTGTCCCACCTGGCCCTGCGCGCGGACGGCCTATCCCGCGCGGGAGCGCACCTGGCCCTGCTGCTGGCCCCCGACGCCGGCCGCGGGCCCGCCGAGGCCAGCTACCCCGCTGACGAGATCGCGGCCACCCTCGACATCCCGGTGCAGGGCAGCATGCCCGCCGACCCGCGCGGCGCGGCGGACCTGATCGCCTGCCGCGCCGACATGCACAAGACCCGGCGGGCGCCGCTGGCCCGCGCAGCAGCCAGCCTCGCCGCAAGGCTGGCCGCCGGACCCGGCCAGGCCATGCCGTCCCCGGCCGCCGCGGCCGGTCCCGCCCAGGACGCGGCGCACCATCCAGCAGAGGTGACCGCAGGTGACACACCCAGATAGCCAGACCCTCGTGCCGCCGCCCGGCAACGGACACGACCACGAGCTGACCCGGCGGCTGCGCGACGACGTCGCCCGCCGCCTGGCCCGCGAGGCCGCCGGACCCGACGGCGCGCAGCCCCTCACCCCGGCGCGGCGCGCCGAACTGGGCCGGCGCCTCATCGCCGAGGCCCTGGACGACGAGGCCGCCCGCGCCCTTACCGACGCCCGCGCCCCGCTAGATACCGCCACCGAGCGGCAGGTCGGCCAGGCAGTGTTCGACGCGCTGTTCGGCCTGGGCGGCTTCCAGCCCTTCCTGGATGACCCCGACGTCGAGTCGGTCAACGCCAACGGCTGCGACGAGGTGTTCGTCCAGTACGCCGAGGGACGGCGGGTCCGCGCCGCGCCCATCGCCGGCAGCGACGCCGAGCTGACCGACCTGATCCGCGCCATCGCCACCCGGGCCGGGAACGAGGAACGCCGCTTCGACCGGGCCACCCCGCGGGTCAGCGTCCCGCTCCCGGGCGGGGGCCGGCTGTTCGCGGTGATGGCCGTGACCGGCCGGCCATGCGTGGCGATCCGCCGCGACCGGCTCGCCAGCGCATCCCTGGACGGCCTGACCGCCAACGGCACCCTGGACCCCCAGCTCGCCGCGTTCCTGGCCGCCGTGGTCAAAGCCCGCAAGAACATCCTGGTCTCCGGCGGCACCGCGGTCGGCAAGACCACCCTGCTGCGCGCCCTGGCGAGCGCGATCCCGCCGCGCGAGCGGCTGATCACCATCGAGGACAGCCTGGAACTGTGCCTGGACTGGGACACCGACGCCCACCCCGACGTCGTCGCGATGCAAAGCCGCGAGGCCAACGTGGAGGGCGAGGGCGAGATCACCCTGGCCGAGCTGGTCCGCTGGGCGCTGCGGATGACCCCCGACCGGGTGATCGTCGGCGAGGTCCGCGGCAGCGAGGTCGTCCCCATGCTCAACGCCATGAGCCAGGGCAACGACGGGTCGATGACCACCATCCACGCCAGCTCCTCCCGCGGCGCATTCATGAAGGTCGCCTCCTACGCCGCCCAGTCCGCCGAGCACCTCTCGCTCGAGGACACCAACCTGCTGATCGCCGGCGCCGTGCACATCGTCATCCAGCTCGCCTGGGACACCGCCGGCCAGCGGTGCATCTCCAGCATCCGCGAGGTCACCGACGCCGACGGCCGCCAGGTCGTCTCCAACGAGATCTACGCCCCCGGCCCCGACCGCCGCGCCATCCCCTCGGTCCCGGTCCGCGCCGCCACCATGGAAGAACTCGCCGCCGCCGGATACCAGCCCGAGGGAGCAGGCAGGTGACCGGCAACGTGGCGCTGGCCGGCCTGCTCGGCGCCGGCGCCGGCCTGGGCCTGGTCCTGGCCTTCTGCGGGCTGCGCCGCAGCCGGCCCGCGCCCGCCGACCCCCGCTGGCGCGACGCGCTGGCCAGAGCGCGCCGTCAGGCGACCATGCCCAGGGTCGCCGGCACACTGGCAGCTGCGGTCGCGGTGGCAGCGATCACCCGCTGGCCTGCCGGGACGATCCTGGCCGGCCTGGCAGCCTGGTTCCTGCCCCGCGCTCTTGGCCCCGACCGGGCCGGGGAGGCTTCGGTGCGGCGGATCGAGGGGATCGCGTCGTGGACCGAGCAGCTGCGCGACACCCTGGCCGCCGCGGCCGGGCTGGAACAGGCGATCCTGGCCACCGCCCCCATCGCCCCCGACCCGGTCCGCGAGCAGGTCACCGCGCTAGCCGCCCGCATCCACCAGGGGCAGCGGCTGCCCGACGCGCTCCGGGCCTTCGCCGCCGAGTCCGATGACCCGGTCGCCGACCTGGTCACCGCCGCGCTGCTGCTGGCCGCCGAACAGCAGGCCCGCGACCTGGGCCAGCTGCTGTCCAGCCTGGCCGACTCCGCCCGCCAGCACGCCGCGATGCGGCTGCGGATCGCCGCCGCCCGCGCCCGGGTCCGCACCGCCTCGCGGATCATCATCGCCGTCACCGTGGCACTGACCGCCGGGCTGCTGGCGTGGAGCCACGCGTTCCTGGCCCCCTATAACAGCCCGGCCGGGCAGCTGGTCCTGCTGGCCGTCGGCGGCTGCTTCGCCGCCGCGTTCTGGTGGCTGCACAAGATCGCCGGATTCGGCGAGAACCCCCGGATCCTGACCGGGCTGGGCACCCTGCCCGGAGCGGAACTGCAGGAGGCCGCCCGGTGACCGGGGCGCTGCTGCTCGGCGCCTTCGCCGGCCTGGGCCTGCTCGCCATCGCCGCCGGCCTCACCCCGCGGCGGATCAGCCTCGCCGACGCGCTGGAGGCCATCCTCACCGAGCCGCGCCCGCCGCTGGTCCCCGCCGAGGAGGGCGGCTGGGCCGCCCGCCTGGGCCGCCCCGCCGCCAGCCTGTTCGCCGCCCTCGGCCTGCCCACCCGGGGCCTGCGCCGCGACCTGGCCCTGCTCGGCCGGCCCCCGGAACGCCAGCTCGCCGAGCAGGCCACAGCCGCGATCACCGGGCTGCTGCTCGCCCCCGCCCTGGCCGGGCTGCTCGCCGCCGCCGGGATCATCGTGCCCTGGCAGCTCCCCACGGCCGGCGCCCTGGCCCTGGGCGCGGCCGGGTTCACCGTCCCGGCGCTGGCCGCCCGGACCGAAGCCGCCGCCCGCCGCCGCGACGCCCGGCACGCCCTGGCCGCGTTCCTGGACCTGGTCGTCATCTCCATCGCCGCCGGAGCCGGCGTCGAGGCCGCCCTCACCTACGCCGGGGCCACCGGCCGCGGCTGGGCGTTCACCCAGATCCGGGCCGCGCTGGAGGTCGCCCAGCTGACCCGCCGGCCGCCCTGGGAATCACTCGGCCAGCTCGGCCGGGAACTCGGCATCACCGAGCTGACCGAGCTGGCTGCCTCCATCACCCTGGCCGGCACCGAAGGCGCCAAAGTCCGGGCCAGCCTCACCGCCAAGGCCGCCGCCATCCGCAGCCGCCAGCTCGCCGACGCCGAGACCACCGCCCAGGCCGCCACCGAGCGGATGAGCCTGCCCCTGGTCCTGCTGTTCGGCGGGTTCCTCCTGCTCATCGGCTTCCCGGCTGTCGTCCACGTCCTCACCGGCATCTAGATCACAATAAAAGGGGACCTTATGCCCTCACTGCCCGGATACATCCGCCTGGCCGCCGCGGTGCTGCGCGGCCGGCTGGCGCAGGCCCGCCGCGACGGCGAGGCCGGCTACACCACCGAGACCGTCGTGGTGATCGCCCTGCTGGTGGCGCTGGCGATCGCCGCGATCGCCATCATCACCGCCAAGGTCCTCGCCAAGGCCAACTCCCTGAACCTGGGATGAGGACCCCGCTCACGAGCCGGCCCTCCCAGCAATACGGCAGGGAGCCGGTGACGGCGCAGGTTCAGCCGGGCGCTCACGGCACAACACCACGCCATGAACCTGCCGCCGCCCGCGTCACCGCCGCTGAGGCGCTGAGCGCGGCTGGGAGAAACGGCAGCCGCGCCACCCGGGCACGGCCAGCACACCCCGTGCTGCGGGGCCTGGCCCGGCGCTGGCGCGGTGACCGGGGCGCCGGGTCAGCCGAGATAGTCATCGCCGTCCCGCTGCTCATGCTGCTGATCCTGCTGATCGTGCAATTCGCGATCTGGGCACACGCCTCCTCGGTCGCCCAGGCGACCGCCGAGGAAGCCCTCGCCGCCGCCCGCGTCCAGGGCGGCAGCGCCGCCACCGGGCAGCAGCGCGCCGCCCAGGTCCTCGGCCAGATCGGCAGCTCCGCCCTCATCCACCCGCAGGTCCTGGTCACCCGCACCGGCGCCACCGCCACCGTGCAGATCACCGGCACCGCCGAAGAGGTACTCCCGGTGCCGGGACTGTCCTTCCCCGTGCACATCACCGTCACCGGGCCAGTCGAGCGGTTCGTGCCCGCCACCGCACAGGGATAGCCGCCATGCACCGGCACGCGCGACGGCCCGCCCGCAACAGGGACGGCGGGTCAGCCGCCGCCGAGCTGGTCCTGGTCACCCCCCTGCTCATCGTGGTCCTGCTGCTGATCGTCGCCGCCGGCCGGCTGGTCGACGCGCGGCTGCAGGTCGACAGCGCAGCCAGGCAGGCCGCCCGCGCCGCCTCCATAGCCCGCGACCCGGCCGCCGCCGTCGCCCAGGCCGACGCCACCGCCCGGGCTGCCCTGGCCAGCGAGCACATCACCTGCGACCCGCTGACCGTCAGCCCCGACACCGCCGCGTTCCGGCCCGGCGGGCAGGTCACCGTCCAGGTGACCTGCACGGTATCCCTGGCCGGCCTCGCATTGCTGCACGTCCCCGGCGCCCAGACCCTCACCGCCCGGTTCACCTCACCCATCGACGTCTACCGCGGAGCCGGCCCATGAACCGCGCCGCGCGCCTGCGCCGCCCCTGCGGCGACGCCGGGCAGATCACCGCGTTCGTCGTCGTCATGATGGCCGCGCTCATCCTGCTGGCCGGCCTGGTCCTGGACGGCGGCCTGACCCTGGACGCCCGCGAGCGCGCGCTCGGCGAGGCACAGGAAGCCGCCCGCGCCGGAGCCCAGGCCATCAACCTCGCCCTCTACCGCCAGGAAGGCAAGCTGGTGCTCATCCCGGGCCAGGCCGCCGCCGACGCCCGCGCCTACCTGGCCAGCACCGCCACCACCGGCACCGCCACCGTCACCGGGAACGCGGTCACCGTCACGGTAACCATCGTCCAGCCGATGCAGATCCTGGACGCCGCCGGGCTGCATGCGATCACGGTCCACGCCACCGCCACCGCCACACCCGAACTCGGCATCAACGGGGTACTCCCGTGACCGGCCGGCCCACCCGGCAGCGGCGCCTGGCCGGCGCCGCCGCCGGGCTCGCCGTCATCGCCGTCGTGCTGGCCGGGCCGCCGTACGCCCTGGTCCGCCTCACCGGCTGGCCGGTGCCCCGCCAGCTGCCCGGCTGGACGCAGCTGCAGGCGTTCCTGACCAGCCCGCTCAGCGACGGCGCCATCATCAACGGGCTGGCCCTCGCGGCCTGGGTGCTATGGGCGCTGGCCGCCGTCGCGGTACTCACCGAAGTAGCAGCCGCCCTGGCCGGCCGACCCGCGCCGCGCCTGCCCGTCATCGCCCCGTTCCAGGCGGCCGCCGCCGCCGTCATCGGCGCCACCGTCCTGACCACCTTGCAAGCCCCGCAGGCCGCCCCGAACTCCATGCAGCCGCTGCACGCGGCACTGACCGCCCGCACCGCCGTCGCCGCCCCGCTGATCCCCGGCCAGCAAGCCAGCGCCGCCGCGGCCAGCTCGCCGCAGGCCGCCCGCGGCCGGGACACTCCCGCGGCCCGGCCCCGGACATACCGGGTCGTGCCCGGCGATGACCTGTGGGAGATCGCCGCCCGGTTCCTGGGCAACGGCGAACGCTGGCACGAGCTGTACCGCCTCAACGCCGGCAAACCCCAGCCCGACGGCCGCACCCTCACCGACCCCAACCTCATCTACCCCGGCTGGATCCTGCTGCTCGCACCGCCCGGCAGCCACAACGGCTCCCGGCCCCCCCACCACGACAGGCGCCCGCCGCCAGCGCGCACGCCCAGCCCGTCGCCCTCGCCCTCGCGGCCACACTCAGGCAGCACGCCATCCCCCGCCCCGGCCAGCACCCACCCGCAGCCCCGGCCGGTCGCGGTGCACCTGCCATCCGGAGCGCTCATCGGAATCTCCGTCGCGATCATGGTCGCCGCCGCGCTCACCCTCGCCAGCATCCAGCGCCGCCGCCGCTACCGCCCCCGGCCCGGCCCGCCCGCCACCCTGCAGCCAGCCGACCCGCCGCTGCCCGCCGTCATCACCGCCCTGCGCCGCGCCGCCCGCCCCGCCCCGCCCGCCACTGCAGACGACGACGGCCCGGGCACCGGCACCCCGCCCGTCACCGATCCCTACCTCGATCCCTACGAGGACATCAGTCCCGGACCAGGCCAGCACGGCGAATCACCTCCGGCCAGCAGCCCCACCCCGCAGCCGGACCCGCCCGGCCCGGCCCCGCCGACGGGCACCGGCACGCCGCCCGCCCGCGAGCCCGGCACGATCCCGCTCGGCGTCCGCGGGACCAGCGAGGCCGCCCTCGACATCGCCGCCCTCGGCGGGCTCGGCCTGACCGGTCCCGGCGCGCCCGCCGCCGCCCGCGCGATCCTCGCCGCCCTGCTGGCCCGGACCCAGACCGCTGCGGCCGGGATGCCCCCGGCGGTCATCATCCCGGCAGCTGACGCCGCCCGGCTGCTCCCCGGCCAGGACGCGGCCCAGATCCCCGGCGTCCTGGCCCCCGCCACACTGGCCGCGGCGCTCGATGAGATGGAAGCCGCCATGCTGAGCCAGGCCCGCGCCGCTGGCGGCTTCGACGGCGACGACGAGCAGCCCGCCGCAGCCGGCGCTGCGGGACCGGGCGCCGCGCTGATCGCCACCAGCGATCCCGGCACCGCACAGCGGCTGCGCGGCATCCTGGACACAGGCCGCCGCCTGGGCACGGCCGCGATCGTACTCGGCACCTGGCCACCGGGCGTCACCTGCCAGGTCGCCGCCGACGGCATCGTCACCGCCGCCACACCTCCCGGCGAGAGCCTGGAGGGGATCCGGCTGTTCCACCTGGGAGCCGACGAGGCGGCAGCCATCACCGCCGTGCTCCGCGACGCCCACAGCGCCCAGCCCGCCGAGGCTGCCTTGGCCCTGCCCGTACGCCCTCCCGCCCGGCCCGCAGCAAAGGCCCCGCGCCAGGCCCGGCCCGCCGTCCCCTACCTCCCAGCCCCGGTCCTGCCTGCCCCGCCCGAACCTGCCCGCGCCGCGGATGCCCCGCCCGGACAGCCACTCCCCGCAGCGGTTACGCCCGCCCCGCCGGACCAGACGGCACCCGCCGCCGGCAGCACGGCGCCCGGCCCGGATACCGCCCGGCCGGTCCAGCTGACCATGCTCGGGCCACTGCGGATCACCGCCCGCGGAAAGGAGATCGGCGGCGGGCTGCGCAAGGCCCGCGAGCTGATGGCCTTCCTGGCCGTCAACCCCGACGGGGCCAGCGCCGAGGCCATCAGCGAGGCCCTATGGCCCGACGCCGACGCCAGCCACGCCACCGGCCAGCGCAATCTCGCCCTGCGCAAGGCCCGCGACATGCTCCGCGGCGCGACCGGCCAGGCCGCCCCCATGTGGATCCTGCACGCCTCCGGCCGCTACCGTCTCGACCCCACACTGATCAGCACCGACCTGTGGCAGTTCACCGCCGCCCTCGACCAGGCCCGCCACGCCGCCACCGATGACGACCGGCTGGCGGCCTGCCGGGAAGCGGCCGGGCTCTACCACGGTGAGCTAGCCGAGGACGAGGGCTACGACTGGGCCGAGCCCTACGCCGAGACCGCCCGCCGCCGCGCGCTGGACGCCTGGACCACCATCGCCGACATCCTCGCACCCCGCGACCCCGGCCAGGCCCTGGCTGCCCTGGAGTCCGCACTTGGCCACGACCCCTACAACGAATACCTCTACCAGAAAATCATGCGGCTGCAGGCCGCAGCGGGCCACCCCGAGGCCGTCCGCCGGACCCTCAGCCTGCTGGAGGCCCGGCTCACCGAGCTAGGCATCACGGCCGGAACCCAGACCCGGAACATCGCCGCATCATTGCTCGGCACCCACGCCCCGTCATCGTCGCCTGTAGGATCCGGGGATCCGTGAGCAAATCCGGATGATCATGAGCACCGGATGAGCAATTTCCGGCGATCATGAGCAATCGCCAAGCTGATTGTTGCTTGTAGTAGCCGAAGTCGTGGCCGACTGGCAGGCCTCAGCAATTAATCGGCCGCCTATGGCCGTCACAATCGGTGATCGCGGTGCCGCGGGCGACGCGCTGATCGCCGACTATCGAATACCGCAGACGCGCGAAGGCGGCTCAGGGGCGCGTCGTTATGCGCGCCACCTCGCGACTAGGTCGCCTGCCCGTCCGACCGAACGCACAACCGCCTTGCACGTAGAGCGCACATGGATTGTGGTCGACTATGCGACGTGCGAGGCAACGCGCACCCGCAGCGGCTTGCGCAGGCGAGACTTCTGCGGCACCCACAGCAAGACGAAGCTGTTGTACGGCGACTGGAACGTGTCCACCCGCACCTCGATGGACTCGCCGCGCATGCTTGGAAGCGCGATCGCATCCAGCTCGACGTGTTCCAGGGCCGCGAGGAACGGATAGGCCAGCGCGGACATCGACCGCGGCCACCGCGGAGCGCCGAACTGCTCAGTCCACGACGTCGTGGCCATGACTTCCTGCCGCTCCCACGTCGGCGGGTTGCCGGGCGTCGGTGTCCGACCCATGACGATCGCGGCTACCGGTGCAGAGTGTGTCTCGGCAAACCGGCGAAGTGCGGCATGAAACGAGGCCCCGTACCTCTGGGCCAGGAACCAGATCGTTGCGGTCGAGATCTCCAGGTCCTTCGCGTCCTTCGCGAAAAGTTCGCGCTGGAAGAGGAGTTCGGCGGAACCGAAGTTGGCCTCACGCTCAAACAGTTGGTTCGTCGAGCGGGAGAGTGTTTCCTTGTCGTCCGCGTACAGAAGCTCCTGCTGGTGTGGCGTCGCTGCATGGATCGTCTCGTGCAGGAGCACGAACCGGCGCCTTCCCTCGTGCTCGATCTCGGGGGCCACGTGCACGACTCGTTCGCGACGGTCGAGGAGGCCCTGGATCTTGCGCTGCGCGCTCCGCAGCATCCTCTGCAAGTAGAGCGGTGCCTTGTTGATCAGCTTCTCGTCGAGCACGTAGTCGGGAGCCTGGCTGAGCTTGGCCGCGGCGACGATGTCGTCAACGGGCGTCGGAAACCGGCCGTAGGCGTCGGCAGACTTCAGGAGCTGATCGGCGATCCTCTTTATCTCGTCGGCTGACTCCAGCGGTCCGGGCACCGGCGATCACGCACTTCCGTGCTGGCTGCGGTAGATCTTGAGGTACGCGGCGACTGCCCGCTCCTCTTCCTCGGTGAGACCCTGCGAGCTGAGGGCCTGCGAGATCACCCCGACGCCGGTCGTCTCCGGCACCACGTACCCGGCCAGCCGCATCAGGTCGAGGTACTCAACACCGAGCTGACCGGCCAGCCGGTGCAGCACGTGGGGGGACGGAGCCGTCACCTGCCCCTTCTCCAACTTCAGTAGATAGGCCGGCGAGATCTCCGCCGGGTCGGCAACCGCCTTGAGCGACTTGCCGGCGAGTTCACGGACCGCCCGGAGGGTCTCGCCTAGCTTCTTTCCGTCGGTCATGCGCACTATCGTAGCCGAAATTCACTGGAGTTGACAGAGCTCTAGGGTTCGTGCACCATAGTAGACGCCACGCACCAAAGTGAACTGAGTGGTCGAGCACCCCCCCGGACTCTGGAGATGACGATGAGCGAAGAAGTGCACGACGGCAAGGAGCTGACCTACTTCGTCAACGGCGAGAAGCAGGTGACCAGCCAGCACAAGCTGAAGGTCCGGGTGATCCTCGCGGACGCCGGGTTCGATCCGGTCGAGCAGTACAAGCTGGAGCGGGACGAGGGTCACCACGTCTACACGAACTACGACGAAGAAGTCCCGCTGCACGAGGGGGAGCGGTTCACCGCGACCTACCTCGGGCCGACCCCGACGTCCTGACGTGACGGACGCCGACCTGGAGGGGTACCTGCGCGGGCTTGGCCTCACCGTCGAGGCCGCGCAGGACTCCGGGAACAACACTTACGTCGTCGTGCGGAACTTCACGATCCCGACCGGGCCTCTCGCAGGTCGCATGTGCGACGTCGCAATCGCCCGCTGTGGCACCGTGCCGTACGTCGTCCCGCCGGCGATCCACACGCGGCCGGCGCTCGTACCGATGGCACCCGGACCGCCGCTGGCGACCCAGGGCAGTCCGCTCGGGTCCGAGTGGCAGTACTGGTCACGTCGATTCGATCGCCCGCCGACTCCGCAGGCGATCTGGGCGCACGTGCTGACGATCTTCGGGCAGGTGGCCGCGTGATCACCCATCAGCTTGACTCGATACAGTCGCGCGAGCTGTCAGTCGCCATGACAGGCGACCTCGATGGGCTGCTCCGACAGCATTTCGCCCATCAGGGCCGGCAGGAGGACCTCACCTTCGTCACCTGGCGCTGGAGCCACGGGGCGACGCGCTCGACGATGGTGTTGCAGCGCGCGATCCTCCCGGCCGACGACGAGCGCATCCTCGACGGGAACGTCTCCTTCACCTCGGAGTACTTGACCCGCGCACTCGGCGAGGTCGTGCCCGGCGAAGGGTTCGGCCTCATCCATTCCCACCTCGGTCCGGGCTGGCAGGGTATGAGCTGGGACGACGTCGTCGCCGAACGCGACCGTCTGGCCGGCGCCGTCTCCGGCAGGACCGGACTGCCGCTCCTCGGCATGACGTGGGGAACCGACGGCACCTGGAGCGCCCGCGCCTGGGGTCGGTCCGCGCCGTTCGTGTATGACCGTGTCGAGATCCCCCTCGTCCGTGTCGTCGGGCCGGACGGGCTGGCGATGAGCTTCCATCCGCAGGACCGGCCGGCACCGGCACCGGTTCCGGCCCAGGAGGCAACGGTCAGCGTGTGGGGCGAGCGAGCCCAGAAGGACATCGCCCGCACGCGGGTCGGGATCATCGGGCTCGGTAGCGTCGGCAGCATCGTCGCGGAGGCCCTCTCCCGCGTCGGATTCAGCCACGTCGTGCTGCTCGACTTCGACCACATCAAGATCCGCAACCTGGACCGGACCATGCACGCCACGCGCGATGACGCGCTCTCGGAGACCAAGAAGGTCAACGTCGCCGCACGCGCGATCGCCGACAGCCACACGGCGGCCGATATGACAGTGCAGCAGATCCCGGAGACCCTCCTGAGCGAGGCCGGGGTCTTGGCCGCGCTCGACTGCGACGTTCTCATCTCCTGCGTGGACCGACCCTGGCCGCGATGGATCCTGAACGGCCTTGCCTACGCGCACCTCGTCCCTGTCATCGACGGCGGCATCTTCGCCGCGGTCACGCCCGCCGGCCGGCCGCTTCACATCGATTGGCGGATCCACACTGTCGGGCCTGGCCGCGCCTGTCTGGTCTGCCTCGGCGCCCTCCTCCGCAGTGACGTCGGGCTGGACCGCGACGGCCTCCTGGACGATCCCGATTACATCGCAAACCTGCCCCCCAGCGAGCGCGAGCGGTACAGCCGCCGCAACGTCTTCCCCTTTAGCCTGGCGGTCGCCGCCCACGAGGTGCTCCATCTCGTCGGCATGATCGCGGCGAGCAGCCGCGTCTCCGGCATCGGCCCGCAGCACTACCAGGCATACCCCGGAAGGATGGACGTCGCGGCGACGAAGAGGTGCGAGCCTGGCTGCGAGTTCGAGGCAATGACGGCGTCGGCCATCGCATTGGCCGAGCAGTTCGGCTGCGAGCAGGCGGTTCAGGCCGACTCACGTCAGGGCATGCATAGACCGCCTGGCGCGGGCTACGATCCGTCTTGATCTATAGTGCTCTCCAGCTCCCAAGAGGGAGTAGGCATCCTTCCGATTGTTCGAGGGCCTGGGGCGCCGGGGCACCCTTAGACCTGGGGGTCTCGATGGGAGTCGTGATCCTGCCCCGCCCTAATCGGCTACCGCTCCGTGTCACGGCGTCGGGGCACCCCTCTCGATCTCCGCCTACCGAGCGTGCGTCGAATCGCAAGCGCGGTCAAGATCGGAGCCATCACCTACGGGACGCGTGTAGTAGGCGGTGGCGGAAGGCTCTATATGTACGAGTCCTGACGCCGGGGGTGGTGATGCAGCGTAGGCGCCGCAGGTACGGGTGCCGCACGCCTGTGGTTCGCAAAGGCAGGGTCGATGCGAATGTACGGCGCGGGATGAGCGCATAGCGACGCATCTTGGCTACCCGTCACGTTTCGTGGTGATCTTCGCCGTCGCTGATCGACCGGGGCCGGGAGGCATCAGCTGGCTCTCAGTAACTGCCTCCACGGGCCGCTGAAGCATCCGTCCGGGCCAGTAGGGTCCTGCTGCACGCGAATGCTCATGATCGCCGGATGGATCAGGACGACATCATTGCTCAGCTCCCAGAACAGTGCACGTCAGCAATGCTTGATTGCTCACTGTTCTGCGGAACCTACATCGCCGCCATCACGTCAGGATCACCGCCCGCCGCCGGGTGCTTAGCCGCATGAGCAACGCTCCTCCTGGCCACCCGGGCGGCCCCGTGCCCTCCGCCGGCCCCTGGTAAGTCACCCGGCCGCGCATATGGACTCGACGCCGCCCGCGAAGCCCCGCTACCATCACCGCCCCCGTCGTCGCCCCGTCCCGGCGGGCCACTGCAACGCTGCCCGGCACCGGCCTGGTCCCGGTCCGCCGCCAGCGGGCTTCGTCCCCAGGGGAGCCCAGCCGCGAGAAAGCCGAGTCCGGCGGCCATTCCGCGCCGTCAGCTAGTCCGGGTTCCGTTGCGTATACCTGCCGACACCGGAATCCCCCTAGCCGGGAGAACGCGCAGGCACTGCCCCTGATAAACCTTCCGGTGGACTCCCAGACTGATTACGCGCATTGCTCGTAAAACAATAATGAATGGCGGCGCGGTGCTGTGATGTTGTGCGTTGATATTGGTCGTCATTGGTGTACATGTGTAACTGATTGGTGTTGTGCAAGGGGAGGGTTCACGGTCGGCTCTGGGGTGCCGAGGTGTCCGCGAGGCGGTGCCCGCGAGGGCGTCGCGCGAGGTAGAGCGGCATGCCGGGGGCCGGCGCGGCAGGCGAGGCGGCTACCAGCCCGGTGCGGCGCGTACGCGAGGTGGCCGGCCGCCGGCCGTGGCGGGAAAAAGGCGCGCGGAAAAGGCGCCGCGGCCGTGCGTATCCGCGCAATAACGGTCCGCGCAATTAGCGCTCAAATTCGGCGCGGAAATTCCCGCGAAAAGGCCGCGAATTCGTTGACTGGCCGGGGGTGCCGAGATAGCGTCGTGGTGTACCTAGGAAATAGCGAATGCGATAGGAAATGCGGAAAGCCGCGATGTTAAAAGGAGCCAGCCGGAAATGTGCGCGTCAGTAATTGTCACCGAGGAAAACGCGAATGACCTGATCACCCAGCCCGGAAACCCGCACCTGATCTGGGACGGAGCCGAGGCCCGCGTGATCACCGAGGACTTCTACCGCGCCCTGCACGCCGAATCGGCATGGCTGCTGATCATCACCCGCGATGACCTGGCCGAGATTGACCCCGACGCCCTCACCTACCACCCCGCCACCAATGCCGAGCGGCTGACCATGTTCGCCGACGACCTCGCCGCCGAGCACTGCCCCTGCGCCAGCCATCAGCTCACCCAGCGCCGCTAGCCGCCCCCGCCTGACCCCGCACCGGAGATCACCATGACCACTACCGCCCCGCGCACCACCGCCACGGGCCGGCTCGGCAACGGCGAGCTGCGCCGCCAGGTCGCCGCCTGGCTCGATGAGAACCCCGGACCCCACACCCCCGGCACCATCGCCAAAGCTCTCGACAGGTCCGCCGGCGCGGTCGGCAACGCCCTGAAAACCCTCGCCGACCGGGGCGAGGCCCAGCTCGAATCCGGCAGGCCCGCCCGCTACCAGGCCACCCCCGCCACCAAGGCAGCAGCCGGCGGCATCTCCAGCACCCCCGCACCCAGGCCCGCCACCCCGCCCAGGCCCGCCCCCGCCCCGGCCGCCGCCCCCGCCCCGCCGCCCTCGGGCGTGACCCGCCCCAACGGCGCGATCTACCGGCCCCGCGCGCTGGCCGACATGCCCGATGTCGACGCCCTGCGCAAGCTGCGCGCGGCCGGCATCCCCGCCCTGCTGTACGGGCCGCCCGGCACCGGCAAGACCTCCCTGGTCGAGGCCGCCTTCGGCGACGAGGTCATCACCGTGGCCGGCGACGGCGACACCACGGTCAGCGACCTGGTCGGCGACTACACCCAGCGCGACGACGGCAGCTACGAGTTCATTTACGGCCCGCTGATCACCGCCATGACCGAGGGCAAGGTGCTATTCATCGACGACACCACCCTCATCAGCCCCGCCGTCCTCGCCGTCACCTACCCCGCCATGGACGGCAGGGGCGAGATCCGGGTCAAGGCCCACAAGGGCGAGACGATCACCGCCGCCGACGGGTTCTACATCATCGGCGGGCACAACCCCAACGTCCACGGCGCGGTCCTGACCGAGGCCCTGTCCTCGAGATTCACGGTCCAGGTCAAGGTCGGCACCGACTACGACCTTGCCCGCGCCCTCAAGATCGACCCCCGCGCCATCACCGCCGCCGAAGACCTCGCCCGGCGGCAGGCCGGCGGCGAGATCGGCTGGTCACCCCAGCTCCGCGAGCTGATCGGCTACGCCCGCACCGCCGCCGCCCTCGGCGACAGCGCCGCCGCCGCCAACCTGGCCGGCGTCGCCCCCGACGAAGACCAGGACGTCGTATCCGCCGCCCTGCGCAAAGCCTTCGGCCGCACCGTCACCCCCCTCGCCCTCGGCCGCCAGGTCTGAACCCCGCCCCCCGCCCCCCGGAAGGAGCCACCGCGATGACCGCCCTGCACCCGCCCGCCCCCGCTGGCCTGGCCACGCCTGTCGGACCCTGGCGCACGCTCTCAGCCGCCATGACCGCCCAGATTCCCGCCATCACCGGCCACCCCGTGCCCGTCGCCTGCGCCCCCGGCGCCGGCCTGGGCCACCCCGCCTGCTACCTCCCGCTCATACCGGTCATCGAGGTCGACGGCAACCTGCTCGGCGTCCCCCCAGGCACCGCCCGCCCGGCCAGCCCCGCCGACCGCGAACGCTATCCGGTCCTGTGGGGCGCCTTGACCCACGAGGGCGGCCACGCCGCGCACAGCAAGGTCTGCCCCCCGCCCGCCGAGCGGGCCAACTGGTGCCAGGCCGCCCACCTGCTCGAAGAATCCCGTATGGAAGCCGCCCTCCTCGCCCGCCGCCCCGGCGACCGCCGCTGGCTGCGCGCCACCGTCAGCAAGCTGATCCTGGAGGACTTCACCGCCGCCGGCGCCGCCCCCGGCACCCCCCGCGAGGCCGGCTCAGCCGCCGCCCTGCTCCTGGCCCGCCGCGACGCCGGCATCCTGGAACCCGCCGAGACCGTCGACGTCGCCGCCAAGGTCGAGAAGGCGATCGGCACCGACGCCCTCCACCGCCTCGAAGCCACCTGGATCGAAGCCCACCGAGTCGCCGACGACGACGCCCGCACCATCGTCCGCCTCGCCCGCCGCTGGTGCCGCATCCTGGGCCTCGACCCCGACGCCGCCCCGCCCGCCCCCATCGAGATCGACATCTCCGACCTGCTCGACGCCATCCGCGACGCCATCAAGGAGATCAGCGCCGCCGTCGAGGCCGACTTCACCCCGCCGCCGCCCTTCCCGCCCGGCAAGAAGGCCGAACGCGACGCCGAGAACACCGCCCGCATCGACGCCGCCCGCGCCGCCCGCGAGGTCTTCGCCCGCCGCACCACCCCGCGCGCCGTCACCGGCACCCGCGACCCCCGCGAGCCCGAGAAGACCGCCGCCCGCCGCCTGACCCGCACCCTGCGCGAGGCCACCGCTGGCGGACGCGACACCGTCACCTTCACCTCGCCCACCCCGCCCGGCCGCCTGCGGATGCGGCAGGTACTCGCCGCCGACGCCCAGCGCGCCGCCGGCGCCCGCCCCACCGCCGAGCCGTTCACCCGCACCCGCAGCCGCCGCGTCCCCGCCCCGCCCCTGCGCGTCGGCATCGCCTGCGACATCTCCGGCTCCATGGAAGAGTTCACCGGCCCGGTCGCCTCCGCCGCCTGGATACTGGCCCGCGCCGCCAGCGCCCTGCCCGCCGCGACCACCGCCACCGTCTTGTACGGCGAGCAGGTCCACCCCCTCACCCACCCCGGCCACGCCCCCGCCCAGGTCACCGACTTCGCCGCCCCCGACGGCACCGAGCAGCTCTGCCGCGCCATCGACGCCCTCGACGGCGCACTCGGCCTGTCCCAGCCCGGTACCGCCCGGCTGCTGGCCATCGTCTCCGACACCTACCACACCCCCGACGAGATCGCCGGCGGCCAACGGCGCATCACCCGCCTGGCCAAGACCGGCTGCGGCGTGATCATCCTCCAGCCCGACGACCCCTTCGGCTGGGGCGAGAAGCACGACTGGGCCGACGCCCAGGTCATCACCCTCACCGACCCCGCCGACACCATCGAGGTCATCGCCCGCGCCGCCACCCGCGCCCTGACCGCCTGAACACCCCCGCCATCACCCCCGCCCCCTGCACAGGAAGAGAGCACCCCCGTGATCGACCAGCCCGGCTACCAGCGCGGCGACCGCATCGCCCTGGAATACACCGCCGACCTGCACACCCGGCTCCGGCCCGGCGACGAGGGAACCGTCACCAGCTACGACCCCCGGCACGGCCAGCTGAACGTCCGCTGGGACTCCGGCAGCACGCTGGCCATGCTCCTGGCCGACGGAGACCGGGTCCGCCTGATCACCCCCGCCCCAGGCCGCCCCGGCCCCGGACGCGTGAACCAAGCCCGCACCACCTGACCCCGCACAACACCGGAAACGACCACGCTGAGGAGCCCTCCATGGACGTCCAGCTCTACGGCAGCTACACCAGAAGGCATTACCGCGCCGCCACCAGCGGCGAGATCGAGCGCATGCTCAGCGCGGCGCGGCTGGACCACCGCACCTGCCCGCCCGGCCGCGGAGGTGACGTCTTCATCGCGCCCGCCAGCGACGACGAGGAGTTCTGGTCCGCCTGGCACGCCCGCCACCCCAAGCCTCCCGCACCCGCCGCCAGCATCACCGCCGAAGCCGCGAGCCTCGGCCGCGACGCGGGGAAGACTGCGGCCTCCTGGATGTTCGACGGCAACACCCCCGAGGACGCCTACCGTGCCGTGCTGCGCGGCATCGACGACGGCGACCCGGCCATCCTTGACGCCCATCCGGCCCCCGGCTTGTCCGCCTGCGGCGGGTACAGCCACGCCGATCTTGCGGATGACCTCGGCCTGGACGGCGAGGACCAGCTCCCGCCCGGCGCGGTGACCGCCTACCTGGACGCGGCAGACCAGACCTTCTGGAACCAGACCGAGCGCCTCGCCCGCGAGCACCTGTCCGGGACGGGGCTCGCGGTAACCGGGACGGAGCCGGGCCGGTGACCGCCTCCGCGCAGCAGGCCGTGCTGCGCCAGGCTGAGCGCCTCGGGCACCGGCACGGGAAGGCAGCCGTGTACTGGCAGACCGGCGACAGCGACAGCGACGCCGCCCTGGCGTTCTACCGGTCCCAGCTGCGCGGCGCCGACGGCGACCCGCAGGTCACTGGCCTGTTCGAGGTGCCCAGCCTGGACGGGCGGCACGACTACGACCGGGACAGCCTGGCCGCCGACCTCGGCCTGGCGCGCGATGACCCGGCCCTGGACCAGGCCGCGCAGGCGTACCTGACCGCCGCCCGCAAGGAGTTCTGGCAGGAGGCCGCCCTGCTCGCCCATCGGCGCCTGCAGGCCGCCACACCCCGCACCGCAGGCCAGGACGGGGCGCAGGACATCACCGATCCGGCCACCGGGAGGAGCCGGCTGCTGTCCGAGCGCTGCTCGACCTGTATCCTGCGGCACGGCGACAAAATGCACCTCGGGCCGGAGCACACCGCCGCCTTCGTCCGGCAGGCGCAGGAGCAAGGCAGCTACGTGGTCTGCCACCAGACCCTCACCTACGGTGACCACCCCGGCTTCGGGCCAGCCATCTGCCGCGGGTTCTTCGACGCCTACGCGACCCGGTCGCTCGCGCTGCGCCTGCTGCAAGCGTTCAGCCGGCTCACCGAGGTCGAGCCACCCGGCCCTGAAGCAGACGCCCGGTGACTCGCGCCAGCGCCGAACAGCAGCTGCCCTGACCGAGGTTGCCATCTGGAATCTTGCCGCCCGGCGATCATCCGCCCGCACCACGACTTCCTAGCTGACCTTCCTGCGCGCCTGCCGCCCGCGGGGCCGCTGCCATCGTCTCGCAACGCTCGTGACAAAGAGGGCAGCAATGTCCGCTCCCGAGCCCGCAAAGAGGGCACTCCCCACGCTGGTCCGGGTTCACCCCCAAAGAGAGTGCTGCCAGCCTGCGGGGCGGAGAAGAATACTGGAACGAGATAAAAAAGCATCCTGCTATAGATTCAGCGAAAGGCGCGGGTGGAGGTTGAATTCAGTTTCACCACCCAGCAGGCATGCATCGGGTTCCCGTCCTTGACAGAGCAGCGACCATTCGCTCAAGGTGAGGCATAGTCCGAGGTGGAGAAGGTTCTCCCTGCAGTGCGACCGGAGCCCTAGGTGTCCCTTTAAATTCCGTTCCGCAGGCCGGGTTTTCCCAGGCTTACGCGAAGACCAGAATTTCCTGCATTCACCGCTTGACTTCACGCCCGGCGCAGAGCGATCGTCGTCCAGAAAACACCGGACGCAGGCATTAAAAATGCCGCCGGAAACGAGAATGGAGTCACCGGAATGGCACGCAAGAAGAACCCCGCAGCCGCCCGCCCGGCCGCCGCACACGCCGCGCCGCCCCCCGGCCCGGTACCCGGTACCGGCCCCGCCCCCGACAGCCCGGCAGGGGCCGCCTGCGCCGCGCTAGCCGCCCACCCCGGCGGCGCGACCACCGCCGTCATCGCCGACGCTATCGGGATCGGCCGCGCCGCCGCCCGCGACGCCCTGACCGAGCTGGAGACCGCCGGCACCGTCACCCGCACCAGGGGCGGCAAGCCCGGCATCCCCGACACCTGGACCCTGACCACCAGCCACCAGACCGGCGCTGGCCACGGGCCAGACGACGAGCCACCGGCCAGCGGCCAGCCCGGCGACGACCCCGCCACCGCAGACCAGGATGGCCCCGGCGAGGATGAGACGGCCAGCGGCGCCGCCCAGCAAGACGCCAGCGACGGCCCGGCCGGCCCCGGCGCCAGCGCAGCCCCCGCAGCCATGCCCGATGGCAGCCCCGCCGCCCCGGACCCGGTGACCAGCCCGGAACGGGACGGCGGCGAGCCCGTCGGCGACCCCGAGCCGAGCCCCGGAAGCCCGGCTTCCGGCGACAGCGGGTCCGCCGGCGAGCCGCCGGACCCGGCGCTGGTCGCGGAGATCACCGGGCGCATCGAGCAGATCCAGGCCGCCGCCTCCGCCGCCGCGATCGTGCTGCCCGGCAACCTGCGGGCCGCCCTGGCGGGCCTGGACGAGATCTACGACCAGGCCGCCCAGGCCCGGCGGGCGCTCAAGGCCGCCGCCGGAGGGCGCAAGGTCCCGGCCGCCCGGCCCGGCGGGCTGCGCGAGAAGGTCCTGGCCCACCTGCGCGACCACCCCGGCGCCGAGTTCACCCCGCACGAGATCCACAAGGTGCTAGGCAACTCCTCCGGGGCCATCGCCAACGCCCTGGACACCCTGGTCAAGCACGGCGACGCCGAGCTGGCCACCGAAAAGCCCCGCAAGTTCCGCCTCGCCGCCACCACGACCGCGCCGGCCGGGGCCGATGACGGCGCGGGCAGCGACGGTGAACTGGCCGGTGCCGCGTGACATCCCCCGCTGATGGCCGGGGCGGCAGCACGCCGCCCCGGCCCGCCCCCGGCGACGGCAGCCGGCCGCAGCAGTGGTTCGTGCTGCGGCCCTGGCTGTTCGACGTCACCGCCGCGACCGGCCTGCTGCGCCGCGTCCCCCGCCCGGCCCAGCCCCTGCCGGTCATGGCCTGGGCCCGCGCCTACGGCCTGATCCCCGGCCCAGGCCCCAGCCCGCACTCGGTCCCGCTGATCGGCCCCGGCCCCGGCTTCGACCCCGGCTACGCGATGACCACCGACCTGGACGACCCGGTGATAATCGCCAGCATCACCGCCGCCGGCGACGGGCAGCCGGCGCCGCTGCTGATCGACGGTTATGCGCGACCGGACACTGTCCGCTGACCGTCGCGCTACTGTAACTCTCCGTGATATCGGGGGAGTGGCGGGTGGTGCTGACCAGGCGCGGGCTGCCACGCCTGTCTGAGCTTGTGCGGGGGGCCGCCGAGCCTGGCGTGGCGGGCGATGACCTGGATGCGTGGCTGGATGAGCGGGACGTGCCGGAGGGGACGCCGTTCCTGATCTCCCCGGCGCTGGAGTACGACATCGACCTGAACAGGTACTTCCTGGCGCCGGTGATGGCGGGGGCGGCGCACAACACGCGGCTGGCGGCGGCGGGGGACTTGTGCCGGTTCCTGCGGTTCCTGGATGAGTGCCGGGGCGGCCGGTGCTGGCGGGACGCCGGGGAGGACGATCACGCGGCGTACCTGCACTGGCGGCGGTTCGACCCGGCCGGGCCGCGGGTGGCCGCCTCGACCTGGAACCGGGAGCTGGCCATGGTCAGCGCCTTCTTCGGCTGGGCGGTCAGGCAGGGACTGCTCGTCGGCAATCCCGTGGCGATGCGGGCCGGCCGTGATCAAGGGCGGCGGCAGGCCAGGGGCGCAGCGGAGGTCTCGGCGGCGCGGGCGCGCGACGGCGGCGGGGATCGGGTGGCGTGGCTGACGCCGGGGCAGTACCGGCGGTGGCGTGATTGCGGGCTGCGCGGCTATCAGGCCGATGGGCTGCCCGGTGGCGGGTTTCGGGGCCGGTGGGCGAGCCGGAACGCGCTGTTCGCCGATGTGATGGTGCGGACCGGGCTGCGGCTGGCCGAGCAGGCCAGCCTGACCGTTTTTGGAGGTCCCGCACGGCCCGGCCGGGCGGGGGTATGAGCGGTTCTGGCTGCCGGGGGCGGTGGCGAAGAACGAGTCGGCACGGTGGGTGTATCTCCCGGCCGGGCTGGCCCGCAAGACCGGGGAGTACATCGCGGCCGACCGGGCCGGCGTGGTCGCCGCGGCCCGCGCACGTGGCGCCTACGACGCGATGGGCGGCACGCTGGTGATCGAGGATCCTGGGCTGGGCTCGCGCGCGGTCGCCCGCCGGCCTGGGGAGGGCGGGGCGGGGGTGCGGCTGGAGCGGTTGACCCCGGCGGAACGGGCCCGGCTGCTGGTCCGCACGCCGGGCGGGCTGGAGCCGGCGGTGCTGTGGCTGGGCGAGCACGGGTTGCCGGTGAGCCTGTCGGGGTGGAAGGGCATCTTCCGCACCGCGAGCGCCCGCTGCCAGCGGGCTGGGGTGCCGGTCACCTGTCACCCGCATATGCTGCGCCACACCTTCGCCGTCGCGACCCTGGAGCAGTTGCAGCGCGGCCATATTGCCGAGCTCGCCGCGATGACCGCGGGTCAGCGCGGTGAGTATCAGCGGATCTTCGGCGATCCGCTGGACTGGGTGCGCCGTCGCCTCGGTCACCGCTCGGCCACCACCACGCTGAAGTACCTGCATGTGCTGCAGGAACTGGAGATGGAAACCCGGATGGCGCTGATCCCGGACGACTGGGAACCTGCCCCTGGCCTCGTGGCGGCGCCGTGACCGGCGTGGCGGCGCGGACCCGTCCGGGCCGCCGCTCACCGTTGCCATCCGGTGGCTAACAGCGCCCGCCGGTGGCAAGGGCCGGGGCGGGCGGCGCGGAGGTGGTGTTCACCGGTGATGACGGCCGCCGGGGCGTGTTCAGGTTCGCCGGCCTGCCCCTGCCGGGGTGGCATGAGCCGGCGGTGGCGGCGTTCGCCGCCCGGACCGGGCCGGGCGGGGGGCTGCGGACGCTGGCCTCGGCGTCGGCGGCCTGGCAGGTGACCGCCCGGTTCCTGCGGTTCCTGGCCAGCCAGCAGCCCCAGCCAGCCCTTCCGGGCAGCCTGCGGGCCGCGCACCTGGACCTGTTCCGCGCCGCCCGGGCCACGACAGCGGGCCCGGCGGCGGGGCTGCGTGAGCTGCGCCAGGTCTTGGTCCTGCTCGGGCAGGAGCCGCTGCGGAGCCTGCTGGTCCCGGAGGCCGCCGATTACCTGGGCCGCAGGTTCGCCGACCCGCGCCGTCCCGGCCAGCCGGGGTATTCCGACGGGGAGCTGGCCCAGATCCTGGCCGCGGCCCGCTCCGACGTAGTGGCGATCAGTGCCCGGATCGGAGCGGCCACCGAACTGCTGCGCCGCGTTGAGACCGGCCCGGACACGCTGAGCGCGGCCGACCGCGCTCTGGGCGGTCAGCTCGCCGTGATCGCGGCGACCGGGATTGTGCCCGCCGGGGGGAACAGCGCCGCGCGCAGGCGGCTAGCCGCGCGGCTGTTCCTGACCCGCGAGGATCTGCCCCCGCTGCTGATCTTGATGGTCGCCCTGAGCGGCCGCAACGGTGAGACGGTCAAGGAACTGCCCGCCGCGCACCGGCTCCTGGACGGCAAGGCCGTCGAGGTCACCGTGACCAAGCGCCGCCGCGGCCCTGGGCACTGGATGGGGCAGGCGGTCTGGGAGACCGGCCCGCCGGACCGGCGCCTGCATACCCCGGGCGGTTGCTTCCTGCTGATCGCGGGTCTGACCGCGCGGGGCCGCCAGATCACCGGTTCACAGTCGCTGTGGTCGGTCTGGCGCAACGGGCGCGGCCGGGTGACCGGCACCGCCGAGCACCACGACCCGTTCGCGAGCCGGCTCGGCGACCTGCTGCCGCTGAACGCCTGGGCCAGCCGCCACGGCCTGCTCGGCGATGACGGCAATCCGCTGAGCGTGCGGCTGGGGCGGCTGCGCACCAGCGCCGAGGTCCGCCGCACCCGCCAGCTCGGCGGCCACCTGCCCTCAGCGGCCCGCACCAACACCATGCAGGTCCTGTGGGACAGCTACCTGCGCGCCGACCCCACCGTCACCGCCTGGGCCGAGGAAACCATCAGCGCGGCGCTCGGCGACGCCGAGCGGGCCGCGCTCGACGCCCACGCCCGGGCGCTGGCCGGCCACGGCGAAACCCTGCGCGTGATCCCCGGCCCGCCACCAGCCCCCACAACCGGTGCCGCGCACGCGGCCGGGCTGGACGCCGGGACCGCGCGGCGGGCCGCAGCCGGGGAACTGGACACCGCGTGGGCGGCCTGCACCGGCCGCGACGCCGGGCCGTGGAACGCCGGGACCTGCCGGGCGTCGTTCCTGGACTGCTTCCACTGCGGGAACTGCCTGATCACCACCACCCACCTGCCCCGTCTGCTCGCCCTGGCCCGCGATCTGGAACAGCGCCGCGAACAGGTCAACGCCGCGGAGTGGTGGCGGCGCTACGGACCCGCCTGGGCGGCGATCCGCCATCACGTCCTGCCCGAGTTCACCCCCGGCGAGGTCCAGGCTGCCGAGGCCGCCATGCCGGCCGACAGCCTGCTCGACCTCGCCGAGGGCATCCGGGAACGCCCATGACAGCACCCGCCGCCAGCCTGCCCGTCGTGCCCGGCATGTCCGGCGCAGCGGGCACGCTGGTGCTGCACGGGCGTGAGCTGCGCGGCGGCGCCCGGCTGGAGGAAACCTCCCGGTTCGGCGATGACCGGTGGGTGCTCACCCCAGCAATCCTCCAGCGGCATCAGCCGGGGGCGGTCCTGGACTTCACCCGGATTCCCGCCGCCCACCGTGCCGCGGCCAGGGAACTGTTCTACGGCCTGCTGTCCGGCCCGCTCCCGCCCGGGCTGCCCAGGGTCACGATCTCCACGGTCCGCCGCACCTTCACCGCCGTCGCCTACTTCCTGACCTGGGCTGCCACCCGCGCCGCCGCCAGCGCGTCCCGCCCCGCCAGCCTGGGCGGGCTCACCCCGGCCGACCTGGAAGACTTCCACCGCCACCTGACAGTAGCGTTCCGGACCCGGGGAATGCGGGCGCACTACCGGGCATCGGCCCGGCTGCTGTGGCACTACCGCGCCACCTTGAGTGACCATCTCACCTTCGACCCGGCCGGGCTGGAGGGGTGGAGCGAGCCGAACCACTCCGCCCGGGGCGAGAACCGCACCGCCCGCATCGACGAAACAGTGATCGGGCCGCTGATCACCTGGGCTCTGCGGTTCACCGACGACTTCGCCCCCGACATCCTCGCCGCCGCGGCCGAGGGATTCGAGCTGCACGCCGCCCGGCTCGCCGCACCTGGCCGTCAGCTGCGCCCCGGCACCCTCGAAGACCTGCTCGTCAGCTACGAGCGTGACCACCGGCCGCTGCCCGGATACGGCGGCAAGCCCAACGCCACGTTCCTGGCCCGCAAGCTCGGCTGCTACCCCTCTACCCTGCGCCGCTCACCGCTGCTGGCCACCGCCGTGGCTCGCACCGGCGTCGACACCGGCACCTACCTCGACACCCGGCCCAGTTACCTCCTGGACGGGTGGCCGTGGCTGGAGCGGATCGCCTACAGTACTCGCGGCCATGACAGCCTCGGCACACTGGCGCGAATGCTGCAGACCGCCTGCTACATCCTGATTGCTTACCTGACCGGGATGCGCGACAGCGAGATCAAGCACCTGACCCGCGGCTGCGTGACCACCGAGCGGGACAGCACCGGTACCGCCTACCGGTGGAAGATCACCGGCCTGGCGTTCAAGGGCGAGACCACCACCCGCGGCGTCCGGGCCACCTGGGTCGCCGGGCACCCCGCCGCCCGCGCCGTCGCCGTCCTGGAACGCCTCCAGCCACCCGGCCAGAGCTTGCTGTTCGCCCGCCTGCCCTTCCGCGAGGGCACCCGCCCCGGCTCATCGGCCGCCGTGCTCACCACCGCCGCCACCCAGAATGCGCTCGCCGACTTCACCGCCTGGGTCAACGGCTACTGCGCCGCCTCCGGTCGCGCCGGCGCCGTCCCGATCCCCGGCGTCGGCGAGCCGCTGACGACCAGGCGGTTTCGCCGCACCCTCGCCTGGCACATCGCCCGCCGCCCCGGCGGGGTGATCGCCGGGGCCCTGCAGTACCGCCACCACGCCATCCAGATGTTCGAGAGCTACGCCGGGACCAGCGCCAGCGGTTTCCGCGCCGAAGTCGAGGCCGAGCAGGCCATCGCCCGTGGCGAGCACCTGCTGGCTATGACCGACCAGCACCAGCACCAGCACCAGCACCAGCACCACCACGACCTCACCGGCCCCGCCGCTGGCGAGGCCGCCGCCCGGCTCGCCACCTTCGCCGGGTTCGCCGGGCAGGTCACCACCGACCCCCGCCGGATCGCCCGGCTGATGGCCAGCCACGACCCGGCCATCTACCCCGGCGAATACGTCACCTGCATCTACCACCACCCCCGGGCACTCTGCACTCACGGCGACGGCCCCGACCTCGGCACCTGCCAGCCGCTGCGCTGCCGCAACGCCGCCTTCACCCCCGCCAACCGCGACGCCCTCCGCCGCGAGCTGGCCCGGATCGACGCCAGCCTCATCCAGGCGCCTGCCCTGCCGCCCTACCTTCAGCACACCCTCACCGCCCGCCGTCAGGCCATCACCGCCCTGCTCGCCGGACAGGAAGGCCAAGCATGACCCGCAAGATCGATCTCCCGCCCGAGCAACACGTCCGCACCGTCATGGCCGCGATGCTCGCCGACGCGGCCGGGGGCGGCCCCAGGCCCACTGTGCTGGCCCTGGCCCGCAGCCTCGGCTTGGCCAACGCCACGTTCTGGCGCCACTACCACGACATCGCCACCGAACTCTGCCACCACGCTGCCCAGGCCCGGCAAGCTGTTCCCGCGCCGGACCAGAACCAGCGCCGCGGCCAGGCCGGCGAACTGGCCGGCCAGAACGCCGCTCTGCGCCGCGAACGCGACCACCTCACCAGCCAGCTCGAAGCCGCCCTCAGCCACCTGCGGCGGCTGACCATCGACAACGCCGAACTCCGCTGCGAACTCCAAACAGCCCGCGCGGTCACCCGCATCGGCAGGCCAGACACAGCCAGCCACCGCTGATTTTCAGCAGAGGGCCCCAGACGTAGCTCCAGGCACCCGACCCCAGGGGGCACGGAGGGGATGATGAAAGCGTGGAGTTACAGAGCGTGACGTCGCCTGCTTAGGAGCCCGCTCACATCCCCCGCCGCTCTGTGCGGGCAAGTGTTTGCTGACGGTCATCATGGCGGCGGGCCAGAATTGGTTGTTCGGCGCGGGGGGCGTCAGTGCGGCCGCGCATCTGGTGGGCGGGGTGCCGGCCGGACGCCTGCCACTCGGCGAAGCTGGCGAACGCGCGGCAGCGCTTGTAGCAGCGATGGGGCCGCGCACGGGTCAGGTTCTGTCTGCGGGTTGCGCTGTCTTGGCCTGGCCGATGGTCGCGGCCCAGCTGGCGAGGAGGTTCAACGCGTCCTGGGATGGGCTGCCGGGTTCGGCGGTGTAGGCGGTGATCCGCAGCCCGTCCGCGGTGAGGTCGAGGGCTTCGAACGCCAGGGCGAGGTCGCCGACGACTGGGTGGTGGAAGCGTTTGAGGCCGGTGCGGTGGAATCGCACATTGTGCGCCGCCCACATCTGGCGGAACGCTTCGCTGCGTGTGGACAACTCGCCGATGAGGTTCGACAGTGCGCGGTCGTGGGGGTTCCGGCCGGCCTCGGCGCGCAGCAGCGCCACCGTGTCACCGGCCGCGCGGTCCCATTCGGCGAAGAACTCCGTGGCACTCGGGTCGAGGAAGATGAACCGGGCGTGATTGGGCGGCTGGGCCGTGCTGTCGAAGATTGGGGCGTAGAGCGCGCGGCCGAGCTGGTTGGCGGCCAGGATGTCCATCCGCCCGTTGCGCAGGTACGCGGGGGTGGTGGTCATCGAATCGAGGATGCGCTGCACCGCTGGGCGGACCTGCTGACCGGCGGGGCGGCGTGGTGTCCGCGCCGCGGTCTTGGCGCTGGCGGCCCGGGCCAGGTCGAACAGATGCGCGCGCTCGGCCTCGTCCAGCTGGAGGGCACGGGCGAGCGCGTCCAGCACGGTGTCGGAGGCGCCGCGGGCGTTGCCGCGTTCCAGGCGGGTATAGTAGTCGACGCTGACCCCGGCCAGCAGCGCGACTTCCTCGCGGCGGAGTCCCGCGACGCGGCGGTTGGCGCCGTAGGCAGGCAGGCCCGCCTGCTCCGGGGTGATCTTGGCCCGCCGGGAGGTCAGGAAGTCGCGGATCTCGTTGCGGGTGTCCATGTCTTCCACGGTATGGTCCGCCCGGCGGGCTTGGGGGGCCCTGTCAGTACCTGGAACGACAGGCTCTCCCTCCTTGGCGTAAAGCCCGGTTATCTGGATAGTGCCAGCCGCGCGGCAGGCATCCCACCTGTCGCGCAGGCCATCTGCCAGATAACGGGAGCTAAGGGGAAGGCTGATGCGAGCCACTGTGATTTATGGTGCTGGTGATGTGCGGGTGGAGTCGGTGCCTGACCCGGCGCTTCGTGAGCCTACCGACGCGCTCGTGCGGGTGGTCAACGCTTGTATCTGCGGCAGCGACCTGTGGCCCTACCGGTCGATGCCCGCCTCCGATCGGGGAGAGCGCATCGGTCATGAGTTCCTTGGCGTCATCGAGGATGTGGGCGCCGACGTGGAAGGCTTCAAGGCCGGGGATCTGGTGGTGGCGCCGTTCGTCTGGTCGGACGGGATCTGCGACTTCTGCCGCGAGGGGCTGCAGACCTCCTGCCGTCACGGCGGCTTGTGGGCCCGTGACGGGATCGATGGCGGCCAGGGCGAAGCCGTCCGGGTTCCCCAAGCCCAGGGCACCCTGGTCATGCTGCCCGTCGGCGCCGACTCCGCCCTGCTGCCCTCGCTGCTGACCCTGTCGGATGTGTTCCCGACTGGCTACCACTGTGCCCGCACCGCCGGGGTGAATCCCCGCACTACCGTCACCGTGATCGGCGACGGGGCCGTGGGCCTGTCCGCCGTGCTGTCGGCCAGGCGGCTCGGCGCCGAGCGCATCATCTTGATGGGCCACCACAAGGACCGCACCGACCTTGGCGTCGAGTTCGGCGCCACCGACGTCGTGGCCGAGCGTGGCCAGCAGGGCATTGAGCGGGTCCGGGAGCTGACCGGCGGCGACGGCACCCACACCGTGCTGGAATGCGTGGGCCTGGTCGAGGCCATTGAGAGCGCATTCGCGGTGGTCCGCGACGGGGGGACGGTCAGCCGGGTCGGCGCGCCCCAGTACGACGACGTGCCTATGCCGTTCGGGGTGTTCATGCGCAACGTCACCCTCACTGGCGGCGTGGCACCGGCCCGGGCCTATATCGACGAGCTTCTGCCCGATGTGCTTGAGGGCCGCATCGAGCCGGGGAAGGTTTTTGACCTGGCCGTCGGTCTCGATGACATCGCCAGCGGATACACGGCGATGGCGGACCGCACCGCCCTCAAGGTCCTCGTCCGGCCTTGACTGTCCCGGCACCACGGAGAGGAAAGGACATGGAACTTCGACCGCTCGGACGCACCGGCGTCCAGGTGTCCGCCCTGTGCCTGGGGGCCATGATGTTCGGCGAGTGGGGCACCAAGGACCACGACGAGAGCATCCGCATCATCCACCGGGCCCTCGACGCCGGCATCAACTTCATCGACACCGCCGATGTGTACTCGGCTGGCGAGTCGGAGGAGATCGTCGGCAAGGCCATCGCCGGCCGACGCGACGACATCGTGCTGGCTACCAAGGTCCACATGCCAATGGGCGACGACCCTAACCGGCGGGGCAATAGCCGCCGGTGGATCATCGCCGAGGCGGAAAACTCCCTGCGCCGCCTTGGCACCGACTGGATCGACGTCTACCAGGTGCACCGCTACGACCCGGCCGTTGACCTAGAGGTCACCCTCGGCGCCCTCACCGACCTGGTCCAGGCTGGGAAGATCCGCTACTTCGGTCACTCCACCTGGCCGGTGTCGGCGATCGTCGAGGCCCAGTGGACCGCGGAGCGGCGTGCCCTTGACCGGCCGTGGACCGAGCAGCCCACCTATTCGATCCTCACCCGGGGCATCGAAAAGGACGTGCTGCCCACCTGCAGCCGCTATGGCTACGGGGTGCTGTCCTACAGCCCCCTGGCGGGGGGGTGGCTATCGGGCCGCTACCGCAGAGACGAACAGACCGGACCGATGTCGCCGGCCCGTCAGCGCCTAGCCGACCGGTTCGACCTGTCCCTGGCGGAGAACCAGCGCAAACTCGACGCCGCCGAGGCGCTCGCCCAGCTGGCTGACCAGGCCGGGATCAGCCTCATCGAGCTGGCCGTCGCCTTCGTGCTCTGCCACCCGGCCATAACCTCGGCGATCATCGGCCCGCGCACCATGGACCACCTCGAATCCCAGCTCCCGGCGGCCGAGGTGCGCCTGAGCGACGACGCCCTGAACGCCATCGACCGGATCGTCGCCCCGGGCGTCACCCTCAACCCGGCCGATGACGGCTGGGTCAGCCCTGCGCTCGATTCCGCCGCCCGCCGGCGCTGACACACCCCCAGGAAGGGGACCACCATGGAGATCTCTCCCAAACCGCCGACCGCCAAAGGACCGGCCAAGACCTTCACCGGCGACGTGTGGGTCGACCCGATCACCCGGGGCCTGCCCCCGTCGCAGCTCAACGTGGCCGCCGTCCGCTTCAGCCCGGGCGCCCGTAGCGCCTGGCACTCCCACGAAGGCGGCCAGACCCTCTATGTCACCGAGGGCCATGGGCTGGTGCAGGTCCGCGGTGAGAACGCCGTTGAGCTGCACGCTGGCGATGTCGTGTACGCCCCCGACGGCGAGGAACACTGGCACGGCGCCACCCCCGACGATTTCATGACGCACCTGTCCATCACCGAAGGCGCACCGCACTGGGGCGACCACGTGACCGACGAGGAGTATGCCCACGCCCGCCCGAAGGAGGGCCTGTAGATGCGAAGCACACCGGACAAGGCGGCTGCGTGGAGTGCCAGCGAACTCGACCGCATCGGCCAAGCGGAAGAGCTCCAGCTGGCCTCCCGCCGCCAGGACGGCACCCTGCGGCCCTATGTGACCATGTGGGTGGTCCGAGTGGGCGACGAGCTGTACGTCCGCTCGGCCTACGGGCCGGACAACCCGTGGTACCGGCGGGCCACGGCCAGCGGCACCGGCCGGATCCGCGCCGGAGGCGCAGGACGAGACGTCACCTTCACCCAGGCCGATGAAGGTGCCCAGGGCGAGATCGACGACGCCTACCACGCCAAGTACGACCGCTACGGGCCCCAGATCGTCGGCTCCGTGGTCGGCGGCGACGCCCATAAGGTCACCATCCGGCTGGTGCCCGCAGCCGGCCAGACCTAGCCGCAGAAGGAACGACCATGCAGACAGTCACCTTGAACAACGGCGTCGAGATGCCGATCCTCGGCTTCGGCGTCTATCAGGTCCCCGCGGAAGACACTGAGAAGGCCGTTAGCGAAGCCCTCGCCGTCGGCTACCGCCACCTCGATACCGCAGCCGCCTACGGGAACGAGAAAGCGTCGGCCGGGCCATCGCAGCCAGCAGGATCCCCCGCGATCAACTGTTCGTCACCACCAAGCTGTGGATCCAAGACGCCCCCGTCGAGGCCAACACCAAGGGAGCGTTCGAGGCCTCGCTCCAGCGCCTCGGCCTGGACTACCTCGACCTGTACCTGATCCACCAACCGCTCGGCGACTACTACAGCTCCTGGAGGGCCATGGAAGGCCTCCACCAAGACGGGCGGGCCAGGGCGATCGGAGTGTCCAACTTCTACCCGGACCGGCTGGTCGACCTCATCGACCACAACGAGGTCACCCCGGCGGTCAACCAGATCGAGACCCACCCGTTCTTCCAGCGCCGGGACTACCAAGCACTCATGAAGGAGCGGGGCGTCCAGATCGAATCGTGGGGGCCGTTCGCCGAAGGCCGCAACAACCTCTTCACCGACTCCACCCTCAGCGCCATCGCCAACGCCCACGGCAAGTCCGTGGCCCAGGTGGTACTCCGGTGGCTCATCCAGCGCAACGTGGTCGTCATCTCCAAGACCGTCCATCCCGAGCGCATGGCCGAGAATCTCGACGTGTTCCGCTTCGCCCTCGCCGACGACGACATGGCGCGGATCGCCACTCTCGACACCGGAGCATCGCTCTTCTTCGCCCACTGGGACCCCCAGATGGTCAGCCAGCTCGGCAATGTCCGAGTCGACTGACCCGTCAACCTTCGCCCGAGAAGAACCCCATGCCTATCACCGACACCGCCAAGAACAACCACGATGAGCTGTTCCCCAACCACGTCTCCACCCTCGCGCTCACCGACCCTGAGCTGACCGAGATCTTCGACAACTTCGCCTTCGACGAAGCCCTCGCCCACAGCCGGCTGGACACCCGGACCCGGGTCATGGCCCAGCTGGCTTCGCTGATCGCCTCCGGGGCGCTCGCCGAGTACCAGGTGATGCTCGGTGCCGCCCTCACCGTCGGAGTGACGCCGGTTGAGGCGAAAGAGATCGTCTACCAGGCCGTCCCCTACGCCGGAATGGGCCGGGTGTTCGACTTCATCCACACCACCAACCAGGTCCTCACCGACCGTGGCGTCAAGCTGCCCCTCGAAGGCCAGGGCACCACGACCGCCGAGACCAGGGCAGAGAAAGGCCGGGCCGTGCAGGAGCAGATCGTCGGCGCCGACCGCGTCCAGGCCATGTACAGCAACGCCCCCGGCGATGAGCTGCACTTCCAGCAGTTCCTGTCCGCTAACTGCTTCGGCGACTACCTCACCCGCAGCGGGATCGACATCGGTACCCGCGAGCTGCTCACCTTCTCCATGCTGATTTCCCTCGGAGGCGCCGACCCCCAAGCCAGGGGGCACGTCGCTGCCAACCTCAACGTTGGCAATACCCGCCAGCAACTCCTCGACGTCATCACCGTCCTCGTGCCGTTCATCGGCTACCCCCGCTCCCTCAACGCCCTGGCCGCCGTCAACGAAATCACCCAGGCCTGACCTGGCTCCGCAACCCCATACCTGGCAGGAGAACATGGTGACCGCCATGCCCACCCGTCGCCTCGGGACCGACGGTCCTGAAGTCAGCGCCACAGGCCTGGGATGCATGGGCCTCACAGCATCAACTACGGCGAACCAGTCGACCGGGCCAGCGGCATCACCCTCATCCGCGACGCGGTCGAGCGGGGCATCACCTTCTTCGACACGGCCGAGGCCGACGGGCCCTTCACGCTGTGACTATCCGTTGATCAAAAGCCATTCAGTAAGGAGACGCCCATGAGTGACGTCACCGTTGTCATCGGAGCCGGCCAGATCGGCCAGGCAATCGCTCGCCGGGTCAGCGCGGGCAAGCGTGTCGTGCTCGCCGATCTCCATCAAGGCAATGCCGATGTGGCGGCCGAGGTGCTGGCCAATGCCGGCTTTGAGGTAAGCACTGGAACCGTCGATGTGTCTTCACGCGAGTCTGTGCATGCGCTTGCCGAGACCGCTACCGCACTCGGCGACGTCACTGGTGTCATCCATGCGGCAGGCGTGTCACCCAGCCAGGCGACACCCGAGGCCATCCTCGCCGTGGACCTGTACGGAACAGCACTGGTCCTGGAGGAGTTCGGGAACATCATCGCGCCGGGTGGGTCCTGTGTCGTCATCGCATCGCAGTCCGGCCACCGTCTTGGCGCCCTGACGGCCCAGCAGGACGCAGCCCTCGCCACTACACCCGCCGATCAGCTGCTGGCACTGCCCATGCTCCAGCCGGGCCAGGTCAACGATTCCCTCCACGCCTATCAACTGGCCAAACGCGGGAATGCGCTGCGCGTGATGGCCGAGGCCGTCCGCTGGGGTAAGCGCGGTGCCCGGGTGAACACCATCAGCCCCGGCATCATCATCACCCCGCTGGCCAGGGATGAACTGACCGGTCCCCGCGGCGAGGGCTACCGGCGGATGATCGAACTATGCCCAGCGGGACGGGCCGGGACGCCGGATGAGGTAGGTACCGTTGGCGCGCTCCTCATGGGTCCGGATGGGGCGTTCATCACCGGAAGCGACTTCCTCATGGACGGTGGCGTCACAGCGTCCTACTTCTTCGGGGAACTCGCGCCCAAGTGATCGCTCGCACGCTCGACCGGCAACGAGCGCCCTGGGTCATTGATGCCCACTGGCGCAATCCCGCAGGTCCTGTTTGGATCTCCACCGCCCTGACGGGCTGCCTGAGGTGATGAGATTGGGCGCGCTGCGCCAGTGTCGGCTCACCGTGGCCCGGTTGAGGCCGCTGCTCAGCGCCGTTGCGCCAGAACTGGCCATTCTGCTTCGCTGGAATCTAGCGAATCTCTTGCTGGCAAAGAGTGCCTAATCGGCGTTATACGGGTGATCAAAGATCAGATCACTACCCTTCGGCCGTATAACGCTAGATACACGGGTGATCATCGCTCAATTTTCGGAAAAGATATGCGGAGATGATCACCCGTCTATCACCCGTTATACGCGGTCGAGGCCTGTCACCCCCGCTTGACTGCTCACTCTCCGTAGCGGCCGCAATGTCGGCTTGAGGTTGCCCGTCGGTCTGGTCAGGCCTGCCCGCCGCGACGCGCACGGAGTTATCGCCCGGAGATTTCGGTCCCAGCAGCCGTGCTCAGGGCGAGCGAAGGCATGGGGCCGCACCCGCTACCGGGCAAGAAAGAGGTGTGCGTTCCACTTGGGCAAGCATTCCCAGAATAGGAGCTTCTTCAGAAATTGCTAATTCTGTGGCTTTCCCAGAAATAGAGTCGGACGCTAACCTAAGAGCATTGGGGTCATTTGTTGCTGAATTGCCCTGAGCGGAGTAAAGCAACGAGCGGGCATGGCTGCCTGCAAATGTCTGCTGCACCGCTGAGGGAGCGTGTCATGAAGATTGGACACAGGACAGTTGCCAAACGCTGGCCATAACGACGGCTGCCACCGCCTGTACAAGGCCGCCCGGCTCGGCCGCGAGCACCTGCCCGCTCTCGTGCTCACCGCCGAAGAGACCCTATCCATCCGCCGCCCGGCGATCCTCATGCCCGCCCCGGCCCCGCGCGGCGGCAAGCCCGCAGAAGGGAGAACCGGTCATGACCATGATCACGGTCACTATCTGGCATAACGTCGCCGTGGACGGCCAGGGTCACCACACCGGCATGCTAGTGGGCTACCAGCCCGGCGACCCGATGGTCCGTGTCTTCACCTACCAGGCCAGCCCCGCCGCAGGGCCGGAGGAGATCGCCGAAGAGGCGTTCGCCATCTGCAACGGCCACCCGGGCGACGCGGCCGGTGAGGACCTGTCCCGCCGCTACTACGCCTGCGAACTGCGGTCGGTGTCTAAAGGGGACGTCGTAGTGGCCGGCGAAGTCGCTCTCGCTGTCGCGAGCGTGGGCTGGATCCCGGTTCGCGGCGGCCTGCACGAGGTCCGCGCCGACGAGTACGGCACTCACCCGCTCCCGCCGCCCAGCCCTGTGTCCGGTGATGGGACAACTCCCGGCCAGCGCCAGCAGGAAGGAACGGCGCCATGACTGAGCAGCAGACCGTGACCGTCGCCGGCGTTCCGGTGACCGTCCAGGCCGCCGATGGTGCGCTCACCGTCACGATCGGCCGCTTCGACCCAGCCGCCGCCAGCGGACTGCTGCACCTTGATTCCCGCTTCGGCACGGCCACCGTGGGCGTGTACATCGCCGACGAGACCGGCGACACTGCGCACCGCCCCGGCCAGCGCTGGTTCTCCGGCCTGTACCCCGGCCCGCGTGGCGCGAGCGAGACCATCCGCCTGTGCGATGAATGCTTCACAGCGGCAACCGGCCAGCTCGCTGAATGCGACGACGGCTGCCCGCAAGACCCCGGCCACACCGGCCTGTGCCTGCGTGCCAGCCCCGCTGAATGCCAGTGGTGCGGCACCCCCGGCCGGCTCCGCGACGTCAGCCGCGACGGCATCGGGCACCTGCTTCCGGCCGTCGGCGAGGAACACGGGGGCCAGTGGTTCCTGCACTTTGCCGACGGCCGCCGCGGCCCCTACCCCTCGGCACAGGCGGCCTGGGACGACTGGCACGCCAGCCCTCCAGCGCCATGACCACGGCAGGCCCCGGGCCAGTGCCCGCAACCGAGACATGGATCTACGGCGGCGTCCGGGCCGGCAAGGACGGCAAGCGGCTGCACGCCTGGATCGACCCCGCGGGGGAGGAACACTGGTTCTCGCGCACTGGCACCCGGATGGCCGTCGGCAGCCGCTACACCGTACAGGTGTCACGCCACGACGGCACCCTCACGCTGCACGGCGCCCCCGAATACGCCAGCTCAGCCGCCGATGAGGTCACCCGCCGCGCCCTGTGGACCGAGCACACCCTCGCCCAGACCCAGCTGGAGTCCATCCGCGCCGAGCGCGACGCTGCTCGCCGCAACGCCCTCGACGAGGCCCTCGCCCCGCTGCTAGAGCTCGCCGCCGGTCTGCGCACCAGCGCCCAGCGCGACGCCCTGGCCGCCTACGTCATCCGCAAGCTCCACAACGCATGGGCCGCCAGATGAACCCCGGGCACGCCCCCTGGGGTTCAACTCTGCCAGGCCAGCCGCTCAGCCCGCCCGCACCCGCCCGGTGACACAGAGGAGAAGAAACATCATGAAGCTACGCGCCTACCTGGTCAGCGGCCAGTTCCGGATCCACCAGGCCGACTGCCGCGACTGCGCCAAAGAAGCACGCCGCAGCGACTCAGCCGGCCGCGCCGAGGACTACCCGAGCAAGACGGCAGTCATCAGCGACCTGTGGTCAGACATCATCGCCGAGGACCCCGCAACCTACGCCACCCTGGGCGGCCTGGCCAGCCTGGAAGCCGAGACCATCTTCCTGGCGTGCACCAGCGGGCTGCCCGATGACTGACCCGCACCCCCGCCCCGCGGCTGGCCGGGCCGCCGCCCCCCGCGCCTGCGACAGGATCGCACCCGGCAGCCAGCCCGCCAGCCGCAGCGGGCAGCCGGCCGGGGCAGGGCTTCCGGGCGGCCAGCGGGGCAGGCTCCGGTCGCGTGAGAGCGTCCGGCGCTATGTCACGAGCTGGGCCGAGATCCCGGCACCCGGCGGATGGGGCGCCGCCAGCTCCCGGGTCCCGATGACCTTTGAGCACGCGAAGGCCACGCTCATCGCCGAGCTGCAGCGCAACCTCGGCAGGTGGGCAGGCACCGGCGGCAGCGACCCTGCCCGGTACGACGATGCCCTGCAAGTGCTGAGGGCCGCGACCGGGCCGCTCACTATCGACCTGCCTGGCCATGTGCTGAGCATCACCGAGACCCCGGGCGCACGGCGATGACGAGGCCGGGATGCCGGCAGGACCCAGGTCTCGCACCACCGTCCAGCGATGCGAGCTGACCGCACGCTAGAAGGCGAAAGGGAAAGGGTCCACGGCGATATTCAGGCTAGCCCCGGCACGCCTGACGGAAAGACCGCCGGGCCAGCCCGCACGGGCTGGCCCGGACTTTTCTGGAGCAGACGCCGCCGTCCCATGACGACGGTCACGGGCGCGTGAAGCCGACCACGGGTGACAGCCCTCCCTTTGAAGCGGCGAGGCCGTAGGTGTCGTACTCGACTGGGTAGCCGGTGGCGTAGGCGTCGATCATGGTGCGGGTGGCGGGGTCGACGACGATGCCGACGTGGCCGGGGGCGGCGGGAGTGCCGTCGGCGCCGGCGAAGAAGACGAGGTCGCCGGGCTGGGCCTGGCTGGCGGGGATCTGGCGGCCCCAGTTCCACTGGGCCTGGCTGGTGCGGGGGATGGACAGGCCGGCGGCGCGGTAGGCCATCATCGCCAGGCCGGAGCAGTCGAAGGCGTCCGGGCCGGTGGCGCCGAACACGTAGGGCTTGCCGAGCTGGGCTGCGGCCCAGGCGAGGACCTTGCCTGCGGCGCCGGGTGGCAGCGGGCCGAGGGCCTGCTGCTGGCACAGGGCGCTGCCCGGGGCGGAGATCGCCTGGGCGCCGCCAGCGGTGTACCGGGCGGCGGTGGCCAGGACCTGGCTGACGTAGGCGGTGGAGTGGTTGAAGGCGAGCAGCGCGGCCGGGGTGTTGCCGGGGGCGCCGTGGGCCTGCAGGAACCGGGCGGCGGAGGGGATGGCGTCGCCGGGGTCGTAGACGTTCACGAGGCCGTTGTGGTCGCCGTCGATGCCCCACCCGCCGGTGTGCTGGGAGGCGGAGTGGACGGGCGCGCCGCCCCAGGTGTTGCCGGCCGTGCCGCCAGTGCCGAACTGCATCGGCCCGGCGGCGCCGAACGGGTTGGTGCCGGAGTGGACGCCGGGCAGGTGTGACTGGCCGTTGTCGCTTTCGACGGTGCCGACCCCGGCCAGGATCGTCCACGGGATGCCGTACCGGATTCCGGCGCTGTGGTAGCCGGCGCGGTAGCGGGCGGGGATGGAGCGGGCGGCAGTGGCCGCGGCGGGCTGGGCGGTGCAGGCGGCGGCTTGTTCCCCGGTCACCCCGGTTATGCCGCCGATGAGGGCGGCGAGCAGCAGGATGACCACGGCGGCGACGACCGTGATGGTGATCGTGGCGGAGCCGCGGTCACCGGCCGGGTGGCGCATGAGCGTGCCCCCTTTGTCAGTTGTTGCCGGCGCTGGCGGGCTCGATGTCCCAGACCGCCCAGCTGCTGCCCCGGGGGGTGAGGGTGACCGCGAAGCTGGCCGTCGCTTGGCTGGTGCCGGCGCGGCTGGTGATGACCTGAGCGACGGTGACGGAGATCGTGACCGAGCCGGGGGTCAGGTCGCGGATCTGGAGCGCGCGGGTGGTGGCGGTCGCGGTCTGCCGGGCGTCCTTGCGCTGGGCAATGACGCCGGGGGTGCCCGCGGCCTGGGCCAGGGCAGGGTCCAGCGACCCGTCGGCAAGAGGGCGCAGCCGGGCGAGCCAGGCTGCCGGGGGCTGCCGCCAGGACCAGGAGTCCCAGGCGGTAGTGAACCGGCCCGCGAGGACGGCGGCGGCCTGGAGCCGGGCCGGGGAAAGGGGCAGGATCACGGCCAGCGGCGGGGCCGGCACTGGCTGCGGGGTGGCCGTGGCAGGGGCGTGCGCAGGTGGGCTGGCCGGCGCCGGGCTGGCTGCCGGCTGCGACAGCAGGGAACAGCCGCATAGCAGGCCGGCGGCGGCCAGCAGCGCGGCAGCGCGGCCGGCAACGGCGGGCCGGCTAGTCATCACTGGCCTGCGGGAAGCCGGGCGTGCCCGGCAGGGCGTGCCAGGCGGGCGGAGCCGGGTCGGGCGGATACCAGGCCAGGCCGCCGGGCAGCGGGGCAGCCGCCTGGCCGGCAGGCTGCGGGCCGGGAGCCGGGGTACCGGGCGGGGCGAGCTGAGCGAGCCGCAGCCGCGGTCCTGCGGCGCCGGCGGGCAGCCAGGCGGCGCTGGCGGGGCTGGTGCCCGGGGTGGCGGTGGCGACCGGGACGCCGGGAATCTGCGCGGCCGAGGCGGCGTCGCGGGTGCCGTGCGGCGGCGGCCCGGACAGGCGGGCGCGCAGCGCGGCCTCGCGCCGGGGTGTGGGCAGCCAGAACAGCACCGGGGTAGCGATGCCGGTCCGCGCGGCCAGGGCGGCGTACCCGGCCAGCTTGGCGATCAGCCGGGGCAGGTCCTCGGTGCCGGTGTCGTACTCGAGGAAAAAGTCCGCAGTCGCTGGCGGCTGGCCGGGGGGCTGCTCGGTCCAGCGGCCGTAGCCGTCCGGGCGGGCCAGGTCGCCCCACAGGGCGGCGCAGCGGCGTTCGGACCACCAGCACTCCAGCGTGTGCTCGCCGTGGCTGGCGCGGGCGGCGACGGCCAGGGCGGTGAAGAACCCGTTAGCTCCGGTGGTGTGAGCCAGGCGGGGAGACAGGGCGATCGCGGTCGCGCGGTCGCGGCGGTAGCCGAGCGGGGCGGGGGTGGTGCCGTCCTCGGCGGCGAGCACGGCGGCGCCGGCGTCGTCGAGCACCCAGTGCAGCGGCGCGGACCCGGCGGGGGCCAGCGGCCGGAACCGGTCGACGGCCCGGTAGGTGTACAAGACGCCCATGCGGGCGGTGGCCGCGCGGGCGGTGCCGAACGCCAGCTCGGCGATCTGGGTGGTGGTCAGCACGCGGTGCTCGTGCAGCATCCGCAGTAGCCACCGGTCCCGGGCCGTCAGCCGGGCGGCCAGCGCGGCGGCGAGTTCGGGGCTGCGGGCCAGCCGCCCGCCGGCGCGGGGCCGTCCGGGCAGGGCAGAAGCAGAAGAGGCAGGCATGGGGTCCTCCAGGGAGAGCTGGTGCGGTCAGGTGCCCGGGCGCGCCCGGGGGTCGGTTCCGGCGGCCGGCGGCCGGGGGACCGTGCCGGTGGCACCGCCGTGCGCGGTGCGGGCGGCCCGGCGGATGAGCCGTGCCCGGCCGCCGATCGCGGGCGGCAGGGGCCGGGTGCGGAAGGTGAAGGCCGGGGTCTCGGCGCGGCCGGCGACCAGCCGCGCGGCGGCCTGATAGGCCCCCAGATGGGACAGGTCGTGCGCGGTCAGCACCGGGGCGGTGTGGTGCTCCAGATCGCGGGCGTCTTCCGGGGACACGGCGAAGATGACCTGGGAGCGGGCGTTGGCGGAGATGCCCTGCCGCAGGTCCGGCGGGAGCTGGGCGAGGTTCTGGTGGGCCATGGTCACGGCCAGCCGGTAGGCGCGGGCCTCGGCGAGGATGTCTTCGAGCGGGTAGGGCAGGTTGAGGAAGTTCTGCGCCTCGTCGACATACAGGCCCGCGTCGGGGCGGGCGGTCTCGGGGAGGCGGGCGCGGCGGGCGGCGGCCTGCCAGGTCCGGGCGACGATGAACGACCCGACGAGCTGGGCGGTTTCCTCGCCGAGGATGCCCTTGGGCAGCCGCGCCAGGCACAGCCCGCCGCCGTCGAGGACCTGGTTCATGTCGAAGGTGGACGGCCCGGCGGCGATCGCCTGGCTGGCGAACTTGCGGAGCAGGAACGCGCGGAGCTTGTTCATCAGCGGGGCGATGGAGTGCGCCCGGGTGGGCGGGGTGAGCTGCTCGTACCAGTCCCAGAAATCTTTGAGGACCTGGTCGCGGACGGTGGCGGTGAGGCGCCGCCGGTAGGTGTCGTCGCCGAGCAGGGGCGGGATGTCGGCGAGGGTGACCAGCCCGGACCCGGGCGGGACGGACTGGAGGAGGGTCAGGCAGGCGGCGCGGAAGATGTCGTCGGTGCGCGGCCCCCAGTTCGCGGCGAAGATGCGGCGGAAGATCCCGGTGACGTTGTCGACGATCATGTCGGTGTCGGTGCCGGTGCCGTCTCCTTGCAGCACGTTCAGGCACGGCGGGGGGTGGCGGGCATCACCGGGGTCGAACAGCACCACCTTGCCTGCCACGGCCTCGGGCAGGCGGGCGAGCAGGTCGGTGACGGCGTCGCCTTTGGGGTCGATGAACACCACGCCTCGCCCGGCGGTGGCGTCGGCGAGGATCTGCCCGGCGATCAGGGTGGTCTTGCCGGTGCCGGTCGGCCCGCAGATCCGCAGGTGGTGGCGGGCGTCGGCGACGGCTAGGCCGACCGGGCGGGGTGCCCCGGCGTCGGAGATCCCGAGGGGGCGGGCCTGCGGGCCGGGGACGGGGATGGCGGGGGGCGGCGCGACGGCGCGGGCGCCGGCGCGGGCCAGGCCGGGCAGCGCCGGGTCGGAGGGCAGCCGGGCGATCGCCGCGAGCTCGGGCACCGACAGCAGGTCGCCTCCGGGCAGCCGGCGGGAGGTGATCGCGGCGGCGGGGTGGCGCAGGCGGCGGCGGGCCAGCCAGTTCCGCCCGGTATACAAGGCGGTAGCCGAGGCCAGGGCGTGGGCCAGCCCGCGCAGCCGCGGCAGGTACTGCGCGGCCGCGGCGCGGGCCTGCCGCCGCCCGGCCCCGGCGGGTGCGGCGGTGGTGGCGACGGCGTAGCGCAGGAGGGTCTCCCACTGCGGGCTGGCGAGCTTGCCGGTGGTCTCGCGGATCTCGGCGGCCAGCTCGGGATCGGTGCGGGAGGAGGCCCGGCGGCTCCCGCTGCCGGCGTGGCCCCCGGGACTGGCCAGGTCCAGCAGCCGGGAGGTGAGCCGGGCGGGCTGCCCGGCGCGGTGCTTGCGGGCGGCGCGGCGGGCCTTGCGGAGCCGGGCTCCGGTGACCGGCCGGGCGAGGACCTGGAGGATGGCGTGCTCGCCGTCGCCCAGGCCGGCCGCAGCGCCGGCCAGTGCCCGCAGCGGCGCGTCCGGGTCGTGGCCGGTGGACAGGGGGAGGATCTCGGGGCGGGCCAGCCGCAGCGTACCGCCGGCGGTCAGCGCGCCGGATGGCAGCGGCAAGGTGGCCGTGGCGGGGGCGGTGCGGGTGTGCGCGCCGGGCCAGGCGGCCTCGACGGCGCGCTCGATCATGCCGGGCGGGATGGTCCCGGGGACCCAGATGCGGATCGCCATGCCGGCCGCATGGCCGCCGGCCCAGGTGTATTCCCAGCCCAGGTGCGGCTGCCCGTGCCACCACCGGGCTGCCGGCGGGCGCAGCAGCCCGGTCAGGTGCCCCCACAGCGCCCCGGCGCCGCCGGGGTCGACCTGCGGCGGGGCGAGCACCGTGACCGACCGGGCCGCGGCCGCGAAGGCGGCGTGCTGGCGGCGGTGCAGCCACCGACGGCCGGTCAGTATCCCGGCGATGGCGGCGGCGAGCAGCGGGCCGGCCACCGGGCCGTAATGCTCGGCAAGGGCAAGGAGCAGGCGGGCCAGGTGGCTGGTGAACGCGCCCGGGTGGGTCAGGTAGCGGCCGGCCGGCCCGCCCGGGACCGGGGACGCGGCCCAGGCCCGGCTGAGCCGGGTGTTCAGGATGCGGGTGAGGGTCATGGCAGCAGGTCGTCCTCCTCGGCCGGGCCGGCTGGCTCGGGCCAGGCGGCGCGGGCGCCGTCGCTTCGGCTGGCTTCGATGCGCGCGATCTCGGCCGGGTCACTCGTGCACAGAAAGTGCTCGGCAGGTGAGGCCAGGGCCTGGAACGACACCCGGGCCGACGGGCCCGCGGCGAGCAGGCCCTCACCCCGGCGGGCCGACAGCAGCAGGGCGCGTTCCCCGGCCGACAGGCGGAACTCGCCGGTGACCTTGGTGATGGCCTGGGGGGCCTGGCGGAGCAGGATCTGGGTCGCGGAGTTCGCGATGACTGCGCGGCCCAGGTCGGTGGCCAGGACGTCCTCGGCGTCCTGGGTGACGGCGGCGAGCCCGGCCCAGGCTTTGCGGGCGGACTTGGCCAGCCGGAACAGGAACTTCGCCCCCTCCGGGTCGCGCATCAGCAGCCACGCCTCATCGACGGTGATCAGCCGCCGCCGGCGGTGCTCGGGGTCGGAGACCTGCCGCCAGGTGGCGTCCAGGGCGAGCAGGGTCGCGGCGGGGCGCAGCTCGTCGGGCACGTCCCGCAGCGAGAAGACAACCAGGTGCCCTTCCGGGCGGGTGGTGGTCGGCGCGGCGAACAGCCCGGCGTGGGTGCCCTCGGTGAACGGGACCAGCCGGTCCGCCACGGTGGTCGCGGCCTCGGTCCGGGCGGCGCGCAGTGCGGCGGCGAGGGCGGGCAGCAGCGGCGCGGGCCGCGCCCAGGTCCGCGGGTCGGCGGTGATCCCGGCCTGGTGGTAGGCGGCCATGATCGCCTTGTCCAGCGCGGCGCGCTCGGATGGAGAAGGCGGGGCGCCGAGCAGGACCGCGATGACGGTGTGCAAGAACAGGGCGCGGCGGGTGAGGGTGTCGGGCCGCGCCCGGCCGGCGGCGGGCAGGTCGAACGGGTTGAGGTGCACCTGCGGCGCGCCCAGGTGCACGTACGCGCCCCCGACCGCATGCGCGAGGCGGGCGTACTCGTCTTCGGGGTCGATGACCCAGCACTCGGTGCCCTGATACAGCGAGCGAAGGATTTCCAGCTTGGCCAGGTAGGACTTGCCCGCGCCGCTAGCGGCGAGGGTGACGGAGTTGTGGTTGTCGGCGGCCCACCGGTCCCAGGCGACCAGCCCGGGGCCGGCGGTATTGGCCCCGTAGAGGACGCCGGGCAGCGCGTGCGGGGCGGCGGGATCGCGGGGCAGGTCCGGGCTGGTGAACGGGAACGATGCGGCGAGCGCGGCGGTGTCCATGGTGCGCCGCAGCGCCAGCGCGTCGGTCCCGGCGGGCAGGGTCGTGGTCCAGCCCTGCAGGGAGCGGAAGGTGGCCGGGACGGTGACCAGCAGCAGCGACGCGGCCAGCGCCCGCACCGCGGCGACCTCGGCGTGCAGGTCGTCTTCGGTGGCGGCGTGGACGGTCAGGTACAGGCCCAGGCGGAACAGGTGGCCCTCGCCGCGGGCCAGCCGGTAAGCCAGCTCCCGGGCGTCGTCAGCGGCGGCCTCGGTGTCGGGGTCATCGAGCTGGCCGTGACTGGCGCCTGCCCGGCGGCCGGACTCGAGCCGGGCACGCTGGCGGCGCAGCCGCGCGGCGGCTACCGCGGCCGGGATCGGCTCGATATGCAGGGTGACGTCGAGCCGGCCGGGGTAGGTCAGCAATGGTTCCAGCCACCCGGCGGCCACCTCAGCGGGGTAGCCGGTGACGGCCAGGGTGGCGGCGTAGTCATCGCCGACCCGCACATGCCGGGCGGCGACCTCCACCGCGGGCGGCCCGGGCATGTCCTGGGCGCCGGGCACGGCAGCAGCGGCGGGGCAGCGCAGCAGGCGGCGGGCGGTCATGCCAGCCTGCCAGGTCCGGTGACCGGCTGGCCCGCGACCGCCAGCCGGGCGGCAGTGGCCGGGGCGGCGGGGTCGGCGCAGGCGGCCAGCAGCGCGGTGACCTGCCCGCCGTCCAGCACCCGGACCTGAAGATCAGCTCCAGCCAGCAGCCGGGCCGCCTCACCAGCGCGCTGCGCGGCCCTGGCCGCCGCGGTCCCGCCGCCGGGCCGGCTGGTGCCGTGGGCGGGCTCGCGGACGACCAGCAGCACCTGCCGGGTCAGCACGTCCCGCTCCTCAGCCAGGCCGGCCAGGAATTCCGCGTGCTCCAGCGCGGCGGCCTCCAGCGCCGGGTGCGGCAGCCCGCCGGCGGCCTCGCGCAGCGCAGCGACCGCGCCGGACAGGTCGGCCCGCCCGGCCCGGATCACCACCTGCACCGGGCCGGTCAGCGAGTTCAGCCACCGGCCATAGGCGGCGGTCAGGGCGTCCTGCTCGGCCGGGCTGCGCAGCGCGAAGTTGACCGTGGACACCGCCGCCACCGCGGCGGCGCCGCCGGAGCCGAGGCCGATCACCCCGTCGGGGCCGATGTGCTGCCACAGCGGCGCCAGCGGCGCCGGGGCCGGGGCCTGCGGGCCGGGCGGGGCAGCCCAGGCCGGGGCGGCCGGGATGCCCTCGGGTGCGGTGGCCAGCCGGCGCGGCGAGCGGGCCTGCCGCCAGGCGGCCACCAGCAGCCGGTCCAGGCTCAGGCCGTCCCGCTCGCCGATCACCAGGGCTGTCGCGGCCAGCGCGACCGGGGTCGCGAGCACCGCGAAGGCGGGCAGCGGCAGGACGTGCCGGGTGGCCTCGAAGGCCGCCCACACGATCACCGCCGCGGTCGCGGCGATGGCGACCTGCCGGGCGGTGAGCCCGGCCAGGATCTTGTCCGGCCGGTCGATGTCGGCCGGGATCGGCACAGGGTCGCTGACGTCATAGCTCACGGGCCTTTACCTTTCTTTCCTTTCGCAGAGGCAGAAGCTGCGGCCTTGTCGCGCGCAGGCGCGGCACCGCGCAGCAGCGGGGCGACCCGCGACAGCACGGCGGCGGTGAACGCGAACTTCACCGCGCGGCGGACCGGGGAGTGGCCGAACGGGGACAGCACGGGCCGGGCGATCCAGAACGGGATGCGCATCAGCACGTACAGCAGGCACAGCGTGATCAGGATCTGTTCCAGGTAGCTGACGGGGTGCCAGGGCAGCCAGCCGGGTGAGAAGAACACCTGCACGGCCGCGGTCAGCACCAGGCCCTGGGCGACCTGGATGGACAAGGCGGCGGTCAGCGCCCGCCACCACCAGCGGGCCGCCCAGGCGGTCTGCGGCAGCGCGTACAGGGCCAGGCACAGCGGCGCGGCAGCGGCGAGCAGGACCACGGCCATCAGCCGCATGACGTAGACCACGGCCAGGACGAGGGCGAGGATGACTCCGGCCAGGGCCAGCAGGATCAGGAATGCCCCCTGGTCGGTGGCCGATGAGTTGCCGAGGGTGGTCAGCAGCGACTTCGCGGCGCTGGCGGGGTCGACCCCGTGCCCGGCCAGGGCGGCGGACAGGCCGTTGGCGATGGTGATGGCCTGGGAGATCACCACCATCGACAGGTTCGCGCCGAGGAACCCCAGCACGATCCGGGGCGCGATCTCCTTGACCGAGTAGGAGGTCTGCACGGTCTCGTGGCTCATCACCACGATCCCGCCGAGCAGGACAAGCAGCACGTAGCAGGCGTCGGCGACCGCCAGCGAGGTGGCCCACATGGTGTGCACCGCCGGGATCGCGCCGGGTTGCGGGGTGGACAGGGCGGACTGCCCGATCAGCACCAGCAGCGGGTTGACCGCGGACCGGACCAGGCCGGCGAACCAGCCGGTGACCGCGCTGGTCACATGACAGGTGACGTCGAAGAACCCGCACCCGCCGGTCCCGGCGGCGGGCGCGGGCTGCGGTGAGGCAGACGGCGACGGGGAGGGGGAGGCCGGGGTTGCCGGGACCAGCCGGGACGTGGCGGTGGCGGTGACCGCGGTGCTGGCCGGGCGGGACGTGCTGGCCGTGGCCGCTAGCGCCCGCTGGGAGCTTCCGGCGGCCAGGGCCAGCACGGTGAGCGCGGCGGCCAGCACGAGCACGGCGGCCCGCAAGCCTCGCCTGCGGCACGGCGCGGGTGGCTGGCCGGGCTGGCGGGCCTGGCTCATCCGCCGACCAGGGACTTCAGGACGGTTACGACAACCGGGGCCAGGATCGCCAGCGCGTAGCCGATCCCGGCTGACTTGAACGCGGTCTTGGCCTTCTCGACCTCGGCCGGGTCTCCGCCGGCCATCAGGTACCGGACGCCGCCGACCGTCAGGAACAGCGTGGCCAGGCCAGCCAGGATCCCGACGATCCACACCGTGGTGTTGCTGATCACCTGGCCGATGGACGCCGCCGCCAGCAGGTGCCCCGCGGCCACGGCGGCCGGGGTGCCGGGCGGGTGCCAGGGCGGCAGCGCAGGGATGAGGTTCATGGGCAGGGTGCCTCCTTGACGGGGCGGGGCGTGCACGGGGGTGCGGGGGCGGCCCGCCGGCGGGCGCGGGACCTGACCTCCTTCCAGGGGGTGGCAGGCGGCGGGATGTCAGCGGATGCGGCAGCACTCCGCTTGCGGGCCGACCGGCTCCCCGGGAATTCACCCGGGGGCCGGGTAACCCCCGCACTGACAGAAATCCGGTTTTCGGCCCCGTTTTTCACGCGACCCCGCGAATTCAGTCCGAAAGGAATCCGTTCCGGATGGCGTCGGTGAGGGCTTTCTCGGCTCGTTTGCGCCGGTTGCACAAGGCGGCGTGGCTGATTCCCCGCTCGGCGGCGATCTGGGCGAGCGGGACGCCCTCCAGCCGGTTGCGGCCGATCAGCTCGGCCTGGTCTTTGGTGAGGACGTGCTTGCGGACGGCGGCGGCCAGCACGAAGTCCGGGTGGCCCCACGGGAGCTCCGGGGCGCCGGCCTGGTCGTCGAGGTCGCGGCGGTGGGTGGCGTAGTCGGCGTCGGCGTAGGCCAGGGCCTTGCCGGCGCGCCAGGCTGCCCAGCACAGCCGGGATGCCAGCGGCACCTGCTCCAGGTCGTCGGGGTCCAGGTCGCGTACGGCGGCCAGGAACCCGGTCAGCACCTCGGATTGCAGGTCGGCGGGGTCGCCGCGGTAGGCGGCGGTCAGGCTGGCCACGGCGCGGCGCAGGCCGGGCAGCGCGATCCCGGTCAGGCCGATCATCCAGGCCGGGCCGCGCGTGCGGGCGCGGCGGACCAGTTCGGCCCACACCTGGTTGCGGGCGGCGGCGCTGGTGGCCGGGTGCAGCAGCAGCACCCGCAGCTCATCGAGCCGGACCGGCCGGTCGGGCAGCCCGGTGGCCAGCCGCGAGGTGTGCAGCGCCAGTGGCCGCGGCCCGGCGCACAGCAGCCGGAACGCGGCGTCGGCGGCGTCGAGGGCATCCAGCGGCCCGGCCGGGTACCGGTCAGCGGCAGCGGCGGGGCGGGTGGCGTGGTGATCCATGCAGGGCTCCAGGTCAGCGAGGCGGACGGGAACGGAGCCCCATCCAGCCAGCCGCCGTAGACCTGGCATGGACCTGCGATATCCCTCGCGCCGGCCTGCGATGTACCTGGCGTGTACCTGGCGTTGACCTGCGATGTACCCGGCGCCCGGGGCCGGGCCGGCGCACGCGCCTGGCGCCCTCCGCGACGTCGTGACAGCCGGGTCAATTAACGCTGTGACCTGCGCCGCCGAAGGCCAGGTATATCCGGGGTATATCGCAGGTACACGCCAGGTCCATGCCATCTGGTAAAGCGGCCGGCTCTCTGCGCTGACCGCGAGAAAAAAATTCTGCGCCCTTGGCCCTAGGGATTTTCCTGGCCGCTGATTTCCCGGGCCGGCGTGAAAAAAGGCCCCGCAAACCCGATTTCTGTAAGTGTCAGCGAGCAATTGCGGCGGCACGCGGGACCCAGCCGCCCATGACACACCCTCACACCGGCCATGGCCCGGCCACGCCGCCCCCCGGGGCCAGGCGCGGCTCCGTGCCCGGCCCGGCGGAACTCGGCGTGCCGGTGACCATCTGGCCGGGCCTGCCCGCCTCAGCCGCCGGCCACAGCCCGGCGGCATGCCCCGGGCCGGTCACCGCCTCAGCCGCCGCCCGGGCCATCACGGCGTTCTCCCGCTCCGGCGACCTGGTCGCCGCACCCGACGGGTCGCCCGCAGTGATCGAAGCCGCAGTCGCCGCGGGGCGGCGCGTCCTCGGCCTGATCCCCGCCGGCGAGCACGCGGCCGGCGGGCTGCCCGCCAGTGCCGCCCCGGCGGCCCGGCTGCGGCCCGGCGGCCCCGGCGCTCTTCTCGCGCCGGGTGACCCCGACGCCGGGCAGGCCGCGCTGGCCATCACCGGCTGTCATGGCGCCGGCTGCTGCTCCCCGGAGCCCGGTGGAGCCGATGACCCGGCGCTGGTGTATGCGGCCTGCCAGCGGGTGCTGGCACCCGGCGGGGTCCTGGCGGTCATCACCGCCAGCCGCGCCTCCAGCGGCGGCCAGCTCGCCGACTTGGCCGGGCACGCGGTCGCCGCAGCCCGCGCCGCCGGCCTGGTCTACGCCCAGCACATCGTCCTGGTCCACGCCGCCATCGACGGCGACCACCTGGCCCCCAGCCCAGCCGCCACCGCTGCCAGCAGCCGGGTCGGCGGCACCCAGATCCATTCCGACCTGCTGGTCTTCACCAAGCCCTAGGAGCCCTCCCGCATGACTAGCGCGCACCCGGTCCCCGCCGCCCGCCCCGCCCGTCCCCGGCTCGTGCCCGATCCCGGCCTGGAGCTGTCGGTGTGGGCGACCGCCCAGCACGATGCCCGCACCCAGCGCCGCGGCCGGTACCTGCCCGAATCGACCGCGCACCCGGCGAAGATGCTGCCCGCCATCGCCGCCACCGCCATCACCCGCTACACCAAGCCCGGCGACCTGGTCGCCGACCCGATGTGCGGCATCGGCACCACCCTGGTCGAGGCCATCCACCTCGGCCGCGACGGCCTCGGCATCGAGTACGAGGAACGCTGGGCAAAGATCGCCGCCGCGAACATCACTCACGCCCGCCGCCAGGGCGCCGCCGGCACCGGCCAGGTGATCGGCGGCGACGCCCGCCAGCTCCCAGCCCTCCTGCCACCCGGCACCGCCGGGCGGGCAGCACTGGTGGTCACCTCCCCGCCCTACGGCCCCAGCGTGCACGGCCAGGTCCGCGCCGAGCAGCGGCATGGCAGCCGAGGCGGGGTTGAGAAGTACGACAACCGCTACAGCCACGACCCGGCCAACCTCGCCCACCACGGCCTCGATGACCTGCTCGCCGGATTCACCCAGATCCTGGCCGGCTGCCGGGTCTTGCTGCGGCCCGGCGGGCTGGCCGTGGTCACCGCCCGGCCCTGGCGCCACCACGGCGAGCTGATCGACCTGCCCGCCGCCGTGCTCGCCGCCGGGCAGGCCGCCGGGCTGATCCCGTCCGCCCGGTGCGTCGCGCTGCTGGCCGGGCTGCGCGGCGGCCAGCTGATCCCCCGCCCGTCGTTCTTCCAGCTCGACAACATCCGCAAAGCCCGCCGCCGCGGCCAGCCCTGGCACCTCATGGTGCACGAGGACGTGCTGATCTTCCGCAACCCGCCCGCCGCTGGCCCGGCCGAGCCCGCGGCGTCCCGGTCCCAGCCCTGGCGCCAGCCACGACCGGCCGCCATCTCGCGGCCCGGCCAGCACGGGCAGCAGGCCGCGTGACCGGCGAGCGCTCACCGCGCCCGGCAGGCGACCCGCCACCTCCAGCGCTCCGGTCGGGGAGCCTGTGCACCGGCTACGGCGGCCTGGACCTGGCCGCCGCAGCCGTACTGGGCGCGCGGCTGGCCTGGTGCGCGGAGTCCGACCGGCACGCCGCCGCGGTGCTGGCCGCCCGCTACCCGCACGTCCCGAACCTCGGCGACATCACGGCCCTGGACTGGGCGGCCGTGCCGCCTGTTGACCTGATCACCGCCGGCTGGCCCTGCCAGGACATTTCCTATGCGGGGCCGGGTGCTGGCATCAAGGAGGGAACCCGCAGTGGCCTGTGGCTCACCATCGCCGGCGGCCTTCGCCAGCTACGACCCGCCTACGTGTTCCTGGAGAACGTCGCCGCACTGCGCACCCGCGGCCTCGGCCGGGTCCTCGGTGACCTGGCCGCGCTCGGGTATGACACGCAGTGGCTGTGCCTTCGCGCTGCCGACGCCGGAGCCTGCCACTGCCGCGACCGGCTGTTCGTCCTTTATCTGGACAACTCTGGCTCGTATATGTCCCATTTCGGTGTAATCCGGACGGCCGGGAGGGATGTATCGAGGCTGAATCCCGGGCGTGTCGCGGCGGCTGGTGGCTTGTCTGGGTGTCCGCAAGCTCCTTGCTGTGCAGCAACGTTGTCAGTCTGTGGCGAACCATCGGTCGGCGAGCGCGCTGAGTGTGGGAGCGGAGGGCTGGGGCAGTCGCTCCATCCACCAGCTGAGGTTGCTGTACCTGTGCAAGATGCTCAGGGCCAGCAGGCGGCGGCGCAGTCCGCGGCCGAGCTGATCAGGGGGGTAACCGTAGCTGGCCAGCGTCCGGGCCAGGAACCGGGCGTCGCCCTCGGCGACGAATACCCCGACGGCGACGAACTCGTATTCGCGGTCACCACGCATGGCTGGCTCGAAGTCGATCAGCCCGGACAGCTGCCAGTCACCTCCGGGTCGTTCGCTGGCGAGCAGGTGCTGGCGCATGACCTCGGTGTGCAGCAGTACCGGCGGGCTGGACGGCAGCGTGACCGCGTCGAGGAACGCCGGTATCTGGTCGGCCCACAGCGCGGGGAGGCCCAGCGTCCTCTGCTCGCTGACGCAACGGGCGCGCTGGTGCGCCACGAAGGCGGGCCAGTCGTCGGGCTGCCAGTCTTTGATTGCCGGTGGCGGGAGCCGGTGCAGCGCTGCGATGGTCTCGCCCAGCTGGTCGGCCAGCCGGTCGCGGTCCTGCGCGGATACCTGGTTCCAGATGGCATCCAGCGGGACTCCGGGCAGGCGGCTCATCAGGACGTAGCCCCACCCGTCGTGCTCGCCGACCGCGTGGACTTGCGGCGTGGGAGTCGGCAGCTGCCCGGCCACGGCGGCCAGCACCTGCGGCTCGATCCGGTAGCCCGGCCACGCCGCCACGGGCGGGAAGAGCTTAAGGACCAGGTCGCCGGTCGCATAGACGGGCCGCGAGCCAGCCTGGTACCTGGTCAGGCCATCGGTGTCGATGCCCAGGAGCCGGCACAACTGCTCGACACCAGGCCGCAGTGCAGCCTGATCCTGGCTGATCGCCGCGAACTGTTCCTCGGTCGCTGCTGGTGGCAGTACGGCCATGGAGCCCGACCGTATGCGCGCGCTGCTGTCGCCCTCAACACGATTTTCGTGCATCGTCGCGGCTGGCGTTCAGGTGCGCTCGTCTGGCTGGAAGGGCTCGCCGAGTTCATCGAGCAGGCTGAAGAGCCGGTCGGCAGTGCGCTGATGCCGGTCAGCCTCGCGTTCCCAGCCGCGCTGCCGGGCGTCGTCGGTCAGCTGCCGCTCCAGGCACAGGCGCTCGCGGAGCCGCGGCGCGTACTGCGGGGTAGTGACGAACTTCGCGCAGGTCAGGTAGAGGTCGCACTCGCACGGGCCTTCGGCGGGCAGCCGCAGGCAGTGCCCGAGTTCCAGCTCGGTCTTGTAGAAGTTAGTCGTGATCCACTCCACGGCGTCCTGGTCGAGCCGGCCGGCGCGCAGGGTCTCGGCGAGCGGCCCGGCGATGACGGCGCCTGGCTTGAGGACGGACTGGTAGTCCGCCAGGACGACCGGGTCGGAGATGTTCGTGTAGACCATCGACATGCCAGGGCTCTTGTGCCCGAGGATTTTCATGATCGTCTGGGTGCGGGCGCCCTTTTCGGCGAGCTGGGTGCCGAGGGTGTGGCGGAACCGGTGGGCGTGCAGAGCAGGCTTGCCGTCACCGTTGAGGATCGCCAGGTCCTCGCAGATCTGGGCGAGCGGGCTGGCGAACAGGTAGTCGGGGTGGGCCAGGACGCCGTTGCGCAGGAACAGGTAGCGCACGGTGCGTCCCAGGTCGGGGTCGAAGATTCCCTGGTCGGGCTGGGCTTCGCGGATCCTGATCAGGTCGCGGATGGACTGGGCGGCCTCGTCGTGCACGGGCACGGTGCGCTCGCGGAGGGCTTTTCCTGCGGCCAGGCGCAGCCGTGGCGTGCCGTCGGGGTATTCGTCGAGGCAGTCGAGCAGGAGCTTGCGGATCTCGGTGCGGCGGCCGCCGCTCCACCGGGCGGTCAGCAGCGCGCACCGTTGCAGCGGGCATTCCAGCGCGCGGATGCGGTCCATGACCGGGTCCAGCTGGTGGCCGGGGATGAACCGGGGGACCCGCTGGATGGGGCGCGGCATGTCAGCGCGGGTGATCAGCGGCCTGGTCGGGACGTCGTCCCACTCGAACAGCGCGGCGTAGCGGAAGAACACCGCGATGGTGGAGATGATCCCAGCGCGGAAGGCCGGGCTGATGGTCTCGCCGGGGTGCTTGATCTTCCGCATCTGGTGCACCGACTCCACGAAGTCGACCAGGTCAGCGCGGGTCAGCTCGGCCAGGCTGTCGATGTGAGGACGTTCGGTGTCCAGCCACAGCCCGAACCGGCGCATGCCGCCCCGCAGGCTGCTCATGGTGTCGGGGCGCAGTACCAGGGCCCGCTCGGCGACGAACCGGTCCATGACCGCGGCGATGCGCGGCTTGCTGCTCAGCGGCGGGCGGGGCAGGCCCCGGTAGGGGACAGGCAGCCGGCTGGTGATGCCGCCGTGGAACAGCGCCAGCCCGGCGCGGTAGGCATTGGTGCTCCAGGCCGCCTTCATGCCCGGCAGCCGCGCCGGGTGGATGACCTGATCGATGCCGGGGACCTGGTCCAGGTGCTTGATGACCTGCCGCATCTCCTCGACATCGTCGTCGGTGATCGCGGTCAGGTCGGGATCGCCGCGGTGCAGCACCAGCCGGATCAGCGCCCACGACAGCCGGAAGCTCGCCTCATCGCGCACATGCCCCAGCGCGATCAGCCGCTCCCGCAGGCTGGCTGCCTGGCCGCTGAGTGGCAGGCCGACCTGGTCGGCAACCACCCAGGGCTTGAGCACCCCGATGCCCAGCAGCCACCCCCAGTCCAGCCGCAGCCGCCCGGTCAGCGCCAGGTAAACCAGGTAATGGCGGGCATTGAAGTTGATCCAGCCCGCCGACACGTCGAACCCGCTGCCCGGGCCGCGGCGCTGGCCCTGGTCCTCCGGGCCGCGCCAGCCCAGGCGCTCGCGCAGCGGCAGGCCAGACCAGGCCGCGAGGTCGGGATAGGTCCGCACGAAGCGCAGCTGAAAATTCAGGTGCTTCTTGTGCCACTCAGCGCTGAGCGGCTGCCGCCTGATCAGGGCCGCGTACTCGGCCTCGGCGCAGTGGCGCGGGACCCGCGAGCGCGGGGACCGCGATGACCGGGCCCGCGGCGCGCTCGTGCTCACGACACACCCCCGCCGGTGGCGTGCCGGTAGTCCTTGATGACCTCGGGATCGCTGACCCGCGTGTAGATCTTCATCGAGTCCGGGGTGGCGTGACCGAGCCGGGTCATCAGCGTCAGCTCCCGCATCCCGCCCTCGAACATCCGCGTGGCATGGGTGTGCCGCAGGCTGTGGGGCGTCAGCCAGGCGTCCCGGACCCCGGCCCGCGCGGCGGCGCGGGCGAACATGCGCACCATGGCGTCATAGCTCAGCGGCTCGCACCGCCGCGTGCCCTTGCCGCCGACCAGGAACACCCACGGGCAGTCCGCGTCGGCGGGGCGCTCGTGCATCACGTAGTCGCTGACCGCGTGCAGGGCACGGCCTTCGAGCAGGTCAACGACCCGGTCGCGGCGCGACTTCTGACGCACACCCCGCGGGTGATCATCGCGCTTGCAGACAGTGATCCGCCGCTGCCCGTAGGAGATGTCCTCCAGATGCAGGCCGAGCACCTCGCCGGGCCTCAGGCCGCCTTCCCACATCACCTCCAGCAGCGCCCGGTCCCGCCGGGTGCGCAGCTCTCCCAGCAGCGCGGCGTAAATCTCTGCGGTCATCGGCCGGGGCAGCGCCTCGACGGTCTTGACCCGCAGCACCCGGCGCACCGGCCGCTGCGGGCTCGCATTATCCAGCGGCGGCCGGTACCGGCCCGGCACCCGCGCCGCGGCCTGGTCAGCCACCTTGACGATCGGGTTATCCCGGCCCGTATACGCCTCGCTGGCGATCAGGAACTCATAAAACGACGACACCGCCGCCATGACCCGGTTGCACGTCTTGGCGGACAGGACCCGCCCGCCGCCGGCCGCGACACCAAGCTCCAGCCGCTGCGCACGGCGCGAGGAGGACACCAGGCGCAGCCACTGCAAGAACTCCACCGCCCGCCCGGGCGTGAACTCCCCTGCCGAGATCCCCGCCTCGCCGAGGAACGCGAACAGCTTCTGCAGATCGTGCGCGTACGCCCGGACTGTGTTCGGCGAGTACTCCCGCACCGCCAGCAGCCGCAAGAACCCGTCCACCTCGGCCACCGGCTGCCCGTCGTCATCGACCAGCCGGACAGCAGGCTCGCCCGGCCCGGCCCCATCCACCTTGATCACTTGCACGGAGAGGACTTTACGCAGTCACATGCCTCCCACGAGATGCCTACTACGTCGTGTAGTTGTCCAGATAACAGTGTGGGATGCCAGCCCGCCGCCCGGGCCGGGCTTGCGGCTGCTGCCCACCCCGGCCGCCGGGGCGTTAACGACACCGAGCCGGTGGAGTCCTGGCAGGCCCGCCGGGACCGGCAAAAGCAGCTCGGCCGCAACGGCAACGGGTTCGGCACCCCGCTGGCGATCGCGATCCGGCTGCTGCCCACCCCGATGGCCAGCGACAGCTCCGCCGAGCGCGCCCCGCAGCTGGGCGGGCAGCGGCCCTCGGGCGCTAAGCGGCAGACCGGCCTGCCCGAGGTGATCACCTGCCACCTCGCAGGGCTGCAGCCCGGCAACGTCGCGGCCCAGCCAGAAGCGGGGCGGGAACGGCTGCTGCCCACCCCCGACACCGGCACCTCCCCGAACGGGCACGGCCGGCGCGGCGGCCGGCCCGGCAACGGCCACCAGAGCGGCAAGGACCTGGACGCGGCGGCCAGGACCCTCACCGCCCCCGCCGACAGCGCGGCAGCGGTCGCGTGGGGGGAGTACGAGCCGGCGATCCGCCGCTGGGAACATGTCCTCGGCCAGCCCGCGCCGCCCCCGGCTGAGCCCGGCCCCGGCGGCTGGCCGCGGCTGGCCGCGGAGTTCGCCGAGTGGATGATGGGCATCCCGAAGCTGGTGACCGGGATACCCGGCCTGCCGCGCACCGCCCAGTTGCGGATCATCGGCAACGGCGTCGTCCCGCACCAGGCCGCCGCCGCGCTGCGACTGCTGGCCCAGGCCGCCGCCGTGCCGGGCGTACCGCCCCGGGCCGGTACCGGCATGCGGGCCGCCGCGTGAACCGGCCCCGTGCGCGCCCTGACGCGCGCACGCGGGCACACCCGGCCGGGTGGCGGGCAGCGTTGCCGTCACGGCGTCCGGGGCGGACCCGCCGGATGGAGGGCGCACCTGCGGCCACGAGAAAAGGGGCGGGCGCCACCGGGCGCCCGCCCCTGCCCAGCTCGCCTGCGGGTTACCCCCCGGCCGCGACGGGGCTGTTCCCGGCCAGCGGCCAGGGGAGCCCGGGAACCGCCGTCGCGGCGGCGGCATCCAGGTCGACCAGGTCACGCTCGCCGAGACTGACGTGCTGCTCGATCTCGGTCATGACGCTCATGGCGAAGACCACCGTGGCGCGGATACGTTCGGGCCAGCCGCCGTCATCGGGCATGTCCCAGGCTGCTACCGGGATCAGGACCTCGGCCGCGACCGTCCAGACCGCCACGCTGATCGCGGCGTGCGCCTGGGGGCCTGTGCCGGGGGCCAGGTGCAGCAGCACGTCACCGCCGAAGGCGCGCGGCTGCGGGCCGGGCACGACGGCGGCGGTGAACACCTCCCCGGCTGGCCCGTCGATCTCGGTGACCAGCAGCCACATCGCCTCGCCGGGCCGCTGCGCCGCCAGGGACCGCACGTCGACCTTGTCGCCCACGCCGCCGTCGGCGGCCGGCGGGCCGTCGGCGCCGGGCGCCGCGCCTGGGGCGGGATCGGGGGCAGTTGTCATGATCATCCTCCTCATGCCGTACCTATGGGCTGGCGCCGGCACCTGCGGCGGGCGGGAACCAGGCCCGTCCGCATGCCGTAACCGGGGGACCGGCGCCGGCGAGGATGGACGCTCGGCTCGCCGGCCGGTGTCAAGTCCGCCGCCCGGCGGGAGCTGGCCTGCAGGCGGTCTCAGGGCGGCCACGACAGCGAAGGCGTGCGCCGCGCGGCGCACGCCCTCGCCCCCGTGGCTCTCGCCGGCTACCTGTCCGCTGCCGGCCGCACCGACGTCGGGAGGGCGGGGAAGCCCGTGACCGCCGTGCCGGCCGCGAACTCCACCTCGACCGGGCCGGACGGGCGGCGGTGCGCGCCGACGTCGGCGCCGTGCTCTTGCAGTTCCCTCAGCGCGCCCATGGCGAAGGTGACGGCGGGACGGGCGGTCTCGGGCCACTCCTCCAGGCTGAGGCGGTCCCAGCCAGCGACCCAGATCAGCGACCCGGCCACGACCGCTGCCACCCGCACGCGGCCGTCGGGCCGGGCTCGGTGACCGGGGTGACGCCTGGCTCGATGTGCAGCAGCACGTCGCCGCCGCTGGCCGATGGACTGGTCCGTGGCAGGAACAGCGCGGTGAACTCGCCGCCGCGCCGGGCCTCGGCCGTGGTCACCCACAGCCAGGCACCGTCGGCTGGCGGGCGCTGGCCCGCCAGGTACAGCACGTCCACGTCCTCATCCGCCGCGTCACGGTCCGGGACCGTGTATCCCGGTGCCGCGCCAGAGTCTTCGGGGGTCACTGTCATGATCAGCCTCCTCACGTCATGCCGGCAATCTGGTGACAGTCCCCGCGATGACCGCGTGCCGGCCGCCAGGTGCCTGCGTTCCGGGTCCCGCCGGACTGCGGGGACCGCCGGCGCCAATCGACGCTCTGCTCCGGGCAGCGGGTCAAGGCTGGTCATCAGCCGTAGGCCAGGACAGGTTCCGGTCATGACATGGCGGCCAGCTGGCGGGCGGCCGGACTTGACGGACGGCACCGAGTCGAGGGTGGATGCTGCCGGTCCCGGGCGGCAGGCCAGCCGGGCCAGCCCGCCGGTTCGTCATCCGGCCACGGCCGAAGTGGGCGGCTGGCCCGCGCCGCAGGCCGCCGCCCGGGGCCTCCGCCCCCCGCGCGTGCCCGGCCTGACCCCCCGGCTGCCCACTCTGGATCGGGGCCGGGCATGCTGACGCGGCCCCTGACCCTTGAGGAGATCGCCGCCCTGCCGGCGGTCACCGACCTGGTCACCGCGGGGCGGGCGCTGGGGCTTGGCCGGACCAAGGCGTACGACCTCGCCCGCGCCGGGCAGTTCCCGTGCCCGGTCATCCGGGCCGGGAAAGCCTGGCTGGTGCCCACCGCCGGGCTGCTCGCCCTGCTCGGCCTGCCCGTCCCCGGCACCAGCGGTACAGGCGACAATCACGGCGGGCCGCCGGGCCGAGCCGGAACGCCCGGGTGACACGCAAGGAGCCCAGGCGGGCAACCCAGCCGCCTGCCGGCCGCCTTGCCGGCATGCCGCCGGGCACCCCACAGCGCCCGGCTTGACGCAGCCCCGCCAGCCGAGCGTGCATCCAACCCGGGCCAGCGGATTCCACGGGCCAGCCGGCACACGCTCGGTGGCGCCGGCCGTCTCCTGCTGGCCGTTCCCCGACAGTGCCACGAACAAGAGAGGTACCCATGGCTGCCGGAACCACCTACAAGCAGTGCGGCTGCCGCGAGGGCGCCAAGCGCCTCGGGCGGCACTGCCCGAAACTGCGGCGCGGCAACGGGACCTGGAGCCCGGTCCACGGCCGCTGGTATTACCAGCTCGAACTCCCGCCCCGCGCCGACGGCCGCCGCCGCCCCCCGCTGCGCCACGGCGGGTTCGACACCCAGACTGACGCCGAGGCCGACCTGCGCCAGGCCCGCGAGCTGCTCGCCATCGCCGCCCCCGGCGACACCGAGACCGCCATCCGGATCGCCGATGCCATCACCGCATCGGTGCGTGACACCCGCCAGCTCCCCGACCCGGCCAGGGTCCGCAAGGCGGTCGGCGGCGGGCACGACCCCGCCGTCCGCCCGCCCGCCATCGGCGAATGGCTGGAGGAGTGGCTGGCCGCCAAGAAGAAGCTGCGCGCGGGCACGGTCCGCAGCTACGCCAGCCACATCCGGCTCTATTATCAGCCGCACATCGGGCACATCCGCATCGACCGGCTCCGGGTGAGCGACGTCGCGTCGGTGTTCGAGGCCATCGAGGAACTCAACGAGGCCATCTCCGAGGCCCGCGCCAGCGGCGACCCCGCGCGGTGCGCTGGCGTCAAGGGCCGCCGCCTCGTCGGCCCCGCTACCCAGCAGCGCATCCGCGCCACGCTGCGCTCGGCGATCAGCACCTACATGAAACAGCACCAGGGCATGCTCCTGGCCAACGTCGCCTCACTCCTCGAACTGCCCGCGGGGGACCGGCCCAAGCCCCTGGTCTGGACCGACGAACGCGTCCGGGCCTGGCAGAAGGACTACGAGGCCCGGCTCGCCGACGCCCGCGAACGCGCACATGGCCGGCGCGTCAGCCCGCTCGACATCTGGGTCTCCACCCCCCGGCCATCCCCGGTCATGGTGTGGACCCCGGCCCAGACCCAGGTCTTCCTCGCCCGGGCCGCCCGCCACCGGCTATACGCCATGTGGCGGCTGATCGCCTCACGCGGGCTGCGCCGCGGCGAGGGCTGCGGGCTGCGCCGCACCGACACCGACCTGCGCGCCGCCGCCACCTCGATCCGGTGGCAGATCACCCAGCTCGGCTGGGAGACCGCGCAAGGCGCCCCGAAGTCCGACGCCGGGGAGCGGCAGGTCGCCCTCGACGCCGACACCGTCGCCGCCATCCGCGCTCACCGCCAGCGGCAGCAAAAGGAAAGAGAGGAAGCCGGGGAAGACTGGACCGACTCCGGGTTCGAGTTCACCAACCCCGACGGCAGCCCGCTGCACCCCGCGACCGTCACCGACGCCTTCGAGCTGATCGCCTACCTCGCCGGGCTGCCGCCCATCCGCCTGCACGACCTGCGCCACGGCGCCGCCACGCTGCTGCTGGCCGCCGGGCACGACATGAAAGTCGTCCAGGACACCCTGGGCCTGTCGTCCATCACCATCGCCGCCGACACCTACACCAGCGTCCTGCCCCAGCTGGCCCGCCAGTCCGCCGAGGACGTCGCCGCCCTCATCCGCCCCGCTGCCATCCCGGCCAGGGCACGCCGTGCGCCAGCGCGGACCGGGAGCAGGCGAACCGCTGTCAAAGCCAGGCCCGCATCACCGGACCGGACCAAGCGCCGGCCATAACCATGCGCCCGGCCGGTGCGAATCAGGCGCCGGCCTCCAGCCCGGGGCCGCACCCCCCGGCCTGATACAGGAGCCTCCCACCCGCAAAGCCGCGCCCGGGTGAGCGCCGCCGGCATCCCCATCACGCGCGGGAACAGGTCCCGAGCCTGCAGCCGGGAGTCCTCAGAGATACCGTCAGCCTGGCCGATCTCCACCTCCGAGAACCATCGTGTCTCGTGCGCAGCTGGCCCTGCCGGATCGCCGCCCGCCGCGAGAGCGAGAAAGACATGGTCGAGGTGGACATGCGGCTCGCGCGTATGGCTGTCGGCTCGCGCCCGCATCTCCACTACCCACCAGGGCGCGCATACCGTCGCGTGCGGGAAGCCCGCTGGCACGGCCACGGCCGGACCTGGCAGCAGGTGCACCTCCAGCCCGGTCTCCTCCCGGGCCTCACGCAGCGCGGCCTCCGCCGCGCTCTCATCACGCTCGATGTGCCCGCCGCTCGGCATCCAGCACTCCAGCCTCGGATGCCACACCAGCGCGGTCCGCCACACCCCGCCAGGATCCTCGCGGAAGACGAACGTGCTGGCCGTGGCCTCCTTGATCACTGGCGCTCCCTGGCTCGCCGGAACTCAAGCCGAGTGTTCCACGGACATCCTGAGCCGGGACCCGGTGACACCCTGCCGCCACGGAAACGACACCCGGCACGAGCCGAGGACGGGCGGGCTCATCCTGTTTCCAGGAGTGCTGGCAGGTCCCGGACATGCCGGATCAGCAGCGCGCCGGCGGGGAGTACCTCTGCGGGGCGGAGCCCGTGCGGGCGAACGAGGGCGGCGTGCATGCCACGTGTTACCGGGGCGGTGACATCGCAGCCGAGGTTGTCGCCGACAAATAGCACCTGCCGGGCGGGGCATCCGGCGGCGGCCAGCACCAGGTCATAGAACAGCGGGTCCGGTTTGCGTACGCCGAGCGGATAGGAAAGCAAGGCGGCCGTGAACAAGCCGGCGATCCCGGCCTGCTGGAGCGCTGGCCACCGTGTCTCGCACGGCAGCGTGTTGCTGGCCAGGATCAGGCGCAGGCCGAGGTCCTCGCCCAGGATGCGCAGCGCGGCGGCGGCGGACGGGTCGACCGGTTTCTGCGCGATCAGGTGGTCGACCGGGTCGAGGGAGATGGTGCCGCCGTAGTCGAGCGCGATTGCCTGGATGTGCCTTTGTGTCACTGCGGTTTCCCGGTGCCTTCCGGCGAGGGGTCGGTGAGGGCGCCCAGTTCGCGCAAGAGCGCGGCCCGGCCGGGGGAAAGCCGGCCTGTGTCGTGGATTTTCTGCTGCCGGTACAGCCAGTCCTTGATGGGGTGCCTGCGGGGGAGGTCGAGGCTGCCGTGCTCGTGTTTCCAGGCGGCTGTTTCCTGGTAGCGGGCGTTCCACGCTTCGGTGGCGGGGTCCCAGCAGAAGCCGGCGTCGGTCAGCAGGCGTTCCTGGTCGCTGGTGATCCGGCCGGCTTTGCGGCGGACCCGCTGGTCCCGCAGCCAGTCGCACAAGTCGATCCCGGCCTCGCCGGTGTAGCCCGGCGGGATGCGCAGGTGGCCGTGCCCGGCCTTGAAGGCCACGATGGCCTCGTAAGCGGCCATCCACCCGTCGGTGCGGCCCATGGTGATGCCCGCCTGCTCCAGGAGGGTGATCTTGTCGTCGGGGAGCCTGCCGTGGTGATGGGCGAGGTGCTGGCCTTCCAGCCAGGTCGCCTCGGGGCAGCCGGGCGGCAGCCCGTGTGGGCCGCCGTGCAAGGTGATCGCCTCGGTGAGCTGGTCGTAGCGGCGCATCCACCGGGCCTCGGCCGGATCCCAGGGGAACCCGATCTCATCCAGCAGGGCGGCGCGCTGGCCGGTAAGTATCCCGGCGCGGGCGGCGTCTCTCTGAGTGCCCTGCCATTCGTTGAGCCTGATCCCGTCGGCGGTGAGGTAGTCCACGGGTACCTCGAAGTGCCCGTGCTCGTCGCGGAACGCGCGTAGCTCGTGGTAGGCAGCCATCCAGGCGGTTTCCAGCCGGTCCCAGATCATGCCGATCCGATCCAGCAGCGCGACCCGGTCGGCGGGCATCGCGCCGCGGTTGCGCTCGGCGCGCTGGGCGGTCAGCCATTTCCCGAGCGGGAACCCGCCCGCGGCGACGTAGCCGGTGAGCACGTCGAGGTCGCCGTGGGCCTCATAGTGGGCGCGGGCTGCGCCGTAGCCGTCCCACCAGGAGGACGTGGTCCTGGTGAGCACCTGGATCCGCAGCGCGTCCAGGGTGGCCTGCAGGGCGCCGGGCGGGGCGAGCACGGTGATCCGGGCCGGCAGCTCGGGGGGCTCGTCCGCCGGGCCAGCGGCGCGGCGGGTGCGGGCGGCCTGCAGCGTGTCGGTGAGGTCGTCGTCGTGGGCGCACATCGCGCGGACCACCCGCAGCACGTTCTCGTACCGGTTCCCGGTGGCGTCCAGCCCGGCGCTGCCGTCGCTGTCGCTGTCGTCCGCGTCGTCGGCGTCGGGGAGCAGGGCCGGCACGATGATCGTCGCGGTATCGGCGTCGCCGTGACGGCGCAGCGCCCGGCCCACCGCCTGCACGATGTCGGTGACCGATTCTTTCGGGGCGCCGAACAGCACCGAGTCAATCGCCGGGATATCGACGCCCTCGCCCAGGCAGCGGGCGTTGGCCACCACCGACCAGCCGCCTCCGGGCGGGGTGCGCAGCCGGTCCAGCGCCAGGTTCCGCTGCAAGCTGCTCATCTTGCCGTGTACGTGCCCGGCCGACAGCGACCCGGCCGGGCGGCGGCCAGGCGGGAGCGTGGCCAGCGTGGCCGGGAGGCTGACGGCGAACTGGCGGGCCTGGGCGACGCGGGGCAAAAACGCCACGCAGCGGCGCAGCCCGAACTGGGCAGCGGCCATCGCGAGCGCGGCCTGGGCGGCGGCCATCCGGACCGGCACGTCCCCCTCACCGGTCAGCTCGCTATTGCCCTCCAGCAGCCCGGCGACCTGGCGGCTGGTGACAGTGGCGATCACGACCCGGTAGTCCTTCAGCCAGCCGTCGCCGATCGCGCGGCGGAACGGGTACCGGTAGGCGACCGGGCCGAACACATCCTCATCGTCCATCGAGACAGTCCGCAGCGTCCCGTCCGCCGACGTGCCGGTGCAGATCCTCGGCGTGGCCGTCATGAACAGGCGGCGCCGGTCGGGCAGCACCCCCGGCTCCAGGACGGCCGCAGTGACCTTGCCCGCCGGGCCAGCAAGCCGGTGCGCCTCATCACAGACCGTCAGCTCCGCGACGATCCCGGCCCGCCGCAGCCCGCCGGCCAGCCGGCGCGCCGAATCGTAGGTGCCCACCACCAGCGCCCCCGCCGGGGCGCCGACCAGCCACTTAGCGATCACCTCAGCATCGGTGGTCACCGGCACCGGCAGATCCGCCGCCCGCACCCCGCCGCCCCCGACCGTGTAATCCGAGCACACCGCCAGCACCCGGTCCCCCGGTCCGCCCGGGTGCCAGGCCGTGATCGTCTGCGCAGCCAGCGCGATCGAGGGCACCAGCACCACCGTCACCCCGCCGCCGGCCAGCTCAGCCGCCGCCACCGACGCGATAAACGTCTTCCCGGTCCCGCACGCCGCCCGCAACTGCCCGCGGCCCCTGCCCTCCAGGCCAGCCAGGATCGCGGCGACGGCCTCTGCCTGATACGCCCGCAGGCTCCGGGTCACGGCCCTGCCCGTCATGGCATCACCTGCGGCCGGCTACGACACTGCCGTGACTGCCGGCGCAGACCCTGACCAGCCAGCCGGGCTTCCGGCAGCCCGGTGCCGCAGGCGGTCACCGGCCCGCCGCCATCGTGGGGAGCCTCACCTGGGTCAGGTCGAGCCGCACCGATACCGTGCGGTGATCGCTGGCCTGGTTACCGGTGTCGCCGATGTGCACCTGGTAGGACCCGGGAACGACAGCATGGGCCAGCATCGGGCTGAGCAGGATGTGGTCGATCCGGCCGCCCTGGCCCTGGTCGGCTGCCGCGCTGACGGTGGGAGTCATGTCCCCCGCGATGCAGCCGGCGCTGCGCAGCCCCGCCTCGGCCAGCGTGCTCAGCGCGCGGCGGTCAGAAACGAGCGTCTCGGCTGACCGCAGGCCCGGGGGAAGGGTTTTGTGATGACGCTTGTGCGCTGCCAGCTGCGCCCAGTCAGGCTCGAATTCCGGCTCGTGTGTCTCGCAGTCTGGGTAGAGAGAGTTGAAGTCGCCCGCGATGACCGCGCAGGCGCCGGGTGCCGCGTACCGGGTGAGTTTCAGCGCCTCGCTCAGCCGCGCGTCCCCCGACCAGTGCGGCCAGTGGGCCGACCGCACGGTCAGCGGCGTCATCAGCCCGTCCGCGAGCAGCTCGACGGCGCCGATCTGGTCGTGGAACACATCAGGCAGATCCGGAGTGTAGTGCGCCAGGGGCCGCAGCCTGGCCGAGCGGACGAACACCAGCTCGTGCAGCGTGCCGCGGGTACTGCGGGTCAGGAAGCTGCGGTCCAGCCCCATCGGCGCGAGCAGGCTCTCGGCCTGGAACCGGCGTTTCTGGCCACGGCAGTCCCATTCCCGGCCCTCCTGCAGCAGCAGCACATCGGGGCGTGGCACCTCGGCCACCACGTCGGGCAGCAGGTCGAGGTGCTCGCCGTTCTGGAGGTTGAGCGTCGCTATCGCCAGTTCGTGCGCCGTCATCTGGACTCAGCCCGCCTTACCGCGCCGGGCCGGGCGGCCCGGCCTCGGCCCGCGCGTCTTTGGTGAGCACCGGCAGGCCGCCTGATGGCCGCAGGCGGCAACGGGCGGGCACGCGTGCAGGGCGGCCGCTTCATTGGGCATCCTCCGGTCGGATCTTCAGGCAGGGAATGCGCTGGCCAGGTCATGGCAGCGGTGGCGGCGGAGTGATGCCGGCTGCCGCCTGGGTGCTGAGCGTGAGCAGCAGCGCCTGGTGATCGCTGCCGCCGGTAGCGGCCTGTTCGTAACGTTCCAGCGCGGGTACCAGGGAACCGGTGAGGTGGATCCGGTCAACCCTGGCCCCGCCCGTGACCCCGGTCGGGGTCAGCTCGGGCGGTGTGCGGCGCTCGGCGGGTAGTGCGGCGGCGGCATCGGCCAGGCCCACGCTGGCTAGTGCCCGGTGGACGTGGTAGTCCGGCTCCAAGTGGCCGTCGGCGCACAGGCACATACGTGCCGGGCGCAGGTGCGCCGGCAGTCCCTCCAGCGCCGGCCTGGTGAGCTGATCGGTGCAGGCGTAGCTGTTCCAGTCCCCGCCAGCCATGACCAGCCCGCCGCGCTGAGCGGCCAGGTTGGCCAGACGTTCAGCCTGGATGTGCTGGCTGGTGGCAGAGCGGGCGGGCAGGTGGACGCTGATCAGCCACACCGGATGCTGCATGCCCGGCACCGCCACCAGCGCCTCACACCAGGCGGGTGCCGCGTCTGCGGACGGGAAGGACGGCGGCCCAGCGTCCAAGATCCGCAGCCCTGTAGCGGTGTTGACCAGGACGGCGGGGTGGTTGCCTGAGACCGAGCCGGGGCTGGGCGGTCCCAGGACTGGGGTCAGGCCCAGTTCGTTGGCGGTGCGCCACAGATGAGCCTGCAGCCGGTACGGTGCCCGCCCGTTCATCTCCTGCACCAGCAGGACGTCGGGTGCCCAGTCCAGCAGGCATGCCATGGACTTGCACCACGCGCTGTCATCGCCCTTCTCCGACAGGCCGCCGTATTCCAGGTTGGCCACTGCCACTCGAAGTTCCCCGCTGGGGCGTGCCGGTGAGGTCATAACGTAATCGGCTCCGTTCTGGCGCAGAAGGTGAAGATGGTCATCGCGCGAGGCGCGAGGCGCGAGGCGCGAGGCGCGAGGCGCGAGCCCGGCCCGTGGCTGCGGGCTGGCATGGGGACCTGTGGGTGGTAAAGCGGTCGCTCAGGTCACGGGATCCTCGCTGCCATGGCGATGGTCACCGGGCCGGTACGCAGGCCAGCAGCGCGGTCTGCGGCAAGCTCGGCTGCAGGAACGGGCTGCGGGGAGAGACTGACGGCAGCCGGGCAGGCCAGCAGCTGCCACGTCGCGAGGGTGGTGTACAGAAGAACCAGGCCGGGCGTGCCGGCCTCGGCGCTGGACGGGCCGGCATCGGCGACCGCTGGCCCGGGCTGGGGGATGCTGCTGCCGGGCCGGGTACTGGCCGCGCCGGGGCGCAGCAGTTCCTGGTGGTCATACCACAGCGGCCCGAAAATCCGGGTCACCGAGTCGGCGCTGAGGGACAGCCCGGCCGCCTGGGCCTGCGCCGCGTATCCGGCCGCCATGGCCTGGCCGTCTGCCCACCACGCCAGCCAGGTCCCGCCGGGCGCTGGCCCCCAGTGGCAGGCGAGGACTGGTGCCCCGAGGGGGTTGTATCCGATCCCGCCCGGATCCCGCCACCGCAGGAAGCCCGAAGCCGCAGGCGGATCGATCCCCATCGTCGCGGCGACGCGGGGATGACCGGCCAGCGCGACGGCTTCCGCGTGCCGCCCCTGACGGATCGCGGCGCCGTGGTCGGCGGCCCGCGCGGTGATCCCGGCATCCAGGTCATAGAGCTGGGCCACGGCGAGGCGGCGGGCTTCTTGCCGGGCGTGTGCCCGGAACCGCTGATGCTCGGGCAGGGCCGCTACATCGGGAGGCAGCGTGATGTCCCAGCGGACGCCGTCATGCTGGTGTTCCCAGGCACGCGCGGCGTGGCGGCGGAGGAACTCGTGCCCGCCCCGCCGCAGCCGGGACACCTCTGCGGCCACCAGGCCGTGATCACTCATGCTCACCGCTGGGCGTGGTGTTCAGGGCGGTACGCAGCACGGCGGCGGGGTCGCCGGCCTGGTCGAGGGCGGCGGCGACCAGGCCGGCGAGGTAGTCATCCCGGCCCAGTACCGCCTGGTAACGGTGGGTGTGGCCCTTGCGGGTGACAGTGATCAGCCCGGCCGCGCGCAGCTGGCTGAGGGCGTGGCTGATTCCGGCGGTGGGCAGGTGGGTGCTGATCTGGGCGGCGGTCAGCGGCCGGGGCGCCTCCCACAACACCGCCAGGACGGTGCCTTGCCGGAGCGGCAAGCCGGGCGCGGGGGCCGGGCGGGGGCGGGCAACCTCGGCGAGCGGGGAATGCGGCGCGCTGGTCGTCACAGGGCAGGGTCCGTTTCTGGGCTGGTGGCCGGGACGGGCCGGGGCGGCCGGGTGCAGGCCCGGCGGGATGCCCGCGCGGCCAGCCAACTGCCCGGCGCACGTGCCCCGGGGTGGCGGCGCGGGCAGCTCAGCGGCGTACCGGCGTAAGAACTCGTGCGCGCGCCGGCGCAGCCGGGACAGGTCCCCAGCGGGGAAGTCGTGATCACGCATGCTCCCGCGGGCTTGCTTGCGGGTCACCCGGAGTGCGGCTTTGGGCGTCGAACCATCGGGTACATGCGCGGGCCGTCAGCCTGCTGGCCGGGAAAGCCATCGTCACTATGCCCGGACGAGCCGCCGGGTAGCTGGATCGGGGTGCCGTGGTCGGCATAGCCGTGGCGCAGGTAGATGCGGCGGGTGCGCTCGTCGGATGCCTCCAGGTAGGCCACGATGCCCTGCTCGTCGAGGACGGCGTGGTGGGCGTCGAGCAGCATGGTGCCGGTGCCCTGCCCCTGTCGGTCCGGGCGCACGGCGAGGATGGCGAGGTGGTGGTGCTCGGTGCCGGTCAGGTGGTGATCGTCAAGTTCGCCGTCGAAGACGACGAACCGTTCCGCCCAGGGGCCGGTGATCTCGGCCAGGTGCTCGTCGTACCCGTCGGGCGGGCCGGGGAGCTGCGCTCCGAGGGGTAGCCACAGCGCGGCGGCGTCCCTGCCCGGGGTGGTGTGCACCAGCCCGTCGGCCATGGCGTGCTCGACGTACATGCGGAAGTAGCCGGGGAAGATCTCGCGGCGGGCGGCCTCGTCACTGACCAGCCACTGGCACGGGGCGAGGGGGAAGAACGCGTCGGCGATGACCTGGCTGAGCACCTCTATGTCGGCCTCGCCCGCTTCGACGATGCCACCGGCCGCGGCACCCGCCGGCTGGCGGCGCGCGGTCATGACCGTCCCCCGAAGACGGTGCCGGCCTGGAAGCTGACAGCGTGGGCGCCGAGCCCGATGGTCTCGTACACCTCCGGGCGGCGGACCTTGAGGACCAGGCCCCAGACCAGGCCGAGTGCGGCGACCGCGCCGTAGCCGGCGGGCAGCGCCCACGCCGGGGTCGACCCGGGTGCCACGCCCAGCAGCGTGGCGTAGTGCAGGACGGCGAGGACGGCGATGCCGGTCAGCAAGATGGCGGCCAGGGCCGGGGCGATCAGCCGGCCCCACGCGCTTTCGGAGCCTGGGTTGCGGGCGAAGAACGCGATCACCGCGACTGAGGTCAGCGCGTACAGCAGCAGCAGGCCGAACCCGCCGGTGGTGCCCAGGTCGAAGAACAGGTCCTGCATGGGCTGGGCTCCGGCCAGCGCGAAGCCGCCGATGACGGCCAGCCCGGTCGCGCTTTGGGCCAGCGAGGCGGTCTTGGGGATGTTGTTGCTGCCGGTGCGGCTCAGCACGCCGGGCAGCACGCCCTCACGGCCCAGCGCGAACGCGTACCGCCACACGCAGTTGTGGAAGGCCAGCATGGCGGCGAACAAGCTGGTCAGGAACAGCCACTGGGCGGCCTGCGACAAGAAGCCGCTGCCCAGCCCGAACAGCAGCCCGGGGCCTTGCGCGGCCGCGGCGGCCACCACGTGGCCCTCGCCAGCGTGGGCGGCCATGGCCCAGGCCGACGCCGCGTACACGACGCCGATCATGCCCAGCGCGAGGTAGGTGGTGACCGGGATGGTCCGCCGCGGGTGCTTGGCCTCCTCACCGAGCACGGGGGCCTGCTCGAACCCGGTGAAGCCGAGCACGGCGACCACGGCCAGCACGCCGAAGGTGCCGAACCCGGCCGAGGTCAGGGCCGACGGGGACAAGGCCGCGAAGCTCAAGTGCCCGCCCGCCGGGGAGGACAGGCCCGAGGCCGCCTCGGCCACGATGACGACGATCTCCAGGCCGGTCAGCACGCCGAGCACCTTGCCGGTGATGTCGACGCGCAGCAGGCCCAGCACGGTGATGACCGCCCACGCGCCCAGCGCCCATTCCCACCACTGGGCATGGATACCCAGGTGGGCGGCGGCCTGGCTGGCGGCGGCCGGGCCGAACGCGCCGTACAGGGCGACCTGCAAGAAGCTGTAGGCCAGCAGCGCCACCAGCGCGGCAGCGGTGCCGGGGATGCGGCCCAGGCCCCGGGCGATGAACGCGTAAAACGCGCCCGCGTTGGTGATGTGCCGGGCCATGGCCATGTACCCGGTGGCGAACAGGGCCAGGGTCACCGCGATGACGATGAACGCGGCCGGGATGCCGGTCAGCCCAGTGGTCGCGTACGCGCTGGGAATGACCCCGGCCGCGACCGTGAGCGGGGCGACGCCGGCCAGGATGAAGGCCAGCACGGCGGGGATGCCGAGCCGGTCGCGGGCCAGCGCCCTGGACATCGCGCTCGGCGGGGCGGGGGCCGCTTGCGTGGACATGATCAGACTCCCTGGTAGTGGGCGGGTTGTGCGGGGTTAGGTGCGCTGCGACAGCACGGCGCTATCGACGGCGGTCTGGGTCTGGGCGATCAGCTCCTGCAAGCCGGGGCCGAGTTGCGCGACAGCGTCCTGGACGGGCCGGCCGGCCTGGGCCTGATACAGGTCCAGCCGGAAGCCCAGACCGCATGCGACCGCCAGCCCGGTCAGGGCCGCGGCGTGGGCGGTGAGCGGCCGGGCGGGGTTCAGGGCCGTCCGGACCCGGAGCATTGGCGCGAACGCCCAGTCCGGGTTGACCGGTATCCACTGGCCCTGGCGCCACGGAACCCGGCTGCGGACGTGCTGCAGGTACCCTGCCTCCTCCAGCCGCAGCGCCACGTCCCGTGCCGCGCTGTGGGCCAGGAACCGCAGCCAGGACCGCACCGGCTGCGGTCCGGGCTCGTCAGCTATCTGCTTGAGCAGCGGGTCCTGCTGCACCGCGCCCCGGGGCGTATCCCTGGTGATCACGACCGTGCCGTCTTGCCGCAGGCCGATGCAGCCGGCCAGCATCAGCTCGGCCAGCAGCGCCCCGGCCAGGCCGGTACCCAGCGCACGCGGCTGCAGCAGTGGCTTGCCGCTGCGGTCGTCGTGCCCGAGCAGGTACAGGTCATCGGCCACCAGCCCCGTGCCGCTCAGCCCCTGGGCTGGAGGGTCCGGGTGCCGGTGGCCTGCCGAACGGGAGGCGTGCCGCTCATGCATGCCGCCGGCCGCCTCCGTCCGCTGTGCACAGTGGTGGCAGCGGACGGTTCGCTGCCGGAGTCGAACAGGTCCGGCGGGTCTCAGGGGAGGGGTTATTCACGAACCTGCAGCACATAGGCAAAACCATCCGTTTAGTGCCTTATGCCTGCAAATCGCGAAAAGGTTTCACAGCAATTCCGCGGCATTACTGGCAGTGTTTTCTGGTAGCATAAAGAACGGCGCCGGCTAGGCGTTCTGGCAATTACCCGCCTGCAGCCGTGATTGCCTCTCCGGTGTTCAGCCTTGCTGCCGCAATGCCTCCTGCGGTGGCGCGGTGTCGGGGATGAGGGTGGTCAGGACCGTGACCTCGCCGCCGCAGTGCGGGCATGCCTGCACTGCGGTGACCCCGGCCCTCACGCTGCTGTGGTCCTGGGCCGCGGTGAGCGCGGCCAGCGCCCGCGCCTCGCGGGCCTCCTGCGCCGCGCAGGCAGCAGCGCGCTGCTCGGCATCTCGTACCGTGTCGATCTGATCGGCGCCTGTGGTGAGCGTGCCGCTGGTATCCAGGGCCTTGTCGCATGCCTCCCAGAACTCGCGGGCCTGGGACTGGCGGCCGATCTCGGCCATCGAGATCGTGGTCCGGGAGAATCCCGCCAGTGCCGCGAGGCCGTGCTGGGTCAGCCCGGCCTGGCGGCGCAGGGCTGCCAGCTGGCGGCCCAGCTCCCGCTGCATCGCGGCGATGTTGCCCGGATCGCTCATCTGGCGTGCTCTCGGTGCCGGCCAGATTCAGCCGCTGCCTGTGCCGGGCCGCCGCTTCCGGCTGCCCGGCACAGCCGGCTGCCCGGTGCCAGCCGTGGCGGCGGCCTGGCTTGATGCCGTGGCGCGTGTGCGCGGCTGCCGCACCGGGGTGCTGCCGTCGAGCAGGAGCCCGGCGAAGACCAGGCCGGCTTCGATCTCGCTGATCCCGCGAGGACCCAGGCCCGCGATCTCGCCGAGCCTGCCCTCGCGGTAGCGGCGCACCACGTCGCCGACGGTGGCGGGCGGTCCGCCCGGTGCTACCGGCATCCTGCGGCCGTCCGCGCGGGCCAGCCGGTTCAGCACCTGGCCCGAGATCACGCCGCGCAGGCACTCCACCGGGCAGTCCGCCGTGATCGCGTTTCCGTCCTCGGCGGCTACCAGGCCGTGGGACACCAGGGCCTGCCCGATCTCCCGGATGCCCAGCGGGCCGAGGCCGCCGATCTCACCGAGCCGGCCCTGGCGGTACAGGCGGACCACGTCGCCGACCGTGGCCGGCACCCCGCACGATGCGACCTGCCTCCCATGGCGGCCGTCCGCTCGCGCCAGCCTGCCCAGAACCCGCGACTCCAGCAGCGGCGCCAGGCACTCCACCGGGCAATCGCCCGTGATCACATGCTGTGCGCACGCCGGGCTGTGCGCCAGCCGGTCACCATGCATCCGCGGCCATCCTCTCCTGGAGGCCACGGGCCGGCGGCACGGCCGACGCGGGGACCCGCCAGCCATCCAGCCGCGCGGCACGCTGCCGCCAGCCAGGTGCCACACCAGACGGCGAGGTGACGAGGGCTGCGCCAGCCCTGGCCGGGCCTGGCCGGCGCAGCCCTCTCTCACGGGCACGACCAGGCGGCACGGGGGCCACCGTCCGGGCGTACCCAGCTTGCGTAAGCCCAGCGGCGGCCTGCCGCGTCTCGCAGGCAGGCTCGATCGCTGACCCGCCGGGGAGCAGGGCGCCCGTGTCGTCGAAGGCCACCACCCCGTTGCACAGCAGGCTCCAGCCCTGCTCAGGGTGACCGGCGATGACGCGGGCGGCCAGGCGGTCCCGCGCTTGCGGCGGCGGGCACGGCGGCACGTGCGGGCACGCCCGCGGCCGTCCCCCCGGACCGGGCGCCACTGGGACTGGCCGCCTGCTGCTATCCAGGGACGCGCCGGTGCGCGAATCACCGTCCGGTCTCGGCTGTGCCTGGCCGCCTGCGGCGCCGCTCACCGTGCACCCGCCAGGGTGGTCGCCAGTGACAGCACGACGTAGACGGTCTTGCCGGGACCGGCCGGGTCGCTAGTCACGCCGCGCTCCCCGCCATGCACCTCGATCAGCCCGTCGAGCAGTTCCAGGCCATGGCCGGACTCATCACTCTTGCCGGGATACCTGCGGACCGGGCGGCCGGCGCCGCCGTCGTGCACCTCGACCCGCAGCTCACTGCCGGCGGCCGACAGCCGCATCCAGATCGGCGTATCTCCGTGGCGGATCGCGTTCGAGACCAGCTCGCTTACGACCAGCTCACCCAGGCTGGCCTGCTCGCCCAGGCCCCACGCCGCCAGCATCACCCGGGCGCGCCGGCGGGCATCGCGAGCGTGGACCGGCCTCCGGCCCGGCAGGCGGATGAACGTCGGCTCACGGGCAGCGGCCAGCGGCTTGTGCCTCTCCCGGTCAGGCCGGCACGACGACCGGACACTGCCACGCGACGGCAAGCCGAGCTGCCCTGGCCCGGCTGCGAGACCCGCTGGGCCATCGCCCCCGCTGGGGCGGGTGATGGCGACACGACCGGGGCTCATGGCTTGCGTCCTGCCCCGCCGTAGGCGGCGATCCGCTCGGCGTGTTCGGCGTCGCGGGGATGGTCGGGCCGCCATCGGGGCACGTGCACCAGGCCGGGCTCGATCAGGTCCAGGCCGTCGAAGAACCGCAGGACCTCGGCGTGGCTGCGGGGCTGGAAGTCGGCGGTGGTCTGGGCGTAGTGCTCCATGCCCTCGGCGACACGCTCGGGCTGGCCGTCTGTAGTGCCGTGGCTGATCACCACATAACTGCCCGGCGAGAGCGCATCACGCAACTGCGCGACCAGGGCTGCGGGGTCCTTGTCGGGGTCGTCGGGCAGGAAGTGGAGGATCGCGACCAGCAGCAGCGCGGTCGGCTGCGACAGGTCGAGCAGGCCGCGCAGGCCGGGATGATCCAGGATGGACTGCGGGCTGCGCAGGTCGGCCTGGATCGCGATCGCCTGCTCATTGCCGGCCAGGATCGCGCGGCTGTGCAGCACGGCGACTTCGTCGATGTCGACATAGACCACCCGGGCGTCGGGGGCGGCCTGCTGGGCGATCGCGTGGACGTTATCCATGGTCGGGATGCCCGAGCCCACGTCGAGGAACTGGCGGATGCCCGCCTCGCCGGCCAGGAAGCGCACCGCCCGGCCCAGGAACGCCCGGTTCGCGGCCATGGTCTGGCGCGCGTCCGGCCACCGGGCCAGGAGCTCCGAGGCCGCGACCTTGTCGGCGTCGAAGTTGTGCGAGCCGCCCAGGAGGTAGTCATACACCCGGGCGATGTTCGGCGCGTCGGCTCCCTGGTGACCGGCTGGAGTCGTCACGGCCGCCTCCCGGCACGGTACGCGGCTGAGCCCGCGATCATCCTCGATCTGGGCACGTCGCTGACAGGGGCGGGCGCCGTGCAGCCGCGTGCCTGTTCTTGCGGCAGCCGTGAACGGGGTGTCATGTTAGGTCACGTCCTCAGGCTGATTCTGGGTCGGCGGGGGCTGGCTAGGTTCACCCTGGCAAAGGGGGTTACCTCTAGGCCACTCCCCGTGGCGGGAACTTGTGGTTCCCAGGGCCGCTGCGGCAGCGAAGTGTGGTTTTGTTTGCGACCTCCGACCGCACCTGTTCGTGAGCGAGGACCGCACCCCTGGATCAGCAGGGCGCATGTTCGTCAGTTCTGACCGCACACTGCTCGCAACGGACAGCGAGTCGCTGACCTCGGCCGACTCCCAGCTTCTCGTCGCCGCCAAGGGACCTCGGCCTCAAACTGCGGTCACTTCCCGTAAGCACCTCAGCCCCTCCTGGCCCCTGAACGCAGTCGAAAGTGGCGAACAATCGCGGTCAGTTCTCACGAACGTAGCCAGAAGTGCGGCGATTTCGCTCACGAGGCGGAATGGATTTCCATTAATCCGTGGCGCCATCCCATCTTTCGCCTCCTGGCCGGACAGCTTCCAGTCGTGTCAGCTCTCGGGCGGACGCGGGTCCGTGCTGGCCTCTACCTACGGCTTCCCGGCTCCGAGCAGGATCTGCTCAGCCTTGGCCTGATCAGGGCGGGATTCCTGGACCCGCTGAAGGCCCCGGGTGCTCCTGCATGCCCGGCCGGCTAGCGGCACCCAGCCGCGCGAAGATCGCTAGCACATTCCGGGCCAGCGGCATGTACGGTCAGCCGTGAGCCCCGAAAGCGTAAGGATGGCAAACGCGGATGCACAGCCACGAGCTAATGACCGGCCGCACCTTCGGAGCGCGATTCGATCCAGGCGAGAGCTTCTTTCCCGAGCTGGAGGATTTCTGCCGGAAAGAAGGCATCCGCCACGGCTACGTTCCCATGTTCCTTGCCGCGTTCGCCGAAGCAGATGTCGTCGGGTCATGCGACAAGCTCGCTGACCCTGAGGCGCCGGTCTGGTCGAACGTGCATCTGACTAACGCGGAAGCCTTCGGCTGCGGCACGATCGCCTACGACGAAGAGGCCGAACGTATTGTCCCGCACATTCACACCACCCTGGGCCTCAAGGAGCACTCGGCTACCGGCTACACCAGCCACCTTCTCGCCGCCCGCGTGCAGTTCCTGGTCGAGATGATCCTGGTCGAGGTCACCGTCCCCGTCATGACCCGCCCGGCCGATCCTGGTCTCTACGACGTCCCGCGGCTAGTTTTCGGCCCCGGCTCTCTGGATCGGAGATCTTGATCAACGTCAGCGGAAGTCCCGGACTGACAACCTGGCAAGTGCCCGGTGTGCGCGGGCAAGGACGTCCTGATCGTCGTTGGCAGTGCCCCACAGCAGCCCGCTGAGCGCGTCGAGCGCGGCGAAACTCCGTAGCGCGGCTTCCTCCGTGCCGGTGAGCGCCCGGCCGTACCCGGCAAGGAATGAGGCCCGCAACTCCGGGCAGCCGTCCCACGGCCCGTACTCGAGCCTGACAAGGTCGCGGACTGCGGGGGCGACCTCGGCGCGCTCGAAGTCGATCAAAGCCACCCACTCGTCCGCGGCGTTCCACAGGAAGTTCCGTGGCTGCGCGTCACCATGGGTCGGGACTGCCGGAATCAAGGCGGCTATCTCTTCGAGCCGGGCGGCGTGATCACGGATGAGACGGACCTCCGCACGTTCGAGGAGACCTCCGGCTCGGCGGAGATGGCCTTCGACCCGTGCGACCACCCGGCTCGTCGTCGGCAAGCTGCTGGCCGGAGGCGCGGCGTCATGCAGTCGGCGAAGCATCATGCCCGCCTGCCGATGGATCTCGGCTTCGGCGGCGGCTGGCACGGCCAGCTCACGAGCTGGCTGCCCGGCCAGGGCAGTGACCACCATTGTCCGCAGGTCCGCGTCCGCGGCCAGCAACACCGGGACACGACCTGGTCCAAGTCGCGCCGTCCAGCGCTGGTAGGCGCTGACTTCGCGGGCATGGAACAGCGCCGATGAGTGCTGCTTGAGATAGAAGTGCTCGCCAGTGCCGCTGATCAGTTCCCATACGCGGGAAGTGTTCCTAGGCCACGATCGGTCGATCACAGTGTGGAAGCGACCCGCGGCTTCCGCCGCGAAGCCTTCGATCGGCGGAGGAAGCCTGGTCACTCATCGCTCCTGCTTGCAGTGGCGGGCACGGCCGGGGTGGTGACGCGGTGCCACAGGCTGAGCCGTGTGATGACCTCACCTGGAATGGGCAGCGGGGTGGTGGCTGCGCCAGTCGGCCCGGCGGGCAGCGGCAGGCTGGTGCGCAGCTGGATCATCGACCGCCAGGCCAGTACGCGCGGCCAGGCAGCCATGATCGCCGCTCCCTTGCTGCCGGACAGCCGGCCGGAGGCGGGCAGGTTTTCCAGTTTCAGGCCGCCGGACAGCAACGCGGCGGCCGTCTTAGCGCCGATGCCGCGTACGCCGGGGATGTTGTCGGAAGTGTCGCCGCACAGTGCCCGGAAGTCGGGGTATTGCGCGGGGGTGATGCCGTAGCGGGCGGTCACCTCTGCTGGGCCGATCAGCCTGCTGCCGGGGCGCATCGCGGTGTTGAGGACACGCACCGCACCCTGATCAGGCCCGGGTCGCGCAGGAGCTGGTAGTAGTCCTGGTCCATCGAGGCGATCAGCACGTCCCGGCCAGGGGCAGCGGTGGCCGCCAGAGTGGCGATCACGTCGTCAGCCTCGGCGTCATCGATCTCGATCCAGGCGATATCGTGCCGATCCAGGTCGGCTTTGACATCGGCCAGGGCGAGGATCGGCCTCAGAGCCTCAGGGCCTTCGGGCCGGGTGGCCTTGTAGCCCTGGTCGGCATCCCTTCGGTGCGCGGCGCCATCTTGGCCGTCGAAGACGACCATGACCTCCGGCCAGCGGCCGAACTCGTCGTTGATCCCCTTGCACAGCAGGGCGAAGAACATGAACTGGGTCGTGAGGTCCCGCTTTCCGGATGCGTCACGGCTCATGATCTGCGCCGGGGTGCCGAAGCAGGCGCGGAACAGCAGGTTGTGCCCATCGACAAGCAGCAGGGGAACGTCGCCCATCAGTGCCGGACTCTTTCAGAGAACATGGGCAGGGACATCAGCAAAGCGGCAGCAGGCGGCCACACGCATCAGAGGAGGCTACCCGGGAGGCATCGGCTGCCCCGCGGAGCCGCGCCGCCGTTCCCTCACAGAGTCATGTCACGGCGGAAGGGACAATCGCCTGGGAACGCGCCTGGATCCGACAAGTACCTGCCACAAGCCAGGATCGGCGAGGCTGGAATAGACTGCGTCGGCTTCGAGGCTGTCGCCCGGAGCTTGAATGCCGATGACGAACAGGCCGGCGGCTGCTGCGGAGCTGATGCCTTCTTGGGAGTCCTCGATCGCGGTGCAAACTTGCGGTCTTTTGCCGAGGCGGGTGCACGCAACCAGGTAGGGGTCGGGGGCTGGTTTGGGCGCCGCGACATCATCGATGCCCACGATTGTCTCGAATTTGTCCGCCAGCCTGATCTGGCCGAGGTGGCTGCGGACGATCTCGCTGGGAGAGTTGGATGCCGCTGCCAGCGGCTTGTTGCCGGCAAGGGCGGTAACAAGCTGTACTGCTCCTGGTGTCGGGGTGACCGGCCGGTCGAGGTTCCGGGAGACGAGTGACATGATCTCGTCCGCGAGGACGCCGGGCAGTTCGGTGTAGGCGAGCAATTCGGCGAGAGCGTGGCCGAGCGCTGTAGTCCCAAGCGTTGCGAGGCGGCGCCTGTCGGCGGGCCTGAGTGGGGCTCCGTGCCGGGCAAACAGTGTCGCGTATGCCTGATCCCACAGGCCGTGAGTGTCGGTAAGTATGCCGTCGTAGTCGAACACGATCGCGTCGAGCGGCGGGCGATTCGTCATGACAGTCTCCTCGGTGATCAGTAGCAAGCGGCGCAGGCCAGGGGGACTGCTGGGTCACTGGGTCCGCTTGGCGCTGGTGCGGTCTCCCGCGCTCGCCGAGGAGCGTGGCTTGGGTGGCTCAGCCAGTAATGCCTGGACGTAGTGCCCGCCAACGGGGTATCGGCGGCCAAAGCCGCAGCAGACGCTAACTGGGGTTATTGGACGTTTCACCATCGCCTTCCTCAGGCGAGATCGTCATGGAGTCGGTTGATGCTGGTGAGGGCCTCCTGCAGGTCGGCGGTGAGGCGGCGGAGCCGCCCGGCGGCTGTCGGCAGGCCAGGATGGCGATAGTGGGAATTGATCTCGCGGGCAGCGACGAGCGTGACAGCGACCCAGAACCCGGCAAGCAGGCGAGGCTGGCCGCTGACCGCTGACGCGATGGCGGCTCGGCTGCCGGGTGAGGCGGCGAGGAAGATCCACAGTTTGGCCAGGTCGTATCCGGCTGGCCGCCACGCTGTGCATTCCAGGTCAACCAGCGCCACGCCGGCCGGGGTGGTCAGAGCGTTGGCGAGGTGGGCGTCGCCGTGCTCTAGCTGCAGGGGCGGCATCGCGGTATTGCACAGCCGGGTGATGCGCTTCAGGTCAGCGGGTGGTATCAGGTCGCATGCGAATCCAGCGAACTGTGCGGGATAGTCGCTGTCATCCGGGAAGGCTGGAGACGGCCGCCAGCTGTGCAGCAGCTTGAGCGTCTCCAGCATTTTGGTGAGCGTGCTGGCGGACACGGGTGCTGGCGGGTAGCGGCAGGGATGGAGCGGTCGGCCGGAGAGCCGGGTGATGACCAGCACGGGATATCCGGGGTCGGCGGCGGTCAGCGCGGGAATCAGCACGGGGACGGAGCCCGCGCGAGCCAGGGCCTGGTAAACGGTGATCTCGTGTCGGCACCGATCCTGCCAGAAGGGTCGCGGATCGACGGGGTGCTTGGCCAGGACCGGGACACCGGTGATGCGGCCCGGCAGCAAGAGCGATGTCTCCGTGCAGATCCGTGGACCGTCGATGGTGAAGCCGGGGCATATTCGCCGCAGGGCATCGAGCATCCGGCCAGTGCTGTTGCAAGTCATGGCCTGCTCCGGCTGCTCAGGCCAGGTTCCGGTGCTGCGGCGCGCCAGGACGGGAGCGGCTGCCCGGAGGTCAGGTCGCTTAGCCAGCGGCGAGTCATGGCGGCTAGCACTGGCGGGCTGACGGTGCCGTCAAGTTCCAGGTACCGCTCTTGTGGCAGGGTCGCTAGCCAGATGCGGCAGGCACGGTCGATTTCGGCGCGCACCTGGCGGTTCATCAGGTGGGCCGCCACCGGGCCGCGCAGTTCCTGCCGGGCGGCGGTGACGTCGTCCGGGACCGCGAGGTACAGGTAAGCGTCCGGCGTGAGGATCAGGCCGGTCTCGGCCGCAGAGCTATAGATCTCGGCCGCCCCCACCGGATCGCATGGAAGGCCCAGTGCGCTCATGCCGCATTCGTGCGCGATAAGGGTGAGCGGGCTTCGGTCGAGGAGCACCACAGGAGCCTCGGCCGCGCGGGCAGCGAGCGCCCGCTGGTGTTCTACACGCAGGAAGTGGTCTAGTGCGGCGGCGACGTCACTGAGGTGCCTGGGCGGGAACGGCGGCAGTGGTGCGAGGTCGGCGTATTCGCCGATCACGATTGTGTCGGCTGCGACGGCGAGGGCATTGGCCAGGGTGGTCTTGCCCGCGAAGCACAGCCCCTCGATAGCGATTACCAGAGGATTGCGATGAGCTGGGAGGCGGGACTGGGTTGTCACGGCGCGCCTCCGCCAGCGGATGCCGCTGATCCGGTACAACCAGTCGGGTGTCGGTCCTTGTATCGCCAACGCCCGTACAGGCACAAGCTGCCGAACAGGAGCTTGTTGCGCAGGTCTGCTCGTGGTTCGGCCTCGGTGAGCCGACTGAGGTGAGGCGGGTGGCCGAAGGGCTGATGAACCGCAACTGGCAGGTGATCACTCCCGGCGGGACGGTCGCGGTCAAGCAGGTCGCCGATGCCAGTGCCAGTGCCGTCCGTGCCCAGCATGCGGCGGTGATCGCGCTGGCGAGTGCCGGGCTCCCGGTTCCTGCTCCGGTCGCGGGACCAGGTGGAGTGACACTGCTGGAGCACCCGGCCGGGTTGTTCGCGGTCTTGCCGTGGGCGCCAGGCACGCACCGCAGCGGCCTGAGCCTCAGCCACGGCGAATGCCGGGTACTTGGGGCGCTGCTGGGCAATCTGCACAGAGCCCTGGCTAGCGCGCTGTCCCCGGCACCGGATAAGGCAACGGCTCAGGTCACCGAAGTAGCGGCGGCACGGGAGCGCATCGGCCGGTATCTGGATCTGGCTGGGAGACCGCAGCCGCCAGATGATTTTGACCGGCTGGCCATGCGTCGGCTGCGCGAGCGGGCCGGATTGCTGGAGGGGTTGGCGCATCTGCGGCCAGCAGGGCAGGTGCCAACAGGTCCGGCTGGCTGGACCCACGGTGACTTTCACGACCTGCAGGTGCTCTGGGACGACGGCCAGGTGTCGGCGGTGCTGGACTGGGACCGGCTCGGGGTACGCCCGCTGGCCGCCGAGGTGGTCCGGTCCGGGACGCTGCTGTTCGGCTACGGGGACAGCCGGGGTCTGGATACGAGCCGGGTAGCTGCATTCACCTGCGGCTACCGGGAAGTTGTGCCGCTTGCCGACGCCGATCTGGCAGATGCGGCGCATCGTCTGTGGTGGGAGCGGTTGTGTGACTGCTGGCAGCTGAAGTGGCATTACGAGCGTGGCGACCACTCTTGTGATCACTTGTTTGCCTCGGCGTCGGCGTTGCTGGAGTGGTGGTGCGCGCATCGCAGTGAGGTCTCCGGGGCGTTCACCAGCCGGTGACCGGCGGCTGGCCGGTCGCCTGGCCGATACGTGCCAGAACCTGCGTCACCTGCCTGGCGTCTGTCCCAGGGCGGGCTGCGCTGGTCAGTAACCGGGCTGCCCTGGCCAGGCCCGACCGCCATGCCGCTTCCCTGGCGGCGCGCCCAGGCGTGCTGGCGACCGCCAGTGAATAGACCTGGGCGTTCTCGACGAACTCCCGCCACGTCCGGATACCCCACGCGGTCGCGCCGTCGGCGCTTCGGCCGGCGAAGAACGCGAAGAAGCTGCCGATCATGTCCGCGTGAAACGCCGCATCGGCGACCCGGCACCCGGTGCCGGTCCGCGGAACGGCCGAGAGTGCGACCAGCTCTCCCAGGCGGCGGCTGACACCGGGCAGGCATGCCTCAAGGTCGGCGTCGGTGAGCTGGTAGCGGCCGACGGCGCCGAACTTCAGGTGGATGGCGCCAAGCCGCGGGTCGGGACAGTGGTACAGGTGGCCGCCAGCGTCGGTCAGATCGGCGGACAGGTGCAGGTGATCGGAGTAGGACGTGGGCCAGGCGGATAGATCGGTGAACCTCCCGACGGTGCGGAGCACGTCGGCGTCGATGATTGCGGTGCCGCCGACCAGCTCGACCCGCAGCGCGGCAGCCAGGCCGGTCTCATCCAGGCGCGGAGGTTCTGGCAAGTACTCCTCCGGCCAGGCGTGGAACCAGGTGGCGAACTGGGCCTGATCTGGCGCCAGGCGCCCGATCTGCTGCCGTCGGACGGTCTGGCTAGGCTGGGTGGCCCGGTAGTAAAACGGCAGCATCACCGCCGCAGTAGCAGAGTCTCGCTCGCACAGCCGGTCCATGACGTAAGCGGCACCGGCGGCGTAGTGGGGAGCGAAGACGCAGTCGTCATCCCCGAACAGCAGCCACTGGCCGCGAGCGGCGCAGGCGGCTGCGTTGCGGGCCGCCCAGGCTCCGCGATGCTCCTCCAGCCGGATGCACCGGATGGGCACCTGGCCACCGCGGGTGAGATAGGTATCAAGGACGGCCTGAGTGTGATCGGATGACCCATCATCGGCGATGACGATCTCGGCCAGAGCGTGACCGGCCTGGCCGAGCAAGCTGTCCAGCGCCCAGGTCAGCGGGTTGTCCCGCAGCCGCCCTGAGGCGGGATCAAAGGGACACCGGTTGTAGGTGGCGATCACCGCCGACACCCTCCCCGCGATGCGGGGAACATCGAGTGCTGCTGTGAAGGTCGGCCCGCTGGCCATCGACGTCACGAGCGTGTCCAGGCAGATCATGGTCACCGCTCTGTCTTGCCGTGGGTGTAACGGATACCGGTGAGCCGGGCGTGCGTGACCTGGCCCAGGCACCACCACGGGCCGATGCTGCTCGTCAGGCATGCGATGAGGCCACCGGCCAGCTCCCGCGGGCCGGGGCGCGCGCCAGTTCCGGTGCGGTGAAGGTATCGGGCAAGGGCAGCAAACGGCACGCCGTAGTAGGCCGCCAGGGCACCAGCTGCCGCTGCGGCGGCTGTCTTCTTGTGCCGTGCCGACACGGGCAAGGTCACGGCCAGGGCGATGGCCGGGGACTGGCCAAGCCACAGAACACCGCGGGCCAGTCCCTGGGCTGTCAGCATGATCCGCGTCCAGCGGGTGCCAAGCCCGGCGTCAGCTGCGAGCCGCGCCGCGGCGGGGTATTGAGGATAGGACCAGAACCACTGGCGGGCCTGCCGGACCACGCCGGCTATGGTGACCGGGCTGTCCGCTAGTTCGAGCACCGGCAGGGGGTCGATCGGCACCCCTGCCGCGCAGGCCAGGAACCCGAACGCGAGATCCTCGTTCATCGTCGCGGTGGGCAGTTCGCCCAGGCGGGCGAAGGTATCCGCCCGGATGAACAAGCCGTGCCCTACGCAATGCGCTAGCGGCGGTATCAGGCGCCCCCGCGCCGATGCTGCGCGGGCGTGCGCGGCCTGACGGCGCAGCCGGGGTATCTCACGGGCCAGCGTCCACCGGGACTGCAGGAGCGCCGCGCCGTCGGCAGCCAGGCCCGCGCCGAGGCTGCGGGTAAAGAGCGCTGGCTGCTGGACAATCTGCGCATCGGGGTTGGCGTGCAGCAGCCCGGCCAGTGCGGGCAAGGTCGCGGGACTGGGTTCCGAATCTGCGTTGTAAACCGCCAGCCATACCCTGGCCGGGTCGACGCCCGCCCTGGTGAGCCGGCCGAGCTCACCGGCTGCGGCGTGGTTGACTTGGTCGGCCATGGTCCCCTGTGCATCGGGCAGGTGATAGTGCCGCACCGGCACTGGCCAGTCACCCCGTTGGGCCAGCCGGGCCGCCATCGCAGGTGTCGATTCCAGTGCCCCGAACTCAGCCTGCACTGCCTTCAGGCAGCGGGCGGCCGGCTGCCCCGCATGGACGGCGAGCCCGTCAAGGCGGTCCTGCGGGAGCACGCCAGCGAAACTGCTGGTGGGCCGTCTGCAGGACAATGCGAGCGCCAGGTCGGGCAGCCGCGTGCGCGCCACCTGACGATCGGCATGCTCGCGCTCAGTGGTGACGAGCACGACCGAGGCGCTGCCCCACCAGGCGGCGAGCCGCGTCATGCAGGTAGCGATGCTGGTAATCAGCCGCTGCTCGCGAAGCAGCGGCACGATGAGCACCAGGTACCGTCCACCATTGGCGACCGCTGGTGGCGGCATTTGACTGCGGGTTAGCCAGGCCAGCGAGGTGATCACGTGACGGCTCCCGCTGATTCCACGCATAGCTACCGCGGTCACGCCAGCCCAGCCCGCGCAGGCCATGACGCTTCGTGCGCGCATTCAGATCACCCGGCCTGCGCGCAGTACGGTGAACGCCTCACGATGCCCGCCCGTCGTGACGGCGCCGCGGAACCCCGGCAAGAACGCGGCTGGAGCACCGACGTGGCTGGCCTGGCCGGTCCCTTTCGCTGCTGGTGTCTGGGACCGGTAGCAGGCCAGCGCGGCGAGCTTGCGGTCCATGACGCCGTTGATGTCTTCGAAGTAGGCGGGTTCACGGATCGGTGACCATACCTCGTAGCCGAGCACTGCCGGGACCCAGTGCGGGCTCGTGCCCCACTCGGGGAAGTTCCGGCTCCCCGCCATTCCTGCAGCACGCCAACACAGCGTGAACGCCGCGCGGTGATCGAACGAGGCATCGTCTGGGTGCGGCAGGTACAGCAACTGCGGGCAAAGTTCGCGCAGCGCGGAGGTGATGACGCCGACCTGGTCCAGCAATGCGGGGTTGATCCCGCCGTCGGGAAATCCGAGGAACCTCAAGTTCGCGGCGGGTATACCGAGCGTCTCCATCGCCTGCGCGGCTTCCTGCTCTCGCAGGGCCCGCGCGTTGGCGGGCAGGCGGTCAGGGCAGCCGCGTTCTCCCGAGGACAGGTACAGCACGAACACCTGCCGCCCGGCGTCAGCGTGACAAGCAATCGAGCCGCCGCAGCCGAGCACCTCATCATCAGGATGCGGTGCGGCAACCATCACGACATCCGGCACCGGAACCTCCTAGGGCTGCTGGTCACACAGGGCATGGCAGGCTGCATCTCGATCAGTTGGGGCAGGTCCGGTGGATATCGGCGCTGCGTTGGCGCGGACGGCGCATGTCGGCTGGACTGACGTTCAGCGGCTTCGTCGCGGAGCTGAACAACCTAAGCGTCGCAAGCCGATTACTGGCCGTCACTCCCCGTACTGGGAATCTATGGTTCCCGTAATGGGCGGGTCTGGACCTGCAAGAGAGCTTCCCCGGAGGCTAGGACGTTCCCATCCAGCCGGTCGGCGTTCGCCGACCGGCTGGACCTGGCAAGGGGCGATTGGGCTGAATGCCAGCGGAAGATCGTCGTTGTCGCAAGCATGGCCAGGACAGCGCCGTCGCCGCTTGAATTCACTTCAGAGTGCTACGGCCACCCCGGCCACGGTCGCTGACCTTGACGCCGCCGGCCAGCGCTGGCGCACCGACGGCGGTCACGAGCTCCTGCAGGTTCTGCATCGCTGCAGCTCCCGAATGCAGACTTGAAAGACAACCGTTCTGCCGCCCGGGGCTGCGCGCCGAGTGCCAGTTGCTGCCATCATGGCGGTGTGCGCTTGCTCATCCTCGGCGGAACGTGGTTCCTGGGCCGGACGATCGCCGAGCAAGCTGTCGCCGCTGGCTGGCAGGTGACCACGTTCTCGCGCGGACGCAGCGGTCACGACGTGCCGGGCGCGGTGCCGGTACGCGGACAAAGAGAAGACCCTGACGATGTGGCCCGGCTGGCTGGCAGTGACTGCTGGGACGTGGTGGTGGATACGTCCGGGTACACGCCGGAAGCTGTTGACCTAGCTGCCCGGCTGCTGCGCGACCGGGCCGCCCGGTACGTGCTCATCTCGACTGTCAACGCCTATCGCGGCTGGCCCACCGAGCTGCTGACGGATGAATCCCAGGTATACGAGGATGCCGGCGATGGTGCCAGGCCCGCGCCTTCGGCCGCGGAGGTTCTCGCGCCCAGCGGGGTCAGGTACGGGCAGGGCAAGGCCGCCGGTGAGAGAGCCTTGGTCCGCTGGTTCCCCGAGCCCGACAGCCTGATCCTGCGGCCGGGCGTGATCCTGGGGCCGTATGAGTACATAGGGCGCCTTCCCTGGCTGCTGCGGAGAATGGAACGCGGCGGTGAGGTCCTGGCCGCCGGGAGCCCGTCGCGGCCGATTCAGCCGGTGGATGTCCGGGATCTCACCGAATTCGTGCTGCGGGCCGCCAGGACCGACCTGTCAGGCGCGATGAATGTCACGGCCCCGCTTGGCCATGCCACCTACGGCGGGCTGCTGGAGAGCTGCCGTGATGCTGTCGGCGGCCACTGCGAGCTGGTGTGGGTCGCCGACGACTGGCTGGCCGCCCAAGATGTGACGCCATGGTCGGAGATCCCGCTGTGGCGCACGACGGCCGGGGCATGGCACGTGTTGTCGGAGCGCGCGTGGACAGCAGGATTGACCTGCCGTCCGCTTCATGAGACTGTCGCCGAGACGTGGAACTGGCTGCGTCGTGAGGACCCCGTACCGCATGAGCGGGCCGCCGAGATAGGTCTTAGCGCGGTGAAGGAAGAGCGGCTACTGGCCGCCTGGCGAAAGCATTCCGCGGGCCGCCAGGGCGGGAGCTGACTCCGCGGTGAACACGCTTATCCGCTCCGCGAGATCCGCCGCAGGCTTTGAGCCCGCATACTGCTGCGCCCCAAGCGCAGCAGCTGCGCTCTGCAGCCGCCCCACCAGGGGATAGCAGCGGAAGCCCGGCGCGATCCCCCAGACCGGGCCGAGCGCGTCTCCTGCCGCATCCAGCCTGCCGCGAGACAGCTCCACGCAGGCGAGGTCAGCCTGCGCTTTAGCACCCACTAGGTCGCCGAAGGCATCGCCCGCCGCGTGCAATGCGATGGCTTCCCGTGCCCGGACAGCGGCGCCGTCAGGGTCACCGACGGTCAGCAGCGCCGTCGCCGCGCACATCGCGTGGCGGGCCTTGTTCCAGCCGTACTCGCCCCCGATCCCATCGTGCAGTTCCTCTGCGTAGGCTCCCCCTGATTCATCCCGAGCCCGGTCAGCGGCAGCCAGTTCCGACCTGACCCGCTCCTCCGCCCCGAGGTAAGCCCAGGCGCGGGCAGCTATGCAGTGCAGGCGTGCACGTGCGGTGCCACGCGGCGCGACTTCCAGAGCGCTGGCGATGACATCTGCCGCCTCACGAGGTAGGCCACGCCAGAAGACGATGAGGCCCTCCAGACCGGACGCCCATGCTTGCAGCCCGCGGTGCCCGGTGATCTCCCCGTACACGCCAGCAGCGTGCGCCTGCTCGATTGCCGCTGACCACGCGCCGAGGTCCCACGATGCCATCGCAAGCAGCGCGCATGCCCCGCCTGTAACCAAATGCAGGTCAGCGAGCTGCGCAGGCTTACGTGTACGCTCCGACAACCGACGCGATCCATCCCGCAGGCCCCTGGCCTGGCCAAGGAACTCAAGGGGAGGCATCGCGGAATACGACCGGGCCAGCCGCTGGAGTTCGGCGGTCAGATGGACAACACCCAGCGGGGCCACCGACCTGACCGCTTCGGCGCGGGCATAGCCTGCGGATTCAGCTGCGACCGCCCAGATCACGTTCTCGGTCACCGCCGAAGCTGACGGCTGCGGGAAGACCGCGGGCGCGGAGATGGCTGACGGCCAGACCCAGCCAGGTGGTGCCTCCGGCAGCCCAGTTCGGCTTGAGCCGTGCGGATTCATCTCCGGCGCTACCTGCGCTCCTTCTGAATGTTCTCCAGCTCGCGACAGGAGCGCTCCCTGCTCTGCCGGCAGGATGTCCTGCTGGTTCCCCAGGGTCTGGCCTGGCCTGCTCGCGCCCCGTGCTGCTGGCTGGCTGTATCTGTCGAGGATGAGGAGGTCGGCCGCTGGCATGCGCTGACGGTCGGCGAGGTCAATCAGGTCGGTGACGGCGCAGTCATAGACGGCAGCGAGGACGGCCAGCAGGTAAGGGGCGGGCCGACGGCCCGACGGCTGGGAGCCGTGGCCGGGCCAGTTCTCGTACTCCGACAGGTGCGGCGCTGTCATGCCGGCGAACCCACCGGGATCCATGCCGACGCGCCCGCGGAATGTGTTGATCCGGTCAGCGGCGTCTTGCAGGGACCAGCCATAGGCTTCCCGCCAGGCAGCTCGGGGCCGCAACCGGTACCGGCGGGCGAACTCCGCCGCGATGTCCCGGTAGCCCAGGCCCATCGAGCGCATCTGCTCCCGCAGCAGCCGCCTATCCCTGCGCTCGCTCGTCTTCGCGTACGCCATCGGCAGCGCCTTCCATTCCGGTCAGCCCCGCAGCTGGCGCACCACCAACCAGGCGGGCAGCTCAGTTCCCAGCGTAGCCGCACGCACGCAACCCGCGACGACAAAGGCCACTGGCAAAGGAGCCGTGGCAGTGCACTAAAAGCTGCATCCCCAGTGTGGCGTACCGTACCCGCCTGGTCGTTCCCCGCGTCGGGAACTTATGGTTCCCACGTCTGGGCGGTGATGAGGCCGAATGATTCTGCTACGCGCTGGGATTGACTCCTGTCAGAACACCCGGAGGCCATCCGCTCACCTCGACACCCATGCCTGTCCGGGCAGAACCTCTGTAGTGATCCCTTCGATCGCGCCGGCAGCCCTAACGTCGGCGGGATGATATCTGCTGAATGGCGGGAACTCATCAGGCTGGCGAAGGCGCTGGCGCAGGTCAGACGTGCGCATGAGACGGGAACCAGACCTTCCCAGCACCGGGAGTGACGCGCAGCCACCGGGCCGTCAGGCTGGGAACCCAGATCGCCGTCACCCCGACGCGCCGAGTAAGGCAGGACGTTCATGACCACTTTGTCACCTGTCCCCTCCGGCCTGCCCGTGCTGCCCGTGCCAGAGGTCCCGGCCAGGACTCATCAGCCTGTCGGCGCCGAGCGCATGGCGTTCACCGCGGGCCATCACTTCACGCTCGACAGCCGGTCCGACCCGAGGAAGCTGGGTGAGGCCGCCGCTGCGCCGCTGTCAGTGATTGTGCAGGTCACCAAGCGGTGCGACTTCAATTGCGGGTTCTGCTCGGAGACCCTCCAGATGGCCGACCCGACAGTGGGCCAGCTCGACGTGATCCGCGCGAACCTGACCGGGGTGCAGCGGGTGTTCCTATCCGGCGGCGAGCCGCTGCTGCGCCGCGACCTGCCCGAGATCGTGGACATGTACTCGCAGTTCATCATCGGGCTGCCGACCAACGCCACCCGCGGCCTGGTCATGGCGCCCCGGCTGGCCGGGAAGGTGGCGTTCGTCAACATCGGATTCGACGGGCCGCGGGCGACCTTCTCGCGGGTTCGCGGCGACTATGACAAGGCCATGACGGGAGTGCGGGCGTTCCTGGAAGCCGGGCTGCCAATCTCGCTGTCGGCGGTCGTGCTGCGATCGACGCTACATGCCTTGCCGTACCTATACCAGATCGCTGACGTGCTGGACGCCGGGAAGCTGAAGCTGATCTTGCCGCTGCGCAAGGGCAACGCGCTGGGCCTGGCGGAGCGGGAGTTCATCACGGTGGAGGAGGCGCGCGAGGCGTTCGAGCGGCTGACTGAGCTGCGGGCCACCCATGACTGGCGGCCGGCGGTGCGGATGACCCCGTGGACGGCCGAGACCGAGGGGCACATGATCGTGGTCGAGCCGAACGGGAACGCGCAGGCATGGCCGGTCTATGATCAGCCGGACCTGTTCCTCAAGCTGGGAAACCTGCTGGAGGAGCCGGTCACCGCGATCTGGGAGCGTTACCCGTACAAGGCCAGCCACTATGCCAAATACCTTGGCAGCGGCATCTATACCGCCACTCGCAGCGGCCTGTGATGCGCGCATACACCAATCTGACCTGGCCCGATGACCCGTACCGGACCGGGCAGCAGCTCTACCCGCGCCCCGTCTCCCGACTGGCCGGCTTCGCTGCCCGGCGGACAGGCGCGGGTGAGCTTGCGGTGGCCGCGAGCGCCATCGTCTACCTGCCGCTGCACCGCACCCAGGCGGTCCGCGTGACCGAGCAGACGCTGACATTCGGGTTCCGCGCGGCCAGCGCTGACGACCCTGCGGACATGCCCGCGCTGGCCGCCGTCGCCGACCTGGACCTGATGCAGGCCCGTCGCCACGCGGCCGTCCTGGCCGGGCATCTGCTCGTCGGCGATCTGGCCGTCTTGCGCTACATCGGCGAGGTCGCGGCACTGCGGGGACTGGCATCCGTCGAGCGCGAGTGGGCGGCCCGGGGTAAGGCAGCAGGCCGGGCGGCCACCTTCGACTGCGGGCTGGACCTGCCCGAGTCCCCGTCACTGGAGCTGGCCTGCCAGCAGGCCGACATCGCCACCGGCCCTAGGCCGGCCGGGGTGGACGGCCGCCCGGCAGTGACGCTGGCGGTGGAGCGGGCCCTGCTGATCGCGCTGGTCTGTGCCCGCCACCTGAGCCGCTACGAGTGGGCCGGAACATTGCGCATCGAGCCTGCCCTTGCTGCCGCCACCTGGGACTGCCTGCCGCAGCCCGCAGCCGATACCGCCGCCGTGTTGACCTGCCAGGTCGCCGCAACGAGCGGCACCCACGCCGGCGCGCCCTCGCCGGGGACCCCGAGGTGATCGTCAACAGCAACGTCACCGGCTCCGGCCTGGTGCCCCGGCACCCGCCCAGGGTGCGCTTGCTGGCAGCCATGGACGTGGAATGGTCCAAGAACTACCGGATCCGCCGCGGCAACGTGCCGTTCTGTTACTCGGTGGTCTGGCTGGCGCTGCCCGCCAGTGACGCCAGCACCAGTCTTGAGGCGACCCGGTTCTGGTACACCTCGGCCTACGTCCAGAACGCCTGCGAGGGCGCGGACCTGGTCGCCGGGGCGGACGCCGCGCTGGCGTGCCTGATGGAGCACGCCAGCCTGATCGCCGGTCACCAGTTGTGCAGCGACCTGGGAGTCCTGGGTGCAGCAGATCCGGCAGCACGGCCAGCGGTCGCGGCTGCGGCGACCGCGTGGCGGCAACGGCGGGAAGCATCCCCTGGTCAGCCGCGTTTCCTCGACACCCGTTACGACGCCGGTCACCTCCTGGCCTGCCAGTCCCGCAGACTGGTCGACGTCTGCGCCGACCTGCGTCTGGAGGTCACCCAGCCCGAGCTGCGCGGCATCTCGATGACCGCGCTGCACCGCCGCTGGCTCCAGGACGGCGATGTCGCGGCGCGGGAGAAGATCACCGTGCTGAACCTGCGGCACTCGCTGTCCACTGCCATGGTCGCCGCCCGCGCGGCCGGGCTGGCGCACTGGCGGCCGGGCCTCAACGTCAACCGGCTTTTGGCCCGCGAGCTGGGCGACGCGTTCGGCTGGCTGGCGCATCCTGTGTTCACCGCGCTGCTGGGGGAGTCCAATGCTGCGTGATTGCGTCGTGCTGGCCATAGAGGGCACCCACGCCTCGGGCAAGACCACCTTGACCCACGCGCTGGCCGCCTACTACCGCGAGCGCGGCATCCACGTCGCCACCGTCGAGGAACCCGCCCGGCACAGCCCGTTCATCGAGGAGATCGTCGTCCACGGCAAAGGCGAGTTCGACGTGGAGACCGAGGTCGACCTGTTCGCCGCCCAGCTATCAGCCCAGCTGCGCGCTGCCCGCCAGCACACTATGATCATCGCCGACAAGACCATCGCCAACGTGATGGCCTACGCCTGGCTGGTGCTGGAGACCCCGCCCGGCAGCCGCGAGGCCGCCGTGCTGGAGGCGATGAAGACCTTCTGCGAAGCCTGGGCTGGCACGTACGACGCGGTGTTCTACTGCTGCGACCGGTTCGACCAGCATCAGGCGGGAGACCCGTACCGGTCCAAGGTCCTGGACCTGCAGCCGGCCGCCGACCGGGTCGTCCGCTCGACGTGTGCCACTGTCGGGCAGCGTGTCATCGACATCCCGCCCAACATGACCACCGCCGAGCGGGTCCGGTGGATCGCCGCCCGCGTCGCCAAGCTCGGCCTCACCAGGGACGCCCGGCTGCGACCTCGGCAGGTGGGCTGACGTGAGGCGGCGCGACAAAGAACGTATCGGCCGCCTGGAGCAGAATGGCACGATGGACCGGCGGCGCGAGGAGATTCGCGGCTGGTTCAGGAAGCATCCTCACGCAAGCACGCTGGACGCGATTCGGGAGCTGCGGTATTCCTACCCGGATCACATGTACGTCATCGCCGACTCCATCCGGATGGACCTAGCACGCGGGCACTGTAGCTCACCTAACCGCTGACCGCGGAAAGGACCTGACCAGAGTTGCGGCCCCCGTTCCGCGCTGCCAGCACGGTGGGGCTGATGCTGTTCAACGCCCAGCACGCCGCACCAGGCCGTGCCCGCCGTCAGGCCGCCTGGATCGCCGCTTGGGAGAACACCGGCCTATGGTCATCGCCACCGAGGTCGGCGCCGGTCCCGGCGGGCAGGCACTGATCGCGGCCCTGGCGAGCGCATTCTTCTGTGCTGGCCTGCGGGCCAGCCACCCTGATTACCGCACGGTCCTGGCCTCGCGCGGCCCGGCTCTCATCTCCGTCCCAAACTGGATCGGCGTGCATGCTCATCGCAGCTGGCCGCAGCCGTGACGGCCGGCGGCCATACCGTCGGGCTGCTGGAGCTGTATGTGCCCTCCCGCAGCCCGCAGCAGCACCGCTACGAGAACAAGCGCGCCTTCCAAAACGCCGTGGCCACGGCGCTGCCCGGCGTCCTGTCCCAGTTCGGCGACCCGGTCAGCGTCGCAGGAGACCCGAACGTGGTCGAACCTGGCCACCTGCCGCGCCTGCCGTCTTCGGCGCCTGGGAATATGCGTTCTGCCGGTCTTTCCTGGTGGCCGGGCTGACCGACGCCTACCGGGCCAGGCACCCCGAGGGCCTCGATCACAGCCGACTCGGCAGCAGCGGCGCCGGCTATCGCATCGACCACATCTTCGTCATCTGCCAGCACACGATCCAGATCCGGGGCTGCGGCTACCTCCAGGCGCCCCGGCGGCAGGGCCTCACCGACCACGCTGCCATGACGCTTACGCTCGCGCTGGCGTCATCTGCGACCGGTACGCTCCGGTGAGCGGACATCACTGGTATCACCAGCAGCCCGGCCGGCGTTTCCCGTCTGCCGGTGATCGGTAATCCGGCCCGGTACGCTCCCTGGGGGCAGGTCAGTTCATGGCCGGGGTACCGGTAGCGGGCGGCGCATCAGCACGGCCCGGGTTGGCCTTTTATTTGCGCTGGAGGGAGCGATGTGGGAGCAGGTCGGCCAGCTGCATGCCCATCACGGGGATGTCCCGGTCGAGATCCGGCTGCTCAAGCTGACCGAGGAGGTCGGCGAGGCCGCGGAGGCGCTGATCGGCATGCAGGGCCTGAACAGCAGGAAGGGGACCTGCCGCTCCCGCGACGACCTGCTTGACGAACTCGCCGATGTGATCATCACCGCGGCCGTTGCGATGAGCGGCATCGCCGGGGATGCGGACCTGGCCCGCGGCCACCTCGAACGTCGCCTGACCGTGGTAACCGACCGTGCCGGGCTGTGACCCGAGCCGGACTGCTGGCATAGTCGCGTGATCGCGACCTGACCGGGCTGGCCGGGATCAGGGCCTGGTCACGTTTCCGTGAGTGCTGCGGCCGAGCTGGCGGGCCTGGCGAGTCGGCGCGGGCTGACAGAGCACGCTCGCGTCCACGCCGAGGCGGCAGACTCGGAGGCGCCGCCCCCTGATTCGCCAGCCGGAGCCGGTATGGCTCTGATCGCCGACCTGCGGATACTGGCCGATGTTGTCTCCCGCAGCATGGGGTCCGGTCAGCTTGGCAGGTGCCGCGCAGAATGACGATTCTCATGAGCAAGGCCTTTCCTGCATCAGCGCGGCGGGGTCGTGGCGGATGCGGGTGATCAGCGCTGCCAGCAGTGCGGCGCGCTGGGGCATGGCCGCGACGTCGGCGTGCTCGCTGCGGGCGTGGGGGTGGCCGCCGACCGCGCCCAGCCCGTCAAGGGTGGGTATCCCGAGCGCGGCGGTCAGGTTGCCGTCCGACCCGCCGCCCGAGCGCACGCCCTGCGGCGGGGTGACTCCGATGGCCGCAGCGGCCTCCTGCGCGAGCTTCAGCAACCCGGTTGCGGCGGGCGCTTCCAGGGGATACCGGTTGATGCCGCCGCTGACCTGGAGTGCCGCGCCGGGCAGGTGGGGGGTGAGCTGGCGGATCTGCCGGTCAGCGCGCTCCAGCCCGGCCCTGGTCCAGGCACGCACGTCGACGGCTGCGATGGCGTGCTCGGGAACGGTGTTGGCGGTGGTCTCGGCAGCGAGCGCCGTGGGCGTCACCGTGGTCTCCTGCGCCGGGTCGGCGAGGTCGGCCAGCGCGAGGACCTGGTGAGCCATCTCGATCCCGGCGTTGATCCCCAGGTGTGGTTCCAGACCCGCGTGGGCGGCACGGCCGGTAATCTCCAGCCGGTAGCTGCCGACGCCCTTACGGGCGATCTTCACCGCTCCGCCGTCGGCGCTGGGCTCGCACACCAGCACAGCTGCCGCCTGGCGGGCCTGGTCTTCAATCAGGTCACGGGACGCGGCTGACCCGGTTTCCTCGTCGCCGGTCAGCAGCAGCGTTACCCCGTCCGGGGTGTCCAGCAGGCTGACCGCCGCGAGCGCCTGAATGATGCCGGCCTTCATGTCGAACACCCCCGGCCCGGAGGCGATGCCACCGCTCACGGTGTAGGGCCACCGGGCCAGCGTGCCCAGCGGCCACACCGTGTCAAAATGCCCCAGCACCAGGACCTGGCATGCGAAGGTACCGCGCCACAGCAGGCACGGACAGCCGCCAGGCGCAAGCCGCTGCGCCGGACGACCGAAGACTTCGGTGCCCATATCGTCCAGCAAGCTGGCGCAGCGGGCCAGAGCGCCGGGCTCACCCGACGGGGACTCACACGACACCAGGGCCGCCAGCCGCTCATTCATCCACGACGCCCGGCCCGCGGCCGCAGCCATCGCAGGCGTGCTGTTCATCGGCCGGTAGCCTGACGCGAGGCACCCGCGGTGAACTCGCCGATCTCCCCGCTGAGCCCGCGCGTCTGCTCCCGCAGCCTGGCCTGGTCGGCCGGCAGGCCAGCCACCGCGCCGGGCATAAGCACCTCACCATTCCTGTCGGCGGCATTCCCGGGCGCCGACAACCCGCCCCAACCTTAGCCGCTGGTACTTCTCCCTTGCTCGGGGCGACTCGCCCTCGCCCGGTCGCCCCCATTCATGTCCCACACCCGCGCGGCCCTGTGATACGCGCCGTGTGTCAGCCGCGGCTCGTAGGCTGGCTGGTATGCCAGACAGGCGAATCGGTCCCTGGAGCACGAGCGGCGTCATCGGATGGTGCACCGGGGTTGCCACCATCGGCGGTGCCTTCGCCGGCTTCATCGCCTCGCAGACCAAGGGGTCGCCGTGGCACCAGCCTGTCTTTGACGTGCTGGCTGCCATCGCCGCGATCGCCTTCCTGCTGCTGATCACCGTCGGGGCGGTGGCGGTGGCCGGCTGGCTGAGCCCGGCGTTTCGGCGGCCAGCCCGGCTGGTCACCAGTCGGTGGCAGGTCACCACCGACGGCGTGCAGGCGCGCGCTCCGGCCCTGGCGATGGAGATCGCCCTGCCCGGCACGACGTATATGAAGCAGCCGGGGGACCGGCCGCCGTGGGTCCGGGTGGTGGCGCAGATCGGCTGCGGCCAGGTCGGTGAGAATCCTGACTGGCCTGCCATCAGGGCCGCCTTCACCGCCTTCCTGGACGGGTCGGCTGTCACCAAGCTACTGGCGGACCTGACGCATGCCGACGCGGACGCGGCGTGGGCGCGCCAGACTACCAGCACCTCCAGCATCATCGACATGGTGCTGGGCGATGGCATGGCCTCGGCACGGCTGGAGCTGCCCGACGGCATCCCGCGGCATGGCCGGGTCGAGGGCTACGCGCTCCTGATCCTCCATGTGGAGCCGCGCGGCGCCGACGGCCAGGCAGCGCAACCAGCGAGCCCATCGTCGTGGCGGCAGCGATTCGAGAGGGCCGGCCAGCTCCCTGGCGCGCTGGCGGCGCTGCTGTCTGGCGAGCTCGGTCTGGCTACCTCTGGTAAGCCGCCCGCCCAGGCGGGGATCCGGCTGGAAGCCCCCCGCGACCTGACCGAGCTGGTCGACATCGCGGGCCTGGCTACGCTCCCGGGAGCGCAGCGGCTGAGCCAGTTCATGGTCTACCTCGCCGCGTCCCCCGACGGCGCGAGCGCGGTCAGCATCGCGGACAAGATGACGCGGCAAATGCTAGAGGAGGTGCTCAAAGTCGATCTTGCTACGGGCATCAGCCTTCAGGGGCAGCACGTCGGCTAAGCAGCCGCTCCGGGCGAGCTGGTGCCGCCGCTCCCGAGGACGCTCACGCTCGGCCCAGGGCGTGAGGACATAATGACGCCGCCCTGGATTCTCGCCGCGACCGCCACGGGCGTGATCGCCGGCCCGCTGATTCGCGCCATCGTATTCTCCCGCAGTACCGAATCCGGCCAGCCACCCCGCCGCGCCTGCCCGGCCTGCGACCAGGAGATCCTGCCGGACCGCTGGCACTGGCGGGCGCTGCTGCCGGTCACTGGCCGCTGCCCCCGCTGCCGCGCCCGGATCGGCCCGTACCTGCTGCTGGCCGAGCTTGCCGCCGGGCTCGCCCTAGGAGTCGTGGCAGCCCGCGCATCGTCGGTGTGGGAGCTGGCGGCACTGGCCTGGCTGGTCCTGCTGGCCGTCCCGCTCGCCTTCATCGACGCGGCCGTCCGCCGGCTCCCCGACCCGCTCACCGCCGCCGCCTTCGCCGGGACCATCGCGCTGCTGGCCGCCGCCGCGCTCACCGGCCACCAGCCCGGCCACCTCGGCCGCGCGGCCATCGGCGCGGTCGCCCTGGCCTGCTTCTACCTGGTCCTGTCGGTCATCCGGCCCGGTGGTCTGGGCCTGGGGGACGCCAAGCTCGCCGCCAGCACCGGCGCCGCGCTGGGCTGGATCAGCTGGCAAGCCCTGCTATCGGGCACCTTCGCCGCGTTCGCCCTGGCCGGGTTGTACGGCGGGGCACTGCTCGCGCTGCACCGGGCCACCCGCACCAGCCACCTGGCGCTCGGGCCGTTCATCCTCCTAGGTACGCTCGCGGCCATCGCCTTGTGACCGCATCCAATCCTTGAACCCTAGGCGAGCTAGCATCGCTATATGGCGATGATAGCTCCCGATGCCGAAGCGGAACGGGTGGAGCTGGCTCCGGCAGCGGCTCTGTTCCGGTCGCTGGGTGATCCCGCGCGGCTGATGATCGTCCGCCGTCTGGCCACCGGCCCGGCTCGGGTGACCGACCTGATATCCGCGCTGGGGCTGGCGCAGTCGACGGTCTCCAAGCACCTGGCGTGCCTGCGGGGTTGCGGGCTGGTAATTTCCGAGCCCTCTGGGCGGGCCTCGGTGTTCCGGCTAGCCCAGCCAGCGCTGGCCGAGATGCTAAGCGCGGCGGAGACAGTGCTGGCCGCCACCGGCATTGCCGTCGCCTTGTGCCCGGACTGCGCCATAGACGCCTGCGGCGGGGAGCCGTGGTGACCGCCGTCCGCCCGCGCGGCAGCTCGTGCGGGGCGGGCCCGGGAACGCCGGCAGCGGCTGATGCAGGGTGGCGGCGGGCGGCCCGGCTGGCGCGCTGGCTGGCGTGGGCCAGCCTGGGGTGGATGTGCGCCGAGGGCGCCATAGGGCTGTGGCAGGGCCTGGCGGCCGGGTCGATCGCGCTTACCGGGTGGGCGCTGGGCAGCGCGGTGGAGGGCCTGGCCAGCGTGGTCGTGATCTGGCGGTTCACCGGGATCCGCGCCTTGTCTGAGACCGCCGAGCGCCGCGCCCAGCGTGCCGTTGCGATCTCGTTCTGGCTGCTGGCGCCCTATGTCACCGCCGGGTCCGTCCGCAACCTGGCCACCGGCCATCACGCCACAGCCACCGTGACCGGGATCGCTCTGACCGTGGCCGCGCTGGTGGTGATGCCGCTGCTGGGCCGCGTCAAATACCAGCTCGCGGCCTGGCTGGGCTCGGCCGCTACCGCCGGGGGAGGCACCCAGAACTATCTGTGCGCGGCGCAGGCCGCCGCCGTGCTGGCCGGGCTGGCCATCACCGCCGCCTGGCCCGGCGGCTGGTGGATCGACCCCGTCGTCGGCCTGGGCATCGCCGCGGCATCAGTGCGGGAAGGCATCCGATCTTGGCACGGGGATGACTGCTGCTGACCACCAAAGGATTGGCCGGGATTCCAGCCTGGCGCCCATCGAGGGGCATGCAGCCCACCCGCCGCAAGCCCAGGTGCAGCAATTTCTCGCGAACGTCGACTTCACTGCATGAGGCTGGCGTCATTTCGGCAAGCAACTGCGGTCTGTTGAATCGAACGAGGAGGCACCGTGGTCCAGCGAGCAAGGACACGATCCCTCGAGAGGCGATCCGGGCGGACATCGGAAGGAGGCGGGCGGCCATGCCGACCGTTCCGAGGGGTGACCGCGGACTCCGCTGCCGGTGGCTGACGCCGCGCCGGTGTTGATTCTGGTCTTCATGGCGGCCCAGGTATCGGCCGGCTTCCTAGCGCGTTCTCCCGCGCTGATCTCGGATGGGGCCTGCATGGCCACTGACGCCGCCTTGATCATCCTGGCGCTGAGGGCCATCCAGCTGGCTTGCCCAGGCAGTGACCGGATTGACAGCACCTGCCGTGCTAGCGCATTATATGAAGCGTTGTTCATGTGACACCTCGTTCGGTGAGGCGTCTCCACGGACACAGGCCACTGATCCCACCGGTCGAGAGACCCTCCGGATCAGGACACCTTTCCCCGGCCTAAGGGGAAAGGCCAGGTGGCTGCGCAGGCGGGTCCCGCTGTGGCGGGGCGCCGCGCTACGCCGTGGGGTGCCAAAGCTCTGACGAGTCAGGGGTGTCCGCCGGGGGCGCTGTGCGCCTGGCTTTCTCCTGGCTGCGGGTGTCGAGGGCCGCGCAGGGTTGTCTGCGCGGCTGGCGGGCACCCGCGTGTGCCATGACCGGAGGGAGGCGACACAGATGGATTCTGGTTCCAGTAGTCCGGGCCGGAAACGGCCCCGTATCCGCTTGTGCCCGTTCTCCCATTCCGGCACGCGATAACCCCTCATCTCTTGCTTCGCCGCACTCCGGGCCTGTGCCCAGGCGCGCCCGCGGGCGGGAGTGACGGGTGCTGCGTGCCTCCCGTGATTGATGACCAGCCCCGGCCGGGGTGAGGGAGGTCTTGGACTATGACCACGACAGCGAACCAGGGTCGTCTGGCGGTCCTGGATGAGATGCACACTGGGGACATCCGCGGTGCGCTGGGCACGATCCGGGTCGGGGACACCGCGCCGCGGCTGGGCCTGCCGGCGAAGCTGAAGACGCTGCTGGCGATCGTCGGGCCGGGGCTGATCGTGATGGTCGGCGACAACGACGCGGGCGCGTTCGCCACCTACGGGCAGGCCGGGCAGAACTATGGCACCCATCTGCTCTGGACCCTGCTGCTGCTGGTGCCGGTACTGTATGTGAACCAGGAGATGGTGCTGCGGCTGGGCGCGGTGACCGGGGTCGGGCACGCGCGGCTGATCCTGGAGCGGTTCGGGAAGTTCTGGGGCGCGTTCAGCGTGATCGACTTGTTCATCCTGAACTCGCTGACGATCGTGACCGAGTTCGTCGGCATCACCCTGGCCGCCGGTTACCTGGGCCTGCCGAAGGCCGGGTCGGTGCTGCTGGCCGCGGCGGTGATCATCGCGGCGGCGTTCACCGGGAGCTTCCGCCGCTTCGAGCGGATCGCGGTGGCGTTCTGCGCCGGGTCGCTGCTGCTGATCCCGGTGTACCTGCTGGCCCACCCGCTCGCCGGGCAGATGGCCAGTGGCCTCGCGGTTCCGGGCCTGCCCGGCGGCCCCGGGCAGCTCGCACCGGTGATGCTGCTGGTGATAGGGATCGTCGGTACCACGGTCGCGCCGTGGCAACTGTTCTTCCAGCAGTCCTACGTGATCGACAAGCGGATCACTCCCCGGTTCATGCGCTACGAGAAGGCCGACCTGTGCATCGGCATCGTGGTGGTGGTGATCGGCGCGGCGGCGATCATGGGCGCGGCGGCGGCCGCGTTCGCTGGGACGAAGGGCTTCGGGAACTTCACCGACTCTGGCGGCCTTGCGGCGGGCCTGGCCGCTTACGCCGGGAAGGCCGCCGGGGTGCTATTCGCGGTCGCGCTGCTGGACGGCGCGGTGATCGGCGCGTTCGCCGTGTCGCTGGCCACCTCCTACGCGCTGGGCGACGTGCTGGGCCTGAAGCACTCCCTGCACCGCGGGGTGTCGCAGGCCAAGCAGTTTTACGCCGTGTACGGGCTGCTGATCGCCGGGGCCGCGGCCCTGGTTCTGATCCCCGGCGTGCCGCTTGGCTTGCTGACCGAGGGGGTGCAGGTGCTGGCTGGGGTGCTGCTGCCGTCGGCGTCGGTGTTCTTGCTGCTGCTGTGCAATGACCGGGATGTGCTCGGTCCCTGGGTCAACGGCAAGGCCCTGAACGCGTTCACCAGCGTCGTGGTCGCGGTCCTGGTCACCTTGTCGGTCATCCTGACCGCCTCGGTGCTGTTCCCCTCTATCACTGCGGCCCAGATCGGCCTGATCACGGCCGGGTGCGGCGCCGCGGCGCTGGCCGCGCTCGGGTACGCCCTGACCACCCGTCGCCGCCCTGCGGGCGAGCCCGTCGACCGGGCCGGGCGGCAGAACTGGCGGATGCCGCCACTGGCTGAGCTGGGCCGCGCCCGCATGTCCCTGGGACGGCGGATCGGGATGGGCGCTCTGCGGCTTTACCTCATCGCCGCGATGATCCTGGTCGTTGTGAAAATCGTCCAGGTCGCGCTCGGCCACTGACCGCTCCGCCACCTGCACCGCGGGCCGCCCGCCCCGCACCCGCGCGGGCCGCCCGCCCCGCACCCGCGCGGGGAGGCCGCAGACATCCGGCCCGGCGCGACCCTCTTCGTCCTGCACTCCGGTATCGACGGCAGCCGCAACTCCACTCAGGTCGCCGCTTATGTCGTATCCGGCATCGGGTTCCTCGGCGGCGGGGTCATCCTGCGTGACGGGCTCCGCGCCCGCGGCCTGAACACCGCGGCCACCTTGTGGTGCTCGGCTGCCGTCGGGGTGCTATCGGCGTCGGGTCACCTGGCCTTCGCCGCGATCGGCACCGCCACCGTGCTGGCCGTGCACATGATCGGCCGGCCGATCGACCACGACAACCCGTCAGGAGAAGACGAGGGACTGCAGCACTAGCAGCTGCGCGTCACCTGCAAGCCCAGGAAGGAGCCGCACATCCGCGCCCTGATCGTGAACGACACCAGCGCCACCGGCCTCATCTTGCGCGGTGTCGACACCGCGCGCACCACCGGGGGCAGCCAGACAAGGCTGACCGCGCACCTGCTCGTGGACGGCGACGCCGTCACGCGCCTGGAGCTGATGGTGGTCCGGCTGTCCCTGGAACCCGGCATCCACGCCGTGCACTGGCATGCCGCCGGTGGCATTGCCAGCGCCACCGGGGTGTCCGGCCGGATCAGGAGATGACGGCTGAACCCCTTCTGTAGTCCTGCACCCGCCTGGCCGTCGCCGGCAGCCAGGCGGTCAGCGCGAGGGCGATGGGGCGGGCCGCCGAAGGATGCACGGCTTATCATGTGTGCTGATCCGCCCGATGGTGGCGGGGGCAGGGGCTGCGCCACGATGACGCGACCGCTGGGCCGTGAGGGGGCGGGACAGCTGGATGCGGCCCTGGCCGGGCGGCTGGCCGACACGATGTTCGCACTCTCGACGCCGAGCCGGGTGCTGATCCTGGGATGCCTGCTGGCTGGCCCTCGCTCGGTCAGCGACCTCACCGAGACGCTGGGCATGGAGCAGTCAGCCGTCTCCCACCAGCTCCGGGTACTGCGGGAGCACCACCTGGTGCGGGCCGAGCGCGCGGGCCGCCGGCGGCTGTATGCCCTTTATGACGAGCATGTCAGCGTCCTGCTGGAGGCGGGCCTGAGCCACGTCGATCCGGGTCGGCCTGGCCCGGCTCGCTACCCGGAACCGGGTGAGGAAGCTGGAGGGGCGTCATGACCCCGTCCCGGCCCAGCCCGGCCCGCGGCGGCCGGGCGGGGGTCACGCGGGCCGCGTTCACCGCCCCGGAGGACCGGCGGTCTGTGCTGGACCGTGCTCACCGCGGCGACATCGTCGGCGCGCTGGGCCGGATACCGTCGCAGGAGACCGGGCCGCGGCGGTCGCTGCGCGGCCATGCGGCGGCGCTGCTGGCCGTCCTGGGACCCGGCGTGGTCGTCCTGGTAGCCGACAACGACGCGGGCGGGATATCCACCTATGCTCAGGCCGGCCAGGACTACGGGCTGCGGTTCGTGTGGCTGCTGCTGATACTGGCCGGAGCGCTGCTGGTGAACCAGGAGATGGTGGGCCGCCTGGGCGCGGTGACCGGCGCCGGGCATGCGCGGCTGATCTATGAGCGGTTCGGCCGCCGGTGGGGTGCCTTCGCGCTGAGTGACCTGCTGGTCGTCAACTTCCTGATCATCGTCACCGAGTTCACCGGAGTCAGCTTCGCCCTGGGTTACTTCGGGGTCAGCCGGTACCTGTCGGTCCCGCTGGCGGCGCTGGCGCTGATCGTGCTGCCCGCCGGTGGCAACTTCCGCCGCTGGGAACGGGCGGTGTACGTGCTGGTCGCCGCCAGCCTGGCCGCGGTACCGCTCGCCGTTCTCGCGCACCATCCCGGGCCGCCGCCGGGCCTCCCGGCTGCCCGCCACGCGCTCCCTGAGGGAACCGTGCTGATCGTTGTGGCCCTGATCGGGACCACCGTGGCACCCTGGCAGCTGTTTTTCCAGCAATCCAGCGTGGTGGACAAGCGGATCACCGCCCGGTGGCTGGGCTACGAGCGGGCCGACACCGTCATCGGCACGCTCCTGTTCGCCGTCGGCGCCGTTGCCGTGCTGACCGCCTGCGCGCTGGCGTTCTCCGCCACCCCCCTGCACGGGACCTTCACCGACGCCGGCGCGGTCGCGGCTGGACTGGCCCGCCACCTCGGCCCGTGGGCCGGGACACTGTTCGCCGTGACCCTGCTCAGCGGCTCGATTCTCGGCGCCATCTCGGTGACCCTGTCCGCCTCCTACGCCATCGGCGACGTCAACGGCACCCGGCACTCCCTGCACCGGCCCTGGCGCGATGCGCGGGTGTTCCACGGCAGCTACGCCGCACTCGTCGCGCTCGCCGCCGCGGTCGTGCTCATCCCCGGAGTCCCGCTCGGGCTCGTCACCACCGGTGTCCAGGTCCTGGCCGGCGTGCTGCTGCCCGGCGCCCTGGTGTTCTTGCTGCTGCTGTGCAACGACCGGGCCGTGCTGGGGCCCTGGGTCAATCCCCGCTGGCTCAACGTCATCGCCAGCTCGGTCACCGCGCTCTTCCTCGTGCTGTCCGCGCTGCTCGTCACCGGCACGCTGTTTCCGCACATGACCATTAGCTGGCCGATGACCGCGCTCCCCGCCCTGGCTGCCGCGGTCCTGGGTGCGGTCCTGGGCGCCCGGCTCGTCCCGCACGGTCCGGCGTCCCCGCCCAGAAGCTCCCGGGCCGGCCCGCCGGCCTGGACGATGCCGCCCATCGAGACCCTGCCCCCGCCGGCCGCCTCGCGGTCACGGATGGCCGGGCTGATAGCCCTGCGCGCCTACCTGCTCCTGGCCGCCGTTGTGGTCATCATCAAGGTCATCGAGCTGATCGCCGGATAGCACACAGTTCCGGCTACGGGTCAGCACCCAGGCACTGGCGGCCCGGCCCGGTGACAAGCACAAGGTCAGGCGGTCGTTCCCGGCCTGCATGACCCGTGCTGCAGGCACACCGCCGCCACTATTGCATGAACGATCTTTCATGTTACTGTGGCGACGCGCAGCCGGCGCCACATGCCGGGCCGCCGGGCCACTTCAGGGCGCGTGGAGGGAGGCCGGACATGCCGTTGGCGGGGCGCGCTGGCCGTGGCCGGCGCTTGCGGTGGCCGCTGCTGGCGGCCTGGGTGGTATCGGTCGCCATCCTGCTGGCCATGGCGCTGCTTCCGCGGCCGGCAGCGCGCGTCTACGGCGCGGTCCTGCTCGGCGGCAGCGCCGGCTCGCTGATCGTGGTCCTGGCATACGCTCGGCTGCTGCGCCGGGGCACGCCGCCCCAGCGCACGCTCCTGCTCGTCGGCGGGCCGTGTCCGGGCCGGCTTGTCCTGACCGGCACTGGCGCGATGCCTGAATTTATATCGCTGGCCAGCCCGGGGGCACCGGTGTGCAGCTACCGTTACCAGGCCCGCGGCCGTGACGGGCCACAGATCCGAGTGCTGCGCTACGAGCCAGACAGCGGTATCGGGCCCGCAGCAAGTCCCTAGCACTCGGTATCAGCACCTGTGACCTTACGAACTGCGCTCCCGGTGGTCTCAGGCACGGGCTTGTCGCAGTATCCAGGGCGCGGCCTCGGGGACCGCTGACAGTTCCGGCCACGTTCACCTCCCGGCAGGTGTCCGGTCTCGTAAGGTTTCGCCGGCGTGATCTCCTGCGGGGGGACGCTGGTGGCGGGCGAGGAGGATTGAGGGTGGCGGGTTCGGGCGGGTTCCCTTCCCGGGGTGTGTGGCGGCGCCCGGCGCTGCGGTGGGTCGACCTGGTGGTGGCCGCGGCGCTGGTGGCGCTGCTGTACGGCCTGCTGCGGCTGGCGCCGTCGCTGAACGCGCCGTTTCTGCCGTCCACCGCGCCGGCCACCGTGTCGACCGACCCGGCGAACCTGCCGTACTACGCAGCGCGGTCGCTGCTGCGGATGTTCGCAGCGCTGGTGCTCTCGGTGGCGTTCACCTTCGTCTACGCCACGGCGGCGGCCAGGCTGCGGCGGGCGGAGAAGGTGCTGCTGCCGGTGCTGGACATCTTGCAGTCGGTGCCGGTGCTGGGGTTCTTGTCGGTCACGGTCACCGCATTCATCGCCTTGTTCCCCGGCTCAGCGCTCGGGCTGGAATGCGCCTCGGTGTTCGCAATCTTCACTTCGATGGCCTGGAACATGACGTTCGCGTTCTACTACTCGCTGATCTCCCAGCCGCGGGAGCTGGATGAGGCGGCGCGGGTGATGCGGCTGACCAAGTGGCAGCGGTTCTGGCGGCTGGACGTGCCGGGCGGGATGATTCCGCTGGTGTGGAACGGCATGATGAGCTTCGGCGGGGCCTGGTTCTTCCTGGCCGCCTCCGAGTCGATCAGCGTCCTGAACCACCACTACGCACTGCCGGGCATCGGCTCGTATGTAGCCACCGCCATCGCGGCCGGCAACCTGGGCCAGGTCGGGATCGCGATCGTCGTGATGGTCGTCATGGTGACCGGCGTGAACGCGGTGTTCTGGCGGCCGGTGACCGCCTGGTCGGAGCGGTTCCGGGTGGAGGAATCCGAGGCGGCCGAGCGTCCCCGCAGCCTGGTGCTGGATGTGCTGCGCCGCTCGTCGGTGCCGGAGCTTCTCGGCCGGCCGCTGCGGCCCGCCGCCGCGGCCCTGGACCGGGTCACCCGCCCGTTCGGCCTCGCCGAGCATCCCCTCGCAGTGTCCCGGGCGCGGGAGCGGACCGGGGACGTGTTTTTCGCCGGCGTGGTCACCGCCGCAGTGGTGTTCGGCATACTGCGGGCGCTGGGGTATGTGCGTTCCACGGTGGGCCTGGGCGAGTTCGGCGACGCGCTGGCGCTGGGCGCGGCGACGTTCACCCGGGTCCTGGTGCTGATCGCGGTGGCCACGGTGGTGTGGGTGCCTGCCGGGGTGTGGATCGGGATGAACCCGAAGGTCACCCGCTTCGCCCAGCCGGTGGTGCAGGTGCTGGCCAGCTTCCCGGCGAACTTCCTGTTCCCCTTCGCCACCGCCACGTTCGTCGCGCTCGGCATCTCGCTGAACATCGGCGCGGTGTTGCTGATGGCGCTGGGCGCGCAGTGGTACATCCTGTTCAACGTGATCGCCGGCGCCCAGTCGATACCCTCTGACCTGCGGGAGGCGATGACCAGCCTGCGGGTGGGCGGGTGGCTGCGGTGGCGGGCGTTCATCCTGCCCGCGGTCTTCCCGTCCTACGTGACCGGCGGGATCACCGCGGCGGGCGGGGCGTGGAACGCCTCGATCGTCGCCGAGGTCGTCAGCTTCGGCAGCCATCACCTGACCGCCACCGGCCTGGGCGCCTACATCGCCCAGGCCACCGCGACCGGGAACTTCCCCAAGATCCTGGTCGGCATCGCCGTGATGAGTATCTACGTCGTCATGCTCAACCGGCTGTTCTGGCGGCGCCTGTACGCCCTCGCCGAGACCCGCTACAGCCTCTGACGCCCAGCCCAGCTCCCGGAAGGCAGCATCCGTGACCACCAGCAGCCAGGCCCGCAGCAGCGGCCCGCCCCCGGTGGGGGCCGTGATCGTGCGGGCGGAGTTGGTGACCAAGACGTTCACCACCCCCGACGGGCGCGCCCTGCCGGTCCTGGACAACGTGAGCTTCCAGCTGGCCGAGGGCGAGATCGTGGCTCTGCTGGGCAAATCCGGGTCGGGCAAGTCCACCCTGCTGCGCTGCGCCGCCGGGCTGATCGCCCCCTCCATGGGCACCGTCACCTACCGTGGCACCCCTCTGACCGGCGCCAACCCCGGGGTGGCGCTGGTGTTCCAGTCCTTCGCGCTGCTGCCCTGGCTCACCGTGCAGCAGAACGTCGAGCTGGGGTTGCAGGCCCGCGGGGTCGGCGAGGCCGAGCGGCGGGAGCGGGCGCTCAAGGCGATCGACCTGATCGGCCTGGACGGCTTCGAGGGCGCCTACCCCAAAGAGCTGTCGGGCGGGATGCGCCAGCGGGTCGGTTTCGCCCGCGCCCTGGTCGTCGAGCCGGACGCGCTGCTGATGGACGAGCCGTTCTCCGCCCTCGACGTGCTGACCGCCGAGAACCTGCGCACCGAGCTGGTCAGCCTGTGGGAGGGCCATGGCGCCCCGGTCAAGTCCATCCTGATCGTCACCCACAACATAGAAGAAGCCGTGCTGCTGGCCGACCGGATCCTGGTTTTGGCCGCCAACCCGGGCCGGATCAGGGCCGAACTCGACGTGGACCTGCCCCGCCCCCGCGACCGGCATAATCCCCGCTTCGAAGCCCTCGTCGACACCGTCTACGGCATCCTCACCGGCCGCGAGGATGCCGCCGCGGCGGCGGCCGGCCCCCCGCCGGCCGGTGAACCAGTCCCTGCGCCCACCCCTATCAGCACCCCGCTGCCGGCCGTCAGCGTGGGCGGTCTGGCCGGCCTGCTGGAAATCCTCGCTGCCCGCGGCGGCGAGGACGGTCTCGCCGAGATCGCTGACCAGCTCAGCTTCGAGATCGACGACCTGCTCCCCCTGGTGGACGCGGCCGTCCTTCTCGGCCTGGCCCGCACCGAGGGCCCGCGGATCGCCATCACCACCGACGGCAGGCAGTTCGCCGCCGCCGACATCCAGGCCAGCAAGCAGCTGTTCGCCCAGCACGCCGCCGCCCGTGCTCCCCTTGTCCGCGCGATCGTGCAGGCCCTGTCCGCCACCGACGACCACACCCTGCGCGAGGGCTTCTTCCTCGACCTGCTCCGCCGCGGCTTCAGCACCGAACAAGCCCGCCGGCAACTGGAAACCGCCATCGACTGGGGACGCTACGCCGAGCTGTACGACTACGACGCCGACGACGGTGAACTCGCCCTCGAGCCCACAGCCGAGACCGCCAGGTGAGAACACCAGCGCAATCGGCGGCCCGCATCGCCCAGGCCGCAGGTTATCTGTGCTGGCAGGCAAGACGCCACGCGCTGCTGCGGCACCGGACGGGGACCGAAAGACGGCCGTCAGGTCATCATGAGCTGCTGCTGACCCTGGGCGGCGCACGGTCAGCTGGCCCGGGCCGGCCACCGCATCATCGAGGCAAGCAACGGTGCGCCTGTGTCCTCCGCCTGCGGCGCTTCGGGTCCGGCCTGGGGTCCCGGCGGACGGCGAGCAAGCGTCACCAGCCCGCTATACCCCCGGCCCCAGGGTCGGAGGTCGGCGCTTGAACGTGAGCCGCAAAGCCAACCGGCCAGCCACCTATCTCCTTGAGTCGGCCGCATCATGCTGAGGGAAACCGCCGTCAGGCGAGGCCCGGCGGGCGGACCCGGGCTGCCCCATGGACTGGCGGATGACCGTGCTCGGCGGTCACTGGCACCGTGCGGCCCTCGATCTCCAGCTGGACCTTGTCCGAATGCGCGGCGATGTTGTGGTATCACGCCGGATTGCCGGCCGCCGACGCCACGATCAGCAGGCAGTCCGGTCGTCCCCCGTGTTCCTGTGCGATCCGGAGGTCTGCGACGTTTCCTGGATAAATTCGCGGCCTGCCATGGCGCGGGCGAGCGGGCGAGCCGGCGGAAGGCCGCCACGTCATCTCAAACGACTTCTCCACGCGTCGGCCAGTGCCCGGTGCCTCGCCTGCTGGGCCTGCGAGTGGCCGCCAGAACAGCGCGACGCTTGGCTACGCCGCTTCCGGATACGGAGCGCGATGGACCTAGCATGTACCTGCGATAGACCTCGCGTGTACCTGGCTGGCGATCCAGGCGTAACAGCCCCCTTGCGCAGAGACCATGACACCAGCCGCTCCCGCTGGGTCGCATCAGCAGTGAGTCCTCTACCTGCGCCTTCTCACCAGATGTCACGCTGTGTATAGCCGTCGGCAGGGGCCTCGCCGGGCGCCCGGCCGCCATGATCAACTATGTTCGGGCTGACGAGCAAACGTGGAGCAACCATGGCCCGGAAACGGCCGCCGACGAGGGTAAAGGAGTGGTAAAAACACCAGGTCAGGACGGGTGCGCCGCCAGGGACTTGAACCCCGAACCCGCGGATTAAGAGTCTGCTGCTCTGCCAGTTGAGCTAGCGGCGCGTCGTGCCGGGCCATGTTATGACGTGCCGGACTGTACGGCAAACCGGGAGAGCCGGTGCCGCGTGGTGACGGTTGCTGCCGGGGCGTACCGTGACATCCGGGCGAACATGGAGCGAACATCGCTGCGGGAAGGTCTAGACCACTATGGCCCGGACGTCCGGGCATGGACGGTAAAGGTATAGACGCGGTGGACGTCATACACGCACACCGCGCCCGGAATCTGGCGGAAGCAGCCAGCACGGTCCGTAATCCCTGCTGGCGGTGCCCTGATCTGGCCTGGGCATGCACAGCACCATCTCCATCATCGTCGCCATGAACGTCACCTCCGGCCAGGTCATCGCGGGCCGGCGGGTGGGGCGGCGCTGACCACCGGAGACGCTTCGCGGCGGCTTAGAATGAAACCATCACCCGGACGGAGCATCGCTGGACAGGTGAAGGTGCGGGAACCGATGGCCGAGCCGCCCGCAAGAACCGCGACCGCCCGGCGGGCGGATGCTAGCAGGGCGGATGTCCTGCTCGCCAGCAAGCTATACGTGCCCCGCCCGCGGCCGGGTTTTGTACCCCGTCCGCGCCTGGTGGCCCGGCTCGACGAAGGGCTGGCCCGGGGGCTGCTACTGGTCTGTGCGCCGGCCGGGTTCGGCAAGACCAGCCTGCTGGCCGACTGGATCCAGCGTGGCCGACGACCGGTTGCCTGGCTGTCGCTAGACGCAGGCGACAACGACCCGGTGCGGTTTTGGCGGCATGTGGCCGCCGCGCTGGACCAGATTCAGCCGGAGGTCGCCGAGCGGGTAGAACCGCTGCTCGGCCCGCCGGCGCCACCCTCCTTCAACGAACTGGTCACTGCCCTGATCAACGAACTGGCCGCCCAATCCGGCGAGGGCCAGGTGGCGCTCGTACTCGACGACTACCACCTGATCGACGCCCCGTCGGTGCATGCGTCGCTTGAGTTCCTGCTTGAGCACCGGCCGCCAAGCCTGCAAGTGCTGCTGGCCAGCCGCGCCGAGCCGCCGCTGCCCCTGGCCCGGCTGAGGGCCCGCGGCCAGCTACTCGAACTGCGCGCCGCCCAGCTGCGCTTCACCTCAGAGGAAGCCGCCGCGCTGCTGCGCGAGGCAGCCGGGCCCGACCTGAATGTGCCTGATGCCGCCGTGGCGGCGCTGACGGCACGGACCGAGGGGTGGGTGGCTGGCCTGCAGCTGGCCGGGCTGTCGCTACGGGGGCAGCCCGACGTGGCCGGGTTCGTGACGTCTTTCTCCGGCAGCCACCGCTATGTGCTGGACTTCCTGGCCGAGGAGGTGCTGGACCAGCAGCCAGGTGAGGTGCGCGACTTCCTGCTGGAGACGTCGGTGCTGGACCGGCTGTCGGGGGAGCTCTGCGATGCGGTCACTGGGCGCACCATGAGTCAGCGACTGCTGGAGTGGATAGAGAGGGCTAACCTGTTCTTGGTGCCGCTGGACGAGGCACGCGGCTGGTGGCGCTACCATCAGCTATTCGCCGACCTGCTGCGGGTGCGCCTGCACGACGAGCGGCCCGAACGGGTACCGGCGCTGCACCGCAATGCTGCCGCATGGTGCCAGAAGCATGAACTGGCCGACGACGCCGTGCGCCACGCGCTGGCCGCCGGGGATACCACCCAAGCCGCGCGGGTGGTCGAGCAGCACGTGGACGGGCTCATCCTGCGCGGCCAAGCCACGACCCTGGCCCGGTGGCTTACGGTCCTGCCGAGCCAGCTCATATCCTCCCGCCCGCGGCTGTGCCTCGCGCAGACGTTCGTGGCGGTCGCCGGCAGCGAACTGGACGCAGCAGAGCCGCCGCTCGACGCCGCGGAGCGCGCGTTCGCGCATGCTGCCGATGAGCCCTTCGAGCCTTCCGTTGGCAAGGGCGCGAGCCTACTGGCGAACGTCCCCGCGACGATCGCGCTTGAGCGCGCCGTCCTCGCCCACCTCCGTGGCGACGCTGAGGGGACAGCTGCGTTCGCTTCCCAGGCCCTGGCCGCGATCGGCGACGGTGAATGGATGCTGGACTCCATCACCCACTGGCACCTGGCCGTGGCCGAGTGGCTCCGCGGCCAGCTCCCCGAGGCCGAACATGCCTTCGCCACCAGCATCGCCCAATGGCGGGAGGCCGGCGAGCTCATCCTGGGCGCCTGGGGCAGCCATCACCTCGGTCAGGTCCAGCGCGCCCAAGCCCGGCTGGGCGCGGCGCTTGACACCTACCAGCAGATTTTGGAGATCACCGCCGCGCCCGGCCACCCGGCCCTACCCGCTGCGGGCATTGGGCATGTGGGCATGGCCGAGATGGCCTGCCAGCGGAACGAGCTCGACACTGCTCTCCAGCACCTAACCGACGGCATCCCGCTGTGCCGCCAGTTTAACTACACTCAGCCGCTGGCCACCGGCCTGGCCACCCTGGCGTGGATCCGGCAGGCTCAGGGTGATGTTACCGGGGGGATGGAGGCGATCAGCGAGGCCGAGCGGGCCGGGCCGGGCACGGCCGTGCCCGGCCTGCTCAACCCGGTCCCTTCGGAGCGGGCGCGCCTCCTGCTGGCGCAAGGCAACGTCGCTGCGGCGGCCGCCTGGACGGAGGAGTGCGGCCTCGGTGCTGACGACCAGTCGACATATCAGCGGGAGCGGGAGTATCTGGTGCTGGCGCGGGTGCTGCTCGCCCAAGACCGCCCGGGCGCGGCGCTGCGGCTGCTGGAGCGGCTGCTCGCAGCGGCGGTCGCCCAGGACCGGGCGGGCAGCGTCATCGAGATCCAGGCGCTGCGGGCACTCGCGTTTGCCGCCACAGGCGACCAGAACACCGCGACGGATGTCCTGGCCGGGGCGCTGGTGCTCGCCTGCCCGCACGGTTATGTCCGGGTGTTCGCCGACGAGGGGCCGCCGATGGCCGCGCTGCTGGGCCGGCTGGTCGCGGCCCAGAAGGCAGACCGGGGCGCCGCCCGCGATGTCCCGCTCGACTGCCTGGCCCGGCTCCTGCGCGCCTTTGACCAGCCTCCCGGCGTGCGGGGCACCGGGCGGGCCGCCGCCGCGGCGGTGCCGGGCCTGGTCGAGCAGCTGACCCCCCGTGAGCTGGAAATCCTGGTGCTGCTGGCCGCTGGCACGCCGAACCCGCGCATCGCCGAGGAGCTGGTGGTCAGCCTCGACACCGTGAAAAAGCACGTCAGTCACCTGCTAGGCAAGCTGGAGGCGGCCAATCGCACCGAGGCCGTCACCCGGGCCCGCCAGCTCGGCCTGATCTCCTAGCAAGTCAGCGCAAGGCAACGGCCGCTTCGAACGGCACGTCGCTACCATCCGCTGAGCCGAGGAGCATGTGCAGCGGCCTGGCCGGGCGAGAAGATGACGCCGGTAGCAGCGATCGGGTCACCCGTGCTTCCTGCCGCGGGGGGCTTCGATCCTGGGCTAGCTCCCCGGAGGGGGTGTATCGGCTCGGTGATTTCGCTGAACCCGCCGTCGGGACTCATCACGATTCGCCCGGTCTCGCGTCCGTGCTTGGTTTCCTCCCGCTCTCGCCGGGTCAGGCCGAGGCAGATCCGCTGGGTGAGGGTGTACGCGAGCGGGGGGCCGACGAGCACGGTTATCCGGAAGAACCAGGTGACGGTGTAGAGATCCAGGCCGATGTGGTAGGCGATCTGGTCGTTGGCGGACGCGGCCCATAGCAGCCCGTAGAAGGTGATCCCGGCCGCGCCCACCGCGGTGCGGGTGGCCGCGGCGTGCGGGCGATCCAGGAAGTGGTGCACAGCCCGGTCGCCGGTGAGCCTGTCTTCGAGCAGCGGATACGCCGCCAGCAAGGTGAAGAACGCGCCGGGGATGATGAGTGCGGGCACCAGCACGGCGAGGGTGAGCGGATGACCGGCCACGTCGAGTTCCCAGCCCGGTGTGATCCGCAGCGCGCCATCCAGGAAGCCCATGTACCAGTCGGGCGCTGCTCCGGCCGAGATCGACCCCGGCTGGTAGGGCCCGGACAGCCAGATCGGGTTGATCTGCGCAAGCGCGCCCGCCAGGGCGAGCACCCCGCAGGTGGCGAAGAACATCACCATCGCCGCGGCCGCGGGGCCGTTCTGGAGGGATCCAGGCCGTCCGGAGCCAGCCGGGCCGGGGAAGAGGGTGTGCCCATGCCGCCGTACCAGCCAGCGCCGCAGGACGAACAGGCCGGCCATGGTAACCGGCAGCAGCACGTGCAGCCAGTAGAGGCGTGGAATGATGCGATGGCCGGGGACGTCCCCCCCGAAGACCCAGAGCGTCAGATGGCCGCCCACTAGCGGGATCGACTCGAGCACACCCTGGAGCAGCCCCAGGCTCCCGCCCGAGAACATGTCGTCTGGCAGGATCCCGCCGGTCCAGCCCGCCGCCATGCCCAGCGGGAGCAGGGTCACCCAGATCAGCCAGTTCAGCCAGTGCGGCCGGCGGGACGCGGCGGTGAAGAATAGCCGCAGCAGCGTCAGGCAGACAGCCGCGACGAACATTAGCGCCGCCCAGTGGTGAATCTGCCGCATCAGCAGCCCGCCACGCACGTCGAAGCTGATATCCAGCGTCGACTTGTACGCCTGGCTCATCCGGACGCCGTTGAGCTCGTGGTATGAGCCATGGTAAATGACGCCCGTCATGCTCGGCTTGAAGAAAAATACGAGGAACACGCCGGTGACACACGCCACCCCAAACGAGTAGACGGCGATCTGGCTGAACAGAAGCGACCACTGGTCCACCTGGCTGCGCCGGAGCGGCCGGGCCCCAGGTCGCAGCAATCCCGTGAGGAAACTCATCATGCCCCTCCGGCCAGGCCGGTCAGCCGCGGGCCGCGGCGGTGACCCTTGTTTGAGCGATCCGTCATGAGACTTCACGGCACGATCACCGCCGGGCACTCGGGATGCCTGGCCAGCCAGGCGGGCACCGATCCGGCGAACCGGTGCAGGAACCGCTCGGGAGCGCCAATCACGATCGCGTCCGCGCCGCGTTCCGCCGTGACACGGCGCAGTTCCCTGGCCGGACGGCCGTACCGCACGATCATCTCGATGTCCAGCCCGGCCAGGCCGGCGCCGGCGAGTTCCGTCCGCAGCCAGCGCATCCGCTCGGTGAGCGGCACGAACACAAAGCCGTCGCCACGCCAGACGTGCACCACCACCAGCCAGCCGTCCAGCCGCCGGGCCATCCCGGCCGCGTACGCCAGCGCGTGCCTGCTGGTGTTCGAGCCGTCGTACCCGGTAAGGATCGGATGCCGGTGCTCAGCGGGCCCGCTGCCTGCCGACCTGATCCGATCGGGTCGGGCACCGCGCCTGGCCCGGCGCTCAGTCCCAGCCCCGCGACCGGCGGGTTCGGTCATGGTCAGCGCAATCCTGGTCCTGCGGGAAAGCCACTGCTTGCCGCCGCCGGTGAGCGTGACGGAGTCCGTCGCTCGCTGGAGAAAGGTTGCAACAGACATCTGTATCTCCTAACGCTTGCGCTTCAGCGCGACCGTGGACCCCACGATGCGCAGGCTGGCACTGGCATCAGGGTCGCGATGCGGGTGGCCGGTCGCGCCGTGGAAGGCACCGGAACTGCGGTGCGTCCGGACGTGGGGTCGGCTTGAGCCAAGGAATCCGCGCTGCGTCGCTAGCTCTCCAGGAAAGCGAGCAGCTCCGCGTTGACCCGATCCCGGTGAGTGGCCTGTGATGCCGTGGGGCGCCCGGGGAGCAGATCTCCTTGGCGGCCCTTTGATCAGCCCTGCGGACTTGACCGAGCCCTTCACAGGGACGAGGTCGTCCTCGCCGTGCAGCACCAAGATCGGGACGTCGAACTTCGTGAGGTCCTCGGTGAAGTTCACCGTCATCTCCTCGGCCAGTCGCTGTGCCGGGCCCAGGTGGTAGCGAGTCCAGGCGCCTTGGGGAGTGGTTCTTCGAGGGAGGGTATGGGCCGGCGCCGTGGTGGGCGTCACCCAGAAGTGCGCATGCCGGTGGGAACCTTCCGCAGCCGGCTTGCTGGCACTGTCGTGCCAGGCCGGGCACGGGGGCACGACCGTGCACGCCGGGACCGGCTGCTGGTGCCGGGGTCAGGGGAAGGCCCGGGCTGGCCCGGGTGACGGCCGCGGGGCGGTTGACGGCCCCAGTGTGCCCATCAGGTGGCTGACGTGCAGGTTGACTGTGTCGAGGGCGATTACCAGCTCCGGACGGAGACCACGATGAGCCACATTGCAGCCCTTCATCGAGGCCCTCCACCAGCCGCGGGCGAGGGATGAAGCCCGGTTGCGGGCGGCACGTACAGCTCAGCGGCAGTCAGCACATCCCACTCGGAAGCGGCAACCCTGGCCGGGGGCGCCGCAGGCGGCTCAGCCATCGGCGGCCTACCGCTCAGCGCTTCCAGCGATGGCCAGCTTCGCCGCTGGGGTCCGGGTACTTGGACGACCGACTGACGGCCAGGCCGCTGGCCGTGTGCTGCAGCCACCCGGCGGTGGCCGCAATAGACGGTCTCCGTTCCGTCGCCGCCCTTCGTGCGTGATCGCACTCGGCGAGATATGCCCGCTGGCTTCGAGCGACTGGCCCAGCAGCCGGTGCGGGTGCGGCTGGTCGCCGCCGAAGAAACCCCCGCCCCGCCGCTCTGTCAAACCCGTGGGCATGGCGGCCGGACGGCACTGTCGTGCCCGGTGCCCCGCCGGAAGATTCCACGTGCATGTGCACCTTCGGGTGACGCCCAGACCAGCGGGCCGTTCGTAATGTGCCGGGAGAAACCAGACAGGACAGCTAAGGACAGGAAGACCATGCCGACCTATCACCGGAACCATGTCACCGCGCGGGTGCGGCGCGCGGGTCACTCCGCTGAGATTGCCACCGCAAACCGGGTCCTGCCGGACGTTGTCGCCCCAGGGCGGGATAGGGGTGCTGCACGAAAGCCTGGGCCTCACCGAGGGCGGCTTGACGGAAGACATGGGCAGCAGCCCGTGAACGCGAATGCACCCCGGGTGGTCGTGGTTGGCAGCGGGTTCGCCGGATTCTTCGCCGCCCGCACGATCGAACGTTGCATCCCGCCCGCCGCCGCTGAGCTGACGATCATCAGCGCCACTGCGCACATGTGCTACAGCCCTTTGCTCCCCGAGGTCGCAGCCGGCCGTCTCAACGCATTGCAGATCGCGGTGCCCTTGCACGGTGCACTACGGCGGACCCGCATATTGCAAGGGATTGTCGATGCCGTAGACCTCGATGCGCGCACCGTCACCGCGCAATGCGGCCTGGACGAGCCAGCCGTCATCCCCTGGGACCGGCTCGTCCTGACACTGGGCAGCGTCACCCGGACCTTTCCGGTCCCCGGCCTGGCCGAGCACGGCCTGGGATTGAAGACTCTCGTGGAAGCCGATTACATCCACGACCACGTGCTGCGGCAACTGGAGATAGCCGCGGCCACCACAGACCCCGCGGTCCGGCGTGCCAGATTGACCTTCGTCGTCGTCGGTGCCGGCTATGCCGGCACCGAGACCGCGGCCCAGCTGCACCGCATGACCCTCGCCCAGCTCGGCCGGTTCCCCAGCCTGTCCCGCGATGACGTCTCCTGGGTAGTTCTCGATGTCGCCGGCAGCGTGCTGCCCGAACTCGGACCGCGCCTCGGCCGTCTCGCTCTGAGCGTGCTCCGCAAGCGGGGTCTGCAGGTGCGGCTCGGCACCAGCGTCACCGAGATCACCACCGGCAGCGTGACCCTGTCCGACGGCAGCACCCTGCCGACCCACACGGTGCTATGGACCGCCGGTGTCACACCGCCGCCGCTGGTCCAACGCACGCACCTGCCCATGTTGGGTGGCCGGCTCGTCGTCGACGCATACCTGCAGGTCCGGGACCACGTCTGGGCGGCGGGAGACGCCGCGTCCGCACCCGACCCATCCAGATCGCCCGGGAGCGCGTACCCCCCGACCGCGCAGCACGCACAGCGCCAGGGAGTGGTGATCGGGCACAACGTCGCCGCGAGCCTCAATCACGGCCCGCCGCGACGTTACCGCCACCGCGACCTCGGGCTGGTGGCCGACCTCGGTGGTACAGCGGCAGTCGCCCGCCCCCTCGGCATCCCGGTCAGCGGCGTAGCCGCCAAGATCATCACAAAGCTCTACCACCTGTACGCGCTGCCCTCTCCAGCCAACCGTGTGCGGGTCGCAGCTTCGTGGCTGCTCAACCTTTTCGGGCCCCCCCTGGGTGCCCAGGTCGGTCTCGTGAGCCCGGACGCGGCACGCCTCGACGTCGCCGAGCACACCGCTCGCCCAGCGATCCTGACGAATTCGTGCGCTGGCGACTCCACCACGGGACCATGGTCGTGACGGCGGCACCACACGGGAGCGCACTAAAGATCCAGAGCCCTATCGCCACGCGAGCACGAGGCCGCTACGCCGCGCAGAAGCCGAACCCGCTTGCAGGTGCCCAGGCCCGCCGCGCAGGCCCGGTCGGCCGGCCTGGCGCTCCGCGGATGCCTGCCGCCCACTTCTGCCAGGCACGCCGGGCTAGGCGCCGGCGCGAATACGTGAACCAGGGCTGCGTCATGCGCCCAGCAGGAATCCGGGCAGATTTCCTGGCTGGCCCCTGCGCGGCTCAGACCGCGGCTCCACGACAGATCCTGGAAGGAGGCCCGCCATGGAAGGGTCGAGCTTGATTTTCATCATCGTGCCCATCGCGATTCCGATTGCCCTGTTCACAGGTATAGCTCTGCCTTTCATCGCGGCCAGCCGGTCCGGGCGCAGTCACGCGCGGAGGCAGCCGGCGGGCGCACATCAGCTGAAGAGAATCGGCGCCGCCAGGCGGAAGGCCCAGCAGCAGAAACCCGGCGCTCATAACGCCGCCCTCATCGAATACCTGTACGTTCCCTGCGCCCGCATCCGCTCCAACGGCTACCCGGCCGAGACGCGACGCTGGGTCCAAGAGGTGCCGATCGTCAAGAAGACGGCCAAGCGGATCTACTACACCAGCGACACCTGGGACCGAAGCCAGGCCGTTGTTCCCCCCGGCTGCATCAGCCGCCAGGAGTTCGAGGCCGACACCCGGTGCCACGATGACTGCCCGAGGGATGTCGCCGCTGGCCGGGTGTGCGCTCCGTATGGCCGCGGCCACCGACACTACGTGCATTTCCTGGCCCCGGGCCGTCACTTCCACGCCCTTGGCGACTGCGGGAAAGACTGCCCGGCAGGCACCCGCGGCGTGTGCTGCGCCGACCACGGTTACACGTCGGAGCACTGCCCACCCGGGACCGATCCGTGCCGTCACGGATACCCGGCGGGTGTGATCCCGATTCCCGGTGACCGCCCCCGCTCCGGACCGGCTGGCGGGCTCTTCTTCGCCACCCGCGAGGCCGCCGAAGACGACCTGTACCGCAGGGAACGCGAGCGAGCTGAACAGGCCGCACGGGAAGCACTATCCATCAAGGAGCTGCGCCGCGCCATGGCCGACGCTCACCCCGACCGCGGCGGAACGGCTGAGCAGTTCATCCAAGCACGCCGCCAGTACCAGACGGCGCTTCGGCCCGCGCGACGGTAACGCGCTCACCCGGCCGGGCCCTGCGCGGCTCGACGGCGCCTCGCGAGGGAAAAGATGGCGGTACCCGGCGAAGAAAGGGCCACTGGTCACCACCTGCGTAGAGGTGCGCGGCTTCTTCGAGGCCAGGTTCTGGGGCAGTAACGCTGCATCCAAGCCGCGCTTCCGCCGCTTGCCCCGGACGGATCGGTGGCCTTGATGTCCGGCTTCCTGGCCGAGAACACCTTAACCACCGCATCACGCTCGATATCGACGGCGGTAGGCGTTGACGGGCGGCCCGTCGATGCCCCAGGTGCGGAAGGACGACATGAGCACTGCCGACATCGGCTGGCCGCCGCCGGCCGGATGAACGTCAGTCATCTCATCGCGCCCTGCGGCTACTGGACGGTGTTCGTCATTGTCGGCGCCGAGAGGCTGGCCTTCCCGCTGCCTGCCAGACGGCACTCATCGCTGGCGCGAACGCGGGCCCAGCCCGCCGGCTGTCCTTGCGGGACGCGGCGTGCTGCCTGCCACCCTGCTCATGCCGCCTGGGCGAGGTAGCCTCCGAGGAGGCTGATGCCCTCGTGGTAGGTGGGCGCCTTGAGCGTCCAGCCGAGTTCGGCGACAGCTTTAGCATTGGATACCCGGAGCCCGCCGGTGATGAGGGCCCTGGCGTAGGGGGTGGCGGCGAGCAGCCAGCTGGGCACGGCCCGCGGGCGGGGCGCGCCGATGGCCTGGGCGAGGGCGGTGAGCACGGTGGCGAAGCTTGCTGGCTCGTCGTCGGTGATGTTGTAGGCCGCACCCGGCCGGCCGCGCTCCACCGCGGCGGCGGTGGCCGCGACGGCGTCGTCGACATAGACCCAGGGCTGCACCCCGGTGCCCGGCACGACGGGGATCCGCCGCTTGCGCAGCCCGCCGATCATCACATCGCTGGCCGGGCCGGGCCCATACAGCAGCCCGTAGCGCAGCGCGATACGGTCCAGGCCGTGGGCGGTGAAGACCTGCTGCTCGTTGGAGCGCATGGCGGCCAGGTGTTCCTCGAAACGGCCATGGCCGGGCGGGCCGAACGGGTCGGCCTCGGTGAGCACCCTGCCGTCCCAGTCCCCGTAGCCGTACCCGAGCACGATCGACTGGGTGAGGAACCGGCGGGCGCCGAGCTGGCGGGCGGCGGCGATCAGGTTCGCGGTGCCCTCGGTGCGCAGCCTGTTGGTTTCCGCCATGTCCTTATGCGTCATCGGGGTCTTCTTCAGCGCGGTGACCTCGGATATCACCGCATCGGCCTGCAGCCCGCCCAGCGCGGACAGCAGGCTGGCCCGGTCGAGGACGTCCACCTGGACCGGCGCCGTCCCGGCCGCGGCCAGCCGGTCATGGCTGCCACGGGACTTGTGGATCGCTATCACATCATGGCCGGCTGCGTGCAGCTGGCGGATCAGCGGCATGCCGATGGCGCCGGATGCGCCGGCGAGCAGGACTCTCATTTCGGTTTCCTCTCGGTGAGTGGGCTGGGTGTAACTCAGGCGAGGCAGCCGCTGGCGAGGCCGGTCAGGATACTGAGTCCAGCCACTCGGCAAAGGTGGGGCCGGTGAGGATGGCGCCGGGGCCGGGAAGCAGGGCACCGTTCTCGTTGAGCTCACGGTCTGGGTCAGCCGGGTCGCTGACGCCCTCGATTTCCGTCGGGTAGCCGCGCCGCGCAGCGAGCAGCCTCGCCATCGCGACCAGGCTCTCCTCCCGCGGGCCGGCGACCTCGGTGAGCAATGCCCCGGCCGGTACCGGTTCGGTGGCCAGGCCGGCGAGGACCTCAGCGACGGCCCTGGCCGCGACGAGCTGGGTGCGCATCTTTGGTATGTAGGCCACGTCGCCCTGGGTGCCCCAGCCCACCAGTTGCCCGACCAACTCGTGGAACTGCGCGGCGCGCAGCACCCGCGCCGGGATCGGGCCGGACAGGTGGGCCTGCTCGTGGGCGACCTTCGCGGGCCCGTAACCGGCGGTGAACCGGTCGGTCCCGATGATGGAGACCACGATCATCCGGCTAACGCCCGCCCGCTGGCCGGCCTGGTGCAGGTTCGCCGCTGCGGTGGTGAAGAATGTGGTGGCCGCCCGCTGTTCGGGCGATGGCCCGGCGACTGCGTCGATGACGCAGTCCACGTCGGCCAGTGCTGCGGCCAGGCCGTCCCCGGTGATCACGTCCACGCCTTGTGACCGTGATATCGGCACTACGTCGTGTCCGCGTTCTTTGAGCACGTCGACGGTGTGGCGGCCGATCCTGCCGGTCGCCCCGGCGACTGCGATCTTCCTCGGTGACTGCATGGTCTTTCTCCTTGTCGCGGTTCAGAGCCGGGCCTCGCCGAGATCGGCGGGCCGTACCCGGATCGCGATGATCGTGATGAGCAGGGCGAGGAGCATGATTCCGGCGGTGACCAGGAAGCCCCGGGAGAATCCGCTGGCCATGGCGTGGTCATAGATCGTGGTGAGCGCCGCCCGGCTGGGCCGCGCCAGGTGGTCGGCTCCGGCTGCGGTCGCTGCGCGGGCGGCCTGAGCGTGGACGCTGTTGGCCACGACTGTCCAGGCGACAGTCCCGAGCACCGCCAGCCCAATCGAGCCGCCGACCTGCTGGCCGGTATTGCGCAAGCTGGCCGCGACCCCCGACTCCTGGTCGCCGACCCGGGACATGGCCACGAGGGTGACCGGCACGAACAGCAGGCCGAGGCCGGCGGCGATGAGCAGCATCGGGCCGAGCACCGCGCCGGCGTAGCTGCTGTGCTCGCTGATCCGCGACAGCCAGTACATACCACCGCCGGTAACTGAGGTACCAGCCAGCAGCAGCGGCCGGGCGCCGACCCGGGCGACGAGCTGGGCGGCGGCGCCGGAGGACGCCAGGGTGACGCCGGTCATCGGCAGGTAGGCGACGCCGGTCTTGAGTGCGGAGTATCTCCAGGCGGTCTCCAGGAACACGGTAAGGAAGAAGAACATGCCGGAGATGGCGGCGCCTATGCACAGCATGATCAGGTTCGCGCCGGTCCGGTCACGGTCGCGGAGCAGGTGCAGCGGCAGCAGCGGGTGGGCGCTGCGGGCCTCGATGGCCGCGAACGCGGCAAGCAGCATCACCGAGGCTGCCAGCGAGGTCACCACCTTGGCGTCGCCCCAGTGCGAGACTCCGTCCGGGCTGGTGGCCGCGCTGGACAGCCCGTAGACCAGGGCCGCGATCCCGCCGGTGCCGGTGATCGCGCCGGGCAGGTCGAACCGGCCCCGCTGCCGCACGGACTCGGTAAGCACCCGCGGCGCGGCCAGGGCCACCGCCAGGCCGATGGGCACGTTGACGAACAGCACCCACCGCCAGGACGCGTAGGTGGTCAGCAGTCCTCCGGCGATAAGCCCGGCCGCGCCGCCGGCCACGCTCATCGCCGCGTACACGCCCATCGCCCGGTTGCGGGGCGGGCCATCGGGGAAGGTGGTCGCGATCAGCGCCAGCGCGGCTGCCGCGATGACCGCGGCGCCTGCGCCCTGCACCGCGCGGGCCGCGAGCAGCCACGTCTGGGAGGTGGCGAACCCGCCAGCCAGCGACGCCGCGGAGAACAGCAGGAGCCCGGCGATGAACACCTTGCGGCGGCCGAGCAGGTCTCCGGCTCTGCCGCCGAGCAGCAGCAGCCCGCCGAAGGCCAGGGCGTAGGCGTTGACCACCCATTCCAGGCCGGAGCCGGAGAAGCCGAGCGCATGCTGGATGTGCGGGAGGGCGACGTTGACGATGGTCGCGTCGAGCACCACCATCAGCTGCGCGGTGGCGATGATGAGAAGGGCCAGGCCGAGCCGGGGGCCGCCGGCAGCCCCAATAGCGCCCGGCGCGGCGGTCCGCTTGGTTACGGGTGATGCTTGGGACATAGCAGTTTCTCCTCGCGGGTTTGGGCCGGGCTATTTCGGTGCCGTGCGGGGTGCGCCGCTTGCGTGCCGCGTGCCCAGATGGTGCCATCGAAGGCAGGCCGTCCGAACGGGTCCGGGCTGCGGGCACGGGCGGAGCTGGCATCTGGCCTCTTCCATTTGCTCGGTGTGCCGCAGCATCCCTAGGCCCAGGCGGAAACCGGGGCGCTAGCGTGACACCCCGGGGTTCGCCCAGGTGCTGCTGGATGAACGCGAGGCGTTCGGCGATCTCGCGGCCGGGATGTCGTGGACGACATGGAGCCTCCTGAACAGTTGGTGAGTCCGCTGGTCAGGCGCGTAGCAGCTGGGCGGTGAGCGGGTTGAGCTCGAGGGGGTCGTCCTCGCCGACGATCACCGTGCCGCCGATGTTGGCCATCCGGCCGTTGATCACACAGCTGGGCTCGAACGCGAACGTCATCCCGGGTGCCAGCGGTAGTTCGCCGCCGATGGTAGGCACCTCGCCGAGCTCGCCGTAGTCCTGCGCCGGACCGTACGCGCGCAGCCCCCAGCCGAAGCCGCACACAGGGCCGTAGGGGTTGATGCTGTGCACCATCGGGTGCACGTTCCACCCGGCGGCGTCCTTGACAGTGCGGACCATCGCATCGGCCACCTCGCCGAAGGTATGTCCGGGCCTGAGCAGCGAAAGACCGATGTCGTAGCATGCGCGGGCGACCTTGGCGGCCTGCTCGATATCGGGGTGAACTTCGCCGACCGCGATCGCCACCTGGTGCTGGCTTTCCTTCAGGGCGATGGAGTTGAACACCTCTGCCATGATCACGTCGCCGTCCTTGATCACCCGCGGCGGTTGGGGCCGGTAGGACCAGGGCGCCGGGCCCCAGGACACGAACCCCGGGCCGGAGGAGATGAGCATGTGCGGGGTATGCGCGCCGCGGCGCAGGCCCTCAGCCATCCCGGCGGTGAACACATCCGCCTCGCTGGCCCCCGGGCGGGATGCTTCCAGCATCGCCTGGGCCATCGCGTCACCGATTGCCGCGACGTGCCGGACCAGCGCCAGTTCCTCCTCGGAGTTGCGTATGATCCGGCGCAGCAGGCTGAACCACACCGGTTTGAACGTGGCCTGCGGAAACTGCTGGGTCAGCGGGGCGTACAGCGCGTGCGGCAGGACTGGCACGATGTGCCATGGCGGGTACGGCTCCAGGCCGATCACTCCTACGGTCCCCCGGTGCAGCCCATGCTCGGTGAGCAGTTGGGCCACGTGGGCGGGGTCCTTGCCGACCCGGATGCGGGCGGGCGCTATCCACAGCGCGTCGCCGCGCTTGCGCGCCTCGATGTTGTCCTCGATGCTCATCGGCGACCATGCCAACTGCGTCGGCTCTTCCTCGCCCGCAAAGAACATCACGATCGATCCGGGCCGGTCGTTGGTGAAGTACACATCCGGCGCGAACGGCGCCACCGGCGCGCACTCATGCTCCCCGAAGACCAGGAGCGCATCGACCCCCTCGGCCCCCATCAGGTCCTGGGCAATCGCCCAGCGGCGGTCACGCTCAGCGAGGGAGTAACGGGGAACATCCGTCTGGTTTGCCATGACAACCTCTCTGGCCGAATCGCGTTGGCCAACATTTCGTTGGCAACAACGCGAGGGTGCTCGCGCCCGGCCCTCGGCCTCTCGACACGGACTTGCTTCACTGTCATCTCGTCGGCCAGCCGCCATGTCCGGCCCGGCAATCAGGAGCCTGACCTGGTGGGGACTGGTTCTTCGAGGGACGGTACGAGCCGGCGCCGCAGCGGGCGTCACCCGGAAGTGCCCATGCGGGTGGAGTGTTCGGCGTGCCGCCCGCTGGCACGGCAGTGCCGCCGGGCGGCCCCGGGGCACGGCGGTGCCGGCGGAGGGCTGACTGCGGGTAGCGGGCTAGGGGATCAGGCCGAGCTGGCGGGCCCTGGTGACAGCCTCGGTGCGGTTAGCCGCGCCGAGCTTGCCCAGCAGGTGGCTGACGTGCTTTTTCACCGTGTCCAGGCTGACCACCAGCTCCTCGGCGATCCGCGGGTTCGGCGTGCCCGCGGCCAGCAGCACCAGGATTTCCCGCTCCCGGGTGGTCAGCTGCTCGACCAGGCCCGGCATTGCGGCGTCCTTGCCGCCGAAGGCCCGCAGCACCTGGGCCAGGCAGCCGAGCGGGACGCCGCGGGCAGCGGCCTGGCCTGCCTTCTGCGCCGCGATCAGCCGGGCCAGCAGCGCGGCCATCGGCGCGCCCTCATCGGCGAACACCCGGACATAGCCCTGCGGGCAGCCCAGTATCAGCGCCTGGGCCAGGGTGTCCACCGCGACGTTCTCCTCGCCTGCGGCTGCCAGCGCCAGCGCCTGCAGCGCCAGGATCTCGATGACACTGCCCGCCCGGCCCCCGGCCGCCGCGCCAGCACGCAGCCGCTCCAGCAGTTCTAGTGCCAGGCCCGGGAGGTCACGGGCGATCAGGATGCGGGCCAGCGCCAGGTACTCCGGCTCCTTGGGATAGGCTGGCGCGCTGTCCGGGTCAAGGCCGCGGCTGCTCGCCCATTGCGCGGCCGCCTTAATGTCACGTTGGGCCAGCAGCAGCCGCGCCCGCTGCGCGGGGACTGGGTTGAGCAGGCTGGCCACGTCCCCGCTCGCGCCCACCTGCCCGGCCTCGTCCATGGCAGCCAGGGCACGGGCCTCATCGCCCTGGGCCTGCCGGATCCATGCCAGCGTTACCAGGCCATTTGCCAGGGGCTGGGTGTGGGCAGACTGCCTGGCTAGGGGGATGCCCTCGGTCACGTGGCGGAGGGCCGCGTCAAGCTCGCCTTGCTGGTAGGCGACCTCCGCCATGCCCACATACCCGGTGCCAGCCACGGGCAGGTGCGGGTGGCCGGGCACGGCCGAGATGTCGACCGCCTGTTGGTAGGTGCCGAGCGCCGCGTCCAGGTGGCCCCCGGCACGCTGGATCTGGCCTAGGTGGTGGCAGCCGCGGACCGCCAGGGCGCGTTCGCCGGCCGCCCGCCACTGGGCGGTGGTCGACGACAGCAGCTGCTCGGCTTCGGTGAGCCGGCCGCGCATCCACTCGGCGAGGCTGAGGTAGCCGCGGGCGTGGGATGCCAGCATCCATTCGTCGTCGCCGATCCCGGCCAGGGCCTGCGACGCGAACGTGGCCGCCTCCTCTGCGTCGCCGCGAAGCGCAGCTAGGTATGCACGCTGGGTCGTGACCGCCGCGGGCACGTTCACCAGCCAGTTCCCCCGGTCGGCCGACGGCCCGAAAGGCTCGCCCTCCACGCCAGTAGCGCCCGCCTGCGCGCGCTCGGCGGCATCCAGCAGCTGCCCGGCCGCCTCCACCCGGCCGCCGGCCAGGGCCATGCGCGACCGGGCCAGCAGCAGCCGCGGCCGCGAACTGGCTATTTCGGCCGGAATCGCCGTGAGCCACCGCTGCACCGTCGCTCCCTCGCCCCGCCGGAAGAAGAGCGCGTCGAAATGCCGTTCGATCAGCCGGGCGGCCCAGACGGGATCTCCGGCCGCCAGCGCGTGCCGTATCGCCTCATCGGCCAGCCCGTGTCCCTCGTGCCAGACCGCCGCGTTGCGATGTAGCTGCGCGGCTTGGCCAGGCTGCTCTTCCTGCAGCCGGGCGCGCAGCAGGTCGGCGAACAGGTGGTGGTAGCGCCACCAGCCGCGCACCTCATCGAGCGGCATCAGGAAGAGGTTGGCCCGCTCCACCTGCCCCAGCAGCGCCTGGCTGTCGGTGCGGCCGGCGACAGCGTCGCATAGGGAGCCGGACAGGCGCTCCAGCACTGAGGTCTGCAGCAGGAAGGCGCGGACCTGTTGTGGCTGGCGCTCTAGCACCTCCTCGGCCAGGTAGTCCAGGACATAACGATGGCTGCCCGTAAACGCCGCCACGAACCCGGCGGGGTCGGCGTGGCCGCGCAGCGATAGGGCGGCCAGCTGCAGGCCCGCCGCCCACCCTTCGGTCCGTGCCGCCAGCGCCGCCACCGCGGCCTCGGGCAGGTTAGCCCCGATTGCCTCGCCCAGCAGGCCCGCGGTCTCTTCCAGCGTGAAGCGCATGTCGGGGGCGCGCAGTTCGGTGAGCTGCCCGCGCGCGCGCAGCCGGGCCAGCGGCAGCGGCGGGTCGGCCCGCCCGGCCAGAACCAGGCGCAGGCCTCGCGGCAGGTGCTCGAGCAGGAACGCCAGCGAGGCGTGCACCGGCTGGGCGTCGACCAGGTGGTAGTCGTCGAGGACCAGCAGTATCTCGTCCTCGCCAGGCTGGGCAGCCAACTCGTTGATCAGGGCCGCCACCAGCCCCTCAAAGGCCTCTGGGGGCGGCGGGCCGAACAGCGGGCCGGTGTGCCCGGCTATCCCCGGGCACACCGGATCCAGCGCAGCGACGACATGGCGCCAGAACCGCGCCGGGTCGTTGTCTCCGGCGTCCAGTGACAGCCAGGCGACCGGCCGCCGGCCCTGGCGCGCCCAGTCAGCCAGCAGGGCCGTCTTGCCGAACCCGGCCGGCGCGCAGACCAGGATCAGGTCCCGGCCCAGCGCCTGGCTGAGCTGGTCCAGCAGGCGGGGACGGGCCACGAAACCAGGCTGGGGACGGGGCAGGTACAGCTTGGTGGCCAGCAGGACATCCTGCTCAGCCGCGGCAGCCGCGGACAGAGGTGCCGCCTGGGACTCGGCCATCGGGCGACCTACCACTCGGCGCATCCAGCGATGACCAGCATCGCTGCCAGGTCCGGTCATTCTAACTGCCGCGCTCTTGGGGGAAGTGCCCCGCCCTCGCGAGCCAGGGCACGGCGCGTCCCGGGGCGGCACTACAGTGTCCGGCGCCTCGCCGGAAGATTCCACCCGCATGGGCACCTTAGGGTGACGTCCCGCACAGCCCCGGTTCGTAACATCCCCCGTAGAACGGGTCACCACGATGGCCCGGCACCCGGCTAATCAAAGGCCGCAGTCAAGATACGTCCGCAACCCCATCCCCGAGGCGCGCAATGTGTACACACCGGCCCCCGTGCCCTCCCGCCGACCGCAGTGACCGTGACGCGGCGCACATCATCGCCTTCCATCCGGAGCAAGGGTGGAGCCTACTGTGCAACGGCGTGATTCTCTTCGACGACACGGGCGGGCTCTTGCCCGACGGTCGCGTGGTCCCTCCGCGCCGCCCGGCCTGCATCCGACGGCCTGTTGCCGCCTGATCGCCTTCGCTGGCCGCCAGTTCGGCATCGTCCTCCTCCTCAGGCCTGTGAGGCCGATAGCGGCCGGCACCGGACGGCCGGGCATGACCGAGGCGAAGGCGCGCCTGCCTGGCGTGTTGCCGGGGTTCCCTGATGCTGGATCGGCCGGCCGCCGGCCCGGCTGGGCGCCGTGCGAGCTGGCCTGGCCGATGCGCTCCAGCAGGGTGGTTCCCCGGTGGGCGGTTGCCTGCGCCGGCCTGTCGCCAGCCCTGCTGACCGGGGCGTGGCTGGCTGCCGACATCCTCCAGCCAGCTTCCTGCAGCCCTGTGCGGCAGACCATCAGCGCCCTTGCGGGCCACGGCGGGACTGATCGGTGGCTCATGACCGCTGCCCTGTTCCTGATGGCTAGCTGCCATCTGGCGGTAGCCGCGGGCCTGACCGGCGTCCGGTGGCCCGCGCGCCCCCTGCTGGTCATCGCCGGCGTGTGCAGTGCCGGTATCGCCGCGTCGCCGGTAACCGCTGACGGTCCGACATCGCTGCACCTCGCGTGGACGGCGGTCGGCGCGGTCACGATCGCCGTATGGCCAGCCGTGGCCGGCTGGCGGGCGCCGCCGCGGCCGGTGATCACGGGTGCGCGCGGCCCAGCCATGGTGACCACGGCGGCGGTCGAGCACGGCAGCGGCGGTGTCTACGACGTGGTCGACGATGATCCGGCACCGGTAGCGGAGTGGGTGCCGGCGCTGGCACAGCAGCTGGCGCCAAAGAAGCCGACGCGCGTGCCGCGTTTCGTCGGGCGGCTGTTCGCCGGCGAGGCCGGCGCCGTGATGATGACCGAGATCCGCGGTGCCTCGAACCCGAAGGCCAGGCGCAACCTGGCGTGGCAGCCGGGACATCCGGCGAGCAGATCGCATCGCCGCGCGCGCTCGCCGCCACCCGGCTGGCGGTCAACGGGCTGCGCTCCGCGCGCGGCCGCCGCGAGCGCTACGCCGGCGAGTGGCTGCCAGAACCGATCATCACCGACGGCCCGGAGGGTCGGCCCAGCACGCTGAGACAGCCGACTCGCTGTCGCTGGCGATGCTGGTGCTGCTGCAGAGCCTCTCACCTGAGCAGCGCCGTGCTGCTGCTTCACGACGTGTTCGACTGCCGGTATCCGGAGACCGCGCCGGTCGTCCTGCTCCGCGAAACCATCGGATTCTGAACCACCAGGAGTCATCATGCCCCGCATCCCGGGCCGCACTAGCCAATCCGTACCCCACGCCGCCAGCCAGCTCACCGAGCTCACCAGCAGCCGCCAGCCGGCTGTCCCGCCCGCGCCGCCCGCTCCCCGGCCGCGCAGCGGCGGGACACCGGCCGGGCGCCTCGCCGGGCACGCAGAGGGCGACGCCGGCGCCAGCCGGCGGGCGGCCTACGCGGCGTTCAGCTGGGTGCTGGCCTTCGTGGCCTGGCACGTTGTCTGGGCCGTCACGGGTCTCCCATTCCCGCATCACCACTGGTCTGGTTCCGCACGGATTCTCATGTGGGGGGTCGATGCGATCGGCTGGGGGATCTGGGCCGTCGGGATCGTGCTGCCGCTGGCGCTCGCCCGGCCCTGGGGGCGCCGGGTCCCCCGGTGGATGCTGCTGTGGGCGGCCTGGACCGGGTGCGGGCTGCTCGGCGCGCGCGGGATCGCGGGGGTCGTCGACGACGTGGTGCGCGCGATCGGGTTCTCCCGGGGGCTCACCGGGATGACGATCGCAGAGGTGATGGGCACCGCGCATCCGTCGGCCTGGCAGTCATTCGCCGAGGCGGCGACCGATGTGCTCTTCGTCGCCGGCGGCCTGGTGTTCGGCCTGGCCGCCCTGACCTACCAGCGCGTCTTCCCGCGTCGCCGCAGCGCGGAACACCCTGCGCGCTGACCGGCCGATCAGGCCACCGTACGGGCTGGCCGCGCCCTGTGGACCGGCGCAGCCGTGATGTGAGCCGGACGCCGGTCAGCTCGCCGGAGCACGAGAGATGAGCTGCTTGCAGGTGAGCAAGTCCGTCGATGCCGTCCACGACGAACCCCAAACGCTGCAGGTGGTGGACCGGTCCAGATGCAGGGTGCGCCAGCCAGCTGCCATCGTGGCCGCTGGTCGCCAAGATCACATCGTCATAATCGTGGTGCGGGTCTCGGCGTCCCCCGCTTTCACCAAGTCCTCATCGCTGATCAGGCCGCTGGCCTGGCAGCCGATGGCCGTCAGATGCCGCACGGTCATGCGCCTGGCTCGACGCCAAGCGTGTGCTGAAAGACGTTGCCGGGATCCCAGCGGGCTTTCACCTGCTGCAGGCGACGGTAGTTGCCCTTGTAATAGAGCGTGGACCAGGGAACGCCGGAGGCGTTCCACGCCGGATCGGCCAAGTCATTGTCCGGGTAGTTGATACAAGAGCCATCGCTTACGTCATTTGGCACCGGGACGCCGCCTGTGTCACGGTACACGTCGCGGTAGAGGTTGCGGATCCAGGTCTGATTGGCGGGGTCGCCGGATTCGTCGGCCCAGACCGTCTGGTACACCGCCTTCATGACCACGTCGCGCTGGGCGGTCGCGGAGGCGCCCGGTGCCACCGCCCGCACCTGGCCGCCATACCCTACGAGCAGCATGCCACCGCCTGAGGGGCCGGCCGGGCGCTCAGGTACTGGTAAATGGTGGCCAGCTGGTCCCCGGTGAACGAGCGGCGCAGGTAGGCGGCCTTGATCTTGTACCGGCCGGCAGACACGTCGCCAGCCTGGCCGGTGCCGGGCCAGGTCGTCGCGTGCAGCCACGGCAAGATCCGCCGGGCGTTCACCACTGGCGTGACTCCGGAGCCGGCAGTGATTTAGGACACGAAGTCGGTCACCATGGCGGCCGCGCCCGGGATGCCCGCGTCGATCTGCGCCACCATCATGATCCGCCCGGCGGCGCGCTGTAGCGGGATCATGATCGCGTACAGGCCGGTGTGCGAGGAGCCGGGAGCGCTATTGCGCTCGTGCCAGATGCCGAAGTTCCGCAACAGCGCCGAGAACGCCTGCAGGGTCATCTGCTGGTCCCACGCCCAGACGACAACCGACTCCAGCATCTCCCCTGGGGTGGGCGGCAGCAGCTGGGAGGCGTCGGTTCCGGTGGTACCGGGGGAGCGCAGCCAATACCGGGTGACCACGCCGAAGTTCCCGCCGCCACCCCCAGTGTGCGCCCACCACGGGTCGCTGTCCGGGTCGCCCGGCTCCTGCGTGGCCTCCACCACACGGGGAGTGCCGTCCTGGCCGACCACCACCACCTCCACGCCGTACGGGTGATCCACTACTGAGCCGTACCGGCGAGACGGCGGCCCGTATCCACCGCCAGCGAAGTGCCCGCCCGCGCCCACCTCCGGGCAGCCACCCGCCGGGATGGTCACCCCCCAGCCGGTGAACAGCGTCCGGAACACCTGCCCGAGCGTGGCCCCCGGTTGCACCGCGAACGCGCCCCGGCGGGCGTCGTAGCCGACGGCGTTCATCGGCGAAAGCTCCACCAGCATCCGCACCGCCGGGTCGGCGGTGAAGTTCTCGAAGCAGTGGCCGCCGCTGCGCACCGCGAGCCGCCGTCCCAAACGCAGCGCATCCGCCACTGCGCCCACCAACTGTTCAGTGGACCCGACCACCCGGATCTCGTCCGGCCGGCCGACGAACCGGAAGTTGTTGCCGCGCAGCAGCCCCTCGTACCTGACATCGGATGGCCGTACCGTCGCAGGCCCGAACGCCGTCGGTTCCGGCCCGCCCGAAGTGAAATGCAATCGATTCATCACAGGCCAATCATGAGGCTACTATCGCGGGTGCCATGTCGCCTTGCCAGATGCACGCAGTCGCGGAATGCCGAGTTGGCCTCGTCCGCGAAATGACGCGAGCGCCGAAGCCGACAGCCTGGTCATAGCCTGTACCGTCTCAGAATTCGATGCGGGTCCGGCCGATGCCGATGTAGAGCAGGCGGCCGTGGTGGCGGAGGGTGACTTCGCCGTCTTCGATGCGATGCAACCACGACCCCTACCCGTGCCCGCCACATGCCCGTAAGGACGGTCACACACGGCGATTCACGGTTATTCGCGGGGCACCCGGCAGCGCACCTCACCTGTGCAGCCGTAGGTCCCATAGTCGCGGGCACCACCTTTGCAAGCAAGGGACCACAGAGAACGAAGAAGCCGCCCCCTACGGGAGCCATGCTGGGAGCCACCCAAGCGAACGACTTCCCGTCAGGCCCTACAGATCTGGACAACAGCCCGAAGCCATCCCGACCGTGTGAACGAATCTGAACACATGCCGCGGCCTTGCTGGTATCCACGGATCTGTAAGGCTGGAGGTTTCGAGCCTGCTGGGCTCGTTCCACGCGCGCATAGCCTGCCGGGTGGACCTCAACCGCCGCGAGCGTGGCCGCCACTATTCCCACCCGGCGATCCACAGGATGTGCCAGAAGCCGGCGACAATACCAACGAAGGCACACACACTTGCGCCGCGCGCGTCCTTGGCAGATACCTGGCGCCTGTTCAGCCTCGCCGCCGGCGTGTCACTGCCCGAGTGCTGATTACCAGCAGGTCTCACGCAGCGTGATGGCATCGGCAGGGGTGCCCGGACCCGGTTCCGGCCATGACTCAAGAGGTATAGACCATTGGTCTAGTGAACGCGGCCACCTGTCGTTGCCGGGCTCAGCTCGATCGCGGCCGTTCTTGAGAAGCCCGCCACGACCCGGTGCTAACTCACGAGCAAACATGGATCCAGCACGGGGGCAAAAACAGGCGTACAAGATGACATGGAGCGATAAAGTCCCAGGTCAGAACGGATCTGCTGTCAGGAACTTAGGCTCAGAACCAGGGGATTAAGAGTCTGCTGCTCTGCCAGTTGAGCTAGCGGCGCGTCGTGCCGGACCATGCTATGACGTGCCGGACTGTACGGCAAACCGGGAGAGCCGGTGCCGCGTGGTGCCGCCTGCTGCCGGGGCGTACCGTGACATCCGGGCGAACATGGAGCGAACATCGCTGCGGGAAGGTCTAGACCACTATGGCCCGGACGTCCGGGCATGGACGGTAAAGGTATAGACGCGGTGGACGTCATACACGCACGCCGCGCCCGGAGTCTGGCGGAAGTGCCGGCACTGTCCGTGATCCCTGCTGGCAGGGCCCTGATCTAGCCTGGGCGTCGGGGCACGGGCGGCTATCCGCCCCGTCCGTGCGATATGGACGGTATGGCGGTCAGGTACCTGCTCTGGTGGCGCCGGTGGTGATGCGGCTGACCGACGGGCCGGTGTTGTTGGTGAACCACATGTTCCCGTCAGGGCCGGGTGTGATGATCGACGGGTCGCTGATGGTGGGGTCGGTGTAGAAGGCCATCTGGCCCGTTGCGGTCATCCGCCCGACGGTGTCGCTGGTGGAGTTGGTGAACCAGATCGCCCTGTCCGGGCCCGGTGAGATCCCGATCGGGCGGCTGATCGCGGGATTGGTGTAGACGGTGACATGCCCCCGGTAGGTGATGCGGCCGATCATGTTGTTCCCGAAGCTGGTGACCCAGATGGCCCCGTGCGGGCCGCGGGTGATGTTCTGCGGCTCGCTGATCCCGGGCCTGGTGAACTCGGTGATCCTGCCGCCCGGGGTGATCCGGCCGATCGTGCTGTTCGCGTAGTTGGCGAACCAGATGCTGCCGTGCGGGCCGGCCGTGATCCCGTGGGGCTGGTCGATGCCGTGGCCGCGGAAGTAGGTGACCTTCCCGGAGGCGCTGATCCGGCCGACCGAGCCGTTGCACGGGCCGGTGGTGGTGAACCAGATGCTGCCCCGGGGCCCGGCTGTGATCCCCTCCGGGTCATCGACCCGCGTGACCACGGTGGGCTGCCCGGAGGTGGTGATGCGGCCGATGTAACCCTCGTTCCCGGTGTAGAAGTCCGCGACCCGGTTGGTGTACCACAGGTCCCCGTCCGCGCCCAGGGTGATCACGTTCGGGCCGTGACCGGGTGGGGAGGGGACGGGGTAGCTGGTGATCTGCCCTGAGGTGGTGATCTTCCCGATGGCCGGGATACCTAGTTCGGTGAACCACAGGTTCCCGTCCGGTCCGGTGATGATCCCGGCCGGGTTGATGTAACCGGGTGCCAGGTCATAGGTGGTGACGGTGCCTGGTGTCGTGGCGGCAGCGGCCCCCTGGCATGCGCCGGTGGACAAGAGCGCCAGGGCGGCCAGCATGGCAGGCAGGCCGGCCAGGCGGCGCTTCTTATGCGTGGGCTTCGCCGTGAATGCGGCAATGACTGAACCCATGGAACGCTCCCCCCGCAACGACCCGTATGTGAGAGGGGAGAGCCTAACGTGGGAGCGGCGCGACTTCGGAGGGCTGGTTATTGGGCGGCGTTTCCCGCCGGAAACAGTAAATGGCGGGCTTATGGAAAGAAGGCAAGGTCGGGCTGCGCAGCGTTTGTTGCGTTGGCCGGCCAGAGCACGTGACTGGGTACGACGACGGGGAAGGATCGGCTGCTCAGATGGCCATGGTGAGCTCGTAGAAGGCCGCGTGGAGCCGGTGCCGGTACCCCCTCTCGTCAGCCGGGTTCAGCGCAGGTCGAACTCTCCGAGCTTCACGCCAGCGGCAAACGACTGCCGCTTCGCTGGGGTCAGCGTGAGCACCGGTCCGCCCGGGTTCTTGCTGTCGCGCACGGCGATGACACCGGGCAGGTTGGTGGCTACTTCGACGCAGTTCCCGCCGGTTCCGCCGCTGCGGGCACGATGTGAATCGATGAACCCGATTAGCGCGGAAGCCAGGGGTCGAGTTCGCGGGCGAAATACGCACTCGCCGCCTTCAATATCTTATTCGCGCGGCGGAGCTCCCGGTTTCGCGTTCCAGCTCCGCGATCCGCCGCTGCTCACCGGTCGAGGTGCCCGGCCGCGTCCCGTTATCGATCTCGCCCTGCTTCACCCAGCCACGCAGGGCCTCGGGATGAACGCCCAGCTGACGGCCCACCCGGGCCAGCTCACCGTGACCCTTACCGTCGCGCTCCCGGATCTCCAGGACCATCCTCACCGCGCGTCCACGCAGCTCATCGGGGTACTTCCGCTGTGCAGGCATGACTCTGCATCCTTCCAGGGATCAGAGCCTCCAAGATCCCCGGGGCGGTCCACCTCCCGGAACAGCGGCCGATCCAGACAGTGCGATGCCCGGCCGGCACAGACCCCGGGTACCCTAGCCCGCTACCAGCAGGACGCCGCATGGCAGGGGAGTGGCAGATCTGGCCGGGCATTGCGAGCACCTGAAGCAAAAGGCCGTGACAGCGAGCTGGTACTCCGCACGATGGTTAGCCCTGGACCCACGCCTCAGCGGGAGCGCCGACGCGGCAGCGCCCACCGGACAGGCTTGAACCGCCGGTAAGAGTGGTTCTAACTGCCCGGGCGTTTACCCGGCACTCCGGGAGCGGGCCGCCGCAGTGCGCCAGCACCGTGGCGGCCCTAGGAACCCATCTCGGTCTAGGAGACAGGATCCATGACTGAATTCAAGCAGACCGCTCACCTCGTGGAGCGTGCCCGCGCGTGCCGGACCGCGGCCCGGCACGCCCTCAGCCAGCTGCCAGCCGTTGGGCAGCTGCCGTGTTGCGGGCTGCCTGGCCAGCCCATGTCCTACTGGATAGACCGGCTCTGGAGATTACTCCAGACGCTCGGCGTCACCGCCGCGCAGCTGGCAGAAGCAGATGAAGGGCAGCTTGGCATCCTGCGCCAGGCATTAGCGGGAGGGGGGCAGGCCCCCTCCCGGCCTCCCCCGCGCCGGCTTGGGTAGGTGAGCTCCGGGCCGGGCAAGCCGGCCCTCGCGGTGCACGCTTGTGGCATGGCTGCGGTGGTGAACATCAATGACGTGCTCGATGGCCACGTCCGGCTGGAGATCGAGTGCGCCGATCGGTTGTACCTCAACGCGTATGTGCCCATCCTGCAAGTCGGTCCGCAGGTCAGGCGATTCCTTGAGGATCACCTGGGGAACCGGCTGGCCTCGCCGGCGCTGATCTCGAAGATCGGTAACCGGTTCCGTGCTGAGGTCCGGGCTTTCGCGGCGCAGGAGTCGATCCCGGTGCTGCGGCTGAAGAAGCCGGACCGGACCCGCTGGGACGATCGCAAGCCCGACCATGTCCGGCCCTGGCTCGACAAGGCCGGGAGCGAGGGCAGGTTCGGAGTGGTGGCTATCGTCGCGGCGCAGGAGTTCCAGTTCGTCTACTCGGCCGCCCGGCGGGCCGGGGCTAGTGGCGGGGTATTTCGTCTTCACCAAGGAGGAGCGCCGGGCCGGCGTCTACTACTTTTACGTCCTCGACCGCGAGTTCGGGCCCGGCTTCATCAAGATCTGCACCTACTTCCCGTATCCCGCCAAGGTCTGGCTGAACGGGCACGAGTGGGCCAAGCGCCAGGCACGGCGAGCGCGGGTGCCCTTCGGCGAGCTGGCCAGCGGGTTCGCCTCCTGCGATCAGCCGGAGCGGCTGCAGGCGATCTGCGACCGCTTCG
>Ga0335077_10000014_pt1 | contig 192903 bp, 175 predicted proteins | sample Lox_Sample_31_FD_207151 | JGI IMG/M metagenome (GOLD analysis project Ga0335077, IMG submission 207151) | Soil microbial communities from Loxahatchee National Wildlife Refuge, Florida, United States - Lox_Sample_3.1 | ecosystem: Environmental > Terrestrial > Soil > Wetlands | place: USA... | reverse complement strand
AGCCAGGCCCTGGCCCGGCTGGCCAGCTGACCGTCCCGCCAGCCCAGCAAGCCCAGCCACCCGGACGGCCAACCCAGGCACCCGGCACCACAAACCAGTCCCAGCCAATCCCGACACAGCCCCCCGGTGACCGCAAACTCACCGCACTGTTGTTTCAGCTGCCCCAGCTGGCTTGGGTGCCGCCGACCCGGTCGGCGACGATCTTTTCCGCGTAGCCGGAGCGCTGGTATGCCGCCATCGGGTCCGGGTCCAGGCCCATGTCCTCGCGCAGCCCGGCCAGCAGCGGGCGGACGTCGGTGCTGAACGCGTCCATCAGCACCGCGTTGCCGCCCAGCACGTCACCCGCGCGCTGGGCCGCGGCCAGCGCGTCCGTGTCTACCAGCAGCGCCTTGGCCGTGGCTTCCTGCACGTTCAGCACCGAGCGGATCTGGGCCGGGATCTTGGGCTCGATGTTGTGGCACTGGTCGAGCATGAACGCTAGGCCCGCTTCCGGGCTGAACCCGCCGCCCAGCCGCACCTCGGTCAGGATGCGGAACAGCTGGAACGGGTCGGCCGCGCCGACCATCAGGTCGTCGTCGGCGTAGAACCGGGAGTTGAAGTCGAACGCGCCGAGCTTGCCCGCCCGGAGCAGCACGGCCACGATGAACTCGATGTTGGTGCCGGGTGCGTGGTGCCCGGTGTCCACGCACACCTTGGCCCGCTCGCCGAGCCGCGCGCAGTGCAGGTAGGCGGTGCCCCAGTCGGGCACGTCGGTGCTGTAGAAGGCCGGCTCGAACAGCTTGTACTCCAGGATCAGCCGCTGGCTGGCCGATACCCGCTGGTAGGCCGCGTCCAGCGCCCCGGCCAGCCGGTCCTGCCGGGCGGCGATCGAGTCCTGGCCGGGGTAGTTGGTGCCGTCCGCGAACCACAGCTTGAGGTCCTGCGAGCCGGTCGCGTCCATGATGTCCACGCACTCGAGCAGGTGGGCCACGGCTTTCCGGCGCACCCGCGGGTCTGGGTGGCACACGCTGCCCAGCTTGTAGTCGTCGTCCTGGAACACGTTGGCGTTGACCGTGCCGACGGCCACCCCCTGGCCGCGGGCGTAGGCGGCCAGTTCCGTGTAGTCGGCCACAGCGTCCCACGGGATGTGCACGGCCACCGTGGGCGCCACCCCGGTGAACTTGTGCACCTGCGCCGCGTCGTCGATCTTCTCCTGGGGCGTGCGGGGCACCCCGGGCTGGGCGAACACCTTGAACCGGGTCCCGGTGTTGCCGAACGCCCAGGAGGGCAACTCGATCCGCTGCACCCGGAGGGCGCTGCGCACGGCGGTCAGGTCAGGCATTTCTTCGTCATCTCCAGGCAGCGGCTGTGGCGGGTCGATCCGGGGCGGGCGGTCACTCGAGGTGGAAGACCTCAGCGACGCGGCGGAAGCCCTGGTCCGGTGGCAGGCCATCGAGGTCGGTGAGGAACTCGGCCAGCTCCGGCCACACCGCGCCGTGCCGCTCGCGGTACTCAGCCAGCCGGCTGGGCTGGACCCGGCCCAGGAAGCAGACCCGCTCCACTGTGCTCTTGACGGCTGTGCTCTTGACGGCTGTGCTCTGCACCGCTGCGCTCCCTACTGCTGTGCTCATTACGGCGGCGATCCCGCCGCGCCGGGCTGGGCCCGGGGGTCAGCCGGCCCCCGGGCCCAGCTTCCTCAGAAGCCCCAGGAGTTGTAATTGTTGATGTTGGACTTGGTGAACACGAGCGGCGGGCCGAGCAGGATGGTGTGGTCCGCGCCGACCGTGAACGTGCCGAGCTTGCCCGCGGTGACGGACTGCCCGGCTGCTCCGGTGATCTTCTTCGAGGCGTAGTTGACTGCTGCGTAGGCGGCGAGGTAGCCGAGGTTGGCCGGGTTCCACAGCTCGAAGCTCTGCACCGTGCCGTCTTCCACGTACTTGTTCATCGCCACCGGGGTGCCGAGACCGGTCAGCGCGACCTTGCCCTTGTACTTGGATGTGTCGAGGACCTGGGCCGCGGCCAGGATGCCCACCGTGGTCGGTGAGATGATCCCCTTGAGGTTCGGGTAGTGCTGCAGCAGGCCCTGGGTCACCTGGGTGGCAGTGGTCGGGTCGCCGTTGCCGTAGACGATGGAGACCAGCTTCATCTTCGGGTACTTCTTCAGCTCCTGCTTCATGTACCCGATCCAGGTGTTCTGGTTGGTGGCCGAGGTGGCCGCCGACACGGCTCCTGGTAGATGACCGCGAGGCCGGCCTGCTGGGCCGCGGCCGGGCCGTGCAGCGTGACCGGCTGGCCGTCGATGAGCAGGTCTACGGAGTCCGGCCGGTACACGCCGGCCAGGATCTTCACCATGGTCGACTTGCCCGCGCCGTTCTCGCCGACCAGCGCGTGCGCCCCGCCGGCGTGCAGCTCGATCGTGCCGTCGATCACCGCGCGGACCGCGCCGAACGACTTGGTGACGCTGCGCAGGGCGAGCCCGGGTACCGCCGTGGCCGGGCCCGGGGTGGCCGGGCCCGGCGTGGCCTGGCCGGGGTCAGCCCGGCGCGGCGCGGGGCCGTCGGGGCCAGCTGTCACGGCCTGGTCCTTCCTGGGGGTGGGCGGGGGGTTCGCCCGTTCGCTGGAGGGCAGGTCTGCTATAACGTTTCAAGTGATGTGCAGAAGTGTCGAGCCAAGTAACGGGCGTGTCAATAGCGGCCGGCCCGGGTGGCCGGATCGTTACCGGCAGGTTTCGGGCTTGCCATCGACCGGGCTCGCGGCCCGCCCGGGCCGGTTCAGCGGCCGGCCCAGGACCAAGGTCGGCGGCCAGGTTGACGCGTCGCCGCAGGCCGCACCACACTGACCGGACAGGAGGAGCCGTGGCGGACACGCCGGTCAGCATCAGGGAAGTCGCCGCCCTGGCCGGGGTTTCGCTCGGCACGGTGTCCAACGTGCTCAACCGGCCCGGCGTGGTGGCCGAGCCGACCAGGACCAGGGTGCAGGCGGCCATCAAGGAACTGGGCTTCATCAGGAACGAGTCGGCACGCCAGCTCCGGGCCGGCCGCAGCCGGACCATCGGGCTGGTCGTGCTGGACGTGGCCAACCCGTTCTTCACCGACGTGGCCCGGGGCGTGGAAGACGAGGCCAGCGAGGCCGGGCTGGCCGTAATCCTGTGCAACAGCGACGACCAGAAGGACAAAGAGTCCCGCTACCTGGAGGTGCTGGAAGAACACCGGGTCCAGGGCATCCTGATCACCCCGGTGGCCGGCGCGGACAAACGGCTGGCCCAGCTGCAGCGCCGGGGCACCCCGGTGGTGCTGGTGGACAGCCGGTCCGCGTCCCGCGGCCAGTGCTCGGTGTCCGTAGACGACGTGCTCGGCGGTGATCTGGCCGTGGCCCACCTGCTGGAGGCGGGCCACGAGCAGATCGCGTTCGTCGGCGGCCCGCTCAGCATCCGGCAGGTCGCCGACCGCCGCGATGGCGCACTGCGGGCCCTGCGCCGGGCCGGGCTCGGCGAGGACGGTCTGCACCTGATCGAGACCCCGGCGCTGAACGTGGCGGCCGGCCAGCGGGCCGGCGCCACCCTGGCCGGGCTGCCGCCGGGCACCCGGCCAACCGCCGTGTTCTGCGCCAACGACCTGCTCGCGCTGGGGGTGCTGCAGGCCATGACGACCAGCCGGATCGGAGTCCCGGACGGCATCGTGATCGTCGGGTACGACGACGTCGACTTCGCGGCCGCGGCGGCGGTGCCGCTGTCCTCGGTGCGCCAGCCCCGGCATCAGCTCGGCCGGGCCGCGGCCCAGCTGCTGATCGAGGAAGCGCTGGGCGACGGCACGCACCGGCACCGGCAGGTGGTGTTCGAGCCGGACCTGGTGGTCCGGGCGTCCAGTCAGGGCCGGCCGCGCCGCCCGCGGCGGCCCCGCGGGGCCGGCCCCGCGCCCGCGGCCGCGGCGGTGGGCTGAGCATGCGCATCGCGTTGTTCGTGACCTGCCTGGCGGACACGCTCTTCCCGCAGGCCGGCCAGGCTACCGTCCGGCTGCTGGAACGGCTCGGCCACCAAGTGGACTTCCCCGAGGCGCAGACGTGCTGTGGCCAGATGCACATTAACACCGGGTACCAGGCGGCGGCACTGCCACTGATCAGGCGTTATGTAGAAGTCTTCGAGGGTTACGAGGTGATCGTGGTGCCGTCCGGGTCGTGCACCGGGTCGATCCGGCACCAGCACGCGATGGTGGCCCGCCGCGGCGACGACGAGGCGCTGGCCCGCCGGGCGGAAGCGGTCGCGGCGCGCAGCTACGAGCTGTCCCAGCTGCTCACCGACGTGCTCGGGGTGGACGACGTGGGCGCCTATTACCCGCACCGGGTCACCTACCACCCGACCTGCCACTCGCTGCGCCTGCTCGGCGTGGGCGACCGGCCGCTGCGGCTGCTCCGCAACGTGGCCGGGCTGGACCTGGTCGAGCTGCCGGACGCCGACGTGTGCTGCGGCTTCGGCGGCACGTTCGCGGTCAAGAACGCGGACACGTCGACGGCCATGCTGGCCGACAAGATGCGCAACGTGCTGGCCACCCGGGCCGAGGTGTGCACGGCGGGGGACAGCTCCTGCCTGATGCACATCGGCGGCGGCCTGTCCCGGCTCCGGGCGGGCACCCGCACCGTGCACCTGGCCGAGATCCTGGCCGCCACCGCGGCGGACGGTGCCGGGGACGGTGCCCGGTGAGCCGGGACGGCCCGGCCCCGGTCTACCTGGGCCTGCCGACCGCGCCCCGCGGGGTGGGGCACCTGCGCGGCACCGAGCCGTTCCCGGTCGCGGCCCGCCGTGCGCTGGGCAACAGCCAGCTGCGCCGCAACCTGGGCCGGGCCACCGCGACCATCCGGGCCAAGCGGGCCGCGGTGGTGTCCGAGCTGCCCGACTGGGAGCAGCTCCGGCTGGCCGGGCAGGCCATCAAGACCGAGACCATGCGGCACCTGGACCGCTACCTGGAGCAGCTGGAGAGCCAGGTCGCCGCGCGCGGCGGGGTGGTGCACTGGGCCCGGGACGCGGTCGAGGCCAACCGCATCGTGGTCGATCTGGTCCGCGCGGCCGGGGCGACCGAGGCGGTCAAGGTCAAGTCCATCGTGACCGACGAGATCGGGCTGAACGAGGCGCTCGCCCAGGCCGGCATCCGGGCCCTCGAGACCGACCTGGCCGAGCTGATCGTGCAGCTCGGCCACGACCGGCCCTCGCACATCCTGGTGCCCGCCATCCACCGGAACCGGGCCGAGATCCGGGACATCTTCCTGCGTGAGATGGGTGACGCCGACCCCGGGCTGACCGACTCGCCCGCCGCGCTGACCGAGGCGGCCCGGCTGCACCTGCGCCGCGCGTTCCTGTCGGCCCGGGTCGGCATCAGCGGGGCGAACTTCGCCATCGCCGAGACCGGCACGCTGTGCGTGGTCGAGTCCGAGGGCAACGGCCGGATGTGCCTGACCCTGCCGGACGTCCTGATCACCGTGATGGGCATCGAGAAAGTGCTGCCGGCCTGGGCTGACCTGGGCGTGTTCATGCAGCTGCTGCCCCGGTCGTCGACTGGTGAGCGGATGAACCCCTACACCTCGATGTGGACCGGGGTGACCCCGGGCGACGGCCCGCAGCAGTTCCACCTGGTGCTGCTGGACAACGGGCGGACCGCCGCGCTGGCTGACCCGGCGGGCCGGTCCGCGCTGCACTGCATCCGGTGCTCGGCCTGCCTGAACGTGTGCCCGGTGTACGAGCGGGTGGGCGGGCACGCCTACGGCTCGGTGTACCCGGGCCCGATCGGGGCGGTGCTGTCCCCGATGCTGACCGGGGTCGAGGATAACGCCACGCTGCCCTACGCGTCGTCGCTGTGCGGCGCGTGCTACCAGGTCTGCCCGGTCCGGATCGACATCCCGTCGGTGCTGGTGCACCTGCGGGCCCGGCACGTCGAGGAGTCGCACGGCCGGCTGCCCAGCCCGGAGGCGGTGACCATGGCCGCGGCGTCCTGGGTGCTGGCCAGGCCTGCCCGCTACCAGGCCGGCCAGCGGGCCGGGCGGCTAGGTCGGCTGGCCAGCCGGGACGGGCGGCTCCGGCGGCTGCCGCCCCCGCTGGCCGGCTGGACCGTGGCCCGCGACGCGCCCGCCCCGCCGGCCCAGACGTTCCGCGAGTGGTGGCGGGCCCACTCTGCTGGCGAGGCGGGGCGCGCCGGAGGTGTGTTCCCGCCGGGCCGGCGCTCGCGGGGGGTTCCGGGGGGCCGTCCCCCCGGGGAGGCACCGTGAGCGCGCGGGACGAAGTGCTGGGGCGGATCCGCACCGCGGTTGGCCCGGACCGGGACCAGGATCCCGCGCCCGCCCCGGGCGGCTACCGCACGCACGCCGGGCTGGGCACCGCCCAGCTGCTCGATCAGCTGGCCGAACGCCTGAGCGACTACCGGGCCAGAGTCCGGCGCGCGGAGCCCGGCGGGCTGCTGGACACCGTAGCCGGGGCGCTGGCCGGGCGGGGTGCGCGGCGGCTGGCCGTCCCGCCCGGCCTGGACCTGCCGGGGCCGCTGGACGGCGTGCAGCTGGTGGTGGACGACGGGCTGCCCGCCCGGGAGCTGGACGGGTTCGACGGCGTGATCACAGGAGCCGCGGTGGCCATCGCCCAGACCGGGACGATTATCCTGGACGGGTCGGCCGGCCAGGGCCGCCGCGCGCTCAGCCTCATCCCCGACTACCACCTGTGCCTGGTCCAGGCCGCGCAGGTGGTCGGCCTGGTCCCGGAGGCGGTGGCCCGGCTGCGCCCGGACCGCCCGCTGACCTGGATCAGCGGGCCGTCCGCAACCAGCGACATCGAGCTGGACCGGGTCGAAGGCGTGCACGGGCCGCGCACCCTCGAGGTCATCCTGATCGGCGGCTGAGGAGCGGCTGGTGCGCGCACTCGTCTACCCCGGTTACCGGGTCATGCCCACCCTGGCCGACGTGGCCGCGCCGGACTGCCCGGCGGACGGGGTGGTGCTCGACGTCGGCGCGACCGGGGTGTGCCGGTCGGACTGGCATGCCTGGATGGGCCACGACCCGGTGCCGCTGCCGCACATCCCCGGGCACGAGATGGCCGGCACGGTAGCCCGGGCCGGCCCTGGGGTGACCCGGTGGCGGCCCGGCGACCGGGTCACCGTCCCGTTCGTCTGCGGCTGCGGCCGCTGTGCCTACTGCCGGGCCGGCCAGGCCCAGGTGTGCCCGCGGCAGACCCAGCCCGGCTTCACCGGGCCTGGGTCGTTCGCCGAGCAGGTGGCCATCCCGGCCGCCGACGTGAACCTGGTCGCGCTGCCGGATACGGTCGGCTTCGTGACCGCGGCGTGCCTGGGCTGCCGGTTCGCCACCGCGTTCCGGGCGCTGACCGCGCACGGCCGGGTGCGGGCGGGCGACTGGCTGGCCGTGCACGGCTGCGGCGGGGCCGGCCTGTCCGCGGTGCTGATTGGCGTCGCGCTGGGTGCCCGGGTCATCGCGGTGGACGTGGCCCAGGTAGCCCTGGACCGGGCCCGCGAGCTGGGAGCTGACCAGGTCATCGACGCGGGGCCAGGCCGGGTGGCGGACCCGGCGGCGGCCATCCAGGAGCTGACCGGCGGCGGGGCGCACGTATCGCTGGACACGCTCGGCTCACCGGCCACCGCGGCCGGCTCGGTGCGCAGCCTGCGCCGCCGCGGCCGGCACGTCCAGGTCGGCCTGCTGCTCGGCGCCGACGCGGCCGCCCCGCTGCCGATGGACCTGGTCATCGCCAGGGAGCTGGAGATCTACGGGTCGCACGGGATGGCGGCCGGTGACTACCCGGCCCTGCTGGCCATGATCGCGGACCACACGCTGCGCCCTGGCCGGCTGACCGGCCGGGTGATCGGGCTGGCCGAGGCCGGCCCGGCGCTGGCCGCGATGGGCCAGCCGCCCGCCGCCGCCGGGATGACCGTGGTCGAGCTGGCCCGCGGTCCTGGGTGAACCCGCTTCCAGCGGGCAGGGGATAGAGACATAGCGGTCGCATCCGTGGAGGAGAAAGAGCTCGTGAGCGCGGTACCCGAGATCATGCTGAACAACGGCCAGGCCATCCCCCAGTTCGGCTTCGGCGTCTTCCTGGTCGAGCCCGGCGAGACGGTGGCCGCGGTCGCCGCGGCCCTGGAGGCCGGCTACCGGCACATCGACACGGCCGAGGGATACGGCAACGAGAAGGAGGTCGGCGACGCCATCCGCAAGTCCGGCCTGGACCGGGCGGACGTGTTCGTCACCAGCAAGCTGGCCAACGGCGCGCACCGGCCCGACGACGCCCGCCGCGCGTTCGACGCGTCCCTTCAGGCGCTCGGCTTCGACTACCTCGACCTGTTCCTGATCCACTGGCCACTGCCCACCCGGTACGACGGGGACTTCGTGTCCACCTGGCGGACGCTGCAGGAGTTCTACCGCGACGGCCGGGCCCGGTCCATCGGCGTGTCCAACTTCCAGGCCCACCACCTGCGCCGGCTGCACACCGAGACCGAGGTCATGCCAGCGGTCAACCAGATCGAGCTGCATCCCTACCTGACCCAGGATGATCTGCGCCGGTTCTGCGCCGAGCACCAGATCGCGGTGGAGGGCTGGTCCCCGCTGGGCCGGGGCCGGGTGCTGGCTGACCCGGAGATCGTGTCGATCGCCAGCCGGGTCGGCAAGACCCCGGCCCAGGTGGTGCTGCGCTGGCACATCGAGCGGGGCGACATCGTCTTCCCTAAGTCCGTCACCCCGGCCCGGATCCGGGAGAACTTCGCCATCTTCGACTTCGAGCTGTCCGGCGAGGACGTCGAGGCGATCAGCGCGCTGAACCGGAACGAGCGGTTCGGCCCGGATCCGGACAAATTCGACATGGTGTGAGGGCTTGGCCAGCGGCCATGGGCCGATCAGCGGTGGCCGGGCTGGCCCGGCCACCGCTCAGGTGGTTACGCGGATTTCTGGCCGTGCTGCTGCCGCAGCTCAGCCGCCCGCGCGATGAGGCTTCTCCGCACGTCCTCCGGGAGATCACCTCGACCTCCCGGGGCAACCAGCTGACCGTGGACGAGGAACGGCGCAAGCTCGCACTGGTGGCCAGCACGGCCGGCCCGATCTGGGGCTGAAGCGTTCACCGGACGGCCACCTGGCCGTGGCTGCCCGGCCGGTAGGCTGGCCCGCGTCCCGAACTCGCGGCGGAGGTAGATGCGCGTCGAGCTGGCCACCGAGCCCGGCACCCCGGGCTGGCCCAACGAGGATTTCGCGGCCGCCGCCCCGGGGGCCGCGGTGCTGCTGGACGGCTGTACCACCACGCCGCGGTCGGCCAGCACCGGATGCGTGCACGGGGTGGCCTGGTATGCCCGGGCACTGGGTGGCGTTCTGCTGGCTCAGATCAGTACCGATCCGGCTATCCCGCTGGCGGACGCGCTGGCCGCGGCCATCGGGCAGGTCCGGGACAGCCACGCCGGGCGCTGCGACCTGGCCAACCCGCTCACCCCGGCGTCGACCGTGACCGCGGTCCGGGCCACGCCGGACGGGTTCGAGGCGCTCGCGCTGGCCGATTCGGTCATCGTGGCCGATTACGGGAAGGACCGGGCGCCGCTGGTTCTCACGGACCGGCACCGGGCCGCGAGCACCAGCCCGGATGCCGCCGGGCAGGCCCGCACTGCCACCGTGCCGCTGGACGGGCTGCGGGCCATCGCCCTGCTCAGCGACGGCGCTACCCGGATCGCGGCGGAGTATGGCCTGATCAGCTGGCCTGAGCTGGCCGGTGTGCTGCGCGAGGACGGCCCGGCCGGGCTGATCAGCAGGGTCCGCGCGGCGGAGGACGCCGACCCGGACGGGGCGCGCTGGCCGCGGGCCAAGCTGCGCGACGACGCCACCGTGCTGTACTGGCCCCAGCCCGGCGGGCGGTGGGGTGGCCAATAGTAGGATGAGGTGCTTCTGAGACGGCAGGTTACGGGATGATGCTGATCTCATCTCCCGCCATGAATGGAGCCAGGAATGCTGTCCTGCGCACCCGGGCGCGCCGCCGCCCAACCCGGCTGGCGGCTGGCGGCTGAGCGCTGCGCGGCGCCGCTACGTCCCGCAGTGGCATGACCGAGCCGCATCTTGTCGCGCGGGGCGGCGTGGCGGGCACCGGGGGCGACGGCGGGGCGGCGGCTACCGCGGGCCAGGACACCGCGCCCACCGGGCAGCCGGCCGGCCAGGATCGCGCGCCGGGCCGCGGCCGCACGGCAGGCTCGCTGCGCACCGCGGCGGCCCACGCGCCGGGCCTGCTCCGGCGGCACTGGCTGGTCGCCCTGCTGCTGGCCGCCGGGCTGGCGCTGCGGGTGCTGGCCGTGCTCGCCTACCGGCCCGCGCTGATCTACGTGGACACGCTCAAGTACCTGTATGGCGCGTCGCCCGGCTCCGACCCGATCGGCTACACGTACATCCTCCGGGCCATCCTGGTCGTGGGGAACCTGACCACGGTCGTGGTGGTGCAGCATCTGGCCGGGCTGGCCATGGCCGCGGCGCTGTACGCGGTGCTGCTGCGCCGGGGTCTCAGCCAGTGGCTGGCCGCACTGGCCGTGGCCCCGGTACTGCTCGACGCCTACCAGGTGCAGATCGAGCAGATGATCATGCCGGACCTGTGGTTCGAGGCGTTCGTCGTGGCCGGGCTGTGCGTGCTGCTCTGGCGGCCGGCGCCGCCGCTCCGGCTGACCGCCGCGGCCGGCCTGCTGCTCGGCGCTTCGGCCACGGTGCACCAGCTCGGTGAGGTGCTCGCCCTGCCCGCCGTGTTCTACCTGCTGGCCACCGCCACCACGCTGCGCCGGGCGCTGACCTCGGCTGGTGTGCTGATCGTGGCCTTCCTGGTGCCGATCCTCGGCTACTGCACCATCTCCTACGCCAGTACCGGGCATTTCTGGCTGGCCCGCGGGCAGAGCGACGTCGGCCGGGTGGTGGCCGCGGCCGACTGCGCCACGCTGCAGCTGCCCGCCGACGTCCGGCCGCTCTGCCCGACCCCGCACCAGCAGTCGTTCGGCCCGGACTGGCTGGAGCACTCCAAGTACTCCCCGCTGCACGCGGCCCCGATCCCGGCCGGGGCGAGCCGGGCCGCGCTGACCCAGCAGCTCACGTCGGCGATCTGGACCCAGCAGCCGGAGCGTATCGCCGGCTCGGTGGGCTACGATTCGCTCCGCCTGTTCGCGGTGACCCGGACCTCGGACCCGTTCACCACGCCGCTGTGGCGCTGGCAGTTCCAGACTCACTACCCGGTCTACCCGAACTGGGTCACCCTGGGCCCGCACCACACGATCGTGGTCGGCGTGCAGACCAGGCTGTTCGGGCGGCTGTTCCTCAAGCCGCTCAAGCCGGCCTACGGCGGCCCGGCCCAGGTGAACCGGCCCCTGGCCGGGTTCCTGCGCTCCTACCAGCTGGACGGTGGCTACACCCCGGGACCGCTGTTCGCCGTGCTGGCCGTGCTCGGCGTGGCCGGCTCGGTGCTGGCGCTGGCCCGGCGGTCGTCGGCTGACCCGCGGCTGCGCGCGGCCGGGCTGGCCTGCCTGCTGTTCACGCTGACCGCCATAGTGATCCTGCTGGGCCCGGACGTGTACGAGTTTTCCTGGCGCTACCAGCTGCCCGCCGTGTTCACCCTGCCGCCCGCCGGGCTGCTCGGCCTGACCGTGCTGCTGGGCCTGCGCCGGCGCCGGAAGGATCCCGCTGATCCGGCTACGTGACCGGGGCGCGCGGTGGTGCGTCCGCGGCGGGCAGCTTGGCCCCGGCCGCCGCCAGCACCTCCGTGGCCGGCCGCGGCCGGGTCCGCAGGCCCGCGGCGATCCCCTTGACCAGGCAGGACCGTAGCGTGCCCCGGTCGGCTGAGCGGGCGAACGTGCGGGCCCAGCGGCGCAGCGTCGCACCCCCGTAGAGCACCCGCTCGGCGGGGGAGAGGGCCGCGCCGCCGCGCAGGGTCCAGATCTTGTTCCGTACCTCGTAGAAGAAGCGCGGTCCCGGGTCCGCGTCGGTGGAGCCGAACGTCCCCGTCTTGTGCATTACCACGCTGGCCGGGCACAGCCAGCCGGTGTGGCCGCGGAGCAGCCGGGTGGTGAACTCGAAGTCGTCGTTCCACAGGAAGTAGTCGGCCTGCGGAAGCCCGCGCTGCCGGCACGTCGCCGCGTCCACCAGGATGGAGACGAACGACGCCGAGCGGATCGGCACACAGCCGGCCGCCGCCGCGCGGCGCTGCTCCGCACCGGACGCGAACGGCTTGGGCCGCGGCGTGTTCATCGGGTGCGCCCGGCCGTCGGTCCACACCACCCGGCTGGCCACCAGCACCGGCGGCCCGGCCCGGCCCGCCCGGTCCCGGGCGTCCAGCAGGGCCCGCAGCGCGTCCGGCTCCGGCACCGTGTCGTCGTCCATCAGCCAGACCAGGTCAGCCTGACCGGCCAGGGCCAGGGCCAGGCCGTAGGCGAACCCCCCGGCCCCGCCGGTGTTCACCGGCAGCGTGGCCAGCCGCGCGGCCGGGAAGTCGGCGCGCACCGCGGCCGCGGTGCCGTCCGTGGACGCGTTGTCCACCACGATCACCGTGTCCGGTGGCCGGGTCTGGCCAAGCACCGCGGCCAGCGATTCGCGCAGCAGGTCCAGCCGGTTCCAGGTCACCACCACGGCGGTCACCCGCGGCCGCCCGCCGTCCACCCCGGGACGGCCCGCGCCGGGACCGGTCATGTCAGGAGTGGCCCCGCGCCCGGGTCCGCTCCATGGCCTGCCAGGCCATGACGCGCAGCCTGCGCACCGCGGGGTAGCGGCTGCTCAGCTCGCGGACCGTCCGCTTCAGCCGGGGCGAGCCACCGACCGCCGCCTCGACCCGCCCGGCCAGCCCGGCCCGCCGGGCACCGGCCCGCGCCGGGCCGCCCGGCGGCCGCGGCCGGCCATGCTCCTTGCGGTACTGGTTGACCACCAGCGCGGCCGCCGCGTCCACCGCGGCGTCCAGCACGTGACCGGCCGGCTGCGCCGCCGGGCTGTCCGGCGGCCCGGCCGGGCCGGCCGGCCGGGGCCGCAGCTCGTCCAGATCCCCGATCAGCTGGTACCCGGAATCGCCCAGCCCGGAGATCAGCGCCTCGGCCTGATCCTTGACCCACGCCTCGCGGTCGGCGGGCAGCACCAGCCGCCCGTGCCGCGGCCGGTCGGCCAGCGCCCGGTGCGCGACCCCTTCCTTGACCGTCCACATGTAGAACCAGTCCGGGACGTCGTCCGGGAGCTTCTCGTTGAGGCGCCGCAGGAACTCGATCTCCGGCAGGCCCAGCGACGCGTTGGGCCGGGCTCTGCTCAGGTCAGCACACGCGGGGCCGACGCCGAGCAGGCCGGCGAAGCGCTCCCAGAGCACGCCGGTGCCCGCGCTGGCCGGCGGCATCGTGATCACGTGGATCCGCTCGGCGGGCACGTGCCGGGCCCAGCCGGCCAGCAGGGCCAGCGTGTCGTGCACCCGCCAGAACCACCACTGGCGCCGGTCGGCGTCCACCGACTCCCGGTCGATCACATCGCTCAGCCAGTCCGCCCAGCCCTTGGCGTTGCGGTGCTTCACCGTCTCCTGCCACTCGGCGGGCAGCAGCGAGGCCATGTCCCGCACGGTCAGCACGACGTGCACCTCGGCCGGCTGCAGCGAGCGGACGGCCCGGGCCGCCTGCTCCTCGCTGGCGGCCGAGAACAGCTCGTGCGAGATCACCGCGGTGTGCGGCGCCTGCCGGGCCTGGTGGGCCAGGATGTCCCACTCCCCGGTCCACGAGCCGGCCGGGTCGCCGGGCAGCTTGGCCAGGCCGCGCAGGTCCTGGCTGGCCCGGAAGTGATCCTGCGCGTGATGGCCGGGCAGCACCACGCCCTGGGCGGCCAGCTCGCGGCGGTTGCCCCACATCACCTGCTGCAGGAACGTGGTGCCGGTCTTCGGCTCGCCGATGTGCAGGAAAACCCTGCCGTTCGATGGCATCCGGGTACCTTATCCGTCGTGAGTGATGCTGCTGCACGGCAAGGGTAGACCAGAAGACAGCGACACGCTGTAGTCAGCGGTAACGGAGCAACTCCGCGCAAAGCTGCCGTAAAGTACCGTGGGACCGGGGCGGCTGGCTCCCCGGAACCCCCCCCCGCCGCAGCGCACACTGCCATACACAGAGCGCACGCTCCGCCATACATGGGAAGGCACATTCGGCACATGCACGAGCCCTTCACGCTCCTGCTCTCGGTATGGGATGGCGACCGGCCCGACTTCCTGCAGCGGGCGTTCCGGAGCGCGGTCGTGGAGCAGACCCTGCGCCCGGCCCAGGTGGTCATCGTGCGGGACGGGCCGGTCGGCGACGAGCTGGCCGGCTGCCTGGCGGAGCTGAAGGAGGCCAGCCCGGTCCCGGTCACGCTGGTGCGGCTGGAGCACAACGGCGGCCTGGGGCCCGCGCTGGACGCCGGGATGGCGGCCAGCCAGTTCGACGTCATCGCCCGGATGGATGCCGACGACGTGGCCATGCCGCACCGGTTCGAGGTGGAGATACCGCTGATCGCGGACGCCGACATCGTCGGCGCGGGGTTGCTCGAGTTCGTCGGGGACATCGGCAACGTGGTCGGCCAGCGCGTCCCGCCCACCGACCCGGAGCAGATCCAGCGCTACGCGCGGATGCACGACCCGTTCAACCACCCGACCGTGGTCTACCGCCGGAAGGCCGTGCTGGCCGCGGGGGGCTACGGCGACCTCCCGCTGATGGAGGACTACGCGCTGTTCGCGCGCATGCTGCTCAGCGGCGCCCGGGCCGTCAATGTGGCCGAGCCGCTGGTCTTCTACCGGGTCGGCGCGACCGCGTTCAAGCGCCGCGGCGGCACCGACCTGCTCCGCTCCGAACTGCGGCTGCAGCGCGAGTTCCGGCGGCAGGGCTTCACCTCGCCCGCCGAGTTCGCCCGCAACGTGCTGGTCCGCGGCGGGTACCGGCTGATCCCGTGGTGGTGCCGCCGCGCGGTGTACAAGCCGATGGTCGCGCGCTACACGGAGCACACCGACCCCGACCCTGGGGAGGGTGAACCCGCGGGCCCGGCCGCCCGGCCCGGCCCGCCCGCACGGCCCGGCCCGCCCGCACGGCCCGGCCCACCGGCCCCGCCCGCGCCTGAGCCGCCGGTGCAGGTGCGCCCGTGAACATCGACCTGGCCGTGGTGGGCTCCGGGTTCTTTGGCCTCACCGTAGCCGAGCGGTGCGCCAGCGACCTCGGCCTCCGGGTGCTCGTCCTGGACCGCCGCCCGCACATCGGCGGCAACGCGTACAGCGAGCCGGAGCCGGAGACCGGCATCGAGATCCACCGGTACGGCGCGCACCTGTTCCACACCTCCAACACGAGGGTGTGGGAGTACGTGAACCGGTTCACGAGCTTCACCGGGTACCAGCACCGGGTGTTCTCGGTGTACAAGGGGCGGGTCTACCCGCTGCCGATCAATCTGGGCACGATCTGCGAGTACTTCGGCCAGGTGATGTCGCCGGACGAGGCCCGGGCGCTGATCGCCGAGCAGGCCGCGGAGATCGACCCGGAGCGGGTGGCCAACCTGGAGCAGAAGGCCATCTCGCTGGTCGGCCGGCCGCTGTACGAGGCGTTCTTCCGCGGCTACACGGCCAAGCAGTGGCAGACCGACCCGGTCAACCTGCCGCCCGAGGTGATCGCCCGGCTGCCGGTGCGGTACACGTTCAACAACCGGTACTTCAGCGACACCTACGAGGGCCTGCCCACGGACGGCTACACAGCGTGGCTGGAACGGATGGCCGACCACCCGAACATCGAGGTCCGGCTCAATACCGAGTTCGCCGGGCTGCGCGCGGACCTGGCCGGCACGGTACCGGTGGTCTATACCGGGCCGCTCGACGCGTACTTCGGTTACGCGGCCGGCGACCTCGGGTGGCGTACCCTCGACTTCCACACCGAGGTGCTGCCCACCGGGGATTTCCAGGGCACGCCGGTGATGAACTACGCGGACGAGGACGTCCCGTACACCCGTATCCACGAGTTCCGGCATTTCCATCCCGAACGTGACTGGTACCCGAAGGACAAAACAGTGATCATGCGTGAGTACTCGCGCTTCGCCGAACGCGGTGACGAGCCGTACTACCCGATCAATACGCCGGAGGACCGGGCACGGCTGCTGACCTACCGCGAGCTGGCGGGCCGCGAGGACGGGGTGCTGTTCGGCGGGCGGCTGGGCAGCTACAAGTACCTCGACATGCACATGGCCATCGGGTCCGCGCTGAGCATGTTCGACAACCGGCTGCGCCCATTCTTCACCGAAGGCGCGGCGCTCAACGGCAAGGGACTTGCGGATGACTGAGCAGGCGGCCCCGGCCCGCACCCTGCGGGTGCTGCAGCGGGTGGTGTTTCCCGGAGACGACCTCGACGTGGTCCCGCTGTACGCGGAGACCAAGATGGACCGCGGCGCCGCCGAGCTCGCCGCCGAGATGGCCGCCGAGGAGCTCACCGGGCGCAAGGTGACTGGCGGCACCTCGACGGGCAGCGCCGTGGTCGGCGAGGCGCAGTCGAGCATCCGCTTCGGCGCGGACGTGCCCGCGCACCTGGCCGAGGAGGCCGGCCCGCGGCGCAGCGCGCTGATCACCAGCGGCCACCGGGTGTCCTTCGCCACCTACTTCAACGCGTTCCCGGCCAGCTACTGGCGCCGCTGGACGACCGTGCACGAGGTGACCCTCCGCATCCGGCTGGCCGGCGAGTCGAAGGTCATCCTCTACCGTTCCACGGCCCGGGGGCACAGCCATCCGATCGAGACGATCAGCGTCGAATCGGATGACCCGGAGACGATCGAGCGCACGCTGCCACTCACCCCGTTCATCGACGGCGGCTGGTACTGGTTCGACATCGTGGCCGGACCGCGCGGGACCACGCTGATCGAGGCGGACTGGCTGGCGCTGGCCGGCACCGGGCCGGCCGGCCGGTTCAGCATCGGCATCACCGCCTTTGGCGCGCCCGACGATCTGGTCCAGAAGCTGCGGGTGCTCGGCGAGGCCACCGACATCCACCCGCAACTCGATGCCGTCTACGTGGTCGACCAGAGCGGACGCCGGGTCAGCGACCACCCGGGCTTCGAGGACGCGGCCAAGAAGCTGGCCGGGCGGGTGCAGGTGATCGAGCAGGCGAACCTGGGCGGATCGGGCGGGTTCTCCCGGTCCATGGACGAGACAGTTCGGGCCGGCCAGAGCGACTACGTGCTGCTCAGCGACGACGACGTCGAGATCGATCCCGAGGGCATCCTGCGCGCGGTGACATTCGCCGACCTGGCCCGCAAGCCGACGATCGTCGGCGGGCAGATGTTCAGCCGGTACGAGCGCTCGGTGCTGCACGCGTTCGCCGAAGCGGTCGCGCCCTACCGGTTCTGGTGGGGCAACGCGCCGAACACCAAGAGCCGGCACGACTTCGGCCGGCGGAACCTGCGCAACACCCCGTGGCTGCACCGCCGGGCCGACGGCGACTACAACGGCTGGTGGATGTGCCTGATCCCGGCCCGGCTGGTCGAGGAGCTCGGTCTCGCCATCCCGGTGTTCATCAAGTGGGACGACGCCGAGTACGGGGTGCGGGCCAGGGACCGCGGCTACCCGACAGTGTCGCTGCCCGGGGTGGCGTGCTGGCAGGCGCCGTGGACCGACAAGAACGACGCGCTCGACTGGAACGCCTACTACCACCTGCGCAACCGGCTCGTGGCCGCGTTGCTGCACTCGAAGGAGCCGCATGGCGGCCAGCTGATCGCGGAGAGCCTGGAGCGGCAGCTGCAGGCCCTGCTGTCGATGCAGTACTCCACGGTCGCGTTGCGCGCCCTGGCCATCGAGGACGTGCTGCGCGGGCCGGCGCACCTGCACGCCGAAATCGGCACCAAGCTCGCGCAGCTGCGGGAGTTCCGGCTGCAGTACCCCGACGCCCAGGGCGAGGCCGACCTGGACAGCTTCCCGCCGCCCCGGCGGCGACCCCCCGAGGCGGTGAAGTCGTCCACCACGCCGACCAACCGGTTCAACCTGCTGACCAAGGCGGCGGCGGGGACCGCGCACCAGTTCCGGAGGCCGCGGAAGGGGGCCCTGGAACGGCCGCAGCTGGCGCTGCCGGGCCAGGACGTGGCCTGGTGGGTGCTGACCACGCTGGACAGCGCGGTGGTGTCGACGGCCGACAACACGGCCGCCGCCTGGTATAAGCGCGACCCGCGCTTGTTCCGTTCGCTGGGGCGGCGCAGCATCGTCGTGCACAGGCGGCTGCGCCGCCAGTGGGCCAGGCTGGCCGCCGAGTACCGGGCCGCGGCACCCGAGTTCACCTCGCCGGAGAAGTGGCGTGAGACGTTCGCGGCGTCCCGGGACCAAACGCCGCCCGGGCGATGAGCTCGACCGGCCAGCGCGGTGTTAGCCCGGGGGGGCGCCCCCCCGGACCCGCCGATCGCCGCTCCGCGCCGAGCGGCGGCGAGCCGCCGCGGCAAGAGCCGGAGGAGCGCCTCCCCGGGCCGGGCCGGTTCGCCCCCCGGAGCAGTGCCGCGTCCTGGTACGGGCCGGCCTTGGCCGCGGCGCTGGTCATGGCGGTGCTCGGGGTATGGGGCCTGGAGCGCGACTCGTCCATGGGCAACGACGAGGTGGCCACCCGGTGGGCTGCGCTGCTGCCGCTGCACCAGCTGGCCCACCTGGTCGGCAACGTGGACGCCGTGCACGGGCTGTACTACCTGCTGATGCACGGCTGGATCGCGGTGGGCACCAGCCCGGCGGTGCTGCGCATCCCGTCCGTGCTCAGCATGATCGTCGCGGCCGCGCTGGTCGCCATCCTGGGCCGGCGGCTCACCGGGTCGGGCTGGGCCGCGCTGTTCGCCGGGCTGATCATGGCGCTGACCCCGGCCGTCACCTACTACGCGCAGACCGCGCGGTCCTACGCACTGGTCTACGCGTGTGTGGTGGGTGCGACGCTGCTGCTACTGCACGCGCTCAGTACTGACCCGGGGGGGCGGCCCCCCGGACCGCCCCGATCGCCGCTCCGCGCCGAGCGGCGGCAGGCCGCCGCGGCCGGGCGCCACGTGCGGTGGTGGCCCTGGGTCAGCTACGCCGCGCTGATGCTGCTGGCCGGCTACCTGAACGAGATGGCGCTGCTGGCGCTGCTGGCGCACGGGGTGACCGTGCTGCTGACCCGGTACGGGCGGCGGACGTTCCTGCACTGGCTGGCCGCAGCGGCAGTGGCGGCGGTGCTGGTGGTGCCGCTGGCCGTGGTCAGCTCCCGGGAGGATGCGGCGGTGGCCTGGATCCCGCGGCCCGGCCCGGGCAGCCTGCGCATCCTGTTCCACGACTACTTCGGCGCGACGACCGCTGTCGCGGTACCGCTGTTCCTGTGCGCCGTACTGGCCCTGCTGCCCGGCCGCGGCCAGGGCCCCTGGCCGGAGCAGGCGGCCGGGCCCAGGGAGGCCACCGGGGCCGTCCCCCCGTGGTGGCGGCGCAGCGGGGTGTCGGTGCAGTCGGTCGCGGCGCCGCTGCTGGTGGTGCCGGGCGCGGCGCTGATCCTTCAATCGCTGGTCGCCCATCCGCTGTACGTTGACCGGTACGTGCTCTATGGCCAGGCCGGGGGCGCCCTGCTGGCCGGCGCGGGTGCGTACCGCGCGGGCTGGTGGCTGGCCGGGCGGGCCCGGCAGCCGGGGCTGGCGTGGACGGTCGGCGCGGTGGTGTGTGTGCTCGCGCTGGTGCTGCAGATCGGGCCGCAGCAGCGGGTGCGCACCCCGCAAAGCCGGCTGTACGACTTCGGCGGCCCGTCCCGCTACCTGGCCGCGCATGCGCACCAGGGTGACGGGGTGCTGTTCTTCAGCGCGTTCTTCCGCAAGGCCCGGCTCGGTTACCCGGCCGACTTCCGCCAGGTCAGCGACTTCGCGATGGCCATCTCACCCATGCAGGCCGGCAACTTCCAGGGCACCGACAAGCCGTTCGCGCAGGTCCGTCCCCTGATGCTGGCCCGGCGGCGGATCTGGGTCGTCGGCCGGTCCCCGTTCGCCCCGCTGACCGGGCCGGGGATCCGGGACGAGGACGCCCTGCTGCGAACCGGCTTCACGCTGGTCGCCAAGCGTCATTTCCGGCACGTCTGGGTCACCCTCTGGGTGCGCCGCTGACAGCAGCTGCTATCCGGCCCCGCGGTCGTGGCTGATGAGCTGTGGGCTGGCGGGGGGTAGTGGTACCGGGCGGCGCGGCGGCTGATTGTCGGCAGCCCTGATTAGCCTGGGCCGCAGGGCAGGCGATGAGTTCCGGGTGGCTGCCCCGTCATACCTCGCGATGACGCTGGGCGCGTACCAGCCTGGTTTCGCGATATAACTTGACAGTTCGGGTGAACGCGATACATCGTGTATGGCGGAACCTGGCCGGCGGGCGGCGGGCGCGAAATTTCATTCGCGGTCGCGCTGGCGCGGCCGATGGGTTCGAAGGCTCGGGACATCGACTAGTGGGCTGGGCCTGCTCAGGAGGGTGCGTGTCAGAGATCAGCTCGGGGCCGGCGATTCTTGTCGAAGGCCTGACCAAATCATTCGGGGATGTGCGGGCGCTGCGCGGCATCGACCTGTCGGTGCCGCACGGGACGGTGCTCGGCGTGCTGGGGCCGAACGGCGCGGGCAAGACCACCGCCGTCCGCATCCTGACCACGCTGCTGCTGCCGGACGGCGGGCGGGCCCTGGTCGAGGGGCACGACGTGGTGCACCAGGCCGCGGCCGTGCGCCGCTCGATCGGGCTGTCCGGCCAGTCCGCGGCCATCCAGGAAGAGCTCACCGGCCGGGAGAACCTGGAGATGATCGGGCGGCTGTACCACCTGCGCAAGGCGGACGCCAAGACCCGGGCCGCCGAACTGCTGGACCAGTTCGACCTGGCCGACGCGGCGAACCGGCCCGCCAAGACGTACTCCGGGGGCATGCAGCGCCGCCTGGACCTGGCCGCCAGCCTGGTCGGCCGGCCTCAGGTGCTGTTCCTGGACGAGCCGACCACCGGGCTGGACCCGCGGTCCCGGCTGGGCATGTGGGACATCATCCGGTCGCTGGTCGCCACCGGCACCACGCTGCTGCTCACCACCCAGTACCTGGACGAGGCCGACGAACTGGCCGACGAGATCGTGGTCATCGACCACGGCCTGGTCATCGCGGCCGGCACGGCCGAGGAACTCAAGAGCCGGGTCGGCGGAGACGTGCTGGAGTTCTCCGTACCCGACCGGTCCCGGGCCGGGGACGCGGTGGCCGCCATCACGAAGATCGGTGAGAGTGAGCCGCACGTGGACCAGGAGACCGGAGTGGTCAGCATCGGAGTCGGCGGGCGTGGCTCGGACGCGCTCATCGAGGCGGTCCGGGAACTGGACAGCGCGAGCGTGCAGACCCAGGGCCTGGCCCTGCGCCGGCCGTCGCTGGACGACGTGTTCCTGGCCCTGACCGGGCACGCGGCCGAGGATGAGACGTCCGGCAAGCCCCGCCGGGGCCGCCGCCAGGGCCGGAAAGATCAGGCCAAGCAGGATGCGAAGGTGCCGTCATGACCGCCGCCCAGGTCAGCGCACCCGGGGTCGGCACCGGCGAGCCCGGCCTGCTCACCCAGGCCCGCTGGGCGGTCAGCGACACGCTCACCATGACCCGGCGCGGCCTGCTGGTCTGGATGCGGGTGCCCGCGTACATCGTGTTCACCGTGATCCAGCCGGTGATGTTCACGCTGCTGTTCGCGTACGTGTTCGGCGGCGCGATCCCGGTCCGGGGGACCACCTACGTCAACTACCTGCTGCCCGGGATCATCGGCCAGACGGCGGCGTTCGCCAGCTTCGGCACCGCCATCGCGCTGGCCCAGGAGCTGCAGAAAGGCGTGATCGACCGGCTCCGGTCGATGCCGATGGCCCGGTCCGCGGTGCTGGCCGGCCGGCTGGTCGCGGATACCGGGCGGATGCTGGTCACCATCCTGATCATCGTCGGGGTGGGCTACCTGGTCGGTTTCAGTTTCCACCGGGGTTTCGGGCTGGCTGTGGGCATGATCGCGCTGGCCACCGTGTTCGGCCTGTCGATCTGCGTGATCGCGGCGTTCACCGGGCTGGCCATCGGCGACGAGGAGTCAGTGCAGGCGTTCGGCCTGATCTGGCTGTTCCCGCTCACGTTCGTCAGCTCGGCGTTCGTGCCGATCGCCACCATGCCGGGCTGGCTGCAGGCGTTCGCCAAGAACCAGCCGGTCACCCAGGTGGTCGACGCGATGCGGGCGATGGCGCTGGGCGGGCCGATCGCCGGCCCGCTGTGGCGGAGCATCGCCTGGCTGGCCGGCATCTTCATCGTGTTCGTGCCGCTGGCGGTGCGCGCCTACCGCCGGGCCGGCTGACGGCCGACGGCTGCGGGGCCGGGCTGCTCAGGCCCGATGGGACTGAGCAGCCCGGCCCCCGGGCGGTCAGGCCGTCCGGCGGGCCGCCAGGATGCGGCGGATGTCGGCCGTCTCCTCGGCGCTGTGCCGGTCGAGGATCGCGCCGAGGTCGTTGAGGTCGCTGGGGGTGGTGTAGCTGGCCAGGTCGTGCTCCAGTGCCTTGCGTTCGGCGCGCGCCGCGCGCGCCTCCTGGAGCTCGTCCCGGATGGCAGCCAGCGGGCTGGCCGCGCTTACCCGACCAACCAGCCCCGGCCGACCTTCCGTGCGGGTCATGCTCTCCATGGCTCTTCCTTCTCTCCGTTGGTCTATACCAATTGTGGCTCCGCGCGATCCATGCGTCCAATGACCGCAAAGCAAGGCACTCATGATGTGCCGTCATGGATTGACACGCGCCGTTTACCTGGCGCCCGGCCGGATTGGCCCGCCGTGCCTAGCGGTAGCCCGCGATGGCCTGGTCCAGGCGGGCCAGGAACCGGCGCCCGTATGGCGTGCCGCCGTCCACCGCCAGTACGGCCAGGTAGGCGAACATCCGCCACAGTTCGCGCCGGGCGGCGAAGCCAGCGTCCACCGGCCGGACCTCGGTGTAACCGTCGAGCACGTGCCGGGGCACCGGGTGGAAGTAGCCGAGCAGGGCCAGGTCGAGTTCCGGGTGGCCGAAATACGGCGCCGGGTCGATCAGCACCGCCCCGCCCGGGATGCTGACGAAGTTGTGCTGCTGGGCGTCGCCGTGTAGCAGCGCCGGGTGGGGTTCCGGGCCGGCCAGCGTGGGCAGCCGGTGGATGATCTGCTCCACTCCGGCGGCCAGGTCGCCCGGCAACTGGCCCGAGTCAGCGGCCAGCCGGAGATTGGGCCGCAGCCGGCGTTCGGCATAGAACGTGGCCCAGCGGTCTGGCCGGACCGGGGCGTTGGGCTGGGGCAGCGGGCCGAAGTAGCCCTCGGTGGCCAGCCCGAACCGCGGGCCGGCCACCCCGTGCAGGGTGGCCAGGGCACGGCCGATGGAGCGCCAGTCGGCTGGGGTCCGGTCGCCGGGCAGGCGTTCCGGCAGCGCCTCGGCCAGCAGCAGCCAGCCCGGCGGCACGGGTACCGCGCCGTCCGCGACCGGGACCGCCGTGGCGACGCCGGCCTGGTCGTGCAGCAGGCGCAGCCCGGCCAGTTCCGCGGTGATCTGTGCCTCCGCACCGGCGGCCACGGCGAGCTTGGCGAACACCGGGAACGGCGTGCCATGGAACACCCCGGCCGGGTGTGACGACCGGCCGCCGAGATCGGTGAACCCGGTGCCGGTCCACGGGGTGCCGCGATGCGCCGACGCGGCCCGGGCGACCGCGCCGCGCACGGCCGGGTCGAGCAGTGGGTGGGTCAGCGCCACGCCGGGTCCGCGGCGAGCTTCTCGGCGATCCGGTCGTGGAAGCTCTTCCGCTGCAGCGCGCCCTCGATGTCGCGGACCGCCTGGCTTAGCGGGTAGGGGGTCTCGGCCTCGAGATCGGCCAGCGCGGCCTCGGTGGCCCGCCATTCCGCGGCCAGCCGGCCGGCCAGCCGGGCCGCCCGCGGCGTGAGCCGCACGGTCTTGCTGCGCGCGTCGGCTCCGGCGGTCGTGCGGACCAGGCCCGCGGCCCGCATCGCGGCCACCTTCTGGCTCACCGCGGAATGAGTGAGCTGAACCGACTCGGCTAGTTCGGTGATGGTCATCGGGCCGCGCGCGTGCAGCCGGAGCAGTTCCATCACGTGACTGGGCTTGAACCCGTCGATGCCCGCCTCCGTATACACCTGGGCGATGTCCGCGTCCATGGCCGCCTGCAGCAGCCGCAGCGGGCGCCAGCGGCTCTGCTCGGTCGGGTCTGCTGGGCTGGTCCTGCCCGTCATGCGCCACGCTCCTGGTTACCGATGGGCCTGGCCGGCCACCGTGGCCGCTGACCTGGCTCCGGTCGCCCAGGCCACCGCCGGACTAATTCTAACAGAACTTATATAAGCACTGTTATGATGAGCCGGGAACGGGAAGGAGGTGAGCGCATGCCAGGGCGGAGACGGCTGCTGGCGGACGTCGGCCCGCTGCGCGAGTCCGTGGCGTTCCGGCGGCTGTGGGCCGGGTCCACGCTGTCCGCGGTGGGCAGCGCACTGACCTACTTCGCGGTCATGCTCCAGGTCTACGACCTGACCCGGTCCCCGCTCGCGGTCGGGTTCCTCGGTGTGGTGCAGGCGGTGCCGACGCTGGCCGTGGGCTTGCTCGGCGGCCCGCTGACCGACGCGCTGGACCGGCGCAAGCTCGTGCTGGCCACCAGCAGCGGCCTGGCTGTGGTATCCGCGGCGCTGGCCGCCCAGGCGTTCGCCGGGCTGGACCAGGTCTGGCTGCTGTACCTGCTGGTCGCCGTGCAGTACGGGCTGAGCGCGGTGGACCGGCCAGCCCGCGGCACGTTCATCCCGGCCCTGCTCCCGGCCAGCCAGATCACCGCGGGGCTGTCGCTGGACCGGATCAGCTTCCAGATCACGCTGACCGCCGGCCCGGCGCTGGCCGGCGTCATCGCGGCCGCGCCGCATCTGGGCCTGCGGGCCTGTTACCTGGTGGACGCGGTGAGCTATGCGGCGGCGCTGTACGGGGTGGGCCGCCTGCCCGCGATGCGGGCGCCGGGCCGCCCGCCCCGGATCGGCCCGCGCGCGGTAGCCGAGGGGGTCCGGTTCATCCGGCGCAGCCAGGTGCTGGCCGGGGCGTTCCTGGCCGACCTGTCCGCCACCGTGTTCGGCCTGCCGCTGGCGCTGTTCCCGGCCATCAACGCGGAACGGTTCGGCGGCGATCCGCGCACTCTCGGGCTGTTCACCACGGCCATCGGGGTGGGCGGGCTGGCCAGTGCGCTGCTGTCCGGCCCGGCCGGGCACGTGTCCCGGCCGGGCCGGGCCATGCTCGGCGCGGTCGCCGTGTGGGGCGTGGCCTTCGCCGCGTTCGCGGTCGCCCCGGCCGTGCTGTGGCTGACGCTGGCCCTGCTGGCGGTAGCCGGCGCGGCGGACACGTTCACCGTGGTGTTCCGGATCAGCATCGTGCAGGCGGTCACCCCGGACGCGCTGCGTGGCCGGCTGCTGGCCGCCGACTACGTGGTGGGTGCGGGTGGCGCACAGCTCGGCAACCTGGAGGCTGGTGCGCTGGGCTCGCTGACCTCGCCCGGCATCGCCGCGCTCGCCGGCGGCCTGCTCACTGTGGCCGCCGCGGCCGCGATCGGCCTGGGCCTGCCCGCGTTCCGCCGGTACCGCCGTCAGCCGGCCCGGGCCCGGGCCGTGGATCCGGCTGGCACCGCCGGGCCAGCCTCAGAGCCGCGCCACCCTGAGAGCCGCGCCGGTCAGGCGCCCAGCACTTTGCGGAAATAGGCCGCGGACTCCTGATAGCCGAGGGCGCGGTAGAACGGCGCCGCGCGCCGGGTGGCCAGCGCGACCAGGCGGCAGCCGCGGTCCGCCGAGTGCTGCTCGAACGCGGTGATCAGCGCGCGCCCGGCCCCCCGGCCGCGCCAGCACCCCCGGACGAGGATCTCCTCGACCCAGCCCACCGGGCCGTTGGCGAAGAACGCCGGATGCTGGAAGCCAAGCAGGTAGCCGACCGGGCCACCGTGGCCGGCCGCGGAGTCCGCGGCGAGCAGCAGGCAGGCATTCCCGGCCGCCAGCACGGCCGGGTAGCTGCGGTCGAACGCGGCCCGGGAGAACGGGAACGACTGGGCCAGTTCCGCGGCCAGCGCGGCGACCGTCTCCGCGTCGGCTGCCGTGGCCCGCCTGATCTGAAGCTGCGAATCCTGCACTGACCCAGGATGCCAGCCCGGCCGGGGGTCAGCCCGGCGCGTGCCGGACCGCGCGGAGCCACGAGCCGCGCCGTCCCAGCCTGGTGCGTGGCGCCCGGGTCTTGGCCGCCCTGGCCTGGGGTGCCCCGCCCTGCGGCGGCTCCCGGGGGCCGGTCACGTCGTGGCCGGTCCCGGCGTCCGGGGCGGACGCGGTGATCAGCAGCTCAGCGTCGGCCTGGAAGGCAGGCAGTAGCGCGGCCAGGTCGCCGTGCTCGACCCGGAGCCGGACCGGGGCGCCCACCCCGTACGGGCAGGCGCGCCGGGTGAACTCACTGAGCCGTACCCGGGCCAGCGTCACTTCCCTCGCGTCGGCCCCGGCGGGGAGCAGGCGGATGACCTCGAGCACGGCGTTACGCTGCCGGGCTTGTGAGGCCGCCTGGCGCAGCGCGGGGGCTGAGCCGGGGGTGCCGTCCACGATCACGGCGACCCGGCGGCCGGCCGGGCGCTGCTCGGGACGCTGGGCACCGCGCGGCTGGCCGCCCGGGCTGGTGCTGGATGAAACCATGCCGCTGGCCTGGCTGCGCCTGGTCATATGCCTTTCCCGCCTGCTGGATGCCTGCTCTCTTACCTCCAGGCTGTCCGGTGGCTCACGGGATGAGCCAGAGGCCGTAGGGCCTGACCCGCCGGGACCTCGGCCGCTGCCGGCCGGGTCCCATAGCCGGGGTCGCCCACCTGGCCCGGGCCGGCCCAGCTGGGCGCCGGTTTGGCCCGGGACGTCAGCGGGCGGCCGGTACCAGGACGGCGTCCGCGTCCGGCGTCCCCGGGGGCGGGCCGTCCGGGCCGGGCGTATTCCACCGGCCGGCCCAGCACAGCACGACCAGGCCCACCGCGGCCCCGAGGATGCCCAGCGGCGCGATGACGTGTATCACGTAGTGATCGAGGAAGTTCAGCACGTGGCCGTGCGGGAGCAGCGGGTTGCCCGGCATGTTGGCCAGCGTGCCCGCGGTGAGCCGGATCAGCACCAGCCAGTCCAGCCGGGACGCCGGGTACAGCACGAGCACGCAGATGATCATCGCGTCGTACCAGGGCAGCTGGTAGGGCCACAGGAACAGCCAGACCGCGGCCAGCGCCACCGCCGGCCGGATGGCCGGCCGGGCCGGGTCGCCCGGGGGCAGCCGCCGCATGGTGAGGATCGCCAGGGCCACGACCAGGATGGCGGCGATGATCCCGAGGAAGTGGTGGGTCGGCAGCACGAGCCGGTAGAAGTTGTCCGCGCTGGCCTGGTTACGCCGGCCGAGCAGGGCTTTCACGGCCGGCATCCCGAACCAGGCGTAGCTGGGCACCAGGACAGCCAGGGCCGCGGCGCCCGCGGTGGCCAGCGCGGCGGGGTAGCGGCGCAGGGCCCAGGCGGCGCCCAGGCCGAACAGGGCATAGTTGATCTTCAGGTCGGCAGCTATCCCCAGCAGCAGGCCAGCGGCCACGACCCGCCCTAGCCCGGGCCGCCCGGGCCCCGGCCGCCCGGCCCGGGACCGCTCTGGCCCGGACTGCTGGCCCAGGACGAGCAGGCCGAACAGGCCAGCCGCGGCGGCCAGCACGTCCAGGTGGCCGGCCTCGACCAGATCCCACAGCAGCAGCGGGTTGAGCGTCCAGAGCAGGTGCCCGCGCAGCCGCTGGGCCGGGTTGGCCCGGAGCACCCGGTGGATGGCCAGCGCGACCAGCGCGAACCCGGCCGAGTTCCACAGCTTCAGCCAGAACACGACCATGGCCGGCGAGGCGCCGCCCAGCTTGGCCGCCAGCAACTGCTCCAGGGTGGCCAGCGGCCCGTAGACGCTGACGTAGCGGGACCAGATGACGGGGATGGACTGGGCAAACGCGTCGTGCAGCTGCCGCAGGTAGTGCGGGGTGTAGACATACGGGCTGTGGCCGAGCAGCAGGAGCCGGCCGTAGGTGGCGTAGTCCAGTGGGTCGGTGGATCCGGCCGGCGGCAGGACGGTCAGCACCGCCACCGTGGTCAGCCCGAGAATCAGCAGCAGCCGGGCGCTCAGCCGGGCGCCGCGCCGGACAGCCAGCAGGCCAGACAGCACGCCGGTCAGCCCGGCCGCGGCGGCGAACCAGAGCACGTAGGTCACCACATCGGCCGAGACGTGCCGGACCGGCAGTTCCCACGGCGGCCCGCTGGCGGGCATGACCAGCGGCGGCTGCATCCACCCGCCGCGGACCAGCGAGACGGCGATCATGAGCATGATGGCGGTGCCGAGGCCGGCCCAGGCCAGCCCGAGGAGGCCAGCCGCCGGGCGGCGGACCGGGGGTATCCGGGAGACTTGCGGCCGTCTGCTGGGCCGGGCGGCGGCTATGACCGGCGGGGCCGTGGCGGTGGCGTCGTCGGCCCGTGGCGCAGGAATTTCCCCGGCCGCGCTGATATCGCTGCTCATTGTCCCCCGGTGGTTGGTTTCCTGACGAACCCCGCATGGGGGTGCGGGCACATGCGGCCGGCAAAGCCAGAGAATAGCCCAGCGGATGGCCTGTTCGTGACAAGAAGCGCTAAACGCCAGAAAGTCATGACAATTCCGTATTCGCACTATATTCGGGCTTTGCGCTGGCTGGCGATGGGCTCGTGACGTTGCGTGGCTGATCAGGGGATCCGGTGCGCACGGCACAGCCAGTAGCGGGGTGCCTGTTCGGCATAGCGCAGGGCCAGCATAAAAGCGGGTACTTAAGATCCAGAAGTAAAAGCATTTGACCAGGCCAATACGGCTGCTGCGTACACGCTTTAAATAACAGCCCGGGCGGCTCGTTCTGCTGCCAACGGCCGGTATGGCGGGGACCATGGCCGGCGCTCATAAGTCAAGCGCGGGTGCGGCGCCGGCCGCGTATCACGATCACGTATCAGGGGGGCGACTGTCAAATTGCGGCACGCCGTGGCCCGGCCGGGTCAGCGCCGCACGGCCCCGGTGACCAGCCACTGCGAGCCGCGGGCCCGGAGGGCGAGCGTGCCGAACCGGGCCAGCAGCCAGCCGCTGAACGCGAGCCACAGCTCGACCAGGCCGCCATGCCCGGCGACCACGATGGCCGCGCCCGCCGCGAACACCGCCCCGGCGGCCAGCCCGGCCACCGCCAGGTAGTCCTGGTCGCCCGCGCCGATGAGCACGCCGTCGAGCACGAACACCACACCCGCCACCGGCTGCTGGGCCGCGGCCACCAGCAGCACCGCCACCAGGAGCCGGCGCACACCCGGCGCGACCGCGAACAGGCCCGGCAGCACGGGGATGGCCACGGCCAGCAGGATGCCGAACAGCACGCCGTAGAGCACACCCCAGCCGATCATCCGGCGGGTGGCGGCCCAGGCGCCCGCGATGTCACCCGCCCCCAGGTACCTCCCGGTGATGGCCTGGCCGGCGATGGCGATCGCGTCCAGCGCGAACGCGATCAGCGTCCACAGCCGGATGGCGATCTGGTGCGCGGCGAGAGCGGCGTTACCCTGGTGCGCCGCGATCGCGGTGATCACGATGAACACCGCCTGCAGCGCCAGCGTGCGCACCACCAGCGCGAAACCGCTCACCGCGGCCGCGCGCAGCCCTGCGGAATCGGGGCCGAACCGGACGCCCGCCCGCCGCGCGCCGCGGAGCACCATGACCAGGTACGCGGCGGCCGCCGCGGTCTGCGTGCTGGCGGTGCCCCAGGCCGAGCCGGCGATGCCCCAGTGCAGCGCCAGCACCAGGACCGCGTTCAGCACCACGTTGACCACGTTGGCCGCCACCGCCACGGCCAGCGGGGTGCGGGTGTCCTGCAGCCCGCGCAGCACCCCGGTCCCGGCCAGCACCAGCAGCATCGCGGGCGCGCCGAGCAGACTGATCCGCAGGTACGTCACGGCCTGGCCGGATACCTGCGCCGAGCCGCCGAACGCGCGCACGACCAGCCCGGCCAGCGGCCAGCAGATGGCCAGGACGGCCACGCCGATGAGGGTGGCCAGCCACAGCCCGTCGATGCCCTGGCGGATCGCGGCCTGCCGGTTCCCGGCGCCGAGCTGCCGGGCCACCGCGGCGGTGGTCCCGTAGGCCAGGAAGATCGAGATGCCGACCAGCGTGGTCAGCGCCTGGCTGGCCACGGCCAGCCCGCCCAGCGGGACCGTGCCCAGCCGGCCCACGATGACCGAGTCGGCCAGCAGGAATAGCGGCTCGGCCACCAGCGCCCCGAACGCCGGTACGGCCAGCCCGAGTATCTCCCGGTCGTGCGCGTTCCACCTGGTGGTCCGCGGGCGTGGTCGGCGGGCCGGGCTGGGAGCCACCAAGCGGGGCATGCTCCGGATGCTAGATACGAGCGATAAGTACTTGCAACCAATTTGCAAGAGATGGTCAGCCACCCAGCCAGCCTCATCTGCCCGCGCCTGGCGGCTACTGGGAGACAGGCCGCCCACTGCATCGCGCGCCACCACGGTCTCTGGCTGGCTGCGCTCGCCGGATGAGGCATGACGCGGTCAGTCTGGCCCGGCCGGGCCTGGGTCTGGCCACTCTGCCTTGGGTAACGGGCTGTGCAGCGTGATGATCCCCGCTGGGTGGGTGAAGCTCAGCGTGCCGTTGGGGTCGCCGGTGATGGCCCAGCCGAGCTGGTGAATGAAGTAGGCGTGATGCACGTGGCACAACAGCACCAGTTCGCTCAGCGCGGTCCGCGCACCGCGGCGCCAGCCTTTGATGTGGTGGGCGGTCGCCCAGGCGGCCAGCGCGTCGCAGCCCGGCCACCGGCAGCGCCGGTCCCGGGCTTCCAGCGCCCGGCGCAGCCCGGGCGGCTCGGTCCGCGCCGCGCGGCCGACGTCCAGCGGCAGCCCGTCAGCCCACCGGATCGCGGCCACCTGCGCCTCGCAGCACATGGCCAGTACCTGCCGGGCGGTCAGCGGCTGTCCGTGCCCGGTCTGGGCGGGTGGCGCGCCGCGCGCCTGAGCCAGCGTCTCGTCGCGGACCAGAACGGTCACCTGCGGAGCGCTGCCGTGCCGCAGTGGGGCATGGCCGCTGCGCAGAGCGATCTTGCACGCGGTGACCAGGCCGTCCATCCGCCGCTGCGCGGCTGTCCGGGTATCCACCGCACCGCCCGGCGGGGCGAAGGCCTCGGCCGCGGTACGCAGGATCTCGAATGAGGCGGTGTCGCCGCAGGCACCGTGCAGCAGGCCGGTGTCATCGAGGGTGAGCCCGAAGGACAGGTGCCGCCGTTCCCACCGCTTACGCTCCCGCTCCTCGGCGGTGTCCGGGTCGGCGCGGTAACTGACTTCGGCGGCTAACCGGCGGAACTGACTGGTATCCAGGCCAGGCGCGTTGTCCAGCAGTACCTGCTCCACCGGGCCCGCCTGCTCTGGGTCCAGGCCGGCCACCGTGCGGCTCACGATGTGCGCCTGGTCGAAGGAAATCTCCCCGGCGTGCAGCGCCTTCCCGGTAGCGGTCAGGTCGTGGAGCACACGGCCGGTGGCGGTGATCTCAGCGGCGTGCCCCGCGGTAAGGCCGCATCGGGTGCGCAGGAACGCCGCCGCGGACTTGTGCCCAGCTTCCGCCGCCCCGCCGGTTACGTCGAGCGCACCGGTCAGGCGGGCCAGCTGGGCCTGAGCCTGGCTGATGAACGCGGCCAGATCACTGATCCGGCCCATCAGCCCAGCTGCATCCAGCGCGGTGGGATCGAGCGCGGCTAGTTCGGCGAGCGCTGCGTCCCGTGCTGACTGTTCGGGTAAACACATATTCGAATCGTCGCATCTACCGCTGACAAAATCAGACCCTCCGGGTGGGCGCCCGCCGGCCGCGCAATACGCCGGCCAGCGGGCCGTGCTGGCCGGCGGGGGCCGCCCCTGATGCGGTACCGGCCACAGCCGCCCGGCTGGCCGTGGGATGTCTAGCCGAGCGCGGCGTACGCGGCCGCCTGCACGTCGTCGTGCAGCGGGTGCCCGCCCGGGCCGTCGAACGTCCGCTGCGTCAGCACGATCACGGTCAGGTCCGGCCCCGGGTCGGCCAGCCAGGTGCTGCCAAACCCGCCGGCCCAGCCGAACGCCCCAGCCCGCTCTCCGCCGGTCACCACCGATACGCAGTAACCCCAGCTCACCGCGTCGAAGAAGCCCGGCCCGAGACCGCCGTGGGCCTTTTGCCCGGTGGTGAGCTGATCGCGGGTCAGCTCCGCGGCCGCGCGGGCGGACAGCACCGGAGCCCCGCCGCGCAGCAGCATCCGGCTGAGCGCCAGCAGGTCATCCGCGGTCGACACCAGGCCGGCCGCCCCATCCTCGAACGGCGGCGGCTTGCTCCACACGCCGCCTGGCTCGTCCCACACCCGCAGGCCCGCCGGGGCGGGCCGGTACGCGGTGGCCAGCCGGCCGGTCTCGGCCGTCCAGAACCCGGTATCCCGCATCCCGAGCGGCTCGAACACCCGGCTGCGCAGCACGGCACCGAACGGCTGGCCGGCCGCCCGGGCGCACAGCACGCCCAGGACCGACGCGCCGGTGTTGTAGAACCAGCGCTCGCCCGGCTGGGCCAGCAGCGGCAGCGAGCCCAGCCCGGCCATCCAGGTGTCCGGGTCCGGCTGGCGGGCCGGGTCCGGCTCACCGAGCGTGCTCAGCTGGAGCCGGTTCTCGGCGGATATCACCGGCCACCGCTCGGCCGCGCCGGACATCGCGCCGAACATGTCGGCCGCGAAACCGAACCCGAACGTGAACGTGAGCAGGTCACGGACGGTGATCGCGCGCCGGGCCGGAACGGTGTCGTCCAGCGGGCCGTCCATCCGGCGCAGCACCCGGCGGCCGGCCAGTTCCGGTAGCAGCTGGTCCACCGGCTCGTCCAGGCGCAGCCGTCCCTCAGCGGCCAGGGCCAGTGTGGCGACGCCGGTCACCGGCTTGGTGATGGACGCGATGCGGAACAGCGAGTCACGCCGCACCGGCGGCCCGCCGACGGCCAGCGAGCCGAGCACCTCGGCATGCACCTGATCGCCGCGGGCCACGACGGCCACCAGGCCGGGCACCTTGCCGTCGCCGACGTGGCCGGCCGCGGCGCCGTGCACCCCGGCCAGCCCGTCAGCCGTCAGCAGTTCAGCCATGCTCAGTCAGCTCCCTGGGTCGGTCGGCTCCGGCGTCGGCAGTCACCCGATGAGACGACCGGGCGGTAGCAGAATCACCGCCCGGCCTGGCTCGCGGCCGGGGCCTGGCCGAGCCGGTCCAGCGACCGCTCGATGCGCTGCTCGGACACCGGGCCGCGGGTGCCCAGCAGCTGGGCGAACAGGCTGACCCGGAACTCCTCGATCATCCAGCGCACCGCCTGGGCGTCCGGGCTGCGCCGCCGGGACGGCGGCAGCCCGGCCAGCACGCTGGCGTAATCATCCGCCACCCGGTGCACGGCCGCCATCCGCTCCGCGTCCCGGGCGGGCGCCTCGGGCAGCTTGTCCAGCCGGCGGCTGATGGCCTGCAGGTAGCGCACCACGTCGGCCAGCCGGCGGGCACCTGCCTCGGTCACGAACCCCGGGTGGACCAGGGCCGCGAGCTGGCTGCGCATATCCGCGAACGCCGCGGCCAGCGCCGGGGCCGGCGTGGCGGCCAGGCTGGCCTCGGCGGCATGCGCCTCGGCCAGCACCCGGGCCACCTGGGACACTACGTCGGCGGTCACCGCGGCCAGCCGTTCCCGGGCCACCTCCAGCAGCCCGGCGAAGCCCGCTGCGCCCCAGGCCGGGCCGCCTGCGTCCAGGATGATCTGGTCCGCGGCGGCCGCCGCACAGTCGTCGAGCAGCGCGTCGGTGCCGCGGTACGGGTGCCTGCTCAGGGCCAGTTTGGCGCTGACCGGCAGTCGGCTGGCCACCGCCCGCGCGCCGGACGGTACCTGGAGCAGCAGCAGCCGCCGGGTGCCACCGAGCATGGCCGCGTCCGCTTCGGTCTCCGTCTCGAACAGCCGGATGTCCACCGCGTCCCCGGCGTCGGCCAGGGCCGGATAGGCCCGGACCTGCCCATGCGCGAAGACCCGGGGCAGCGAATCCAGGTCCCAGGTGCGCAGCCCGGACCGGGTCAGCCCGCGGGCCGCCTCGCTGAGCGTGGCCTGGAGCCGGGGCCGGAGCTGGCGGCGCAGCCCGGCCAGGTCTTTGCCGGACGCGAGCACCTGGCCGTCCTCGACCACCCGGAACGTGATCCGCAGGTGCGCGGGCAGCCGCGACTCGTCGAACGCCGACGGCGGCACCGGCGTCCCGCCCAGGCGGCCGAGTTCCGCGCTGAGCCTGTCGAGCAGATCGCCGTGCGGGGCGCCGAGCTGGGGCAGAATCGTCCGCGCCGTATCCGGCGCCGGCACGAACCGGGTGCGCAGCGGCTTGGGCAGCGTCCGGATCAGCTCGGTCACCATCTCCTCGCGCAGCCCGGGGACCTGCCAGCCGAACTCCGTCCCGTCCACCTGATTGAGCCGGGCCAGCGGGATGTCCACCGTCACCCCGTCGTCCGGCGCGCCCGGCGCGAACTCGTAGGACAGCGGCAGCTCCCCCCAGCGCTCCGGGTAGTCGGCGGGCCCGATGTCCCCGGCGGCCGGCCCGACCAGGTCGGCCAGCGTGAGGTCCAGCAGATCAGGTGAGCCGGCCCGGGCCTTCTTCCACCAGCTGTCGAAGTGCCGGGCGGACGTCACCGAGCCCGGGACGCGCCGGTCGTAGAAATCGAACAGGACCGTGTCATCGGCCACGATGCCGCGCCGCCGGGCCTTCTGCTCCAGGCTGGCCGCCTCGTCCAGCACCTGCTGGTTCCGGGCGAAGAACCGGTGGTGGGTCTCCCAGTCGCCGTCCACCAGCGCGCGGGCGATGAACAGCTCGCGGGCCGCGGCCGGATCGATCCGGGCGTAGTTGACCGTGCGCGCGGGCACGATCGGCAGCCCGTACAGGCTGACCTTCTCGGTGGCCAGCACCGCGCCGCGCCGGGCGTCCCAGCGTGGCTCGCTGTAACTCCGCTTGACCAGGTGCCCGGCCAGCGGCTCGGCCCAGGCTGGGTCGATCCGCGCGGTCACCCGGGCCCACAGCCGCGACGTCTCGACGAGTTCCGCGGCGACCACCCAGGACGGCGGCTTCCGGGCCAGCACCGAGTCCGGGAAGATGGCGAACCGCACGCCGCGGGCCCCGGAGAACTCAGTCGGGCCACGCCGCTTGCCGCGCTGTGCGGCCATGGCGTCCTGCATCCCGATGTGCGAGAGCAGCCCGGCCAGCAGCGACATGTGCACCCGGTCGGCCAGCTCGGCCGGGAACCGGTCCGCGGGCTCCGGCCCGGCCGGGCGGGGCTCACGCCGGTCCCGCCCGATCACCACGCCGACCTCGGCCGCGGCCTGGCGGAGCTGCCCGTACACGTCCTGCCATTCGCGCACGCGCAGGTAGTGCAGGTACTCCCGGCGGCACATCCTCCTGAACGCCGAGGCGGACAGCTCACGCTGCCGGTCGCGCAGGTAGTTCCAGAGCGCGAGAAAGGCGAGGAAATCCGACCCGGGCACGGCGAAGCGGGCGTGCATCGCGTCGGCGGCCTGGCGGGTCTCGGTGGGCCGCTCCCGCGGGTCGACGATGGACAGCGCGGCGGTGATGATGAGCACCTCGCGCGCACAGCCGTGCTGGCCAGCAGCCAGGATCATCCGGCCCAGCCGCGGGTCGGCTGGCAGCCGGGCCAGCTTGCGCCCCACGTCAGTCAGCTTCCGGGACGGCCCGCCGCCCCGGCTGGCCGCGAAAGCACCCAGTTCCCCCAGCAGCCGGACGCCGTCCGCGATGTTGCGCGAGTCAGGCGGGTCCACGAACGGGAAGTCGGCCATGTCACCCAGGTCCAGCGCGGCCATCCGCAGGATGACCGAGGCCAGGTTGGTGCGCAGGATCTCCGGGTCGGTGAACGCGGGCCGGGCCGCGAAGTCCTCCTCGGTGTAGAGCCGGATGCAGACACCGGCCGCGGTCCGCCCGCAGCGGCCCGCGCGCTGATGGGCCGACGCCTGGGAAATCCGCTCGATGGGCAGCCGCTGGACCTTGGTCCGGTGGCTGTACCGGGAGATCCGGGCGGTGCCCGGGTCGATCACGTAGTGGATCCCCGGGACGGTCAGCGACGTCTCCGCCACGTTGGTAGCCAGCACCACCCGGCGGCCGGCCCGGGACTGGGAAAAGCGGTGCGGTTCGAACACCCGGTGCTGCTCGGCCGCGGACAGCCGGGCGTACAGCGGCAGCACATCCAGGTCTTCCTGGCCCGCCAGCGCATCGGCGGTGTCCCTGATCTCCCGCTCGCCGCTCAGGAAGACCAGGATGTCGCCGGGTCCCTCGGCCCTGAGTTCGGCTACCGCGTCCAGGATGCCCTGCACCTGGTCCTTCGGCTCGTGGCCCGGGTCATCCGGGTCGGCCAGCGGCCGGTAGCGGACCTCGACCGGGTACGTCCGCCCGGACACCTCCAGCACTGGCACGGCGAAGTCCGCGCTCGGCTGGCCCGGTTCGCCTGCGGCGCTCGGCTGGCCGGATTCGCCTCCGGCAAAATGCGCCGCGAAGCGGTCTGGGTCGATGGTGGCCGAAGTGATGATGACCTTGAGGTCGGGCCGGCGGGGCAGCAGCCGCTTGAGGTAGCCGAGGATGAAGTCGATGTTCAGGCTGCGCTCGTGCGCCTCGTCGATGATCAGTGTGTCGTAGCGGCGCAGCTGGCGGTCCCGCTGCATCTCGGTGAGCAGGATGCCGTCCGTCATCACCTTGATCAGCGTGCCGTCGCTGGACGTGTCGGTGAAGCGCACCTGATAGCCGACCGCGGCGCCCAGCTCGGTGCCGAGTTCCGCGGCGATCCGCTCGGCCACGCTGCGGGCCGCGATCCGCCGCGGCTGGGTCTGCCCGATCTGGCCGGTCACCCCGCGGCCCAGCTCCAGGCAGATCTTGGGCAGCTGGGTGGTCTTGCCGGACCCCGTTTCCCCAGCCACGATCACCACCTGGTGATCCCGGATGGCCGCGGCGATCTCATCCTTGACCTGGCTGACCGGAAGCTCGGCCGGATAGGGGATGACCGGTACCAGGGCACGCCGGACGTCGGCACGCACGGCGGCGCGCGGCGCGATGGGCGGGGAGGTCACTGGTTGTCTAACGCATTCCTGGCCCGGCTGCTTCCCTGGCCGCGGCGGCGCCGGGGCCGCATAGGGTGGACCCTCCAGGCCAGGACGTCGAGGAGGGGTGGCCGTGGCGGAGGAGGACCTGCTGGCGGGCCCGGGCCCCGGGTACGGGGACGGCCACGGGCCGGGCTTCGACACCCGGGTGGCGCACCCGGCCCGGGTGTGGGACTACCTGCTCGGCGGCAAGGACAACTTCGCGGCCGACCGGACCGCGGGTGAGCAGCTGCTCCAGGTCATGCCGGAGATGGGGCTGGTCGCCCGGGGCGGCCGCGCGTTCCTGGCCACGGCCGTGCGCTACCTGGCCGCCGAGGCGGGCATCCGGCAGTTCCTGGACATCGGCACCGGGCTGCCCACCGTGGACAACACGCACGAGGTGGCGCAGCGCGCGGCGCCGGGGTCGCGCATCGTCTACGTGGACAACGACCCGATCGTGCTAGCGCACGCCCGGGCGCTGCTGACCGGCGACCCGCGCGGCGAGACGGCCTACATCAGTGCCGACGTCAGGGACGTCAGCACGATTCTCGGCCAGGCCGCGCACACGCTGGACTTCCGCCAGCCGGTCGCCGTCATGCTGCTCGCCATCCTGCACTTCATCCCGGACAGCGGCGACCCGCATGCCATCGTGGCGCGGCTGATGGCGGCCGTGCCGCCCGGCAGCTACCTGGTCATCTCCCATGCGTCCAGCGACATCATGGCGGGATCCGTGGCGGCCGGCACGGACACCTACAACGAGCACTCCGCGGTGTCCATCACCCCGCGCAGCGCAGCCGAGGTGACCCGGTTCTTTACCGGGCTGGACCTGGTCCCGCCCGGGGTGACGGCGCTGGGCCAGTGGCGCCCGGGCCTGGTCAGCGTGGGCTGGCCCCCCCGGCTGCCCACCTACAGCGGGGTGGGCCGGAAACCCTGACCGTCCTGCTGCCCCACGTCAGCGGCCAAAATCAGAGGTTGCGGTCTGGGCCGGGGCGAGGTGAGGTGAGGACAGGGGAGGGCCGGCATGCGCGAGGGGTTGTGGGCGCCGCGGAACCGGGCGCTGACCACAGGCCTCGTGCTGGCTATCACGTTCGTCGCGGCCGAGGCACTGGCGGTGATCACCGTCATGCCGTTGGTGGCCCGCAGCCTCGGCGGGCTGCGGCTGTACGGGTGGGTGTTCAGCGCGTTCATGCTGGGCAGCATCGTCGGCATCGTGGCGGCTGGCCGGGAGGCGGACCGGCGCGGGCCGGCCGCCCCGTTCCTGGCCGGCCTGCTGCTGTTCGGGGCCGGGCTCGCGGTGGCGGGCCTGGCGCCGTCCATGGACGTCCTGGTGGCGGGCCGGGCCCTGCAGGGCATCGGGGCCGGTGCGGTGCCGGCCGTGGCCTACGCCGCGATCGGGCGGAGCCTGCCCGGCCGGCTGCGGGCCCGGATGATGGCGCTGCTGTCCACCGCCTGGGTGGTGCCCGGGCTGGTCGGCCCGGCGCTGAGCGCCGAGGTGGCCCGCGTGTTCGGCTGGCGGTGGGTGTTCCTGGGGCTGCTCCCGGTGGTGGCCGTGGCCGGGTCGATCGCGGTGCCTGCGCTGATCCGGCTCGGGCCGCCCGCGCGGCGACGGGCCGCTGAGCACCGGCTGACCGACGGGCTCCGGGTGGCCGCCGGGACCGCGCTGATCCTGGCCGGCCTAACGGTGGCGGTGAGTTCGGCCGCCCTGCCGGGCGCCGGGCTGATCCTGGCCGGCGGGGTTACCGCGGTGCCCGCGGTGCGGCGGCTGGTGCCGCCGGGCACCCTGGCTGCACGGCCCGGGCTGCCCGCCACCGTGCTCAGCCGCGGGCTGCTCACGTTCGCGTTCTTCGGCGCGGACGCCTACGTGACGCTGAGTATCACCGTGCTCCGGCACCACAGCCCGGTGCTGGCCAGCGTGGCCGTGACCGGCGCCACCCTGGCCTGGACGGCCGGCGCCTGGGCCCAGGCCCAGCTGAGCGCGGTCTGGCCGGGCCGGCGACTGGTGCGCACCGGGCTGGTCATCATCCTGGCTGGCATTGGCGGGATGATGACCGCGCTGCAGCCGGCCGTACCGGTCGGCGTCGCGCTGGCGGCCTGGACCGTGGCCGGGCTCGGCATGGGGGTTGGGTACGCGCCGACCACGCTGATGACGCTGCGTGAGGCGCCGCCCGGCCGGGAAGGCTGGGCGTCCGCGTCACTCAACCTGGCCGACGTGCTCGGCACCGCGACCGGCATCGGGGTGGGCGGCGCGGCCGTGGCCGCCACCACCGGCCTGGGCCCGGACCTGCGCTGCGGGGTCGCCACCGCGTTCGTGATCAGCGCACTGGCCGCGTTCGCCGCGCTGGCCCTCACCCGCCGGCTGCCCGCCGGGCTGATCGGGCCGGGACCGCCGGAGGGGGACGCCGCCGCGGCGATGGCTGATGACGCCGGGCTGGCCGGTGACGTGGCCGGGTAAGACCGGGCCGCTCAGCTGGTCCGGACGACCTGGAACGTCACGATGACGCCGCCCCGGACCCGGTACTTGCCCAGGAAGTGCCGGACCGTCCCGTCCGTCTGCACAGCGGCCAGCCGGGCTGACACCACGTTCCCGGCCTGGCCGAGGATGGCCACGGCATCCGTCCTGGTGGTGCCGAAACTGGCCGCGAACTGGCCGAACGTATGGCCGGCGCCGCTGTACCTGCCGCCCAGATCCCAGGCGCGCCGGTACTCGTGACGGCTGATCGCCGCGTAGTAGGCCCGCACCGTGCCGGCCGGGGTGCCTGGCCGGGCGGCCCCGGTGCGGGGCGACGAGCCAGCGGCGGCTGGCGTCCCGTTGAGGAAAGAGGAGTTCCGCATGATCCCGTAACCGGCGCAGGCCGCGGCCAGGATCACCAGGCAGGCCACGATCGCGGCCATCCCGCGGCGCCGCGTGCCGGGACCGGGCCGCGACGGCGGGCCGGCCCGCTGGCCACCGGGGCGGAGTACGGGCAGCGGGGTGGTCGGCGGCCGTGCGGGCGCCGGGGGCCGCGCCGGCGGTGGTGGCGGCGGGGCGGGGTCCGCGGCGGTGGCCGGGGCGGCCCGGGCCGCCCGGGGCGGTGGCACCGGACCGGCCGTCCCGCCCAGCGCGGCGCCGCACGCGTCCTGCAGCGCAGCGCTGAACATCAGGCAGCTCGGGTACCGGCCGGCCGGGGACTTGGCCAGCGCCCGGGCCATGACCTGGTCGACCGCCGGGGGAAGGTCTGGCCGGAAGCTGGTCAGCCGGGGCGGCGGGGAGTTCAGCTGGGCCCACATCACGGCCATGTTCCCGTCCCGGCGGAACGGGGCCGAGCCGGCCAGCATCTCGAACGCGGCACAGGCCAGGGCGTAGCCGTCCGCCCGCCCGTCCACCTGGCGGCCTTCGATCTGCTCCGGGGCCAGGTAGTTCAGTGTGCCGAGCACCTGGCCGGTCAGGGTCAGGCTGGTGGCGGCGTCGAGCTGCTTGCTGATGCCGAAGTCGGACAGGTAGACATGGTCGGCCCGGCCGCTCTCGCCGGCCCCGCCGAGCAGCATGTTGGCCGGCTTCACGTCCCGGTGCACCAGGCCGCAGGCGTGCGCCGCGTCCAGCGCGGCGGCGACCTGGCCGACGATGCCGAGCGCCCGCGCCGCGGGCAGCCGGCCCGCCACCTGCAGCAGGCGGTGCACGTCCTGGCCGGCCACATAGCGCATGGCGATGTACAGCACGCCGCTGGCCTCACCCGCATCGAAGATCGGGATGATGTTCGGGTGCTCAACCGCCGCGGCGGTCCGCGACTCCCGGATGAACCGCTGCCGGAACGCCTCGTCCTGCGCGTAGTCCGGGGCCAGCACCTTGAGCGCCACCCAGCGGCCGAGCCGGACGTCGCGGGCCCGGTAGACCACGGCCATGCCGCCCCGGCCGATCTCCTCTTCGAGCTGGTAGCTGGCCATCTGTGCACCCGGGCTGACATCGACTAACCCCGCGGGAAAATCCTCAGCCACCAGTGCCTCCAGCGTCAGTCCCCGTAAGCTCACCGGCTGCCGCTGGGCCGGGCCGGGAGCGAATACCGTAGCAAGAGATTAAGCCAGCCGGCGCTCCGTAGCCCAGCGCGTCAGCTGATGCCGGGTGGAAAGCTGGAGCTTGCGCAGCACCGAGGACACGTGGCTCTCCACGGTCTTGGTCGAGATGTACAGCTCCCGGGCGATCTCCTTATAGGTGTAGCCGCGGGCGATCAGCCGGAGTACCTCCCGCTCCCGGGGCGTCAGCTGGTCGAGTTCGGGGTCCAGGGACGGCTGGCCGGCCTGGCCCGGGCCGGCCGAAGCGAACGCGTCAAGCACGAAACCGGCCAGCCGCGGCGAGAACACGGTGTCTCCCGCGGCCACCCGGTAGATCGCCGCCACCAGGTCCGGTCCGGAGATGGTCTTGGTCACGTAGCCACGGGCGCCGGCCCGGATCACCGCGATGACGTCTTCCGGGGCGTCAGAGGCGGACAGCGCCAGGAAGCGCACCCCAGGATGCGCGGCCCGGATCGCGCTCACCACCAGCTGGCCGCCGCCACCGGGCAGGTGCACGTCGAGCAGCACCACATCGGGCTGGCGCTCGGCGATCAGCTCGATGGCCGGCGCGACGTCAGCCGCCTCGCCGATCACGTCCACCTGGTCACCCAGTTCGGCCCGGACGCCGGCGCGGAACAAGCCATGATCATCGACGATGCATACCCGCGGTGAGCGGCCCGCGGCGGGGCTGGTCATGCCCGGCTCGGCTGGCGTTCCCCGGCGGTCCGGGGCATCCGCAGCGAGACCTCGGTGCCGTCGCCCGGGGCGGTCCGCACCATCGCGGAGCCGCCCCGCCGGGTCATCCGGGCGTGGATGGATTCGGCCAGGCCCTTCCGGTCGCCGGGTACTCCGGCCGGGTCGAAGCCGCGGCCACGGTCCCGCACGAACACGGCCACCTCGGCCGGCTCCACCTCGGCGAACACCGAGACCACCTCGGCGCCGGACCACTTCACCGCGTTGACCGTGGCCTCCCGGGCCGCGGCGAGCAGCGCGGCCAGATCGTCGTCCAGCTCGCAGTCCCCCACGGTGATGGCCTCGATAGGTATCCCGTGCTGTGCCTCGACCTCCTGCTGGATGAGCCGGATGCCGTCGGCCAGCGTCTTGGCCTGGCTGTCCAGCGAGCCGGGCGCGCGGTCGTCGAACAGCCAGCTGCGCAGCTCGCGTTCCTGGGCCCGGGCCAGCTGGACCACCTGCTGCGGGTCGTCCGCCCGGCGCTGGATCAGGGCCAGTGTCTGCAGCACCGAGTCGTGCACCCGGGACGCCATGTCCGCCCGCTCCTCGGCCCGGACCCGGGCCTGCCGCTCCACCACCAGATCGCGGGCAATGCGCAGCCACCACGGGCCGAGCACGATCACCACCGCGGCCAGCAGCAGCGCTATCCCGCCGAGCCCGCGCAGCGCGTAGCGCTCGGCGTGCCCGTTGAACAACAGGCCCAGCCCGGCGCCGATCAGCAGCGCGGCGGCCACCACCCGGAGCGCGATCCGGGTCCGGCTGCCACCCCCGGCCAGGCCGAGCAGCGGGTCAGTCAGCCGGTGCAGCAGTGCCTGCTCCCGCTCGGGGGCGTTGCGCCAGAGCAGAACCAGGCCCGCCACGCTGACCACCAGCGGCCAGGCCACCGTGCCCAGCCAGCGTGCGCCGAGCGCGGAGCCCAGGATGAGCAGCACGGCCAGCAGCGAGCCGAGGCCGGCCGCGAGCGCGATGCCGCGCCGGTCGGCCAGCGCCCGGGTCGCGATGTTGCCGTCTGCCCCGTCGTCCGGGATGAGCAGCCAGGCCACCACGTAGGCCGCCGCGCCGAAGCCGCTGAAGATAGTGGCGACCACGAACGCGGTGCGGACCAGCGTGACGTCCAGGCCGAGGCGGGCGGCCAGCCCGGCCGCGACCCCGGCCGCCAGCCGGCCCTCGGCCGGCCGCCGCAGTGGGCCGCCGCGGTACGGCCCGCGTATCCAGCGGGCGTGCGGCCGGCCGGCCCACCGGTGCTCCCAGGGCGCGGTCGTGGCGTCGGTTCGGTCCCGCATCCCTCCATCATCCCGCGTCCGGCTCCGGGTGGCCATCAGGGACAACCCTGATCTTGGCCCGGCCAAGCTCAGGGGCCGGTCAGGGGTCTTCCGAATGGTCCCAGGTGAACAGCGGCGGCAGGCTGGAGACATGAACACCACCACGAACCCAGGTGCCAGTGACCAGACCTGGCAGCAGCCCACCACGTCGCAGCAGCGCCGGCCGCGCGTGCTGTGCCGGCCCGCCGAGGACCGGATGCTGGCCGGAGTCGCCGCCGGCATCGCCGACTACCTCGACGTCGACCCGACCCTGATCCGTGTCGCGTTCGCCGTGCTCACCCTGTTCGGTGGTGCTGCCGTGCTGGTCTACCTGGCCGGCTGGCTGCTCATCCCCGAAGAGGGCAGCGAGCAGTCCATCGCCAGCGGGTGGGTCTCGTCCCGGCAGCGCTAGGCCGGGCCGGACCAGACACAGAACGGGGAGGATTTCAGATGCCAGGGCTAGGCAGGCGGGGTTACGACGCACGCCGCCGTGCGGACACCGCCGACGCCACCATGAGGGTTTCCGATGCCGACCGGGCCGAGGTGGCGGACCGCCTGGCCCAGCACTACGGGGACGGCCGGCTCGACCAGACCGAGCTGGATGACCGGCTGGGCCGGGCGATGAGCGCCAAGACTCGCGCCGACCTGGACGGACTGCTGCATGACCTACCTGATACGGGGGTGTCCCGGATGGAATCACAAGCGCCCCGGCGTCAGCCGCCGCGCCAGCCGCGGCAGCCGCGCGAGCACAGCTGGCTGCGCATGGTGCTGATCCTGGTGCTCGTCCTCGTCGGCTTGCGCCTGCTGGGCGGCATCGGCGGCCTGTTCTGGCCGTTCGGCTGGTTCTGGGGCTGGATGTGGCCCGGGCCGTGGCTGCTGATCGCGCTGCTGGTGTTCCTCTGGCTGCGCTTCGGCCGCCGCCGCCGCTACCGCGACTGACCCGCCCGCGGCCTGCCGCCCGGCCTCACTCGGCCTGGCGGCGGGCCCGGGCCCGCCGTTTGCCCTCGTGCATGGCCTGCACCCGGGGCACCGGGATGGTGTGGCCCTCCGCGACCAGGCCGGCGCTGAGCGGCTGCGGGCCGGGCAGCAGGCCGCCCCAGCGGCCGGCTGGGCCGAGCTGCCCGGCCGCCGTGTGCACAGTGAAGTCGGCCGGGCTGACCTGGTCCAGGTCGTCCCAGGGCACCGGGAGGGACACCGGGACGCCGGGCCGGACCCGGGGACTGTACGCGGCCACCACGGTCGCGCCGCCCGACCGGGTCGGATCAAGGAACACCTTGCCCGCCCGGTCGGCCCGGATGAACGCCGTGGTGGCCAGCGCGGGATCGAGCCGCTCCGCCCGGGCGGCCACCGCACGGGTGGCGGCGGCGGCGTCTTCCAGGCTGGCCGAGCCGTCCAGCGGCACGAACACGTGCACTCCCTTGGCGCCGCTGGTCTTGACCGCGCCGGCCAGCCCGGCCTCGGCCAGCACCTGGCGGACCAGGCCGGCCGCGCGGACCGCCAGCCGGAACTCGCCACCCTCCGGTGGGTCGATGTCCAGCACCAGGTAGCCGGGCCGGTCCCAGCGGCTGGCCCGGATCAGGGTGGGGTGGTACTCTATGGCCCGCTGGTTGCCGAACCAGAGCAGCGTGCGCCGGTCGTCACACAGCGCGTAGGACACCTTCCGCTGGGAGCTCTCCGCCCACAGCGGGACCGTCCGCACCCAGTCCGGGGTGTACCTGGGCACGTTCTTCTGCATGAACGGTGGCTGGCCGCGGAGCACCCGGACCACCGACAGTGGCCGGTCCCGCAGCTCGGGGAGCAGGTGCCCGGACACCGCGTCGAGGTAGTCGACCAGGTCACGCTTGGTCGCGCCGGCCCCGTCGAACAGCGGCTGGCCGAGGTTGGTCAGCGCTACCCCGTCCCGTTCCTCATCGACGCCGATAGCAGCTCACCTCCGTGCGTCCCGATACCTTTAGCGCGTGAGCGATCAGCCGTGGGACGGCCCGGCCGTGCTGCTGGTGGGCGTGGACGGGTCGGACACCTCCCTGCGGGCCGGTGCCTACGCGGCGGGGATGGCCCGCCGTGAGCACGCCCGGCTGGTCTGCCTGTACGTGCGGCCGTTCACCGCCGTGGCCGGGATCGGCGCGGGGGCGGCCGTGTCCATGAACGAAGCGTACGACGAGGTGGCCCAGGAGCTGCGCGAGGCGGTCGGGTCGCAGAGTGCGCGGCTCGGTCTCGACGTCGAGTTCGTCGAGCGGACCGGCAGCCCGTACGCCGAGATCACCCGGCTGGCGGACGAGGTGCGCGCCGACGCGGTGATCGTGGGCGCGTCGACCAAGGCCGGGCACCGGTTCATCGGGTCGCTGGCCGTGCACCTGGTCCGGGCCAGCCGCTGGCCGGTCACCGTCGTGCCCTGACCCGCGTCCTGGGCCGCGGCGCGGCCGCCGCCAGGTCAGCAGCTGGCCGCGATGGCCGCTACCACGTGATAGGGCAGATGCCGGGGGTGCACCAGCAGCGCCCGGGCTACCTGGCGGACCTGCAGCCGGAGCGGGGTCAGCACGTCCTCACTGCGCCGCCACGCGGAGACCTCGTCGCGGCCGTAGCGGCGGGCGATGGCCCGGCGGAACCGCCGCGCGTCCCCGCCGTCGCTCTTCCAGGTGGGCAGCCACGCGCGCAGCTCGTCGTCGCCGTCCAGCATGGTCCAGTCGCGCATCCGCTGGCCGATCTGGCCGGCCGCGTCGATCACGAAGGCCAGCTCGCGGCCGCCGCTGATGCCGTGCACCCGGCCGTCCGACGTCCGGCTGTGGTGGATGCTGGCCGAGCTGAAGTCGGCGCCCACGGCCAGCGCGGCGACCGCGTGGCCGGCTTCGTGCCAGGCCGTCTCGACGGTGGCCCGCCGGGCCGGGATCAGGCCGGGCAGGCACCCGCAATCGTACCGCTGCCGGATCCACTTGTCGTGCACGATGGACTCGTCGTCGTAGCGGATGACGTGGTCCAGCCGGGCCTGGACGATCTCCAGGACGGAGTCGGTTGCTGGCTTCATGGTTGACTAACCGTATGCCGATCGAGGGTGAATATGAGCCGAGTCCGCAAGGCTGGGTCCGCGACCAGGTCGAGGAGTACGAGAGCTCGGGCGGCACCCGCGGGACCACGCTACGGGACACCGGGCTCCCGGTGGTCATCATCACCAACCGCGGCGCGCGCAGCGGGAAGGTGCGCAAGACCCCGGTGATGCGGGTCGAGCACGACGGCCGGTACGCGGCGGTCGCGTCGCAGGGCGGGGCGCCGGCGCACCCGTACTGGTACCACAACTTCCGCGCGGAGCCGCGGGTGGAACTGCAGGACGGCCCGCGGAAGCGCCCGATGACCGCTCGTGAGGTGACCGGCGATGAGCGGGCCGAGTGGTGGGCGCGGGCGGTCGCGGCCTACCCGCCGTACGCCGAGTACCAGCAGAAGACGTCCCGGGTGATCCCGGTCTTCGTGCTGGAGCCCGGCGCCGGAAGCTGACCGTGTCCGTGGCCGCCGCCCGGACCAGCCGTAAAACGTGGCCTGGCCGCCCCCCGGTCCTGGTGCTGGTGTGCCATACGTGATCAGTGGGATCAACGGGATCTGCCATCCGCGGCCGCCCGCCCCCGCCGGGGAACCGCGGATGGCAGCGGCATTGGGCCAGGTGCGCATGACTGGGGCAGTTACGCGGGTGCGCGGCTGGGCGGATCCGGGCGCACGTGGCCGGGCTGCGCAGCCTGGCCGCGGCCGGTGATCCGCTGTTCGCCCGGATCGTCAGCCACGGCGGGGCCGACGACCTGGAGACCGCGCTGACCGAACTAGGCCAGGCCGGGCAGCAGCTCTGAATGCCCGTTACTGGGGCCAGTGGCAGCTGGTGACCTGGCCCCCGGCGACGGTGATGGCCGCCACCGGGGAGTGCTGATCGCGCCAGATCGTGTACCACCCGGCGGCCAGGTCCTGGTAGACCGCCGCGTACCTGGTCTGACCGGGCAGCTGCCGCGGCCGGACCTGGGCGTGCGTCCGCCGCGCACCGGGGTCATCGCCCGGGCTGATCTCGATCTCCGCGCCGTCCAGGTCGGCCAGGGTGAACAGGACCAGGGCGCCGACCCCGGCACCGAGGTTCAGCACCACGGTGCCGGGACCGGACGGGCCGGCGGCCGGCTCGCTCATGCCGCGCCCCCTCAGGACGGCTCGTCGTACCCGCTGTACGGGACGCCGAGGTAGGGGAAGTGGCCGAGCGGGGGCGCGTGCACGCTGGCCGGGGTCAGCCCGTCGGTGAGCTGGCCGGCCGCCGCGTCGGGCTTGAACGTCTTGTCGATCAGCGCGAACGTGACGCCGGCGATGGCGCGCAACTCGATCGCCACCACGTCGTCGGTCACCCGGCGGCCATTCGGGAAGCCGCCCGCGTCCCCGCCGAGCAGCCCGAAGATGCTCGCCTTGCCCGCCGGGGTGGGCGGGATCGAGGTGTTCAGCCGGAGCATGTCGGCCAGCACCGGCCCGGTGAAGTTGGTGAAACCCGGGACGACCCCGGCCGGTATCCCGGTGAGCAGGATCGCCTCCAGATCGGCGCGCGGCTTCTTCGCCGCGTCCAGCGCGGCCAGGTGCGGGAACACGCCGGGGTACAGAACCGGCAGCAGCCCGGCCAGCTCGGGCTGGGTGACGCACGGTGCGAACAGCTTGTCATCAGCGGGCGGCAGCGAGTTCCACCGGTCCTTCTTCCCGAGCGGGACGAGGACCTCGTTGAACAGCGGGTTGCCCAGCCGCGATACCTGCCGGAACGGCCCGCTGGTCACGTTCTCGCCCTGGTCAGCGTCCCACAGCGTGACCCGCTGACGGCTGGCTGTGGTCCACACGCCGATGGTCGGGTGCCCCTTCCTGGTCACCGCGGAGATCGGCACCTGGATGGCGATGGAATGCACATTCAGGTTGTTGGTGGCATTCACCCCGGGCGCGGCCGGCAGTCGGAGGCCGGGGATGTTGAACGTGGTGTGCAGGTTCTGGAACGGCCTCAGGTCGCCCAGGTCGAAGATCGCGCCCAGGTCGACGTAGAAGGCCTCGGCCCGCTGCCCGGCGAACACCGTGACCCCGCCACCCAGATCGTGCACCGCGGCGGCGGCGATGCCCGGGTAGTCCGCGGCCGGCGTGGACAGCGGCCCGATGTTGCACGGCGGGCAGGCCAGCCGGGTGCCCAGGGTGCGCTGCGCCTGGCCGGTCACCACGGTGACGTCGTAGAACTGGCGGCGGTTCCAGTTTGGGCTGCCGATCGACTCGATCGGGCCCGTGTTGTACAGGAAGGTATCCGGGTCGGTCAGCTCGGTCCGGAACCGGAACTGGTAGGAGATGTCCGCCTGGCCGTCCCCGTTGTTGTCGATGTGGACCTGGTACTGGACGTCGTCGCCGAACTCATAGAAGTTCGGCCCGCCCGCCGGCAGCTGCAGCGGGACGTAGTTGGCGATCAGCGTGACGGTGTGCGGTTTGTCCGGGCTGACGAATGCGTACAGGTCGGTGCTGTCGGCCACCGGGTCCTTGGAGATCTCCGGCGCCTCGCGGTGCGATGACATGTCAGTTACCTCGCAGGGTGAGGGCCTGGGTGATCCGGGCGGCCAGGTCCTTGTCGCGCACCCTGGCCTGGCTGGTCCCGGCGAACAGCTCGATGTCCCCGGACCGCGCGTCGCGCACGTGCACCACGATCGGCCCGGCCGGCGGCCGGCCCGGGCCGTGGCCCTGCGCCAGGTCCGGCCGCCGGGTGGTGGCGGCGGCTGTGGTCACGGCCGTTCCCATCGCGGTGGCGGCCAGGCCGGCCGCACCGGCGGTGGCGGCTCCGCGCAGCAGGGAGCGCCGGGACATGCGGTGTCCCGGGTCCGGCGCAGGCTCTGCATCGTGACTGGGCATGACAATTCCCCCCAGGGCTGATGGGCAGGCACATCGCGGAGGCCAAGACCGCGCCCGGGCCGTGCAGCCTCCGGATCACCTCTCTGGTGACGTCTTCGCAGCCGATGAGTGGCCGGATGGGCGACCAGGCAGAAAAAGGGAGCAGCCCTCAGCGCCACGAACTCGCGGCCCTCGCCCGGGGCCGGCCAGCTGGCCATCCCCGGCCGCACCGCGCGGGCCGGGCCGGGGACGCGCGGGCCGGCCGTGGCCGGGCTGGCCACGCGGCGGGCGATTTGCCCGCTAGCGCAGCAACTGCTCTGCCATGCTTTGCCGGTGAGAGATCTTGATGTGCTGGCCGACTTCGACCAGGCGCTGGCCGCCACCGGCCGGGCCCGGCCCCGCCACGCGCCCCGGGGCGGCCCGGATGGCACAGTTGACCGCATGGCGACTGACTCTGCACACCGGGCGGTGTCCATCGAGCGCAAGCGCCCGGCCGGTTCAGCGTGACCAACGAGCGGGGCGGCCAGATCACCCTGGGCACCGGCGGCGACGAGCGGTTCACCCCGACCGAGCTGCTGCTCGCCGCGGTCGGCAGCTGCAGCGCGATCGACGTGGACATCCTGACCTCCCGCCGGGCCGAGCCTGAGTCGTTCCTGGTGTCGGCGGGGGCCGAGAAGGTCCGGGACGGCAGCGGCAATCGCCTCACCGATATCCAGGTGGCGTTCCGCATCGCGTTCCCGGCCGGTTCGGACGGTGACGTGGCCCGGGCCGTGCTGCCGGATGTGATCCGCAAGTCGCATGACCGGCTGTGCACGGTGGGCCGCACTGTGGAGCTGGGCACCCCGGTCACGGAACGGGCCGAGCCCGCTTGACCAGCCTGGACGAGGCGCGGCGGCTGGCGCTGGCCCTACCGGAGGCTAGCGAGCAGCCGCACTTCGACCTGACCTCGTTCCGGGTCCGCGGCAAGATCTTCGCCACCGCCCCGCCCGGCGGCGGCTGGCTGAACGTGTTCCTGGACGAGGACGAGGCCGGCGCGTACGTGGCCGAGGACCCGGCGGCGTTCCAGCCGCTGTACTGGGGGCAGCGGCACCGCGGGCTGCGGGTCGAGCTGGCCGCCTGCCCGCCCAGCCGGCTGGCGGAAGTACTGGCCGAAGCCTGGCGGCGCAAGGCACCGAAACGGCTGGCCGCCGGGTTCGGCCCGGCCGGCTAGCGTCCGGCCTGGCCCGGCGCGGTCTCAGCGCGGGCCGGCCAGCCGGCGGTCCCGCTGCTGCACGCCCAGCTGCCCGTACGGGTAGTCCGGCGGCCGGGGATCGCTGGCCGCGTCGAGCCCCGCGGTTTCCGCCGGGCTGAGCCGCAGCCCGGCCGCCCGGAGGTTGACGTCCAGCTGGCTGGTGGTGCGCGCGCCCAGGATGGTGGACGTCACCCCTGGCCGTCCGGTCACCCAGGCCAGCGCGACCTCGGCCATCGACACCTCCCGCTGGCTCGCCACCTGGTGCACCGCGGAGATGACATCCCAGGTCCGCGGCCCCCCCGGCGGTCGTAGGCTTCCATGCCCCGGGCCGGGTCCTCGCCGAGCCGGGTGGCGCCAGCCGGGCGCTCGTCCGGGGAGTACTTGCCGGACAGCCAGCCGCCGCCGAGCGGGCTCCACGGCAGCAGGCCCAGGCCCGCGTCCTGGGCCGCGGGCACGATCTCCCACTCGGTCTCCCGGACCAGCAGGCTGTACTGCGGCTGCACGGTGACCGGCGGGGCCAGGTTCAGCTCCCGGGCCAGGTACACAGCCTTGGTCAGCTGCCAGCCGGTGAAGTTGGACAACCCGTAATACCGGATCTTGCCGGCCCGGACGAAGCCGTCCAGCGTGCGCAGCGTCTCGTCCAGCGGGGTCCAGGGGTCGAACGCGTGGACCTGGTACAGGTCGACCTCCGCCCGGCCCAGCCTGCGCAGTGAGGCGTCCAGGGCCCGGGTCAGGTGGCGCGCGGACAGCCCGGCGCCGTTGGGCTCGCCGTCCAGTGCGAAGCGGCCCTTGGTGGCCAGCACCATCGGCCCGGTGGCGCTGGCGGGGCGGCTGGCGAACCACCGCCCGACGATCTCCTCGGCCACCCCCGGTGGTACACGTCGGCAGTGTCGATGAGCGTCCCGCCCGCCGCCGCGAAGCGGTCCAGTTGCTGGTGCGCGCCTGCCTCATCCGTTTCGGTCCCGAACGTCATGGTGCCCAGGCACAGGGTGGAGACCGCGCAGCCGCTGCGGCCCAGAGTCCGGTAGTCCATCCGCCGACCCTACGCCGGGCTGCCCGCGACCCCGGCGGCTGCGGTGCGCAAGACTGGTGCTGGCCCAGCCCGGGCCGAAGCCAGGCGATTGGAAGGTCAGCAAATGGCGAAGGGTACCCGGATCGGCGCCGCGGTCATGTTCGTGCAGCAGCTCGACCGGTCCATCAGCTTCTACCGGGATGTCCTCGGCCTGCACGTCGCCGATCAGAGCCCGACCGCCGCGCTGCTGGCGAGCCCCGCGGGGACGGAGCTGATCCTGCGGGCCATGGGCAGTGACGCGGCGCACCCGCTGGGCGCGGTCGGCCTGCAGTACGTGCTCTGGACCGCGGCCGGGCAGGAGGACCTGGACCGGTGCGAACGGGTGCTCAAGGAACGCTCGGCGTACCGGGACACCCGCGGCAGCGACGGGGTGACCGTGGTCGAGGGGCACGACCCGGACGACACCGTGCTGATGATCGTCTATCCCGGCCCGGAAGAGCGGCCGCTGCGCAAGCTGCCGATCCGCATCTACGGCTGGTAAGCCCGGCCCGGGCAATTCAGCGCCGGATGCGTACCCCGGTGCCTGCCGGGTAGCTGGCCCCTGCGCGGCCACGGGCCGCCGCCGCGCAATGGCCAGGATGGAGGCGCCCATGGCCCGCACTGCGCCTGGTCAGGAGCTGGGCCGCGGCACCGTGACCCGTTCCGCACCGGGACGGCGGATGATCGTCGCGCTGGCCGCCGCGGCTGGCCTCATCGTGGCCGCCGCCGCGCTGATCGTCGCGCTGGCCGCGGTCCGGCTGCTGCCGTCGCTGCGCAACCCGTTCAGCGAGAGCACGTCCGTGCGCAGCCAGCCGGTGCTGCTCAAGTCGATCACTGCGCTCAGCCGGTACCAGGCGGCGAGCGGGTCGTTCCAGGTCATCGTGGACCTGACCAGGAAGGCGGCGTACCTGCCGTCGTTCCTGGAAGGCAGCCAGACGCTGTTCGTGGGCCAGGGCAGTGAGATCGCCTACGTGAACTTCTCCCAGCTGAAGAGCCCGGCCATCCGGGTGTCAGCGAACCGCGAAGCGGTCAGCGTCCGGCTGCCCCGGCCGCAGCTGGAGCCGGCTGTGCTCAGCGTCCGGCAGTCCTACGTGTTCGCCCAGCAGCAGGGGCTGCTGAACCGAATCGGGAACTTCTTCTCCGGCAACCCGAACAGCGAGCACCAGGTCTACGTCGTAGCCCAGCAGAAGATCCAGGCCGCGGCGCGGCACAGCCCGCTGCTGGCCCAGGCGCAGCGCAGCACCACGGCCATGCTCACCGGCCTGCTGCACTCGCTGGGTTTTCAGCGCGTCACGGTCACGTTCAGCTAGCCACTTTGCGCAGGAACGCGTTGGCCACCGGGCCCGCGCTGTTGGCGCCGTAGCCGCCCCCCTCGACCAGCACCGCGAAGGCCAGATCACCGCGGTAGCCGATGAACCAGCCGTGCGATTGGGTGCCGTTCCCGTACTGCGCCGTCCCGGTCTTCCCGTACACGCCCGGCCCGAAGCCCACCCCGGCCGCGGTGCCGGTGGTCACCACGGCCCGCATCATCGGGCGCAGGGTGGCCAGGATCTCGGGGCTCAGCTTGCGCGGCCGGCTGGCCTGCCTGGGCATCGGGCTGGTCACCAGCAGTGGTGGCCGCCAGGTGCCGTCCTCGATGGCCGCGGCCACGGTGGCCTGGCTCAGCGGGTTGACCAGGTCGGTGCCCTGGCCAAACGCGTCCGCGGCCAGGTCCACCGGCTGGTGCGGCGTGCTGAAGTGGCCGAGGGTGGCCGGGATGCCGAGGTTCGGGCTGGCGTTGAAGCCGAGTGTGGCGGCCATCGCGGCCAGCTGGGCGCCGCCCAGCCGCTGCGACGCCAGCATCGCGAACGTCGTGTTGCAGGACACCGCGAACGCCGTCTGCAGGTTCGTGGCGCCCAGCTGCTCGTTGGCGTCGTTGTGGAACGTCCGGCCGCCGAGGTCGACCGTGCTCGGGCACTGCACCGGGCTGGACGGCGTCATCCCCTGCTTGGCCAGGGCCGACGCGGTGACCACCTTGAACGTCGAGCCCGGCGGGAAGATCCCGGCCAGCGCGCGGTCGAACCCGCCCGGCCGCTCCACCACGGCCAGCACCTGGCCGGTGGATGGCTGCACGACCACCATGTCGATTGGCTTGCTGGTGGACGCGGACGACACGGCCGCCGACGCGGCCATCTGGTCCTGCATGTCGATGCTGGTCCGCACCGGCTGGCCGGGGACGGCTGCGAACCGGGCCGCGGTCGCGTCGGTGCGCCGGCCCGGCCCGGCGATCTGGATGTCCAGCGACGGCCGCCCGGCCAGCTGGGCCTGGTATGCCTGCTCGATGCCGCCGTCGCCGACCAGGTCACCGGCCCGGTACGGCGCGCCCAGCGCCTTGGCCTGGGCCTTGGTGCCGCGCACCACGGTGCCGGTGAGCAGCGCCAGCGACCCGGACTGCGCGATCACCGCGGGCGAGCTGAGCTGGGTGCCGTCGGCGGCCAGCACCGCGGCCCGGGCGGGCCAGGTCGCGCTGAGCACGAACCGCTGCCCAGGCCGCAGGCTGGGGTAGATGGCGGCCGGGCTCCAGTCCACCCACCAGCGCCGGTTCCGGGCCACCAGCTGAAGCCGCCCCTGGTACGTCCAGGTGTGCCCGCTGGCCAGCCGGGCGGACGCGGTGAACGGGGCCCGGGCGGTGCCGCCCGCCGTGGTCACCTGGCCGAGCCGGGCCCGGATGCTCCGCAGGCCGAGCTGGCCGGCGGTCTGGCGCAGCGGGCCGGCCAGCCCGCCGGCCGGCACGTTCACGCTGACCTGGCCCATGCCCCGGTAGTCGCCGCGCTGCCAGTCCCGCAGGTAGCTCGCCGCGGTCTGCTGCGGGCTGCCGGTGGTGCGCAGCAGCAGGTACCCGGCGGCGCCACCGCCGAGCACCACGACCAGCGCGGCGGCGAGCACGATCACCACCGCGGTGCGCCGCCGCCGCTTGGGCGGCTGGCCCAGCGCGGGCCCATAACCCTGGGCGGGGAGGCCCGCGGATGGGGGGGTGCTGGCATGGCTCACGGGCCCTAACCATAGCCGCGCCCAGCCGGCGGCCGGCCCGGAACCGCGCTAGGGCGGGTGCCGGCCGGCCCGTTGTCGGTACCGTCGGGCACGCTTGTGCCATGGCGGAGAATCTCACCCTGATGGCCGTGCACGCGCATCCTGATGACGAGGCCTCCAGCACCGGCGGCGTGCTGGCTAAGTATTCCGCTGAGGGCGTCCGCACCGTGGTGGTGACGTGCACCAACGGTGAGTTCGGGGACACCCCGGGGGGAGCCAAGCCGGGTGCGGACGGGCACGACGAGGAGCACGTGGCGCAGATCCGGCTGGCTGAGCTCAGGGAGTCATGCAAGCACCTGGGCGTCACCGATCTGGAGCTGCTCGGCTATCACGATTCCGGCATGCTGGAGTGGGACTACAGGAACCGCCCGGACGCATTCTGCAACGTGCCGCTGGCGACCGTTTCGGCCCGGATATCCGGCCTGATCGACCGGTACCGGCCGCAGGTCGTGGTCAGCTATGACGAGAATGGCGGTTATCAGCACCCGGATCACGTGCACGCCGCCCGGGGCGCCGCCGCGGCGGTGGCTGGCTCGGGCATCCCAGCTAAGCTTTACCTCACCGCGATGCGGATCAGCGACTGGGCCAAGCTGTGGGCGGCGCTCCGTGCTGCGGGCGTGGATGTGCCCGACGGCCGCGACGTCAGCCAGGAGACCCGGCGCCAGATGGAGACGGCCGAGCGGCGCATCACCACCACGGTGGACATCCGCCCGGTGCTGAGCCGCAAGCGGGCCGCGCTGCTGTCACACGCCAGCCAGATCAGCGACTCCTGGTTCAGCCAGATCCCGCCGGACATCGCGGAGCAGGTGTTCGGCCAGGAGAGCTTCATCCGCGCGGTGGACCGCACCGGTGCCCCGGTGCCGGAAGACGACCTGTTCGCCGGGCTGCGCTGACCGCCGCCTCGGCCGCCCGCGGAACCACCGCCGTCGCGGCCGCCCGGTCATTTACGGATTATTACCGGAACGGGCCATTGGCAGCGCGCCCGGGCCGGGGCCTGACTGTGCAGTGCGGAACCGGGCTGTGCGCCCCCGGCCATGGGCGAGGAGGACGGTGAGCCGCCCCGCCAGCTCAAGGCGTTCGCCCGGGTCAGCCTGCCGCCGGGCCAGTCCACCGCCGTGCACTTCTGGCTGACCCGCCATGACCTGTCGTCCTGGGACAGCCCAGCGGACGGCTGGGTACGCCCAGCGGGCCAGTTCACCGTGTACGCGGGCGACTCCTCGGCCCTGGCCGGGCTGCCGCTGCGCGGCGGATTCACCGGGCCGGGCGGGCGCTGACCCGGGCCCGCGGCCTGCGGCCGTGCTAAGCCGCGGGCCGGCGGCGCCTGCCTCACCCCCCAGGGGTGAGGCGGGCTGGGCCGGTGGCCAGGCATCGTGGCGGAATGCCGGCTGATCCCCTGGCTCTGCTGCGCAGCCGCAGCTACGTGGCACTGCTGGTGCTGGCCGCGATCATCGGCGCGCCCATCTCGGCGGCCGCCTATTTCTTCCTGGCGCTGGTCAGCAAGCTGCAGGGCTGGGTCTTCTCGTCGCTGCCCAAGGGCCTGGGCTTCCACGCCGAGCCGATGTGGTGGCCGCTGCTGCCGCTGGCCGTGGCCGGGGTGCTGGTGGCGCTGGCCATCAAGTACCTGCCGGGCACCGGCGGCCACTCGCCGGTCGACGGGTTCAAGGCGGGCGGCTCACCCACCCCGGCCGAGCTGCCCGGGGTGGTGCTGGCCGCGCTGGCCACGCTGAGCCTGGGCGTGGTGCTCGGCCCGGAGGCGCCGCTGATCGCGCTGGGCGGCGGGCTCGGCATCTTGGCCATGCGGCTGGTCAAGCGGGACGCGCCGGACCGGACCACGGCCGTGGTGGCGGCGGCGGGCAGCTTCGCGGCCATCAGCACGCTGCTGGGATCGCCGCTGCTCGGCGCGTTCCTGCTGATGGAGGCGTCCGGGCTGGGTGGCGCGACGCTGGAGCTGGTGCTGGTGCCGGGCCTGCTCGCGGCCGGGATCGGCACGCTCATCTTCATCGGCCTCGACTCGGCCACCGGGCTCGGCACGTTCTCGCTGGCCATCCCGCACCTGCCGCACCTCGGGCCGCCCACGGTCGGCGAGTTCGGCTGGGCCCTGGCGGTTGGGCTGGGCGCGGCCATCCTCGGCACCGCCATCAGGCGCCTCGGGCTCTTCCTCCGGGACCGCAGCGAGCCGCGGATGCTGCTGGCCATGCCGCTCATCGGCCTGGCCGTGGCCGGGCTGGCCATCGCGTACGCGGCGGGCACCGGGAAGGGCTCCAGCGAGGTGCTGTTCTCGGGGCAGAACGCGCTGGGCCCGCTGATCACCCATGCCTCCAGTTACACAGTGGGCGCGCTGGTGCTGCTGATCGTGTGCAAGGGGCTGGCCTACGGCGGCTCGCTGAGCTCGTTCCGCGGCGGGCCGGTCTTCCCGTCTATGTTCCTCGGCGCGGCGGGCGGCATCGCCCTGTCCCACCTGCCCGGCCTGCCGCTGGTGGCCGGGGCGGCCATGGGCATCGGTGCGATGTGCGCGGTCATGCTCCGGCTGCCGCTGACCTCGGTCCTGCTGGCCACCCTGCTGCTGTCGTCGGACGGCCTGCAGGTCATGCCGCTGGCCATCGTGGCCGTGGTGGTGGCCTATGTCGTGTCGGCCCGGCTCGGCCCGGCGCCGGGCCAGCCACCGGAACCAGCCCCGGCGGCCGCCCCCGGCACGGCCGGGGCCGGGGCCGCGGCGCCCGGGCACGGCGCTAGCTGATGTCCGGCAGTACCTGGCTGCTGTCCAGCACGGTGGCGAACACGTCGCCGTGCTCGGCCAGCCGGGCCGGCATGTCCCGGACCGTGATGCCATCCGGCCGTAGTCCCGGATCGTCCAGCTCGTCCCAGCCGACCGGGGCGGACACCGGGGCCCCGGCCGCGGCCCGCGGGCTGTACGGCGCGACCAGTGTCTTGTTGTGGGTGTTCTGCGTGTAGTCCAGCCGGGCCAGGCCACCCCGCTCGCGGACATCCCACTTCCAGCTGACCAGTTTGGGGACGACCGCGCCAATGGCCTTGGACAGCTGCTCGACCCAGGCCCGGGTGTCCGCGAAACTGGGCCCGCGGGCGACCGGGATCCAGATCTGGATGCCCCGGCGGCCGGTCAGCTTGGGCTGGCCGCGCACGCCCAGGTGCTCCAGGGCGGTGCGGTGCAGCCGGGCCAGGACCAGCACATCGGCCCACGAGGTGGCCGTCCCGGGGTCGATGTCGATCAGCGCGTAATCCGGCTTGTCCGGCTGGTCGGTCCGCGCGGTCCAGGCGTGCCACTCCAGCGCGCCGAAGTTGGCCGCCCAGATCAGCGCGGCCGGCTCGTCCACGACCAGGTAGGTGCGGGTCTTGCCGGCCTCGGCGCCCGGGTCTTCCCAGCGCGGCAGCCAGCCCGGCGCGTGATCGGGGAGCTGCTTGTGCCAGAACCCGGCCGTGTCCGCGCCGCCCGGGAAGCGGTGCATGTTCAGCGCCCGGCCGGCCAGGTAGGGCAGCGCCACCGGGGCGATCTGCGCGGTGTAGCGGATCAGCTCCCGCTTGGTCACCGGCTCCGCGGTACCGCGCGCCGGGAACAGGGCCTTGTCCAGGTTGGTGAGCCGGAGCTGGCGCCCGAACACGGACCAGGTGCCGGTGCCGCCCAGCGCGTCCAGGCTGGCCAGCTCGTCTGGCGTGGGCCCGGGACGTTCCGGGCGGCGGAGCAGCACAGACGCCTCGGCGGCGGGCAGGTCGGACCGCCACATCCGGTCCGGGTCCGCCTTGACCTGGTCGTTGGTCCGGCCGCTGAGCACCGAGGCGGGGTAGTCCTCGGGGTTCCAGCCCGGCACCGCGTACTCGTCGTGCTTGTGCAGCAGCAGCCACTGGTCGCCGTCCCGGCGGATCAGGATGAACCGGCCGCGCAGCTTCTCCCCGACCAGGTCGGCATGGAAATCGCCAGCCTGCACCGCGGCCGCCGGGTCGTCGGTGGCGTGCGGCGCCCAGGTACCACGGTCCCACACGATCACGTCACCGCCGCCGTACTCCCCGCGCGGGATCACGCCCTCGAAGTCGAGATATTCGATGGGGTGGTCCTCGACGTGCACCGCGGTGCGGCGCACCGCCGGGTCCAGCGTGGGGCCCCTGGGCACGGCCCAGCTGACCAGCACGCCGCCGATCTCGAACCGCAGGTCGTAGTGCAGCCGGCGGGCCCGGTGCCGCTGCACCACGAACCGGGGCGCGCCGCCGGCCGCCGTGGTGTCCGGCCGCCCGGCCGGCTCCGGGGTCCGGCTGAAGTCCCGCTTGCGCTGATAACCGGCCAGCTTCCCGGGCATCCGGCACCTCCCGTCACCAGCCCGTGACCTACCCGGGAAAGGACGCATCGATCCGGCACGGTGGGTAGCGGCCGGAGCCCCGCGTAGGCTGCCCGGAGGGGGGTAACGGGAGGCCATGAGGATACCGGGCCGGATACGAAACCGCCGGGCCGCCATCAGCGACGCGCCGCTCAGCGAGGCGCCGCCCGCCGGCGCCGACGGGGGGCTGGCCGCCGACGAGCCGCTGACCGGGGAGGTCGCCAGGCTGGCCGGCGAGCTGGCCGAGGATGCCAGCCCGTCCCGCTGGCAGCGGTTCCAGGCCGCGGCGACCCGGCTGGTCCGCCGGGGCGGCCGGACCGGCCGGGCGGGCCGGGGCCGGGTCACTTCGGGTGGCCGCTGGCTGACCGCTCAGGTGCTCGCGATGGCGCCCCGGCTGCCGGTCCGCGACCAGGCCACGCTGCGGGCCCAGTTCCCGGGGCTGGCTCCGGAAGAACTCGCCGACCAGCTGATCCTGGGCTCGTCACGGGCCGCCGTATCGGTCGGCGCCGCGGTCGGGGCGGTCATGTTCCTGCCCCTGCCCACGGCGCCGGTGGAGGTGGCGGTCGAGACGCTGGCCCTGGTTGGCATCGAGATCAAGCTGGTCGCGGAACTGCACGAGGTGTATGGGATGCGGGCCCCTGGCCCGGTCACCGACCGGATGCTGGCCTACGTGGCCGCCTGGGCGCACCGGCGCGGGGTCGCGCTGGTCCCCGGCGGGCTGGCCCTGGCCGCGGGCTCGCCGCTGCGCCGGCAGCTGCAGCGGCGGCTGGTGGCCCGCGCCGGGCGGAGCGCCGCCTCACTCGGGCCGCTGCTCACCGGGGCGGCGGCCGGTGCGCTGCTGAACCGGCACGAGACCCGTCGGCTGGGCCAGGACGTCCGTGACGACCTGCGCCGCCGGTCCCCGTACGGGACGTCGTCCTGGCCCCGGCCCAGCTGACCGGCGGCTCAGCCCGGCTCGGCCACGTTCAGGCCGGGGATGGCGTCCCAGCCGATGATCTCCAGCACTCCGCGCAGCTGCTGCGGGACCTCGTGCAGGGTGACCGGCCGGCCGGGGTGCCCGCCGCGCGGGCTGGCCAGGCGCACGATCGCGCGCAGCCCGGCCAGGTCGCAGTAGCTGACCCCGGCCAGGTCGAGGTGCACCTCGGATGGCGTGCCCGGGAGCCCGCGCAGCGCGTCCAGCAGCGCCGGGTAGGTCGATTCGTCGATCTCCCCGGCGATAGCCAGGCCGGGCGGCTCGGCGGTGCGGGTGATCCGCAGCACTCCATCGTCGTACTCGGGATGGCTGGTGACCATCGCGGATCCACCTCCCTCGCAACGCCTCGGGAACACGTGACAACGGGCGGGCTGGGCGCCGGGCGGCCGCTGGGCCGCCCGGCGCGGTCCGGGGCAGCATACTGGCACTGGCCCAGGCCGTGGTGTGGCTCCGCCCGGTGGAATACGGGTTAAGCCGGATCCGTGGATGCAGCCCAGGGGCGGGTGAGCCGGGCCGCACATTCGAACATGAGCGCGTGCACGAATGCCTGCGGCAGGTTCCCGCGCAGCTGGTGCTGATGGGTGTCGAACTCCTCGGTGAACAGGGCGGGTGGGCCGCAGGCGGCCCGGTTCCGCTCGAACCAGCCGGCCGCCTCGGTCAGCCGGCCCTGCTGCTGCAGGGCCAGGGCCATCAGGAAGCCACACATCACGAACGCGCCCTCGGCCTGCTGCAGCGGCCGCTGGTCATGGCGGAACCGGTACACGTACCCGTCGCTGACCAGGTCGTCGCCGACCGCGCGGAGCGTGGCCAGGCTGCGCGGGTCACCGGCCGGGACCGCGTCCCGGATCGCGGCCAGCAGCAGCGCGGCGTCGACCCGCTCGTCATCCGGGGCGCGCTGCCAGCGGCCGCTTGGATGCACGCTATCCGCGGCCACGTCGGCCAGGATGGCGTCGGCCAGCGTCTGCCACGCCGCCGCCTGGGCCGGCGCCGCGCCGGCCGCGGCGATCGAGCGCAGTCCGGCCACGCACATCAGCCGGGACTGGGCCCAGTGGTGATTGTCGAGCTCCCACACCCCGGCGTCCGGGTCACGCCAGCGGGCCTCGATGGCCGCCGCCGCCGCGGCGGCGGCCCGCCAGTGCGTGGTGTCCAGGTGATCGTGCCCGGCCGCGGCCGCGAACAGCTGCAGCGCACCGCCCAGGGCGTCCAGCTGGAACTGCTGGTTGACCCAGTTGCCGGCCTTGTCTGCGCCGCCCGGGTAGCCGGCCAGCGTGCGCAGCGACCACTCGCCCGGCACCGGGCCACGGCTGGCCGTGTAGGCCGGCCTGAGATCCGGCCCGTCGGCCAGCACCCGTTCGGCTACGAATGCGACCGCGTCGTCGAGCAGCTTGTGCGGCCCGTCGGCGGCGATCGCCTGGCCGGTGTAGCACTGGTCCCGGATCCACACGTACCGGTAGTCGTAGTTGCGGCCCGCCTTGGACCGCTCCGGCAGCGACATGGTGGCCGCGGCCACCATGCCGCCGCTGCGGCTGGTCATCCCGGTCAGCACGGCGTAGCTGTGCCGGCTGTCCGCCACGGCCAGGCTCGGTCCCAGCTTGGGGATGGCGTCAGACCAGGCCCGCTCGGTGGCCTGCCAGGTGCTGGCCGGGTCGGGCAGGTGCCGGGGCAAGGGCCCGGTGGACAGCTCGAGCACCAGGTCGTGCTGCTGGCCGGCGTCCAGCGCGAGGATCAGCTCCAGCGCGCCATCCGGCCGGACCGCGGCCTGGTCAGCACCGGACCAGCGGAGCCGGACCGGGCCACTGCGCGCGGTCCAGATCCCGTGGGCCGACTTCAGCTGGGTCATCCGGTGCCGGCCGAAACCGGCCCGGACGTCGAGCACGATCTTGACCCGGGCTGGGCCGTCTACCGCTACCACCCGGCGCAGCAGCACCGCGGTGTCCGGGTCCCCTGGGTAGGCGAGCGCCTCGCGGCATTCGGTGAACCCGGTGCTGGTCACCCACCGGCTGCGCCAGATGAGCGAGCAGTCCTCGTAGTAGCCGCCCCAGACGAACCGGGTCCGGTCCGGGGTGATGGCGTACACGCCGCGCCCGCCGATCAGGCAGGAGAAGACCGCGTCGCTGTCCCACTGCGGCGCGCACATCCACGCGATGTCGCCGCGCGGGCCGATCAGGGCACCCCGTTCCCCGTCGGCCACCAGCGCGTACTCACGCAGCACATGGGGCGGGAAGTCAGCTGCCGCGCCGGGCTGCTGGGTCCTGGTGGCGGGCATCGCTCAGCACTCGTCCACCGGGCCGGCCGCGGCGCCGGCCACCCCGCCAGCCGCCCGGGCCGGGCCGGGCCTGGCCGCCTCGTACACGGCCAGCGTCTCGGTGCCGATCCGCTCCCAGGAGTACCGGTCCCGGGCGCGGCTGGCCGCGGCGATGGCCATGCCCTCACGCAGCGGGGTGGCCAGCAGCTGGCGGATCCGGCGGGCCAGCGGGGCGGGCTGGGTGCTGGCGACCAGGTAACCGGTGGTCCCGTCGAGCACGGCGTCCTGGTGGGCCCCGGCGCTGACCGCGATGACCGGCACGCCGCAGGCCGTCGCCTCGATGGTGACCTGGGCCAGCGGGCCACCCGGGCTGAGGCTCAGCGCCGCGTCCGCCGACCGCATCAGGGCGGGCATGCCGGCCTGCGTCAGCTGGCCGGTGAAGGTCACCCGGTCGGTGACACCAAGCTGGCTGGCCAGCTTGCTGAGGGCCTGGTAACCCCGGTCGCGGGCCAGCTGCCCCGCGGCCGGGCCGCCCGCGATGACCAGCTCCGTCCCGGGCACGGCGGCCAGCGCACGCAGCGCGGCGGCGGGCGCGGGGTTATCGGCCAGGCCGGTCACCACGGTCAGCAGCCGCGGCCGGGAGTCCCGGCTGGCCGCCGGGCCGTCGGGCTGGAAATGGCTGGTGTCCACGCCGGGCGGCATGACCCGGATGGTGGCCTGCGGCACGCCCAGCCGGGCCAGCACCGAGCTTTCCGCCGACGCGCCGACCAGCACCGCACGGGCGCTCCGGGCCAGGGCCAGCTCGAGCCGGACGCGCCGGGCACCCGCGCCGGGGCCGTCCTGGACGGCCAGCGAGTAGAACGTCTGCACGTGCGGCAGGCCCAGCTCGCGGCCGCCGGCCAGGGCCGCCACTCCGGCCGCCCAGGAATGGGCGTGCACCAGGTCAGGGGGGTGGTCCCGCCACCGGGCGGCGAGCTGATCGGCCAGCTCGCGGATACGCAGCGCGTCCGGGTCGTGGGCCGCGGCGCCGGCCGCGGGCGGGCCGGCCGGGCCAGCCGCGGGGAGACTGAGCGGCTCGATCACGGCCCCCGGGCACAGCGCGGCGGGCCGGGGGCGCGCGGCGCTGCCGCCCCGGTGGGTGCTGGCTGGCGCGGGTCCTGCCGCGTACACGGTGGCCTGTACGCCCAGCCCGGCCAGCGCGGTGGCCAGTGCGCCGACTCCGGCTCCCGGATCGGCCGGATAGGCGTCCCCGGGGGCAGTCAGCGGGCTGGCGTGGTCAGTGACGAGGGCGACTCGCATGCGGTATGTTCCTCCGGCTCGCCCGAATGGGGGTTCAACCGGTTTCCGCTGCCCGTGAGGCCGCCCGGTAAACGCGGGCCGTGCTCAGCCGCCCAGGCTGGCCGGTGTAGCGCGCCGAGGTGTGGGTAGTCGGGCGGAGCGGATGATGCAGGTAAGCAAGCCGAGCCAGGAAGGAGAACGCCCGCGCTGGTAGGCTCCTTTCGCTCTCCCAGGCAGGCGGCCGGCGCTGGACCGCGTGACCGGCAGCAGGAATAAGTTTGGCGGCGGAACGGAATGAACCGGCCGAGGTGGGTAGCCGGAGCATGTGCCGCGGAGGAACCGGGAGGTGAGGCGTGCTGGGTGGGGCTCGGTTGGCTGCGCGTGGCCGTACGCGGCGGGCTGGCCCGGCGGTGATCCCGGATGGGTGCTGACATGATCGGGGGAGCGGGCTACAGCCAGGTCGACGCCAGCTCGGCGGAACGCGGCCTGACCACACTGGTCGAGGCGGCCGAGCGGGCGGTGGAGAAGATCAGCTCGTCGGTGCCGCCGGCGCAGCTCCGGGCGCTGCTGATCATCGACCGGGTGGGCAGCCTGAACCTGAACAAGCTGGCCGCGCAGGTGGGCGCGTCCGCGTCGGCCACCAGCCGGCTCTGCGACCGGATGGAGATCGCGGGCCTGCTGACCAGGGATCGCGCCGTGGGCAGCCGCCGTGAGATCGTGCTGCTGCTGACCGAGTCTGGGTGCCGCCTGGCCGAATGGATCCGTGAGCAGCGCCGTGCGGCGCTGTCCGACCTGCTGCAGGCGATGAGCCCGGAAGGCCGTGAGGCGCTGGTGCGCGGCCTCGGTGAGCTTGCCGCCCAGGCTGGCTGACCGCGGGGCGCCCCCAATCGCTTCGCGCTGAGCCGCGCAAGCACCTCGGGTTAACCTCAAGAAATTTTTTCCTAGTGGAAACACTTGTCATGCAGACGCAGACCGTGGCACGCTTTCCCCATGGAAACATTTGCAGCCCCCGGCGTGGTCGCCGAGCCCAGCGAGGTGGAACTGCAGCCGCTCCCGGCCCCGTCCGGTGATCTGGACCAGTGCTCCGACGATCAGCTGCTCGGTATGATCCGGTCCGGCCCGCTGGGCAGCGCCCAGCGGACCGCCGCGTGTGAGGTGCTGGTGAACAGGTACCGTACCCTGGTCCGGTCCTGCGCCAACCGGTACCGGCGCAGCCCCGAGGCGCCCGAGGACCTGATGCAGGTCGGGTACGTGGGCTTGCTCAAGGCCATCAATAACTTCGATCCGCAGGTCGGCCGGAGCCTGGCCGCGTACGCGCAGCCGTGTATCACTGGCGAGATCAAGCGGTACTTCCGGGACAAGCGGTGGCAGGTGCACGTGGAACGGCCGCTGCAGGAGCGGCTGCTCGAGCTCCGGGAGGGGATCCGCCAGCTGACCCAGCAGTTCGGCCGCCTGCCGGGCGACGCGGAACTGGCCAGCCACCTGGGCTTCACCGAGGCCGAGGTGCGCGAGGCGCGCGGGGTGGACCTTCTCCTGCAGCCCGCCTCGCTGGACGCGCCGCTGGCTGGCCAGCCGGAGACGGCCAGCCTGGCCGACCTGCTCGGCGAGGAGGACCCGCAGATGGAGCACACCCTGTCCATGGCCGCCCTGGCCGTGCACTGGGGTGAGCTGCCCCGCCGTGAGCAGCGCATCCTGCTGATGCGGTTCTACGGCGACATGACCCAGGCCGAGATTGGCCGGTCGCTCGGCATCTCGCAGATGCACGTGTCCCGGCTGCTGGCCCACGCCCTCAGCTACCTCCGGGACCGGATGCTGGCTGAGCCTGGGGCTGAGACCACCGGGATGGCAGCCTGACCAGGCGGCAGGACGCCGGCCCGCCGCGGCCCACTGGGCCGGGCCGGGCCGCGTCCTGGATGGAGCAGGGTGCCTGCCAGGCCGCGGAGCCGGAGCTGTTCTTCCCGGTTTCCGCGGTCGGGCCCGCCGTGTCCCAGGTGGCGGCGGCCAAGGCGGTGTGCCGGGGCTGCCCGGTCTGCGCCGAGTGCCTGCGCTATGCCCTGCAGACCACGCAGGACCACGGGATATGGGGCGGTACCACGGAGGAGGAGCGGCGGCTCATCCGGCGTGGCCCGGCGGCGCGGCTGGTCGGCTGACCCCTCAGGCCGCCCGGCTGGCCTCAGGCCGCTGGCCTCAGGCCGCTGGCCTCAGGCCGCCCGGCCGGGATGTTCCGGCGGCGGGGATGGAACATGGCCGCGGCCGGCCGGGCCGCCCGCGGCCCGGCGCCGCTTCTGGCCCAGCCGGGCGGAAACGGATGGGCCAGTAGATACGGCCGATTATTGTGTCGCCCAGCCGGGCTGCGGGCCTGGGCCCGCCGGGGCGGGCGGTCAGCATGAGGAGCAGATCGTTGGGTGCACGTCACATGGGCGGGAAGTGACCGTGTCGGCCCGGCCGGCCCAGCCGGCCCGGCACGGCCATGCCGGGCCGCCCGCCGAGGGCAGCGGCCACGACCGGGACAACCCGGAGTGGCTCGGCGAGCCGGAGACCGTGCTGCTCGTCGAGGACGACGCCGGGGACGCGCTGCTGGTCGAGGAACTGCTCGCGGACAGCGGCATGCGGGCCGCGCTGACCTGGGTGCGCTCGCTGGCCGAGGCCAAGGACCTGGCCGCCCGGGCGCCGGCCCCGGGCTGCGTCCTGCTTGATCTGCACCTGCCCGACGTGCAGGGCATCGACGCAGTGACCCAGCTGCTGGCCGCTGCCCCGGCCGCCCCGGTGGTCGTGCTCACCGGGCTGGCCGAGGAGAGCGCGGGGCTGGCCGCGGTGGCGGCCGGGGCCCAGGACTACCTGATCAAGGGGCAGACCCCGCCGGACGTCTTCGGCCGGGCCATCCGGTACGCGGCGCAGCGCAAGCAGGTCGAGCAGGCGTCCGCGGCGCTGCAGGTCAGTGCGCTGCGGGCGGAGGAGAACGCGCGGCTGGAGCGGGCCCTGCTGCCCACCCCGGTGCTGCGCACCGGCGAGCTCGAGGTGGTGACCAGGTACCGGCCGGGCCGTGCCCACGCGCTGCTGGGCGGGGATTTCTACGACATCGTGGAGACCTCCGACGGCACCGTGCACGCGGTGATCGGCGATGTGTGCGGGCACGGCGTGGCCGAGGCGGCCCTCGGCGTCTGCCTGCGGGTGGCGTGGCGGTCGCTGGTCCTGGCCGGGGCCACCCCGCTGGCCATGATGCGGCTGCTCGAGCAGCTGCTGATGGCCGAGCGGGAAGACGAGTACGTCTTCGCGACGCTGACCCACCTGGCGCTGAGCGCGGACCAGCAGCACGTCCGGCTGCTCCGCGCGGGGCATCCCGGGGTGATGCTGCGCCGCCCCGGCCGGGTCGACCTGATCGAGGGGGCGGCCGGTCCCGCGGTCGGCCTGGTGCCCAGCCCGCACTGGACGGAGACCGAGCTGGCCCTGCCGCCCGGGGCCGGCCTGGTGCTGTTCACCGACGGGCTGTTCGAGGGCCGGACCGGGCCGGGCAGCGAGCGCCTCGGCGAGGCTGGCCTGGTCGACCTGGCCACTGACCTGACCGCGCTGCCCCCGGCGCCGTTCGTGGACACCCTGCTGGAACGCACCGAGGCCGTGGCCGGGGAGTACGGCGGCCTGGCCGACGACGTGGCCATCGTGCACCTGCGCTGGAAGGCGGCGTGCTGAGCGCGCCGGGCGCGGCCGGCCCCGGCCGCCTGCGCCAGCTGACCGCGGAGGGCTGGTTCCGGCTCGCCCTGCTGGTGCTGGGCGTGCTGGTGGTGGCGGCGGCGGTCATCGTGGTCGTGCTGCTGGCGCAGGCCCGCTCGTCCGAGAGCGACCTGGCCGGCGCGGTCGAGCCGGCCCAGGCCCAGGCGTACCGGCTGCAGGGCGCCCTGGTGGACCAGGAGACCGGGGTCCGCGGCTACGGCATCACCGGCGATGCCCGGTTCCTGCAGCCCTACACGGCGGGCCGGGCCATCGAGCGCGACGCAGCTGCCCGCATCCGGGTTCTGGCCGGCACCAGGCAGCCGCTTTCCGGGGACCTGGCCCGGGTGGAGCGGGCCGCCAACGCCTGGCGGCGCAGCTACGCGCTCCCGCTGATCAGCAAGGCCTCGCACGGCCCGCTCAACGGCCGTGACCTGGTCCAGCTGAGTGCCAGCAAGGTGGCGTTCGACCACTTGCGGCAGCTGTTCGCGGTGCAGAACAAGCACCTGGCCGCGGCCGCGGCCGCCGCCGCGGCCAGCGCAGGCCGGGCCCGCACCCTGCAGAACTGGGTCTACGCCGCCATCCTGGCCGTGTTCCTGCTGGTCTCGGGGGTGCTAGCGGTCGCGCTGCAGCGCGCCGTGGTCCGCCCGCTGCGGCGGCTGAACGCGGCCGCCCGCAACGTGGCGGCGGGAGATTACAGCCACCACATCGAGCCGGCCGGCCCGGCCGACCTGTGGTCCCTGGCCGTCTCGGTGGAAGGGATGCGCAGTGCGCTGGTCAGCGCGCTGGACGCCAGCCGGGCCGCCGTGGAGGTGACCGCCCGGCAGGCCGCCGACCTGGACGCGCAGGCCATCGAGCTGCGCCGGTCCAACGCCGAGCTCGAGCAGTTCGCCTACGTGGCCTCGCACGACCTGCAGGAGCCATTGCGCAAGGTGGCCTCGTTCTGCCAGCTGCTGGAGAAGCGGTATGGCGGCCAGCTGGACGAGCGGGGCCTGCAGTACATCGCGTTCGCCGTGGACGGCGCCAAGCGGATGCAGGTCCTGATCAACGACCTGCTCACGTTCTCCCGGGTCGGCCGGGCCAACGAGGTGCGCGTCGTGCTGCCGCTCGACCAGCCGCTCGACGCCGCGCTCAGCGCGCTGTCGGTCGCGATCGAGGACGCGGACGCCGTGGTCGAGCGCCCGGAACAGCTGCCCGAGGTGACCGGGGACCCGACTCTGCTGGCCATGCTGTGGCAGAACCTGATCGGTAACGCGATCAAGTTCCGGGCCGCCGGGCAGGCACCGCTGATCCAGATCACCGCGGCCGCCCAGCCGGACGGCAGGTGGCAGCTGGCGGTGACCGACAACGGCATCGGCATCCCGCCGGAGTTCGCCGAGAAGGTCTTCGTCATCTTCCAGCGGCTGCACGGCCGGGGGGTCTACCCGGGCACCGGGATCGGCCTCGCGCTGTGCAAGCGGATCGTGGAACGGCACGGCGGCGAGATGTACCTGGACACCGGCTACACCGGAGGCACCCGGATCTGCTTCACCCTGCCCGCGGCGGACGCCGTCAGCGGCGGCGGGACCAGCACCGGCGGGACGAGCGCCGGCGGCGGGACCAGCACCGAAAGCGACGCGGCGGGGCAGGCCGGCCCGGCCGCGGGCACCCCGAGCAGCCCGGAAGGGATCACCGCATGATGATGTCCGACCTGAAGCCGATCGAGGTCCTGCTCGTCGAGGATGACCCCGGCGACGAGCTGATGACCCGGGAGGCGCTCGAGGACAACAAGATCGGTAACCGGCTGCATGTCGCGCATGACGGCGAGGAGGCACTGGACTTCCTGTACCGGCGCGGCCGGTACACCGGGGCGCCCCGGGTCGACCTGGTCCTGCTCGACCTCAACCTGCCCAAGTACGACGGCCGGCAGATCCTGGAGAAGATCAAGTCAGACCCTGGCCTGGCCCACGTGCCGGTGGTGATCCTGACTACCTCCTCGTCTGAGGAGGACATCCTGCGCAGCTACCGGCTGCACGCGAACGCGTACGTCACCAAGCCGGTGGACGTCGCCCAGTTCATCTCGGCCGTCCGGCAGATCGACGATTTTTTCGTCTCGGTGGTCCGGCTGCCGCGCGGGTAGCGGCTGGGCGGCCGCTCAGTCCGCCACGATGGTCAGCCCGGACGCCTCGTCCCAGCCCACGATGTGCAGCACGGTCAGCAGCGGAACCGGGACCCGGTGCAGCACCACCCGGCTGACCGCGGCCCGGCCGGTGCTCTCGTCCCGGTCGGCCAGCCCTACAATGGCCCGCAGCCCGGCCAGGTCACAGTAGCCCAGGCCGCCCAGGTCCAGGTGGATCTCGTCCTGGCCGGCCGTCGCCCTGCTGAGCGCCGCGACCAGGCCGGGATAGCTCGACTCGTCGATCTCACCGGCCAGGGCCATGATCGAGGGCTCACGGTCCCGCCAGGCGGCCCGCAGCGTCCCGTCGTCAAGGACCAGGCCGCCGCCCGGTTCGCCCGGCGTGCCGTGCTCACCCACCGCCGCATCGTATCCGCCCGCTGGCCACCCGCGCGGTCAGTGGCGGCCGGTCAGGTCAGCCAGGGTGCGGCGCACCGCGGCCAGGCCCGCCCCCCGTGGCGCCTTGAGCCACAGGTAAGCCGCGGCGCCCGCCGGGATGGGCAGCCAGAAGTTGACCAGCCGCCAGCCGAGCACGCCCAGCGTGGCCACGCTCCTGGTCAGCCCGAAGCCGACCAGCAGCACGGGGGTCACCGAATCGATCACGCCCAGGCCGGCTGGGCTGACCGGGATGGCCCCGAGCACGTTCGCGATGCCGTACGCAGCGAACAGGCCCACCGGGTTGGCGAAGCTGCCGAACGCGGCGAGGAAGCACCACAGTGAGGCCGCGTCGAGGAGCCAGTTGAGCGCCGCCCAGGTCAGCGCGCTGATCAGGACCCGCCGGCTGGCAGCGAGGCGGCGCAGCGAGTCGCTGGCTTGCAGCACGATCTTCTCCAGCCGCTGGCCGCCGACCCGGGGGATCTTGTCCCCGACGGCGCGCAGGATGCGCGCGGCCCGGGCTCCGCCCCGGGTGAACCCGATGACCACCGCGCCGAACGCGGCCAGCAGCACCGCGCCGACGATGGCGACCGTCCCGTACAGCGGGCGGAACCCGGAAACCGGGATGGAGATGACCAGGGCCACCCACAGCAGCACGTTGAGCACGACGGTGGAGCCCATGCCCTTGGTGGCCATCATGACGCCGACGTCGGTGCCGTCCAGGCCCTCCGAGGTGAACAGCTGGTAGCCGACGCCCGCGCTGCCGATGGTCCCGGCCGGGATGACGTGCGCGACGGCGGCGGCCGACAGGTCGATCGCGAACAGCCGGCCGATGCCGGGGCGGCCCTCGGCGGGCAGCAGGGCCCTGGTCAGCAGCGCGTAGCAGAACAGCGAGGCGGCCTCCAGCACCACGGCCGCTATCGCCCACAGCACGCCTACCCGGCCCAGCAGGTACAGGTCCTTGCTCGCGCCGACCAGTTCCGGGATGACCAGGTACTCGACGATCAGGGCCAGGACCAGCAGCAGCACCACCTTACGCACCGGCCGCCGCCGCACCCGGTCCCACAGCGACGGCCGGGTGGCGTCCGCCCCGTTCAGCTTGCGTCCAGGCGCCGGAACGTCACCTCGTGCAGCAGCAGCCGCAGCGCGGCCGCGGCCGGGATGGCCACCAGCGCGCCGATCAGGCCCATCAGCGCCCCGCCGACCAGCACCGCGACCACCGTCACCACGGCGGGCACTTCCACCGTCCGGCCCATGATCCGGGGCACGATCAGGTAGTCCTCGGCCAGCCGGTAGCCGATATAGAAGGCCAGCGTGGCCAGCGCGACCGGCAGGGACACGGTCAGCGCGACCAGCGAGACGATCGCCCCGCCGATGGTCGACCCGATGACCGGGATCAGGTCGAGCAGGGCCACCAGCAGGCCGAGCAGCAGCGGGTACGGGATGCCGAAGATCTCCAGCCAGGCCCACGTGCCGATACCGGCGATGAGCGAGGTCAGGAAGTTCCCCAGCATGTACCCGCCGACCTTGACGAAGATCTCGTCGCCGATCAGGATGGCCCGGGCCCGGCGGGACTGCGGCGCGAGCCGGTAGAAGAACAGCTTGATGTGCGGCATGGCGGCCAGGAAGTAGACCACTAGCACGATCACCACGAGCATCGAGCTGGCCGCGCTGAGCACCAGCTCCCCGGCGCCCAGCACGCCGCCGACCAGCGCGGCGCCCTTGCTGGACAGCAGCTTGGCCAGCCGCTGCTCCACGTGGTAGCGGGCGTTCAGCTTGCCCAGCTCGGAGTTGTGGTCCTGCAGTGTGGTCGTGTAGTGCGGCAGTTCGTGTACCAGCGCGGTGACCTGGCTGGTCAGGGGCGGGATGGCGGCGGCCACGAATCCGGCCACGACGCCGGCCACGACCAGCAGGATCACGATCACGGCCGACCAGCGGGGCAGCCGGCGGCGGGTCAGCCAGCTGACCGCCGGATCGAGGCCGGCCGCGATGAACAGGGCCAGGCCGATCAGCACGAGCACGGACCGGGCCCGGATGACGAGCTCGACCAGCCCGTAGGTGACGGCCACCCCGGCCGCCGCGGCCATGCCCACGAAGAACGGCGAGCGCCGGTTCATCGGCCGGCCGAGGCGGCCCAGCCCGCCGGTCTGCGCCGCGATGGCCGCGGCCTGATCCACCGCCTGCTGCAGGTGATCCGGCTGGCTCCCCGGGCTGGCCTGGTCAGCCAGGCTGGTGTCGGTGGCCACGGCGGGCCCGGAACCGGCCCCCTGCTCGCGGCCGCCTGCCCCGGCCGGACGGCCTGCCCGGGGCTGGTCCAGCTCGCCTGGCTTCATCTGGTGCGCCTCCCGTCAGCGTGGCTGGGGCCGGCCACCGAGCCCGGCCCGGCCTGGCGCTTTAAGCTGCCCGGCGGCCGGCCCTTCACACATCAGCGCGCCGGGGCCGGGCGTGTCCCGGGCCGCGGGAAGAGCGGCTAACCGCCGGCCGGGCCGGTATGCGCCGGGCCGCCAGCCGCACAGCCGCCGGGGGCAGACAGCCGGGCCGGCGCTACGAACGACGCCACCGGGGCGCACCGGCCCCGGCCGGCTGGCCCGGTGGTCAGGACGCCGAGCAGCAGCAAGCTCAGCGTGGCCGCGAGCAGCAGCGGAACCAGCACGATCGTGCCCACCGCCCGGGGTGCGCGACGGCAGCAGCCGCGGAGGGTGCAGCTGCGCGGCCGGCGGCCCGTCCGGCGGCCCGCCCCGGCCCACCAGCGGGCCGGCTGGTACGTCTCAGCCGGGGGCATCTTCTCCAGCCGGGTCAGCTCGCTGAACACGCGGAACATGCCGGCCAGACGGCGGTCCGCGCCGCGCAGCTCGTGGTCGATCGCGTCCAGGGCGCGCTGCTGGCTGACGGGCAGGCTCATGGGGGCTCTCCGGCTGCTCGGGACGGTCGCCCGGTGCGCTACCCGCCGGCCGCCAGTTAAACGGTGGTCTAGCTCACCCGCGGCTCAGCCGCCGCGCTGCGCAGCCGGATCCGGGGCCGCCTGGCCAGCGGGCCCGGCCACCGGGCGCCCGCCGCCGGGCGTGGGGTCCACGAACACGTACGGGGTGACCGGCAGCCGCTCGGCCAGCCTGCGGTCGATGTCGTCGGCCAGGTTCTCCACCTGGTCCCCGTGGGCGTCGTCGCTCAGGTCGACCCGGGCCGCCACGATGATGCTGTCCGGGCCCACATGCATGGTCTGCAGGCCGAGCAGCCGCTCCACCCCGGGGGTCTTCCCGATCTCCTCCTGGATCAGCTGCTGCAGCTTCGGGTCAGCGGCCCGGCCGATGAGCAGCTCGCGGCTGTCCAGGCCGAGCCGGACGGCCACCACGATCAGCAGCACGCCGATGGCGATGGACGCGGCGCCGTCGAACACCGGTGACCCGGTGAGCTGCTCCAGCAGCAGGCCCGCGGCGGCCAGGGCCAGGCCGATCACGGCCGCGGTGTCCTCGAACAGGGCGGCCTTGACCGTGGTGTCCGGGCTGGTCCTGACGTGCTCGAGCAGTTCGGTATGGCTGCGCCGGGCCTCGCCGCGCAGCTGGCGGGTGGCCCGGAGGAACGAGGTCCCCTCAGCGACCGCGCACACGCCCAGCACCACATACGCGATCACGAAGTTGTGCGTAGCGGTGTGCAGCGACAGGATGCCCTCGAACACCGAGAATCCCGCCCCGGCGACGAAGATGCCGAACGCGGCCAGCAGCGACCAGAAGTAGCGTTCCTGGCCGTAGCCGAACGGGTGGTCGCGGTCGGGTGGCCGGCCGCCCTGGCGCACCGACGTGTACAGGAAGGCCTGGTTGAGGGTATCGGCGAAGGAGTGCGCGGACTCGGCCAGCATGGCGCTCGACCCGGTCGCGATACCGGCGGCCAGCTTGGCCAGCAGGACCACGATGTTGGCCGCGCCGGCCACCAGCACTGTGCCGCGTGTCTCGCTTCCGGCCCGGCGCTCGGTCATGGCCGGGCCGCCAGCGGGGCAGGTGTCATAGTGCCCCGCTCAAGTGCCCTGGCCCGGGGCCGCCAAACCGCGGCCGGGTCAGCGCACGCGCTGCAGCGTGTAGCGGATCGTCTGCACCCGGATCAGGCCGTCGCGGAACACGAACGTGTCGATACCGTCGTTCACCCGGGTGGCGCCGGCGTCGGCGGCCCATTCCAGGAACAGCACGTCGCCCTCGTAGATCTGCGTCTTCAGGTCCCAGCTCGCGTCGGGCACGTCAGCCAGCAGCTGAATGAATACGGCCCGGATGCCGTCCTTGCCGCGCTGCACGCCGGCCGGGGTGATGACCACGGCGTCGCCGGCGTAGTCGGCGACGATCTCGTCGAGGTCGACGGCGCCGAGGGCCTGGACGTGGTGGGCGAAAACGTCCTGCGGGGACCGTGCCATCGCTATCTCCCTTGGTAACGAGCGGCTGGACCTACCATAAGGTTCCGTGACCACCCCCGCCCAGGCCGCCGCTCAGCCGGCCTCCGCAGTCCCCGTCCAGCGCCGGATCGCCGGTGAGCTTGCCGTGCGGGAAGGCCAGGTGGCGGCGGCCGTCGGCCTGCTCGACGGCGGCGCCACGGTGCCGTTCATCGCGCGCTACCGCAAGGAGGCGACCGGCGGGCTGGACGACGCCCAGCTCCGGACGCTGGAGGAGCGGCTGCGCTACCTGCGGGAGCTGGAGGAGCGGCGGGCGGCCATCCTGGAGTCCATCCGTGCCCAGGGCAAGCTGGACGGCCAGCTCACCGAGCGCATCATGGCCGCCGACGCCAAGGCCCGGCTGGAGGACATCTACCTGCCGTTCAAGCCCAAGCGCCGGACCAGGGCGCAGATCGCCCGGGAAGCGGGTCTCGAGCCGCTGGCCGACCAGCTGCTGGCCAGCCCCGAGCACGACCCGCGGGATGCCGCGGCCGGCTACGTGGCCCCGGCCCGGGGGGTGCCGGACGCGGCCGCGGCGCTGGACGGGGCGCGGGCCATCCTGGCCGAGCGGCTGGCCGAGGACGCCGACCTGATCGGCGAGCTGCGCGAGCTGATGTGGTCGCGCGGCCGGCTGGTCTCCCGGGTCCGCCCGGGCGCCGAGCAGGCCGGGGCCAAGTTTGCCGACTACTTCGAGTTCGGCGAAGCGCTGCGCGCGCTGCCCTCGCACCGCATCCTGGCCATGATGCGCGGTGAGAAGGAACAGGTTCTCGAGCTGACCATGGACCCCGGGGATGACGGCACGCCCACCGAGTACGAGACCCGGATCGCGGGCCGGGCCGGGATCGCTGGACAGGGCCGGCCGGGGGACCGCTGGCTGGCCGAGACGGTCCGCTGGGCCTGGCGCACCCGGATCGCCGTGCACCTGAGCGTGGACCTGCGGATGCGGCTGTGGCAGCGGGCCGAAGACGAGGCGGTGGCGGTGTTCGCGGCCAACGTGCGCGACCTGCTGCTGGCCGCGCCGGCCGGCACCCGGGCCACGATGGGCCTGGATCCCGGGTTCCGCACCGGGGTCAAGGTCGCCGTCCTGGACGGCACGGGCAAGCCGGCCGCCACCGGCACCGTCTACCCGCACGAGCCGCAACGGCGCTGGGATGAGGCCCTCGCGACGCTGGCCAGGCTGGCCGCGGCACACCGGGTGGAACTGATCGCGATCGGTAACGGTACCGCGTCCCGGGAGACCGACCGGCTCGCCGCGGACCTGATCAGGGCCCATCCGGAGCTGAAGCTGACCAAGGTCATGGTGTCCGAAGCAGGCGCATCGGTGTATTCGGCGTCTGCCTATGCCTCGCGGGAACTGCCGGGGATGGATGTGTCACTGCGCGGTGCGGTGTCCATCGCCCGGCGGCTGCAGGACCCGCTGGCCGAGCTGGTCAAGATCGACCCTAAGTCGATCGGCGTCGGCCAGTACCAGCACGACGTGGCCGAGACCAAGCTGTCCCGGTCGCTGGACGCGGTGGTCGAGGACTGCGTGAACGCGGTCGGGGTGGACGTCAACACCGCGTCCGCCCCGCTGCTGGCCCGGGTGTCCGGGATCAGCGAGGGGCTGGCCACCGCGATGGTGGCGCACCGGGACGAATCCGGGCCGTTCCGCAGCCGCCAGGCGCTGCGCGACGTGTCCCGGCTGGGGCCCAAGGCGTTCGAGCAGTGCGCCGGCTTCCTGCGCATTCCCGGCGGCGACGATCCGCTGGACAGTTCCAGCGTGCACCCAGAGGCCTACCCGGTGATCCGGCGCATCCTGGCCGCGGCGGGCACCGGCATGCCCGGGCTGATCGGCAACACCGCGGCGCTGCGCGGGCTGCGGGCGCAGGACTTCACCGACGACCGGTTCGGCCTGCCCACGGTCACCGACATCCTTCATGAACTGGAGAAACCGGGCCGGGATCCACGCCCGGCGTTCACTACCGCGACGTTCGCCGAGGGAGTGGAGACGCTGCAGGACCTGGCCCCGGGCATGGTGCTGGAGGGCGTTGTCACCAACGTGGCCGCGTTCGGCGCGTTCGTGGACGTGGGCGTGCACCAGGACGGCCTGGTGCACGTGTCCGCGATGTCGCGGGACTTCGTCAGCGACCCGCGGCAGGTGGCCAAGCCCGGCGACGTGGTCCGGGTCCGGGTGCTCGGTGTCGATATCCCGCGCCAGCGGATCTCGCTCAGCATGCGGCTGGACGACGAGCCCGGCCGCCAGCTGGCCCGGGACCAGCCGGCCCGGGGCCGGCCCAGCCGGGACCAGCCGGCCCGGGAACGGGCTGGGCGGGACCAGCCGCGCCGGGAACGGGCTGGGCGGGACCAGGCACCAGCCGGCGGCACCATGGCCGACGCGCTGCGGCGGGCTGGCCTTACCCCTGACCAGCCCCGCTGACCAGCAGCGGGATACCGGCTGAACCGCGTCCTGTTACGCTCTGTTTAGAGTGCTATCACAGAGCGAAGCGGGTCAGCTGTGGCCGGTGTGCCTGCGGCCCGCGGGTACGCTTGCGCGGCGCGCCAAGGGGGAAGCGGTGTGGCGGCAACGGGACGTGATGGCGGGCTACACCGCCTGGATGCTGCTGCTCGCCGCCGCCTGCTATCTGCTGCCCGGGCTGCGCGCGGTGGCCTGGGGCCTGCTCGGGCTGTCCGGGGTGACGGCCATGGTGGCCGGCCCGCTCCGGCACCGGCCCGCCCGCCGGGCACCCTGGCTGCTGCTGGCCGCAGGCAGCCTGTGCTTGCTGGCTGGCCAGCTGGTGGCCCTGGCCTACGCTGGGCCGGCCGGGCGGCCGCCAGCGTTCCCGTCCCCGGCGGACGGCTGCTACCTGGCTGCTTACCCGCTCTTCCTGGCCGGGCTGGCCTTGTTCATCCGGGGCCGGGCCACCGGGCGGGACCGGCGCAGCCTGGCCGACGCGCTGACCGTGGCCGCCGGGGCGGGCCTGCTGGCCTGGCTCTACCTGGTGTTCCCGGACACCAGGGCGGCCGGCCTGCCGGGCCTGGGCCGGGCCATCGCAGTCAGCTACCCCATCGGTGACGTGCTGCTCGTGGCCCTGCTGGCCCGGCTGGTGGCCCCCGGTGGCTGGCGTACCCGGGCTGTCCAGCTGCTCACGGTGGGCGGCGTGGCGCTGCTGGCCGCCGACGTCGGCTACAGCCGCCTGCTCGAGCTGGACGGCTCGCTGCACCGCCTGCTCGCGGTGAGCGCTGGCTGGGCCGTGCTGTACCTGGCCTGGGGTGCGGCGGCGCTGCACCCGAGCATGACCCGGCTGACCCGGCCGGCCCCGCGGCAACCGGCCCAGGGCACCCCGGCCCGGCTGGCCCTGCTCCTGGTCATCTCGCTGATCGCCCCGGCGGTGCTGCTCACCGAGGCGCTGGACCGGCACCTGCCCGGCGCGGCCATGGTGGCGGTCGGCTCGGCCGTGCTGTACGTGCTGGTGATCTCCCGGCTGGCCCACGCCACCGGTTCGCTGCGCGAGGCCCTGAACCGCACTCAGGTGCTGCGCGCGGCCGGCGAGTCGCTCGCGTCGGCGGCCAGCCAGGAGCAGGCCGCGGCCGTGGTGCGGGCCGCGGTGACCTCGCTCATCGCGGCGCCGCGCCCGCAGGCCGTCCAGCTCGCCGTGCTGGACGGCGGCACGCTCCGCCTGGTCAGCGCGCCGCCGTGGCAGCCAGCCGAGCCGCCTGAACTGCCCCGGGAGGTGGCTGAGGCGTGGCTGGCCGCGCTGCGCCAGCCCGGTCCCCAGCTGCGGCCCGCGACCGGGTACGGCGGCCGGCAGGCTGGTGCCCCCGCGGCCGCCGACCGCGTCCTGCTCTGCCCGCTCACGCTCAGCGGCCGGCCTGCCGGTGACCCGCTGCTCGGGGTGCTGGCCACGTTCGGCACCGGGCCGGACCTCCGCGCGATGGCCGGGACGCTGGAGCTGCTCGCTCACCAGGTGGCGCTGGCCACCGAGCGGATCATGCTGAGCGGCGAGATCATGCGGCGCAACAGCCAGGCGTACTTCCGCACCCTGGTCCACGACACCTCGGACGTCATCCTGATCGTGGACGACGACGGCAGCATCCGGTACGCCACGCCGTCGGCGCGGAGCCTGTTCGGCAATGTCCCGGTGGAAGGGGTGCAGCTGACCGATCTGGTGCAGCCCGGCGAGCGGGCCGAGATCGCCCGCGCGCTGGCTGAGATGCGGATGCGCCCGGGCCTGGACGAGGACTGGCGGATCACCAGCCGGGCCGGGGTCTACGTGGAAGTCGAGGTCCGGTCCAGCGACCTGCGGCACGAGCCCACCGTCGACGGCCTGGTGCTCACCCTGCGGGACGTGACCGAGCAGCGCCAGCTGGAGCGTGAGCTCAAGTACCGGGCGTTCCACGACTCGCTGACCGGGCTGCCCAACCGGGTGCTGTTCCACGACCGGGTGGTGCGCGCGCTGGTCCGCGCCCGGCGGACCGGGGCGGTGGTCGCCGTGCTGTTCGTCGACCTGGACGACTTCAAGCTGATCAACGACACGATGGGCCACTCGGCCGGTGACGAGCTGCTGGTGGCGGCGGGAACCCGGCTGATCGCGCTGGCCGGCGGCAGCGGCCAGGTGGCCCGGCTGGGCGGCGACGAGTTCGCGCTGCTGCTGCCCGACGCCGCCGACAGCACTGCGGCGGACACCCTGGCCGAGGCCATCGTGGCCGCGTTCGGCGAGCCGTTCCCGCTGGGGGCGGGCGCGGCCATCGCCACGGCCACGGTGGGCGTGGCCAGCTCGGCGGGCGGCACCAGCTCCGGGGACCTGGTCCGGCAGGCCGACCTGGCGCTATACGCGGCGAAAGCGGCCGGGAAGCGGCAGTGGCGCCGGTACCAGCCGATGCTCAGCGTGGGCATCCGCCGCCGCCGCGAGCTGCAGGGCGCCCTGGACACCGCGATCGCCGAGTCCGGCTTCACCGTGGTCTACCAGCCCATCGTCGAGCTGGCCAGCGGGGACGTGGTCGGCTTCGAGGCACTGGCCCGCTGGCCGCACCCGAAGTGGGGCATGATCCCGCCGGAGCAGTTCATCGCCGTGGCCGAGGAGACTGGGCACATCATCCCGCTCGGCTCCTGGGTCCTGGAACGCGCCGCGGCCGACACGGTGCGCCGCGAGCAGCGGGCGCCGCATCAGCCACCCCGGTACGTCAGCGTGAACGTGTCCGCCCGGCAGCTGCGTGACCCGGGCTTCGTGCCCGGCGTCCGCCGCGTGCTGGCCGCCGCCGGCCTGGCCCCGTCGGCGCTGCTGCTGGAGCTGACCGAGAGCGTGCTGCTCGGCCCCGACCAGCGGATCCGGGCCGACCTGGCCGAGCTGCGCCGGATGGGCGTCCGGCTGGCCATCGACGACTTCGGCACCGGCTACTCCTCGCTGAGCTACCTGCGCGAGCTGCCGATCAGCGTGCTCAAGATCGACAAGTCGTTCGTGGACGGGATGGCGGTGTCCCGGCAGCGGCAGGCCCTGGTGGAAGTCATCATCCGGATCGCCCGGACGCTGCGGCTGGCCGTGGTCGCGGAGGGCATCGAGAGCGAGGTGCAGCGGGACCTGCTGGTCTCGATGGGCTGCCGGTACGGGCAGGGTTACCTGCTGTCCGGGCCACTGCCCGCGAGCCAGGCCGAGGAGATGGTCCAGGCTGGGCTCAGCCTGCTGCCCAGGCTGCCCGCGTAGGCCGGACCCGCGCAGGCCCGGGCCGGGGCAGGCCCGGACCGGGCCGGCGCCGCCGCTCGGTACAGTGTTGCCCACGGCCAGAATGCTCCTATTGAGCGCAGGAATAGCAAGAAAGCTGGGAGGGATCATGCCCGCAGCCGCCGTGGTCACCGAGGATTACCGCTACCAGCCCGGCTTCGGCAACGAGTTCGCCAGCGAGGCGGTGCCCGGGGCGCTGCCGGCCGGCCGCAACTCCCCGCAGCGTGCCCCGCTGGGCCTGTACGCCGAGCAGCTCAGCGGCACCGCGTTCACCCAGCCGCGGGCGGCCAGCCGGCGCACCTGGGTGTACCGGATGCTGCCGTCCGCGGCCCACCCCCGGTTCAGCCGGATCGGCAACGGGGCGCTGCGGTCCGCGCCGTTCGACGAGATCGAGCCGGACCCCAACCGGCTGCGCTGGGACCCGCTGCCGCTGCCCGACGGCCCGGCCGACTTCATCGGCGGGCTGTTCACGGTGGCCGGGAACGGGGACACCCGGACCCGGGGCGGGATGGCGGTCCACCTCTACGCGGCCAGCACGTCGATGACCGACCGGTACTTCGTGGACGCCGACGGGGAACTGCTGTTCGTGCCGCAGCTCGGCACGCTGCTGCTGCACACCGAACTCGGCCCGCTGCGGCTGGGGCCGGGGGAGATCGCGGTCATCCCGCGCGGCATCCGGTTCCGGGTGGAACTGCCCGGCGGCCCGGCCCGCGGCTACCTGTGCGAGAACTACGGCGCACCGTTCGCCCTGCCGGAGCGCGGCCCGATCGGCGCCAACGGGCTGGCCAGCGAGCGTGACTTCCTGGCCCCCACCGCGGCATTCGAGGACCGCGGCACCGCGGTGCAGGTGGTGCAGAAGTTCGGCGGGAACCTGTGGGCGGCCGACTACGACCACTCGCCGCTGGACGTGGTCGCCTGGCACGGCAACTACACGCCGGTCAAGTACGACACGGCCAACTTCATGGTCCTCGGCACGGTCAGTTTCGACCACCCGGACCCGTCGATCTACACCGTGCTCACCTCACCGAGCGAGCTGCCCGGGCTGGCCAACGTGGACTTCGTGATCTTCCCGCCGCGCTGGCTGGTCGGTGAGGACACGTTCCGGCCGCCCTGGTTCCACCGCAACATCATGTCCGAGTTCATGGGCCTGGTGCACGGCGAGTACGACGCCAAGGCCGGGGGCTTCCTGCCCGGCGGGGCCAGCCTGCACAACACGTTCAACGCGCACGGGCCGGACGTCGAGACGTTCACCCGGGCCAGCTCGGCCGACCTGGCGCCGCAGAAGGTCACCGGCACGCTGGCCGTAATGTTCGAGAGCCGGTGGATGATGATCCCGACCCGGCAGGCGATGGAGGCCGGGCACCGGCAGCCGGACTACGACGCGGTGTGGGCCGGGCTGCCCCGGATGTTCCGCGCTGGCCGGTAATGCCCGCCCCGCCCGCCGGGGCGGGCCCGCTGGCCATGGCGCCGCCCCGGTTCTCCGGCAGCCTGCCGCTGTGGTACCAGCTGGCGCAGAGCCTGCGCGCGGCCATCGCCGGCCCCGGCCAGGACGGCGCCACCAGGCTGCCGACCGAGGTCGAGCTGGCCCGGCATTACGGGGTCAGCCTGAGCACGGTGCGCCAGGCCCTCGGCGCCCTGGCCGCCGACGGGCTGATCACCCGGCACCGGCGGCGCGGCACGTTCGTCAACCCGGCCGCGCTGCGCTCGCGCGCGCCGCGAGTGCTCGGCTCAGCCGACGCGACGGCGGCCCAGCAGGCCGGCGACGAGGTACGGGTGCTGGGCCGGGACCAGGTCCCGGCGGCCGCCGCCCCGGCGGCCCGGCTCGGCATCACCGGGCACGCGGTGCTGATCCGGCGGCTCCGGCTGGACGGCGGCGAGCCGGTCAGCTACGCGGAGAACTACCTGCGCCCCGAGCACGCGGCCCAGATCAGCGACCACGACCTGGCCCAGGCGCCGGTGACCAAGCTGCTCCGGGATGCGCTGGCGCTGCCGCTGACCAGGATCGACAACGAGGTGTCCGCGCGGGCCGCGGAAGCCGGGCTGGCCGCGCTGCTCCAGGTCGAGGTGCTCAGCCCGGTGCTGCTGTCGGAAAATGTGACCTATGCCGCTGGCTCTACCCCGGTCGACATAGCCCGGATCCACTACCGTGGCGACCGCTTCACATTCGCGATCTCACTGGACCTTCCTTGACGTTAACGACGTTCACCGAGCACACCCTGCCGTACTGCGTGTTCTCCCGCGGGGCGGACCGCCCGCGGGCCGGAGCCGGGCTCGGCACGCACATCATCGACCTGGAACGGGCGTTCGGCGACCCGGTCTTCGCGGCGCCGTCGCTGAACGGCTTCATGGCCCGCGGCCCGCGGGCCTGGCAGCGGACCCGGGAGCGGCTGCTGGGCTTCATCCGGGGCGGGCAGATCACCGGGACGGTGCCGATCGCCGAGGCCACCCTGCACCTGCCGTTCGAGGTGGCGGACTTCGCCGACTTCTACTCCTCGCTGGAGCACGCGACCAACGCCAGCCGGATCCTGCGCCCGGATGACCCGGGCCTGGCCCGCAACTGGCGGGAGATGCCGGTCGGCTACCACGGGCGGGCCGGCACCGTGGTGGTCAGCGGCACCCCGGTGGTGCGGCCGCACGGCCAGATCGCCCCGGGCCACGCCCGGCCCGACCTGGCACCCACCCGCAAGCTCGACTTCGAGGCCGAACTCGGCTTCGTGGTCGGCACCGGCTCCGCGCCCGGGCAGCCGGTGCCGATCGACGAGTTCGCCGGCCACGTATTCGGCGTGGTGCTGCTGATCGACTGGAGTGCCCGCGACATCCAGGCGTTCGAGTCCCGGCCGCTGGGCCCGTTCCTGGCCAAGTCGTTCGCGACCACGATCTCGCCGTGGGTCATCCCGCTGGCCGCCCTGGAGCAGGCCCGGGTCGTGCCGCCGCCGCAGGACCCGCCGCCGCTCGGCTACCTGCGGGCCAGCCAGCCATGGGGGCTGGACATCGAGCTGGAGGTGAGCATCAATGGCCAGCTGGTGTCCCGGCCGCGGTTCGGGCGGATGTACTGGACCGCGGCCCAGCAGCTCGCGCACCTGACCGTGAACGGGGCCGCGCTGCGCACCGGCGACCTGTACGGGTCCGGGACGGTGTCCGGGTTCCGCCGCGACGAGATGGGCTGCCTGCTCGAGCTGACCGCGGGCGGGCGGGACCCGCTCGTCCTGCGCGACGGCCAGCCGCGCGGGTACCTGGCCGACGGCGATACGGTCACCCTGACCGGGTCCGCGCCCGGGCCCGGCGGCTCGCGCGTCGAGTTCGGCTGCGCGGCCGGCCGGATCGCCGGGCCGCCGGGGTGAGCCCGGTTCAGCCGGGCGTGGCCCGGAACGCCTCGAGTGCCTGGCCCGGGGTGTCGAAGTACCGGTCCGGCCCGTTGCGGCCAGTGATCCCGTAGTGCTGGAGCTGGTCCCGCACCGGGGCCAGCCAGCTGGTCAGCACCACCGTGATGTGTGCCTGGTGCAGCTGCGCGATGACCTGGCTGAGCACCGATGACGCGGTGTAGTCCACGTCCCCGATGGCCGCGCCGTCCAGCACCAGCCAGCGCAGCGGGCCGCCGTGCCTGGTCAGGCTGACCACGTCCTCCACGAACCGGCTGGCGTTGGCGAAGTACAGGCTGGTGCCGAACCGGTACACGACCAGCCCGGGCTCGGTCCGCGCCCCGGGCTGGACCTCGGTGGGCTGCCAGTGCTCGGCCGCCGACCTGACCAGCACGTAGCTGCGCGGCCGGTAGCTGTGCCGCAGGTGGTCGATGATCGACGCGGCGATGGCTACCCCGATGCCGTACTGCACGTTCAGCCCGATCACGGCGGCCGCCGTGACCAGGGCCACGGCCCACTCGCCACGGCGGACGGCGCGGACCCGGCGCATGCCGCGGACGTCCACCAGCTCGGCGCCGATCAGGAACACCACCGCGGCCAGCGCGGCGATGGGCAGGTAGCGCAGCGGCCCGGTCGCCACCAGCAGCACCACCACCACGACCGCCCCGGTGGCGAGCGAGGCGAGCTGGCTGCGGCCGCCCGCGTCGTCCACGATCTGGGTCTTGGTCGGGCTGCCGTTGACCACGAACGTGCCGGTGAACGCGGCTGCGAGGTTCCCGGCGCCCAGCCCGGCCAGATCGTCGTCGGTGCCGAACGGCTCGTTGTGCTTGGCCGCGTAGGCTCGCGCGGTGGCCGCGCTCTGGGCCAGGATCACCACGGCGATCGACGCGGCCGTGCCGAGCAGCGCGGCCGCGTCATGCAGCCGCAGCGTGGGCAGCACGAACCCGGGCAGCCCGCGGGGCACCGGGCCGAGCACGGCCACCCCGTGCGCGGCCAGGTCGGCGGCCCAGCTCACGATGATCGCGCCGATCACCGCCAGCAGCGCGCCCGGGATCCGGCGGGTGATCATGCGGGCGGCCAGCACCGCCGCGAGCACGCCCAGCGACACGGCCACCGTGGCCAGGTGGGCCCGGGGCAGCGCGGCCACCGTCTCGGCCAGCTTGATGACCAGGTGCGGGCTGGCCGCGGTCACCCCGATCATGTCCGGCAGCTGGCTGATGGCGACCTGGATGCCCACCCCGGTGAGGAAGCCGAGCAGCACGGTGCGGGACAGGAAGTTGGCCAGGAAGCCCAGCCGGGCCAGCCGGGCCAGCAGCAGCAGCCCGCCGGTGAGCAGGGCGGCCAGCCCGGCCAGTCCGACATAGGCGGGCGACTGCGGCGCGGCCAGCCGGATCAGCGCCCCGGCCAGCAGCGCGGCGGTGGCCGAGTCGGCTGCCACGACCAGGTGCCGGGACGCACCCAGCACGGCGAACGCGGCCATCGGCAGCAGCAGCGTGTACAGCCCGGTGACCACCGGCAGGCCGGCGATCCGGGCGTAGCCGAGCACCTCCGGGATGCCCAGCGCGGCCAGGGTGAGCCCGGCCAGCAGATCCCCGCCGAGCGTGGCCCGGCGGACCGGCAGCACACCGCGCAGCACCGGCCAGTCCCGCACCCGCCCCAGCCAGCTCGACGCGCTGCCCATCTGCGCATGCTGCCATGTCCGGCGCAGCGCAGTCAGCTACCGGACGCGGGTGTTGTCCGGGTCGAACGGCGGGCGCAGGGTGACCTGGGCCGGGTACACGTCACCGCCCACGCTGACCTGGTAACGGCCCGCGCTGAGGAACTCCCGGCTGACCACGCCGCCCGCCGGGTCGCGCAGGTAGCCCAGGCCGACCGGGCTGCCCAGCGCCTCGCCCCAGGCCGCCGACGTCAGCTGGCCGGCCGGCCCCCCGTCCCGGAGCAGCAGTTCACCGCCCCACAGCATCGGCCCGCGCCCGCTGGCCGCGGGCCGCCCGGCGGCCGGCCCGGCGTCCACCACCACCGACACCAGCCGCCGCCGCGGCCCTTCGGCCCGGGCCTTCTCCACCGCCTCCCGGCCCAGGAACGGCACCGGCGTGCGCAGCTTGCAGGCGAACAGCAGGCCCGCCTCGACCGGGCTGTACTCCGGGGTCAGCTCCCGGCCGTAGGCCCGGTAGCCCTTCTCCAGCCGCATCGACTCGATCGTGTAGTAGCCCGCGTTGACCAGGCCGAGCCCGGCGCCCGCGGTGGTCAGCGCGGCGAACACGCCGGCCGCGCACTCGGCCGGCACGTACAGTTCCCAGCCCAGCTCGCCTACGTAGGTGATCCGGGTGGCCCGGACGGTGAAGTAGCCGAGATCCACCTCCCGGCTGGTCGCGAACGGGAAGCCCGCGTCGCTGAAGTCGGCCCGGGACAGCGCCGACAGCAGCTGCCGGGACCGCGGGCCCATCACGCCGAACACGGCGTACGCCGAGGTCACGTCGACGAGCCGGGCGGCGGTTCCCACCGGCCGGCGTTGGGCAATATGGTCTTTGTCCCGCTCGGTCGTGGCCGAGCTGCTGACCAGCAGGAACTCCTCGGCCGACAGCCGGGTCACGGTCAGGTCGGACTCGTAGCGGCCGGCCGGGCTGAGCATGCCGGTGTACACCACCCGGCCCGGTGGCACGGCCACGTCGGCCGTGCACAGCCACTGCAGCGCCTGCTCGGCGCCCGGCCCGGTCAGCACGTACTTGGAGAACGAGGTCTGGTCGAAGATGGCCACGTCGCGGCGGGCGGCCCGCTGCTCGGCCGCGGACCAGGGCAGCCAGCTGGGCGCGTCCCAGCTGTACTCCAGGACCGGCGGCACCCCCGGCGGGGCGAACACGTTGGGCCGCTCCCAGCCCATCTTGCTGCCGAACACCGCGCCGCCGCGGGCCAGCACGTGATGCACCGGGGAGGTGCGCAGCGGCCGCCCGGACACCGGTTCCCGGTTCGGCCACGGCACCGCGTAGTGCAGCCCGAGCACCTCGCCGACCCGGTCGCGCAGCCACCGGCTGTTGCCGTGGAACGGGGCGAACCGGCGGATGTCCACCGCGGTCAGGTCGAGGCCCGGGTCGCCGGCCACGATCCAGGCGGCCAGCGCCCGGCCGGCCCCGCCCGCGGACGCGATGCCGACCGAGTTGAACCCCGCGCCGACCCAGAAGTTCCGCAGCCCGGGAGCCGGGCCCAGGATGAACTGGTTGTCCGGGGTGAAGCTCTCCGGGCCGTTGTAGAACTTCTTGATGCCCGCCTCGCGCAGCGCCGGGATGCGCCGCTGGGCCTGCTCCATCAGCGGCGCGAAGTGCTCCCAGTCCTCGGCCAGGAGCTGGAACTCGAACGGGTGCGGGATGTCCTCGGGGGAGACCCATGGCTTGGCGTCCGGCTCGAAGCCGCCGACCACCAGGCCGCCCACCTCCTCCTTGAAGTACGTCCAGCCGTCCGGGTCACGCAGCACCGGCAGGTCCCGGGTCACCCCGCCGATCTGCTCGGTGACCACGTAGAAGTGCTCGCAGGAGTGCAGCGGCACGGTCACCCCGCACCAGCCGCCCACCTGCTTGGCCCACTGCCCGGCGCAGTTCACCACGATCTCGGCCTCGATGTCGCCGTGCTCCGCCGTGCGCACCCCGGTCACCGCGCCGTCACGGGCCAGGATGCCGGTGACCCGGGTCCGCTGCCGGATCGTGACGCCGCGGTCCCGGGCGCCCCGGGCCAGCGCGTACGTCAGGTCGGTCGGGTTGGCCTTGCCGTCGTCCGGCAGCCACAGCGCGCCAGCCAGGTCGGCCGTGTCCATCAGCGGGTACCGCGCACCGGCCTGGTCCGGGGTGAGCAGCTCGGCCTGCAGCTCGAACGCCGCGGCCGCGGCCGCGGTCCGGCGCAGCTGGGTCAGCCGCTCCGGGGTGCGGGCCACGATCAGCCCGCCGCAGCGCCGGAACCCGGCCGACAGCCCGGTCTCGGCCTCCAGCCGGCCGTACAGCCCGGTGGAGTACTGCACCAGCCGGGTGCCGCTCTCCGACGCGCGGAGCTGGCCGACCAGCCCGGCCGCGTGCCACGTGGTGCCGCAGGACAGCTGGCCCTGCTCCACCAGCAGCACGTCGGTGCAGCCCAGCTCGGCCACGTGATAGGCCACGCTGGTGCCGATCACCCCGCCGCCGATGATGACGACCCGGAACCGTTCAGTCATCGCGCACCACATCATCCAGCAGCCGGGCGAACTCCGGGCTGGTCAGCCCGGCGGCGGCCGATTCGAAACGGGCCATGGCCCAGGCCCAGAAGTCGAACTGGATCGGGCTGCTGGCCTGCTGGATGGCCCCCCACAGCGTCCAGCCGTACTTGCCCACCAGGCCGAGGATCCGGGCCCGCGCGATCTTGTTACGCAACGCCCGCCCGTAGTAATGCCGGACCAGCTCAGTGAGGCCGTCCGGGGGCAGCTGGCATTCGGCGGCGATGTTGCCCAGCTCGAAACACGGGTCGTTGTTGCCGGAGTACTCGTAGTCGATCAGCCAGATCTGCTGCCCGTCGTCGATGAAGTTGGCCGCCAGCAGGTCGTTGTTGCACGGCACGGTGCCCGCGTGGCGCACGGCCAGGGCCCGCCGGGCCGCCTCGACCTGGGGGGCCAGCGCGGCGTAGCCATCCGGGATCTTGAACCCGTGCCCGCTGGCCACGGCCAGGTAGCGGCGCTGCACCGCGAACATGTCGAAATCACCGGCGAACCGCGGCCCGGCGTGCAGCATCCGGCAGGCCCGGGCGATCCGGGGCAGCATGGCCGGGTCGGCCACATCCTCGTTGCGCAGCGTCCGGCCGTCCAGGTAGCCGAGCACCAGCACGCAGTCGGCGGGCTGGTAGGCCAGCACCGGCGCGCCCACGCCCGCGGCCGCGGCCGCCACCGAGTTGTGGTGCTCGTGGTCCCGGTTGATGGCCAGCAGGTCGCCCGGCTGCCACACCCGGGCCACGAAACGGCCGTCCGGGGTGATCACCTGGTAGTTCCGGTTGGTCAGGCCGCCGGGCAGCGGGGTGATCGCCCGCGGGGTGCCGGCCAGGCAGGGCACCCGGTCGAACAGCGCGCGCGGCTCATCCGGTTCTGTCATTGGATCGCAGGTTACTGGCCCGCCCGGAAAGGGTCTAGACAGTAAGTTCGCCCGGCTTCTACGATTCGGCTCAACCTGTGCGGCCTCATGGCAAGGGGAGGACCAGCCGATGAGTACCAGCCCCGAAATCCCGGCCGACCACGCGCAGCGGGATGCCGCCGACCTGGCCCGCTTCGGGTACCAGCAAGAACTCAGGCGCTCGCTCGGGCTGTTCAGCTCGTTCGCCGTGGCGTTCAGCTACATTTCCCCGTCCACCGGCATCTTCACCCTGTTCGCGCTGGGCCTGACCACCATCGGTGGCGTGTTCATCTGGACCTGGCCGGTGGTGGCGCTCGGCCAGTTCCTGGTCGCGCTGAACTTCGCCGAGGTGTCCAGCCACTACCCGGTGGCCGGCTCGGTGTTCCAGTGGACCAAGTACCTGTCCAGCCGGACCTACTCCTGGTTCACCGGCTGGATCTACCTGTTCGCCGGCATCCTGACCGTCACCGCGGTGGTGGCCACGCTGCCCATCGCGTTCATCCCGGCGCTGAACGGGCTGGGCTGGCACAGCCTCAACGCGGCCAGCCTGCACACCCAGCTGGTGGTGGCGCTGATCACGCTGGTCGTGATCACCGTGCTGAACATCTACGGGGTCCGCCTGGTCGCACTGATCAACAACACCGGGGTGATCTTCGAGATCCTCGGCATGTTCGTGTTCGCGCTGGTGCTGCTGATCTTCCACAACCACCAGGGCTTCCACGTGGTGACCAACAGCGCCGGGCTGCACGTCGGGCCGGCCTCGTTCCTGGCCGCGATGTTCATGAGCCTGTTCGTTATCTACGGTTTCGACACCGCGTCCACGCTGGCCGAGGAGACCAGGGACCCGCGCCGGGCCGCGCCCAGGGCGGTGCTCTACGCGGTCATCGGCGCGTTCATCATCGGCGGCGTGTTCCTGCTGGCCACGCTGATGGCCATCCCGAACCTGCACACCGCGATCACCGGCAACGGCGGGCTGGGCTGGAACCCGGCCAACGTGATCGAGGCCAACTTCCCGTCCTGGCTGGCCACCATCTACCTGCTGGTGGTGTCGGCGGCCATCTTCGTGTGCTGCCTGTCCATCCTGGCCGCCACCATCCGGCTGTGCTTCGGCATGTCCCGGGACAACCAGCTGCCGTTCTCCAGGGCGTGGAGCAAGGTCTCGCCCACGCTGCACACCCCGGTCTTCGCCTGCATCATCATCGCGCTGCTGGCCGCGGTGCCGTTCCTCAAGTACTCCGGCGCGGGCATCATCGCCATCGCCGCCACCGGGCTGATCTACTTCAGCTACTTCCTGGGCAACCTGGTCGTGATGCGGGCCCGGGCGGCCGGCTGGCCCAAGATCAGCGCGCCGTTCCGGCTGGGCCGCTGGGGCATCCTGGTCAACGCGGCGGCGCTGCTGTACGGCGGTGCGATGATCATCAACTTCGCCTGGCCGCGGGCGGCCAGCAACCCGAAGCCGAACCAGACCGGCGGGCTGCTCAGCTTCGGCATGTCCTGGCTGGACGGCATCCCGATCCTGTGGTCGGTGTTCGCGTTCATCGTGATCATCGGCGTCATCTACTACCTGGCCCTAGGGCGGCGCAAGCACTTCGCGCCGGTGGTCGCGCCGGCCGGCGACGACGCGCCGCTGGTCCCGTCGGAGCAGTGACCAGCCGGCCGCCGGGACCCGGGCTGGCCGGGCTGAGCCGCCCGGTGATCGTCAAGGAGCCGGGCAGCACGGCCCACGGCCAGATCGAGGAGTGGCTGGCCGAGGCGATCGCGGCTGGCCAGCTGCGGCCCGGCGACCGGATGCCCACCGAGCACGACCTGGCCGCCTGGCTCGGGGTCAGCCGGATGACGCTGCGGCACGCGCTGGCCACGCTGGCCCGGCGCGGGCTGGTGGTCCGCGCGGTGGGCCGCAACGGCGGCACGTTCGTGGCCGAGGGCAAGCTGGAACAGGACCGGACCACGCTGGCCGGGTTCTCTGAGCAGCTGCGCCGGCATGGCATGGTGGCCGGGGCGCGGGTGCTGTCGGCCACGGTGCGCGCCGCGGGCCCGGCCGCGGCCGCCGCGCTGCAGCTGGCCGGCGGCGACCCGGTGGCGGAGGTCCGCCGGGTCCGGCTCGGCAACGGGCGGCCCATCGCGGTGGAGCACTCGGTGTTCCCGGCCGGGCTCTGCGCTGGGCTGCTCACCGGCCGGCTGGACGGCTCGCTGTACGAGCTGCTCGACGAGAAGTACCAGCTCCGCCCGTACCGGGCCCGGGAGACCCTGGAGCCGGTCACCGCGGGGGCCCGCGAGGCCGAGGTGCTGGAAGTGCGGGAGGGCGCCCCGCTCATGCTGGTCGAGCGGGTGGCCTACGTCCGGGACGGCCGGCCGGTCGAGTACGCGCGCGACCTGTTCCGCGGCGACCGGACCCGGATCGTGATGTGGACCTCGGAACTGGCCGACGTGGGCTGATGACCGGCCCGGCGCCCCGGCTGCTCGCGGTCAGCGACCTGCATGTGGCCTACCCGCAGAACCGCGACCTGGTGGCCAGGCTGCGGCCGGGCTCGGCCGCGGACTGGCTGCTGGTGGCCGGGGACACGGGGGAGTTCCTGGCCGACATCGAGTGGGCGCTGGGCGCGCTCAGCGAGTCGTTCGCCCGGGTTATCTGGGTGCCCGGGAACCACGACCTGTGGACCCACCCGCGGGACCCGGTGCGGCTCCGCGGTGAGCAGCGCTACCAGCGGCTGGTCGAGGTGTGCCGCGACCTGGGCGTGCTCACCCCGGAGGACCCGTTCTGCGTCTGGCCGGGGGCGGGCGGCCCGGCGGTCATCGCGCCGCTGTTCCTGCTCTACGACTACTCGTTCCGCCCGGACGGGGCGCGGACCAGGGCGGAGGCGCTGGCCCGGGCGCAGGCGACCGGCGTGGTGTGCAGTGACGAGCGGTTCCTGGACCCGGATCCGTACCCGAGCCGCGAGGCCTGGTGCCAGGCCCGCGTCGAGCTCACCGAGCGGCGCCTGGCCGGGCTGGATCCCAGCCTGCCCACCGTGCTGGTGAACCACTGGCCGCTGGTCCGGGAGCCGACCCGGGTGCTGCGCTACCCGGAGTTCGCCCAGTGGTGCGGCACCACCCGGACGGCCGGGTGGCACGTCCGGTACCGGGCCGCGGCCGCCGTCTACGGGCACCTGCACATCCCGCGGACCACCTGGTACGACGGGGTGCCGTTCGTGGAGGTCTCGCTCGGCTACCCGCGGGAGTGGCAGCGGCGGCGCACCGCGCCCACGCTGCCCCGCCAGGTCCTCCCCCTTACTGAACGCTGAACGTCAGCAGAGGCGGCCGGGATGCGGGTTACCGGGCCCGGCGGGACGCCACCCGGAAGTGATTGAGAGCGTTCACAACTCCTCCCCGGCGGCGGCCCGGCCCGGCCCGGGAAACCACGCCGGGACCGGCCGCGGCCGGGAGAAGTGCACCGCGAACAGGGCCCAGACCGCCTTCCCGGCGTCGGTGGGCGTGGTGCAGCCCCAGGCGTCGCTGAGCGCGTTGATCACGTGCAGCCCGCGGCCGCTCTCGGCCAGGTAGTCCGGCTCCCGGAGCACCGGCACCTGGCGCCCCGGGTCGGCCACCACGACCAGCACGAACCGGGATGGCTGGACCAGCGCCACCCGGACCCGGTGCGGCCGCTCTGGCTCGGCGTGCCGCAGCGCGTTGGTCAGCAGCTCAGACAGCACGACGGCGATGTCGTCGGTGCGGTCGGCCACCGCCCAGCGGCGCAGGGTGGCCAGGCCGAAGTCGCGGGCCGCGCCGACCGACGGCGCGTCGGAGCGCGGCGTCCGGGTGGCCAGCCGGGGGTAGCAGGTCCATTCCAGCGCGGCACGGTCGGCGGCCAGCGGGTGGATCCCGTGCACCGCCGCGGCCATGCTCACGGCGGGCGCCAGCCAGTCCCAGCGCACGTCCCGGCCCATGGTGCCAGCCAGCCGCAATGGGTGCGCTCTCATCGGTTTGTGAGTGGTCCCGTCGTCGTCCAGGGGAGGGCTACGTCGCTGCACGTATCCTGCCTTATGCACGTTCCGTTTGCAACGTCCCCTGCACATCCCATCTGCACGTGCACCTGATCTGTTAAGCTGCACCGTGCAGTGATCATTTAACCGCAGGACCATTCCCGGGGTCAGCGTTTCCCCGGCGGCCCAGGAGGAACAGTTGCAGATTCAGAGCGGCATCCTGGCTGGTGAGCTCGCTGTGCGCTGGCGTAAGAGCAGCATCAGCAACCCCAGCGGGAGCTGTGTGGAGATGGCTGAGCTGCCGGATGGCGCGATCGCGGTGCGCAATTCCCGGTTCCCGTCCGGCCCGGCGCTGGTCTACCCGCGGCCTGCCCTGGCCGCGTTCCTGACCGCCATCAAGCAGGGCGAGTTCGACGATCTGTGACGGGGGCCCCGGGCGCGGGAAATCGCGGCATTGCGACCCGGGACACGCCCCCGGCGCGGTGATATCGTGCACTGTGTGTCCCGCCCGGATGGGGGGCCGCGCGCTGCTGGCAGATGTTGCGCGCCCCGACTCATCCACGGGCACCGTGTCTGGCATCGGCCGGGGGGGTTAGGTGTGAGGGCCGTGATTCCATCGGGTCGGGAGCTGGGATGAGCCGGGAGCTGGGATGACCGCTGTGCATCCAGCCGACGAGAAGACTTCTGGCGTACTGGGCGGGAACCGCGCCGGCGGGACCGTGGTCCGGATGATGCTCGGGGCCCAGCTGCGCCGGTTCCGCGAAGCCGCCGGGATCACCCCGGAGGTAGCCGGTTACGAGATCCGGGCGTCGCGGTCGAAGATCAGCCGCTTGGAGCACGGCCGGGTCGGCTGCAAGCTCCGCGACGTAGCTGACCTGCTCACCCTGTACGGGGTGGCCGATGAGCAGACCCGGGCCGGGCTGCTGTCCCTGGCCCGGCAGGCCAACAACCAGGGCTGGTGGACGCAGTACGGGGACATCACCCCCGACTGGTTCGAGACGTACCTGGGCCTGGAGGCCGCGGCGTCGCTGATCAGGACGTTCGAGCTGCAGTTCGTGCACGGCCTGTTCCAGACCGAGGGCTACGCCCGGGCCGTCACCATGCTGGGCCACCGGGCCGCGCCGGAGACCGAGATCGACCGCCGGGTCAGCCTGCGGATGGCCCGCCAGGACCTGCTGGCCAGCGCGACCCCGCCCAAGGTGTGGTCGGTGATGGACGAGGCGGCGCTGCGCCGGCCGGTCGGCGGCCGGGACGTGATGCGCGGGCAGCTGCACCGGCTGCTCGAGGTGGCCGCGCTGAACCAGGTCACGCTCCAGGTGGTGCCGTTCCGCCGGGGTGGCCACGCGGCCGCAGGCGGCTCGTTCACCGTGCTCCGGTTCGGCGAGCCCGACCTGCCCGACGTGGTCTACATCGAGCAGCTCACCAGCGCCCTGTACCTGGAGCGGCGCAGTGATGTCGATCACTACCTGGAAATCATGAACCGGCTCAGCGCGGAGGCGCTTACCCCAGCCGGGACCACGAAGCTGATCAGGGAAATCATCCGGGACACCTGACCCGCACCGACGTGCGGTCAGTTTCAGCCCGGCCACTTCTGTCCCACTAGCCACCGTGGTTTGGCCACACCGTGCCGGGGCACTTCATGACCCGGCGACAGGCGCGCTATGGTCGCAAGGTCACCGGTGGCCGCGGGCCTTGGCGGCCGGACACGGCGGGGTGGGGCGGACGGCACACGAAACCAGGGATGGAACCGGTGGCGCAGGACGCGTTGGTCTGGCCGGGCGGCAGTTACCCGCTCGGCGCTACCTATGACGGGGTGGGCACCAATTTCGCCCTGTTCTCCGAAGTGGCAGAGCGCGTTGAGCTGTGCCTGCTGGCCGAGGACGGGGCCGAGACCCGGGTGCCGCTGCACGAGGTGGACGGCTTCGTCTGGCACGGCTACCTGCCCGGCATCGGGCCCGGCCAGCGGTACGGCTACCGGGTGCACGGGCCGTACGACCCGGCCGCCGGGCACCGGTGCAACCCGGCCAAGCTGCTGCTCGACCCGTACGCCAAGGCCATCGAGGGCAGCGTGACCTGGGACCAGGCCGTGTTCGCCTACCCGTTCGGCGAGGCGGACGGGCGCAACGACACCGACTCGGCGCCCTACGTGCCCCGGTCGGTGGTCATCAACCCGTTCTTCAGCTGGGACAACGACCGGCACCCGCGCACCCCCTACCACGAGACGGTGATCTACGAGGCGCACGTGCGCGGGCTGACCAAGCTGCATCACGAGGTGCCCCCCGCCCAGCGCGGCACGTACCAGGGGCTGGCCCACCCCGCGGTCGTCGACCACCTGCGCGGGCTGGGCATCACCGCCATCGAGCTGATGCCGGTGCACCAGTTCGTCAGCGACGCCATCCTGGAGGAGCGCGGGCTGGCCAACTACTGGGGCTACAACACCATCGGGTTCTTCGCGCCGCACAACCGCTACGCGGCCAGCGGCGCCCGTGGCGAGCAGGTCCAGGAGTTCAAGTCGATGGTCCGGACGCTGCATCAGGCCGGCATCGAGGTCATCCTGGACGTGGTGTACAACCACACCGCGGAAGGCAACCACCTGGGCCCGACACTGTCGCTGCGGGGCATCGACAACGCCTCCTACTACCGGCTGGTCAGCGACGACCAGCGGTTCTACATGGACACCACGGGCACCGGGAACAGCCTGCTGATGCGGCACCCGCACGTGCTGCAGATGATCATGGACTCGCTGCGCTACTGGGTCACCGAGATGCACGTGGACGGCTTCCGGTTCGACCTGGCCGCCGCGCTGGCCCGGCAGTTCCACGAGGTGGACCGGCTGTCCGCGTTCTTCGACATGTGCCAGCAGGACCCGGTGGTGTCCCAGGTCAAGCTCATCGCCGAGCCGTGGGACGTCGGCGAGGGCGGCTACCAGGTGGGCAACTTCCCGCCGCTGTGGACCGAGTGGAACGGTAAATACCGGGACACGGTACGCGACTTCTGGCGCGGCGAGCACGCCACGCTGCCCGAGTTCGCGTCCCGGCTGACCGGGTCCAGCGACCTGTACCTGAGCGACGGCCGCCGGCCGGTGGCCTCGGTCAACTTCGTCACCGCGCACGACGGCTTCACCGTGGCCGACCTGGTGTCCTACGACCACAAGCACAACGAGGCCAACGGCGAGGGCAGCCGGGACGGCAGCGACGACAACCGGTCCTGGAACTGCGGCGCCGAAGGCCCCACCGGCGACCCGGCCGTGACCGCGGTGCGCGACCGGCAGAAGCGCAACTTCCTGTGTACCCTGCTGCTGTCCCAGGGCATCCCGATGCTGCTGGCCGGCGACGAGATGGGCCGCACCCAGCACGGCAACAACAACGGCTACTGCCAGGACACCGAGATTTCCTGGGTGCACTGGCCGCCCGAGCCCGACCCGGCCGCCCAGCGGCACGACGATGCGGAGCCGGGCGACCAGGACCTGCTCGACTTCGTCCGCACGCTGATCCGGCTGCGCGCCGAGCACCCGGTATTCCGCCGGCGGCGTTTCTTCCGCGGCCAGGAGGCGGTCCGCGGCGTCCGCGGCCGCCGCGGCCGCCGCGACCGGCTGAGCGATATCGCCTGGTTCACTCCGGCCGGGGACGAGATGACCGACGACGACTGGGCGGTGGGCTTCGCCAAGTCGCTCACCGTGTTCCTCAACGGCGAGGCGATCACCGAGCCCGACCCGCGCGGTGAGCGGATCCGGGACGAGTCGTTCCTGCTCCTGTTCAACGCGAGCGAGCTGGACCTGGAGTTCACCGTCCCGCCCCAGCGGTACGGCGAGCAGTGGGTCAAGGTGCTGGACACCGCGTTGCCGCTCAGCGCCATGCCGGACGCGCCCGCGGTCAAGCCGGGCGACGCGGTGCCGATCTCCAGCCGGTCTATGCAGGTCCTCGGGCGTGCGTAGGGCTGGCCCGGGGGGGCGGCCCTACGGGCCCCCCCGGGAGCCGCCGGTTGCGCCGGGCGCTACGTACCGGCTGCAGCTCCAGCCTGGTTTTGGCTTCGCGGACGCCGCGGCCATCGCTGACTACGTGGCCGACCTGGGCGTGAGCCACGTCTACCTGTCGCCGATCCTGCAGGCCACCCCGGGATCCAGGCACGGGTACGACGTGGTGGACCACACCCGGATATCGGCCGACCTGGGCGGCGAGGGCGCGTTCCGGGACATGGTGGGCCGGCTCCGGATGGCCGGGCTGGGCGTGGTCGTGGACATCGTGCCCAACCACATGGCCGTCCCGGTGCCCGAGTCGCTGAACCGGCCGCTGTGGTCGGTGCTCCGGGACGGGCCGGGCTCGCCGTTGGCGTCGTGGTTCGACGTGGACTGGGCCGCGCAGGACGGCCGGCTGCTGCTGCCGGTGCTGGGCGGGCCGCTGGCCGAGTCGCTAGGTGACCTGACCGCGGGCGAGCAGGACGGCGAGCCGGTGCTGCGCTACTTCGGCCACATGTTCCCGGTCCGGCCGGGCACGGCCGGGTGGCCGCTGCCCGACCTGCTGGCCGCGCAGCACTACCGGCTGGCCGACTGGCGGCTGGCCGCCACCGAGCTGAACTGGCGGCGGTTCTTCGACATCAGCTCGCTCATCGCGGTCCGGGTGGAAGACCCCGGCGTGTTCGAGGCCACCCACGCGCTGATCCTCGGCCTGGCCGCCGAGGGGCTCATCGACGGGCTCCGGGTGGACCACCCGGACGGGCTGGCCGACCCGCGCGGCTACCTGCGCCGGCTGGCCGAGCGGACCGGCGGGCTCTGGGTGTGCACGGAGAAGATCCTGTCTGGTGGCGAGCAGCTGCCCGCCGACTGGCCGTGCGCCGGCACCACCGGCTACGACAGTCTCGGCGCCATCGGCGGCCTGTTCCTCGACCCGGCCGGTGCCGGGCCGATGGCCGCCGGGTACGTGCGGTTCACCAGCGGCGGGCCGGCCTTCGCCCCGGTGGCCGAGGCAGCCAAACGGGAGGAAGCGGAGCACGCGCTCGCCGCCGAGGTGGCCCGGCTGACCCGGGTGGCCAGGGCCGGCCACCCGCCCGGCGACGTGGCGGCCGTGCTCACCGAACTGCTCACGGCCATGCCGGTGTACCGGGCCTACGTGGTGCCCGGCGAGCCCGCCCCGGCAGAGTCGGCCGCCATCCTGGACCAGGCCGCTACAGCCGCCCGGGCCCGGCTGCCGGACCGGCTGCACCCGCTGCTGGCCAGCGTCACCGAGCTGGCGCTCTCCGGGCCCGCACCGTTCATCACCCTGTTCCAGCAGGTGTGCGGGCCGGTGATGGCCAAGGGCGTGGAAGACACCGCGTTCTACCGCTGGTCCCGGCTGGCCGCGCTGAACGAGGTCGGCGGCGACCCGGACCGGTTCGGCTGGAGCCCGGCGGAGTTCCACCGGTTCGCCGCCCGGCTGGCCCGGGACTGGCCTGGCACGCTGACCACGCTGTCCACGCACGACACCAAGCGCCAGGAGGATGTCCGGGCCCGGCTCGCGGTGCTGGCCGAGATCCCGCAGACCTGGGCGGCCGAGGTGACCCGCTGGCACGACCGCGCGGCGGCGCTGGCCAGCGGGCTGGCCCCGGATCCGGACACCGAGTACCTGATGTGGCAGACGCTGGCCGGCGCGTGGCCGCTGGACCGGGAACGGCTGACCGGGTACCTGGTCAAGGCGATGCGCGAGGCCAAGACGCGGACGTCGTGGACCGGCCCGGACACCGAGTACGAGTCGATGGTGCTCACGTTCGCCGAGCAGGCGCTGGCGGACGACGAGCTGGCCGGGCAGCTCAGCCGGTTCGTGACCACGCTGGCCGCGGACGCCCGGGCGAACTCGCTGGGCATGAAGCTGGTCCAGCTCACCATGCCCGGGGCGGCCGACGTGTACCAGGGCTGCGAGCTGGCCGGCCTGGCCCTGGTCGACCCGGACAACCGGCACCCGGTGGACTTCGCCCCCCGCCGGGAGCTGCTCGCCGCGCTGGCGGGCCCGGGTGGGCCCGCCGCAGCCGGCCTGGCAGGCCTTGACGGGGAGAAGCTGCTGGTCACTGTCACCGCGCTGCGGCTGCGCCGGGCCCACCCGGACTGGTTCGCGGCGGGCTACCAGCCGCTGGCCGCCGAGGGCCCGGCGGCCGGGCATGCCATAGCGTTCGCCCGTGGCCAGGCCGTCACCGTGGCCACCCGGCTGCCGGCCGGCCTGCGCCGCGCGGGCGGCTGGGCCGGCACTGTCCTGCCGCTGGCCCCGGCGGGCCGCCCCGCCGGGGCATGGCTCGACCTGCTGACCGGGGCCACGCATCCCGGCCCGCGCCCGCTGCTGTCCAGCCTTACCGAACGCCAGCCGGTGGCGCTGCTGGTCCCGGCCGGATCACCCGCCGCGGATCTCGACGCGGCGGCCCGCGGCGGCCGATGATGTTGGCTGAGGTGCCAACGTGAGCTTGTTCCGGGTGTGGGCCCCGGCCGCCGGGGCGGTCGGGCTGCAGATCAGGCTGCCGGCCGGGGCGGAAGACGCAGACGACGTGCTGCCGATGCGCCCGGCCGCGGCCGAGGGCTGGTGGGAAGCCACCGTGCCGGACGCGGAGGACGGGGCCGACTACGGGTTCCGGCTGGACGGCGGTGAGCCGCTGGCTGACCCGCGGTCACCGCGGCAGCCAGCCGGCAGCCAGGGGCTGAGCCGCAGCTACGACCAGGCCGCGTTCGGCTGGACCGACGAGGGCTGGCGGGGCGGGCCGCTGCGCGGCGCGCTCATCTACGAGCTGCACATCGGCACGTTCACCCCGGAAGGCACGCTCGACGCCGCCATCGGGCGTCTCGACCATCTCCGCGACCTGGGCGTGGACATGATCGAGCTGATGCCGGTGGCCAGCTTCCCGGGCCGCTGGGGCTGGGGCTACGACGGCATCCACCTGTGGGCGGTGCACGAGCCGTACGGCGGCCCGGACGGGCTGAAGCGGTTCGTGGACGCGTGTCATGCCCGGCGGCTCGGGGTGCTCCTCGACGTGGTCTACAACCATGTCGGCATCGGCAACCGGCTGGCCGAGTTCGGCCCGTACTTCACCGACGCGCACGTGACCCCGTGGGGGCCGGCGGTGAACCTGGACCAGCCCGGCTCTGACGAGGTGCGCGAGTTCCTCATCGGCAACGCGCTGATGTGGCTGCGCGACTATCACCTGGACGGGCTCCGGCTGGACGCGGTGCACGCGTTCGAGGACCACCGGGCGCTGCACTTCCTGGAGGAACTCGCGATCGAGGTGCAGGCGCTGGGCACCCGGCTGAACCGGGAACTGGTGCTGATCGCCGAGTCCGACGTGAACGACCCGCGGCTGGTCAGCTCGCGGGAGGCGGGCGGGTACGGGCTGACCGGCCAGTGGAGCGACGACTTCCACCACGCGGTGCACGCCGCGGTGACCGGCGAGCGGCAGGGCTACTACTGCGACTTCGGCTCGATGCGGGCCCTGGTGAAGACGCTGACCCGGGTGTTCTTCCACGACGGCACGTGGTCGCAGTTCCGCGGCCGCAGCCATGGCCGCCCGGTCGACCTGCTGCGCATCCCGGCCTTCCGGTTCCTCGGCTACCTGCAGGATCATGACCAGATCGGGAACCGGGCCACCGGCGACCGGATCTCGGCCGGGCACGCTTCTGGCCTGGTCAAGATCGGCGCCGGGCTGGTGCTGACCTCGCCGTTCAGCCCGATGCTGTTCATGGGGGAGGAGTGGGCGGCGGGCACGCCGTGGCAGTACTTCACCGACCACACCGACCCGGAGCTGGCCCGCGCGGTGGCGGTGGGCCGCAAGGCCGAGTTCAGCGCGTTCGGCTGGGGGCCGGCCGACGTGCCCGACCCGCAGGACGAGGGCACGTTCTACCGGTCCAAGCTGGACTGGGCCGAGCTGGGCCAGCCCGCGCACCAGGACATGCTGGCCTGGTACACCGAGCTGATCGCACTGCGCCGGGCCTGGCCCGACCTGACCGACCCGCGGCTGGACCGGGTCCAGGCCGACTACGACGAGAGCCGGCGCTGGCTGGTGCTGGAGCGGGGCCGGCTGCGCGTAACGGTCAACTTCGGCGAGCATGCCCAGCGGGTGCCGCTGGGCCGGCCGGGCAGCTCGGTGCTGGCCGCGTCCCGGACCGGGGTGACGCTGGACGGCACGGACGCTACCCTGCCATCGGTGTGCCTCGCGGTGATCAGCACCTGACGTCTCCTGGAGGGCAGTCATGCAGCAGCGCGTCGAGCAGGTGCCAGCCGACGGCGGCGGGGCGTTCGACCAGACCGTCTGGGTGCCGGACGGCGGCCGCGGCCCTGGCCTGCTGCTGATCCAGGAGATCTACGGGGTCAGCGAGTACATCCGGGCGGTGGGCCAGGACCTGGCCGGGCTGGGTTACGTGGTGGCCGCGCCGGACCTGTTCTGGCGGATCAAGCCGCACCACGAGGCCGCCCACGACCAGGCCGGGCTGGCGGAGTCGCTGGCGCTGGGCGCCCGGTTCGACGCCGCCCAGGGTGTCCGGGACTGCCTGGCCGCGCTGAGCGCGCTGGCCGCGCTGCCCGAGGTAGACGGCGGGCTCGGGGTCATCGGGTTCTGCCTGGGCGGGTCGATCGGCTACCTGGTCGCCGCGCAGGCGCCGGTGGACGTGCTGATCTCGTTCTACGGCTCGGCCGTCCCGGACAGCCTGGACCTGCTCGGCCAGATCAGCGCGCCGGTGCAGTTCCATTTCGGCGGTAGCGACCCGTACATCCCGCGGGACCAGGTCCGCGCGGTGGAGCAGGCCGCGGCCCGCTACCCGAACGTGGAGATGAACGTGGAAGAGGACGCCGGGCACGCGTTCCACAACCGGAAAGCCCCGATGTTCCACCAGCCGGAGCCCGCCGCCCGGGCCTGGCAGAAGGCCGAGGAGTTCCTTGGCCGGCACCTCCCGGTGCAGCAGGCCGCCGGCTAGCCGCCTGGCCCGCCGTCACCGGCCAGGCGGTGCACGATGCGGCGGATCTGCTCGCCGTACCGGGCCAGGAACTCCTCGCCCGACGGGTCCAGCCCGAACAGTTCCCGGGCCACCTGGGGCATGGCCAGCGGCGCGGCGATCATGCCCATGCCGGCCAGCAGCACCGCGGCCGGGTCGAGGTCGGCGGCCAGCTCACCGTCCGCCTGCCGGGCTTTCACCTGGTCCACGTCCGGCTGCCGGCTGCGGCTGTCGCCCGGGGCGCTGCCGTCGGCCAGGCCGCGCCACAGCAGCAGCCGCAGCGCCCGCGGGTCGCGGACCGCGTCGGCCAGGTACCGGACCACCAGCTCGGACATGGGCAGGTCAGCGGGGGCGAAATTCTCCTCGCGGGCTAGCCAGGCCTGCTGCACGGCCAGGTACAGGCCTTCCTTCGAGCCGAAGTAGTAGTTGATCAGCTGCTTGTTCACCCCGGCGCGGCGGGCGATGTCGGCCACCCGGGCCCCGGCGTAACCCCGTTCGGAGAACTCGTCCAGCGCGGCCTCGAGCAGTGCCTGCCGGGACCGCTCCGCGTCGCGCTGCCGTTCCCCGGCGGCCGGTGCCCGGCGGGCCATCATGACCTCAGGTTATCAGCTGGCCCCCTGACACTAGTAATCATCTGGCTGGTTGACAAAATTTGGCATACGGCTAATAGTGGTTGACGGCGGCGGGCCCAGCGCGGGCCGGCCGGGCAGGAGGGCCAGATGCCGGATGTCATCACCGTGACCGGGCTGCGCAAGCGGCTCCCCGGCCGGGGCGGGGCGGTGGACGCGGTGCGCGGGGTCAGCCTGGACGTGGCCCGGGGCGAGATCTTCGGCTTCCTGGGCCCGAACGGGGCAGGCAAGACCACCACGCTGCGCATGCTGACCACACTGCTGCCGATCGACGGGGGCCAGGCCACGGTGGCCGGGCTGGACGTGCGGCGGCAGCCGGGCCAGGTCCGCCGGCGCATCGGTTACGTGAGCCAGCTCGGCGGCGCGGACGACCTGGCCACCGGGCGGGAGAACCTGATGCTGCAGGGCCGGCTCTACGGGGGCAGCCGGGCCGCGGTGGCCAGCCGGGTGGCCAGCGTGCTCGACGTGCTCGGCCTGTCCGGGTTCGCGGACCGCCGGGTGCGTACCTACTCCGGCGGCCAGCGCCGCCGTCTCGACGTCGCGCTCGGCATCGTGCACCAGCCCGAGGTGCTGTTCCTGGACGAGCCCAGCACCGGCCTGGACCCGCAGAACCGGGCCCACCTGTGGCAGCACATCCAGGCGCTCCGTGAGCAGGGCACCACGGTGTTCCTGACCACGCATTACCTCGATGAGGCGGACGTGCTGTGCGACCGCATCGTGATCATCGATCACGGGACGGTCGTCGCCGGGGGCACGCCCCGGGAGCTCAAGCAGCAGGTGGCCGGGGACGCCATCGTCGTGGTGCTGCGCGACGCGGACGCGGCCCGGCAGGCCGCCGCCGCGCTGCGCGGCCAGCCTGAGGTCCGCGACGTCAGCGCCGAGCACGCCGTGGTGCGGCTGTACGCGAGCGACGGCGCGGCGGCGCTGCCTGGGCTGCTCCGGCTGCTCGACGCGGGCGGCCTGGCCGTGCGGTCGCTCGGGCTGTCCGAACCGAGCCTGGACGACGTGTTCCTCCGGCAGACCGGCCGGTCGCTGCGCGACACCGGCCAGCCGGCCCAGCCCGGCCAGCCGGCCGCGGCCGGCCCGGCGAGGGCCGTGGCATGAAACCGGTCACCGACGCGGCCCTGCTGTTCCGGCGGTACCTGACCCAGCTGCTGCGCAACCCCGTCTTCCTGGTCGTCGGCTTCGCCACGCCGATCCTGTACCTGGCGCTGTTCACCCCGCTGCTCCGGCACCTGGCCGGGGCACCCGGGCTGCCGTCAGGCAACGTGCTCGACCTGTTCCTGCCCGGCATCCTGGCCCTGCTGGCCTACGCCACCGGGGCCGGCCCCGGGTTCAGCACGGTCTTCGATCTGCGGGCCGGGGTCATCGAGCGGCTCCGGGTCACCCCGGCCAGCCGGTTCGCCATCCTGGCCGGCCCGGTCCTGGCCTCGATGCTGCTGATGTTCGTGTTCGACCTGGTCCTGGTGCTGGCCGGCTGGGGCTTCGGCTTCGGCGTCCACGTGCCGGGGCTGGCCCTGCTCGGCCTGCTGCTGGCCCTGATGATGGCCACCACAGCCGCGTTCTCCATCACGGTCGCCCTGCTCAGCGGGGAGATCAACGGTGTCGCCGCGGTCATCAACGGGTTGAACCTGCCGGTGCTGCTGCTCGGCGGGGTGCTGCTGCCGATCGCCCTGGGGCCGGCCTGGCTCCGCGTGGCGGCCCACTTCGACCCGCTGTACTACACGGTGGCCGCGGCCCGGGTGCTGGCCGCGGGCACGCTGACCGGCCCGGCCGTGTGGCAGGCGTTCGCCGTGCTGGTCCCGCTGTGCGCGGCCGTGCTCGGCTGGGCCACCACCGTGGTCCGCCGGGCCGTGGCCTGAGCCAAGCCGGCGACCGGGGGCGCCCCGCACGGGCGTTCCCGCGGAGCCGGTTTCTGGCCGGGGGGGCTCCGGGGGTCGTCCCCCGGGCCAACACAGCTCAGCCGCCCGGCGTGACGATGCCGTACTCGTGGATCTTCCGGTAAATGGTGGCCCGGGACATGCCCAGCGACTTGGCCGCCTTGACCTTGTTGCCCTGGTAGTCGAGCAGCCCCTGGACGATCGCGTCGCGCTCCATCGACTCGAGCGGGGAGAGCAGCCGCCTGCTCACCGTGTAGCACTCCGGGGGCAGGTCGGACGGCTGGATGGCGCCGGTGCGGCGCTTCTGCACCACCCGGCGCAGCGCCTGCCAGAGCTGCTCGGTGTTCCCCGGCCACTTGGACCGGAGCAGCAGCTGCATGGCCTCGGGCGAGCAGGTCAGCCGGCCGTGCTGGCCCAGCTTGGCCACGAAGAACGGCACCAGCGTGTGCAGGTCCTCGATGTGGTGCCGGAGCGGGGGCAGCTCCACCGTGCTGGGGAAGTGCCGCAGCAGTTTGCTCAGCTCGCCGTGCGACCCGCTGCGGTGGAACGTGACCGCCACCCACAGCTCGCTGGCCTGGCCGGCCGCCTTGGCCTCCTGCAGCGCGCTGGCCAGCGCGTGCAGCTGCCTGGCCGCGAGCGCGTCCACGTGCCTGATGACCAGGGTGCCCTCGCCGTCGAGCAGCTCGCGGCGGACGCGCAGCTGCCAGTCCACGTCGGCGGCCTCGGCCGCGTCCATGACGTAGAATCGCTCGGCCGCGTTGCGCCGCTGGTGCACCGCGCGGACCACGGCCAGCTTGCCGACGCCGGGCTCGCCCTGCAGCGCCAGCCACTCGCCGGAGTCGTACACTGCCTCCACCTGGCGGCAGCCGCGCAGCCACAGCGCGCCGCTGCCGACCAGGCCGGGCAGGGATATCGGGAGCTTGGCCGCGGTGTCGGCGGCCGGGCGGCTGCTGCCCGGCTCGGTCAGCTTCACGTGCACCACGCCGCCCGCGATCCGGTCATCGCCGTGCACCGGCCGGCAGTACATCCGGGCTTGCACTCCGCTGGGCAGCTGCACCGACACGGTGCACGACTGCCGGGTGGTCAGCGCCTCGGCCGCCTGGCTGAGCAGCAGGCCCTGGTCACCGGGGTCGAGGACCTGCCGGGCGTGGTCGTTCATCATCACCACGTCGTTGTTCAGCGCCAGCACGATCCCGCTGGTCCGCCGGCAGGCCCGCAGGTACTCCTGCATCAGCTGCAGCTCGCGCGCGCTGCTGTCGGCCAGCATGGCCTGGGTGATCTGGTCCGCGGTGGTCTTGGCCAGCGCGATCAGCAGCGGGTCGGCATCTTTGCGCCAGCAGGTCAGGTCGACCGCGCCGACTGCCTTACCGGAGATCGGGTCGTGGATCGGCACCCCGGCACAGGCCAGGTCCTCCAGGTCCTCGGCGTAGTGCTCGTGCCCGAACACGTGGGCGGGCTGGCCGCCCTCCAGCGCGGTGCCGATCCCGTTGGTGCCCACATACTCCTCGGCGTAGCTGAACCCCGGGGCCAGCTGCACCCCGTCCAGGTGGCGCTCGAGGTCGTGGTCGGCGGTCAGCCGGCTTAGCACCACACCTGCCGCGTCGGTCAGGATGACGCTGATCGGCTGGCCTTCGAGGTGCTCGCGCAGGTTTCGGAGCACCGGCATGGCGTTGCGGGTCAGCGGCGTGTCGAGGTTGGGGTCGCGGACGTAGGACAGCTCAACCCGGTCCGCCGCCACCTTGAACTGCCGGGAGCGCCACCAGGACGCGAGAATCGGCCCACGGACCTCGTCCGCCTTGACCGGCTCAGCCGTCAGGAACCGCTCGCGCGATTGCGCCAGCCGCGTGCTGTCGGCCGACGCTAGGTGCACTCCAGTGGGCACGTGGGCGCCTCCGTACCTCCCCGGTATCGGGACCTACCTACCCAAAATAATCGTGACCCTACCTGTTCCTGTCTCAAGTTGAGACCGGTCCCACCTGGGCGGCGGAGTTTTGATGACCGGGTCGGCTGCGATGACTCGCTGAAGAAACCGGAGTTCGCCTATGGATCAGCCGGGTGTGCCCGCTATCGAGACGTTCAACCCGTGGACCGTGGTCAACCTGGTCTTCAATCACCTGGCCGAGCATGGCCTGCACCCGGTCCTGGGGGAGTCCGGCGATCCGGGCCGCCCGGCCGCCGATCTGCTCCGGGCGCTCGGGGTCGAGCCCGCCGCCGAGGGCAACCAGCGATTCTCCGCTGACGTCCGGGACCACCTCGCGGACCTGCGCGAGGCATTCTTCGGTGACCGCTGAACCACCGGGCCTGGCCGTCAGCTGGGCAGAAAAGCCCAGGTAAGCGGCTATGTCTCATGTTGAGAAGCCGGCCCTCGCTATTCCAGGTTGTTATTCCGCACAAGGACTTTCGTAGGGGAAGGGGTGACCATGAGTCGCCAGAGTGTGGCCAAGGCCCACCAGAAGATCCAGGAACTGTCCTGGGAACCGATGTATCACGAGCCGGTATCTCAGTACGGAACCGACTACTCGTTCCGCAAGGCACAGAAGAGGGACCCGCTCAAGCAGGTCCTACGCTCTTACTTCCCCATGCAGGAGGAGAAGGACCACCGGGTCTACGGCGCACAGGATGGCGCGATCCGCGGCAACATGTTCCGCCAGGTGCAGGAGCGCTGGCTGGAGTGGCAGAAGCTGTTCCTGTCCATCATCCCGCTCCCGGAGATCTCCGCGGCGCGGGCCATGCCGCTGCTGTTCCGCACGGTCCCGAACCCGGAACTGCACAACGGCCAGGCGATCCAGATGATCGACGAGGTCCGGCACTCGACGATCCAGCAGAACCTCAAGCGCCTGTACATGAACAACTACATCGACCCGGCCGGCTTCAACAACAGCCTCCGCAACTTCCAGAACGACTACTGCGGGACGATCGGCCGGCAGTTCGCTGAGGGGTTCATCACCGGTGACGCGATCACCGCGGCGAGCATCTACCTGACCATCGTGGCCGAGACGGCGTTCACCAACACGCTGTTCGTGGCCATGCCCGCCGAGGCCGCGGCCAACGGCGACTACCTGCTGCCGACCGTGTTCCACTCGGTCCAGTCCGACGAGTCGCGGCATATCAGCAACGGGTACGCCACCCTGCTGATGGCGCTGGCCGACGAGGAAAACCACCAGCTGCTCGAGCGCGACCTGCGCTACGCGTGGTGGAACAACCACCGGGTGGTGGACGCGGCTATCGGCACGTTCATCGAGTACGGCACCAAGGACCGGCGCAAGGACCGTGAGTCCTACGCCGAGATGTGGCGGCGGTGGATCTACGACGACTACTACCGCAGCTACCTGGTCCCGCTGGAGAAGTACGGCCTGGTCATCCCGCACGACCTCATCGAGGAAGCGTGGAACCAGATCTGGAACAAGGGTTACGTGCACGAGGTAGCCCAGTTCTTCGCCACCGGCTGGCTGGCCAACTACTGGCGGATCGACCCGATGACCGACGCCGACTTCGAGTGGTTCGAGTACAAGTACCCGGGCTGGTACGACAAGTACGGCAAGTGGTGGGAGAACTACAACCGGCTGTCGGTCCCGAACGGGCACCACCCGATCGTGGCCGAGAACGTCGACTACGTGTACCCGCACCGTTGCTGGACGTGCATGGTCCCGTGCCTGGTCCGCGAGGACATGGTGATGGCTGAGGTGGACGGCCAGTGGCGGACGTACTGCCACGAGGAATGCCGGTGGACGGACGCGGAGGCGTTCCGGCCGACGTTCCGGGGCCGGGCCACCCCGAACATGGGCCAGCTCATCGGCAAGCGCGAATGGGAGACCCTCTACCACGGCTGGAACTGGGCCGACGTGGTCACCGACATGGGTTACGTGCGGGACGACGGCAAGACCATGACCGCCCAGCCGCACCTGAACCTGGATCCCAAGAAGATGTGGACCCTGGATCACCTGCGCCGGATGCCGGAGGTGCTCAGCCCCAACGTGCTGCTCAACGAGATGACCGACGAGCAGCGCGCTGCGTTCCAGGCCGACTACAACCGGCAGGGCCCGGCTGGTCGTCCCGCGCCAGCGGACGCCTGACGGTAACCGGTCCACCGAGCCGGGAGGTGGGCCGCGGGCTCCAGCCTGCGGCCCCCTCCCCTCCACGGGGCTGGCCAGGTACGGGCGCAGCTGAACCACGGGTGCATCGCGAGGGAGCCATGGCGGAAAAGCACGTCGTGCGATTCGAGCCGGTCGGCATCGAGATCGAGGTGGCTGAAGAGCAGACGATCCTGCGGGCGGCTTTTGACCAGGGCGTCATGCTCATGCACGGCTGCAAAGAGGGGCAGTGCTCCGCATGCAAGTCGTTCGTCCTGGAGGGCGACGACATCGAGCTGGACCGGTACTCCACGTTCGCGCTGCCCGACTTCGAGAAGGAGGAAGGCTACACACTGCTGTGCCGGGCGCACGCGTACGAGGACGTCACGATCGAGCTCCTCAACTACGACGAAGAGATCATCCGGTCCGGGCTGCCGATCATCGACGCGGTGGCCGAGGTGGTGGCCAGCGAGCCGGTCACCCACGACCTGCGGCACCTGGTGCTGAAGCTGATCGAGCCGACCGAGGTCAAGTTCTTCCCCGGGCAGTACGTGGACATCGCGGTCCCGGGCACCGAGGAGACCCGGTCGTTCTCGATGGCCAACACCTCGTCCCGGGAGAGCGGGCAGCTCGAGTTCGTGATCAAGGTCTACCCGGACGGGCTGTTCTCGCATTTCCTCGACACGCAGCTCAAGGTCGGGGACCGGCTGGGCCTGTCCGGCCCGTTCGGGGTCTTCACCCTGCGTGAGGGCGACGACATCGATCTGGTCTTCGTCGGGGGCGGGGCGGGGATGGCCCCCATCCTGTCCCTGCTGCGGAACATGGCCGAGCGGGGCATCAACCGCAAGGCCACCTACTACTACGGCGCACGAGGGCGCCGTGACCTGTGCTTCGAAGAGGAACTGCACGAGCTGGAGGAGAAGCTGCCCAACTTCCGGTACGTGCCCGCCCTGTCCGAGCCGGCCGACGGCGAGGGCTGGGCGGGGGAGACCGGCCTGATCACCGACGTGGTGGCCCGGCACGAGAGCGACCTGTCCCGCACGCACGCCTACGTCTGCGGGCCGCCACCGATGGTGGAGGCGGCCATCCCGCTGCTCGAGCGGCTCGGCGTGCCCGAGAAGCACGTCTACTACGACAAGTTCACCACGACCGGTGAACCAGGAACGACATAGGCCTGAACTCTCACAATGAAGGGGAGAGACCTGATGACAACCGCGCCCGCAGAACGCAGTGTTCCGAAGCCGGTCTTCACCGACGCCGAGGCCGGAGCCAAGGAGTTCCCTGACTCGACGGCCCGCAGGTTCAACTACTACACGCCAGCCAAGCGCAAGCAGAGCCACTACGAGGACGTGACCGTCGAGGTCCAGCCCGACCCGCGGCATTATCTGTCCCAGGGGTGGCTGTACGGGTTCTCGGACGGCCGGGGCGGGTATCCGCTGGACTGGACAGCGATCAAGGCGTGGGGATCGGACCGGCCTGAGCCGGAGCGCTATCCGGGGTCGGGCGGCAAGGGCTACGACTGGCCCGCGCTGGGCTGGCATGAGTTCCGCGATCCGAACGAGGAGTGGGAACTCACTCTCTACCGGTACAACGCCAACGTGGTCCGGCAGCTGAACCAGAACGTCGATGCGGCCCGGGCGGCCAAGGCATTCGAGCAGTGGAGCCCGAACTGGGTGCGCTTCGTCGAGCGGAACGTCGGCGCGTGGATGCACGTCGATCACGGCCTGGGGCTCTACCTGTACGCGAACGCCAACCGCCGGGCGCCGACCAACATGCACAACAACGCCATCTCGGTGAACAGCATGCACCGGATCAGGGCGGCCCAGGATCTGGCGCTGTACAACCTCACGCTGACCGAGGAGATCGAGGGCTTCGACGGCGCTGCGCACCTCGAGACCTGGAACAGCGACCCGGCTTGGCAGGGCGTCAGGGAGACCGCCGAGCAGCTCACCGCCGTCGACGACTGGTGCGAGGCCATCTTCGCGGCCAACGTGATCTTCGAGCCGCTGGTCGGCGAGCTGTTCCGCAGCCATCTGGTGCAGCACGCGGCGCCGCGCAACGGCGACTTTGTCACGCCCACGCTGGTCGGCGCCGAGGAGTACGACTTCGCCGAGCGCGACCTGCGGTACTCCATCGCGATGTTCGAGCTGCTGACCCGCGACCGCGAGTTCGCTGACCACAACCGGGCGCTGCTCCAGCAGTGGATGTCGACCTGGGTGCCGCGCGCCATCGAGGCGGCCCGCAAGCTGCAGCCGCTCTGGTCACAGCCGGACGCGAAGCCCCCTCGTTTCGAGGATGGCCTGGAGGCGGCCAAGCACCGGTTCCGGGGCATCCTGGCCGATCTGGAACTGGAAGCACCGAAGGAGCTGGCGCAGTGACCACGTTCACCACGGCGGAAAGCCCGTTCAAGTCCGACAACACACCGTCCAACATGTGCGGATTCACGCTGATGAACAATCAGGTCGGCGCGGTCGTGGCCCAGGTCATGAGCACCGAGTCCAACGTGACCGTGACGCCGCTGCCGTCAATGATCCGGGTCGACGCGGTCCGGCGCATGGACGTGGTCTACGACGAGGTCTCGGAGGCCCTCGGCGAGGAGCCCGGTTACTTCGACGCCGCGGAGTTCGAGGAGAACATGTCGACCCACTACGGCCGCATGATCCACCTGGACGACCGGACGATCATGTTCGCCAATCCTGAGGACGCGGCCGAGTACATCGATTTCGACCTGCAGGCCCGCTAGGGCTTGCGGTCGCCGGGCCGAGCGGTTCTGCTGGTATCAGCGCTCTTGCTGCTACCAGCGGCCGCGAGGCCCGGAGCCGGTTCGGCTGGCAGCCTCAGCCACCACGACGCTTGGCACGGCATTCGCCCACAAGGAGGCATTCGTGTACGAGAAGGATGGCGAGAAGTACTTCGTTGTCGATAGTCATATGCATTACTGGAACGCCGCCCCGGACAACTGGGTGCCGGGCGCCGAGCAGTACGCCAAGGGCTGGATCGAGTGCTTCCACGCGTATCAGGGGCTGGGCCCGCCGGAGACCCACTGGTCTATCGAGCACTTCCAGAAGTACTCCGAAGACGACCTGATGAAGGACGTATTCGAGGACGGCCACGTGGACGTGGCCATCTTCCAGCCCACCGACCTGAAGGAGTGGTACAAGGAGGGCTTCAACACCACTAAGCGCAACGCGGAGATGGGCCGGCGGCACCCCGGGAAGTTCATCTACAACACGAACTTCGACCCCCGGAACAGCGACGCGGGCCTGGACGAGCTCAGGCGCAACGTGGCCGAGTACGGCTCCAAGGGCGTCAAGCTGTACACCGCCGAGTGGAACAACGGCTCGCGCGGCTACAAGCTCAGCGACCCGGCGGCGTACCGCTACCTGGAGGCGGCGCAGAACCTCGGCATCAAGAACATCCACGTGCACAAGGGCCCGACCATCTGGCCGCTGGACAAGGATGCCTTCGACGTGTCCGACGTGGACCACGCCGCGACTGACTTCCCCGAGCTGAACTTCATCATCGAGCATGTCGGGCTGCCGCGGATCGAGGACTTCTGCTTCATGGCCACCCAGGAGCCCAACGTGTACGCGGGCCTGTCGGTGGTCATCGGCGGCCTGATGTACGCCCGGCCGAAATTCTTCGCCAAGGTCATGGGCGAGCTGCTGTTCTGGGTCGGCGAAGACAAGATGACGTTCGGCAGCGACTACGGCATCTGGGAGCCGAAGTGGCAGGTCGAAGGGTTCGTCGACTGGGAGATGCCCGATGACCCGGACCTGTCGGACTACCCGCGGCTGAACACCGACGGCAAGAAGAAGATCCTCGGGCTGAACGCGGCCAGGCTGTACAACATCGACGTGCCGGCCGAGGCTCAGCTGAAGGACGGCGGCACCCCGGGCGCCCATGAGGTGCTGGGCGGGCAGGACGCCGATGATTCGCACGTGGCTGCGGGAGCATGACTGCTCCAGCCACCGACCGAGGTCATGCACCGGGCCAGTCCGGGGGGGCGACCCCCCGGACCCCCCCGGCATCGCCGCCTCGGGGGGACACGCCTGCGGCGCGCCCCTCCTCGCCGGCCAATAGCCGCCTGCTGGCCGCGCTGGAGACGGTGCGCGACCCGGAGCTGGACGAGCCGATCACCGCGCTCGGCTTCGTCGCCTCGGCCGTGCTCTCCGCGGCCGGGGACGCGCAGGTCCGGCTCCGGCTGCCGACGTACTTCTGCGCGCCCAACTTCGCCTACCTGATGGTGGCCGACGCCTACGACGCGGTGACCGCGGTGCCCGGGGTGCGCCAGGCCGAGGTGGTGCTCGACGGGCACTTCGCGTCGGACGCCATCAACGGGGGGGTGGCGGCGCAGACGGGGTTCGCCCAGTCGTTCGACGGAGAGGCCGTCGGTGAGCTGCACCAGCTGCGCGCCGACTTCTTGCGCAAGGCGGTCATGGCCGGCACAGATCAGGTGTGCCGGCCTCTTGCTGCGGCCGGCACCGACGTGTCCGGGCTGCTCACGATGACCCTCGGCGACGTGCCGCCGTCGCCGGCGCTGGACCGGCTGCGGCAGCGCCGGGCCGAGCTCGGGCTGCCCGCCGGGGATGACGCGGCGCTGCTGGTCGACCCGGCCAGCGGCGCCCCGGTGACGGCCGACGCGGTGCCGCTGCACCTGCGCAAGGCCCGGATCACCCGGGTCAGCTTCGACGCCAACGGCAGCATCTGCCGCGGCCAGCTGCGGCAGCGGTATAACTCTCCCGGACTAGGTGAGGAGGAGCAGTGAAGGCCGTCCGCTTGCACGCGTTTCACTCGCAGCCCCAGATCGACGACGTCCCCGAGCCCACCATCAGCGGCCCGCTGGACGTCATCGTGAAGATCGGCGGCGCTGGTGTCTGCCGTACCGACCTGCACATCATCGAGGGCCAGTGGGACGAGCGGATGCACACCCCACTGCCCTACACCCTCGGTCACGAGAACGCTGGCTGGGTCCATGAGGTGGGGTCCGCGGTGACCAACGTCGCGGTCGGCGACACGGTCATCCTGCATCCCACGCCGACCTGCGGGCTGTGCCGGGCCTGCCGGGCGGGTGACGACATGCACTGCATCAACAGCGAGTTCCCCGGCCTGTCCCGGGACGGCGGCATGGCCGAGTACCTGCTCACCTCGGCCCGGGCCTGCGTCAAGCTGGACCCGCAGACCCAGCCCAGGGACGTGGCCGCGCTGGCCGACGCCGGGATCACCGCCTACCACGCGGTGCGCAAGGCCCTCCCGCTGCTCTACCCGGGCACCACCGGCGTGGTCATCGGCGCAGGCGGGCTCGGCCACATCGGCATCCAGTGCCTGGCCGCCCTGACCGCCACCAACATCATCGTGGTGGACCGCAACCCCGACGCGCTCAAGCTGGCCGAGCAGCTCGGCGCGCAGCACACCGTGGTCGCCGACGGCGGCCAGGTGGACGCGGTCAAGGAGCTGACCGGCGGTAACGGCGCCGACGTGGTGCTGGACTTCGTGGCCGAGCAGGGCGCCGAGATGGACGGCTGGAACATGACCGCGCCGGCCGGCTCCTACTTCGTGATCGGCTACGGCGGGACGCTGCACATCCCCACGCTGGATATCATCTCCACCGAGCGGAACATCATCGGCAACATCGTGGGCACGTACAACGAACTGGCCGAGCTGATGGACCTGGCCCAGGCGGGCAAGGTCACGCTGCACACCAGGACCTATCCGCTGGAGTCCGCCGTGGATGCGTTCGCCGACCTGGACGCGGGCCGGGTCCGCGGCCGCGCGATCCTCGTCCCCTGAACGCTTCGAAGGAGACCTGATGGCTAAGGAACTGCGTTTCGGTGCGGATGCGCGCGACCTGCTGCTGGCCGGGGTGGACAAGCTCGCCGAAGCGGTGAAGTCGACGCTGGGGCCCAAGGGACGCAACGTCATCCTGGAAAAGATCACCGGCTCCCCCGTAGTCACTAACGACGGGGTGACCATCGCCCGGGAGATCTTCCTCAAGGACCAGTTCGAGAACATGGGCGCCCAGCTGGTCAAGGAAGCCGCCATCAAGACCAACGACATCGTCGGCGATGGCACCACCACGGCCACCGTGCTGGCCCAGGCCATCATCACCGAAGGCATGCGGGCCATCGGGACCGGCGCCAACCCGGTGCTGGTCAAGCGGGGCATCGACGTGGCCGTGGACCGGCTGGTCAGCCACCTGCAGGAGGCTGCCCACCCGGTGCAGACCGAGGAGGACTACCGGCGGGTGGCGGCCATCTCGGCCAACGACGACGATATGGTCGGCGGCGTGATCGCCCGGGCGCTGCATACGGTCGGCGAGGACGGCATCGTCACCGTGCAGGAGTCCACGGCCAACGGGATGTCGGTCAACTTCATCGAGGGCTTCGAGTTCGACAACGGCTACCTGTCGCCGTACATGGTGACCAACCCGGCCAGCCTGGAAGCGGTGATCGACGAGCCCTACCTGCTGCTGTGCAGCGAGAAGATCACCAAGGTGCAGCAGCTCATGCCGCTCCTGGACAAGATCATGCGGGCACCCCGGCCGCTGGTCATCCTGGCCGAGAACGTCGAGGGCACCGCGCTGAGCATGCTGGTGCACAATCACGTCAACGGGGTCTTCCAGTCCGTGGCCGTGCGCGCCCCCGGCTTCGGCGACCGGCGGCTGCACAAGCTGGAGGACATCGCGACCATCACCGGCGGCGCGGTGTACAGCAAGCACTCCGGGTTCAGCCTGGAGACGATGACCGTCGACCAGCTGGGCCGGGCGGCCCAGGTCCGGGTCAACGCGGACAAGACCGCCATCATCGGCGGCTACGGCCCGGCCGAGGACCTGGACTTCCGGCTCGGCCAGCTGCGCGCCGAACTGGAGCGGGCCACGTTCGGCGTGGACGAGGACGTGCTCACCGAGCGGATCGGCGCGCTGTCCGGCAAGGTCGCGGTGATCGACGTGGGCGCGCCCACCCCGGCCGAGCTGAAGGAACTGCAGCACCGGGTGGAGGACGCGCTGGCCGCGACCCGGGCCGCCATGGCCGAGGGCATCGTGGCCGGCGGCGGCGCCGCGCTGCTGCACGCCCAGGGCGCGCTCGACGACCTGCAGGTCAAGGACGACTACGCCACCGGGGTGCAGATCGTCCGCGAGGTGCTCACCGCGCCCGCGTACCTGATCGCGGCCAACGCCGGCTATTCCGGTGCCGAGGTGGTGGCCCGGCTCCTCCAGCTGGGCCCGGACGAGGGCTTCGATGCCCTGCAGGGACGCTATGGGAACATGATCGAGATGGGCATCATCGACCCGCTGCGGGTAGCCCGGTCCGCGCTGCAGAACGGCGCGTCCGTGGCCGGCCTGCTGCTCACCACCAACACGCTGGTGGCCGAGGAGCAGACGCCGTGGGGCGGCAGCCGTGCGCTGATGACCGAGTTCGGCCCGCTGGACGAGGGCCTGAACCAGCCGTCGCCCGATCCCAGCACCCCGCAGTCGCTCGGTCTCGGGCCGTCGGTCGGCTGAGGCGGCCTGCGCATGGCGGCAGACCCCGCACTGCCCCTGCGAGCCGGGCCGCCCGCCGCGGGCCAGCACAGCGCACTGCGGCTGCTGCGCTCACGCGGGCGGCTGCGCGGCGCGGCGGCGCTGCTCGGGCCGGCCTTCGTCGCTTCGGTGGCCTATGTCGACCCGGGTAACTTCGCCACCAACGTGACCGCCGGCGCGGACTTCGGCTACGCGCTGGCCTGGGTCATCGTGGCCGCCAACCTGATGGCCATGCTGGTCCAGTACCTGTCCGCGAAGGTGGGCGTGGCCACCGGGTACGACCTGCCCGAGCTGTGCCGGGCGCTGCTGCCCCGGCCGGTGTCCCGCGGGCTGTGGGTGCAGGCCGAGCTGATCGCCATGGCCACCGACCTGGCCGAGTTCGTCGGCGCCGCGCTCGGCCTGAACCTGCTGTTCCACGTGCCGCTGCGCGCCGCCGGGCCGCTCACGGCGCTGGTCGCGTTCGGCATCCTGGCCATGCAGCAGCGTGGCTACCGGCGGTTCGAGCTGGCCATCGCCGGCTTGCTGGGCGTGGTTTTCCTCGGCTTCGCCTACGATCTGTTCGCGGTCAACGTGGACCCGGCCGCGCTGGCCCGCGGCCTGCGGCCCGGGTTCGCCGGCCCCGGCGGCCCGCTGCTGGTGGCCGGGATCATCGGGGCCACGGTGATGCCGCACGTGATCTACCTGCACTCGGCGCTGACCAAGTCCCGGGTCCCCTGCCGCGACGACGACGAGCGCCGCGAGTTGCTCCGCTTCCAGCGGCTGGATGTGATCATCGCGCTGGGCGCCGCCGGGCTGATCAACCTGGCCATGCTGGTGGTCGCGGCGGCCATGGCCAGCCAGGCCGGCGGCCTGCCGCTGGCCTCTATATCAGCCGCGCATGCCGGGCTGGCCCGGCTGGTCGGCGGCGGGGCGGCGCTCGCATTCGCCGCCGCGCTGCTCGCGTCCGGGCTGTCCTCGTCCAGCGTCGGCACCTACGCCGGCCAGGTGGTCATGCAGGGCTTCATCAACCGGCGCATCCCGCTGTTCCTGCGCCGCGCGCTCACCATGCTGCCCGCCCTGCTGGTGCTGGAGCTCGGCCTGCCCACCACCGGCAGCCTGGTCATCTCCCAGGTCGTGCTGGCCTTCGGCATCCCGTTCGCACTGGTGCCGCTGGTCCTGCTGACCCGCCGGGCGGACGTGATGGGCGCGCTGGTCAACCGGCGGCGCACCACCGCGTCGGCCGGCGTGGTCACCGTGGCCATCGTGGCGCTGAACGGATACCTGCTGTACGCCACGTTCCGCTGAACCCGGTACCCTCACCCGCATGGTGACCGGGGCGCAGGCCGAGCTGGACTGGGCGATGATGACGGCCGCGCTGGAGCAGGCGCGGGCCAGCCTGGCGGCAGGCGGGGTCCCGGTGGGGGCCGTGCTGGCGGCCGGCCAGGACATCATCGCGGCCGGGCACAACGAGCGGGTGCAGCACGGCGACCCGGTCGCGCACGGCGAGATCGCCTGCCTGCGCAACGCCGGGCGGCAGTCCTCCTACCAGGCCATGACGCTGTACACCACGCTGTCCCCGTGCCCGATGTGCACCGGGGCCATCCTGCTGTTCCAGATCCCCCGGGTAGTCGTGGGGGAGGCCGAGACGTTCGGCGGTGACCTGGACTTCCTGACCGCGCAGGGCGTCCTGGTGACGCTGCTGGACGACGAGCGCTGCAGGGCCGTGATGCGCGAGTTCCAGCTGCGCTACCCGGCCGTGTGGAGCGAGGACATCGGCGGCCGGTAAGGCCTGGCCAGGACCGCCTTTAGCGGGATATTTCAGACCCAGATCGGTGATCCGCTGCGCGCCGGTGCGCCTGGTGCGGATACTCGGCATCGTGATCGGCGAGACGTTCGGGGCTGTGCTCGCTGCCGCGCAGGGCGGGAACGAGGGCGCGTTCACCGTGCTGTGGCGGGATGCCAACCCGGCCCTGCTGCGCTACCTGCGGGTGATCGCGCCGGCGGCAGCCGAGGACGTGGCCGCCGACACCTGGGTCCAGGTGGTCCGCGGCCTGGCCGGGTTCCGCGGCGACGAGGCCGCCTGGCGGGCCTGGCTGTTCACCACCGGCCGCCGCCGGGTGATCGACGACGCACGGTACCGGGCCCGGCGGCCGGTCACCCCGGTGGCCGAGATGCCGGCCGCGGCCATGCCGCCCGGCCCGGACACCGCGGACGTCGTGCTGGAGCGGCTCAGCACGTCGGCCGCGCTCGAGCTGGTCGCAGCGCTGCCCCGGCTGCAGGCCGAGGCGGTCGCGCTCCGGGTGCTGGCCGGGCTGGACTACGAGGCCACCGCCCGGCTGCTCGGCCGCAGCCCGGGGGCGGTCCGGGTGGCCGCCCACCGGGGTTTAAGGCGGCTCGGGCAGCTGCTGGCCGGCACGGGTGTAACGCGGTGAGCCGCCACGGCGTTTCAGGGGGTGGCATGCGACACCGTCAGAGCGACTGCGGCCAGGACCCAGCCGGCCAGGACCGGGCCCTGGACGCGCTGCTGGCCGGGGTCGCACTGCCGGTCGCGGACCTGGGCGGCGCGGACCAGCCCGGGCTGCAGCCGGTGGCCGACGTGCTGGCCGCGCTGCGCCGCCCCGGCGAACGCGGCGAGCTGGCCGGCCAGGCCAGCGCGCTGGCCGAGTTCCGGGCCCGGCCGCGGCGGAGGGCCCGGGCTACCGCGCGGCACCGCCGGGGCCCGGTGCTCAGCACGCTGCTGCGCCCCCGGCCGGCCACCGCGGTGGCGGCCGGTGCGCTGCTGCTGGCCGGCCTGGCCGCCGGCGCGTACGCGGGTGACCTGCCCGCCCCGGTCCAGGGCTGGGCACACCGGATCGGGCTGACCGCCGTCCGGTCCCCGGCCACGCCCACGCCCACACCCACCGCATCGCGGCGGGCCGGCCAGCCCGCCGCGGCGCCCACCCGCGAGCCATCGCACCGGGCGCGCGACCGGCACGGCCGCGGCGGCCGCCACGCCACGGCCCGCCCGGGCTGGCCGCGGGCCCATCACCCGCGCCCCAGGCGGCCGGGCCGGCCGGGCGTGCTGCCGGGCCGCCGCGGCGGCTGGCCCGCCCCGGGCAGCCGGCTTGCGCGCCGCCGGGTTCCGGGTGGCCAGGTTCCGGGGGCCGGGTTCCAGCCCACCGTCGGCCCCGCGGCCACGCCCCCGGTGAGCGGGCGGGATCCGCTCAGCGGCTGAAGTCGACGGCCGTGGTGTTCGCCCCGCTGAGCACCACGGTGACCAGCTCGGCCGGGCCGGGCCGGAACCGGCCCGCCAGCACGGCGGCCAGCGCCGCGCAGCCGCCCGGCTCGGCGACCAGGCGCAGCCGGTCCCAGAGCAGCTCCTGGGCCCGCCTGATGTCGTCGTCGCTGACCAGCACCACCTGGCGGACGGCGTCCCGGAGCACGGCGAACGTGTGCTCGCCGATCCGGCGCGGGGCCAGCGAGTCCACCGCCACGCTGCCCACCGGGGCGTCCACCGGCCGGCCGGCCTCCAGCGCCCGGGTCAGCGTCGGCGCCCCGGCTGGCTCCACGCCGATGATGGCAGCCTGGCCGGCGTAGCCCGCGCAGATCCCGGCCAGCAGCCCGCCGCCGCCCACGCTGGCCAGCACGGCGGCCGTCCCGGGGACCTGCTGCCGCAGTTCCACGGCCAGCGAGGCGGCGCCGAGGATGGTCTCCGGCTGGTCGAAGGCGGGCACCCGGAGCGCCCCGGACGACGCGGCCCAGTCCTCGCTAGCCGTCAGGGCCTCGGCGTAGCTGGCCCCGCCGACGACCAGGTCGGCGCCGTAGCCACGGATCCGGGCGGTTTTGGCCGGCGAGGAGACCTCCGGGACGAAGATCTTGGCCGTCACGCCGACGGCCCGGGCCGCGTAGGCCACCGCCGCGCCGTGGTTGCCGCCCGAGGCCGCCACCACTCCGGCGGGCGGAACCGTGCGCAGCAGCAGGTTGGCGAACGCCCCACGGGCCTTGAACGAGCCCGTGTGCTGCAGTTGCTCCAGCTTGAGGGCCAGCGGGCCGGGGTCCAGCCCGAGCGAGTCCCGGTCGATGGTGACCACCGGGGTGTACCGGATGTAGCGGCGGATCAGCCCGGTCACCGAGGTGACCGCGGCGGGGGTGATGTCGGTGATCATCGCGCAGCCATCGTACGCACCGGGTGCCCCCGCGGGGCCCGGTACCATCTGCCCTAGCTGACCAGGGTACGGCCGGTGAACGCGGCCCACAGCTCGGCATAGCTGCCCCCCGCGGCGAGCAGTTCATCGTGACTGCCCTGCTCCACGACACGGCCCTGGCCGATGACCACGATCCGGTCGGCGCGGGCCGCAGTGGTCAGCCGGTGCGCCACCAGCAGCGTGGTGCGCCGCGCGGTCAGCCGCTCGGTGGCCTCGATGACCGCCGCCTCGGTGGCCAGGTCGAGCGCGGCCGTAGCCTCGTCGAGCAGCAGGATGTCCGGGTCGACCAGGTAGGCGCGGGCCAGCGCGATCAGCTGGCGCTGGCCCGCGGACAGGTTGCGGCCCCGCTCGGCCACCGGGTACCCGAACCCGCCGGGCAGCCGGGCGATCATCCCGTCCGCGCCGACCGCCCGGGCCGCGGCCACCACTTCCTCGTCGCTGGCGTCAGGCCGACCATAGCTGATCGCGTCGCGGACCGTCCCGGCGAACAGGTACGGCTCCTGCGGCACCACGCCGAGCCGGTTCCGGTAGCTGGCCAGGTCGTACTGGCGGATGTCCACGCCATCCACCAGGACCGCCCCACCGGTCACGTCGTAGAACCGGGCCACGAGCTTGACCAGGGTGGACTTGCCCGCCCCGGTCTCGCCGACCAGGGCCACGGTCTCGCCCGGGGCGATGGTCAGATCCACCGCGTCCAGGGCTGGCCGTGGGCTGCCCGGGTAGCTGAACGTCACGTCACGGAACTCGATCCGGGCCCGGGCCCGGGCCGCCGGCCGGGGCTGGCTGGCCTGCGGGGTGCTGGTCGGCGTGCGGAGCAGGCCGCCGATGCGGCGCAGCCCGACGGCGGCCTGCTGGTACCCGTCGAACACCTGGGACAGCTGCTGCACAGGCGAGAACAGAATGTCGATGTAGAGCAGGTAGGCGACCAGTGCGCCCGCGGTGAGCAGGCCGGCCCGCATCTGCCCCGCCGCGGCCAGCAGGACGAGCGCGCTGGCCGCGGTGGACAGCGACTGGACGAACGGGAAGTACACCGCGATGTACCGCTGCGCACGCAGCCGGGACCGGCGGTAGGCGTCGCTGAGCGCGCTGAACCGGCCCAGGTTGACCGCCTCCCGGCGGAAGGCCTGGGCCACCCGCAGCCCGGCCACGTTCTCCTGCAGGTCCGCGTTGACCGCGGCGACCTTTTCCCGGGCGTCGGCGTAGGCCCGCGACGAGCGGTACCGGAACACCACGGTGGCCACGGCCACCAACGGGATCAGGGTGAGCACGGTCAGCCCGAGCCGGGCGTTGATGAGCAGCAGCGCGGCCAGCACGCCGAGGAAGGACAGCCCGGAGTTGACCATGGTGATCAGGCCGGTCTGCAGGAACGAGGACAGCGCGTCCACGTCGGTGGTCATCCGGGTCATGATCCGCCCGGACATCTCGCGCTCGTAGAAGTCCAGGCCGAGCCGCTGCAGCTGGGCGAAGATCTTCACCCGCAGCGCGTACAGCACCCGCTCGCCGTTGCGCCCGACGACCACGGTCTGCACCGCGTTGATGACCCAGTCGGCCGCCGTGATGGCCAGCGCGACACCGGAGATGGCCAGCACGGCGCGGAACACCCCGGTTTGCACCCCGTGGTCGATGCCGTTGCGGACCAGCGCGGGCATGGCGATGCTGGCTAGCGCGTCCAGCGCGTCGAGCACCAGCCCGACCAGCAGGCCGATGGCGAACGGGCGCAGCACCTGGCGCAGGCTGAACCGCGGCGCGGGCTTACTGGCCCAGCCGACGTCCACCCCCGGGGCCTCGGTGGCGGGCGGCAGCGCGTCCACCTGGGCCAGCAGTTCGGGGGACGCCGGGATGCCGGCCATCATGCTGCTCATCGCGGCCCCGCCGCCACCACCGCGCCCGCCGGCGCGCCCTCTGGCTCCTACCCGGCCACCGGCACGCGCCGCCCCGGGCAGCCCGGCCAGCTCTGTGCGTACGGCGGGTGCGTTCGGCGGCATGGGTGCGGAGAGCACCCGGACGGCCGGCTCTGCTGGCCCGGGGGGACGACCCCCCGGAACCCCCCGATCGCCGCTCTGCGCCGGGGCGGCCGCCGCCGGGGCCGGCCCGAAGCCATCAAGTTCGACCCAATCAATGCCTTCGGCATCGTCGTCCGGGCCGGTGATGAGCTGCCGGTACAGCGGGCAGCGGGCCTCCAGCTCGGCGTGCGGGCCCGAGTCGACCAGGCGGCCTTCGTCCAGCACCGCGATCCGGTCGGCCAGCTGCAGGGTGGACCGGCGGTGCGCGATGAGCAGCGTGGTCCGGCCCGCCATCACCTCGCGCAGCCGGGCATGGATCCCCGCCTCGACCCGCGGGTCCACCGCGGATGTGGCGTCGTCCAGCACCAGGATGCGCGGGTCGGTGAGCAGCGCCCGGGCCAGCGCCACCCGCTGCCGCTGCCCGCCGGACAGGGTCAGCCCCTGTTCGCCGATGACCGTGTCGTAGCCATTGGGCAGCTCCGCGATGAACTCGTCGGCCTCCGCGGCCCGCGCCGCGGCCACGATGTCGGCCTGGCTGGCGCCCGGCCGCCCGTAGCTGATGTTCGCCCCGACGGTGTCGGAAAACAGGAAGCTGTCCTCGCTGACCAGGCCGATCGCGCCGCGCAGGGATCCGGTGGCCAGCTCGCGGACGTCGCGCCCAGCCACCCGCAGCGCGCCGCCGGTCACGTCGTAAAACCGCGGCAGCAGCTGCGCGATGGTGGACTTGCCGGATCCGGCCGTGCCGACCAGGGCCAGCGTCTCGCCCGGCGCCACGTCCAGCGACAGCCCGCGGAGCACCGGCTGGCCGGCCCGGTAGCCGAAGCTGACGTCGTCCAGCTGGACCCCGGCCGGGCCGGCCGGCAGCGGCACCGCGTCCGGCCGGTCCTTGATCACCGGCTCGGAGTCGATCACCTCGAACACCCGGATCACGCTGGCCCGGGCCTCCTGGCCCGTGGTGACCAGGCTGGCCAGCGCCCGGACCGGGCCGACCATCAGGAGCAGGTAGGACGAGAACGCGACGAACGTGCCCAGCGTGATGGAACCCTGGATGGCCAGCCAGCCGCCCAGGGCGAGCACCCCGACCTGGCCCAGGGCCGGTACCGACTGCAGGGCCGGGTTGTACCGGGCCATCAGCCGCACCGCGCGGACCCGGGACGCGTAGAGCAGCCGGCTGGCCTGCTCCAGGCGGCCCATCTCCTGGTCCTCCTGGCCGAAGCCCTTGACCACCCGGACGCCGGTTACCGCGCCGTCCACCACGCCCGCCACCGCGGCCGCCTGCTGCTGTGCGTCCCAGCTGGCCGGGAACAGCTTGCGCCGGGACGCGACCGAGATGAACCACAGCGCGGGACCGACGGCCAGCGCGATCAGGGTCAGCGTGGGGGACAGCACGGCCATGATGATCAGCGAGACGGCGAACAGCACCGCGCTGCCGAGCAGCATCGGCACCATGCTGAGCAGCGCCTGCACCATGGACAGGTCGGAGATGGACCGGCTGACCACCTGGCCGGTGTGCAGGTCGTCCTGGCGTGGGCCGTCCAGCCGGGACAGCGCGCGGAACATCTCGGTGCGCAGGTCGTGCTGCACGTCCAGGGACAGCCGCCCGGCCCGGTACCGGCGGGTGTACAGCCCGGCGAAGTTGATGACGGCCGCGATGGCCAGCGCCACGGCCAGCGGCCACACCGCGTGCCGCTGGGGCCCGACCAGGTCATCGACGATCTGCCGCTGGATCAGCGGGATGACCGCGGTAACCCCGGTGACGACCAGGGTGCCGGCCAGGGCGAGCAGCGCGGTCCGCGGGTAGCGCCAGCAGTACCGGGCCAGCCGCCGCATCCAGCCCGCGCCGGCGTGCTCAGCTCCCCGTGTCATCATCCTTCTTCCTGGCCCGCCGGGTCTCGGTGAGGGCCGAGTCGAGCAGGCCGAACGCGTCCAGCACGGTGGCTGGCTGGCCGGTCGCGGCGAGCAGGCTGGCCAGCCAGGCGCCGTAGGCGGCATCGGCCCGGTCCAGCGCGGCCCGGCCCGCCTCGGTCAGCGTGAGCCGGACCACCCGGCGGTCGCCGGGCTCGGCGATCCGGCTGGCGTACCCCGCCGCGACCAGGCCGTCCGCGATGGCGGTCAGCGTCGGCTTGGCCACCGCCAGCCGCTCGGCGAGCCGGGTGGATCGCTCGCCGCCGACGCCGGCCAGCTTCATGATCCGGTACTGCGCAGGGGTCAGCCCCGCGTCGACGCAGTCCAGGCCACGGTTCAGCCGCAGGATGACCAGGACGGCCTGGGACACCTCAGCCGCGTCGGGATGCTCGTGTGCAGCGCTCACAGTTAGGCAGTCTAACCAAACGCTGGCGCTGGCTATTCCGGCTCGTGGCGGGCGTCCCTCGTGTGATACTCAGCGTGGTTAGCCCCGGACCAGAGGTAGTGAATGAACCGGATCAGGGTGCCCGGCATGCTGGCCGGCACCGCGGTGGCTTGTGCCGCGGTGCTGGTCACCGTCACCGCGTTCACGGTGGCCCGGCACCCGCGGGCCACGCCGCCCCGCCGCCCGGCGGCCAGCCGGCTGCTGGTCAGCCGGCTGACCCAGGGCCAGCTGGCCGGGCAGCGAGTGATCTACAGCTACCGGGGGCTGACCCCGCCGCCCAGCCTGCTCCGGCTGATCCGCCGGGGCGAGGCCGCCGGAGTGATCTTCTTCGCGGGCAACATGGCCGGCCCGGGCCAGCTGGCCGCGGTGGCCAGGGAACTGCAGCAGGCCAACCTGAGCCGGGCCAACCCGGTGCACGCGCCACTGCTACTGATGACGGACCAGGAGGGCGGGGACGTCCGCCGCCTGCCCGGCCCGCCCGCCCAGTCCGAGAAACAGATCGGCCAGTCGGCCGGGCCGGCCCGGCTGGCCGGCCCGGCCGGGCCGGCCCGGCTGGCCGGCGCCGGCGCGGCAGCCAACCTGCGCGCCGCGGGCCTGAACGTGAACCTGGCCCCGGTGCTGGACGTGTACCGCTCGCCGGGCGGGTTCATCGGCCAGTACGGCCGCTCCTACAGCAGCAACCCGCGGCGGGTGGCCGGGCTCGGCGCGGGCTTCATCACCGCCCAGCAGGCGGGCGGCGTGGCCGCCACGGCCAAGCACTTCCCCGGGCTGGGCGCGGCCACCCGGGCCCAGGACACTGACCTGGGGCCGGTCACCCTGACCGTGTCCCGGGCCGAGCTGCGCGGTGTGGACGAGCTGCCGTACCGGGCCGCCATCGCGGCCGGGGTCAAGCTGGTCATGGTGTCCTGGGCGGTCTACCCGGCGCTGGACCCAGCCCGGCCGGCCGGGCTGTCCCCGGTTATTGTCCAGGGTGAGCTGCGCCAGCGGCTTGGCTTCCGCGGCGTGACGATCACCGACGCGCTCGGCGCGGGGGCGCTGGCCGCGTTCGGCGGCCCGGGGCACCGGGGCCGGCTGGCCGCGCTGGCCGGCATGGACCTGCTGCTGTGCGCGGGCCACCGGGTGACCGAGGGTGAGCAGGCGCGGGCCGGGCTGGCCGCCGGCTACCGCACCGGCCAGCTCAGCCTGGCCGCCGCGCGGGCCGCGGTGGGCCGCATCCTGGCTGTGCGCGCGGGCCTGTCCCGCTGACCGCCGGTCAGGCCCGGTCCGGGTCGCGGAACCCGTAGCCGACCGCGGCGCTGACCAGGATCAGCACGAACAGCAGGAACGTGATCACGTGCACGCTGGTGCACCACAGGCAGATATGGTCCAGCGTGAACAGCTCGGCGTAGACCAGGTAGAGCACGAAGCCGATGCCGACGATGATCGAGACCAGCCGGGCCATCGCCACCTGCGGGTACTTCGACCGCCACGCCCACGGGGAGGTGGCCGCGACCAGGAACACGTAGAACGCCAGCCCCAGCACGGCGACGGGGAAGATGCCGAACACCATGGACTCCGGGCTGCTGGTCACCAGCCCGCAGTTGACCAGGCCCTTGTCCGAGCAGACGAGGGTGACCGCGGTGTCGTAGTGCGTGATGGTCAGGTAGATGGACACACCCAGGCCGAGGAAGGACAGCGCCCAGGTGGTCAGCTGGAGCCAGAGTGGCGCGATCCGGGTGGCTGGCGCCGCGGCGCTGGCCGTGGCGGTGCCGGCCCGGGCCGGGCCGGGCGGCCGGGCCGGCTGGGCCGCCCCCCGCCGGGCCTGGGCGGCCGGGGCCGGCTCCGGCCGCCCGCCCCGGGTTCCCTTGTCCCGCCTGGCCCGGGAGGTGGTCTGCTTGGGCGCGGGCATCAGAGCTTGCCCTGCAGGCTGGTGATGGTGGGCGAGCTGCACACGCTGGACGGCTGGTTGTTGGTCAGCTTGCAGACCGTGGCGGTCAGGATGTTGGCCGCACCGCCCGCGCCCTGCCCGATCGCCGTCGACTTGTCGCTCAGCGCGGCCGCCACCTCGGACCAGGTCTTGCCCTGGAGCACCTGCGGGTTGTACTGCGCGCCATGGATCAGGTACTTGCCGCCCAGGTCGATGAACGGGATGGCGCCGGTCTCGGTGGACGTGATGTACGGCGGGGAGTCGTACTTCCGGAACAGCGCGTCCTGCTGGCTGGTCGGTGTCTGCAGCGTGCTGCCCTCGGTCAGGCCCTGCGTCTCCACCGGGGTGAACGTCAGGTACTTGCTGGTGTAGTGCGCGTGCAGGAACGTCAGCGTCGGGGTGCTGGGGTACACGTCGGTGCTGGACGAGTGGATGCCGCGCAGCCCGGAGAACGTGCCGAACCGGCTCAGCGCCTCGACCAGGGCCCACCGCTCGGTCGCGCAGTACGGGCAGTACTCGGCGCCCATGTACAGCACCTCGGGCTTGCCGCCGGAGGTCAGCGCCGCCGCGCTGATCGGCGCCACCGTCTTGGCGTACGCGCCGCCGCTGCCGATGGAGTTCAGCGTGGCCGACGGCACCGATGTGGCGTCCTTGATCACGCTGGCCGGCAGCGCGGTGCCGGCCACCCCGCCGGACGAGCCGGACGAGCTGGGCTTGTGCAGCGCCCTGATGAACAGGAACGCGACCACGATGATGACCACACCGGCGATGCTGCCTATGGTCAGGAACATCCGGTTGCGGATTTCCTGGTGTCGCTGCGCGGCCCGCTGAGCCGCGACCTTCTCGCGGGCGCTTGCCTGCTTGACTCTGCTCGCCTTACCCATGTCCCGTCCTTGTGCGTGCGGCCAGTGCCGGTCGGCCAGGCTCCATCGTAGGGCGCATCAGGGCATGGGACTGCCCCGTTGGCGGGCCGCTGGCATGCTCGGTAATGAACCGTTCCCCGCAGCCCAGGCAGCGATCTGGGCCCGCGAGGTGAAGCCCAGCTTGGCCAGGATATTCGCAACGTGGCGTGCCGCGGTAGCCGGGCTGATGACCAGCTCGCCGGCGATAGCCCGGTTGCTGTAGCCGTGGGCGATGAGCGCGGTGATTTCCTGTTCCCGGCGGGTCAGCGAGGACTGCGGGGCCAGGCTGGGCAGGGTGCCGTTCACCGGGGGGGCCGGCTGCGGGCTCAGCACCAGCCCGACCGCGGCGTCCGCGGACAGCCCGAGGCCACGCTGCCAGAGCCGGCTGAGCGCCTGCTGGCCCACGCTGCGCGCCGGGTCCAGCTGCTGCTGGGTCCGGTCCGCGGCCAGCGCGGGCAGGCCGGCCGCGGTGCGCAGCGCCGCGGCGGCCGCGGTGAGCTGCACGGCCAGCTCAGCCTGGCCTTCGCGCGCGGTCAGCGCGGCCACGGCCTCCAGGCCGCGGGCCACCCCGATCCGGGCCCCGGTGAGCCAGCTCAGCCGCAGGCTCTCGGTCAGGTGCTGCCGGGCCAGCCCGAGATCACCCTGGTCCAGGGCGACCCGGCCGATGCCGGCCAGCGCGCGGGCGATGTCCGGCCGGGAGTCGATCTCACGCAGGATGGGCAGCGCCTCGCGGTAGCACGCGATCGCGCCGGCCGGGTCGCGGCGGAGCCGGGCCAGCGCGCCCAGGCCGAGCAGGGTGCGGGCCACCCCCCACTGCTGGTCGATGCCGCGCATCACGGCCAGCGCCGCCTCGCCCAGCTGCCCGGCCTCGCGCAGCTTGCCGGCCGTCGCGGCCAGCGTGCCCTGGGTGCCCAGCGCGTAGCCCTCATTCCAGCCGTTCCCGGCCTGCCGCGCGGTGGCCAGCGCCTCGGCCGCGCACCGCGCCGCGTCGTCCAGCTGGCCAGCGTGCAGCGCGGCCTCGGCCAGCACGTTGAGCGCGGTCGCGGTCCAGGTGAGCTGGCCGCCCGAGCGGCACAGCTGCAGCCCCCGCCGGGCCCAGGTCTGGGCCGCGGCCGGCTCGTTGGGCATGATGAGCTGGGCCCGCCCGACCAGTGCCGCGCCCAGCACGGCCGGGGGCAGCCCGGTGTGGTCCAGGGCCAGGAACCGGGCGAACCACTCCTCGCCCTCGGCGAAGTGACCGCGCACAATCCAGCACGGCCGGACCGCGGTGCACAGCCGCAGCCCGCTCTCCACGTCCCCGGTGGCCTGGCAGCGGCCCAGTACCTGGCGCACGTTGCCGCTGTCCACGTCGTAGCGGCGGAACACGTCGACCGCGGCCGGCCAGCCGGCCGGGATCACTGCCAGGCCGACCGCCTCGGCGTGCTCGCACACGATCAGCGCGTAGTCGCGCAGCCGGAGCTGGATGGCCGCGGATTCACCCGCGTCGGCCAGCCGCTGCGCGGCGTAGGCCCGGATGCTGTCCAGCATCCGGTACCGGGCCTGGCCGAGCACCTCGGGCTCCACGACGAGCAGCGACTTGTCCACCAGCGCCGCGGTCAGGTCGATGATCTCCTCGGCGGCCAGCGCACGGTCCGCGCACACCTGCTCGGCCATCTCCAGCGACCAGCCCGCGAACACCGACAGCCGGCGCAGCAGCACCTGCTCCGGGCCGGACAGCAGGTCGTGGCTCCAGTCGATGGTGGCGCGCAGCGTGCGCTGGCGGGGTGGCGCGGTCCGGTCGCCCTGGCCGAGCAGCGTGAAGCGGTCCGTCAGCCGGGCCGCGATCTGCTCCGTGGACAGCACCGTTACCCGGGCCGCGGCCAGCTCGATGGCCAGTGGCACGCCGTCCAGCGCGCGGCACACGGTGGCCACCGCCGCGGCGTTGCGCTGGGTCACGGCGAAGCCGGGACGGGCCGCCGCGGCCCGGTCGGCGAACAGCTGGACCGCTTCGTAGCCGCCCAGTTCCGCGGCGTCCGGTGCGTCCGCGGGCGGTGGCACGGCCAGCGGGGTGACCTGCCAGACCACCTCCTGGGGGATCCGCAGCGGCTCCTGGCTGGTCGCTACGATCCGCACCCCCGGGCACCCGGTCAGCAGCTGCTGGCACAGCCCCGCGCACGCATCCACCAGGTGCTCGCAGTTGTCCAGCAGGACCAGCACCTGCCGGGCCCCGAGCGCGCCGACCAGCGTGTCCAGCAGCGGCCGGCCGGCTTCGCCGTCGATGCCGAGCAGGGACGCCATCCGGGACACGATCAGCTCCGGTTCCCACAGGTCGCCCAGCTCGACCACGGCCGCGCCGTCCGGGTACTCCGCGCTGGCCGCGGTGAGCAGCCGCAGGGCGAGCCGCGTCTTCCCGATGCCACCGGCGCCGCACAGGGTAAGCTCGCGGGTCTGGCGCAGCGCCAGCCGCAGATCGCTGAGTTCCCGTTCCCGGCCGATGAACCTGTTCGGCTCGCCGGGCAGATATGCCAGAAGCGCTGCCTGCTCCATTTTTCCTTTGAACCCGGTATTCTCGCGCCCGAGCTTAGTCTCCCATCGCCCGGCGCCGCTGTCCGCAAGTCGTTGCCGGATCTTGATGTTAGATCTTCTTGCGCTGCGCAAGTCACAGTAGCTAGTTTCGCAGGCATGGTGCAGATCTCCCCGAGCGGGCTGCTGGTCATCGCCTGCGCGGCCGTGCTGGCGGCCGGCTGCGGTTCCTCGTCCCCCTCGTCGTCGGGTTCCGCGTCGCCGAGTTCGAGCCCGGCCGTCAAGGGCACGGCCAGCGTGGCCTACGCCTCGTCGCTGCAGTTCCTGAACGAGAAGGTAGCCGGCCCGGCCTTCACCAAGGCCACCGGCTACACGTACACCGGGCACGGCGATGCCTCTGGCGCGCTGGAGGCCGACATCGCGGCCAGGGAGATCACCCCGAACGTGTTCGAGAGCGTGGGCGGGGACAACATCACCCCGCTGCAGCCCAAGTTCACCAAGTGGTACATCCCGTACGCGGGCACCCAGATGGTGGTGGCCTACAACCCGAACAGCAAGTACGCCAGCCAGTTCAAGGCGTACGCGGACGGCTCGAAGCCGCTCAAGGGCCTGTTCAGCACCCTGCTGCAGACACCCGGGCTCAAGCTCGGCCGGACCGACCCCAACATCGACCCGCAGGGCCGCGACTTCATCTACATGCTGGAACTCGCGCAGATGTACTACCACCTGCCGAAGGACACGGTCAGCAAGATCCTGGGCACGTCGGACTACGGGACGGCCAACTCGGCCCAGATCTACGCGGAGTCGTCGCTGGACGCCACGCTGCAGTCCGGCCAGCTCGACGCGTCCAGCGCGTTCATCACCCAGGCCGTGGAGCTGCACCTGGCCTACATCAAGCTGCCGCCGCAGATCAGCCTGGCCGACGCGTCGATGGCTACCCAGTACGCGAAGGCGACGGTGACGATCAAGCCGCCGGGCCAGCCCAAGACGACCAAGAGCGGCTCGCCGCAGGTCATCGACATCACCATCATCGGCAAGCCCACCCCGGCCGGCACCGCGTTCGTGAAGTACACGCTGTCCCAGGCCGGGCTGGCCCAGTACAAGCAGGGCGGGTTCACGCTGATCACGCCGACCGTGGTCGGGGACAGCAGCGCGGTCCCGGCGGCCGTGCGAAGTGAGCTGGGCGGCTAGCCCGCCGGCCCAGGCCGCCGGGTCGGCCGTCCGGCGGACGATCAGCTCGGCATCCGGGATAGCGTCGCTGATCGGTGCGGGCGTGGTCTGGATCGCGCTGCTCGGCCCGGTGATCGCGCTGCTCACCCACCTGTCCTGGCACAGCGTGCACGCCGCGCTGACTATCCCCGGCGCGCTCGATCCGCTCATCGTGTCGGTGCAGTCCGGGCTGATCACGCTGGCCGTGCTGCTGCTGCTGGGCACCCCGCTGGCCTGGAAGCTGGCCCAGGGCTCGCTGCCGTTCCCGCGGATCTGGGAGACCGGGGTGCTGCTCAGCCTGCTGCTGCCGCCGCTGGTGATCGGGCTGCTGCTGATCTTCCTGGTCGGCCCGTACACCCCGATCGGGGAGCTGCTCGGCCACTTCAACCTGTCGGCCACCAACACGTTCCTGGCCCTGGTCATCGCCGAGGTGTACGAATCGGCGCCGTACTACGTGCTCGGCGCGCAGGCCGCGTTCAGCGCGGTCGAGCCGGGCATCCGCGAGCAGGCCGCGCTGCTCGGCGACCGGCCGTCCCGGGTGGCCCGCCGGGTGACCCTGCCGCTGGCCGCACCTGGCCTGGCCATGGCCCTGGCCGTGGCCTGGGCCCGGGCCATGGGCGCGTTCGGCGCGGTGGTGATCATCGCCTACCACCCGTACGGGATACCGTTGCAGATCTGGACCACGCTGCAGGAGACCGGCCTGCCCACCGCGCTGCCCTACGCTCTGGTGCTGCTGGTGGTCGCCCTGCCGTTGCCGCTGGCCGCCTACATCTGGAGCGCGCGTGCTCGAAGCCGACGTCGAGGCTGACCGCCGGGACTTCATGGTCCAGGCGGCCTTCGCCGTCGCGCCCGGGGAACGGCTGGCCCTGTTCGGCCCGTCCGGGGCGGGCAAGACCACGATCCTGGAGGTCATCGCCGGGCTGGTACCGCCCCGCCGGGGGAGCGTGCAACTGGGCGGCCGGGTGCTCACCCGGACCAGCGCGCCGCGCCGCGCCGTGCCGCCGTGGCGCCGCCGGGTCGGCCTGCTCCGCCAGGATCCGGCCCTGTTCCCGCACCTGTCGGTCCGGCAGAACCTGACCTACGCACCCGGTGCCCCGGGCCGGGGTGCGGAGATCGGGCAGATCGCGGACCGGCTCGGCATCACCGGGCTGCTCGGCGACCGCCCGGCCCGGCTGTCCGGCGGCCAGGCGCACCGGGTCGCGCTCGGCCGCCTGCTGCTGTCCCACTGTGACGCGCTGCTGCTCGACGAGCCGTACACCGGCCTGGACGCCCCACTGCGCCGCGACCTGAGCGACCTGGTCCGTGAGCTGGTCGTGGCCCGGCAGGTGCCCGCGGTGCTGGTGGCCCACGAACTGGACGCCGCGCAGGCGTTCGCGGACCGGCTGGCGGTGCTGGACCACGGCGGGATCGTCCAGGTCGGCACGCCATCCGAGGTGGTCACCGGGCCAGCCAGCCGGCGGGTCGCGGAACTGGTCGGCTACCAGGGTTTCCTGCCGCTCAGTGGCCTGACCCCAGCCGGGGCGGTGGCTGGTGTGCACCCGGAGCGGGTGGCCACCGGCGCGCAGCCGGCCCGCGGCCCCGTGCTGTCGGCCCAGGTCCGGTCGTGCCGCCCGGCCGGGGCGGGCTGGGAGGCGGTGATCGAGACGGGCGGCGTGACGGCCACGGTGCGGCTGCCCGACCGGCCCGGCGATGCTGCGGGCCCGCTCGTGCTCACGTTGCTCGACCCGCCGCTGTTCGCCCCGGACGGGGCCCGCGTGCCCAGTCAGGTGCCCCGGTGACCGGCGGTGCTGGCCCGTCGGCCGCGCTGGAGGGCGGGGTTCGGCTGCGCGCCGCCCGCCAGGCCCGTGGCTATTCGCAGCAGCAGCTGGCCGGCATGGCCGGAGTGTCCAGGCAGGCCGTGTCCGCGGTGGAGGCCGGGCACTCCGACCCGTCGCTGCGGGTTGCGCTGGCCCTGGCCAGTGCGCTCGGCGTGACCGTGGAAGAGCTGTTCGGCCCCCGGATGCCCGGCCCGGTGGTAGGCGCCCGCCCGGTGGCCCCGCTCGGCCCGGGCGGGGCCCGGGTCAGCCTGGCCCCGATGGGGGAGTCGTTCGTGGCCCTGCCCATGCAGGCCGACGCCGCCACCCGGACCGGGTTCCAGCCGGCCGGCGGAGTCGTCGTGCTGCCGGCCGGCGCCGCCCCGGCCACCCCGGTGCGCCCGCTCGGCCCGCCCCGGCCGACCCTGGTGGTGGCCGGCTGCGACCCGGCCCTGCCGCTGCTGGAGACCCCGCTGGCCCGGCTCGACCCCCCGGTCGGCTTCAGCTGGTGGCCGTGCGGCAGCGCGGAGGCGCTCCGGCTGGCCGCGGCCGGGCTGGTCCATGCCGCGGGCGCCCACCTGCGCGGCCGGTCCGGGGAGTACAACACCGGCCCGGCCCAGGAGCAGCTGGCCCGGTCCGGGGCCGAGGTGATCGGTTTCGCGTCCTGGCGGGAGGGCCTGGTGCTCCGGCCGGACCTGGCCGGCCAGGTCGGCGGGGTCGGCGACCTGGCGGCCGGCGGGCTCCGCCTGGTCAACCGCGAAGAAGGCGCAGAAGCCCGGCACGTGCTGGACCGGGAACTGGCCGCGGCCGGGCTGCAGCCCGCGGCCATCCGCGGCTACGCCACCCCGGCCGCCGGGCACCTGCAGGTAGCGGCGGCGACCGCGGGCGGCCTGGCCGACGCGGGGGTGGCCAGCGAGCCGGCCGCGCTGACCTACGGGCTGGCCTTCGTGCCGCTGGCCGCGGAACACTTCGACCTGGTCATCCCGGCCAGCGCGGCCGGCACCCGGGAAGTGGACGCGCTGCGCAAGGTACTCACCTCGCCGTGGCTGCTCACCCAGCTCGCCGCGCTGCCCGGCTACGACCCGGCCCGGAGCGGGGAGCACGTCGCGAGCCTGTGACGGGCCAGGCTTCAGTGGCCGTAGACCGGAATCAGCAGCCCCCGGGCAATGGTGTGGAAGCGGAGGTTGAACCCGGCCACCGCCGGCGTGACGTCGGAGTCCACGCCCAGCTTGTCCACATCCAGGGCGTGCACGGCGAACACGTAGCGGTGCGCCGGGTCACCCTGCGGGGGCGCCGCGCCGCCGAAGTCCTTGCTGCCGTAGTCGTTGCGCACCATGAATGCGCCGGCGGGCAGGCCAGCGCCGCCGGCCGCACCGGCGCCAGCCGGCAGCTCGGTGACCGACGCCGGGATGTCCAGCACCAGCCAGTGCCAGAACCCGGATCCGGTCGGCGCGTCCGGATCGTACGCGGTGACCGCGAAACTCCTGGTCTCCGGCGGGAAACCCGACCAGCTCAGCTGGGGGGAAATGTTGTCGCCGGACATGCCGAAGCTGTTATAGACGTGTGCGTTGCCCATCTGCTCGCCGTGCGTCACGTCGTCGCTGGACACGGTGAAGGCGGGCACGTCAGGGTGGAAGTCGTACGGAAGCGGTGCGCGGTCAGTCATCTTTCCCTACCTTCTTCACTGGGGCTCAGTGATGAGCTGCATTCCCAAAAGACCTTAACTGTCCCCTGGATCGGAGGCACCGGAGTGCGGCCGGCTGTACTGACATGGCTGGGCCGCGGCTGCTTCGCCGCGATTCTGGTCGCCCTGGCCATCACCCCGGGCCCGGCGTCGGCGGCCCGGCCGTGCACCGCCCGGGGCTGCCAGGCCGCGGGCCGGCCGCGCTGGGCCCAGCTGCTGCCCGGCCCGTGGGTAGCCGAGCCGGGCCTGGCCGGCACCACCCCGGCCCAGGGCGAGGCGTACGCCGCGATGGGCCGGCAGCTGGCCGTCATCGGCTTCGGCAGCACGGTGCAGGCTTACCGGGCCAGCACCGGCGCGCCGCTGTGGGTCAGCTCGCTGGCCGGGCTCGGTGCCGGGGCGCAGATCGTGTCGGTGCGCAGCTGGCCACGGGTGATCACCGCTGGGGTGACCGTGCCCGGCCGCGCGCCGCAGGCGGCCAGCACCCGGCGCGAGGTGGTGCTGTCCGCGGCCACCGGCCGGCTGATCCGGTCCTTCCCGGCGGCCCCGTTCGGCGGCGCGGTGAGCGCCGCCGCGGGCCGCACCGTGATCGTCGGGAGCACGGCGGTGACCTGCTACAGCAACCGGACCGGCGCGGTCCTGTGGAGCCGGCCCACCGGGCCCGCCGCGCAGGCGTGGAAGGCCGACGGCAACGAGCTCTACGTGGCCGTGGCGGCCGGGGGTTACCTGAGTGGCGCGCCGGTACGCGCGCTGCGCAAGATAAACCTGAGGACCGGGGCGCAGCGGCTGGTCCGCCCGCTGGGCACGTCATTCCAGGGCACGCTGAGCCGGGCCGTGGACGGCGTGGTGGTGTTCACCGGCGCCCGCGGCAGCATCGCCTACAGTGGCTCGACCGGGGCCTGGCTGTGGCGCCGGGCGGGCGCGCTGCCCGAGGTGACCGACCCGGCGGACGGGCTGCTCTACCTGTCCGACGGCAGCGCGCTGGCCGGGGTAGACCCGCGGACCGGCCGCCCCCAGGTGCACGTGTCCGGCGGGTCGGCGCCGGGCCCGTCCGGGATCTACGCGGTCCGCCACGGCACCGTGCTGGGCCTCGATCCGGGGGCCGGCGGTGACGCGTGGGGCTACAGCGCGGCCGCGGGCCAGGTGCTGTGGACCAACCCGGCCGTGCCCTGGCCGCACTTCTTCGTGGACCTGTCCGGCATCGGCGGCAGCACCAGCCCGTGGTCCACCGCGGTGCTGCTGGCCACGTGCGCGCAGACCGGGGCGGCCGTGCCGGGCGGGGCCGGGCAGGTGTGCGTCAAACCGGAACTGACCGCGCTGAACTGGTGACCAGCGCGGTTGTCCGGCCGGGACGGCTCCGGCCGGCCCTGCTACTCCTGGCGGAACTCGTCGATGGTCTCGACCGGGGTGATCAGGCCCATCTCCTCGGCTTCCGCCTTGCTCAGCTGACGGCCCGGGTAAACGGCCGGGTCCACCCCCGCCATCGGCACCTCGTCCATCTCCTCGGTGGCGACCATGACCGGGCCCTGCGCGGCGGCCGGCAGGCCCCGGGCCTGGCCCCGGCGGACCACGGTGCGCCGCGGGATCACCATCTGGCGGCGCAGCCAGCCATAGCCGCGCCGGGGCACGAACATCCCGGCCAGCCCGACCAGAATCAGCACCCAGCCCGCCGCCTGCAGGTTCAGGCCGCTCGGATGCGCGGTGACCGCGAAAGCAAGAATGGCCCCTACGGCGATGAGCGCCAGACCGGCTCCGGTCTTCATTTCAAGTCTCCTTGTCTGCGCCCTCCCTGGGAGAGGACCCGGCGCGCCCTTTGGTTCCCACCGTGCGCCGGATAAACATGCGCAGCACAGCCGGCCAACGGACCGGGAACGGCGCGGCATGTTATGCCCGGCTCAGGCGTTATCCAGGGAAAGGAGAGCTGATAAGAGGTGAGGAGAATGTGGCGGCGCAACCAGCGCGGGGCGGCTGGCCCGGGCCGCCCCCGGGTGATCGTGGCCGGGGCCGGTTTCGCCGGGCTGGCCGCGACCGGTGAGCTGGCCCGCGGCGGCGCCGAGGTGCTGCTCATCGACCGGAACACCTGCAGCACGTTCCAGCCGCTGCTATACCAGGTGGCGACCGGCGGGCTGAACCCGGGTGACGTGTCGTACCCGGCCCGCGCGTTCACCCGGCGGCACGGCGCCCGGTTCCGGCTGGGCGAGGTGACCGGCGTCGACCCGGCGGCCCGCACGGTCCGGCTGGCCGACGGGGCCGAACTCGGGTACGACTACCTGGTGCTGGCCACCGGGGTGTCCGCGGCCTATTACGGGGTGACCGGCGCGGCCGAGCACAGTCTCGGCCTGTACACCCGGCGCGATGCGATCGGCCTGCGCAACCACATCATGGCCCGGCTGGAACGGCTGGACATCGCCGGGCCGGGCCGGGAGGTGAACTTCACCGTGGTCGGCGGTGGGGCGACCGGCGTGGAGCTGGCCGGTGCGCTGGCCGAGCTCCGCGCCACCGCGCTGGATGCCGCCTTCCCCGAGGTGGACCTGGCTTCGGTGCATATCCGGCTGGTCGAGCAGGCCGCAGAGCTGCTGCTGCCGTTCGACCCGCGGCTGCGTGAGTATGCGCGGCGCCAGCTGGCCGGCCGCGGCGTCGAGGTGCTGACCGGCACCGCCATCGAGGAGGTGCGCAGCGACCGGGTGATCCTGGCCGGCGGCGCCGAGCTGCCCAGCGACGTGACCGTGTGGGCGGCCGGGGTCACCGGGCCGGCCGAGCTGGCCGGCTGGAACCTGCCCCGGGGCCCGGGCGGCCGGATCCTGGTCGGGCCGGACCTGCGGGTGCACGGCCAGGACCGCGTCTTCGCGCTCGGTGACGTCGCGCTGATCGAGGACCAGCCGCTGCCGCAGCTAGCTCAGCCCGCGCTGCAGGCCGGGCGGCACGCGGCCCGGCAGATCCAGCGGCTGGCCGCCGGGCAGCCGGCCACGGCGTTCCGCTACCACGACAAGGGGATCATGGCCACGATCGGCCGCCGTTCCGCGGTGGTCGAGCTGCCGCACCGGATCCGGGTCCGCGGCACGCTGGCCTGGCTGGCCTGGCTCGCGCTGCACCTGATCACCCTGCTCGGTCACCGGAACCGGATGTCCGCGCTGCTCAACCTGTCCTGGCGCTACCTGGCCTGGGGGCACGGCGGCGGCCTCATCGTCGGCGACGATCCGCTGCCCCTGCCGGACGGTCTGCTTACTATGAACCATGCCCCGAGCCAGTGAGACGATCCCCGCTGCGGCGATGCCAGCCGAGGAGGTGCGCTCGGCGCGGCTAGTGCTGCGCCGGGTCCGGGCGGACGACGCCGACGGTATCGCCACCGCGGTCCGGGCCAGCCTGGACTACCTGCGGCCCTGGATGCCATGGGCGACCGTGGACGCGGCCGAGGCGCATACCCAGCGGGTCCGGGCGGCTGAGGCGGACGAGCTGTGGGAAGCCGGCACGGACTTCATCTACTCGGTGCTGCTGCTGCCCGGGCTGACCGTGATCGGCGAGATCGGTCTGCACCGCCGGGTCGGGGACGGCGGCATGGAGATCGGTTACTGGATCGACACCCGGTACGCGGGCCGCGGGCTGGGCACCGAGGCGGCCGGGTCGCTGACCGGCGTCGCGCTGGTGCTGCCCGGCGTGACCCGCACCGAGATTCACTGCGACGTGGCCAACCAGGCCAGCGCGGCCATCCCGCGCAAGCTGGGTTACCAGCTGGACCGGGTCGAGCCACACCAGCCGGAGGCGCCCGGCGAGCAGGGCCACCGGATGGTGTGGGTACTGCGGGCCGCCGGGTGAGTTCGGGCGATGGCCGCGACTGGGTGACCTGGCACGGCGACTACGACGTGCCGGGCTCGCCGCTGGCGCTGCGGCTGGCCGCGGTGCAGGCGGAGATCTCCGCGGCGCTGGACCGGGCCCCGGCCGGGCCGCTGCGCGCGGTCAGCATGTGCGCGGGCCAGGGCCGGGACCTGATCGGGGTGCTGGCCGGGCATCCACGCGGCGCTGACGTGACGGCCCGGCTGGTGGAACTCGACCGGAACAACGCGGCCACCGCCCGCGAGCTGGCCTGCGCGGCCGGCCTGCCGGGGGTCGAGGTGGTGACCGGGGACGCCGCCGAGCCGGCCGCCTACGCCGGGCTGGCCCCGGCCGACCTGGTGCTGGCCTGCGGCGTGTTCGGCAACATCACTGACGGGGACGTGCGGCGGACCATCCGGGCCTGCCCGCAGTTGTGCGCTACCGGGGGCACCGTGATCTGGACCCGGGGGCGCTGGGCGCCGGACCTGGTTCCGCAGATCTGCGACTGGTTCGCCGGGCTGGGCTTCCAGCCGCGGTGGGTGTCCGGCCCGGAACTGCCCTACGGGGCGGGCGCGCACCAGTTCACCGGCACCCCGGAGCCGCTGGCCAGCGGCCCGCGGATGTTCAGCTTCCTCAGTTCCCAGCAGGTCAGGCAGCGCCGCGGGCACGCCAGCGGCTGACTCTAGTGCCCGAACAGCGGCGCGTGCGCCAGGGTGAGCCGGTTGAGCCGGTTGAGCCCGTGCAGCCCGTGCAGCCCGTTGAGCCGGCACTGCCGCGCCTTCACCACCAGTTCCGCGGTGGGCACCCGGACGCTGGCCGGGCAGCGCTGCATGGCCGGGCCGCTGGCCCCGATGAGCAGGGTGCCGACCATCGCGGCCAGCGCGGCCGGGAAGAACAGGATGGCCTTGGCCCGGGCCGACGGCCGCGGGATGTGCCGCCGCACCGGGGCGGCGCGCCGGGCCAGCCAGCCGCTGAACCGGGCCAGCCGGGCACGCACCTCCTCGGCCTGGGGCATCTCCTCGTCCCGGGTCAGCCGGGCGAAAATGGAGAACCAGGAGTGCAGCACCGGGTCTGAGGCGATCAGTTTCCGCTCGATCCGGTCGAGGGTGCGCTGCTGTCGGGCGGGCAGGCTCACGGCTGATCTCCCCAAGTCCGCGCGAAGGGTTTCCCTCAGGTTACCGGGCGTGCCCAGCCTCTCACCGGGCACCTGGGCCGCCCCGTCATCACCTCGTCAGATGCTTGGCGCGCCCGTGCGCGGGGTGAACCGATCGACGGCGCGGTTGGATCAGCGGGCAGACCGCCCCGCCGGCCGACTGTGGCTGGCGGGGCGGCCGGCGTTGCGCGGACAGGTCAGCGGATGCGGCGGCCCATCTCCTTGGTGGAGTAGCCGCCGAGGTCGGTGACCGCGGCCTGGAACCGGTCTGAGCGGAGCAGCGCCCACAACGGGGCCAGCAGCGGGCTGTCCAGCGCGTCCGCGGCCACCACGAGATCGTACGGCTCCCGGGTGACCGGCACGAAATCAAGGCCGAAGGCGCGCGCCGCGGCCATGATGCCCAGGCCGGCATCCCCGCGGCCTGCGGCTACGGCGGCGGCCACCGCCAGGTGCGTGGGCTCCTCCCGGGCGTAGCCGTCGACGGCATCCGGGCTGATGCCCTGGCGGCCCAGTTCGTAGTCGAGCAGCACCCGGGTGCCCGCGCCCCGCTGCCGGTTGACGTAGCGGACGCCGGCCCGAGTGAGGTCCGCGACCCCGGCCAGGCCGAGCGGGTTGCTGGCCGCGACCATCAGGCCCTGGTCACGGTGCACCAGCCGGACCACGGCGACACCGGCAGGGCCGAGGATGCGGTCGAGGTAGGGCAGCGTGTACTCGCCGGTGGCCGGGTCCAGCAGGTGGGATCCGGCCAGGTGGCACAGCCCGTCGCGGAGCGCGACCAGGCCGCCCAGCGAGCCGACGTTCGACGACGCCAGGCTGACCAGCGGGTCCTCGGCGCGCAGCGCGGACGCGGCCAGGTCCAGGACGAGGTCATGCGAGCCGATGGCCACGATGGTCCGGGAGATCTCGTCGACCCCGCGGAGCAGCTCGATCTCGACGTGCTCACCAGGGTGATGGCCCTCCCGGCCGGCCGGCACGACGAGCAGCCCGTCCGCGCGGACCAGCGAGGTGAGCACGCCGGCCCCGCGCGGCAGCGGGGTGGCGACCATGGCGCCGCCGACCACGCCGAGCCGGACCCGGACCCAGTCGTCCATGCCGAGCGGGGAGGCCAGCTTGCGGGCCAGCCGGGCCGTGGTCCGCGGCCGCCTGCGCGGCGGCGCGCCGGACAGCTCGGCCAGTAGCGGCTCAGCGAAGATGTCAAACGTCAGCGCCGCGGACACCGGATAGCCCGGGGCGCCGAGCACCGGCGTGCGGCCGACGGTGCCCAGCACGACCGGGTGGCCGGGCCGGACCGCCACCCCGTGCACGGCGAGCGTCCCGCGCTCGGCCACCACCCGGGCGGTGTAGTCGTCCCGGCCCGCGCTGGACCCGGCCACGATGATCAGCAGGTCGCAGCCGGTGGCCGCGGCGGTGACCACGTCGGCGATGCGGTCCGGCACGTCCGGCTCGACGGGCAGGCAGCTCGCCTCGCAGCCGGCCTCGCGGGCCTGGGTGGCCAGCATCAGCGAATTAGTGTCGGTGATCTCGCCCGCGGCGGTGACCGTGCCGATGGGCCGGACCTCGTCCCCGGTGGGCAGGATGGTGACCATGGGCCGGCGCCGGACCATGAGATGCGTCGCGCCCGCGGCGGCCGCGGCGGCCAGGTCCGCGGCGCGCAGCCGGTGCCCCTCGGGGAGCAGCAGCTCGGCCGCGCTCACATCCTCGCCGATCGACCGGACGTGCTGGTAGGGCGGCACGGCCACGCGCAGTTCGGCCTGGTCACCCTGATAGTGCACGTGTTCGCGCATGACCACCGCGTCGCGGCCGTCCGGCATCGGGTCGCCGGTGTCCACTACGTCGTAGCCGTCCGGGGGCAGCAGCACCGGCGTGGTCTCGCTGGCGCCGATGGTGTCGGCGGCGCGGACCGCGATGCCGTCCATGCCGGCTGCGTCGAACGGCGGTGACGACCGGGTGGCCCATACCGGCTCGGCGGTAACCAGGCCGGCCGCGTCCTGCACCGGGACCCGGATGATGGGCAGCCGGGCCGGGCAGCCCGCGGCGTCACGGGCCCTGCGCCAGGCGGCCAGCGCGCGGGCGGCGGGCACATCGCGGAGGAAAGGACTGTCAGCCATGGCCGCCGCTAACGATACAAGGTGACCTCGACCTCGGCGCCAGCGCCGAGACCGGTGGCCTCCTCGGGCACGATCACGAAACCGTCGGCCGCGGTGAGCACGGAGAGCAGCGCGGACAGCCCGAACAGCGGAGTCGCCCTGCCGTCCCGCACGCGGACCTGGACCACGTCGAGCCGGCCCGTGGCCGAGGCCAGGTCACGGGCCAGCCGGGCGCGCACCGTCGGCTCCGGCGGCGGTGTGCTGCAGCCGCCGGCCAGGCGCACCAGCGGGACACCCAGCAGCCGGAAGATGACCAGCGCGGACCGTGGGTTGCCGGGCAGCCCGATAATGGGCACGCCACCGCACTCGGCCAGCAGGGTGGGCTTGCCGGGCCGGATGGCCAGGCCGTGGCACCAGATCCCGGGCGGCCCCAGGCCGCGGACCACGCCTGCCGTCTCGTCCCGCGCGCCGACCGAGGAGCCGGCCGAGATCACGATGAGGTCGCTGCTGCTGAGCGCGGCGCGCAGGGCCGATTCCAGCGCGGCGGCATCGTCGGGCACGATGCCGCCCTGGACCGGCTCGCCGCCCGCGTCAGCCACCAGCGCGGCCAGCGCCACCGCGGACGCGTCCCGCACCTGGCCGGGGCGGAGCGCCGCGGTGCCCGGCGGCACCACCTCGTCGCCGGTGGACAGCACGGTCACCCGCGGTCTTCGGTGCACGGCCACCTCGGTGACCCCGGCCGCGGCCAGCATGCCCAGATCCTGGGCGCGCAGCGGCCGGCCCGCGGGGACCAGTTCGGCGCCGGGAGCGGCGTCTTCATCGGCCCGCACTACACCGTCCCCCGGTGCCACCGGCCGGACCACCTCGATCGTGCCCGGCATGGCTTCCGCGGTGTACTCGATCATCACGACGGCGTCCGCGCCAGCGGGCAGCACGCCACCGGTGGGCATGCTGGCCACCGTGCCGGGGCCGATGGTGACGTCCGGCTCGGCGCCCATCAGCACGGCGCCGGTGACCTGGAGGTAGCCGGGCAGCCCGTCGGACACGCCGTACGTGTCGGCCGCCCGCACCGCGTAGCCGTCCACGGTCGAGCGGGCGAAGCCGGGCAGCGCGTGCGGTGCGGGGACCGGCTGGGCCGGCACCCGGTGCAAGGCCGCCGGGAGCGGAACCATTTCGGCGGGAGTGCGCCGGGCCGGGCGGAACCCGGTCAGCGCCTCGGCCACCGTGCGGGTGGTGAAGAACTCCCGCCCGGCGGGCATGGCCGGGTCAGTCTGGGGCACTGCGGCTCAGCCGGGTAACGCTCAGCACCGGGCCCAGCGCCACCTGGCCCAGCCCGCAGATCGAGGTCCGGCGCATGACGTGCTCCAGCTCGGTAATCTGCCCGTCCACATCCGCGGGCCCGCCACCCGCGGCCAGCAGGCTGGTCAGTATCTCATGCGCCTTGGCCGACCCGACCCGGCACGGCACGCACTTGCCGCACGACTCGTCGCGGAAGAACCGCAGCACGTTGGTAGCCGCGGCGAGCAGATCGGTGCCCGCGGCCATGACCACCAGCGCGCCCGAGCCGAGCATCGAGCCGGCGTCGCGGAGCAGGCCGAAGTCGAGCGGGCTGTCGAGCTTGTCCGGGCCGATGAAATTTGACGATGCGCCGCCGGGCTGGACAGCGCCCAGCGGCCGGCCCCCGGACACGCCGCCGGCCAGGTCCAGCAGCTGGTGCACCGTGGTGCCCATCGGCACGCAGTACACGCCGGGCCGCTCGACGTGGCCGGACACGGCGAAGAACTTCAGGCCGGTACTGCCGCCCGCGCCCTGGTCCCGCCACCACGCGGCCCCGCGGCTGACGATAACCGGCACGTGGGCGAGGGTCTCCACTGAGTTCATCAGGGTCGGCTGGCCGTGCAGGCCGTAGACGCCGGGGAACGGCGGCTTGTTACGCGGCTCCCCACGGTGCCCTTCCATGCACTCGATGAGCGCCGACTCCTCGCCCAGGATGTAGCCACCCGGCGAGGTGAACACCTCGACCGACAGCCGCTGCCCGGTGCCGGCCACATCCGCGCCGACCAGCCCGGCCGAGCGCAGTGCCTCGATCTCGCGGCGGATCACCGCCTCCTCGGCCCCGTATTCGTGCCGGATGAACACCCAGCCTTCCTCGGCGCCGACTGCGAGCATGCCGAGCAGCATGCCCTCCAGCACCAGGTGCGGCTGCTCGGCCAGGATCTGCCGGTCCTTGAACGTGCCCGGCTCGGATTCGTCGGCGTTGCAGATCACGTACTTCGGCGTGGCGGCCTGCCCGGCGACCAGATCCCACTTCCGGCCGGTGGGGAAGCCGGCCCCGCCCATCCCGCGCAGTCCGGAATCCTGCAGCGCGGTGATGACCTGGCCGGTGCTCAGCTCACCGGCTAGCGCGGCCCGCAGCACCCCGTAATGACCGGCCGCCGACGGGTAGGGGTCGTTCGGCCACCGCCGCCCGCCCGCGTAGCTGCGCACCGCCGGCTCCGCACCGGCCCGGCCGTCCCGGGCCGCCGCGATCAGCGCCGCCGCGTCGCGGGCCGTACCCGGCTGCTCGTTCACACTTACCGCGGGCGCCGCGTCGCACCGGCCCAGGCAGGACACTTCGACGAGCTCGATCCCGGCGTCCTCGCCGTGCCGGCGGCGCAGCTCCGCGATCTGCCCGTCCGCGCCGTTCAGCCAGCAGGACAGGTCCCGGCAGGCGTGCAGCTCGACCGGTTTCGGCGGGTCGGTGCGGAAATGCGGGTAAAACGAGATCAGCCCCTCGATCTCGTACAGCGGCCGGTGTACGTCACGGGACAGCGCGACCAGCTCCTCGCGGGGCAGCCAGCCGACTCGCTCCTGGATCGCGTGCAGCGCCGGGATCAGGCTCGGGCCGGGGAACTTACCCGCCCGCGCCTCGACACCGGGCAGCTTCACCCGTGGCTGGGCCACTACTCCTCCTGCCGATCGCTGGCCGCCTCGATCCGCACCGCGCAGAACTTGAACTCGGGAATCTTACCGACTGGGTCGATCTCGTCGATGGTCAGCAGGTTGGCTGCGGCCTCCCGGAAGTGGAACGGGATGAAGCAGTTCCCCGGCGCCTCCCGGTGTGAGTAGCGGACGGCCAGCTCGATGGTGCCGCGGCGGGAGCTGACCCGGGCCAGCGCGCCGTCCGCGATGCCGAGCCGGGCGGCGTCGTCCGGGTTGACGAACACCTCGGCCTGCGGCGCGATCGCGTCCAGCGCGTAGGACCGCCGGGTCATCGAGCCGGTGTGCCAGTGCTGCAGCAGCCGCCCGGTGTTGAGCACGAACGGGTACTCGGGGCTGGGCAGTTCCCTGGCCGGCAGCCACTCAGCGGGCACCAGGTGGGCCAGCCCGTCGTTGGTGTTGAACTTCTCGCCGAACATGACCACGGTGCCGTCGCTGTGCTCCGGATCGGGGTTGGGGTACAGCTTGCCGGACAGCCCCAGGTTGTCGTAGCTGAGGTTGGTGTAGCTGGACATCACGGAGACGATCTCGTCGAAGATCTCCCGGGATGAGGTGTAGTTCCAGCCCAGCCCGAGCCGGTTCGCGATGTCCTGCACGACCTCCCAGTCCACCCGGGCCTGCCCCGGCGTGTCCAGTACCTTGCGGCCACGCTGGACCCGGCGGTCGGTGTTGGTGTATGTGCCGTCCTTCTCCAGGTAGGAGGAGGCGGGCAGGATCACGTCGGCGAACTCGGCCGTCTCGGTCAGGAAGATGTCCTGCACGACCAGGAAGTCCAGCGCGGACAGCGCCTTGCGCACCTTGTTGATGTTGGGGTCGGACAGGAACGGGTTCTCGCCCAGCATGTACATGCCGCGCACGCCGCCCTTGAGCGCCGAGCCGATGATCTCGGTGACGGTGAGCCCGCGCTTGGGATCCAGGTCGCTGGTGCCCCAGGCCTGCTCGAACCGCTCCCTGACCGCCGGGTCGTCGGCCTTCTTGTAGTCCGGGTAGAACATCGGGATCAGGCCCATGTCCGAGGCGCCCTGCACGTTGTTCTGCCCGCGCAGTGGGTGCAGGCCGCTGCCCGGCCGGCCAATGTTGCCGGTGATCGCGCACATCGCGATCAGGCAGCGCGCGTTGTCGGTGCCGGTGGTGTGCTGCGAGATGCCCATGCCCCAGAAGATGACCCCCGCCCCGGCCTCGCCCCAGGCCCGGGCCACCCGGCGGATCGCCGCGGCGTCCACGCCGGTGATCTGCGCGGCGCGCTCCGGTGGGTAGTCCTGGACCGTCTGGCTGAGCGCCTCGAAGTTCGTGGTCCGGCGGGCGATGAAGTCCGGGTCGGTCAGTCCGAGCCGGATCACCTCGTGCATCACGCCGTTGTAGAAGGCCACGTCGGTGCCCGGCTTGACCTGGCAGAAGATGTCCGCGTGGTCGGACATCTTGTCGGCTCGCGGGTCCACGTAGATGATCGTCGTCCCGTTCCGCCGGGCCTGCTTGAAGAAGGACGAGGCCACCGGGTGGTTGGCGGTCGGGTTGCTGCCGGTGACGATGGCCACGTCGGCGTTGATCACGTCGCCGTAGGTGGTCGAGACCGCGCCCGAGCCGATGCCCTCGAACAGCGCGGCCACGCTGGACGCGTGGCACAGCCGGGTGCAGTGGTCCACGTTGTTGGTGTGGAAGCCGGTCCGGATCAGCTTCTGGAAGAGGTAGGCCTCCTCGTTGGAGCACTTGGCCGAGCCGAACCCGGCGATCGCGGCCGGGCCGCCCGCGGCGTGGATCTCGGTCAGCCGCCGGGCCACCAGGTCGAGAGCCTCGTCCCAGGTCGCCTCCCGGAAGTGCGGCAGCACCTCGGCGTAGTCGACCAGCCCGCCGGGCTTGCGCCGCCGCTTGCTGCTCCGCCTGTCCCCGCCGTCCCGGCCGTTGCGGTCCCGCGGGCCGCCGGCGTCCCCGCGCACGTCGGCGGACAGCGGGCCCTTGGGGTAGGAGCCCGCACGCCGGATGAGCGGGACAGTGAGCCGCTGCGGCGAGGCCGCGTAGTCCCAGCCGTACCGGCCCTTGACGCACAGCCGGCTCTGCGACCCGGGCTGCTCCCGGCCGTCGGCGAACGCGATCGCGCCGCGCTCCCGGTCCACGTGGTAGGTGAGCGCGCAGCCGACCCCGCAGTACGGGCAGACCGTCTGCACCGGGTCGAGCTCGCTGCGCGGCCGGATCGGCACGCCGCGGATGGGCTTGTTGGTCAGCGCCCCAGTCGGGCAGGCGGCCACGCACTCCCCGCAGGTGACACACGAGGACTGGCCCATGGGGTCGTTGAGGTCGAACGCGATCCGGGTGGCGTAGCCCTTGCCGCTCCGGCCGATGACGTCGTTGCCCTGGATGTCGTCACAGGCCCGCACGCAGCGATCGCACAGGATGCACGAGTCGTGGTCCACCGCGATGACCGGGTTGGACAAGTCGCTGCCCCGGCCGCCGCCCAGCGGCAGCCCATTGTCCCCGCTCACCCCGTACCGGTCGGCCAGCGCGAGCAGCTCGTTGTCACCGGTGGTGGCCTGCTTGGGGTCGGCGGACCGCTCCGGCTGGTCGGCCAGCAGCAGCCCGGTGAGCACGGCCCGGCTGCGTTGCAGCTCCGGGGTGGCGGTCCGCACGGTCATGCCGTCTTCGCAGGCCCGCACGCAGGATGCGGCGAACGCCGGGGCGCCCACGTCGACCACGCACATCCGGCAGACGCCGACCGGGTCGTACCGCTCGTCGTGGCACAGCACGGGGATGTCGATGCCCGCCGCCCGCGCCGCGGCCCAGATGGTCGAGCCTTCCGGGACGCTGATCTCCTGCCCGTCGATGGTCAGGGTGACCGTCCGGGGGGTGGCTTGTACCGGTATAGCCATGGCGTCAGTATCCGCCGCCCGGTGAGATCACATCAACATAAGGTCAGCAACGTCTGCTGGGCCCGGATGACCCTGGCTGTCCAGCCCACGGGCGGCGTAGTACCCGTCGATCATGCCGCGCAGCCGGTCCGGGGTCAGCGTGGCCACCCGCCCCGAGCCGAGCTGCACCGGCTCGGCCAGCAGCCGCCCGGGCAGCCAGTCGTCGGCTGGCTGCCAGCCCTCCCGGATGTTGAACGCCCGCTTGGCCAGCACGATGCGGCGCGCCGTCTGGTGCAGCTCGGTGCCGTCCACCGGCCAGCCGGTCACCGCGGACAGCAGCGCAGCCCACTCGTCGAACGGCTCGGTGAACACGCCGCGGAGGAATTTGCACAGGATCATCGAGTCCATCACCGCGGCGCGGTCCTCGGTCTCGATGGCGGCGGCCACCTGGGCCGCGCCGCCGGCCAGCCGGTCGTGCTGCCCGGACAGGTCGGCCTCGTACGCGCCGGACCGGTTGTGGTCCGCGCCGCGCGCGTTGACGGCCAGGCCAAGCGCCATGGCCTGCAGCGTGCGGGGCTCGTAGCCGGGCAGCTCCAGGCCTTTGACGTGCGGGGCGAACGCGGCCGACCCGCCACCGACCCGCTGCGCGGCGCGCCGCGAGCCCTCGGCCAGCAGCTCGCCCAGCCCGCGCCGGTGGCCGATCTCGTCCAGCGCGCGGAGCAGCGCGCCGGAATCGCCGAACCGCAGCCAGGGCGCGTCGATCAGGCCGCGCTCGGCGCACTCCATGGCCCAGGCGATGGTGCCGCCCGCTGAGATGGTGTCCAGGCCCAGGTCGTCGCAACGGGCGCTGGCGGCCAGCACCGCGTCCGGGTCGGCTACCCCGCACATCGGGCCCAGCGCGAACACGTTCTCGTATTCCACCCGCATCTTCTGGCCGCTGCGGGCCCGGTAAATGTGCTCGCAGCCGATCGTGCACGAGGCGCAGCTGTTCCGCGCCACTTTACGCAGCCCGGCCAGCTCCTCCGCGGCCAGCTGGGGCGCCTCGGCGAAGCTGGCCGCCTGGAAGTTGCGGGTGGGCAGCGTGCTGAGCGCGTTGAACGCCAGCAGGTTGGCCAGCGTGCCCAGCTCGCGGTACTTGGCCGTGGCCGGGCCGAACGAGCGGGCCCGCAGGTCGCGCGCGGCGGCCAGCACCGCTGCCGGGTCGGCCGGCCCGACCTTGATGGCCGCGCGGACGGCGACCGCCTTGAGCCGCTTGGCGCCCAGCACCGCGCCCAGGCCGCCGCGCCCGGCGTGCCGCCCGTCGTGCGAGATCGTGGCGTACCGGACGCCGCGCTCCCCGGCCGGCCCGATCGCGGCGATCCGCCAGCCGTGGCCGAGCTGGTCGCGCAGCCGGGCCTCCGCCTCCGCCGCGGGCAGTCCGCACAATTCCGCCGCGCCGGTCAGCCGCGCGCCGTTGCCATCGACCAGCAGCGCCGATGGTTCCGTGCAGGCGCCCCGCACAACGATCGCATCGTGGCCGGTGAGCTTGCCCGCGATGGCGAACTGGCTGGAGGAGAGGGCGTCGTTCAGCATGCCGGTCAGCGGGGACTTGGCCACTACCGCGAACTTGGCGCTGGTGGTCAGCGGGGTGCCGACCAGCGGGGAGAACACGAAGGCCAGCGGGGCGGCCGGGGCCAGCGGGTCGACGCCGGGCGGGCCGAGGCGGTGCATCAGCCAGGTGCCCAGCCCGGCCCCGCCGAGGTAGGCCCGGAGCAGGTCATCGGGCAGCGGCAGCCGCTCCGACGTGCCGGCGCCGACGTCCACGACCAGGGCCTGGCCACAGTAGCCGCCCGCCGTCATCGCGCACCGCCGTCAGCCGGCATAGGTAGCCTCAGCCCCCGGCGTCGGCGGACAGGAAGAACACGGTGTCCCCGGCGGCCAGCGGCGTCTCGCCGTCCCTGGTCAGCTGGTCCCCGTTCAGCGCGGCCACCACGTGCCCGTCGAAGGCCACGCCAGCGGCGGCCGCCGCCTCGGCCACGGTGGCGGCGCGGGCCGGCTGCGGGCCGCGCTGCCCGTCGGCCAGCGCGCCGAACCGCTGGATAGTAATCTGCGGCGCGGGCGCGGCCCGGGCCGCCTGGTAGTCGGCGGGCTCGTTGACGTTGACCACCGAGTCCAGGGCCGGGTCGAGCGCGGCCAGCACCGGGTCAGCGCGCAGCGCTGACTCGTCCAGCCGGTCCACCGAGCACTCGTCGAACAGGAAGGCCGGGCGCAGGCGTTCGGCAGCGACGAGCCGTTCCGCGACCGGGGCGAGCGCGGTGCGGTACGCGGCGGCCAGTGGCTGCGGGTAGCCGCGGGCGACCGGCAGCCCCACGTCGGCGCCGTCCTCCACCGCGCGCAGCACCCGGCGGACGAACGCGGGATGCAGGAACGGCATGTCGGTGGAGCTGATGAAGGCCAGGTCGGCCCGGCCGGCCAGCGCGGTGAGCCCGGCTGCGATGCCCTGGACCGGGCCCTTGCCCTCGCGCGGGTCATCCACCACCTCGACGCCGGGCGGCAGCGTGGGCAGCGGCTGCCCGGCCGCCCGGACCACGACGACCGGCCCGCCGGTCACCCGGGCCAGGATGCCCGTGGTGCGGCGGAGCAGCGTGGAGCCGTGCCATTCCAGGGCCGCCTTGGGCGTGCCCATCCGTGATGACCGCCCACCGGCCAGCACGACGCCCGCGGAACCCGGCATGCCCCCATGCTAGCCGCCGCGGCGGCCCTTACCGGGTTTCCGGTGCGGCGCAGCCCACCGGCTGAGCGCATCCGCCGCCCCACCTGCCCCAGCTGGCGTGGCGGGCGGCCGCGGATGGCCGGTCACGTTGATCCCACTGATCACGGGTGGCACACCAGCACCAGGACCAGGGGCGGCCAGGCCACTCTTCACGGCTGCGGTACGCCAGATGCCCGTTTCCTCCCGGTTTGCGCGGGCCAAGTACGTGAAGACTGCTCGCTTGCCGCCCGGCCCACGCGCGTCGTGGTGCTCCACCGCATCCACCGGTGATCCCGGGCCCTAACGCCAGCGGCACTGGGTCCCGTGCCCATGGATGTTTCATCCATGTCGTTGGTACCCGCGGCCACCGGGGAGACTAGGGGCGTGGACAGCCCGGGCACCCTCGCCCCGGCCGCCGGGCGGGCTGCGGCAGGCCGGTGGGCCAGCTGGGCCCGCAGCCCGGTGCTGCGGGCGTACGCGGCGGTGACCGGGGTGTCGCTGCTCATCTCGCTGTACCTGACCTGGCACCTGCTGGGCGGGTTCGGGCACCGGATGATCGCCGGCAACCCGGACGACGTCCGGCTGTTCGTGTGGTACCTGCGGCACGGCCCGTGGGCCGTGGCGCACGGGCATGACCCGCTGCTGTTCACCACGATGAACGCCCCGGCCGGGGTCAACGGCATGTGGAATACCCCGCTGCTGGTGCCGGCCCTGGTCATGGCCCCGGTGACCTGGCTGGCCGGCCCGCTGGCCGCCTACAACACGCTGTTCGTGCTGGGGCTGGCCACCGGGCCGGTATGCGCGTTCGCGCTGCTGCGCCGGTTCGCCGGCCGCAACTGGGCGGCCGCGGCCGGCGGGCTGGTGTTCGGTTTCTCGCCCGCCGTGCTGGCCGCCGGGCTGGGCCACCTGGACCTGGTGCTGATCGGCCTGATGCCGGTCATGCTGCTGCTGGCCGGTGATCTGGCCACCGGGCTCCGGGCCCCGCTGGGTGGCGGGCTCGCGCTCGGCCTGGCCGCGGCCGCGCAGCTGTTCATCTCCGCGGAGATCCTGTTCCAGACCGCGCTGGTCCTGGTGATCTGCGGGGCGCTGCTGCTGCTCACCGCGCCGCGGCTGATCACCCGGGCCGCGCTGGGCCGGCTGGCCCGCGGCGGCGCGGCCGCGGCGGGTGTGTTCCTGGTCATCTGTGCCGGGCCGCTGTGGCTGCAGCTGTTCGGGCCGCTGCACCAGCACGGCAGCCCGTTCACCCTGTCGTTCTTCGAGGCCGACCTGCGTGGTTTCATCGTGCCGTCGCACCGGTTCTGGCTGTCCACGCCGGGCAGCTCGGCGTTTGCCGCGCACTACGGCGGCGGCCCAGCCGAGTACCTGGCCTATCTCGGCGTGCCGCTGCTGCTGGCCGCCGTGGCGACCGGGCTGCTCCGGATCACCGACGTGCGGGCCCGGCTGCTGCTGGGCACCGGCCTGGTCTTCGCGCTGTTCTCGCTGGGCAGCCCGCTGCTGGTGAACGGCCAGCTGACCGCGGTCCGGCTGCCGTGGGGGATTGCCGAGCACTGGCCGGTGTTCGGCTCCGCGCTGCCCGGCCGGTTCGCGTTCGTGGTCGCGCTGGCCGCGGCCGGGCTGCTGGCCATGGGCCTGGACTGGCTGCTGGGCCACGGCGGCCGGGCCGGCCAGGTTCTCGCCGCCGTGGTGGCCGCGGCCTGCCTGGCCCCGCTGGCCGCGCGGCCGTACCCGGTCACCCCGGCCAGCAGGATCCCCGTCTTCTTTAACGCCATTACCCGCTGGCTGCCGGCCGGCCGCACGGTGGTCGTCCTGCCGTACCCGACTGCTACCCAGACCCAGCCGCTGGCCTGGCAGGCCGCCGCGGACATGGCGTTCCAGATGCCGGGCGGCTACTTCATCGGGCCGGCACCGGGCGGGCAGGCGTACATGGAGGGCCCGGGCCCGGCCCCGACGGCCAGCACGTTCATCGGGGTCGGGCATGGCGCGGCCGCGCCCGCGGTGACCCCGGCGGTGCGCGCCCAGTTCCGCCGGGACATGGCTTACTGGCGGGCCAGCGCGATCGTGGCCGGGCCGGGAACCAGCCCCGCGCTGGTCAGTTTCGTCCGGCAGCTCACCGGGCGGGCGCCGGCCCGGGTGGCCGGGGTGCTGCTGTGGCGGCGGCCTTAGGGCTGGCCCGGCCTGCTTTCGGAGATGTCGCTCCGGATGTGCTGCTCCGGACGGCGTTCCTGGCTCTTGGCGTACATGGCATAGGCGCGCACGTCCACATCGGTCAGCGGCGGCGGGGCCAGGCTGCGCGGCCACAGCCGCCGGGCCCCGACCACGTTGGCCTCCACTGCATACAGGGTGAGCTCGGCGCCGAGGTAGAGCCACGCGAGCAGGCCGATCACGATGCCGAACACGCCATACACCGACGAGCTGCCGGCCAGGTGGTGCACCAGCTTCGTGCCCAACAGCTGGAGGATCTGCCAGATCACGGCAGCCACGGCGGCGCTGGGCAGCATGGTCCGGGCGCTTATTTCCTTGGCCGTAGCCAGCCGGAAGCTGGCCCAGAACACTCCGACGTTAAGCACCAGCGAGACAACGATCGTGCCCGCCTGGGCGGCGGCCCCGTGCAGGAACGAGACGCTGCCGGCCAGCCCGGACAGGGTGGTGCTGACGATCAGGCCGATCCCGACCACGAGGATCAGGCTGACCTGGCGGATCAGCGACCACGGGAACCCCGGCCGGCGGAACATCGGCACGCCCCACACGGTGTTCATCGCGTTGGCTGCCGCCCCGGCCACGCCACGCGCGCCGAGGAAGGTCAGCACAATGCCGATGACCAGGGCCGGCCCGGTCTCGTGCAGGGAATGCGGGTTCTGCGACAACTGCGGGCCGAGCACCGGGAACTGGGCGAACGCCGACTTGAGTACGTGCTCGCGCAGGGCCGGGTGGCTGCGCAGCACGATGTCGGCCGCGGTGACCAGGACCAGCAGCAGCGGGAAGATCGAGGCGAAGGCGTAGTACGCGATCAGGGCGGCCAGATTGCCGGCCTGGTCATCGCCGAACTTCTTCCAGACGGCGACCGGGTAAGCCATCCACGGATGGTGCTGCTGCGCCTGGTCCACCCGGTTGACCAGCTGCTGCGCTGCGTTCATGGCCGGTGACTACCCATCTGCGGGGTACGTAATTGAGCCGTACCCGGATGGGCTGGGCTCATGCTCAGCACGTGCTGAGCAGGGTCCATGGCAGCAGACCCGGCGAGCGGTCCCGGCCAGCTGGCCCGGCCACCGGGACCAGCCCGGCCGGCAGCGGGCGCCCGAGCACCGAGCCGGGCGGGAAGCTGGCCGTGTTGGAGGCGATGACCCGGCCCGGGCCGGTGGCCAGCACGGCGGCCCGGCCGAGGTGCACCAGCCCGGGCAGGGCCAGCCGCTCCACCTGCCCGGCCAGGATGTCCGCGCCGGCCACGCCGAGGAAGCGCCCGCCGCCGTGGACCGGGACGGCCAGGGTGAACGTGTACTCGCGGGTGCAGATGAAGTCGACGTAAGGGCCGGCCACCGCGGCCCGGCCGGTGCGTTCGGGCTCCCGGTACCACTCGGTCGTGGTGTAGTCGTAGCACTCCGCCGACCCGGGATCGGTGTCCACGTGCAGCTGGCTGATCCGGGACCCGGCGTCGGCCCACCACCACTCGATGGCCCGGGGCGCGTCGGCCGCCACATCCGGGGCCAGCACCACACCTGCCCCCGCGACCAGGCCGGCCTGCTCCCGCAGCAGCCCCGCGACCAGCGGGCGGAGCACCGCGAAGTCCGCCCGGCGAAGCTCCCGCCCGGTGGCCCGGGCCGTCCCGGCGATGGACTCGGCCGCCACGCCGATCTCCTCGGCCCGGCTGAGCACCTGGCCGACCCGCCCGGTGATGCCGTCCAGCAGGGCCGTGCAGCGGCCGGTGAGCTGGCTCATAGCCGGTCCATCTCCAGCCGGAGCCGGATCAGCCGCTCCGTCTCGCCCCGCACGTGCTGCTCGGCCAGCCGCCGGGCCTGGTCCGGGCCGGCCCGGCCGATCGCGTCCACCAGCTCCTCGTGCTCGGCGGTGACCACCGCCACCTGATCCCCGGTCACCGGCAGCCAGATCAGGTCACCCACCTCGGACCAGAGGTCCATTTCCTGCCGGGTCAGCCGGGGGGACTGGGCCGCGGCCGCGATCTCGATGTGGATCCGGGCGTCGGCCCGGCGCCGCTCGGTCCGCGACGTGGCGCCGCGCAGCCGCCCCACGTGCTCGCGCAGCGTGCGCACGTCGCTGTCCAGCGCGCGCTGGCTGGCCAGCTGGGCCGCCGCCCCGGCCACCGCCGCCCGGTGGTCGCCGATGTCCCGCAGGTCGTGCAGGGACAGCAGGCGGAGCTGGGGTTCCAGGCGGGTGGCCTGAGCCTGGTCGGGGACCCGGATGAACGACCCGCCCCGGCGGCCGCGGCGGGTCTCCACCAGGCCCATGTCCCGGAGCATGGCCAGCGCCTCGCGCAGGGTGACCGGGGACACCCCGAACTGGACGGCCAGCTGGCTCTCCGCGGGCAGGCACTCGCCGTCCAGCAGCAGGCCGAGCGTGATGGCCTGGGCCAGCCGCCGGGCCACGGTTTCGGCCCGGCCACCGGCGTCCAGCGGGGCGAACACCGTGCGGGACCGGACGGTGGCCAGAGCGGATTGCGACACACCAGCCTCTGTTCTTTACCGGACCTAAGGCTAACCTTGACAGCTAAAACCTCTATAGCTGTATGTTACGGAAACGATCGCCGCGGGGCAGAGGATGACAGCGGATATGCAGGATGAGGCGGCGGTGCTCGGATCGGCTCCGCCCGGCACGCCCGGGGCCCGGGCAGCGGTCCGGCTGAGCGCGCTGCACAAGTCGTTTGGGCCGGTCACCGCCGTCGCCGGGGTGGACCTGGAGGTCAGCGAGGGCGAGTTCTTCACCATGCTCGGCCCGTCGGGCTCGGGCAAGACCACCCTGCTCCGGCTGATCGCCGGGTTCGACCGGCCTGACTCCGGCCGGGTCGAGCTGGCCGGGAAGGACGTGACCCGGCAGCCGCCGTACGCCCGCGACGTGAACACGGTGTTCCAGGACTATGCGCTGTTCCCGCACATGAGCGTGCTGGACAACGTGGCCTACGGGCTGCGGGTCAAGCGGGTCGCCAAGGCCGAACGGCAGCGCCGGGCCGGGGCCGCGCTGGACATCGTGCGGCTGTCCGGGCTGTCGGGCCGCAAGCCGGTCCAGCTGTCCGGCGGCCAGCGGCAGCGGGTGGCCCTGGCCCGGGCGCTGGTCAACGAGCCGGAGGTGCTGCTGCTCGATGAGCCCCTCGGCGCGCTGGACGCCAAGCTGCGCCAGGACATGCAGCTGGAGCTGAAGCGGATCCAGCGCGAGGTCGGCATCACGTTCGTGTACGTCACGCACGACCAGGAAGAGGCGCTGACCGTGAGCGACCGGCTGGCCGTGTTCAACCAGGGCCGGATCGAGCAGCTCGGCACGCCGGTCGAGGTGTACGAGCGGCCGGCCACCGATTTCGTGGCCGGCTTCATCGGCATCTCCAACCTGCTCGAACGCGGCGGGCGGCACTTCACCATCCGCCCGGAGAAGATCCGGCTGCTGCCCGCGGGCGCCCCGGCGCCGCCGGCTGGCAGCCACGTGGAACAGGGCCGCATCGACGACGTCGTCTACCTCGGCATGATGACCCGCTACGTGGTGGAACTGGCCGGCGGCGGCCGGCTCACCGCGGTCCGGCAGAACCTCGACGGCGCCGCGGCCGACGCGCTCGGCGCCCGGGGCACCGCGGTCAGCGTCGCCTGGCGGGACGACCAGACCTACGAGATCACGGGCCGGGCCGCGCCGGGCCCCGCGGACGGGAAGGAAGGATCATGAGGAGATGGACGCTGGGCGGTGCGCTGCTCGCGGCGCTGTCCGCCGTGGTGCTCGTGGCTGGCTGTGGGTCCTCGGGGGGTACGTCGGGCAGCAGCGGGAGCAGCAGTTCAGGCAGCGGGGCCACGGCGGGCCTGACCCCGCCGCAGGCGGGCACGGCCGTGCCGTCCTCGGTGGGCAAGACCGAGGGCAAGCTGAACCTGATCGCCTGGGAGGGGTACGCCCAGCCGCAGTGGGTCAACCCGTTCGAGAAGGCCACCGGCTGCCAGGTCAGCGTCAAGTACGCGGGCTCGTCCAGCGAGATGGTGTCGCTGATGGCGGGTGGTGGCGGCGGCCAGTACGACCTGGTGTCCGCCTCGGGTGACGCCGACCTGCGGCTGATCTACGGCGGCGACGTGAAGCCGATCAACATCAACCTGATCCCGTCCTGGAAGGACTTCCACCCCTTCCTCCAGGCGCCGCCGTTCAACACCATCGGCGGCAAGCACTATGGCGTGTCCTATGAGTTCGGGCCGAACGTGCTGCTCTACTCCAAGAAGGCCTTCCCGACGGCGCCTGACTCCTGGTCGGTGCTGTACGACAAGAAGTACGCCGGCCAGATCACCGTGCCGAACAACCCGATCCAGATCGCGGACGCCGCGCTCTACCTGTCCAAGACCCAGCCCAGCCTGGGTATCACCGACCCGTACGAGCTGACGCAGAGCCAGTTCAACGCGACGGTGGCCCTGCTCAAGCAGCAGCAGCCGCTGGTCAAGAAGTACTGGGACCTGGCCTCGCAGGAGATCTCGCTGTTCTCCAGCGGCACCACGGTGGTCGGCGCGGCCTGGCCGTACCAGGCCAACACGCTGAACGCGGCCGGGCAGAAGGTCGCGGGCATCATCCCGAGTCAGGGCGCGACCGGCTGGGCCGACACCTGGATGCTGGCCACCCACGCACCGCACCCGAACTGCGCCTACCACTGGATGCAGTGGGTCACCACGCCCAAGGTGCAGGCGCAGGAGGCGGTGTACTTCGGCGAGACCCCGGCCAACAAGCTGGCCTGCCCGATCATGGACAGCATCCAGAAGGGCTCGTGCGAGGCCTACCACGCCAATGCGCCGGAGTCCTACTTCAACACCATCAAGTTCTGGAAGACGCCACTGGCCCAGTGCGGCAACGGCAAGAACGACTGCGTGCCGTTCCAGCAGTGGGTGACGGCCTGGACCCAGATCACCGGATGACCTCGACCGCCCTCCAGGAGAGCCGGGCCGTACCTGCCCCCGGGTCGGCCCGGCTCTCCGCCGCGCTGTGGCGCCGGGCCTGGCTGCGCGCCACGCTGACGCTGAGCCCGCCGCTGGCCTGGTTCCTGGTCATCTACCTGGCCTCGCTCGTGGTCATGCTGATCACGGCGTTCTGGAGCGTCAACCCGTTCACCAACAACCTCGAGCACACCTGGACGCTGGCCAACTTCCAGCAGATCTTCACCAGCACCTACCTGACCATCATCGGCCGCACGGTCGGGATGGCCGCGGTGGTCACGGTGACCGACGCGGTGCTGGCCTTCCCGTTCGCCTACTACATGGCCCGGGAGGCCACCCCGCGCGGCCGCCAGCTGCTGTTCACCGCCGTGCTGCTGCCGCTGTGGGCCAGCTACCTGGCCCGGGTCTACGCCTGGATCGTGATCCTGCAGAAGGGCGGCACGCTGAGCTGGTTCTTCACCAAGATCGGCGTCGGGACAGTGAACATCGGCTACACCAACACCGCGATGTGGCTGGTGTTCTCGTACATCTGGCTGCCGTTCATGATCATCCCGGTGTACGCGGCGCTGGAGCGGATCCCGGACTCGCTGCTGGAGGCGTCCGGTGACCTGGGGGCGCGGAACTGGCGGACGCTGCGCAGCGTGCTGCTCCCGCTGGCGCTGCCCGGCGTGGTGGCCGGCTCCATCTTCACGTTCTCGCTGACCCTGGGCGATTTCATCACGCCGCTGCTGATTGGCGGGGCGAACTCCAACTTCATCGGCAATGTCATCTACTCGAACCTGGGCACGGCCAACAACCTGCCGTTCGCCGCGGCGCTGGCCCTGGTGCCCATCGTGATCATGATCTGCTACCTGGTCGGCGCGCGGTTCCTCGGCGCGTTCGAGTCGATGTGATGGAGGGGCGGCTGGCCCGTATCGGGCTGCGGATCTGGGTGGCCGGGGTGCTGCTGTTCCTGTTCGTGCCGATCGGCATCATCATCGTCTACGCGTTCAACTCGTCGAACATCCAGACCTGGCCCATCCACGGGTTCAGCACCAAGTGGTTCTCGGTGGCCTGGCAGGACCCGCAGGTGCGGGCGGCGCTGCTGCTGTCGGTGAAGGCCGCGGTGGCGGCCACCGTGATCGCGCTGCTGCTCGGCTCGGCGGCCGCGTTCGGCGTGCACCGGTTCCGGTTCTTCGGCCGGGAAGCGGTGTCGCTGCTGCTGGTGCTGCCGCTCGCGCTGCCCGGGATCATCACCGGTATCGCACTCAACTCCGCGTTCAGCTTCGCCGGCGTCGGGCTGTCGCTGCTGACCATCATCATCGGGCACGCCACGTTCTGCATCGTGGTGGTCTTCAACAACGTCATCGCCCGGTTGCGCCGGATGTCGGGCTCGATGTACGAGGCGTCCGCCGACCTGGGCGCGCACGGGCTGTTCGCGTTCCGGACGGTGACGCTGCCGATGCTGTCCACCGCGCTGCTCGGTGGCGCGCTGCTGGCTTTCGCGCTGTCGTTCGACGAGGTGATCGTGACCACGTTCACCGCGGGCGCGCAGAACACGCTGCCGCTGTGGATCTTCGGCGCGATCCGGCTCGGCCAGCAACTGCCCGAGGTGAACGTGGTGGTCGTCGCGGTGCTGCTGCTCACCGTGATCCCGGTGGTCATCGCGGCCCGGCTCACCGGCGGCGGCGGGGTCACCCGGGGCTCGGCGGCGGCCGCCATCCCAGGGGAGTGACGGCGCACAGCTGGCTGACGGCAGGAAGCTGGCCACCAGGTACCTGACGCCGAACGGGTCGTCCGCGTAGCGCACCCGCGCCGACGGGGCCGTGTCGGCCAGCGCGCCGGCCAGCACCTGCCAGGCGGGGCGTCCGGTCGCCATCAGGTCGCGGGCCAGTACCGGGTCCACGGCCAGCAGCGCGTCCAGGTCGGCCTCCCGGACCGCGCGCTCTACCTCGGCGTCGAATCCGGCCGCCCGCTCGTCGAACGCGCCCGGCGCCTTCGGCCCGCGCCGGGCGCTGCCGTCGCCCAGTGCCAGCAGCGCGGCCCGCGGGCCGGCCGCAGCCAGTTCCGCGCCCAGCTTCCGGCAGCCGGCCGGCGTCTCGTCCTCGCTGACCGTCCAGATCACCCGGGGTCCCCGGTAGGCCTCCTGGTCCAGCAGGTAGGCCCCCATCCCGGCGGCCGGTGGCAGCGCCGGCCTGCCATCCCGGACGCCCGCGCCTGGTGGCGGGCGGCCGCCGAACGCGGCCACGTCCAGCCGGCCGTCAGACGGCCAGGTCGTGGTGGCCGGTCCCGGGGCCACTACGGTCACCAGGTCGGGGCGGCCGCGAAGCAAATCGGCGACCGCGGTGGCGCAGGCGTCGCGAAGTTCCGGCAGTACCGGGTCGGCGCCAGTCAGCTCGCGGACCAGCAGCGGCGGCCACGGGCACAGCGTAGCGGCGATGATCATGGCGCGGCGGCGGTGATCACTCAGGCCAGCCCGCGGACGGTGCGGGCCGGCGGCTGCCCGCCCTGGATGGCGGACACCATGCGGAGCACGTCGCGGGTCTCGCGGACCTGGTGCACCCGGAACACCCGGGCCCCCAGCCAGGCGCAGATGGCCGTGGTGGCCAGTGTCCCGGCCAGCCGCCCGGCGGGCGGCTGGCCCAGCGTCTCGCCGATGAAGTCCTTGTTGGACAGCGACACCAGCACCGGCCAGCCGGTCCCGGTCATCTCGCCGAGCCGCCGGGTCACTTCCAGCGACTGCCAGGTGTTCTTGCCGAAGTCGTGCGCCGCGTCGATCAGGATCCGGGCCGGGTCGACCCCGGCCGCCACGGCCCGGGCCGCCTGGCTCAGCGTCCGGTCCAGGACGTCGGCCATCACGTCGTCGTAGGCCACCCGGAACGGCCGGGTCCGTGGCGCCTGCCGCCCGGCGTGCGCGCAGACCAGGCCGGCCCCGAACTCGGCGGCGACCCCGGGCAGTTCCGGATCCTGGCCGCCCCAGGTGTCGTTCAGCACGTCCGCACCGGCCTGGCAGGCGGCCCGGGCCACCTGGTGCCGCCAGGTGTCCACGCTGAGGACCAGATCCGGGTAGGCGGCCCGGACCGCGGCCACGAACGGCACCGTCCGGCGGATCTCCTCGGCCACGTCGACCGGGGCGCCCGGCGCGGCGGCCACGCCGCCGATGTCCAGGATGTCCGCCCCGTCCGCGACCACCTGGTGCACCCGGTCCATCGCGGCGGCCTGCTCCCACGTCGCCCCCTGGTCGTAGAACGAGTCCGGGGTCCGGTTCACGATGGCCATGACCAGCCGTTGCGGCGGCGGGTAGGACCGCGCACCCAGCTGCAGCAGGGCCGGGGGAGTGGCGTTAGGCATGCTAGATCGCCGGCCGGGCCGGGCCGGCCGCGGCGCCCCGGACGGTCACCAGCGGCGGCCGCTCGCGGGTCGGGATAGGGCGGAACCGGGGCTGGGCCACGCCGCCGCACCGGACGAACTGGCGGAGCACCGCGTCCGGCGGGGGCGCGGCCGGGTGCGCCCGCCGGGCCTCGGCCACCACCATCAGTTCGGCGGCCATCACGGCCAGGTCGTGGTCGGCCTGGTGCTTGTGCGCCCGGGAGCCCAGATCTACCTGGGCCAGCGCGTCCAGGCCGTGCCGGGCCGCGGTGTCCAGCAACGTGGACAGCTCGACGCCGTAGCCGACCGGGATGCTCAGCGACTCCATCAGGCTGCGCCGGGCGGCCCACTCCCCGGCCAGCGGCTGGACCACGCCGGCCAGTTCCGGCCACCACAGGCTGAGCAGCGGGCGGGCCACCAGCTCGGTGACCCGGCCGCCCTCGGTCGACGTGGCGCCGTCCCGCTCGGTGCGCACCCGCTCGTAGAATCCTTTGACGAGGCGGACCTGCGGATCGGCCAGCAGCGGGCCGAGCAGGCCGGTGACGAAGTGCGGGCCCCACCGGGTCAGGTCCGCGTCCACGAAGACGAGCAGGTCGCCGTCGGTGACCAGCAGCGACTTCCACAGCGCCTCACCCTTGCCGGGGAACGTGCCCAGCTCCGGGCCGACGTCCCTGGCCCGGTGCACGGTGGCCCCGGCCCGCCGGGCCACACGGCCGGTGGCGTCGGCCGAGTCGGAGTCCATCACCACGATCTCGTCCACCAGCGGCACGTCGGTGACCAGGGCCTGGCGCAGCGTGCTCACCACCCGGCCCACGGTGCGCTGCTCGTCCCGGGCCGGGATGACCACGCTGACCCGGGTACCGGCCTGCTCTTTCGCGGCTAGCAGCCGGTCGGCCGGCCAGTCCGTCCAGTGCGATGTGCGCACGACCGGCATGCTACCCGGTGCACGGCCGGCTATCCGTCGGCGCGGGATCGCCAGCTCAGCCGCCAGATGTGGCAGCATGCGTGTCCGGCCCAGGAAAGTCCTTGCCGTCGCCTATCTGTTACCGGTCCGTGGCCAACTGTTGCCGGCCCGTGGCCAACCTGCGCCGATGATTAGACGTCCTGAGAAGTGGTCAAGATCTGCCATACGGGAAGAGTGCGTAGAAGGAGCCGTAATGAGGCGAACGATGCGGGGCTGGCTGACGGCTCTGGGTGCGGTAACCGTCCTGGGCGGTGGCCTGCTCAGCCAGGCCACCGCAGCCGGCGCGGCCGTGGCCAGCCCGGCCGCGCAGACAGCCCTGGCGGCCAGCACGACCTACGTGCCGCCCCGGGGCCCGCTGGGCCCGGGCAGTACCGGCCCGGCCGTGCGGCGGCTCCAGGAGCGGCTGAACTACCTGCACTACTACTCGGGGCGCCCGGACGGCCAGTACGGCCTGAACACCGAGGAGGCGGTCTGGGCGTTCAAGGAGGCCCAGGGCATCCAGACGGCGGTCAACCCGGACAATGTGACCCGGGCCATGAAGCGGGCGCTGGTGCACCCGCGGCAGCCGATGGTGCTGGTGCCCAACGGCGGCAGCTGGCGGATCGAGATCCACCTGACCCTCGGCTACCTGGTGCTGTACAAGCACAACGTGCCCGAGCTGATCAGCCACATCTCGCCCGGCGGTGGCTACTACTACCCGTGCCCGGGCGGTGGCGGCACCTGCGGCCCGGCCATCACGCCGGACGGCAACTACCGGGCCCGCTGGTTCGGTGCGGGCTGGGTGCACGTGCCGCTGGGGGAGATGTACAACCCGGTGTTCTTCATCGGCGGCGCGTACGCGATCCACGGGGACATCCCGGTCCCGCTGCAGGCGGTCTCGCACGGCTGCGTGCGGATCCCGATGTTCATCGCCAACTTCTTCCACAAGCTGGTGCACGTCAACGAGCGGAACGGCACGCCGATCTACATCCGCGGGCACGTTCCCGGTAGCTGAGCCGGGCCGGCCAGGCCAACCCTGGGGCCTGACGCCCCGCGTTTCCCCAGGGATGGCAAATGCCGCGGCAAAGGCTGGCAAGGCCGTTCAGCTGGGTATGGCATCCTGTCGCCGTGGCTACGCGCGAGATCCGGCAACGCGGGCTGAGCGTGCCGGCACAGTACAGGTTCAGCAAGGTCCCACGGATCACGATCTTCTTCTGGATCATCAAGATCCTCACCACCGCCATGGGCGAGGCGTTCGCCGACTTCATGGCGCTGAACTACAGCCCGGTGCTGGCCGGGGTGGTCGGCACCGGGCTGTTCGTCGTCGCCCTGGTGCTCCAGTTCCGGGCTAAGCGGTACAACGCCTGGACGTACTGGTTCGCGGTGTCCATGGTGGCCGTGTTCGGCACGCTGGCCGCCGACGGGATGCACATCAAGCTCGGCATCTCGTACGCCGTGTCGAGCGCGTTCTTCGCCGTCTGCCTGGTCGTGGTGTTCGCGGCCTGGTACCTGACCGAGCGGACGCTATCCATCCACAGCATCTGCACCCGGCGCCGGGAACTCTTCTACTGGGCCACGGTGGTGGCCACGTTCGCGCTGGGCACCGCGGTCGGCGACCTGACCGCGACCACGCTGGGGCTGGGTTACCTGGCCTCCGGGATCGTGTTCAGCGTGGCCATCCTCATCCCGGGGCTGGCGTACTGGAAGTTCCGGCTCAACGCGGTGGTCGCGTTCTGGACCGCCTACGTGCTGACCAGGCCGCTCGGTGCCTCGTACGCGGACTGGATGGGGGTGGCGCACCGCTACGGCGGCCTGGCGCTGGGCCGCGGGCACGTCGCCCTGTACCTCACCATCGTGATCGTCGCTCTGGTCGGCTACCTGGCCGTGACCCGGATCGACGTGGACAGCACGGAGTTCGCGGCGGCGGAACCCGCGCGGGCCCAGGCCCGGCACCGGCGCTAGGCACCGGCCCGAGGCTGGCCCGGGACGGGCAGGCCAGGCGGGGTTAGGATCACTGTTGGCAGCCCCAGTCCCCGGCTGCCCGCGTTCCGAGCCGGCTGGAGGTCGCGATGACCAGCGACGGCCTCGCCAGGGCCCTGCTCGACGCGCTGCCCGACTCGACTGCGGTCCTGGATCACTCGGGGGACATCCTGGCCGTGAATCAGGCCTGGCAGATGTTCGCCCTGGACAACGGGGGCCGGGCGGCGGCCACCGGGCTGGGGGTCAACTACCTCGACGTGTGCGACCGGAGCGCCGCGGACGGCTGCGCCGCGGCCGCGGCCGCGGCCACCGGCCTGCGGGCCGTGCTGGACGGCGCCGCGGTGTACCGCGAACTCGAGTACGCCTGCCCGTCACCGGCCGTGAACCGCTGGTTCCTGCTCCGCATCACCCCGCTGCCCGGGGACAAGACCGGCGCGGTGACGTCCCACTTCAACATCACCCGCCGCAAGCTGGCCGAGCAGGAACTCGGCCACCAGGCCGCGCATGACCCGCTCACCGGCCTGGCCAACCGCGGCCTGCTGTGCACCCAGCTGAACGCCGCCCTGGCCAGCCGGCGGAACCCGGCCGGCCGGCTCCGGGTGGGCCTGCTGTACCTGGAGGTCAACGGGCTCACCGCCATCAACGACAGCTATGGCCACAGCGCCGGTGACGAGGTCCTGCTCACCATCGGGCACCGGCTGCGCACGCAGGTCCGGGCGAACGACACGGTGGGCCGGCTGAGCGGCGGCGAGTTCGCGGTCGTCACCCCCCGGATCAGCCGCGACGCGCTGGACCGGCTGCGGCAGCGGATAGCGGACGCGCTCGGGCAGCCGTACCTGATCCACGGCCATCTGGTCCCGGTCCCGGTGCGCCTCGGGGGGCACCTGGCCGCGCTGGGCGACCCCGCCGACAGCGCGCTCCAGGTAGCGTGCAGACGTGCCCACATCCTGGCTGAGCCCGGCTGACTGGTACGCCAGCCTGCCCACGGTGTACGTGTCGGCGAGCATGCTGATCACCGATGCCGCGGGCCGGGTGCTCATCGTGAAGCCGAACTACCGGCCGCTGTGGAGTATCCCCGGTGGCATCGTCGAAGACGGCGAGCCGCCGCACCACGGCGTCAGCCGGGAGATCGCCGAGGAGCTCGGCCTGGACCTGGCCGCCGGTGACCTCCTGGTCGTGGACTGGGTGCCCGCGGCGGGGGAGCGGCCGCGGGCCATCATCAACTACTTGTTCGACGGCGGCACTCTGGACGGCCAGGTCAGCATCCGGCTGCAGGAGGAGGAACTGGACGCGGCCGAGTTCGTCCCCTGGGCCGAGGCGGAGGCCAGGATGCCGGCCACCATGGCGGCCCGGGTGCCCGCCGCCCGGCAGGCCCGGCAGGACGCGCGCACCGTCTACCTCCCGGCCCGCCGCACCATCCCGCCGGGCGGCTGAGGCCCAGCGGCTAGAGCCAGGCGGCGGCGATCAGGCCGCCGCCCAGCTCGCGGGGCGTGGCCCCATGCTCGGACACGTACAGGTCAGTGCCCGCCACGTAGAGCAGCCAGTTCCCGGACCGGTTCACGGCCAGGCTGGTGTGCTCCAGGCCGGGGTAGCCGACGGCCACCTGATGCCGGAGCTGGCCGGCCGTGGTCACCTCCCACATCAGCTTCGACGCGCTGCGGACCGGGGTCCCGGCACAGCAGGCCCGGCTGACGAACAGGTTGCCGTCCGGCATGAACACGCCCTCACGCCAGTAGCTCCGCCGGGCGGCCGGGCCGGTCACCGGCACGAAGCTGTCGCCCGGGCCGTCCAGGTAGTACTGAGCCGTGGCGGTGTCCAGCAGCACAATCTGCCAGCCCTCGTTGTCCTGGATGGCGGAGATGGACACGGCCAGCCGGGTTCCGGCCGGCGACCAGGACAGGTGGGAGATGGGGGCAGGCAGCGAGGCCGACTGGCCGGCCGGCAGCATCGGGTAGACGTGCTCGACCCCGGTGCTCAGTGTGCGGGTCACGAGGCTGAACTGCGCGGACACGCCGGTCCCGGCGGACATGCAGTGCGGGGTCAGCGCCGGCTGGCGGGCGAAGGCCAGGGTCGCGCCGTCCGGGCTCACGGCCGGCAGGCTGCCGGTGGAGATCAGGATCGGCTTGCCGCCGGCCACCGGCACCGAGTAGACGTCGTCCACGCACCCGTGCCGCCTGCTGAAGTAGATGAGCTGGCCCCCGGAAGAGACCGAGATCTCGTCACCGATGACGCCGCCCCGGACCAGGGTCCGGACCGGAGCCCCGGTGACCGGGCTGAGCACGACCAGTGCGCCCCGGGTGGTCACCCCGGCCAGGGCGGGCGGCCGGGCGGTGGTCTGGCTGGCCGGGTGCGCCCGGGGCGGCCGGACGCCGGCCGGGTGGCTGGCGCGGAGGTCTGGCCGGCGCTGGTGGGGCCGCCACCGCCGCAGGCCGCCACCGTGGCCAGCGCGGCCAGGGCGGCCGCTGCGGCCAGGGCCCGGAGCAGAGCTGGGCGCATCGCAGAGCCTCCGTGGGGAAAGAACGGCCAGCGGATGGCCGTTCCGGGGCCGACGCTGATGGTGGCAGCGCAATCGGCCGGGGGCAAGCGACCGCAACGAAATCGTTGCAACAACCATCATTTACTACTAAATAACGCAGGTCGGTCAGCGGGTAGGGTAGGTGATCAACGGTGCCCTACCGGGGGAGCCGCCGCGCAGCGGCCCACTGGCAGCGCCACACAGGGGGCGTAGTGGGATCGATGACGGGTACGCGCGACGGCGGTGGCCATCTGCTGGCCCCGCTGCGATCGCTGCTGGACAGTGCGCCAGCCGCGGTTGCCTACCTGTCCGCTCGCGGCCTGCGCTACGAGTACGCCAACGAGGAGTACCACCGGCTGTTCGGCGGGCGTGAGCTGCTCGGCCGGCCGGTCCGTGCGGCCCTGCCCGAGCTGGACGGGCAGGGCTCCTTCGAGCTGCTCGACGAGGTACTGGAGACCGGGCAGCCACGGCGGCGGCACGAGGTCGAGCTGCGGATCCGCCGGGACGGGCAGCTGGAACAGACGTTCGTCAACTACGCCCTGCACCCGGTGCGGGACGGCCACGGCACGGTCGATGGCCTGCTGGTCTACGTGACCGATGTCACCGCCGACGTCCGGGGCCGGCAGGCCAGTGCGGCGCTGGACGCGCAGCTGGCCGCCAGCCAGGAGCGGTTCCGCACCCTGTTCGAGACCCTGCCGCAGGGGATCATCCACTACGCCGCTGACGGGCTGGTCATCGACATGAACCAGGCCGCACGGGACATCCTCGGGCTGGGCAGCGGTACCGAGCTTTCCGGGGTTCTGCCGCCCGCCTGGGCGGCGCTGCACGAGGACGGTACGCCGTATGGGGCCGAGGAGTTCCCGGTCTCGGTGGCGCTGCGGACCGGCACGGTAGCCGGCGAAGAGGTGCTGGCGGTACCGCGCGGGCCGGGCGGGGAGCTGTGCTGGCTCGGCGTCACCGCGGTTCCCGAGGCGCTGGACGAGACGGGCCGGCCGCAGCGGGCCTACGCGATCTTCCGGGACCTGACCAAGCAGCGCCGGGTGGAGGCCACGCTGCGGGAGGGTACCCAGCTCATGGGGCGGCTGCGCGAGGCCAACGTGCTCGGCGTGGTGCTGGTCGGCCAGGACCGGGTGCACGACGCCAACCAGGCGTTCCTGGACATCATCGGCTACCAGCGGGAGGACGTGGCGGCCGGGCGGATCTCCTACCAGAACGTGACCCCCGCCGACTGGGCGGCCAGGGACACCGCGGCGCAGCAGCAGCTCGGCCGCACCGGCGCGATCCGGCCCTACGAGAAGGAGTACCTGCACCGCGACGGGCACCGGGTACCGGTGCTGGTCGGCGGTGCCCTGGTGTCCCGCCAGCCACTCCGCTGGGTCACTTACGTGGTCGACCTGACCGCACGGCAGCGGGCTGAGCAGGAACGGGCCGCGCTGGAGGCCCGGGAACGGGCCGCCCGGGCCGAGGCGGAGCGGGCCCGGGAACAGCTCAGTTTCCTGCTCCGGGCGGGCGACCTGGTGGCTGCGGCCCGGGATCGGAACGAGCTGCTGTACCACGTGTCCTGCCAGATGGTGCGCAGCCTGGCCGACTACTGCCTGGTGTTCCTGCCCGCCCGGGACGGTGTGCTGCAGGCCAGCTCGATCGCGCACCGCGGCCCCGGCGGGAAGATCGAATTCGTCGATCTGCTCGACGACCCGGTGCCAAGTTTCGGCCAGCTCACGGTCCAGGCCACCTACGAGGCGGGGACCAGCAGGCTGCTGCGTGACGTGGCGGCGCAACTGGCCCGCCGGGGGGAGCCGAACCCGCGGGTCCGCGACATCTGGGACCGGATCCAGCCGGAGAACGCGCTGGTCACGCCGCTGATGGCGGGTCAGCGGGCGATGGGCGTGCTGACCCTCGGCCGCAGCGCCAGCCGGCCCTCGTTCACCGACGCAGACATCGCGGTGGTGGAGGAACTGGGCCGCCGGATGGCGATCGGGCTGGCCAACGCGGACACGTTCGCCCGTGATCACACGGTGGCCGAGACGCTGCAGCACTCGGTGCTGCCCGACACGCTGCCGGACATCGCGGGCCTGGACCTCGCCGTGCGGTACATCCCCGGCGCCGACGGGGTCGAGGTCGGCGGCGACTGGTACGACGCGTTCCCGCTCGATGGCGATCTGGTCGGGCTGGCCGTGGGCGACGTGGTGGGGCACAGCATCACCTCGGCGTCGATCATGGCCCAGGTGCGCAACCTGCTCCGCGCCTACGCGGTGGACACGATCCAGCCGGCCGACGTGCTGCACCGTACCGGCACGGCGATGGCCAAGCTGCTGCCCGACGCGATGGCCACCGTGGTCTACGCGGTGCTCGACCCGGCCACCGGCGATCTCAGCTACGCGAACGCCGGGCACCCGCCCCCGGTCTGCACCGCCCCGTCCGGCCAGGTCGAGTACCTGGAGCAGGCCAGCGGCGCGATGCTCGGCGCCCCGGGTGACGGCCGGTTCAGCACCGGCCGCCAGCGGCTGGTACCAGGCAGCGGGCTGCTGCTCTACACCGACGGGCTCATCGAGGACCGGCGGCGGGATATCACCGAGGGTTTCACCGCGCTGGCCGGCGCGATGGATGAGGCCGCGTCGCGCAGCGCCGAGCAGACCTGCACCGTGGTCCAGGCCAAGCTGCTCAGCTCGGCCACCCGGGCTGACGATGTCTGCCTGCTGGCTGCGCGGCTGGTCAGCTAAGGCCCCGGGCACAGGGAAGGCGCGATGTATCAGCCGTACCCGACTCCGGGACCGGAGCCAGCAGCCGAGCCGGTCCAGCCGCCGCGCTCGGTGCGCACCGCGGCCCGGCTGATGTACCTGGCCGCGGGTGCCGAGGTGGTCGCGCTGATCGTCGCGCTGCTGACCCGGGGCAGCCTCAGGGCCGCGATTCTCAGCAGGCACCCGCACTACACCGCAGCCCAGCTGCACACGGCCGAGACCGCGCGGACCGTGACCCTGATCGTGGGCGCGCTGATCGCGGTTGGCCTGTGGCTCTGGATGGCCCGGGCCAACGGCCGGGGACGCGGCTGGGCCAGGGTGGTCGCGGCGGTCCTGTTCGGCATCAACACCCTGGACCTGATCGTCTCGTTCGCGGCCGTGCGGGATGTGGCCGACCTGATCGGGGGCGTGGTCATCTGGCTGATCGGGCTGGCCGCGATCGTGCTGCTGTTCAGCCGGGAGTCCGCACCGTTCTACGCCCGGCCGGCCGCGGCCTAGCGGCCTGGCCTGGCCTGGCGCGGTCAGGCCTGGCCCGGGGCGGTCAGGCCCGGGGCGGGGCAGCGGGGGCGCTTTCCGCCTCGCCCTCCTGCTGCGCCTCGGGGGCCAGCCCGGCATCCACCTCGCGGTACAGCGACCGGTGCAGTCCGGCCGCGAGGACGCCGCCGACCAGGGGGGCCACGATGAACAGCCACACCTGGCTGAGCGCTGTGCCGCCCACCACCAGGGCCGGGCCGAGGCTGCGCGCCGGGTTGACCGACGTGCCGGTGATCGGGATGCCGACCAGGTGCACGACGGCCAGCCCCAGCCCGATGGCGATGGCCGCGGTGGCCGGGTTGGCCGTGGCGGAGGTCACCCGCAGCACCACGAAGACGAAGATGGCCGTGAGCACCATCTCGAAAATGAACGCCCCGCCCGCGCCGATGTGGATCAGCGACTTGCTGCCGTAGCCATCCGTGCCCAGGCCGGTCACGGTCCGGTGGTACAGCGGTGAGGTGCTGAACGTTCCCCACAGCGCCAGGGCGCCAACGATGCCGCCGGCGAACTGGGCGATCCAGTAGCCCACCGCCTCGGTCAGCGAGATCCGCCCGCAGAGCAGGGCGCCGAGTGTGACGGCCGGGTTGACGTGGCAGCCGGAGATCGGCCCGATCAGGTACACCAGGGCGAGCAGGGTCAGCCCGAACGCCAGCGCCGTGGCCACCACTCCTGCGGCCACGCTGGCTCCGGCGAACTTGAAGCCGAACATCAGGGTGGCCACGCCGACGGCGAAGAACACCAGGATCGCCGTGCCGAGGAATTCAACCGCGAACTTCCGGATCATTAACTGTTCCCCCGAGGTATTTGTGCCGTGTGAACCCCAATCGCTTACTGCAACCCCAGATATTACAGTACGTGCTATTTAGGCCCGTTGGCTGTCCGCAGATTGCCGCATCCGGCCTGCCCGGTGTTCCATGGGAGAGCGGGCGGTGCCCCGGTGGACGGTGCGGCAGGGCGTGCCCGGCGCCCGCGGGAAGGGGGCCGCGATGCGTGTCGTGCTGCGGGTCCTGCTCGCCGAGTTCGCGGTGACCTGGGTCATCCTGCTGGCCGGCTGGATGCGGGTGGCCGCGCAGATCCGGCCGTTCGCCCTGGCCACGCTGCGGGCCCGTCTCGGGCGCCGGTGGTGGCGGACGGGGCTGGGCCTGCTGATCGGCCTGCCGGTCGTGGCCGGCTGGCCGGCCATGTTCCGGCTGTCGCCGGCCTGGGCGCAGGAAATCCACGGGAACTGGCTGAACCTGGCTATTCCCTGGTGGCTGCTGGTCGGCGTGGGTGGCGCGGTGTTTCTCCTGACAGAGCTCAGCGCGGCCAGGCAGGATCGCTGGCAGGCCAGCTCGGCCCAGGATTGATGCCCGCCAGCGCCGGGCCGTCCCGGCGTTACGCCGGCCCCGGCGCTGGCGCGCTCTGCAGCGGGAAATGGCAGGCGGCGACGTGACCGGGCCCGAATGAGCGCAGCTGGGGTTCTTCCTCGGTGCACCGGTCCTGCACGTACGGGCAGCGGGTGCGGAACCGGCAGCCGGACGGCGGGTAGATCGGGCTGGGCAGCTCGCCCTTGATCCCGGCCCCATTCTTGGCCGCCTTCGCCGCACCGGGATCCGGAACCGGGATGGTCGCGATCAGCCCGGCCGTGTACGGGTGCGCCGCGCGCTGGTAGATGTCGTCCGCGGGGCCCATTTCGACCATCTTGCCCAGGTACATGACGCCGATCCGGTCGGCCATGTACTTGACGACCGCGAGGTCGTGGGAGATGACGATATAGGTCAGGCCGTGGTCAGCCTGCAGCCGTTTCATCAGGTTGAGCACCTGGGCCCGGATGGACACGTCGAGCGCGCTGACCGGCTCATCAGCCACGATGACCCTCGGGCTCAGCGTGAGCGCCCGGGCCAGGCCGATCCGCTGGCGCTGCCCGCCGGAGAACTCGTGTGGGTAGCGCTCGACAGCGTTGCGCGGCAGCCCGACCTCGTCGAGCAGTTCGAAGACGCGCTGTTCCTGCTCCCGGCGGCTGCCGACCCGCTGGATGGTGAGCGGCTCGCGGATGATCGAGCCCACCCGCATCCTCGGATCGAGCGACGAGTAGGGATCCTGGAACATCAGCTGCAGGTCGCGCCGCTGCCTGCGCAGCTCACCACCGCTGAGGGCGGAGATGTCCTGGCCGCCCAGCAGCACGGCGCCCGAGTCCGGGCGCTCCAGAGCCACCACCACCCGCCCGATGGTGGTCTTGCCGCAGCCCGACTCGCCGACCAGCCCGAACGTTTCCCCGGCCGGCACGGTGAACGAGACGTTGGACACCGCGTGCACGCTGGCCACCCGGCGCTGCAGGATCGCGCCCGCCGTGACCGGGAACTCCTTGACCAGATCCTGCACCTCCAGCAAGGGCGTTCCCGGCGCGGGTGCCCCCGGCGCGGAGGCATCCGGCGCGGCCGCACCGCGCGGCCCGGCGGCCACGCCGGCCGGGCCGTCGACCGGATGCCAGCACGCGAACTGATGCTCCAGGGTCTCGCCGGGCAGCGGGGTCCCGCCGGACAGCGGAGGCTCGTCGGCGCGGCACTTGTCGGTGGCCCAGCCGCACCTCGGCGCGAACCGGCAGCCAGCCGGCGGGTGGGCCAGATCCGGCGGCAGCCCGCCGATGCTGAGCAGCCGCTGCCTGCCGCTGGAGTTCAGCCGCGGGATGGACGCCAGCAGGGCCCGCGTGTACGGGTGATGCATGTGCCGGAACAGCTCCCCGGTCCCGGCCGTCTCCACCATCCGGCCCGCGTACATCACCTGGACCCGGTCCGCGTGCCCGGCGATCACGCCCATGTCGTGCGTGATCAGCAGCATGGCCATGCCGAGCCGGTCCTTGAGGTCATGCAGCAGGGCGAGGATCTGCGCCTGAATGGTGACGTCCAGCGCGGTCGTCGGCTCATCGGCGATCAGCAGTTTCGGCTCACAGCTCAGCGCCATCGCGATCATCACCCGCTGGCGCAGCCCGCCGGACAGCTGATGCGGGTAGTCGCCGAGCCGCTCGGCGGGCCGGGGCAGGCCGACCAGCCCGAGCACCTCGGTGGCCCGGGCCCGGGCCGCCGCCTTGCTGGCGCCCTGGTGCAGCCGGACCGGCTCGGCGACCTGGTAGCCGATGGTCTTGGTCGGATCTAGCGAGGTAAGCGGGTCCTGGAAGACCATGGCTACGTCGTTGCCGCGGATCGTGCGCAGCTCGGCGTCGCTCAGGCCGACTATTTCCCGGCCGTCCAGCTTGATCGAGCCGCCCACGATCGCTCCGCCTGGAGGCAGCAGCCCCATGATGGACAGGCCGGTCATCGATTTCCCGCAGCCCGACTCGCCGACCAGCCCGAGCGCCTCGCCCGCCTCGATGGACAGATCGACGTTGCCGACCGCCTGCACGACCGACTTGGTCAGCTGAATGTGCGTCGACAGGTCACTGATCTGCAGGACTGGGGGCATCCGGGCTACTCCTGGGTCGGCAGCTGGTATCGGGCGGGCCGCGGCGCGATCGTGCTCACCGGCGCCGCAGCCTGACGTCCAGCGCGTCGCGTAGCGCGTCGCCCAGCAGGTTGCAGGCCATCACGACCACGATGATGCAGATCCCGACCGGGTAGACCTGCCACCAGTAGCCGTCCTGCAGGTAGGTGACGCCGTTGTTGAGCATGTCGCCCCAGTCGAAGTTGGGGTACTGCAGGCCGAACCCGAGGAAGCCGAGCGTGGCGACGGCCAGGATCGCGTCGGCCACGCTGAACGTGGCGGTGACAATGATCACCCCGAGCGAGTTGGGCAGCAGGTGCCGGTTGATCAGCCGGAGCCGGCCGGATCCCGCGGCGCGCGCCGCGGACACGAAGTCCCGGACCCGCAGCGTGAGCACCTCGCCCCGGACCAGCCGGGCCGGGACCTGCCAGGTGAAGATCCCGATGATGATGGACAGCCCGAGCACGGATGCGCCATAGCGGACCGCGACGATCAGCACCACGAACAGGAACGGTATCGAGAGCAGGACGTCCACGATGCGCATCAGGAACCCGTCGAGCAGGCCGCCGGCCAGGCCGGACACCGCCCCCCAGATCGCGCCCCAGACCATCCCGATGAGCGCGGAGAAGAAGCCGATCTCCAGCGCGGCGCGGCCGCCGACCATCAGCTCCTCGAGCACGTCGAAGCCCTGGTTGTCGGTGCCCAGCGGGTGCCCGATCGACGGCGGCACGTTGGTGGCGGTGAGGTCGGAGGTCAGCCCGCCGTGATAGACCAGCGGCCCGAGGTAGCAGAAGAGCACGAAGAAGATCAGCGCGGCGACGCCGAGGACGGCCAGTTTGTTCTGCGCGAACTCGCGAACCGCCAGCCGCCAGCCGCTCTGCACCGGGCCGACCGCGCCGCCTTCGGGTATGTGTTCCAGGCCCGGCGGCGGAAGCTCGGGGGCGATGTTGCTCATTCAGATCTCCTCCCCGCCGTCAGACGAGCCGGATCCGCGGGTCGGCGACCGTCAGGGAGACGTCGGCGACGAAGTTCCCCGCGATGGTCAGGGCGGCGCCCACCAGCGTGTAGGCGAGCAGGATGGGGTAGTCGGCGGTGCCGAGGGCGTCGTAGAACAGCAGCCCGAGGCCGGGGAAGTTGAAGACCGCCTCACAGACCAGGTTGCCCGCCAGCAGCGCCGGGATGGACAGCCCGATCAGGGTGATCATCGGCAGGAAGGCGTTGCGCAGCAGGTGCCGCCACAGCACCAGCCGCTCCGGCAGGCCCTTGGCCCGGGCCGCCTTGATGTAGTCCTGGGCCAGCGTGTCGATCGCCGCGGACCGCATGTACCTGGAGTACCCGGCCAGGTCCAGCAGGGTCAGGCAGACGATCGGCAGCGTCATCGCCCGCCAGTCAGTGATGATCGACCACATCGAGGTGGTCTGCGGGCCCTCGTAGCTGAATATCGGGATGGTGATCGCGAACACCTGGATCGCGATCAGGTAGAAGAAGAAGTCGGGCATCGCATAGGTCACGAAGGCACTGGTGGTGACCACGGCGTCGCCAACGGTGTTCCGCCGGATCGCCTGGTAGATGCCGACCGGGATGGCGATCACCACCGAGAGGATCAGCGTGACACCGGACAGGTAGGCGCTGCGCAGCCAGCGTTCCTGGAACAGCGAGGCCACGCTCTGGTTCAGCTTGTAGCTGTAGCCGAGGTTCCCGTGCAGCAACTGGTTCAGGTAGTGCAGGTACTGCACGATCCACGGGTCGTCGAAGCCGTGCTGGGCGTTCCACTGCGCGATGGAGAACTTGTTCGCGTGCGGGCCAAGCACGTCGATGGCCGGCGTGGGGTAGATCACGTGCAGCATGAAGAAGATGAAGATCGAGACGCCGAACAGGACCACGATCGCGCTCGCGGCGCGGCGGATCAGATAGGCCGTCATAGCTCAGCCGCTACTTGGTCAGGTACATCAGCTCAGTATTGAGGAAGTACTGGGTCATCGCTTCGATCGCGGCCGGCTGGCCGGAGACGTTGTTCTTCCATACGGCGATGAAGTCGTAGTTGGGCTGGAACAGGCTGGGCTGCACCCGCGTGAGGTAGGACGCCTCGGCCTTGACCGCGTCGGGGTTCGGGCTGGTGGTGGACGCGGTGATCAGCTTGTTCGCCTCGGGGTTGCTGTAGAACCCGCCGTTGAACGATCCGCCGGTGTTGAAGATGCCCATCGTCGTCGGGTAGTAGGCGTCGGTGTAGCCGCCGTACACCGACACCGCCCACTGGTTGATGGTCTTCGGCGACCCTGGGTCGTTGGCGACGGTGATGACGTGGTTGAACGTGCCGCTCTGCAGCGCGATGTCGATGCCAACCTTCTTCGCGTCCGAGGCCCAGGCGGTCAGCTGCTCGCCGAAGATGACGGGATCGCTGGCGTAGAGCACGTTGAACGCCAGCTTGGTCCCGGCCGGGATCCCGGCGCCGCACTCGCCCGCGCCGGTGCCCGGCTTCGCGCAGGTGCTGACGCCGCCGGGCACGACATGCCAGCCATGCGACTTCAGCAGGTCCGCCGCCGCGCTGACGCTGTAGGGGTAGGGGTTCTTCAGCGCGTCCGCCGGGGTGTATGGCGACGTGGGCACCGAGGGAACCGGCCCGTACGCGAGGCCGCCGGCGCCGTGGAAGAACGCCTTGATGTAGCCCTCCTCGTTCTCCAGGTGAGCCAGGGCCTGCCGGACGTAGAGCTGATTGATGATGTTGTTGAAGTCGCCGGTCTTGTCGGCGAAGTTGTAGTTCGCGTAGGCGAACCCCCAGCCCGGGTAACCGAAGACGTGGTACCCCGCCGCCTTGACCGCGTTGAGTTGCGGCACATCGGTCAGCGGCATGTAGCCGATGTCGATGCTCTTGGACAGGACTGCGTTGAACTCGGCGGTGTCGGACGTGTACGGGATCGCCTGCACGGTCGGCACCTTGGCCGATTTCGGGCCGCCGTATCGGGGGTTCGGCGCCATGGTGTAGGCGCCGGTGGTGTTGTTGAACGCGGTCAGCCGGTATGGGCCGTCCACGACCTGCCACAGCGGGTTCGAGGCGTAACTGCCGGTGGAGCCGGACGCCTTGGCCAGGAAGTCGTAGATCTTCTTCGCGTTGGCCGGGTTGGTGAAGTCTAGGACCGGGCCGTCCGGCGAGTCCTTGGCCCAGGCGTGCACCGGTATCGGCTGGATGTAGTAGAGCGCGTCGGCGGTGAACCAGATCGGGTTGGCCGGCTTGTTCAGGTTGAGCACCAGCGTGCTGGCGTTCGGGGTACTGGCGCTGGCCACCTGGTCCGGCAGCCCGATGTGCGGGGTGTAGAGCCCCCAGTTCGCCCCGCTCTCGGCTACCGCGGCGCGCACCATGTCGATGAAGAACAGCGCGTCCTTGGACGTCACCGGCTGCCCGTCCGACCACCGGTAGTTCGACTTCATGTGGATGGTCACGGTCTTATCGCCGTTGCTGTACACCGGCGCGTCGGCCAGGCTCATGGACGGCACCAGGACCGGCTTGACGCCATCGCCGTACCAGTACAGCGGCCGCCACATCTCGTACTGGAAGCTGCTAGTCGTGGTGACCGAGAAGTCGGCGCCCGGCGTCACGGGGAAGATCCAGGTGGGGGCGGAGCCGGGTGACTCGGCCCAGGTGATCGTCCCGGCGGTGGGCGTGCCGCTGGCGGCCGGCACGGTGCCGAACGCGCCGGACGTGGAACTGACCGAGCCGCCGGGGGCCGCCTTGCTGCAGGCGGCCAGGCCGATGGCCGCGGCCACCGCGCACACGGCCAGCGCCATCGCCCGGCGCGGTACGCGCGCGGGCCGCACTCGCGATAGCGCCGTCTGGCCGGCCCACCGGCCGGGCCCCAGCTTCCGTGCCTGAGCCGTCTGCGGTCGAGCCATCGCGGCCACCTCCTTCAGGGCAAACCCGCATCCGGCGGTTCTCGCCGCATGACACAAGCCCTGGTAGCGGGTTGGGGTGAGCCTATTGAACAGCCGTATAAGGTTTGCCCGGAGGTTTATCACAAATTGTCATCGATGTGCCAGGGGCAGGCGCCGGCCCCCAGCACCCCGCTGCCGCGGGGGACGCTGCTGGAGCACCTGCCTGCGGCCGGGATGCCAGTGCCCGCCGCGCTTCGATCCTGGCGCAGCGCGCGACCTGGGACTATCCGATCTTGCGGTAGGTCAGGTAGAAGTCGACGGCGAAGCCTGCGGCGTGCTCGGCCTTCTCCCAGCGGCCTGCGATCGTGCGCGCGTCGTCGCTGAACTCGCCCACGAAACGCTGCGGAAACGGATCGCCGTCGCGCTGGAGGGTCCACGCACGGCCGTCGATGTGCATCGAGTAGATACGGCAAACCCCGCGCTCGTCGCTGTACAGCTGGGCAAAGCTGCCGTCAGCGGCATCACAGCCGATGATCGAGGTGCTGTCTGGAGCGCCTGGCACGTCGGTGACGGTGCGCTGGACGAGGTGCGCCCGTGACGGATGCCAGTGGAAGCTGGCCCGGCCCCGGCCCGGCCACGGGTGTCCATCCGGGCCTGCCGCTTCGACGGCCCACTCACCCACCAGGGGCTCCAGCGCCCGGAGTGCCTCTGCTGCGGTCGGTTGCTCGCTCATCCAAACGCCCTCCCGGCGAGACTGCTCGCCGTCGTGCTCGTCGTGGCGGTGCCACCAGTGGCCGGTCTCGTTGCGCCGGGCAGCGCGCGGTCGCTCAACTGACGTGTGCGACTGGGGCACAGCGGTCGTTCCGGCGCCGGGCCAGGTCTGCGCCAGCGGGACGCTTCCGCCGGGCGTTGGCACGGCGCATCGGGTCAGCCGGCGCGGCCGGTATCAGCCCGCGGGGCTGAGCATAACTGAGAGCGCGTTCATGGCTGCGGGGACGAGTGCGTAGTAGGCCCACACGCCGCGCTTGTCGCGGGTCAAGATCCCGGCGTCCACCAGGATCTTGAGGTGGTGGGAGATGGTGGGCTGGGTCAGGCCGAGTGGTTCGGTCAGCTCGCAGACGCAGGCTTCGCCACCTTCGTGGGCGGCCACCATCGAGACCAGGCGCAGCCGGGTTGGGTCGGCCAGGGCCTTGAGCAGCCGGGCCAGGTCGGTGGCCTGGCCCGCGCTGATGGGCTCGCGCAGCAGCGGCGCACAGCAGGCGCCGATGCTGGCTGGGGTCTCGATGACGGGGATGTTGGTCACCTGGCCAGTATGCGGAAGGCATTGACATCTGTCTATCTCTGCGCCAGAGTAGCCATCGACAGTCGTCTATGTAAGGGGGAGCCGTGCCGAGTGACGAGACGGCCGCCGCACTGGTCGAGCAGGTCCGGAGCCGTTACGGCGAAGCGGCCCGGGCGGTGCTGCACCAGCCCGCTTCCGGGTGTGGCTGCGGTCCTTCCTGCTGCGGGTCCGGTCCGGCGGCGCTGGACAGCGCTGGCTGCTTTGGCGGCCACCTGTATGCCGAGGGTGAGACGGACGGGCTGCCGGAGGAAGCGGTGCTGGCCAGCCTGGGCTGCGGTAACCCGCTGGCGGTGGCGGAGCTGCGCGAGGGTGAGCGGGTGCTGGACCTGGGGTCGGGGGGCGGTATCGATGTGCTGCTGTCGGCGCGGCGGGTGGGCCCGGCCGGGTTCGCCTACGGAGTGGACATGACCGACGACATGCTCGAGCTGGCCCGGCAGAACGCGGCCAGGGCCGGTGCGGCCAACGTGGAGTTCCGCCGCGGCCAGATCGAGGACCTGCCGCTGGCGGCCGGGTCGGTGGATGTAGTGATCTCCAACTGCGTGATCAACCTGTCCACCGACAAGCCCGCGGTACTGGCCGAGATGTTCCGCGTCCTGGTCCCCGGCGGCCGGATTGGCATCTCCGACGTCGTGGCCGAAGACCGTCTGTCCCCGGCTGAGCGGGCGGCGGCGGGTTCCTACGTCGGCTGTGTCGCCGGGGCGCTGTCGCGTACCGAGTACCTCGACGGGCTGGCCGCGGCCGGGTTCGCGGCGGCCTCGGTGACGTTCACGGCCGAAGCGGCGCCGGGCATGCACGCGGCCATCATCCGCGCCGTCAAACCCGCCGCCAGCTCATGAACGCTGCAGTGGGCAGGCGGCTGGTGGCCGAGTTCACCGGCACCGGCCTGCTGGTCGCGGTGGTCGTGGGCTCGGGTATCGCGGCCACCCGGCTCACGACTGATGGTGCGCTGCGGCTGCTGGTCAACTCGGTGGTGACCGCGCTCGGCCTGGCCGTGCTCATCGTGGTGTTCATCCAAGCCGGGGGGCGCGCAGTTCAACCCGGTCGTCACCGCCGCGGACTGGACGCTGAGCCGCCACACCCCACACCGATACAGCCTGGGCCAGGCCGTGGCCGTCGTGGCATGCCAGATCGGCGGGGCTATCGCCGGGACGGCACTGGCTGATGCCATGTTCGCCGAACCCGTCCTCAGTGCCTCCCAGCACCACCGCGGCGGCGGGCCGGTCCTGCTCAGCGAAGTCGTTGCCACGGCCGGCCTGCTGTTCGTCATCGTCACCCTGGCCCGGACCGGCCGCCTCCAGCATGTGGCCTGGGCGGCCGGCGTCTGGATCGGCGCGGCGTACTGGTTCACCGCCTGCACCTCGTTCGCCAATCCCGCCGTCACCATCGGCCGGGCCTTCACCAGCACCTATGCCGGGATCTCCGCGGCGTCGGTGCCCGCGTTCGTCACCGCCCAGCTGGCCGGCGGCGCGATCGGCGCCCTGTTGGCCATCACCCTGTACCCGGCTCGCCCGGCCCCGGCGCCTACCGGGCAGACGGCCCAGCTCGCTGGCTGACCAAGGAGGCATCTGGCATGGCAGGCATCCCCGAAGTCCTGTTCGTCTGCATCCACAACGCAGGCCGTTCCCAGATGGCGGCGGCCCTGCTTGGCCAGCAAGCCGCCGGGCGCATCCACGTCACCTCCGCCGGGTCACAGCCAGCCGACGAGCTGAACCCCGCTGTGATCGCGGTCCTGGCCGAGATCGGCCTCGATATCTCCCGCGAGTTCCCCAAGCCCCTCACGACGGGCAAGGTCCAGGCCGCTGACGTGGTCATCACCATGGGCTGTGGCGACGCGTGCCCGTTCTACCCCGGCAAACGCTACGAGGACTGGGATCTCCCCGACCCCGCCGGGCAAGACATCGGCACCGTCCGCCGGATCCGCGACCAGATCCGCACCCGGGTCCAGGCCCTGGCCGGCGAGCTGCTTACCGAACGTGCTCCACACGACGGCGCACAGCCCGGGGACTAGCAGGTAAATCCAGCAGGCCGAGGTCGCGCAGGCTCTCGGCGGTTTCGACGATCGTGGTCTCGGCTGGGCGTGGGCGCCAGCCGAGCTCCCGCTTGGCGCGGTCGTTGTGGATGATCAGCCGGGGCGGCTCCGGTCCTGATGCCTCCTGGGTTGGTACTCGCCCGGCCAGCGGGCCCAGCCGCTCGCGCAGGATCTGGGCCATCTGAAGGAAGCTGATGGTTGGCCCGTCGGCCCGGGCCAGGTACCGGCGGCCGGCTGCCCCGGGTGCGGCCATCGCCCGGAAATGCAGATCGGCCACGTCACGCACGTCGGCGACGCCGAAGCGCTGGCGTCGCACTACCGGCATGGTCCCGTCCAGCATCGCCTTGGTCAGCTGCAACGACGAGCGCGCTTGCGTGGTCAGCGTAGGGCCGAGGATGAACGTGGGGTTGACCACGACCAGCTCGGTGTCGCCCCCGTCAGCTCGATGAAGTCCCAGGCAGTTCGCTCGGCGATCGTTTTGGATCGCGGATAGGGCGGCAGGCCCGGCGTGTCGGGGTCGGTCCAGTCGGCCTCGGTGTACTCGGCACCCGGCTTTGGTGAGTAACCGACCGCCGCGAACGACGACGTCAGTACCACACGTCGGGCACCAGCGTCGCGCGCGGCCCGCAGCACACGCAGCGTGCCGTCACGGGCGGGAACGATCACCTCATCGGGATCGTCGGACTGGATCATTGGCGAGGCGGTGTGGTGGATTTCCGCGCAGTCGGCCGCCGCAGCCGCCCAGCCCTGGTCGCTGGTCAGCTCGGCGGTGACGACCTCCAGCTGGCTGTCGTCAGCATCGCCGCGGCGCATCGCCGCCCGCACATCGTCCTCGTGTTCCGGGGATCGCACCGTCGCGCGCACCCGGTGCCCGTCCGCAGCAGCGCGGCGGTCAGCTGCGTGCCCAGATAGCCAGACCCGCCGGTCACCAGCACCGGGCTCATCGCAGCACCACCTCGGCCAGGCGCGGGTAGATGTCCTGCACCCGCAGGTTGGCTTCGGCCTCCGCGCCGGGATCACCGTGGTCGCGGGCATCCCACAACGCTGCCTTCGCGCGGAGGTAGTCCAGGTGAACGTGCAGCGTCGCGATCTGGGCTTCGATCCGCCCGGCGTGACGCAGCAGCAGATCACGCTGTGCAGCCGCCGCCTCATGCCCATGCGGGCGGTTGGCCTGATAGGTGCGCAGTCCTCGATGCCCACGCCCATGGCGCGCAGGCAGGCCAGCGCCTGCAGCGTATCGACGTCATCCTCGCGGTAGCGGCGGTGCCCGCTGCGTTCGTCGCACTCGACCGGGCCGATCAATCCGACCTGTTCGTAGTAGCGCAGTGTTGGCTCGCTGAGACCGCTGCGCCGGGATACATCCTGGATGGTCAGAGCTGTCATACGAGCAGCCAAGCAAACCTCAAGCGCTTTAAGTCAAGCGGTGGCGGAAACCTGGCTGCGTGACCGCGCCGACCGGACGATCCGGCCGCGCCCAGCTGGCGGCGGCCGCCGTGTTAACCCTCGATCAGCTTCATCCAGGTGTTGTCGTCGACGACCCCGGTGACGGGCAGGCCGAAGGCGTGCTGCTGGTTCTTGACCGCGGCCTCGGTTTTCGCGCCGAAGACGCCATCAATCGTGACCGGGTTGCCCAGCGCGGTGAGCAGGCCCTGAAGCCGGTGCACCATCCGGTCCTGTGGCTTGTCCTGGTCGCCGGCCTTCAGCTGGGGAAGAGTGATATTCACCGTGACCTCCTGCGGTGGCAGGGGGGAGCCCCCCGACAATACGGCTATTCCGGATCATAACCGCGCACCAGCGCCACCCGCCACCACGGGCCCGGCATTGCAGCCGCAGCTCCGGAACGGCAATAGACTGGCGCACCATTGGCAACACCGTCGTCTTCGATTGGCCGAGATCATTCTGCGCAAGTATGGATCGGGGCGGCCCGGCGCATAGGTCCTGAAATGACGGGCCGTGTGGCCCTGACCCGCCGGGCATCTGGCGGGCAGGCTGAAATAGAGGGGATGGCTTCGCCGGGCCCGAAGGCCCGGATGTGAAGTGCGCCTCCGGACAGATGCGGTTCCTGCGGAGGCCCTGGACGGCGTCGCCGCTGTGCGGACCTGCTCGGCTGGAGCCTCATCGGAAGGCGAGGGCGTGATGAGGCTCGCTGAGCTGGTCTGTCCGGGCCACGGAGCTGGGGCGGCGGCCGCCTGCAGCCGAGCATCGGCAAAGGCCATAGGTCTGCTCCGGTCAACGACGGCCAGGTGGCGCCGGTCGGCTCTGCTGGCCGCGGCGGTCGTGGTCGTGCTGGCTGGGTGCGGTGGCAGCGTTCGGCCAGCACCGGGTTCCGCACCGGCGTTCCCGGGCACTGCGGCGGGTGCCCAGGCGCGGTGGTTCTTCCAGGCGCTAGGCAGGCTGCCGATTCCGGCGGCCGCGATCCGCGCCCATTTCGCCCCGGCGTTTCTCGCCCAGGCCACGCCCGCTTTGATCAACGCCAAGCTCGCCGGAGCGGGGCGGCCCCGCCTGCTGTCGGTCACGAGCCAGCGCCCGGACCTGGTGGCGTTCGTCGTGTCGATCCGGGGGGCACAGCGGTTCCGCATCGAACTGCCGGTGGACGCCCAGGGCCGGATCGACGGCTTCGGGGCACAGGAACTGGCGCCGGCGACGTCGCCCGCGAGCGTGCTTCCTGCGCTGGCACCCGGGTGGGTGGCTGCGCCGGTCACGTTCAAGGCGGGCGGGGTCACGATCTACGGGACCTACACCCATCCCGGCACGGCGGCCGCTGGCACGATCCCGGCTGCGGTGCTGCTGGGGGGCAGCGGGTCGGTGACCGACCGGAACGACAACGCCCCCGGCCAGACGGACCGCAACCTGCTCAGGGCGGTGGCTAGCTGGCTGTCGGCCGATGGGGTCGCCAGCTTGCGCTACGACAAGCTGGGCAGCGGCCAGACCGGGTGGGGCAGGTATGCTGCGCATCCCGGCCGGGCCGGGATCAGGCCCTACGAGCAGGAAGCCGTCGCCGCGCTGAACTTCCTGGCTGGGCAGCGGCAGACCGACCGGGCCCGGCTGGCGGTGTTCGGGCACAGCGAGGGCGGGATCTATGCGCTGCTGCTGGCTTCCGGGCTCGCCGGTCATGCGCCCAGGGTCCGCGCGGTCGGGCTGCTCGAGCCCGTCCCCATCCGCTTCCTCGACCTGATCGGGCAGTCGTCGGGCGCCTCGCTCGCGGGTGAGGTGCAGAATGGTCAGATCAGCGCCGGCCAGGCGCACCGCCTCGGGCGGGCGATCACCCGGGCGATCGCGTCGCTGCGCCACACCGGAACCCTTCCGGCCGGCCTGCCCGCTGGGGTGGCGGGCACGTTCAACCGCGACGGCATGGGCACATCGCTGGAGCTCTCCCAGATCGACCGCTACGACCCGGCCGCGGTTGCCGCCCGGCTTCCGGCGCACACAGCGGTACTGCTCACCTGCAGCAACGCCGACAACTATTTCGGATGCGCCGAGGTAGACCACCTCGCCGCGGGCGTGTCGAAGGCCTCGGCGAAGCTGGACTACGTGCACCTCAACGGCATCGACCACTTCCTCAAGGAAGACATCAGCAGGAACCCGGCGGACTTCAACGAGCCGCTTCCGTTCTCGGCCCAGCTTCGCGCCGCGCTGAAGGCCTTCCTGGCCAGCAACCTGTGAGCGCCGGGAGATGAGCGCCATGACCTCCCAGCCACCTTGGGCGGCGGATCCGGGCTCGCTGACGCTCACCGAAAGGCAGTACAACGGCCTGCCCGATCGCGTTCGCCAGCGGATCGAGGTCATCGACGGGAACGTCATCTACTGCCCGGGCGGCGCTTCCGAACACCATGACGTGATCCGTACGCTGGCCAGCCGGCTGGCCGCAGCCCGGCCAGCCCAGCCGGGCACGCGGGTCTCCATCGGCATCGACGTGCATTTCATCAAGCGCCGGCGCAGCGACGGCACGCTTTCCTTCCGGCGCCCGGATATCTCGGTGTACCGGTGCACGGAGGAAGACGCCAGGGTCTTCGCACCAGACGTGCTCATGGTCGTGGAGGTCGTCACACCGGCTTCTGGCTACACCGACACCGTCGACAAGGTCGCGGAATACGCCTACGAGGGGATACCTCTTTACCTGCTGGCGTTCCTGGGCGGCGATCCCTACCTGAAGATGATCCAGGAGTACCGGCTTGACTGGCCCAGCAGGACGTACCGGCTGGCGTTCACGCATATGGACGAGTTGACTCTCAAGGACCCGTTCCCGGTCCGGATCTCTTTCGACGAGCTGGGCGGGTGACGGTCCAGCCGGAGTTGCGCTGGCGGCGGCCGCCGCCGTTCCTGCCGGGCTAACCCTCGATCAGCTTCATCCAGGTGTTGTCGTCGACGACCCCGGTGACGGGCAGGCCGAAGGCGTGCTGCTGGTTCTTGACCGCGGCCTCGGTTTTCGCGCCGAAGACGCCATCAATCGTGACCGGGTTGCCCAGCGCGGTGAGCAGGCCCTGAAGCCGGTGCACCATCCGGTCCTGTGGCTTGTCCTGGTCGCCGGCCTTCAGCTGGGGAAGAGTGATATTCACCGTGACCTCCTGCGGTGGCAGGGGGGAGCCCCCCGACAATACGGCTATTCCGGATCGTAACCGCGCACCAGTGCCACCCGCCACCACGGACACGACCGGTTATCCGCCTTCGGTGACGCGGATGATCGTCTTGCCGCGCACCCGGTGACCGGGCGTGAACGCGGACGGTACCTCGGCCAGCGGGCGTACCGCCCCGATGATCGGCTTCAGCCGCCCGGACCGCATCCGCTGGGCGAGGTCCGCCAGCTGGAGCCGGTCCGGCTCGACGACGAAGAAGATCGCCCGGCCGTCGGCCGGGCGCACCTTCGGCGGCCCGATGATCGTGACTAGCGTTCCGCCGGCGCGCACCAGCGGGGCCGAGCGTTCGAGGACGTGGCCCCCGATGACGTCGAACACCACGTCGACCTGGCCGGCGTCCTCCAGCCGGCCGGCCTCCAGGTCTACGAATACGTCCGCGCCCAGCCCCAGTGCAGCCTCCCGGTCCGCGGCGCGACCGGTGCCGATTATGCGGGACCCCAGCTCGTGCGCGAGTTGCACCGCCATGGACCCGACGCCGCCCGCGGCGCCGTGGATCAAGACGGTCTGGCCGGTCTTTAGCCCTGCATGGTCGAACAGGCCCTGCCAGGCGGTCAGCCCGGAGATGGGCACCGCGGCGGCCGCGGTGTGGTCGATGTCCGCCGGGAGCGGGGCGAGGTTGCGGGCCTCCACCGCGGTGTACTCAGCCAGCGACCCGTCGCGGGCCCAGTCGGCCAGCCCGAACACCCGCTGGCCCACGGTCAGGCCGGTGGTGCCGTAGCCCAGCTCGGTGACCACACCCGACAGTTCGTGCCCGGGCACGCTCGGGGTCCGGTCACGGCCGGCGCGGTCGGTCCACGTGCCCGGCCAGTCCAGCTCTCCCGGGGTGAACCCGGCCGCGTAGACGCGCACGATCACGTCGTTCTCGGCCGCGTGGGGGTGCGGGATGTCGGACAGCGTGAGCCCGGCGGCGCCCGCGGCCCGGTCCCGGACGGTGATAGCTTGCACAACAGTTCCCTTCTGCGGCCGGTTCAGGTTCTGATGTGCCCCGGGTACGCAGCCGGTCAAACCGCGAGCCGGCGCCTCGGTCTGCTGCCTGACAGGCAGCTGTAGTTCGCTGTGATCATGGTGTTTCCGGGTGGGCATTCCAGCCCAGATAGCCCTCTCAGGAGCTCGCTCACGCCCTAGCAGATGCCACTTGTCGCCGTTAAGCGTTCAGCGTTCCCATCCTCTCGATAGGCGCTGCTCGATCCGTGCCGGGTCGCCGGGGTGACTGGGCCGGGTGGACCTGGGGGGCCGGGGTGCGGCACGATGCTCTGCGATGTCTGAGCACCGAGATGTCGCGCTGGAAGCTCTCCGGAGCTATGACGTGGTGCCGCAGCGGGTGCGGCTGGCGGCGGAGTCGTTCAACAGCATCTTCCGGGTCACCACCGCCTCGGCGGTCTATGCGCTTCGTGTGGGGCCGGCGCTGCAGATCCATCCCGAGGGTACGGCTGCCGTCGAGGCGGCGTGGCATCGGCGGCTGCGCCAGCACGGCGTGTATGTCCCCGATGTGGTGGCCAACGTGGACGGCGAGTTCGCGACCCTGGTGAGGGGGGATCGCGCACCGCATGGGTCCAGGATTTGCCTCTTGTTCGAGTGGGTGGCCGGGCGTTGCCTGCGAACCAGCCTGACCGGGCGGCGGTCAGCGGCGCTAGGCAGATTGTCGGCCCGGCTGCACCAGGACGCTGCGGCGTGGTCGCCGTCCGGCGCGGGGGATGTGCTCCGGGCGGACCGTGTCCTGTACTGGCCGCTGCCGGAGCAGTTGTCGGTGGCTGGGTCGCGGTTCGGGTTCGGGACCTTGTTCCTCGACGCTCTGGCCCGCGCTCAGTCGGTGGTGGACTCGCTCTGGCGGAGCGCGCCCCACCCGCCGCACCTGGTGCACGGGGACCTGACCCCGGCGAACGTGATCATCTCGCCGCTGAATGGCCTGGTGCCCATCGACTTCCAGGACACTGTGTGGGGCTTCGAGGTTCAGGATCTGTCGATCACCGTCGCCGCTCTGCGGCGCCGGCCGAATGGTGACCGGCTCGCCGGTGCGTTCCGCGGCGGATACGGCGAATGCCGGCCCTGGCCGGACGTCTCCCCGGCGCTGTTTGAGGCGCTTATCGTGGCCCGGGCCCTGAACCAGATGAACCTCACGCTGAACGTGAGGGACATCGGCCAGCTGGGAGGTTATGTGGCCGGTCATGCCGAGCGAGTTCGCGCCTGGATGCGGTGCCCCGCCGGCCTGTAGCCCCGAACGGCACCGACGCCGACGAGGTCATTCCGCAGCTGGCCGCCGCCGCCGCGGCCCAGATCGCCGCCGCCCACGAAGAACCCGCCCCGGCGACCATCGCCGCGGCGCCAACCACCCGGGTCAAGGCGGACTCAGCTCGGTAGCGACCTGTCCAGCCTGGATGACGACCTGTAGCAGATGAACTCGGATGCCCTACTGCCCGGCCCGCCTGGTGATCCGCAGCCTATCCAGGCCGTGGAATCCGACTGCGAGTCCCATGGTGTCACGATTACCAGCCCGTGACCGGCCCGGCGCGCTCCCGGGCCTCCCCAAAGCTGAGGCTGGCTAGTGTTGGCCGGGGCTCGTTGGTAATCGCACCTCTTGCATGCCATATCCAGCCAACTTGTCCAGCACTGGGGCTGACCTCGCCAAGCATCCTAGCTCCATCCGCAGGGAGCCACTGGGGACCAGGCTCGTTGGTGTCGGCCACGGATGTCAGCGGGGCTGGCCAGATGATCAGCCGCTCACCTGGCGCTGCGCCCGGACCCAGCAGCTCAGAGCTCAGCGGTTACGATGGTCAGTAAAAAAGTAAACAATTGCGACAAATGGATGTATGATAAGCATGCCGATTATCCACCAAGCTTTTGCTTTATCGGTAATCTCCCTATTAATGGCCGCATCAACAATCATCCATATTTCAAAAGCGAGAATCAATATAGCAATTACAAGGATAATTGGCAGCCATGCACCTAGGTGCAATATATGATGTCTATACATACATGTATCATAATAGCGGCGCGGGCAGCTGGGCCAGCGCCAGGTCCAGGGCGGGCGAGCAGGTCAGCAGCCGTATTGCTACCAGCGTTGCCCGGCCGCAGCGGGCAGTCCAGCGCCTACCCGGCCGCGCTCGGCCCGTGATCCGGCGATCTTGACCCATTAATGTCAAAGCGCCGCGTCGCCGACCACAGGGAACTCGGCCGGGCCTGGGAAGACACCGGGCTCGTGTTCACGACTCGCACCGGCCGCCCCATCGAGCCTCGCAACCTGCTGCGCTCATTCCGGCGCATCTGCGGCCATAACCAGCTGCGGCTGATCAAGGTGCATCACCTGTGGCACCCCACCGCAACATTGCTCAAACCTCGGCGTCCCGGCCCGCGACGCGCAGCTGATCCCCGGCCGCTCACCCCTGGCCGTGACGCTGGAGATCTACTCCCATGAGGACCGCCAGGCAAAGCGCGACGCCCTCGGCCGTATCAGTGCCGCCCTGGGCCAGGGCGACGGCACGGGACACGAATAGGTGTCAAACGTCGGTGTCACTGCGCTGCTGGGGCTGTTCCCCTCACAAGTTCGTCTGGTCAGGTGTTCACGTTTGGCGCTGAGCTGCGGTTTTGTGTGCTGGCCGGAGGCTTGACCACAGGTTAAGCGGGCGGTGCCCACATGATCTTGGTTAGCGTTGCCAGCGGGGGTCTTGGTCGGCGATTTCCTGGCTGAGGGTTTCCAATTCGGTGATGAGGGCGTGCAGGCGGCGCTGGTTGTCGAGCCAGGGCTGGCAGTCGGCGAGCTGGTCGTCGGTGAGGATCCGGGTGACGGTCTTGCCGCCGATTTTGCGGGTCCACTGGTGGTAGGGGCCGTGCAGCTGGGGCGGGTCGGCGCGGCAGCGGCACCGGGCGTATCCGCAGCGGGTCATCCGCTCGGTGAGGGTGCCGGGCAGGATGAAGCCCGCCTGCGCAAGCTCGGCGATCTGCGCGGCCATGATGGCGCTGGCGTCAGAGGAATTCGGCGCGGTAGCTGTGCAGGAACTCGGTGACTGGGCGTGGCGGGTGGCCGGTGATCTGCTGGAAGGTGGCAGTGGTGTAGTCGTTTTCGCCAGCGAGGATGGCCCACTCGCGCGTGATGAGCAGTTCGGCCGCTCCCGCCGGTACCCCGGCGCTGGTGAGGTGCTCGAGCAACGGCCGCTTGGCGAGGACCCGGAAAGTGACCAGCTCGCCGAGTTCGGCCGAAAGCAGCTCGAGCGCCTCCGGCCACGACAGCGGAGCCGGTCCGGTCAGGTCGTGGTGTGCGTCCCACAGTGGCGGGCTGGTGAGCACGTGCAGCCCGGCCTCGGCCACGTCGCGATGGTCGATCAAGGCCACCCGGCCGCGGTCGGCCAGGCCGGTCCAGGTGCGCGAGGCGCGCACCTCGCGCGCCGCGGCGAGCAGCGACGCCGAGAAGATCGCGGGGCGGATCGTCGAGTACGGCACTGCGGTCGAGGCTGCGAACTGGTCGATGCTGTAGTGGGCTCGCTGGTTGATCCCCAGTGAGTTCGCCGAGGTGTTAAGCACCGATAGGCGGGTGACCCGCTCGGTCGAGGGGATCGCGGCAGCGGCGTTGATTGCGACCCGCTGCAGGACGCCCTCGATCCCGGTTGATCCCATCGCGATGAACACCGTGCGGATCCCGTCCAAGGCCTCGGTAAGGTCGCGCGGGTCGTCCAGGTGCGTGGCACGAATGTGCAGCCCGCCGGGCGCGCCGAGGACGTGGCGGGCTTTGCCGGGGTCGCGAACGAGCGCGGTGACCGCATCGCCGCGCGCGAGTTGGCCGCGGACGATCTCGCTGCCGACGCGGCCGGTGGCACCGATCACGGCAGTGGTCATCGTGTCTCCTTCCGGTAAGCCCGGTCAGCTCCGCCGTCAGCCGCACCTGCTCCCGGCGGGCCCGCTCAGCCAAGGTCAGCCCGCCACCACCGGGATACCTCCTGACCCCGGAATAACCCCGCCGGCGGTCGTGACCAGGCCGGTAACCTCCGGAATTAAGGATCTTCAGCGTGCGTTCACAGCGCGCCCTTTTGCGCGTTTCCGGCTGGGTGCGGTAGGAGGACTTGCGCGTCGAGACCACTGCTCAGCTTGCCCTGCAAAGCCGACCGTAGGTCAGCGAGGGCCGCGCCGTGGAGATGTTCCGCGCGTAGTTCCGGCGATGCGTACTTCTCGATCATGACTAGCCGGTCGGGGCCTTCGTGCAGCGCGTAGAGCTCGACGCCGGGTTCCTCGTGAACCCGGGTGATCGCTGCCTCGAAGGCCGCGACCATCTCGGCGCGGTGTTCGGGGAGTGGAAAGGCCGTGACCACGACGACAATGCGCATTCAGCTGCTCTTCCGGTCTGGGGCGGGAAACGTGACTATCGCAGCGGTTTGAACGCGGCCCGTACCTCGGCTGTGAACAGCTCGGGTTCTTCCCAGGCGGCGAAGTGGCCGCCCCTGTCCGCTTCGTGGAAGTAGGTGAGGGTGGGGTAGGACTTCTCGACCCAGCTGCGCGGGGCCCGGAAGATCTCGTCGGGGAAGGTGGTGAAGCCGACCGGAAGCGAGACTTGCGGGGGCGGCTGCCCGGCCGCGCGAGCTTGTGCTCGTCCGCCTTCCCAGTACGACCGGGCGGCCGAGGTCCCGGTGCCGGTCAGCCAGTACAGCGTGATGTTATCGAGGATGTGGTCGCGGGTGAGGTTGCCTGCGGGCTGGTTGCCGGTAAACGCGCGGGAGATCTTGTAGTAGCTGTCGGTGTCGTGGTCGAGCATCCAGGCCGCCAGCGCGACCGGTGAGTCCAGCAGGGCGTAGCCGATTGTCTGCGGCCGGGTGGCCTGCTCCAGGAAGTAGCCGAAGCCGCTGGTCCTGAAGGTATTGACGGCGGCGAGTGCGGCGCGTTCCTGCTCGGAGTCCGCGGGCAGGCCGCTGACGCTGCCCAGCGCCTGTCTGAGGAGGTTCAGGTGGATGCCGGCCAGCCCTGCCGGCGCCAGGCGGCCCATCGCATCGGTGACGGCGGCGCCCTGGTCACCGCCCTGGGCGACGTAGCGGGTGTAGCCGAGGCGGTGCATCAGCTCGGCCCAGGCGCGCGCGATGCGGCTGGGATCCCAGCCGGTCTCGGCTGGCTCGGCGGAGAAGCCGTAGCCGGGCAGCGAGGGCAGCACCAGGTCGAACGCGTCCTCGGCGTGCCCGCCGTGCGCGGCCGGGTCGGTCAGCGGGCCGATGACCTCCAGCATCTCGATCACCGACCCGGGCCAGCCGTGTGTGATGATCAGCGGCAGCGCGTCCTCGTGCGGCGACTTGATGTGGATGAAGTGGATATTGAGGCCGTCGATCTCGGTCGTGAACTGCGCAAGGGCGTTCAGTTTCGCCTCGCACCTGCGCCAGTCGTAGCCACTGCCCCAGTAGGTCACCAGCGCCTGCATGGTCGCCAGCTGCACACCTTGCGACCGGTCGGTGGCCAGCTCCCTGGTCGGCCAGCGCGTCGCGGCGATACGCCGCTGCAGGCCGGCCAGATCCTCGTCCGGCACGTGGACCTCGAACCGGTGGACGCTGAGATCGGTTGGGGTCGTCATAGCGCCCTCCTGGTAATCTTTTGCTTCTTCTGCTAGCCGGGCGAGGAAAGGACTGTGGTACCGGAGGGCTGGCGCTTACTGCTCGGCGAGCTCGAGGAGCGGCTTGCCTTTCTCAACGACATACGTAGCCATTTCGATCGCGACACCGTCACCAACGTTGCGCACCGAGTGAATGACACCGTTCGGCACGGTCAGAGCATCCCAGGCATTGCACACCCTGGTCGGCTGGCCATCGACCTTGTACTCCAGCGACCCTTGCAGAACGCAAATGATCTCCTCGCCATGGTGGTAGTGCCTGACCGGCGGCGAGTCCGGGGTGATCTCGACCCGTGTCTGAACGACCTCGCGCCCGGGAACGCTCAGATCCTGCTGCTGCAGATTGGTGCGCCACAGTCCGGGTGCTGCCTCCACCGCTGTTTCGCTCACACCAGCAGGCCGGTTGCCGGTCGGGCTCATCGTGGCCTCCTTAGAGAGTTATTTACCCAATGATCGTAATACCTTTACCGTTTCTTGACATCATTCCCGCAGGGTGAAATCGACTCTCACGGCCGGGCTTGCCTGTCAGGGCCAATTGCCGGTGATCGAGTCGAGGACAGCTGAAGCGTATTTCGCTGGAGCTTCCTCCCAGACGAAGTGCCCGGCGTCGATGATGACCAGGCGGCTGGTCGGCAGCCGGTGGTCGAGAAACTCCGCGTTGGAGACCGGGACGACGCGGTCATGGCGGCCGTTGATGATCGTGACCGGCACCGTGATCTGCGGCAGCAGCTCGGCCAGCACCGGGAGTTCCTCGGGATAGGCGCGGACATAGCGCATCGACTCCGCGAAGCGGTCGCCGTCGTAGCGGGCCAGGTAGTCCTCGCGGATCTCCTCGGGTACGCCCCCGTCGATGGTGTCCAGCGCCACGCCGACGATCACACGTGGGTCCATCTTGCGGTACTTGCCGACGTCCGGGTCGAGAACCCACGACGCCAGTGGCTCACCCAGCTGGATCGGCACCGAAGCCCCGCCGGTGCCCACGATCGCGCTGGCGATCCGCTCCGGATGTGCGGCCGCCGCGAACAAGGCGGCCGCCGTCCCGACATCCGGCGCGACAATGTGCGGCCGGCCCAGATCAGCCTCGGAGATGAGCTGGGCCAGGAACTGGCCCATCGCCCGCGGGGACAGGAGGTCGTCCCGGCGTTCGGATGCGCCGAAGCCCGGCAGGTCAACGGCGAACAGGCGGGCGTGCTCGGACAGCGACGGCCACATCGGCGCGAACGCATACAGGCTCTCCGGCCACGGACTGGTCAGGACGACCACAGGTTCCCGCGAGCTGCTGCCGCTGTCGGCGTATCGGACTCGGACCCCGCCAATAGTCCGGAAGCGGACTTGCGGGGTTGTTGTCGTTGCCATGCAGCAATCCTCCAGATTCGGCCCGTCCGCCGAGCCCGCGACTACCCTGGCCAGTCCCTGGTCATCCGGCCCGGCGGCACTGCCAGGTGGCTGTCGTGCCGGGCGCAGGCCGGGAACTGGCAGCGGACGAGTGCGACGCTGGCCAGGGCCAGCACCAGCGCGGCAGTCCCGGACTCGATCCGGGCGCCCGGCGGAATCCCGGTCAGGCCTTGGCCGGCCGGGCGGGGGCGAAGAAGTCGGTGAGCAGCTGGTTGACGCGCTCAGCCTCGTCGTGATGTACCCAGTGCGAAGCGTCAGGCAGCCGCTCGACGCGGTCGAGGTTGGGCACGTCCTCGTGCTCGGGCTCGGCTAGTTCGGGACCGAGGTAGCGGTCGCGCTCCCCCCAGATGACCAGGGTGGGCGCCGCGATGGTGTGGATCGCCGCTTCGGCCTTTTTGGGTGGGGTCCGCACCGAGGACCGGTAGTAGTTGATCATCCCGCTGGCCGCGCCGGGCTGTGACCACGCCTCGATGTAGCGTTCCATCTCCTCCGGCGTGTAGGCCGGGTGGGCGTCGTGCAGGAAGTGCCGGAAAAAGTGCCAGTGGTTGGCGTGCACCACGGTTTCGGGCAGCTCGGGGAGGTCGAAGAAGAAGAAGTACCAGGACTTGCGGAGCTGGCCCGGGTGGTGCAGTCCCTGCGAGAGCTTCCGCGGATGCGCCGCGTTGAGGATGGCCAGCCGCTCCACCACCTCCGGATAGGCCATGGCGGTGGCCCAGGCAACGGATCCGCCCCAGTCGTGACCGGCCAGCAGCGCCGACTCGGCGCCGCGCTCGTGGATCAGGCCGCGGATATCGGCGGCCAGCTTGTCGATGTCGTAGGCATGGACGCCGTCCGGCGCGGATGACAGGTTGTAGCCGCGCATGTCGGGGGCGACGACCCGGAAACCGGCCGCCGCGAGCGGTGCGATCTGCAGCCGCCAGCCGTACCAGAATTCGGGAAAGCCATGCAGCAGCACGACCAGCGGCCCCTCGCCAGCCTCCACGTAATGCAACCGCTGGTCACCGACCTCGGCGTAGCCCTCACGGACCTCGCCGCCCAGGAGTCCGGCCGCCTGCTGGTCAGTCGTCCCACTCGCGGCGCCGGTGCGGTCCTCGGCTGTGCTCATTGCAGCCTCCCCAGGAATTCGATAGCAAATAACGGTAATTCCTTTAATGTTTCTTGACCTCACCCAGGCAGGGTGAGGTCAAATCTCATGCTCCGTGAGGGTTATGCGAAAGTCTCCTTGAAGAAGTAAAGTCCGATTGCGGCGCAGAATGATGACTTGAAGGTCTTCAGTGGCCGACGGTAGTCGGTGAAGAGAATTCGCCATGTCTTCAGGGTGGCGACG